>Ga0222428_100018_pt1 | contig 533757 bp, 425 predicted proteins | sample 2B5Ametagenome_FD_182471 | JGI IMG/M metagenome (GOLD analysis project Ga0222428, IMG submission 182471) | Enriched microbial communities from leaf-cutter ant dump, University of Wisconsin, Madison, United States - 2B5A (version 2) | ecosystem: Environmental > Terrestrial > Nest > Insects nest... | reverse complement strand
CCAATTGCGAGGCCGTAATGGTGGTCGTGCCCACTCCAACAATAGTAACTGTACTCCCAGTAACCGTAGCCACCAAAGGGTTAGAACTGTTGTAGGCAAGGGCGTTACCAGAAGCCCCGCCTGTAGCATCTAAATTAAAATCGGCATCACCATAAGTTTTGTTAGCTAACGAAGAGAAGCTGATGGCTTGAGCCGCCTTATTGACTACCAAAGTTTGCTGAACGCTAGTAGCGTCCAGATAGCTGGCATTGCCCAATTGTGAGGCCGTAATGGTGGTCGTGCCTACTCCAACAATAGTAACCGTACTCCCAGTAATCGTAGCCACCAAAGGGTTAGAACTGTTGTAGGTAATGGCGTTACCAGAAGCCCCGCCAGTAGCAACTAGGTTAAAATTAGCATCACCATAAGTTTTGTTAACTAATGAAGAGAAGCCTATAGTTTGAGCAATTTTAGGAAGCGTTACTGATACTGTTTGGGAGGGTGCTCCTTGTTTAGTCACACTAGCTTTATCTGCTCTAACACGATAGTGGTAGGTAAGACCTGCGGTAAGCCCAGTAATTTCCTTACTTAAAGCATTGAGTAGAAATGGAGAGCCTACTACTGAAGTAATAAAGCTATCATCAGTAGCTACATCTAGTACATAACCATTATCAACCAAACCTAATGTTGGGGCATCCCAATTTGCCTTAAAACTATTGAGAGAGATATCACTTGCAGCTTTCGCATTTGGCATTACCATGGCATAGCTTTCCACCCAATTACTAGCACTGCTAGCAAAGGTAAACCTATTTAATGTTCCATCATTAGCATTTAAGCTATAATCAAAAAGTTCTGTATTGGAACGAGCTGGGTTCTTGTCAAAACGATAATGTCCTACTAGATTCGGAGTGTGTACACCCGACATATTCAACATATCTGTTTTAACCTCCTCAGCAGTTAAAGCAGTGTTGTAAATCCGCAATTCGTCCAAGCTTCCCTTAAAATATACGCCGGAAGGAATATCCGCACTTCCAGCCTCCGCTCCAATGAGGGTACTGTTGGTAGCATGATAACCAATTGGTACAATGCTTCCTCCATCAATACCATCAACCTCTAAACCATCTACATAAAGCGTAGCCTGGCGTCCATTATAAGTAAACGCGATATAATGCCAACCCGAGGTAAGTTTAGAGGCTTCAAACTTTAAATTCAAATAGCCCGTATTCCTACGAACCAACACTGCTATATATTTACCAGCAGCACTAATTTCAGCATTCGAAATATTAATGGAATAGCCTCCACCTTGTGTATTACTAATGATTGCCGAAAAGGCAGCTACGTCCCAATTTGCTCTATTGACCCATATCCCCACACTTAATTGGCCTGTAGGTTTAAGAATATTCGAATTCCCTAAACTTACATAGTTATCGATACCATTAAAACTAAGCGCATCACCTGGTGGCATGACAGCAGCGGAAGTAGAAATACTTTGTACCTGGGTATAAGCTCCCTGACCAGCAACACTTGTTTTATCTGCACTTACCCTTACATAATACATTGTATTTGGAGCTACCCCCTCTATGGTCTTTTTAACATCCGTGGTGTAAAATGGTGAACCGTCAACCAACTGAGAAAATTGGTCGTCAAGAGCTACTTCTATAGCATATTGCTCTACATCATTAATTTTAGGAGCTTCCCATTCTACAATAAATCCGTCAGCAGTGCTTCTTTTAACAACAAGCGAAGTTGGAATTACCATAGCATACCCCTCAAGCCAATTGCTACTATTGCCAATACGGGCCATGTTTACCACTTGGGCTACAATGTTTTCATTGGTGCCATTAACTAAATGATCAACAGTGGTATTGTCTACTGCAGATCTGCCTTCGTCGAATTCCCAATACGCTAATAAATCAGGTTGGTCACTTAAATTTTCAATCCTACTATCAAAATTAGCAGCAATTTCCGCCGCGGTACGTTGGCCCCGCCAAATACGAACTTCGTCTATACTTCCTTTAAAATTTTCGTAAGTACCAGAAGGTGTGCCCGCTCCTATTTGAAAAGGCTGGTTGGTAGCGGTTCCCATGCCCTCTGTGAGGCTACCAATGAATTGTCCATTTAAGTATACCTCAGAAGCCCCATTTTTTAAAACAAGCGCAATATGATACCATCGATTAGCTGCGAAGGGCTGCGGAGTATTTACAGACGAAGTTCCATTACCATTCCAAAGGGTAATATTATGATTGTTGATCAACAGGGAAAACCTCGTATTAAGCTCAGTTCTGCTGGCTATGATCGTCTGATTATTGCCATTTAGACGTTCGGGTTTAATCCAAGCCTCAAGTGTAAGTTCTGGATGATCTAACCAGCCAGATGCTGGCACAGTAGCCACATCATTAATCCCGTCAAAGTGGAGCCCATTTTCCATAAACTGCCATTCGTAAGCCCCCATGTCGATACGGTCTCCACTTATACGCTTATTTGAAGCAAGATCAAGATTAACAGTGGTAAGATCTGGGTTCTGACCATTGGAAAAATAGGTGTTACTACCCGCTCCAATTGCAGGACTTGAACGCCTTAAACTATAGTTGCCATTTGTAGCATCAACAAAAAGTGGATCCGCATCGATATTTCCCGTTCCCACATAGCCATCCTTTATCAAAGAATGATTTATCGTTATTCGATCTATTGCTGACGTTGCCATACTATTTGTAATAATGCTATTACGTATGTTGATAATATTATAAGCCCCTTCAACGGGACATGAGCTAACAATAGAACCATCATTATCACTCATAGTTACATTTGTGAGGATGAGACTAATGGGCAGCGCCTTATTGTAAGTTTCCACAAGTATAGCACCGCCCGCACGTCTACTTGTAGTATTTCCAGTAAACAATACATTGGTAAGTTCCAGTCTTGTACTAGAAGAGCTTACAGCATAAATGGCCCCACCTCCGGCACTATAGAACTCGCTTTTAGCAGCATTTCCGATAAACTCTACATTAAAAAGTTTTGGAGAAGAAGTACCCATATTTGACATTGCGGCACCCCAACCAGAACTTACATAGGAGTTTACAAGATTACCTATAAACTTAACACGATTAAGTATGGGAGAAGAATTGTCGTTATGCATGCCTCCCCCGTAGCTATTGCCATTGTGAGCTGTAGTCGCATTATGAATAAAAAATACATTATTAAGTACAGGATTCGACTGGGAGTTATACATACCTGTACCTAAGGGGCTACCTGTTGATATCCAATTTGTATTGGCCTCCACTATAATATTGTTAAAAGTCGGAGAAGAATTATAACATGCTATGCCATTACCATGCACTGTTCTTATATTATTTCCGTTTACTAAAATTGCATTCCCGGAGAGACCATAGCCTCCAGTAATCTTAAAACCATCTAAAAGTGCACCACCAACATTCCCAGAACTAATCACCACATGAAAAGCATTTTCTCCCTTACGATCCATAGAAAGTGTAGTACCTGAACCAGTTAGCACATCATCGTCCAGAAAGTCAACACTTAAAGTGGAGATATTATTCAAATCAGTTAAATTTCTTTGATTAGGAGCACTTTCGTCAGCAGTAAAACCTCCATAAATTTTCACATCTGCTTTCAATACAAAAGCATTGTTCTTATCGCCTGGGGTTACAATAGTTAACGCATTGGCCCTTCTATTGGGCTTATAAATGCCTTTGGCTACAAATATTAAATCGCTTGCACCCGAATTATTGATCATTAGCTGTAGATCATCAGAAGCATTGGACCACGAAGTGCCGTCTTTTGTACCCGAGCCTCCTTCTTTTACATATCGAATAGTTTGTCCAAATAAGTTGGCATTTAGAAACAAAAAAATAGACAACAAAAATATTAAACGTCGCTTCCTTCCCATATAAAAGATTTTAATTTAGATGGCTGCAAAATTAAATCTTATAAAAATGAGTTTAAAGGCAACTTTGTCCAGTTTTATAAAACAGGACAAAGTTGCCTTTAAAATGAAGTGACCATATCAAACGTCAATTAAATACGTCCTAAAAAACAATAAACTATAGGCATATATCCATTTGAGGTTTGTGAACCAGATAAATTGGTAACATGTCAACTCAGCGACCATAGAAATTATTTGTCCCGATTTACCCCATCATATGTCCGATATGTACAATTTCCCTGTAGATTAACTTGCTACCTTTGTTGTTCAACCAATCATGAAAATGGAAAAAATAGAACATATCAATTACATCAAATCACCTATTGCGAAAGTATACGACGCATTAACTACCCAAGAAGGTTTGGCCGCTGTGTGGACAGAAGAACTGATGGTAAAACCGGAGCTTGGTTTTGTGAACGAATTTGGCTTTGGCGATGACTACGGTACCAAAATGAAAATCATGAAGTTGTCTCCTAATAAAGAAATATTATGGGAATGTATTGCATCTGATCCAGAATGGGTAGGCACTGGCGTTTCTTTTGAGCTGAGAGAAAAAGATGGGGTAACAGCGGTGGTACTGAAGCATTTTGATTGGCGTGAACTCACTGAATTTTACCAATGGTGCAATTACAATTGGGCCATGTTCCTTTTGAGCCTTAAAAGCTATTGTGAGGATGGACAGGGTACGCCTTATCAGAAACGCAAATTCTAGCATCTTGGGTTGGTGTTATTCACCAACCTAAGAACATCATCCATTTTTCTAGTCTCATCTTGACTCATCTATATCCTGAAAAGTACCATAAACTTTGGTACATACACCATCTTTATAGTTAGAGCGACCAATGGCCCGCACCCAAATTTCGTTACCTTGAATGGTAACAATCTGGAGTTCAAGATCCCAAGGCTTCCCATTTTCGATAGCCAGACGTACCGCTTTGGAAATCTTATTCCTACTCTCTCCTTCTTTGTAAAAATTAACCGCACTTTCTAGCTCTGGGATATAATCCATTTCTACCCCGTGTATTTCCTTGGTGATAGATGTCCATGAGAGTGAACCATGAGCCACATCAAATTCCCAGCCGCCTATTCGAGCTAATGAACGGGTTTGCTCCACCATCATCTTATATAGTTCTTCAGAAGCCGTTAAAGCATCTCTTACATTGGTGATTTCCGTCAAATCTCTGGTCACTTTGGTAAACCCAACTACCTGTCCATTACTGCCATGTATAGAAGTGATTACGATACTTCCCCAAAATCTTTCACCGCCCTTTTTGATTCGCCAACCTTCATCTCTTGCCACTCCTCGCTCTTCTGCTTCTTTGATCAATTGTTGTGGTCTACGTCTTTTCCGATCCTCTTCGGTATAAAACAGGCTAAAATGCTGTCCAACAATTTCATCAAATCGATAGCCTTTTATACGCTCAGCGCCCTTGTTCCAGTTCTCTACATAGCCGTCTTGGTCAAGAATAAGTATGGCATAGTCATCTATTTCTTCCACCATCTTATTGAAACGGATAGCTTTAAGATCTTTACTAGCGATGGAACCTTCTACAATCATGTGGATGGTTTTATCGAAGTCTTCGGTTGATCTCTCAAACATTTTGATCCACTTGTCATCTACAGAGTGATGTCCCTCTTTAATTAGGTTAACCAGCCCCATCATTGTAGTTAATGGCCGTCTGATTTGGTGGGACTGAAGTTGGGCAATCTTTAGCAGCGAATCGGTGGTCGCTTCTTTTTCCTGTATCTCGTTCAACAGTTTCTTCCTGTTGCTATCTGTTTCAATGATCAGTTCGATATGCCGGGACAGCATTTTCAACGTCTTCTGCTCAAACTCAGAAAACTCCTTAGATTTCTTACCAAAGAGAAAAACCATTCCAATCAGGTCTTCGCCATTGAGATACAAAGGCATCCCGATAAAAAAACGGAGGCCTAAGGAACAGATTTCGGAGAAGCGCTCCGTCGCATCAAATTGTGCTACCAAATCTGGTATGATCACCATTTCATTTCTTTCGAGCACAAAATTGACAAGTAACTGTTCCAATTCTCCCGAACGGATACCATTTCCAAATCTGATATCCATTCCCATGAGATGATCATCAAGAGATTTTAGCATCACCATCTCACTTCCCGTAAGTTCAGCGGCCAGCTCCAGAATATTGTTCAATTCCGTTAAATCGCTCAAGCCTAACTGCCCATGATCATTTTCTTGCCTATCATTACGGTTATTCATCTACTCCAATTTTACCCATTTTCACTATAACAAACAGCTGCTTCTTTACAATTTGAGTATCCTAACAAAAACGCAAGGGTAAATGGTTAAGCTCCTCACGCTATCAAACAAATTAAGCAATAAATTGCATAAAATCATTATGAATAACTCTACAGCCGAGGTAAAGACAAACATTGAAAACCGAGCGCCGCAGAAAAGCAGGCATTACAATAGCGTAAACCACATTCAAAGAACCTTTTAGGTATAAAGTCTGTTAATTTAACTATTTCTAAATTCCCCAGCTCCTGCCAATATAGGCACCTTGCCAGAAATCGAATTCTAAGAGTGTGGAGGTCGTAAATGCCTTTGTCATTCGGTCTCTAATTTCAGCTGTGGTCTGTTCGGCAACAGCGTCACAAATGTCTATGGCCTTTTGCACCGAAATTCCAAATTCTTCTCCTCCGTAGGTCTCAATCCATTGATGATAGGGGTTATTTTGCAAGTTTTGGTTTTGATAGATGTGATCGCCTACTTTTTTATAAATCCAAAAACAAGGCAGCAGTGCCGCCATCCCAATTTCCACGGCTTCAAATGCAGCAGTACTTTTAAGGAAATGCACATAATGATGGCAAGCAGGTTGCATCATGCCTCTATCGGTCAGGCCAAAATCCTTAAAATAGGTTTCATGCAAAGCATTTTCGACCACAATGGCGCCTTCCGCGAAACGCAGGAACGACAGCACATCCTTAATGTCTGTTGCTTTTGCCCCTACAAGTGCCAAGGCCCTGCCAAAATGCTCCAGATAAATGGAGTCCTGGGCCATGTAAAACCGAAACGTCTCTATCTTCAAACTACCTGATGCCAATTCAGTAATAAATGGCATTGCTAAGATGGTATTATAGTGGCCTTCAATTTGGCTCCATGTGTATTCAGACCATTTCATTTTTGATCAATTTTATAGGGTTAAAAAAGTGGTTTAAAGGGCCATTCCCTTTTCCGGTTTGCACGTCCTTACCTTCCTTTATCGCTTCAAAAACATATTGCTGTCCCAAATTTACCGCTTCAAGTAATGATTTACCTTGTGCGATATAGGCAGCAATTGCGGATGACAGCGTACAACCTGAACCATGTGTATTGTTAGTGCTAAATTTTTCGGTTTCAAAGGAATGAAACTGATGATTTTCATCATAAAATAAAGAAGTAATTACTGGGGTTTCCTGATGCCCACCTTTAAGCAAAATACTTTTACAGCCAAGCTTTTTTATCTTCTTTCCAGCAGTATATAGGTCATCAAGCGAGGTTACTTTCATCCCTGCTAAAATGGCAGCTTCATCCATATTTGGGGTAATTACATCGGTTATTGGAAACAGCTTTTCGGTAATGGCAGCTATAGTATCCTCTTCAATCAGTCGGTGGCCACTGGTAGCCACCATCACAGGATCAAACACTAGGGGTATCTTTTTATACTGGGCTAAAGTAGAAACAATTGTTTCCACGAGTTGCGGCGTGTGAACCATTCCAATTTTAATGGCATCAGGAAACACATCATCCAAAATCGCTTTGATCTGATCGGCCACCGCTTCCACGGGAATAGGATATATTTTTCGTACGCCTTGGGTATTTTGAACAGGCAAGGCGGTGAGTACCGAAGTAGAATAACACCCTAAGGCAGAAGCGGTTTTGATGTCGGCTTGTATTCCAGCACCGCCACTTCCGTCGAAGCCGGCAATGGTGAGTACAGAGGGGTATTTGTATTTTTTCATTTTAGGATTTCATTTTTTAATTCAGAAGCTACCTTTTGAGGGTTTGTTGCACTGCATATGGCCGAAACTACCGCAATACAGTCGGCACCAGCATTTACAACAGCGCCAACATTTCCCAACTGCATATTTCCTATGGCTACTAAAGGTTTTTCTGTAAGCTGCCTAATGGTGGCTATTCCTTCAAGCCCCCATTCTGTTACCGTATCTCTTTTGGTGTCCGTTTTAAAAACCGGACTAACTCCTAGGTAATCTGCTACTTTGGTTTGTTCGTTTTCAAGTTGTGAAAGAAATTCGACAGAATAGCCAATGATTTTATGACCAATTATAGGTTGTTTTCTCAAAAAAGTAGGCGACGCATCGCTATTTCCCACATGAACGCCCGCTACATTTACTTTCTGCGCCACTTCAATATTGTCATTGATAATCAGCGGAACATTATATCGATCCGTAATTTCTAGCAGCTGTTGGGCTTTTTGTAGGAATATATCAGTAGAGATATTTTTTTCTCTGAGCTGAATAATATCTACTCCACCCAAAATTGCTTGTTCTGCAACTTCCAAAAAATTCCGTCCCCCACAGTCAGCTTCCGAAATCACCAAATACAATTGATAAGGGAAGTTTCCTTTGCTCATTCTTGTACTATTTTAAGGGAAGTCAAAAATTCTTCTTCTGTGATATTGTATAGCTTGTCCAATAAATTAACCTGTAAACTTCCAGGGCCATTGCTTTCCTTAAAAGCCAGCTCCCCAGCAATGGAAATCAATGCCATCGCAGCAGCTACGGCCAGTACTTTATCTTCCCAAACACCTATGAATGCACCTATTATTGCCGTTGCTGAACAACCTAACCCCGTTACTTTGGTCATTAAAGGATCTCCATTTTTAAGATATATGCTTTTTTTGGGACTGATAATGATATCAGTTTCTCCAGAGATACACACTACGGATTGATACTCCTCCATGAGTTTATTTGCTGCATGGATCGCTTCATCACTTTTTGCAGAACTATCTACTCCCTTGGTAACGGTCATATTGGCTTTTGCCAAAGCAATAATCTCCGAGGCGTTTCCACGAATAACCGTTGGTTTAAAAAGCAGGAGCTTTTGTAAAAGTTCATCCCGATAAGGCGTTGCACCGGCACCAACAGGATCCAATACCCAGGGTTTACCGGTCTTGTGGGCTGCTTCCGCGGCCAAAAGCATCGCTGTGCTCCAGTATTCGTCTAAAGTACCAATGTTGATCACTAGTGCATTTGAAATTGCCACTAAATCTTGTACTTCTGGATGCGCATGAGCCATAATGGGCGATGCACCTACTGCTAATAGCGCATTGGCGGTATTGTTCATCACCACATAATTAGTGATACTATGAACGAGGGGGGCTTGCTGGCGAACCGCCAAAACGAGTTGCCAAAGTGATTTTTCCATGGTCATTTTTTATATATTTTATAATAAATGCTTTAGGAAGTAAATCCGGCAATGTACATTTTGAGAAATGTATTTGCTTTTCCCTACGACGGTATCAACCGAATCAGGTTCAAAGGGACTCTCTCAATTCTTTTCAGAATACCCCTAAAGCTTTTTTACAAACCTAACAATAATTGATTGAACAGGCAAACGATATACACAGCGCCCCTCCTTTAGGTTTGTAAAGGGCACTATTTCTGTCATTCAGAGTAAAACGAGGAATCTCCTCCGTTATATGGGTTGTTTGACTATACCAGCTAAAATGGCTTGGTCGATAGAGATTCCTTCCCGATATATCGGGACAGGCTCAAAGTCGGAATGACAAAGATGTTTATATTTTGGGAATAACAATTTGAATAACGGTACCTTGCTCTTCTACACTACTGATTTCGAAATGACCTTGATAATAGCCAATACGCTTCTCCATATTATCCAATCCAAACCCCATTCCCGTTTGCTTTACATCGAAGCCACAACCATCGTCGGTAAACTGAAAATGGTAACTATCAGCATATCCATAAAACTCTATGGTTACCAAATTGGCTTTTCCATGTTTAAGCGCATTGCTAATGGCTTCTAAAGCAATCAAGTACATATCATACACCCATTTTTGTTCTATACGTTCAGGAAAATCATAGCTAAAGAACTCTATTTCTGCCTCATCCAACCCAGCATTAATAATGGCTATTTGGCTACGCAGGCTAGAAATGAGCGCACCTTCATCAAGTGCTTTAGGCAAAATTTTATGGGAAATATCGCGAATATCACTAGCCAGTTCCCTAATATTTTGCTTGGCCAATTTGGCATTCTTCATATCAAACAGATGAATGATGTGCGCAATCTTGCTACCCACATTATCATGAATGATATTGGCAATATTTCGTCGTTCCCGTAACTGTACGTGGTTAATGGTCCTAAGCGAGTTTTCTTTTTCTACAATCACTTCCTGCATCAATTCTGTATTTCTCAAAAATACTTCCACATAATTCCTCGACAGTACTGCTCCAAACAAAAACACTTCATACAAACTGGCAAAAACCATCCAGTCATCGCCCAGTGAATAGGGAATAATTTCAAAGGTTCGCAAAATCAAACAAGCTCCCCAAACTAACTGCGGAGCAAAGGCTAAAAGGGCATAAATGGCCTGGTCTCTTTCAATTCTCAAATGGGTTAATGCAGCCCAAAAAAGCACTACAATTGCCAACAGAAATACGATATAACCCGAAATAAACAAAAATCTAAAATCAGCATCTGGATAAATCCATAATAAAATGATCGACAGCAATACAAAAAAGAGGTTGATTGCACACAACACATTGATGAGCCTGTATTTGAAAAACTGGTATTCTTTTAACTGTAAAAAGCAGCACAGAAAATAGCTCAATGCAATATACCACAGTGCACCACTAAAAATCCTTACTTCGCTTAGCCACAACGAATTTGGGAACAACAGGTGTTTGGCAAAATTCATGGTTACCATTACGTAGCACACTGTGAGTACCGAATAGCAGATGTAGTAGATATATAAGCGCTTACGGGTCATCATGAAAAGGATGGCGTTAATCATTAATAACAAAAAGGCGATACCCATAAAAAAGGCTACAAAGGTCATTTTTTTGGAGGACTGCGCTTCCAATGCAGCAGCGGTCGCTAAACGAAACGAAAAATCGAAGAAAGAGGTCCGCTTCTTTAGTCGAGCCCAAAGCACATGCTCTTCTCCTGGTTTAAGTCGTAACTCGTAAGCAAGCGCACTCATAAAAGCCGACCTTCCTGTGGTACGATCTCCCATAAGTACCATTTCCTTCCCATCAAAAATATTCAGACTGTCAATATGGTAGTTATCAAAGCAGAGCCATACCGCAGTTTCCTCATGAGCATTTTCATTTTTAATGTTGAAACGACACCAAACTGCATCATTACGGTTATAACCGATATTCACCTTTTGTGCCGCGGCAAATGGTTTCAAAGTTTTATGCTCAGTTTCTGGCAGTTGCCATTCAGAATTTCTATCCAATATATAAGCGGCCTTAACTGAAACCTGTAAAGGATTGCCTGCCAAAGCTTTTGACAAAACAAAAAACAATAGCGCACTAACTAAGCAGGTTATTCTCATGGGCAAATTTGATGAGCGTACTGCTATTACTAATTTCCAGTTTCTTGTAAATGTTTCTACGATGGGTATCTACCGTGGTTTTGCTAACAAAAAGCGCCTCCCCAATTTCTTTGCTGGTAAGTCCTTTAATGATCAGCTTAATCACTTCTTTTTCCTGCTTGGATATCCTAAATTTATTAACAATAGGTTCATCAATTGTTCGATAAACCGCAACGCTCCTACTGTCTCGGCCATTGGTTTGAAACTCTTTTGAAGGTGCCATTTCAATCACTTTGATCAATTCTTCGGCAGTGGTTTCTTTTTTGAGAAAGGCGTCCATCCCCATCCTTTTAGCCTTTTGAATCAAGAAATCTTCATAGTAGGCAGTGAGTATAATCTTTTTGGTGTGCTTAAGGTTTTCTTTGAGTTCCTCCAATAATACGAAACCATCGGTATCTCCAATATTCAGATCGCAGATGAACACATCTACCCGATGGTGCTTGAGATGATTCCTGCACTCATCAGCACGGTTAAAACTAGCTATTTCGTAGCCTTTGTTGGCATTTCTTAACAGCTCGGCAATACCGTTCAAAAAAAGAAGGTGGTCATCACAGATGACAATATGCTTTGGCGTCATGTAGCGTTAGGTACTTTACCCTAAAACTAACAATAAGTTTTAAGAGCTGAAAATTGTAGTCCCTTATATGATAAGGGACTACTTTAAATGATGGAGGTATGCGTGGAGCGCTTTAACGTATTCAATTAATCTTTGATTACCCGTACTGAAAACCCTCGCTGTGGCGATTCTGATCCTACTCCAGTTAGGTTTTTCTTATAGGAACTAAATCCAAAGGCGAAACCATTTCTATAATAGCCATAACCACCATTTTGGTCATAACGACTAGGCCCATCAATGGTAGAGGTCCACCATTGTCCATCGCCATAGTAATTAAATACCGAGGCCGCATTAGGTTCTTTGTCGTACTCGTTGCCCCAAGCTCTTCCACCTGGCAGGAAATTTAGACCCGATTCATTGGTACCATTTCCAGCATATTCACCATATTTCTTATCGGGAAGGTCCCAGCCTGCTTTTCCTCTAATTTTCTTACCTGCTTCGTATTTACCACCAAGCGCAACCATTAATGTTTCATATTCCTGTTTGCTAGGCACGTGCCATCCTTTTGGTGCCAATCCACGTGGGTCCATTACGGCGTGAAAATTATAAAGTTTGCCATATTTCTTTCCATTTTTGGGATCAAAGTTCAGGTAAACAAAAGCCGGTTGATTGTTTTTACAAAACTGTTGCCACTCGGCGGGAGTTTTGGCTTCTGGAATAGGATCGCCATTGCGAAAAGTAGCTACCTCTAAATTTCTATTGTTCCATATTTGATTGCCAACTTTTACTGGCCCCTCTATCTCATCGCTGGCATTATAAATTTCTTTTAATGCAGTACCATTAGTCGAATTACAACTCCACACAAAGTTTTGCGCAGCTGCTCCATTACTTCTTTTTAAACACTCTCTTGTGGCAATGACATCCGCTTCCTCTTTAGTAGCGGCAAGTCCCCAACCAAATGCTGTGCCCACTTTTCCATCGATGGTTCGGTAAGCTGCACAACCTGCTCCTGTATAAGATAAAACTACGGTACAGTTTCCGCCCCTACGTTTGCACTCCTCAACCGCCCTGCTTTCGGCTTCTGCTAAAGTTGCTTGATCAAATGACCACCCGTAATAAAAACCATTGCTCCTATCAATAGCCAATGCGCCATATTTGGCTTTAACTGGTGTTTTGGCTGGACCAGTTTTTTTAACTGGTTGCTTTTTTTGTGCAAAGCCCGCCGAAGCAGCAAAGGCCAACACTAGTACTAAAATTACTCGTTTGATACTCATGGTGATTAGTTTGCTATCTTTTCAAAATTGAAAATTCAAGCAATGATCATCAATACTTATTTATAGGGATTTTTATCATTACACCTATGCTAAACAGACTTAGCTTATTGATTTTTAATACTTTCGTAAGAAATGAACCCAAGGCTAATGAAAGTTGCCAATAGGGAATTTCACAGTGCTATCCCCCCTCTTTATTGTCCCAATTCCCCCCTTTACTTGTGTCTATACCTTTGTAGATTTGGATATATAAATACTTAAACATGAGAAAGATTAGAATTTTCGAACATATCTCGCTTGATGGCGTAATTGAGCATGATGAAGACTATACTTACGGTGCCTGGACTAGCCCTTTTCGTTCTGCAGAAGGAATGGCCATGCTACTCAACACCTATGGAACAGGCTTTGACCTCTTGCTGGGAAGAAACACTTACGATGCTTGGATTAAATTTTGGCCCAATGCGGGAGATTTCCCTATGGCAAATGCCATTAATGCGGCAACAAAACATGTAGTTACCCACAGAACAGAAGGTTTGGATTGGGGACCTGTAAAACGAATAGGTAATGATGTTATTGGGGAACTGCGGGCGCTAAAATCTACAGAAGGTCCAGATCTTGTACTTTCGGGAAGTATATCGCTCACTTCTTTATTACTAAAGGCAGGATTGGTAGATGAAGTTATTCTTATTGTTTATCCTGTGCTATTAGGCAAAGGCAAACGTATTTTAGCAGCCGAGTTTGAAGCTTGCCAGTTGGCATATGTGAATACTCAAACCACACCTACAGGTGTAATGATTAATAGTTATCAATATGTTGGGGCTTTGGGCAGCTAGTTAATGAGGTTGGTAACCGCACCAACCATAGAACTTCTAGCTCTTAAGAGATTCCTCCAAAGTTGAAATGACAAAGTGTAAAATAAAAGAACACCCCGCCCTTTGAGCACCCCTCTAAAAGAGGGGAATTTAGAGAGCCATTCCCTCCGACTTAAAAGAAGGCGACGTCGATTTTTAGTACGTAGTTACATCTATAACTTGGCATTTTGTCTATCCTCCAATTGTTTGATATACAATGAGGCGGGCGTTAACCCTTTTTTATTCAAACCTTCCCAAATACCATCAGGACGGTCTTTTAGCCTACCTGTTATTTTGGTAGTGGTAACGCCAATGGCGTAATTATGGCCACTTACATAAGGGTTTTGCACCGCTGCTTTTGCTGCTTCGCAATTCCATAGCACTTGCGTTACCCCTGCCCAGCCATGTCCAGTGCCCCAATTGCCCCTATCCTGAATATTAATCTCTCCATCTGTGATGATGTTATCATAAAGGGTACCTATTGCCCAACGGTGGTGCGGACCAATATCTGCCTTTGCGTTGGTTGACTTACAATTGTAAAACACATTAGGTCCAGCTACTTTGGCTCCTGTTACATAATCGTGTCTGCCTTCATCTGCCGTGCAATCCCTCACTAAATTCAACTGACCATCGTTATTGAAAGAATACCTTCTACCACCTTCAATTTTAGATTTAGGCGCCAAGGATGTACAGTTTTTTACCGTGACCTGCTTGCTATAATTGCCCAAATTAACACACGAATAACCGAAGTATTTACTAGTTACACCGCTTACCCAGGCGTTTTCTACCCTGTTTAACCATATAGCATCCCAACCATGATTTTCATCGGTATCGTTCTGATAAGCCGATTCCAACCACATATTTTCAATACCCACTTCGCTTATCCTCCCCTCAAAAGTGTATTTATAAATCTCACCTCCGCCGTATTGGGTTTCCATTGCCATTACTACTGGATTATCAATAAATACTTGCTGACCTTTTATAGCTGTAATTTTCCTTTCAAAGTACAAATCATAATCTTCCGCTTTCCACTGCACTACTCCTTCACGAGCTTCTATCTGATCCATTTTCAAATCTTGAATCCACTTGGTGGTTCCAGGGCGTAAAATCATGATATCATCACCCACTTTAAAATTTGCAATGTTATCCACTTGAAAAGATTTTGCACCTACGGGTACGTAAGCGTCCGCGATTTTTGTTCTGGTTTGTGGCGTTTCTTTTGGTTTGCCATTGCCATTTACACTGATCAATTTACGTTGACCTGTACCCGTAGCCACCAACTTAGTATCAGGACCATCACCTCTTAAAACAATGCCACTAGCGTTAATGTTAATAGTTCCTGGAATTTCATAAATCCCTTTTTTCAGTAAGATAGCTCCCCTAATACCCGCTTTGTTCAATGGCATTTTAGCCAGTTCATTAATGGCTTCCTGTATTTGCTGCTGATCGTTTGTTCCATTTGGCGAAAGGGTTTTAACGGTTTTTACCTGTGGAATAGCCTGATCACCCTGATGATAGCCTACCCTACTAAAATCTGGCAAGATATCGCCTTTGGCTTCTGGCACATACATAAGCTTTCCACTCTGGTTGAATTTAACCAAACTGGAGGTCCAACTTTGTGCGGATGATTGATGTGCAAACAAAACTAAACTGGCAAGGCAGAGCCCTAATATTTTCAATTTCATGAGACCTTAATAATGGATTTCCGTAATTAATCTGGGTACTTGGTTTTAAAGCTAAGGCTTTTCGGTTCTTTATTCAAAGCTTTTGGTGATCTGGTTCAACAGGTACTCCTTTCTATCTGAACTGTATTCCCAAAACATTACACCACCTAATTTGTGCTTCAATACGTATTGGCACTTATGATCTACCGACCACTCGTCATCATAAGAAATAAAGGCTTTAGTTTGCGGATTAAACAAATACGGGGCCTTGGCTTCTTCATCTTGATAGGCTACAAAACCTTTTTTGTTCAACAAGCTATCTTTTAAAAAAGTGTAGCCCTTGCCATAACTATTGGCCGAAGAAAGGATGGTATCACCGATTCCTTTGTTGGCAGTTGCTTTTAATAAAAGGTTACGACCATAGAAAGCAATGCCCATTACAATTTTTGAAGCAGGCACACCTGCAGCAATGTAAGCTTTAATGGCTTTGTCAGCAGAGTTATCAGATGGATAAGCTTTGGAATCGAATAAATTAGTATGATGCTTGGCCTGTTTCGAAGAATAATAATCGTAGGTCATGAGGTTTACATAATCCAGATACTTTGCGGCCTCACCCATTTCGGTATTATTCAGAAAGGAAGCAAATCCGCCTGTAGCAGTGGTCAATAGCTTTTTCTTACCTGTTTCCTTTTCTAAAATATCGAGTTCTTTTCTTAATTCCTTAAACATTAAGGTAAAGTTCTGTTTATCCTCTGGTCGGTATACATTCCCTTCTTCTCCAGGCATCCCTGGGTATTCCCAATCAATGTCTACTCCGTCTAACTGATACTTGCGAATAATATCGACTGAGCTTTTGGCAAATCCTTTACGAAGCGAATCGGTTAAAACAGCATTTGAGAAGTTTTCACTCCAGGACCAACCTCCAATAGAAATCAAGATTTGAAGATTTGGGTTCTTCAGTTTCAATGAATTTAAGCGCACAAAGTTGGTCGAATCTCGTTTTGCGTTATCCAAATACGCTTGGTTATTTTTAATGTTTACAAAGGCGTAATTGATGTGCGTTAATTTTTGCGCATTAATTTGATCAGGGTTAACCAAGCCGCTATAACCTGTTACGTAACCAATTACTACGGGTTTTACTTTGGCAATGGTACTTCTTTTGGCGGCCATTAAAACCATCACCACCATTACTAATGCGAAGAGCTGTTTTATTTTTTTCATGATGTTAAACTTTTAAACGAATACGGTATTTTTCCATCAATGCTACAATTCTGATGACTATAAACGCCACCAAAAGCGAACGTATAATGCCTCCTATGCCTGCATTAAAGAAAGAAGGATAATTGAGGTGAGCTAAACTAAGGATGGCATAGAGCACGTAAGGCATGAGATAACAGGTAAGGGTACTTGTACCTGCAGGCTTAATCCATTTAAACCAATCTTTCTTGCCTTTCACATCCACCAAATAAATCACTAACTGGAATGTCAAAATGGTAATTCCCATACAAATAAATACCCAAGCTGGGGTGGCATAAATCTTCGAAATACCACCGGCATACGGCCTGAGCACAAAACCCAAAACAATGCTCAACAGGCCTGACAAGCTTAATAACCACCATATTTTTTTGCTTTCTTGTTGGCCAGTAAGACGTTGGTAACTGGTAGCGATTACTACACCGCCCATCATTAACGTAATGGATGAGGCATCGCCTATTTGCCATAAATTAACGTGTAGCAAATCCATGTGGGTAGTGATATTGATGAGCGCATAAACCACAAAAGCGATCAACACCCACCACATTTTCCCTCTGATGAACAGATAGGTTAATGCCGAGAACAAATAAGCCCAGCCAATTAAACCTAAAATACCCCACCAATGTGGTGCTAAACCTTGTGGATTTTCGGCACTGCCACCTTTATACAAGTAACCCATCACTAAAATAAGGATGACACCTATAGTGGTAAAACCATATTTTTTAATGTTCGATATTTCTTTTGGATAATCTAACCAAACCAGAAAAAAACCTGTAGTAAGTAACAACGTATAAATGGGCTTTGCCAAGCCTGCTAGTTCACTATTGTAACTTTCGAGATTGACATGAAAAAAGCCCATCACAATTAAGGCCAAGGAACGCAATAAAATGTGGGCAGCAATGGCCAACATTCCATCCCCTTTGTTTATTCTAGCTTGAATGGCAAAGGGTAATGATAGGCCTACGATGAACAAAAAGGCCGGAAAAATGATATCTGAAAAACCCATACCATCCACCTCCGCAGCGGTATGCCCAATCCATGCCGGGATACGACCTACACCTGCTACATCATTCACGAAAATCATAAAGAACATGGTAATTGCCCTTAACACGTCTATGGATTGTATTCTGGAGGGTAGTGCCATCTGTGTTGATTTACATTTTCAATGGATTAAAGATAAGCGTTCCCTAAGTATTTGGGCCTAGGGAACACTTTATGAGTTAGTAACCTGGATTTTGGACTAAAGCAGGTACTCTACTGATTTCTGATTGTGCAATTGGGAAAAAGTAGTTAGCTTCTTTAAAAACACGATTAGCGTTATTGGTAATAGGCACTTTATTATAGGTATAGGTACTTCCTGTACGGGTAATCTGCATGCCTGTCATGGTAAAATTAAATTTTTCCATCGCTAATTTCCAACGGCGAACGTCAAAGAAACGGTGGCCTTCGTAAGCCAATTCTACCATGCGCTCATTTTGGATCACCAAACGCATTTCATCTTTGGTCATTGATGGTTTTAAACCGTAGTTACCGTCGGTACCAATTAAAATACCTGCCCTTTTTCTCAAAAGTTTCAATTGATCATAAGCGGCGGTAATGTTATTATCCTCATTCGCAGCCTCGGCATAATTCAGCATAATTTCGGCCAAGCGAATTAAGCCCCAAGTACGTTGCAGGGTTGGTCCACCGTTGTTGGCTGTCCCATCGTCCATCATCTTTCTCCAAAAATATCCAGTGGCATAAGTTAAACCCGCAGAACCAGCTACCGACCAGCCATCTTGCACCCCAATGTAGGTATTTACTGGCTGTTTATTTCCTGTAGCGTTGTTAAACCATAGCATTTGGTTGTAAATGACCGTATAGTTTAAACGTGGATCACGGTTTACGTATGGATTAGCGGGATCAAAACCAGTTGGATTAGTTGGCGACTTTAAATCGGTTTCCGTTGGCTTGCCATTAATAGTTCCAAAGGCATCCACCAAATTTTGCGAAGGCATGGCCTGTGGTGTGGTTACCCCTCTCGAAACAGGTAATAAAGCACCTTCTAGCGTTTTAGAACCCGCTGCCATTCCATTCAAAAGAAACTCAGTATTTACACGCATGGTAAAAACTTTTCCAAAACCTAAACCTGGAATCGAGTTATCTTCATAAAGTGCATAGCCATTAGCTGCTGCGATATCCAATGCTTCTTTAGCAGCGGTGGCAGCTTTTGTCCAACGGGTGGCATCAAAAGCGGCATAACCTACTACTTTTTTCTGTGCATCGGTTTTACCAATGTTACCACCGTTAAATAGCGGGCTCGCAGCAAAAAGCAACACCCTTGATTTTAATGCTTTACAGGCTACACTAGTGATACGACCGTAATTTTGCGCATTGTAGTTGGCTGGTAAATCTGGTGTGATGGCATCTAGTTCACTTACAATATAGTTCACACACTCTTCGTAAGAGTTTCTGGTGATGTCGATCAAATCGGCAGGTTTAAAAATTTTATCCTCCAATAAAGGTACACCACCAAAATGTTTAATTAAAATAGAGTAATACCATGCCCTTAAAAACCTCACTTCGGCTTTGGTTTGCTTTTTTAATGCAGCGGATATGGGCGAACGGTCAACGTTTGCCAAAAATATATTTGCCCTACGAATGTTTGCATAAGATTTGTCGTAAGCTACAGTGTAAGGATTTTGGTTAGCACCACTAGAAACTACTGGTGCCAAGCTCCCTGTGTAAATGACCACAAAAGGCTGGGTAGCCCCAAATAAACGGTGGTTACCTTCGTCGCAAGCTTCAGCAGTACCTGCAGTGATACCACTACCGTTACCGGAATTATAGTATCTTGAACTAAACTCGAAGAATATATCAGAATACACACCAAACAAGTAGTTACTGGTTCTGGCACTATCTGCAAAGGTGGTTTCTTCATTCAGCTCAGTATTGAGCTTTCCATCTAAAATATCGGTCTTTTTGCATGAATAAATCAAGGCAACGGCCACGATTATAAATAAGCTGCTGTATATCTTTCTTTTCATGTCCTTAAAATGAAATTTGTAATCCTAAATTGTAAACTTTGGTTTGAGGGTAAAAACCAGCACCATCATTACCAGAAGTATTTTCTGGATCGGTATTGTAGATGTTCTTTTCTTTTAAACCCCAGGTTACCAAGTTGTAACCATTTACATATATCCTAGCCACTTGCAAGCCAATCTTATTCACAAAGGTTTTAGGCAATGAGTAAGAGAACTCAGCAGTTTTGATCCTCAAATAATCACTGTTTCTAAACCAATAATTAGATGGGTGTGCTGCTGGATCATTTAAGTTAGAACCTGCTAAGCTTAGGCGAGGAAAACTAGGGTTAACGCTGTTTTCTGGTGTCCAAGCTTGTTCGTGTATCTCCCTAAAATTGTTCAAACCTGGTCTAATGGCTTCCGCTGCCGATCTTCTGGCAAAGTTCAATGCGCTTTGAGCAGTAATGGTGAAAGCAAAGTTTCCGTAATTTAAACCAACGGTTAAGCCCATAATCGTATTAGGCAAGTTTGGTAGCGCCAATACCATTCTATCGTCTACATTTACAACACCATCACCATTTAAATCAGAGTATTTCAAATCTCCCGCTCTGGTAATACCAGTGGTTGGTTTTGGCACTGCAGGGTTATCAATTTCTTCTTGGGTGTAAAAGCCTAAGAAGTTATAACCTAAAATACTACCCATTGGCTTTCCTGTAAGGCGTTGGTAATCATAAGGTGGCGTTGCTTCGTCCATAAACAGAATTTTGTTTTTGGATACTGAGATGTTACCACTGATGTTAAAACTGAACTTGTTAATGTTGCCCAAATAAGTGATTTGTGTTTCGAAACCTCTATTGCTCACACGGTTGATATTTGATGGCGGCAACTGACTTGGCGTAATCCCAGCAATGTTCGACAAAGTTCTAGAGGTAAGGATATTGTAACGGTAGCGATCAAACAAATCGGCCACAATTTTCAGCTTACCTTTAAACATGTTAATGTCTACCCCAATATTGGCCTGTTCTTCTGTTTCCCAAGTTGGATTTTGTGCCAACAGACCTTCTCTAATACCTGTAATACCTGTGTGGTTTTCGCCAATGGAATAAGAACCGCCGTTCACGTAGGTTGGTAAATAGGTATAGGCAAAGTTCCCAATATCGTCGCTACCAGTTTTACCAAATGAACCCCTAATTTTAAATAGGTCGATAAACTTGATATTATCTTTAAAGAACGATTCTTCGGCCACGTTCCAACCCAAAGAGATGGCTGGGAACCAAGCATATCGTTTGTCCGACACGAAGGCACTTGAACCATTGTAACCTGCATTTAACTCAATCAAATACTTTTGTTTGTAGTCGTACCCAGCCCTAAAGGTGTAACCTCTAAAACCACTTGGCTCGTTGGCATTGGTTACGTTATTTTGCGTATTGTACAAAGCCAAAGCATACACGTGGTGACTAGAAAAAGTACGATCGTAGTTAATAGAAGCTTGCCAATTTAAACGCTTATAGCTATCTGTTGCCGAATAACTAAGGTTTGGCAGGCCGATACGATAGAAATTGGTGTTAGAAATGGTATAGGTATCGTTGGTTGGGTTATAATAGTAAGATGGGAAATCGTTACCTGTCCCTCTGGTCATATTTCTATTGAAACCATATTGCCCGTTGAAACCTACTACTCCTTTAGCCGATAAGCCTTTGGTAATGAAGTTCAAATTTTGATTGGCTCTAAAGTTTGCCGTAATGTCGTTGGTAAACTGGCGGTTGTAACCATAGTAAGTTAAACGGCCCACCACGTTGTTATTTAAAATATTGCTATTTACCCCAAATGAACCATCGGGATTGTAAATAGAATAAGCATAAGGTGGCAATTGGTTGGCATCGCTCAGCTCAAAGAAAATATTGTTACGGTTATTTCTACCACCATTGGTTGGGCTATTTCTTTCGGAAAATGTGCCCGATAAATCTAAGCTAAGATTGAGGGTTTTGGTAGGTTGTAAATCTAAGTTTGATCTGAAATTATAACGTTTATAGTAGTAATTGTTATCCATTCCCGACAGTTTAGAAAAATCCTTGATCAATCCATTTTGGAACAAATACCCTGCTGAAACGTAGTATTTAGCCTTGTCAACTCCACCTTGTATATTGATGTTGTTACGGGACTGGATACTGTACTTTCTCAATAGCTCCTCGGTCCAGTTTACATTGGGATGCCCATAAGGATCGGTGCCATTTTTAAAGTGATCTAAATCGGTTTGCGAAAAACGAGGTGCTTGTTCATCATTAACCAATGCTTGATTAACCAACAAAGCAGCTCGATACGAATCCAAATATTCAGGCATATAGGTTGGCGTTTGGATACTGTTCTCTGTACGGAAAGTAATTTGCGCCTTGCCACTTTTGCCTCGTTTGGTGGTAATTACCACTACTCCATTGGCGCCTTTAATCCCATAAACTGCTGTAGTAGCCGCATCTTTTAAGATGGTAAAGGTTTCAATCTGATCTGGATCTATTTCTGCAATGTTTCCAAAATACTCCAAATCATCCACAATAATTAGCGGTGCACCGTTACCATTAGTCGTACTTAAACCACGGATCAACAATACAGCACCATCGCTACCCGGTTGGCCAGAACGCTGTTGCGTAGTAATACCGGGTACACGGCCAATAAGTGTATTTTGTAAACTGGCTGCTGGGGTTTGTCTAATATCATCTCCAGAAATGGCGCTGGTAGAACCCGTATTGGTAATCTTTTTTTGTATACCGTAGGCCACTACAATTACCTCTTCCAAACCTTTGGCATCTACTTCCAAAGTAACATTTACATTGGATTGGTTGCCCACCGCTACTTCTTTAGAAAGATAACCTATGTATTTAAAGATGATGACTTTACTACTGCCTTTTAGGGTAAGTTTAAATTTACCATTTTGATCGGTTTGAGTACCGTTGGTAGGTTGATCTTTTTCAATAACTGACACGCCAATAAGCGTCTCATTTTTATCGCTAACCGTTCCAGTAACCGTTTGCTGCTGCGCCCAAGTGATCCCGCAGAGCAACAATAAATATATCGTTAATAAATATCTTTTCATTTTCAAATGGATTAATTACCAACCCGTGTTTTGTACCAGGTTTGTGTTTTTTATGATTTCAGAGTATGGTATTGGATAGAAATACATCCTAGGATTAGCAAAGCTGATTTTGCCTACTACAGATTTTTGGTAAGTCAATGCATTTGTAGCGGCATTCCTAGTGATAATCATCCCATTTAAATTCTTGTTCAATTCGGTTTCGGCAGTTTTCCATCTTCTTAAATCCCAAAAGCGTTGCTCTTCAAAAGCCATTTCTATGCGACGTTCGTTACGAATGGCAGCACGCATTTCTTCTTTGGTCATACCCGATGACTTTAGGCCATAAGAATAGCCAGCTGTGGTACCAACGGTAATGCCAGCCCTTTTTCTGATGTCCTGCAATACTTTGTAAACGCTGGCGTCTGGTGCAGCTAAATACTCGTTTTTGGCTTCTGCATAGTTCAACATGACTTCGGCATAACGGAAAATTGGGAAGTTATGCGGTTGTGCACTGTACAGCGTGGCCGTAGCGAAGTTGCCCAAATGTTTGCGCAGATAGTAACCCGTTTTGGTTTGTGTACTGTTATTGTTCGGCTTATCTAAACCACCTTCATAAGTTTGCAAAGGACGGCTCAACCAGTTTACGCCATTATACAAAACGGTACTGGCCAAACGAGGGTCACGGTTAGCATACGGATTGGTAGCTACGAAGCCAGAAACTGGATCAGTAATGTCCCTCCCGTTTAAACCTGGGAATGCTTCTACCAGATCCTGGGTTGGGCTGGTTCGGCCTTGAGCACTAGCCAAAGCATAGCCTACTGGGCCATTGTTGGTTTCTAAATCAGAACTGTTATTGCGTAGATAGCCTAAAATCACTTCATCATTTTTTCTAACGATGAATACGTTATTAAAGGTTACCCCATCAATTTTGAATTTTCCAGTCGCAATTAAATCATTGGCAGCTTGTGCAGCTAAATTCCAACGCTCAGCATCGAAGTTAGCATAACCTTGAAATCTCTTTTGGTCTGCAGTACCACCAATATTACCGCCGTTATAAAGCGGGCTAGCAGCGTACAATAAGGTTCTTGCTTTCAGTGCTAGTACTACTCCATTAGAAATTCTACCGTAATCGCCAGCGGCTAAAGGATCTGGCCTTACAGCACCTTTAATGGCGTCACATTCGGCTACGATATAATTGATACATTCTTCGAAACTGTTTCTGCTAAAGTTCTTTGGCTTTTCAGCATCCAAAACTTCGTTGCCCACTAGGGGTACTCCGCCATATCTTTTTACCAGTTCAAAGTAAAACATGGCTCTTAAGAAACGAGTTTCGGCTTTCCAGAACGGAATTTTAGCAGGTACGGGTACAATATCAATATTATTTAAAAAGATATTGGCCTTACGGATTCCTTCGTAGTTTTTACTCCAAGCATCATCAGGGTTGGTTAATGCGCTTAACGAGGAGGTGGTGAATCTTTCGATACTTACTGCATTTCTTGACGGCATGGCATCGTCTGTTGCCGCGTCCAGTAAATCGCCTCCTACTCGGTTATATCCATTAGGTAAAATGGAGTAAATGTTATTTAAAAATTGTTCTGCATAAAATCCATTTTTATCGGTTGGATCAAATACATAGTTTTCGGTAATTCTTTCAAGAGGTCCGTCTTCAATTTTAGTACAGCCTGCCAAAGAAAGTGCAGTCATTACTGCTATCAATAATTTCTTCATATTCTTCGTTCTTAAAATTTAACACTAACGCCTGCAACAAGCATTTTTTGGATGGGATAAGCGTTGAAGTAGTTTTCTGGGTCTTGGTTTTTCAATCCAGTAATGGTGAAAAGATTGGTACCATTCACAAATAACCTCGCATTAGAAGCTTTCACTTTTTTAACCCAGTTGACAGGGAAAGTATAACCCAATTCTACACTCTTCAATCGCAAGAAATCGCCATTGCGCAACCAATAATTAGAAGTGTATTGATTGTTTACATTGGTTCCAACGCTTACACGTGGGTAGGTAGCGGTAGCCGCTGTAGCTGGCGTCCACCTATCTAAGTTGTGCTCATAAGCTTGTCCCCTAGCGCCTTGGAAAGCCCAATAAGAACTTCCAGTTAAGAAAATATCATTGTTGGCCACGCCTTGTAGCAAAGCCGAAAAATCAAATCCTTTGTAGCTACCGCCCAAGTTTAAACCGAAGTTTAAAGTTGGTGCTGTTCTGCCAATAGCTACATAATCATTCTCATCAATAACGTTATCGCCATTTTGATCTACGTATCTGATATCGCCCGGTACAATCACCAAGTTGGCTGGTTTAGCACTAGCATTAATTTCTGCTTGTGTTTGGTACAATCCGCTGGCTACTAAACCAAAAGCTTGTCCTACTGGCATGCCTGTAAATCGTTGATAAGCGAATTGACGCGTAGGTTCATCAGCAAAAACTACTCTGGTTCTTACTGTTGAGAAGTTTGGAGAAAGGAAGTAATTAAAATCTCCAATGTTGTTGCGGTAGTTTAATTGAAATTCAAAGCCTGAATAGTTACGTTCGCCCAAGTTACGTACCGTATAAGTAGCACCAGTAATTTGGGTATTGTTACCAATTAACTGTAGTAAATCTAAATACTTGTTGTTAAAGTATTCTGCGGTTAACGACAATTTGTTGTTGAATAGAGAAGCATCAAAACCTACATTGAATTTATTCGCTTTCTCGAAAGTTAAGTGCGGATTGGCTAAAGCACCCTGCTCTATCCCCGACACTGTACCGCCGGTATTGGTACCAAAGTTATATCCAGTTCCACCAGTATAATATTGGTTATAGGTATAATAGTTGTTAGGGTTAAAGTTACCTGTACGGCCAAAAGAGGTTCTCAATTTCAAATCGTTCAACCATTTGGCTTTGCCTTCCAAAAAGCTTTCTTTTTTAAGGTTCCATCCCAAGCCTAATGCTGGAAACAAGCCATAACCATAACCTTTTGCATAACGCTCAGAAGTACCATTATAGGCAGCTGCTAGCTGAACCAAATATTTCTCTTTGTAGTTGTAGGCAAATCTCCCGCTAAAGCCTCTAATGTTATAGGCCAAATCGGCGCCGCCCATACGGTAATCGTTATTGGCAATCAATAAGGCATCAAAATTATGCGCACCTACACTTTTCGCATAACCAAACTCGCCTTGTAAATAAAAAACACGGTTTTGTGTGTTAGTGAACAAGGTATTTGTTTGATCTGCTGGGGTACCGTATTGTGTGTAAACAGGATTTCCAGCGCCATCTTTACTTTGTAAAAATGCCACCAATGCCTTGCTTCTTACTGTGGTTTGGTCCAAGTAAGTGTTAATTGCACTTAAGGCTCTAAACCAAAGTCCAGGAGTTAGCTTTTGCAAATCGGCTTTCACGGCTAAATCAACCCTAAAATCGCGGGTGTAGCCCACCTGATAGCCAGACATGTAGTTTTGGCCATAAATATTATTTTGCTGAAAGTCTTGGCTAGCCCCCAAACTTCCGTTAGCATTAAAAATTGGATAAGCGTTTGCTGGGGTATTGATGATGTTACTGTACAATGTATTGGTAGAAACACCTGGCTCATTGCCGGTTTGCAAGCGACCAAACAGGTTTAAACTTGTGGTGATATACTTGCTCAAGTCTAACGATACATTTGAACGGAATACATAACGTTTGTAACCAGAATTGGTACTGTTGGCATTCGCATCTGACTCTTTAAAAAGCCCTTGTTGATCTAAATAATCAAGACTTACATAATATTTTGCGGTTTGTTTACCACCAGAAATATCCACATTGTAACGGCTGTAAGGGGTTTCTTTCCTTAATATTTCGTTTTGCCAGTTTACGTTTGGATGGTAAAATGGATCACTGCCATCTCTATAAGCATCCAAATCTGCTTGGGTATAAGCCGCCGGCCTACCATCGTTGGTTAAAGCTTCATTGTATAACAATGCATAATTATAGGCATCTAGTGTTTTAGGCAATTGCGTTGGTCTCGAAAAACCATACATGGCCTTAAAGCCGATACGTTGAGGGCCTTCCTGTCCTTTTTTTGTGGTAATGAGCACTACTCCGTTGGATCCCCTAATGCCCATCATTGCGGTAGCCAATGCATCTTTCAAAACCGTTACCGATTCTACTTGCTCTGGGTTAATGGAAGTAAAGGTTTGCGGAATGCCATCCAAAATTACCAATGGAGCTAATCCTCTTAAGTTTAAGCTTAAACCATCGTTTCCTGGCTCACCGCTGCTTTGATAGGTACTTAAACCTGTTAAGCGACCAGTTAACGTTCCATAAATGGGAGAAGAAATTGTTTTCGTTAAATCATTCGTTCTAATTTCCGATACCGATTCAAGGTTGGTCGCTTTCTTCTGTTTGGTGTACAGTACGTTGAACGTATCAGAAGGGCTATCGTCTTCAAGCAAGGTGATATTAATTACTTTCTGTCCAGTAAATGGAATTTCTTGGGTTTTAAATCCATTTACTTTAAAGATAAGCACATCACCTTTGTCTGCCTTTAGCATAAACTTGCCATCGGCATCGGTTAAAACCAAGCTATTAGGTCTGCCTTTAATTTGTACAACAACATCTAATAGAGGCTTTCCCGAAAGTTCTGTCACTTTTCCCGTTACTTCATCGGCATATAATGCTTTATTAGATAAAGTGTTTACAGGAATTCCATTTTCGGCTGAAGCATTTAATTGCAGAAAAAAACACCAGAGTAGTGTAATTGAAATCTTCTGCAAAATTCTTTTAAGTAGAATTTTACTCATACAGTTTATTTGGTTTTTTAGTTGGGTTTCGTCAAAAATTTGACATCGTAAATATAGGCCAGTGCCCTTCACATCCGCAACACACAAAACAACACAAACAACTGATAACTAATGTATTATAAATATTTTGATACGCTTAAATCTCATGACACTTTAAAGTCAATCCGCTGATTAATTGCATTATATCAACCATTGTCTAAAAACCTTTGATACGTTTAAAACACAATGAAAATGTTTTAAAAAAAATGCGGAAACGTTTGCGTTTAAATTAGTGGCTAGTGGTGGTAACTAAAGGTATTCCACTCATTTCTCTACCTAAACCATGATTTCTACAGTATTAGTTCATTGGTTCATTAGGAATTTAGAGACTAATGAGTTAAGATTGGAGCTAGTCACGGTGCACTGTTCTTACCTACGCCGTCATCTAGACCATAGTGGAAAGATCCTTTAAAGTGCAATAAAAGCTTGTAATTGATCAGTCACCACACCATTTTCACACTTAACATGATTGGTGATAATACCGACCATGTTAAATGCTAGGGATTCCTCCTAAGTCGGAAGACAGAATAGAGATGTTTAAGTTGATAAGATCGTTGACCAACAAAAGGTATTCTTGGTCAATAAATAGAATTTGTTCTCATACTGACTGGCTCCATCCACCTATTACCTCTGGTTTTCTCTTAACGAAATAGCCGAGATGTGATTGATATCTGAAATGGAGCTACTGTAAATATAACTATCTATCAATTCTGTGGTATCGATAGTTCCAATAGCGGTAACCATTCCACCGCCGTGCTCCATTAGAAATTGATGCAGTTCTATATCTTCCGCAGTAATAACAATCCAAACTGGTTTAAAATCACCTTCATTAAAAGGGTAAATGGCTGCTTCGTCATAGTGATACACCAGCCGCCCTCTTACTTGCACTTCCTTTCCATGCAGGTCTTTAAGTTTAGTTTTGTTGATTTCATCAAAGAATGGAACATTATTTTCAATGAGATTAGCATTACTGTTTTGCCATTTGGCTCTAGTCCATGTATACCTACCCGAATCACACGACACCATAAAAAACACGGATAAAAAGATAAGAACTAAAAAGAATTTGATTATCATAACTAGAAGATTTACTACAAGTTAGTGAAAATCAAAAAAAATATTTGACAAAATAATAAATTAACAAAATTTTAATACTGTTGCAATCTTAAATTAACTTCATTTTAATGAAATACAGATTTTAATCAAAAGAGACAGTATATTTTAAGCTTTTGATCATGCAGCTTACTCGGTGTTAAATTTTCTTATTTCTCCTCTTAATATCTTTCTAAAAAAGAACCACAGTAACAAAAAGAAAATGAGGTAAGAAATATTAAAAGCGGCTGCACCTAACCATCCTTTCAACTCCAATGAAGGAAGTATTACTTTTAAAGGCAATTGGTAAAGGGTAAGGAATAAGGAGCTGATGAACCCTACCCATTTTGGCAAATTGGTTTTGCCCATAAATACCAATATGGAAAAGATTAAATAGGCAACAAGTATCACAATAATGGCTGTTCCCCAAATATAAGTTCAGTACCTAATGTAATAATGCTTAACAGTGTTGCCACCGACTTTAAAAAAGGAGATTTTTGGCAACAATACTATTCTGGCAAAACTTTTTTAGAGCGAATTTCTCCTCTTCATCAGATTAAAAAGGGTCTTCCTCCTATACTTTTAATAAGTGGTAACAGAGACAATAATATATCCTTAGAGCCTACGATAGCTTTTGCAGAAAAAATGAAGGCTATTGGCCATGATTGTGAATTACACATATTAGATGGTGCAGAACATTTTTTGTGGTACGATAGGAGATTTACAAATCAAGCGAGTACATATCGTTCAAATTTTTTAAAACGAATAGGGTATTAAACTTTTGATTGGTATGATAGCCATACCACTATTTTTTTTAAAATAATTGGAAATACCATCAACCTAAGGATAAATTATTCATCGAGCCACTTAGAGATTCCTCCTAAGTCTGAAGATATTTTGTACGATGTTTTTAAACCTTCCAGCCACTGACTTGTTGCTGAATCATCCACATTTTATGGTAAATACCTCCCTTATCCAACAACTGATGATGATTACCTAGCTCAGCCATCGCGCCACCATGCAATACCAAAATCTGGTCGGCATTTTTAATAGTAGCCAATTTATGTGCAATCACCACTACTGTTTTCGACTTCACCAATTCCTGTATGGCTTTTTGAATATAAATTTCATTTTCGGGATCGAGGCTTGCTGTGGCTTCATCCAACAAAATAATAGGCGCATCTTTTAGCAAGGCCCTAGCAATGCTGATTCGCTGTTTCTGTCCTCCAGAAAGTTTACTTCCTCCCTCCCCTACCATCGTTTCCATCCCGTTAGGAAATTCCCAAGCAAAACTAAGTACTTGAGCTTTGTCTGCGGCATCAATAATCTCATCATTTGTAGCATCAGGCTTTCCTATTTTGATATTATTATAAATGGTATCGTCAAATAAATAGGCGTCCTGAAATACTTCGCTAATTAGATCATAAAACTGTTCTTGCCTGATATGGCGAACATCAACCCCACCAATCTTTATACTTCCAGAATTGACATCCCAAAACCTAGCTATAAGCGAAGCAATGGTGGTTTTCCCCGAACCTGAATGTCCCACCAAAGCCAACATAGACTGCGCTGGCACATCGATATTGATATCTCTCAAAACCAGCCTATCTTGGTAGCTAAAGCTCACTTTCTTAAAACTTAAATCATAGGCAGATGGTAATTCGTTATACTCCGTTTCCATAGTTGGCTCCTTCATTACGCTAATTATCCTTTCTAAACTCTCATTCATATAACGGAGCATCAAATAATCAACCATCACCACTTTTAGTGGTCCATAAAGATGGTAACCCATAATTAGAAAAGTAATAAACACCGGCACACTAATAGTCTGATTGGCCAGGTAATAAAGTCCCAGCGCCACCATTAAAATAAAGCCTATTTCGAAAACAATTCCAGCAGTAACCACAAATGGCCCTGGGATGGCTTCCATTTTGATACTTTTACGTCTTAAATCATCGAAAGAATCTTCTAAAGCCTGATGCTTATCTCCAGTAAGTCCGTACGACTTGAGGTGGCGAATACCTTGAACATACTCCAGAAATTTTGCACCAACAGTGTTTCTGGCGGCAATTTGCTTTTTGCCCAAAGTAGCGATAAAGTAATTGGCCAATCGTAAAAATGGATAAATTAAAGGTAATGCAGCCAACAGACATAAAGCTAATCGCCAATTATAAAACAGCAAAAATGTAGACAATACAGTAGTACCAAATACGGCAGAAGCAATGTTACCCACACTATGGCCAAAAATCCCTTCAAAGTTGGCAACATCTTGTAAAACAATAGCGGCAATTTCTCCTGGATCACGTTGTTTAAAAAAACCTAAGGAAAATTTTTGAATGCGATTACCTAGCTTAATGCGTAACTGGTTTGACAAACCATAAACCCAAGCATTAGTGGTTAACATAGCTTTAGAAGCCACAAAGAATTGGATCATCAGCATGGCAAACATTATCAACACTATGGTCCAAATTTTAGAAATATTTGGTTTTGGAGAGAACAACTCCCAAATCACTACCAATAATATGCCTGACGGTGCCGCTACAAAAATGCTATGAATAATTTCTAGGGTAATGGCTCTCCTCATCCCCTTTTGATCAAAAGAGGCAATATATTTTAGATTTTTGATCATACTTCTTTAATTAAGTATCGTTTTTCCCAATTCCTCATTTTGTAAAGTCTTCCTAAACTTCCTACAAAAGAACCATAATAATAAAAAGAAAATGAGGTAAGAAATATTAAAAGCCGCTGCACCTAACCATCCTCTGAGCTCCGACGAAGGGAGTATTGCTTTTAAAGGCAACTGGTAAAGGGTAATGAATAAAGGGCTAATGAAACCTACCCACTTTGGCAAATTGGTTTTGCCCATAAATACCAATATGGAAAACATTAAATAGGCAACAAGCATCACAATAATGGCTGTTCCCCAAGTAATGTACATGGCCTTTTGAAATCCGGCAGCGGTTTCAAGCAAATAAGGATGAGCAATTGGATCCGTATGATAAATCGTTTTATAAATTTCGCCCGTGAAATAAAAAACAGCATGCCCTAAAGGCATTAGCATAACGCTAACAATTAATAGATAATAAGTTCCAATTGCATACCATTTAGATTTTTCTTTAAAGTACTGATACACCAACCAGACACCTGGCAAAAATAGCGTCGCTGTCATTGCAGCAATCAATGCCCCAAACATCAATCGATTGGTAGAACTCTCTAACATCAAAGTAGCCAAGCCAACATCTACCTGATCTGCATAGGTTTTGGAAAACAGTGGGTAATCAGCTGGGTTCACTTCAAATCCAGCGACATATACATCTCCAATGATCCAACAGATCGCTCCGATAATTCCTGAGATAAATGCCCATTTTATTTTTGTTTGATATTTCATTTCTAATTATTTAAGAATATGTTCTATTTTTAAATTGCTGTTAACAAATTCAATGGTCTGTAAACCTTTTTTACCTGCTATTAATTCCAGTCCCGTTTGGTCTGGCAGTAATTTTTCCAATAATTCCGTATCCAGATTTTCAGTACCCACCACTAATTTCGAAATGCCTGTAATCCCATTGTTATGATTGATTTTCTTAGGTCTTGGATTGGGGACATAAGCCGACATCAAAAAAGGAAAATCAATGGCATTAGGCATTAAGAGTTCCCATCTTAAAATCTGCCCTTTGATGTCTTTTCTTTTGGCTTTGTGAAATTTGAATGGAATATTCCAATATTTAAACCACTTCTTCTGCGCAGTAAGCTGAGTGGCTGTTGTTTCTAAAGACCATTCGCACCAACCTTCTTCCGTTTCTTCCCATTTGTTCATCCTATCTAAAACAGGTTGATAACCGAGGATCTTCATGAGCCATTTAACCCAAATAGGTAATCCCGAATTGTTGTAAATTTCAACAAACACCCCTTCTCCAAACCAAATCAATGCGTTGTAAGCCTTTTGTGGAGATGTTCCATATTCTACCACAAATCCTTCATCCCGTAGTTTTTCTACCGCAGCAGCAAGGTCCTTCACACGATAAAGCACATGGCTCAATTGCGTTCTAGCGGTCATCATTCTGCATTTTCCTCTCGTCTGTCTGCTGCCGACTGGTCTTCTGCCACTCCAGATTTCCAATACGAGTAGGCATACAATTCTTCACGCAACCAGCCTTTTTCCTTCCTTAAATAATTTCTGATTTCTTTTACCGATGAAAACTCTGCTGCTACATAGGCAAAGCGATTTTCTCTGGGCATATTAATCAACTTTACAATTTCAGCAAGTCTACTCCCTTTTTCTGGATGTGCATTATGCAACCACATGAAATCAATATTAGCCTTGGTCTCTAGCACTTGTTGGTCTTCTTTAGCACTTACTTCAATTAAACAGGTACCTTTTACATCCGCAGGCAAATCTTCCAATACAGCTCCCAGCACAGGGATTGCCGTAGCATCACCTACCAACAGATAGCTTTCAGCCTTTGCATAAAGCTCTGTTTTACCAGCTTTCATTAACACCCCCAACACATCGCCTTCTTTGGCAGCAATAGCCCATGCCGATGCGGGCCCCTCATCGCCATGCGCCACAAAATCAATCCAAATTTCATTTGTAGTCAAATCTATTCCTCGGTGGGTGTAGGTACGTACCCAAGGTTTTAATTCAGCAGGTTGTGGTTTCCATTGCATGGTCTCATAATCAAACTCAGGAAAATGAATTTCATTTAATCCTTTGGGTGGAATCAGTATTTTATTGTTCACCCCAATGGTGGTATTTGCAATTAATGGAACCTGTTCTCCAGTGAGGTAAATCCTAATGTAGTGCGGTGTTAAATATGTCTTTCGACTTACTTTTAGCGAAGCTTGGATGGCTTCAAAGTTTTTTTTACTCATAGTATATATTTAATTAGAAGATTATATCACAAAATCTTTTGCTCTAGTGTGGGCATTCCACATTCTGCTGTAAAGTGGTGTGCTGGTTAACAATTGTTGATGGGTACCTTTTCCAGCAATCATTCCCTTGTCAAACACTAAAATTTGATCAGCATTCACTACTGTACTTAAACGATGGGCAATTACCAAAACGGTTTTATGTTTGATCAATTGACTGAAAGCCTGCTGTATTTTAAATTCATTTTCAGGATCCGAGAAAGCTGTAGCCTCATCTAAAATTAAAATAGGTGCATCTTTCAAAATGGCTCTCGCTAATTGAAAACGCTGTTGTTCGCCGCCGCTTAAATGAATACCATGCTGCCCAAACAAAGTCTGGTAACCGTTTGGCAAGCTCATAATAAGTTCATGGATTTGTGCGGTTTTAGCAGCTTGTATTACCTCTTCCTTAGTTTTATGCATGCCCATTCTAATGTTTTCGAAAATGCTTTGCTGAAACATAAAGCTATCCTGAAAAACAAAGGAAACTATCGACATCAACTGCTCGTTTGGAAATGCTTGTAGCTCAATGCCACCAATAGTGATGCGACCTTCATTTACATCCCAAAATCTAGCCAAAAGCTGCCCAATAGTACTTTTTCCTGCACCTGATGGACCTACCAAAGCGGTAATAGTATGTGCTTTGACTTCAAAACTGATCTGGTTAAGCACTAAATCATCTTGCTGGTAAGCAAAGGATACATCCTTAAATTGGATATCGTAACTCAGTGGATTCCTGAACTGACCAAATTCTGGCAAAGAAGGCTCAGATAATAAGGCATCAATCTGCTCAACCCCTCTATTGATGATGGAAATTTGCATCCCCATATTGCTCAAAGCGAACAAAGGTTTGATATAACCTGTACCTAGAATAAGGAATAACAACAAAGTAGCTAAGGTAACACCATTATGAAAGTACAGGTATAGTCCCAATGCCAGTACAGGTAAAAGTGCATTACTGGTAAAGCTCATGAAAATAGCAAAAGGAGGCGTACTGCTTTTTATCCATGCCTGCAAAAATTCGTGAAACGATTTAACCTTATTGCCGTACCTAGAAAATGTTTCTGCCGACTGACCAAATATTTTCATTACTGGCATAGCACGTACATATTCTACAATCCCTGCGTTCATTTCTTCTAAAGATTGATGATATCGCTGGATAAGCACTTTGTTTCTGCCGCTATACATAATAGGCATTAAGACTGCCAAAACCAATAAAGGCACACAACTTACTGCTGCCAATTGCCAATTTTCACTGAATAAATAAACAACCGTAACTACAGGTAGGGCAACTCCTTTAATAAAATCGGGAATTTGATGAGCAATGAAATTTTCAATACGCTCCACATCATCAGAGAGCACCTTCTTTAAAGCACCTGAGTTTCTGTTGCTAAGGTATCCCATGGGTAGCTTACCAATGGCATCTACCACATATCTGCGCAGCTCAAATAAAATATTATAAGCGGCAATATGAGATAGAATCCCTGACAAGAAAAATATTAACATGCTTACTACCGCAGCAATAATGGCATAAACAATATAAGTTTTGGCAAGCTCAAAATTGACCTCATTTTGGGTAAGTTGAACAATGATGTAAAATACCAATATATAGGGCACTAAGCTCAGCAAGGTGTGCAACAATGCCAATATTCCAGATAGGAAAAGCATCCCTTTTCTTCTGCCAGCAATCTCCAAAAGACGTGCTATCCCTTTTTTTCTCTTTTGTTTTTTCATGCAAATCTGTTATCAAGAATAATTCTAAATAAGTATCTTTACGCAAAGGTAAATCTTAACATTGCTTCGGATGGTACTTAAAAAGGAATAAAAAGTCCGCTAAACGGAGTATTTAAATCGCATTGCCCATGACTCTTCGCTTACATCAAAAGGATATACCAGAAATGGTATTGGAAAGAACTTATCCGCTCAACTACGTGACCAACGACCATGCCGTGAAGGAATGCGTTACGGAGCTCAACTATCCTATAGGAAAAGCTTCTTATCAGGAAATTTACTTTGATGGCGTGCATATTGGCTATGGCAATGCTGTACTATCAAATAAAGTACTTTTAGGTTTTGAAACCGATGTAGAAAGCGTAGAAATGCATTTTGCACTGTTGGGCAAAACTACTGCCATTACAGATCAATTTGGTCGAGAAATCAGCTTCCAATCTAACCAACATAACATTATTTACGCCAATAGCATTTGCGGCAACATGGCTTGGGAACCCAACACCTTCAAACTTTGTGAAATCAACCTATCTCCTAGCTTTTTTAAGAAATACCTTCCAGAAGGCCAAGAGATTTTCGAAAATTTCAGAAAAGCAATTGATCAAGGTAAATCAGCATTGATTAGTAAGCAACATCGGTCGATCAGCCATCAGATGTATCAATTAATACAAGAGATCACCACTTGTAACCGAAAGGGTATTTTTAAGCGAATGTTTTTAGAAGCAAAAGTATTAGAATTACTCATGCTGCAGTTGGAGCAATTGAGTGAACAGCTTCCTACTCAAACCTCTTTAAAGAAAGCTGATGTGGAGAAAATACATGCGGTGAAAGAGCTTTTATCTAACACTATTGATGAGAACTACTCACTCATTGAATTGGCGCACAAAGTGGGAACCAATGAGTTCACCCTAAAAAAGGGCTTCAAAGAATTGTTTGGCACTACCGTTTTTGGTTTTTGGCATGACGTTAAGATGAATCAAGCTAAATCCATGTTGCTAGAGGCTGATAAAAGTATTTATGAGGTAGCGGAATTAATTGGCTACAAAAATCCTCGACACTTTTCTTCAGCCTTTAAACGCAAATTTGGTATGTTGCCTAGTAAGATAAAACCTTGATTCATTAGATATTAGTTATTTGATTAAGCGTTTAACTGGTTATTTGTTTTTAGGGATTAGCGACTAGTCATAGGGCATATTCTTCTAACACCTCCATCTCTATTTAACCACCTGATTTGTCATCTAGAGCGCAGCGAAGGATCTCTATATTAGGGATTGGTGGTTAGTAAAGTGCACCGTTCTTTCCCGTTTCGTCATCTCGCCTTTTCTTGTCCCGGCCCTTTGGGAATTATTTATCATCTAACCTGTAACCTAATTTCTCAATCCCACGTCCCACCTTGCATAACTTAATTTTAAACATGGCGCTTACCATCACCAATCTACACAAACAATACAACACCCAAAAAATCGCTCTTTCCAATTATTCACTTACTATTAACAAAGGGATTTTAGGCTTATTAGGTCCAAACGGTGCGGGCAAATCTACTTTAATGAAAATTATAGCCACCATAAGCAAACCATCAGGCGGAAGCTTGCTTTTAGATGGTGTAGATATTGTTCAAAACCCCAATGCTATTCGCAAAGTATTGGGCTATTTGCCACAAGATTTCGGCGTATATCCAAACCTCAATGCCTATGAATTTCTAACTTACATTGCCGCAATGAAAGGCTTGGGCGGTAAAGCCCTTCGTAAACGCATTGAACTACTTTTAGAAGGAGTTAACCTTAGTGCCGATGCCAAGAGGCCTATTGGTACTTACTCTGGCGGAATGAAACAGCGTATCGGCATCGCACAAGCCTTACTTAACAACCCAAAAGTATTGATTTTAGATGAACCAACTGTAGGTTTAGATCCTGAAGAACGGATGCGTTTTCGTCAGCTAATTGCAGATTTGGCACAAGATTGTATTATTATCCTTTCGTCGCATATTGTATCAGACATTGAGACCATCGCCGATGAAGTGGCGATTATGCAAGATGGTAAATTAATTACACATGGACCACAATACGAGGTCATTAAACAAGCAGAAGGTAAAATATTTGAAGTGCTATTGGATTACGGAGCACTAAACGATTTTAAACTCCAGCATAAAGTAATTGATACCGCAAGGCAGGCTGATAAAATAAAAGTAAGGTATATCGCAACGCAAACTCCTGTAGCAAATCAATCTGCTGTAGTAACCGCCAACCTAGAAGATGCTTATCTATTTCTAACCCAAAACAACCAATAAGCATCTATGCCATTTCTATATCAAATCGTTAAAGCCGATTACCTACAACGTACGCGAAGCTATTATTTCTTAATCACACTAGCCATTACCATATTCATATCCTATGCATTTATACCCGCCCAAAATGCTAATTATACCACTTTAAGTGCCGCTGGCTACAAAGGTGCCCATAACTCGGCTTGGGTAGGTTATGTATCAGGTATTATGACTACCGTGTTCTTATCATACCTAGGATTTATGTTGGTAAATAGCGGTATCAAAAAAGACGTTGAAACTGAAGTGGGACTTATCATTGCCACTACGCCCCTCAGCAATTTCAAATATCTCTTGTGCAAACAGCTCAGTAACTATCTGGTATTGCTTACCATTGCGGCCATTACTTTAATTGTGAGTATTGGCGTGTTCTTTTATCGTGGAACAGGCTATCCCTTTATTTTAGGTAATTTTTTATGGCCCTATCTATTTTTCGCAGTACCTGCCTTGTTTGTCGTGGCTGCCTTAGCCGTAGTAGGTGAAGTATTTTTGGGAAAGCGAAATATCCTTCAATTTGTTGCTTTTTTCTCGCTTTGCGGAATCTACATGACAATGATCAACAAAGACGGCATTCAGTCTGAGGGGGCTTTTGATCCGTTTGGACTAAGTTTAATGAGCAAAAGCATCACGCAATATATCAACACTCATTTCGGTGAAAACATCAAAAGTGTATCCTTTGGTTTTATCTTTAATGGACAAAAAAGCTATCAACTATTTGAATGGCAAGGACTAAATTGGTCTACGCTATTTATCACGAGTCGACTAGTCTGGGTTGGATTAGGTTTATTACTCATCTATATTTCCTCCTTGTTCTTCCATCGTTTCGATTTTAAACAATCTGCCAGTGTAAAAAGAAAGAAGGAGTTACCACTAAATAACATCCCATCTACAAGCAATAGTACGGAGTTAAGTTGGGCAACACTCCCCATCCCTACCTTTAACTACGGTATATTTTCCCTTGTAAAAACAGAATTATTACTGTTAATACGACAAGGTAATAAATGGCTTTGGTTGGTAAATACTGGCTTATGGATGGCCATGTGCTTTACACCTTTGAACATTGCCTATACTTATTTACTACCTATATTATTATTTCTGCAAATAGGACGATGGTCGGAGCTGGTTACCAAGGAAAAAACTAATCGAGTTCACTATTTCGCTTACGCCTCTTATAAACCCTTACAGCGTTTGTTAACGGCACAAATTTTAAGTGGTGTAATACTGGCCATCGGGCTGTCTTTACCCATCATCATCCGTAGCGTTTTTGCGGGCAATAGTTATGCAGTGCTCCATATTATTAATGGAATAATATTTATTGTTTTGTTGGCGGTGGCTTTAGGCATCACGAGCGGTGGTAAAAAAATGTTCGAAATATTTTTCCTTTTGCTCACTTACGGAGCATTAAATAAGTTGCCTGTTACCGACTATCTGGGTAGTTTACAGCATCAGCAGATGAGCCTATTTGTGGCAGTAGTATTTTGTTTAAATATGGTTTTACTTAGCCTTAGTTTAATCACAAGAAGCTACCAAGCAAGGCATTTATAGAAAAGAGGACTAGCAGTTTTTTAATACAAAGATTGATGAAGATATCGCAAAGGAACGCAAAGACCAGCTACCTTTAAGTTCATATTCTTTTTCAGAAAAGCAATCCTCTACAAGTATTTACGTTGGTCCTGCTTTCGCTCATAGTCCTCGTCCTCGTTTCACTTCGCCTGCGGGCTAATCCGCTCAATCAGGTTTAGAGGGCAAAAAACTTTGCGTTCCTTAGCGTATTTCTTCTTTTCTTAGCGGCTATTTATTTTACCGCTAAGGTTGGCTGAAGATATCACAAAGGAACGCAAAGACAAGTTCGTTAATAACCTCTGCTTGGTTTAATCACCCTGCTACACTACTAATGTTTAATTACCTTACGAACATCCGTTTTGTTAACTCCGCTTAGTTTAATAAAATAAACAGCTGGCGGATAATTGGCTAACGAGATTTCCTTGCTGGTATCGGTATTGGCAATGTTTATTCTTTGTAATACCTTTCCGCCCCCATTAATTAATTCTATAGACTGATAGCCTTCGTTAAATGAAATAATAGCTTTTTCAACTACTGGATTAGGATACAAGGAGATATTGTCGTTTAGTTTAAAATCTACAACTTTAATGCCCAATTCCTTGCTATCTCCATTAAAATCTACTTGTACTAATTTATAGTAGTTGGTACCTGCAAACGGTGATAAATGTTCGTACTGATAAGTATTCATGCTTGAACCTGAGCCTTTTCCTTGTATTTCTGCCAGCACCTTAAAGTCTTTTCCATCGGTAGCATGGCTAATAATGAACGCTCTATTGTTATTTTCTGATAAGGTTGTCCACTTTAATGCAGTGTAATTGTGCTCTTTTTTAGCCGTAAAATCATTTAATACTACTGGTAAAACATTAGTGGTCGTAAAAGAAACAGGACTTGCTGTCCAACTTCCATTACTATTACCGTCGTAAGTTCTCATCCATAAATAATAGGTAGTTAAAGGTTGCAAACCACTCAGGTTAATGCTTGTACCTGCAAATTGTCCACTTGCGGTTTCATTACTAGCTGGGGCAGTATTCACCGTTGAGATATAATATGGATAAACATTTTCCGAAGGTGTATAATTCAAATCATCTATATATATAGTTCCGCTAGGGCCAGAACCAGAACTAACGTAGCTAAGGCTTATTTTTTTGACATTGTTCCAATTGAGTGTTAAGTAGCTATAGCTGTTACTAAAGCTCACCGTTACCGTTCGGCTATATATTTCTGTATTATTAACATCATAGGCTTTAATTGTATAAGAGCTTACAGAGTTAGGTCTTATCCATAACCCTCTCAAGGTAGATGGCACATTAAAAGTAAGGTTGGCATTATTACGGGCAATAAACCAACAAGCACTACCAGTGCGGGCAGCATTATTATAATCTCTAATATCGCTGTTTTCAGTCAGCCAGTTATATCCATTACTACTCCAAAAACTAGTACTAAATGCCTGCTCAAAGCTTTCAATCTTTGTCGCGGTGGAAGGTGTTGCGGTAGAAGCCGTCCAGCTTATTGTAGCGGCATTTTCTGTAATATTTGACGCACTTAATGTCGTTGGTGCCGTTTGGGCATTTGCAGTATAAAATTTTAGGAAAGAAATGAAAATCAAGGAGAATATGCGCTTCATATATTTTTATTTTAGATTATTGGGTTAAGTTCTATGTAAATTATTTGACTCATGGCTGGTATAATCACCCCGCCATACTACTAATGTTTAACTACCTTACGGATATCGGTTTTACCAGTGCCACTCAGTTTGATAAAATAGATGGCTGGCGGATAATTGGCTAACGAGATTTCCTTACTGGTATCGGTATTGGCAATATTTATTCTTTGTAATACGTTACCATTTCCATTGATCAGTTCCATTAACCGATACCCTGTACCGAAAACAACAGTTGCTTTTTCAACTACTGGATTAGGATACAATTGGATGTCATTGGCTAGTTTAAAATCTATGGTTTTGATGCCCAATTCCTTGATATCGCCGTTAAAATCTACCTGCACTAGCTTATAGTAGTTGGTACCTACCAAAGGCGATAAATGTTCATACTGATAAGTGTTCACGTTTGAACTTGAGCCCTTACCTTGAACTTCTGCAAGCACTTTAAAGTTTTTTCCATCGGTGGAATGGCTAATAATGAATGCTCTATTATTTTGTTCCGATTGGGTGACCCAGTTGAGTTTAACCTTTGCGGCTTCTAATTTTGCTTGGTAGCTTACCATTTCTACAGGCAATGTACCTTCTTCTACCTGTAGTGTACGTAAAAAGCTAGCGCTTGTATAATTAACATTTCCCGCTTGTACAGCAGTAATATCAGTAAAGCCAATGCCTTTAACTTTAATCTTCCACTTATTTCCATCTAATGCATCCTGATAAACTTCAGCTACATTGGTATTGCTACTCGTGTAGGTCAATGGTAAATTACTATTGGTACTTGCTAATGGCTCAAAATCTGGAGACGTCAATTGTTTTATGGCCAATACTGGAAAAGTAATGGTCTGTGATGCTTTCTTAATCAACAGGGTTTTACTGGTAGAAAATGGATCATAAGTGGCATCGCCAGTAAAATTTAGGGTTACCAATACCTCCCCTGCTTCAATGATATGCACTTTGTTACCTACTATTGATGCCTTGCCATTTGCAGAAGGCACACTGAATATTGCTGGGAGCGTTAACGTTAATGATGGAGAGAAATCAGCATCGCCATAAGTGGCTATAATTTTATCGTTTTCCAAATTAGAAAAATCGATGTTTGGCTGCTTCATTTGTCTTTCATAGGCACCCAAATCTACCGTACTGTCAAATACACGAAGCTTACCTGCCAAATCTGTAGTTAAACCAATAGCAGTGTTGTTCCCTTTGTTAATGGCAATACTTCCTGCCTTTAAAGTGTAATCACCTGTAGCTGCTGAGGTAAACAAATCGTTTACAGTTATACCCGTAGCATCAATATTATGATTGGTGGTTGAATTGTGGCCTGCTATTAAGCTATTGCTAATCGTGAAATTCACATCTCCCAAGCCATTAATTAGTTCGGGCGTTCCTTCAACATTTTTAAAATTATTTAGCACTAAACAATTACGCAGCGTAAAGTTTCCTTCATCCACATTGTAATTGTACATCAAATAATCTTCGGTTGAAGTTATACGATTGGTAACTACCGTTGTATTTGTTAAATTGATCATGATATCGTCGCTACCACTAGATATAATATCTGAATTTGAGGTGTTTTCCGATATCAGTACATTAGAAAGATTTAGCGTTGCATAGTTATTGTTCTCCGCTGCTGCTCCTGAAACCGCATTGTTTCCCTTAATCTTGGCATTATTAATGGTCAATGTTGACCATGTATTTTCATCGCCAGCATGATAGATAGCGCCACCAGCATTTTTAACACGATTAGCATAAATATTGATATTGCTAAAGGTAAGCGAAGCGGACTTGCAGTATATACCTCCACCACTATATGGAGAAATACCAAATCCGTTAACGGTTATCGTGGTATTAGGTATGTCGTTTGCATTTCCGCCTGTTATGCTAACACCATCGACCAAAGCAGTACCTAAATCTCCAGCGGCTATAACCACATGGTGTACATTATCCGAGTAATTGACAAAGTTTGCACCGTCATCGCCATTGAGGTCGCCACTTAAAACCGTAGCATTGGCGGCAAGGCTTAAATCCCGGTCTGCTAAGGTGGCCTCTGTACCTGCAAAACCACCATAAATTTTCACATCTTTTACCAATACAAAGGCCTTGCTTTGATCAGCAATACCATTTCCTGCCTTGTAAATTGGTTTAAATGTACCGCCAGCCATCCAAATCTCCTTAATTGCCGAGTTGGCCTTAGCCGCAAACAACGCTTGTGAAAGATCTACAGCCGAATTTGACCAACTGTTTCCAGATAAATCGCCATCGCCATTAGCTTTGATATACACAATACCATTAGCATCAGGTCTAATTCCGTTATAGGAAGTTTCATAGGCACCCATATCAATGGCACCTTTTTGAATGCGGGCATTACTGGCCAAATCAGTAGTTAGGGCAGAAAGATCTGGGTTTTGGCCAGCATCAAAATAGCTGTTATTACCAGCATCAATGGCAGGACTACCTAACTTTAAGGTATATCCATCGATATAACCTACAAAGTTTCCCACAAAAACATCGGCAATATCCAAATTAGCCGCGTTTATGTTATGGTTGTTACCATCAATTAAGCCTTGTACCAAGCTATAACTTACCGTACTGCTACTCCCACCTTCATCGGTAATACCTAAATTAGTATGGGGAAGCGAATTGGAGTACAGATTTCCAAAAATGATCGTATTCCTTATTTTAGGAAAAGAATTGGCTACATTGGAAATTACCCCTTTGTTTGGTGTTGCGTTTAGCGTATTTCTGCTAATTGTGGTATTGGTAACAACAGGAGAAGATCCACTGTTATAAATGGCACTGGCATGAGTTCCCGAACCATCTACAATATTATTATTGATTTGGACCTGAGTAATGATTGGATTAGATGATGCGATATTAGCCATTGCACCTCCAGCCTTACTTACTGTATTAGCATTAATAATACAATTGGTAATGGTTGGTGATGCAGCGATGTTGAACAAACCGCCACCATAAACCTTGGCATAACTCCCAAAAATGACATTGTTTTTAAGTATAGGCGAAGATGAGACCATATATACACCACCCCCATTTTGCCTAATTACGGGGTGAGAAGCATTTACCATAATAGAGGTTGCGGTGGCACTATTGGCATTTCCGCCCCTAATGGTAAAACCATTGACCTCGGCAGTGCCTAATGCTCCAGCTGCAATAAGCACGTGATAAGCATTTTCGCTGTTATTTCCTGAAAGATCATTGGTTGGGCCAGGATCATTTCCATTAAAATCACCACTTAGGATGCTCACATTTGCAGTTAAACTTAAATTGCGCTCGGCTAAGCTAGTTTCCGTTCCCGCAAAACCACCATAAATTTTCACATCAGGAACAAGAACAAAGGCATTGTCTCTGTTATTCAAACTTTCCGTCAAATCATCAGCTTTGTACAAAGGCTTATAAGTACCTCCCGCAACCCATATTTGTTGAATTGCAGCATTACTCTTGGCTGTTTTCAAAACAAAGGCAAGCTCTGGAGCAGCGTTGCCCCAGCTATCTCCAGTTTTTGTGCCCTGTCCGCCCTTTTTCACGTATACAATGCCGTTAGCACTGGGTATGATAGTGATTGGCGCAGCCTCTAACATACCCATATCTATTGCACCATTCTTTATCCTGTCTTGGCCTAGCAAATCGGTAGCACTAATGTTTAAATCATAGAGCGTTGTATCTCCTCCATCTATTGCAGAACTGCCCAATGATAGCGAGTAGTCTCCATTAACCGCATCAGTAAAAATATCATTTAACGCAATCGTATTGTTAAATTGTACCGTAGGAACTGCTGAAATAAAATAAGTAAGTTGTTGTACAATGCTGCTTCTGATATCGTGTACAGGAGAAGTATTTCCTTCCATTCTGATCCCCGTTACATTACCTACCAAAATACTATTGTAAAGTTTTAAAGCTACACCGCTTAATATGGTACCGCCCTGTGAAGCATTGGTAGCCCTATTGCCAGCAAATACCGAATTAACGATTAAAGGGCTATTGCCATTCGAATCATCAATCATTAAAGCAGCACCAAAAGCAGCCGTATTTTTTTCGGCCAATAAGTTATAAAAATTGATCCCTGAGGTGTTACCTGAGACACTGATACCACCCCCGCTCTGACTACCAAAAGATTTACCAATGATTAAATTGCTAAACGTAGCAGATGAATTATAGCAGTAAATTCCACCACCACTATTTCTAGGTATAAAAAAACCTCCCATGTTAATAGAGCCAGAAATATTGGCATTACCACTAACAAGAGAAAAGCCGTCCAAAGTGGTTGTCGTTGCTGTTACCGAAGCATTATAATCAACCACTACGTGATGGGCATTTTCTGTGTTGCCGTTATAAACCAAGCTACTAGCATATCCAGTAGCATTGTCATTATCTGCAAAATCGGCACTTAAAATACTCTTGTTATTCGTTAAGGCTAGTTTTCTTTCGGCTAATATGGTCTCGGTACCCGCAAAGTTGCCGTAAATCTTCACATTTTTAACCAAAACAAAAGCATTATCTCTATCAGTTGGATTAGCTCCACTTAAGTTATCTACACGATATAAAGGTTTGTAAGTTCCTCCCGCTACCCATATCTGCTTCACCTTATCGGCAGTAACCGCGTTAATTTCCTTTGCAGCTTTTAGCGCATCGGCAAATTCAGTGATGGCATCATTCCAACTGCCGCCAGTCCCACTAACAGCATTCGCTTTTTTCACATACAAAATACCAGCGGCATCAGGTGTAATGATTACATCACGTTTAACCTTTAATGTTGAATTAGTATTTGCTTTAGTCAGTAAGCTGTTGCACAAACTAAGAGAAACAACAATGATGCAGACTTTAAACGCTTGCTTAAAATTAGCTGTTGCAGGGTCAATCAAAAATTGGAGGAACATATTAACGAAGAATGGTATGTTCCAAAGGTACACCCATAGGATTTTTTTCTACGTTTTGGGGCGTTGCAAAAACGTTGCAATTGAGGCTACAGGTCTAACAGCTTGGTTAAATCTTCCTCATCATCCAGTTCCATTTTTTTACGTAACCTGTGCCAGGTACTGCGGATAGTGGTTACAGAGATGCCCAACGCTGCAGCCATTTCTTTATTGTTAAACTGTAACTTAACCAAGGTAATGTACCTAATTTCTGCTGGGGTTAATTGTGGATATTTTTGTTTAAGGCGATAGATATAACCCTTATGTACCTTATCAAACAACTGCCGATATTGATCCCAATCCTCATCGGTAAGGATCACGCTTTGGCGAAGCTGCTGTATGATATTTTCATTTCCATGATCCTTAAGCTGCTCCGAGAGTTCTGTAATTTGCTTTTGATTTCCTAAAATTTGTTTGGTAAAATCTTGAAGTTTAAGCTCGGCTTCGGTTAATAAACTCTGCTGGTGATCTATTTCAATACTTTTAATGCGTTGTTGTAGTAAATGTTTCTTACGCTGTACCCGATAATAATAAATAAAGAACAGCATGGCAATCACCAATAACACAATAATTGCGTTCCGCTGTATTTCTCTTATTTTTTGCTTGCTCTCTAATTCACTAATGGCCTGTTGGCGTTTTTCGTTACTCAATTTCTGCTGGGCACGAAGTAATTTCAGGGCATTGAATTTTCTATCCACACTATCCCTAACCACCAATGCAGAGTCTAGATATAAAGATGCCAGCTTCATGTTTCCCTTCAGTGCATAAAGTTTATTTAACAAAGGATAAAGGTTTGCTCTTCGCTGATACTGCTGACTTTTTTCTACATATTGCTTACTCCTAATGATTTGGGCTTCAGCATCACTATACCTTTGCTGCTTTAAGTAAACATTTGCCAACCACATCGAAGAGCCCGAAGCAAGTCCCCAATCCCCATGTTTTACTGCCTGTTCAATATCATGCTTAAACAAAGGAATCGCTTTGTCAAATTGGTTTCTTAAGTATTGGTTATATCCCAAGTTACCGTCTATGATGGCCATCCAAAAGGTATCCCTCTTTTTTTCCTTAATCTTTCGCAAGGCTAAAAAATATTGATCAGAAAGGTCTAGGTGACCTGTAGTTTGATAAATGAGTCCCAAGGTGTTATAGGCTTGAAACTTAAAATATCCCGTTCTGCTTTTGGAGGGCAAGGATAAAATTTGTTTAAAATAGCTTAATGCTTTAGGGTAATCTTTAAAAGTATAATAGGCATTGCCCATTGCAAAAAGATCAAAGGCCTTATCTGGATAAATTGCTATAGGCAAATCAGGCAACATGGCATTTAAACGATCATAAGCCTCAAAACCCAACTCGTAATTACCTACATCATTCCAATAATATTCTGCCCTGCAACGGGTAATTCTTGGCAACAGCTGCTTAAAACCTATCTTGGTAGCCTCGTCAAAAAGACTATCCAAACGATGTAAAATGAGTGATTGGGCTTTCGGTTTAAACTTCATGAGGTGCATGGTACGCAATAAACCTGCATCTAACATTAATTCCCCATCCTCGCTTTGGTTGGCAAATTGTTCGAAAACGCTTACCTTTTGATCGCTTTCTGTTGCCATGGACCCCTTTAGTGCCAATTCATAGATATCCCAAATTTGCTCAGCACGTTGGCTGTAGGTAAGGCCTAATAGTTGCGGATATTGGGCGTAACCATCAATACCAAGCAAGCAAAATAGAATTAAAAGAAGTGTGGTTTTATTTTTCACAGATGAACAAGAAGCGCATTTGTTTCATTTTTTATTACTTACTGAGCGAAGTACCAAACCTAATCATAAAAACAATATCGCAGGATAAAAAAATGCATTTAGGATAAAGAATAGTTCCATTGGTAACCAGTTTTAATACTTTACCATACCTCCTTTAGTGTAAAAACACTTTACGGCTTAGCGTAACTCTTATTTACTTAGCGGTTATTTTTCAAAATGACAAAGATGATTCAGAGCGTTTGTACCGACAGAGAATTTATTCGTAAAATTGGGAAAATCCACCCAAAACATGAGAAAAACAACTCATTCTATAGTTAATAACTTTAACTACCTATGGAGAAGGTATACCAATTTTATCAATAAGAGAACGCTCTCCAAAAAAACAGATCGCAGTAGAAACGAGGTCTGGAAAGACAGATTTTTCACACAAATCATCAAATTTGCGGTACCTACTGGAATAGTCTCGCTCCTAGCCTCTGTAACGATTGAATATCAAAATGAAAATTATCTCACGGCCATCATCGATCTAGCTGCTTTCGGCTTGGTGCTATATCTCATCTTTCACCAAAGAATTAGTATTCAATCGAAAAAGTATTTTGGGGTGCTCATCATGATCATTTTTTCAATTTTAAAGATATTCACCCTGCAGTCGCTAATGCTAGGTTCTATCTTTCTTCTACTCCTTAGCCTATTCGTAACCCTGCTGTTCAACAAAAAAATTGCTTATTTATTTGTGGTGGTTAATGCAATAATATGTATCAGCGCCACTATGGCTTTGATGCAAAACTCGCCAACATTCCAGTCTAACCTAGTCAATGACAGTCATCCTCATCGATGGATGTTATACACCTTCAATTTCATTTTTGCTAACCTGGTAATAGTATCTGTGGTTCTTTATATCACCAATGGATTTCAAAAAACCATTGAAAAGTTAGCGAACCTTCATTTAAAACTCTATAGGGAGGTTGAAGAGAAAACGGCAAAAGAAGCGCTATTACAAGAATCCATTACTCATTACAAAAGTCTATTTTTTTTTAATCCCTTGCCCATACTGATATATGATCCCAAAACCTTGCGCCTACTCTATGTAAACAAAAGTGCCATCGATTGTTATGGATACACCAAAAGAGAGTTTCTGGAAATGAAAGTCCATCAACTGCTAAGATGTAAAGAAGAAGCATTCAGAAACAAAATACGACGCGACTTTGTACACCAAACAGATCAACACTATCGCAAAAGTGGGGAATCGATAGCGGTAGATATCAATGCAAGTAATATCAGGCTTAATGGCTCTTGGGTAAGATTAGCCATTATAAGGGACATCACCGCGGAACAGGAATACATTGCAGCCATTGAAAATAAAAATGAAAAGATGAGAGAAATCGCCTACCTACAATCTCATGTCATTCGTAATCCTCTTTCCCGAATTTTGGGAATTGTAAAGCTATTGAACCATGAACCCATTGATGATCCAGAACTCAACCAATTTTTATCATATCTCACGCATTCTGCCGAAGAGCTCGACACCGTAATTGGCAATATTGTAAAACAAACGGAAGAGGAAATCAAAAATTTCCCAATAGTTAGGCGTGCAAGTACAGCTTAACTGCAACCGATGACCGGAGCGTTTACAATATACAGCAAAGATTGACGAAGACATCGCAAAGCAACGCAAAGACAGATTTCTATTAAACCAGCTCTGATTAATGCTGTTACCATCTCCTATTATCTTTTAACTTTCCTAGTGACTTTTTGGCTACAACAAACTGACATTAGGCTACATCATTGCTTTAGGTTCTTTGGAAATTTGTAATCATAAAATAAAGACAAAAGAATGAAAGTATTTGTAACAGGAGCCTCAGGCTATATTGGCACTGCGGTAGTAAAAGAGCTACTAAATGCAGGGCATCAGGTTGTGGGTTTGGCACGTTCGCAAAAATCGGCAGAAGTTATCAGTAATGTAGGAGCGGAAGTTTTATTAGGAAGCCTTGAAGATTTAGCAGTCTTAAAAAAAGGAGCCGCACTGGCCGACGGCATTATCCATACTGCTTTTATCCACGATTTCAGTCAATATCAAAAAGCTGGAGAAGTTGATCAATTGGCCATTACCACCATGGCCGAAGTATTAGAAGGAACAAATAAACCTTTGATTGTGACTTCGGGAATGTTGGCCTTACCTCCTATTGATGGGTTCATCAGCGAAGAAAGTTCGGCAGAAAACGCTCCACGTACCTCAGAAGCTACTGCTTTGGCATTAGCCAAGAAAGGAATTAATGTTTCTGTAGTTCGTTTGCCTCCGTCAGTGCATGATAAAAGCGATAAAGGCTTTATTCCTTTCATTATCAATCTAGCTCGCCAACATGGTGTTTCAGCGTATCCTGAAAACGGTAAAAACAATTGGTCTGCAGTACATCGTTTAGATGCGGCAAAGGCATTTAAGTTGGCTTTAGAGAATGCAAGTATTGGTGCAGTGTACAATGTGGTAGGTGACCAAGCCATTGAAACAAAAACCATTGCTACTCTTATTGGCAAAGAACTGAATTTGCCTGTTCAATCGGTATCGGGAGCAGCCATCGGAGCACACTTTGAATGGATGGCTCGTTTCATTTCCTTTGAGGGCGCCGCTATTGGAATAAAAACACAAGAACAGTTGGGCTGGCAACCTACGCAAATAGGCCTGTTAGAAGATATGAAGGCAAATTATTTCTAGGTGATCGTTAATGACTAAAGGCATCACACAAAAAATGACTAATTTGGATGATGGAAAATAAACAGCCCATTAGACTACAAAGCATTAGCGAATTTCACACTTCGAGGGGCCTGCCCCAACCCGAGCACCCTCTGATTAGTGTAATTGATTTTGGTAAGGTGCCACGTACGACACAGGTAGGAGGAAATAGCTGGGTATTTGATTTTTATCAGATTTCACTTAAACGAGGTATTGATTTTAAAATGAAATATGGCCAACAAGAATATGACTTTGATGAGGGAGTGATGGGTTTCATTGCTCCCAACCAAGTCTTCAAAATTGAGACAGAGCTTAATCCCTCCTTAAAACGTTCAGGTTGGATGCTTCTTGTTCATCCCGATTTTTTATGGAATACTGCATTGGCAAAGAGCATCAAACAGTATGAATATTTTGATTATTCCATTAATGAGGCACTTTTTTTATCTGAAAAAGAAGAAAAAACGGTCAATGGAATTATTGAGAACATCAAACAAGAGTATCATGCCAATATTGATCGGTTCAGCAAGCAAATCATTATTTCACAAATAGAAACTTTATTAGGTTATTCAGAGCGATTTTACAACCGACAGTTTATCACTAGGGAAAAATCAAACCACCGCATCCTGCAAAGCTTAGAGCAGTTACTCAATAGTTATTTCAATAGCGATGATCTCATTTCACAAGGGCTTCCAACAGTGCACAACATTGCCGAAAAGCTGAACGTATCCCAAAAATATTTAAGCTCACTGCTTAAGGTACTTACTGGCCTAAGTACTCAACAGCATATCCATCAAAAACTAATTGAAGTAGCTAAAGAAAGGTTGTCGTTAACCAATCTTTCAATCAGCGAAATTGCATACGACCTAGGCTTTGAACATTCGCAGTCTTTCAGCAAGCTATTTAAAAGTAAAACAGGCCAGAGTCCGTTGGAGTTTCGTGCGGGTTTCAATTAATTTACCGCTAGCCAGTGTATACGGGATGATTATATGAAAAAGGAACACTTAGCCTTCTTAGCGGTTAAATTTATCGCAAAGGAACGCTAAGAATACCTATCATATCATCTTCAAACGTTCTTCCTCTAAATCAATTTGGTATAACTGATGGCGAATAATTTCTTCATTTATTTTTGGATCTTTATTCAACTCTACAAGATATTCACGCTGGCTTTCTAACATCTCTATAAAAATAGTCTTGGTTTTGTCGTTCATCCAGCTATCGTCTGTAGCTTTTGCCCTTTCTTCCCATTGCTGAATAAACTTTTCCAATCCGGCGTGACCCCGAAATTCATTTTCATATTTATACTTGAGAAACTCATAGATATGTTGTTTCAAACCTTGCTTCATCTTTTTACGAGTGGCCGCTTCTTCAGCTTCATCAAAAATACCTTCAAATAAACGGCTACGTTTAATAAAATGAGGAAGTGTAAGTCCCTGCACCAATAAGGTGAGTAAAATGGCCACAAAGGTGATAAACAAAATCAAATCTCTATGCGGGAAAAGTGTTCCGTCAGCAAGCTTGACAGGAATAGCCAATGCAGCCGCTAGGGATACCACTCCTCTCATGCCTGTCCACCCAAGCAAAGCAGGCATTAACCAGCGCCGTCTTCTGGAGGCAGCATGTGGCATTACCGTAGGTCTAAAAATCAGTGTGGCAATCAATGCGGCATAACCACTTATAATTCTTGCTGCAATAAGTACTGCGGTAACCAAAACCCCATAACCAATAGCAGTTCTCAAGGGAATACCTTTAGCGTGGATGCCGCTGACGATTTCGGGCAGTTCCAAGCCTATAATCAGGAAAATGATACCGTTTAGAATAAATACAAAGCTTTCCCACACACTATATCCTCTGATGCGACTGGTGCTATTCAAAAATATCAATCGCTGGGCCGACATGTACAAACCGCCGCAAACTACTGCCAATACCCCCGAACTGTGCAACTGCTCGGCAACCCAATACATAAAATAGGGTTCTATCAGGGTAAGGGCAATATCTGAAGAAGCGTCTGTAGGCAAACGTTTATGCATTTGCACAAAAATCCAACCCAATAACAAACCTATGGCAATGCCACCCAATACCATCCATAAAAAACTGGTTGCAGCTTCCTGCCAAACAAACTGTCCTGTGCCTACGGCCACTAAGGCAAAGCGGAAAATAATCAGAGAAGAAGCATCATTCAATAAACTTTCTCCTTCCAAAATGGTTGAAGTAGACCGAGGAATTTTTACAAATTTGGTAATGGCTCCCGTACTTACTGCATCAGGTGGAGACACAATCCCTCCCAACAAAAAACCTAGGGCAATAGTAAAACCCGGAATATAGTAATTGGCAACCAGTGCCACAGACAACGCGGTAAAGAAAACTACCAAAAAAGCAAAACTGGTAATTATGCGCCACCATTTTTTCATTTCCTTAAAGGAAATGGACCAAGAGGCCTCGAATAATAAAGGCGGAAGAAATATAAAAAAAATCAAATCAGGATTGATCCTCACCACAGGCAGGTTAGGTATAAAGCTAACCACCAATCCAGCAACTACCAATAGCACTGGATAGGCAATCCGTAATTTAGTTGCCCACATCTCCAGTAACACCACCGCTGCAACCATGGCCAATAAAAAGGGTAAAATTGTATGCATAAATATTTTGTTGTCTTGAAAGTTAGCAAATTATGTAGGATTAAAATCGTATTTTTTCAAGAGAAATGAAATGAATAAAGTACTTTAGTTGCCAAGCACTGCAAAGGAATAGCATTATGATCATAGACCATCAAAAGCACGACTTATTTGGCAAATCGCTTCTCCAAAAAATTGTTTTAAAAGCGCCGTTTAAGTTTACGATGCCTATTGCCGATAATGCCTGTTTCTTTTACATGCTGCAAGGCGAAATGCAGTACGAGGTAGATAAAGAACCGCTTACTCTCCCTACTCAGCATTCTTTATTTTTAAATTGCGTTAATTCCAGCAGGGAAATCAGCCACTCGGCAGCGAGTGCCAACAATGAGATCGTTATTATTAACTTCCACCCAGATATTTTAAAGAAAATTTACGATCGGGAGCTACCCCTTATCCTGCAGCCCATTAAAAACAGGGCATCAGATAAGTCTATTGAGAAAATCAATAACGATTTCCTAATCCAAAAATACATTGAAGGGCTGCTCTTTTACTTTGAAAACCCTTCACTTATTAATGAGGATATCCTAATTCTGAAACTAAAGGAAATCATTCTCTTGCTTTCGCAAACGCAAAATGCGGAGGCCATACAGATCATATTGTCACAGTTATTTTCGTCAAGCATATATACGTTTAAGCAGATCATTGATGAACATTTATTTTCACAAATTTCTATTGAAGAACTGGCACAACTAAATCACTTAAGCCTTTCATCATTTAAACGAGAATTTGCGAAACTATACAACGATACACCTGCCAATTATATCAAGGCAAAAAAGCTAGAGAAAGCTGCAGAACTACTATCGCTATCGGAAAAACGCATTAGTGAAATTGCATTTGATTGTGGTTTTAATGATTTGGCTAACTTTACCAAGAGCTTCCGCAGCAAATACAGCATTTCTCCTAAAAACTACCGACTAAAGCGCAGTAATAACGCATAACCAACTACTACTCCCATACTCCTTTTCGTGTTGGTTAATGGTTTTGAGTGAACCAAATTGCCAAATAATTGAACCTATTCGCAAAGTCCCTCTGCGGTTTCTGTGAGACATTTGTATCATCATTATATGATGCTTTAAACAGAACAATTAATTATCTATTCACAAAAAATTATTGAAATGGGACTATCATCTTTGGGAATTTTCCATACCGTTATTGGCGTTGCTGCTATTGTAGCCGCTATTGTATCCTTCATTAAATACGGCAAAATCAATCTTGCTATATTATCTGGCAAAATCTATTTTTACGGAACGGTCATTACTTCTCTTACTGCCTTGGGCTTATCCAAACTGGGTGGCTTTAACCCAGGCCATGTATTTGCGTTATTCATTGTATTACTGGTATTGGGTGCTTATTTTCTCCATACCAAAAAAGCTGAAAATCAAAAGGCTCGTTTCTTCGAAAACTTTTTCCTTTCTTTTAGCTTCTTCCTTTCATGGGTACCCACTGTTAACGAAACATTTACCAGAATCCCAGTAGGGCACCCTTTGGCAAAAGACATTAGCGATCCCTTAATTGGCCAAACATTGCTTTTTCTATTGATCCTTTTTATAGCTGGTTCTATTTATCAGTTTAGGCAACAGAAAAAAATCAACCAATCCATTTAATCATAAAAAGGGGCAGACCATTTGCAGGAAAGCTCCTTTTTATTCAGCCTGTTCATTCGATCTATAAAGTAGAAGCTATACAATAAAATGTTTAAATTAGAAGGTAAAGAAGCAGGAGCTTCCAAATATTTACCAAATACTGATTTAGCGTAAACTTGTAAGCGATGAAAAAAGGGTTACTATTTTTTTGCTGTTTGTTATTCTTATGGAATTTAGTCAGAGCACAATCTTCTGAACTTAGCAATATCCAAGCATCTTTACCTCAAATACGTGATAGCCTGAAGTATGTAGATGCACTCAATCGAATGGCTATTTTGCTTTATGAGAAGAATGTAGACAGCACTTTTTACTATACCCGAAAGGCTCGTGAAATTGCAGACCGCCACCATTACGACCGAGGCAAAGCTGACGCCTTGAACAATCTTGGGATCTTTTTTGATATTAAGGGTAATTTTCAATTGGCTTTAAAATACTATAACGAAGGATATATTACGTATCAAAAACTAAAAGATTCTGTCAATATCGTTCAAGCCTTGATGAATATTGCAATGGTATACCATGAAATGGGTAAAGACGAACGAGCTATCCAGCGCTATGACCTGGCTTTTAGCTTATCAAAAAAACTCCGCAACGACTCCATCAGTTCCTTGGTCATCTACAACTACCTGCTCTCCTACCCTCAACATTTCAGCAAAGACTCTACCCGCTATTACATTAAACTGGCCAAGCAAATTGCTACTAAATACAAAGATGAAAGAACCTTATTAGCCATAGACCAGCTTATTGCCGACGACCTCATCAGTCATGGGAAACGGGCGGAGGGCCTAGCACTTCTTAAAAGAACCGTTGCTTCTGCTATTGCTAAAAAGCTATATTATGTCTCTATGGACATACATATAGATTTGGCACAACAGCTACAAAATACCGACCCCGAAAAGACCGCAGTTTTGTACCATCAAGCTTTGGCTATCGCTAATAACAACGATTATTTGTACTATGGTGAGATCTTAACGCGTAAACTATTCGAGTTCTATAATGCTCGTGGAGATCATTTGAAAGCAGGAACCTTTGGTAAAAAGCTGATTGAAATTCGTGACAAAGAAGCAAAGCTAAATAGTGAGTCGGGAATAGACTATATTGACTATGCCGTAAAAGAAGGGCAGATAAAATCTCTACAAAATCGATATAGCTATCAAGTGGCACTTTCTATATTATCTTGTATTGCTTTTTTATTGGCCATTTACACCATCATTTCCATTCGTAAACATTTACAACGAACCAAGAAGCAGAATAGCCAAATGAAAGAGGCTTTAACAGCATTGGAACATAGTCAAGCCGATAATACGCGTATGATGCGTATTGTAGCACACGATCTACGTAATCCTATTGGAGGCATGCTTTCCGTTGCCTCGATGATGTTGGAGGAACCCGAACGATCGGAAGAAGACAAAATCCCACTTGATTTAATTAAGACTTCTGGTCAACATTCCCTGGAACTGGTGGATAGCCTTTTGCAACTACAGCTTAGTAGCGAAGATTTAAAAAAAGAACCTATAGATATCGCCGAAATGCTGAAATACTGTGTCTCGCTACTCGAAAGTAAGGCTGAAGCCAAAGAACAACAATTGAGCCTAGAAACCGTACCAACCGTGTTGGCAGCAAGCCGCGAAAAGCTTTGGAGGGTAGTAAGTAATCTAATTGCCAACGCTATTAAGTTCAGTCCTAACGGCGCCAAAATCAAACTTAAAATGGCACAAATGGCTCGTGGAATACGCATCTCGGTAAAAGATGAAGGCATTGGCATTCCTTCTGAACTGGGCGAAAAAATATTTGATTTATTTACCGAAGCCAAAAGGTTAGGCACTGCTGGCGAGCACACTTTTGGGATGGGCCTCGCTATTTCAAAGCAAATTGTAGAAGCCCATAATGGCAAGATATGGTTCGAAAACAACAAGACCATTGGCACTACTTTCTTTGTCGACCTGCCTTTTTAATTTGACCTTCACATCGTTTCGTTACCAGAAAGTTCTCTATATTTAGGCTGATCTCTTTAAAGACCGTAAATGAAAAGTTATGCCTTCCAAGCCCATATAGAAATCATAGAAATTAATCCATACGTTGAGGTACCAGATGCGATATTAACAGAAATCTTTAATCAGGCAGGTAAAAGCAAAGGACATATTCCTATCAAGGGAACGATCAATGATTTGCCCTACCATCAAACCCTGGTAAAATACAGCGGTCTTTGGCGCCTTTACATTAATACCACCATGCTTAAAGACTCTCCTAAACGCATTGGAGAGATCATTAGCATCTCCATTCAATTTGATTCGTCAGACAGAACCATTCAGCCACATCCTAAATTAGCAGAAGCTTTAGCCGCCCACCCAAAAGCTAATGATATATTCAATGATCTTAGTCCTTCCTTGCAAAAAGAAATTGTGCGGTATATTGCCAACCTAAAAACAGCCGAAAGTATCCAACGGAATATCGAAAAGGCTATTGATTTTTTATTGGGTAAGGGTTCGTTTATTGGAAGGAAAGGGATTAGGAGTTAGTGGCTTAATACTGATAATTAATATTCATGCTGTAATTGACAAGATCCCAAGTTCCTTTCAGCATTTTTATAAGTGCAACTATTATTTTATTAAGTTCTGCTGTAGGAAATGGTTTTCTACTATATAGCCTTTTAAAATCTTCATCTTTAGTAGAAATTGCTTGTAATTCCGCTACGGAAATATATGCTCCTTTACTTTGTAATGTAATCTTCACATTTTGCAAAACCTGAAGCATTGCTTGTTCTTCTGTAGAGGATGTTATCACATCATTGTACCAGGCTAAAACCATACATCCGTTCTGAATGCCATTAATTTTGTCTTCAAAATCCTCTAGTAATTCTTGTTTATTTGAAAAAACATATTGTGCTTTTTTTGCCTCTGTATAAATATAATAAATTGCCAACTGCACAAAAGCCTCATTAATTTCAAATCCTTTTTCATCTTTATATTGAAGGAATGTTCTTGCCATTATTTTAATTGAAAAGTCACCATTATGTATTGATGAAAGCTAATAAATCAGCAGTTTTCGCGACTTAAATATATTTTAACTATTGGACAGTGTGTGTTCAAATGGAAGCGAGTTCAAATAATCTTTCCATTCATTTATAATATCTAAAAAGTCTTGCAAAGGAACAATCAAATCTTCACCGCCCGTGTTAAACACAACTCGAGGTGGATTGGAAAACAATTCTAAAACATCATCGCGACTACCACCAATCTCATAGCCGATAATATTTCTATTAAAAGGATCCTCATCCATAATTTCTCTTATAAGCGCGTCAATTCTCTCAGTCCCTAAATCTCGAATGAAACTAGCCAAATCGCCATTGACTGTACCTATTTGAGGATTATAATCACAAATAATTTCAGGGGATTTTCTATCTGAAGACAGTCTTACATTAAAATTCAAGTGATATTCTTTAGCCTTACTCATATTTCTATCATTTAAAATTTCTCTACACTTTAGTGCCAGTTTCTAATTCTGTAAAATATCTTAATATTTGCAATTCATCGTATGTACCAGATGCCTCTATTACACATGAACGATATCCTTTATTTTGTTTAATAGGCTCTGAAATCTCAAAAATTCAAGACCATATTGCTTTTGTTTAATCATGCCCAAATCTTTATTTTGCTATAGAACTTGTACTCTAACATCAACAGTATTTTCAATACTGATAATTAATGTTCATATCATAATTAGTGAATTCCCAAGTTCCTTGTAGCATTTCTATAAGTGCATCAACAATCTTTATTAATTCTGATGTGGGAAATGGTTTTCTACTATAGAATAGCTTAAAATCTTTATCCATCGTTGGAATTGCTTGTAACTCGCCTACAGAAATATAGCTACCTTTATTCAGGATTGTAGTTTTTACTATTTGGAGAATTTGGATCATATTTTGTTCCTCGGCCTTATTCACGATAATAGTATCCCAATCTAAAATCAACCAACCAGCCATATGACCATTTATGATACTTTCATGATATTCCTGAAGAGCATCTTTGTTTGTAAAGATGTATTGATTCTTTTTTAACTCTTCGTTAATATTATATATAGCCAGCTGCATAAAAATATCCGATATCTGAAATCCCTTATCCTTATAATCAATTAATTCTGTTGCCATATTTTTTTTATGTATTGGATACCTTTGATTTAGCGAACTGTACAAGTAAATAAACAAATTACAAAAGATATATCCGTTATATTTTGCCACTCAGCTATTTGGTCATTATTTATTGAAAATTACTCATTCCCTTAACCGTCACTATATAATTTGAAACCCCTTATTTCTAAAACCGTCCAGTTTCGCATCATCACTCGGCAACTCGGTAATCAGTTTATCAACCTTCTCAAGATCAGCCACTTTAAAGTGCTCCCAGCTTTCTAGTTTTTCACTATTCGCCAAAACAATGGTCTGTCGTGCAGCCTTCAGCATGGCTCTCTTTACCTCCCCATCGTCTTTGTTAGCCGCAGTAATTCCATTTTCGACAGAAATAGCACATGTACCCATGAGGTACATATCGGCAACATAATAAGCGACCTGCTCACAAGTACCCGCTCCTACATTCGTTTGAATGGTCCGGTCATAAGCACCGCCCAAAACAATCACTTCAATCTTCGGGAACCTCTTTAACATTGGAAGCAAAGCCATGTTGTTGGTCACTACCCTTAAAGACAAATCTATGCTGAAATTATCTGCAACGTAGCACATGGTCGTTCCCCCATCCATAAATACTGTCATCCCATTTTTTAGTAAAGGCTGCACCTTAAGTGCGATAACTTGCTTCTCATCGTTCAGAAAGCCTTCTCGGTCGTGAAATGCAAGAGGGTTCTTTTTACGAGCAATGGCTCCGCCCCTCACTTTTGACAATAACCCGTTCTGATGGAGCTGATCTATATCCCTGCGTACCGTATCTTCAGACACCGCAAGTTCATTGGCCAAAACCGAATAAGTGGCAATACTTCCCTCTCGAAGTTGCGCTAATATCTTCTCAAAACGTTCCTCTTTAACCATAGTCGCCACAAATATAATGATTTACCACAAGGCAAATTTAAAACAAAACTTATTTTGCAATAATATGCAAATTTGCATATTATTGCAAAATGAAAATTGAAAAATACGTTGTAAGTGCCAAATACGCCACACAAGCTATCTTTCTCATCTGCGGATTGGCCTTATCAAGTTGGGCACCTATGGTTCCATTAGCCAAAGAGCGTTTGGGTTTAAATGATGCAAATTTAGGTATACTGTTACTCCTATTAGGAGGCGGAGCCATTATCATGATGCCTATAAGCGGTATCCTTTCACATCGATATGGAACCCGTATTGTCATTCTAATTTCCGGACTCGTTGCGGCAATCATGCTTCCTTTATTGCTGATGATGCCAACTATTGCTACCATGGCCATTTCGTTATTTATTTTTGGTGCGGCAATAGGTACCATAGATGTAGCCATGAACTCTCATGGAGTGGCTGTTGAACACGGCTACGGGACTCCAATTATGTCTTCCTTACATGGTCTTTTTAGCTTAGGAGGATTATTTGGATCTCTTGGTCTGGGTTTCCTGATGAAATTAGGATTACCACCAATGCTTGCGGCAGTTACCATTTCCCTTTTGCTAATCTTTATATTACTACTTAAATATCCGCGACTTTTCGACCGGAACACAGAGCGTTCTCAATTAATTAAAGAAGATCCAAAAGACAATTCTTCTCAAAAAAGCAAACGAGTTTGGTTAAAAGGAAGCGTGCTTCTGCTAGGCATCTCCTGCTTCGCCATCTTCCTTTCAGAAGGCGCCATGCTCGATTGGAGTGCTATTTTCTTAACGGAAAATCGAAATATAGATCCTAAACTGGCAGGTGTTGGATATGCCAGTTTCTCTATTGCAATGGCTACCATGCGCTTATTGGGTGATCAAATTGTTTCCAAACTCAATGGAAAGATTGTGGTTATTGGTGGAGGTTTAATCGCTACCATAGGAATCGTCTTGGTGGTAGCCGTTCCCTATTTACCAGTTTCTATACTAGGCTTTATCTTTTTAGGTGTAGGGGCATCCAACATCGTCCCAGTATTTTTTAGTATGGGCAGCAGATTAAAAGATGTTCCTGCCGCCATTGCCATTCCCGCCATTAGCACCATGGGCTATGCCGGACAATTAGTAGGCCCTGCCTTACTCGGTTTTATTGCCTATCGCTATTCTCTCCATCACGCCCTACTGTTTACCGCGTTGCTCATTTTTTTGGTAGCCATTGGCTATGGTATAGGTTCACGAAAAAAACAAAGTCATGAAAAATAACCTTTCTGATGTACGCCATGTAATCTTTAATTGCGATGAAGTACTGGTTGATTATCTGACGATATTTATTTCGGTACTGATTGATATTACAGAAAGTTGTGGACTGGCTCTCTCCACAGATGAAGCTATTAAACTTTTCAGTCATCAAAACATATCGGAGACCATTTCAGTATTGGAAAAAAGGTACAGCAGGCAATTCCCCAAAGAAATGGAGCATGAATTTCGTACCAGACTGGAAAAAGAATTCACAAAAGGTATTTTACCGCTAGAAGGTGTACCTAAAGTTTTATCTTCATTGCCTGTACCATTTTATGCAATTTCCAAGCTTTCTCCAACCAGACTGAAAACGAGCCTTAAAGTGTCGGGATTGAGCCAATACTTTAAAGAGCACAGCACATTCAATGTTGCAGAGGTCGGTCCAAACGAAGACATCTTTGTTTACATCAGTCAAAAAATGGGCTTAATGCCTTGCCAAACCATCATTATTGAGGGAACCTTACATGGTGTAAAAACAGCCGTAAAAAATGGCTTTAGGGTCTATGCGCTTACTAACGGATTTAATCAGCAAGAGCTTGAAGATGCTGGTGCAATCACATTCGACCTCATGTCGGAACTTCCCCAATTATTAGGGTTTGAAATCCTACAATAAACAAATGATTTCCAAAATCCGATTAAAATCTTAGAAAACGATTAAAAATGAAAATAGACCATATCGCCATTTGGGTAAAAGACCTCGAAAAAATGAAAGACTTTTATACCAAGCATTTCGAAATGACGGCAAATGATAAATACGTTAACGAGGCCAAAGGGTTCTCTTCCTATTTTTTAACCTGCAAGCTTGGAGATACCCGTATTGAATTAATGAACAGAAAAGACATTACCGAAAACCTCGAACATAGGGATATTTTACTGGGATTAACACATCTTGCTATTGGTTTGGCAACCAGGGAAGCCGTATTTTCAATGACAGAGCAGTTCAGGAACGAGGGAATAACCATCTTCAGTGAGCCCAGGATTACTGGCGACGGTTATCTAGAGAGCGTGATCCAAGACCCAGAAGGCAATGTGATAGAACTAGTTTTCTAAGTCATCTAGACTTTATATGTCTTCCTTAGTACAATGTTGCTCTTGGAGATAGAGCCGTTATTTCTAAAAAACGACACCTATCGGTATCTACGTTAAATCGGAATTCTCAACGGCTATATTTTCGACAAGAATGAATAGAGAGTCTCAGCCTGTAAAAACGATCTCAATATTTGTTATTATTGCAATGGTTAATTAAAAAGGAATGAGATTTGCTTATCCAGCGTGAACCAATTTTACCATGAAAAACTATCAGTTTAATAAATTCAACAACATATTCTTCCTGTTATGGATCATCATCACGGCTTTACTTTGGGCACTTGATGATTCTGAATATCCATGGGTAATCCAAAAAATACTTTCTGGTGTTTGTTTAATTGTAGCTTTATGTAGTACTACGTATTTTTTGTGCAATTATATTTTACCAAAACACATCCATAAAAATAGAATACTGCTTATTCTGGTTCAATTGGTGTTGTTGTGTTTTGTACAGGCTTTTCTGCTTTGGATATTTCAAGAAGGCATTGTACTGTTAGAGGCCCGTCATATCTTACCTATTTCGCAATTCACGCAAGAACGTGAAACTTTCATCGTTACTTTAACCAATTCTGTACCAGCTACCATTTTAGTTAATTTGGGTTTTGGTGGGTTAAAATTCTATTATGAACATGGCAAACTGTACCAACAACATTTAAACTTACAGAAGGCCCATTTAGAAACCCAACTGCAATCCCTGCAATCTAAAATCACGCCCCATTTCATGTTCAATGTGCTTAATCATGTCCATATACTAATACAAAAGGACACCGCTCTGGCATCTTCTCTTCTTCTTAAATATTCAGATATTTTGCGTTACCAACTCTATGGTGTTGACAAAGAAACTGTTTGTTTGGATGAGGAAATTTCCTTTATCGACAATTATATTGAGGTGGAGAAGTATCGTTGGGCGAACACTTTGGAGGTAACCAAATTATGGGAAGTAAAAAATGGGAAAACTAAAATAGCGCCACTTTTATTGATCATCTTTATTGAAAATGCTTTCAAACATGTTGGCCGTTCTACTACGCAAAATGGATACATTCATATTGAACTACAACAAACTGATACTAATACAGCGCTGAGAGTTCGCAACTCCAAAGCATCTACCAACAAACAAAATCAAAGCAACTCTGGAATGGGCTTAAAAAACGCAAAGCAACGTTTAGAATTATTGTATCCAAACCAGCACCAGTTGGTGATTAACGAAACGGACATTACTTATCAAATAACACTCACTATATCTATCGGGAATGAGCAATGCTAATCAAATTAACCACCAGCCTTTAAAATGTCTGATTGTAGATGATGAACCTGGGGCTGTGGAAGGAATTAAACTATATATCGAGAAACTCGATTTTTTGGAAATAGCAGAGGTTAGCTTTTCGGCCTTGGAGGCAGCCAATGCGCTAAAAGAAGAGCAGATAGACTTGATGTTTTTAGACATCAACATGCCCGATTTAACTGGTCTCGAATTTCTTGAGTCGCTAAACGAACCTCCTTTAACTATCATGACAACGGCCTACTCCGAATATGCAATAGATGGATTCAGGCTCAATGTAGTCGATTATCTGTTAAAGCCAATTAGCTTTCAACGTTTTTTTCAGGCAGCCCAAAAGGCTAAAAACACCCACAACTCTCGGTTAATCCCCCAAGAGACAAAAGGCTTAACAAGTAATGATCTTTACATTAAACAGGGCGACAGCTTTATCCGCATCATTTGGACAGATATTCTCTATGTAGAAGCCATGCAAAACTATGTCAAAATTCATCTACAAGATAAAATACATCTTGTCCACCAATCGATGAATGCTACAGAAAACATGCTCCCTAGCCACGTATTCTTCAGAATCCATAAATCCTATTTAGTTAACTTATTCCATATCGACAGCATTAGTGGAGGAAGAGTGTATATAAAAAGCGTCGAACTGCCATTGTCAAAACATCGCCGTGAGGAGTTATTTGAAACCGCGGTAAATAAAAAGCTTTTGAGCAGATGAAACTACCATTTATACAGTAAAGACATACCATATTGGCCTTTGGCTACACTCGGCAAAATAACCAATTGCCTTCCCTTTTCTTTGTTTCCAAATGCCTGATGAATGGTGGGAAGTAGCAAATAAGCTATTTCGGTGCTTATGATACCAATACCTGCTCCCGCTACCACATCACTAAGCCAATGCTTTTTGTTAACCATTCGCAAAGCTCCTGTTGCCGTAGCTACCAAATAGCCACCTACTCCTATCCAAGGATTGATATGCACATATTCCCTGAACAACAGATGGGTACCCACAAATGCGGTCGCCGTATGTCCCGAGGGAAATGATTTGGTATTGGAGCCATCTGGACGTAGCACACCAATGCTATGTTTCATGGTTTGTACCACAGTGGCTGTCAGCAAATAAGAAGTAGTCATCACCAATGCCCTATCTCCAATGCTGTGCTTTGCTTTTACACCTAATAAATCAAGCGCATAAACGTTAACAGCTGGTACATATTGAAGATAATCGTCCAAAGTGACACGACGGTGAATATATTGATGGAGGCTGCGATGTAGGGTATAATCTAGTTTTGCAAGTGGCGTACTAAATTGAGTTAAAACGCCGTAGCCAATAAGAATAGATGGAACGATGAATTGCTGATAGTTTTTTTGATTCTCACTTTGTTCCCTGATGCTGTGAGGAATAGTATCTGTTTTAAAGAAACCTATTTGCTTTTCATCGAGCACTGGAAATACTGCTGGTTGATTTATAACGTTGGTATCGGGTAATAAACTGGTTTGGGCCTGTGCAAAACAGTGTGCAAACCCGAAAATCATTAAGATAGTTGTTTTCATTTTTGTAGCTGTCTTTAAGTATTGACAGGCACAAATTTGAAGGACTACCTACGCGTTTTCTAAGATTATTGACGAGTGGACGGTATAAAATGACTACAGGGCTAAAACCTTATTTAAATGAATAACGACATTTGATTTTTTAGAGAGATGAAGCAAAAGAAGCAATTAACCTTCTTGTTCTGCTTTGATATAAGCAATCCCTTCTTTATAACTGGTTATCTTGAATTCTGGAAAACGATTTTTAAACTTCGAAACATCAAACAGATTATCAAAGGCATATCTAGGCAAAAGCTCTTGTAGTTCTCTAATCCGTTTGTTAAAGAGGGCACCAATACTGAGTACAAATTTTGGAATTACGGTATACTTCAACTCCTTACCATATACTTCAGATACCAAAGCTATCAATTGTTGATAATTTAAGCGGTGATCGTCTATGGGAAGATGCCAGGTTTGCCCGTAAGCATCGGGCGTATTTCCTATTAGTGCTGTAGCTCTACTGGCATCAGGTGTCCAAATCAAACTTCTCAATTTTTGATCACTCAATAGCACTTTTAGCTTTTTATGTTCGCTAATCGCATCAAATATAAAAGTGTTGGTAATGCTTTGTGTTTTAGCTGGACCATAAAATTCTGGCGCACGACAAATAACTGCTTCAATTTGCCTAGTTTCCATTTCACTTAAGAGCATTTCGGCAATTTGTTTCCTTACCGCTCCTTTTCTACCCACGGGCCTAAATGGACTTTCCTCCGTTAAAACTTCTTCGTTTTGAGGATACATGTAGGTATTATCAAAAAATACTAGCTTGGTACCGTTTTTCTTACAAGCATTTATTACATTACGCATAATCTTAGGAAATTGCATCTCCCACATTTCACTGCTCATGGGTAATCCTAACGTGAAGTACGCAATTTCACTCCCCTTTACCGCTTCATCTGCTTGTTCCGGATCCAACAAATTAGCAGCAATCAACGTGTCCGTATCATTTACTTTTTTAGGATTTCTGCTTACTAATCTAATCTCTGAAGTATAATTTCTTTTGAGTTCCCTCGCCAGTTCCTCAGCAATTTGTCCGTTGGCTCCAAGTATGGTCTGCATTCGTTATCCGTATTTTACCTCACTAATTTATCAATATCTCCCTAATTATTTGATTTTATTGAAATGCTTTCCTCTTCCATTTGATTAAACCAATCCATCAAAACTTGCTTATCTTCTTTGGACAATACCGCTTTTCGATGAACTAAAGTATAAGATGTTAATGGCATTTCTCCATTTTTAACTTGGTTTAACATTGACCTAAACTTGTTTCGTTGCTTACGAGTGGAGTAAGTACCAAATTCACTAAAATTAAGTTCCTTTTTTCCTTCATTAATATGCGCCGCCGTATACCAACCTATGGGTTGAATGTAATGATACCATGGATGACGAGTATCGTTACTGTGGCAATCATAGCATGATTGAACCAAAACAGCCTTTACTCTTTGTGGAATTACGTATGATTTTTCAATAGGTTCGCGGGAGGTTCTATTTGATTGGTTAGATAATGGCTGGAAAAATTGCATCACAATTAAAACAGCAGCCAATCCCAATAATATTTTATGCTTTAAAGACATCTCCTTAATTTAATTTCTTAATGAAGCCACAGCCTGTTATGGATCAACACAACACAGGCTGTGGCATTATTTTATTTAACTTCTATGGTTGCTTGAATACTACCACAGTCCATCATTTTTGAGCCATAATATGGATTTTTGATCTCTTTGGTTTCACTAAACCAAATTGCTCCTTTACCTCCATTGAACATAGGGCAGTGGTCTTGATACAGTGTTTGTGGGGCACCAAATAATTTAACCAGATCATTCAAATCTTCACTCAGTGACACCAAATGCTCTCTTTGGTGTTCTATATTACCTACATTATCTCCAATGTGTTCCGCGTGTTCTTTGGCATCGGCAGCAATTTCCATATACGCCTTATGCTTATCATTAGGAATTGATGCCATATCTATTTTGGTCAAGGTAGTCAGCAAATTTTTTCCTTCATTGGCAGCCATTTTATCATCACCTGATATTAGTGCATTCTTTAAAGACAGATAGTCTTTAACAATGGGTGCAATAGAAAACCCGCTTTTCAGATGCTTTCCGTCTTGACTTTTTGAGGTATCAGCAACCGTTTCACTAATCGTATCATCATTCGCTGACGAATCAGTTTTAGCGGAGTTCGAATTACAAGATAAGATTCCCATAACCACCATGGTTACAGCCGTTAGATATAATGTTATATTTTTCATTTTAAATATTTTTTGAAGTTTCCAATATTGAACACAGCAATAGCACACTACTTTAAGGCGCATCACTGACCATTAATTTTTAAGCTTGCAGAAGAATTATTTTAACGCTAATAGCGTTAGCACCAACAAATTAATATTGGCTTCACTACTAGTAAAACAACAAGGATTTTAGTTCCGACAAGGCACAACAGGGGCTATAAAACCTCTCTATTAGCCTATTTTAGGTGGCAACCAGATGGATGTGAAACCTGAAGAACCATCGTCATTTTGATCACCGAATGTATTCTTTTCAAGTTCGGCAAAGTGATGATTAGAAGCTAATTCTATAGCTATGGGCAGGTTCAAAGAAGATATGGAAGTGCTACATTTACAAGCGCTGTGTCCACAAACACCATTACAATTGCGATGGTGCTTATTTTTCTCACAGGAACCTGTTTGGCAACAACTATTATCTTCTAATTTTTTTGAGGATGGTTTTACGCAAATATCATACTCTTTTGCACTTGCTTTTTGGGAACAGGCATAGCTTTGGCTTGACATTAATAAAAAGCCCAAGCAGAACAAAGCCGCAATACTGATATTTTTCCCAAAGTTTTTCAAGACGGTAAAGTTATTAATAAAATCTGTGTTTTTAACTTACCATTATTTTCCTCGACATTGGTACTCAATTATAATTGGCATCACGATGATGAAATAGTGCTATTATCATTGAAGATCCAAAATTTATGATCATTTACGAGCGCATCCCAATTAGTTTAATACATAAGGGAATAAACCCAAAAGAAATGGCTACATAAATGGCTACCCTAACATAATTCAGCGTTTGCCAAAGCGAGGTCCTATTGATGAGGTCTTTTGAAAAGATTTGCGTTTCAGCCATTTTTTGAAAATCCATAATATTTGGAGCAAAAAATGCCAATGTCCATGCCCTTACAGCAAAATGTGCCACCATTAAAACCAGCAACCAATTGCGCACCGAGTCAATTTTCCAACAAAAAACAAGTGCAGCAATCAAGGTAATTTCATGAAGAGAATGAAGAATAATCCAGAAAACTTTAAGGCTCAAACCATTTCCATCAAGTAAAAGTTTGAAATGATTTGGCGGTGAAGATACCCATTTGGGGACAAACACAAACGTTTCAAAAATTTGTGCACCATTCATTAAAAAATAAAGAAGCGTACTTACACAAAGCCATATTTCGGCCTTAGTTACATAATTGGCGGTTAGGTTTTCCATTTCTATTTTTTGTTTAATTCATCTGCCGTTGCTTTCATAATTAGCGTAGCTTCCGTGAAGTATCGTTTAATGCTCTCTATTTCTTCTTCCGAAAAAGTGGCTAATAATTCCATCGTCTTATGCTGTAGGCCTTCAAAAAATGGCTTCAATAGCTTCATACTATTCTCTACATTTGGCACAACCACTACCTTTCGTCTATCTGACTTCACGAATTGTCTATCTACCAGTTCTTTTTTCTCCAAACGATCTATCAAGCCTGTAACCGCTCCAGTGGTTAAGCCTGTAAGCTTCGAAATTTCTCCAGCAGTAATCGATTCATATTGCAGTATCAATCCGAGATACTTATGATCTGCTCCCGAAAGGCCTGCTTTACGGGCTATTGCCTCATGCATAAAAATTGATGCATCTGAATACTGTCTACTTGCTGTCCTGAATGATAACAGGAAATGGTCGTCTTTAACTTCTCTCATCAAATAAATATCTTAGCAACAAAGATAAATTAAAAATACTTTTATCCAAACGAAAAAAATTATTCTCCAACTGGTCACATAAATAAAAAGATGCTACACATCTTTCCCATGAGCTTCCTATTTCACTGGCCCACGTACTTGATCATTAAACGGTAGCCAACGTAAATATGAGGCCATCGAAGCGCTGATTTTTCAAATCGGATGAAGTTCAAACAAAAAAAAGCATCTTTGTTATGAATACGAAAGCAACCGCCTTTCCTAGCCAACCCAATGCCCTATGTACGATTTTAGATTAAAGGTTTTTTACATTGTTGCCAAACGCTTGAATTTTACACGGGCAGCGGAAGAGCTGTTTATTTCGCAACCTGCCGTTAGCAAACATATCCACGAAATAGAAGAGCATTATGGCGTTAAACTTTTTGACAGGAACGGCACCAAAATCAAGCTCACCAAAGCAGGTACAATATTATTTGGGCATGTTGAAAAATTAACGAACATCTATAGAGACATTGACATGGATATTGCAGCACTCTCCAGCAATTCGAAAGGTTTGTTAAGGATAGGTGCCAGCACTACCGTAGCACAATATTACCTTCCAAAATATATCGCTTCATTTAGAGAACGGTTTCCGGATATTGAAATTGCCATGGTGTCAAACAATACGGAAGTGATAGAAAATCTGCTATTGGAAAACAAGATTGACCTGGCCATTGTAGAAGGACAATCTAAACGCCAAAATCTGCAGTACAATTGCATTGCAAAAGATGAAATGGTGCTTTGTACAAGAGCCAGTAACCTCAACATTAAACCAACCATTAAACTTGAAGACATCAAGAAACTTCCCTTAATTTTGCGGGAAGCGGGTTCTGGTTCCTTAGAAGTGATTGCCAATGCATTCAAAACAAAAGGCATTAATTTGGCTACACTGCACAAAGAGATCGAACTGCAAAGTACCGAAAGCATCAAAACCTATTTGCTAAACTCCAATGCTTTTGCCTTCCTTTCTATTCATGCGATATTTCGAGAATTAAAGGACAATGAACTAAAAGTGATTGACATCAAAGGCTTAGAAATAGAACGTTGTTTTTACTTAGCCATTAACCAAGGCGACATGCATAGCTTACAGGAACTGTTCTACAAACACATTTCATCATAACCTGAGGTTATTGGAGATTGCAATTAGTGATTTCTACCTCATATTTCTTATGTTGAACTTTGCCTTTGTATTAAAATCTAGTACATATGCAAAGCAGATTATCTTTTAAAAACAGCCTTAAAAAAACATTAGACCGCAGCATCACTTTTAGGGAAGTAGTATTTATTACCCTTTTGTTATTATGCCTAACACCATTCATTTCTCCTCCCCTAGCACTATTGCTTGGTATTGTTACCGCACAATGGATTGGGCATCCATATCTGCACCTCAATCATAAAATCACTCATCTTTTGTTGCAATTTTCCGTGGTAGGACTTGGCTTTGGGATGAATGTTCATACCGCTTTACAAGCTGGCAAAGAAGGATTTATTTTTACCATCATTTCGATTATCGGTACTTTGGTGATTGGCTATTTCCTAGGCAGATCATTAAAAATTGACAGAAAAACCTCCCATCTCATTTCTGCTGGCACGGCCATTTGTGGCGGTAGCGCCATTGCAGCCATATCGCCAGTTATTAAAGCCGAAGAAAAACAGGTGAGTGTAGCACTAGGAACCATTTTCATCCTCAACTCCTTAGCGCTTTTTATTTTTCCTATAGTCGGACATTTCTTTAATCTCTCGCCATCTCAATTTGGGATATGGAGTGCCATTGCCATACAAGACACCAGCTCGGTAGTGGGTGCCGCTAGCAGGTATGGAAACGAAGCCTTACAAATTGCCACTACCGTAAAACTTACCCGGGCACTTTGGATTATTCCCATTGCCTTATTGAGCACCTGGTTATTTAAATCCAAGGGCACTAAAATTAAAATCCCTTATTTTATCGGGTTATTTATATTGGCCATTATATGCAGTACCTACTTCCCTTTTATGGATCAAATAGGACCTCACATCGTTTCTCTCTCTAAAATAGGATTGACAGTAACCTTATTCCTTATTGGCTCTGGTTTATCAAAACAAGTAATTAGTGCGGTAGGATTTAAGCCCATATTACAGGGCACTATGCTTTGGGTAGCCATTTCTGTGGCAGGTTTATGGGCAGTGGTAACGTTGTTATAATTGACTTAAAATTTTAAACGTTTTTTAAACTCAGGAGCTAAATAAGAGGCTATTTCTTTTTTATTCAGATCCACTTCAAAAATCTCGTAACCACTATTCAGATAATTCACCGTATCTGTAATCAAAAACTTAATTCCCTCAAGAACACCTTTATCATCAACCATTTCATATTGATCAAGCGTCTCTAAATTTATCTTAAGCCCTTTCTTCTGGATTTTTAATTTATCGTTAATGATTTTCATTAAACCACTGTGGTTGACAAATAGCGTTTTACCTACGTTTTTCCCCGTAGCCAAATCGAAACAATAAGCTTTTCGGGATTCGAAAGGAGAGCCATACGACTGTATATTCACTGATAGATTTAAGAGCCTCGTTTGATTGTAAAACACTTCGTAATGCTCAAAACCATAACCAGCTTGCCTTAGCTCACCACTTGCAATTAAAGCTTTAAGGGTATCTTTTTTTGCTTTTAGTCTCTGCTCTGGTGTAGCCGTAAAATAGGTGGTCAAGATGGATTTATTTCGCACCTTTTTATAGAAATCCATCGAAACATTCCTGTTCTGATCTGACAGCTTCGGTTCTTCGAGCACATAATATATTTCTCCAATTTGCACTGAATCTTTAAGGATGATTAATTGCTGTGCTTTGGCTCGCCCTAAAAGCAAAATCATCAAAACAAGGCAGATCGTAAAACTTCTATTCATCGTTTCCAGTTTATATCTTGCCATGGCACAAATTCTGTTCCAACTACTTTATTCTTTGCATTGGGAATGTTTGCTTGCGCTGTTGTCCATTTTTTACACCAGAAATTTCGGCAACCAAACGATCTTTGTCAATTTTTGTATAGCTAATCACTTGCGGAAAATCATGTTGAAGGTTTTCAAATACCAAAGTCGTATCGGTAATGGTTTTTAACACAAAGCGAACAGGCAAACCTCCATTTTGATTTTTAACGGTAGGAACATAAAATAATTTACCTTCTTCCTGAACTAAACGAATATTTTCGAAGATCATCGTATCCCTTTCCTTCAAGGCATAGCTCTTCGCCGAAAACTCATGATCATTCACTTTAACCCAAGCTTCATAAATACTCCCTCTGGATGTTTTGTTTTCCCATGTTCCAATTAACCATCCTGCTTTTTTGATGTAGCTTTCAAAACATATGGTCCAACTGCAAAGCCCAATCAAAACCATTGCTACCAAAAATAATCTCATTTTCATCTCTAAATTAATTAATGGGCTGAATGTAATCCTAGTTTGTTTCCTTCTGTATCGATAAACAGGGCAAAGAATCCCATTTCTGGACTGATTGCTGTTTTGGGGACCAAAATTTTTCCTCCACTCTGCTCTATTTTATCTAATGCAGGTTTTAAATCGTCACCAGCATTAAGATAGAGCACTACCCCATTAGTGCTAGGTTGATAATCATTCCCTTTGGCAAGCACTACATTCACTGTTTCTCCATTACTGGGGAGCACTCCCATTTTTACGCCATCCATGTCCATCTCCTCTATTTTTACCCCTAAAATGGATTGATAGAAGGCAACCGCTCTTGAAAAGTCGGCCACTGGAATTTCTACAATTGAAATCAAATTTTTCATACGAACTTCTTTTTGATGAATTGTTTTAGCTTCTGATATTGAATTAGAACCACTTTTATTTGTGCAAGCAGCAAATCCACTTAGCAATAACAATGCAATTAGTTTTATTTTCATTTCTGTTAGTTTTTTGATGAAACAAAGCTATAGCACTTATTCAAACCAAAATTGTATGAATGCGACAGTTTAGTCTTTGGTGTAGAAAACAGTAGAAAGTTGCATTTTATCGCTCTCCAAAAAATCTTTAGGATTAATCCCAGTAAGCTCCTTAAAATCTCTGTTAAAATGTGCCTGATCGTAGTATTCGCTATCATAGGCAATGCGTGTAAGATTTTCTGTTTTTTGAGTGAGTAACATTTTTAACGCAGCCTGCAACCTAATCACTTTTCCCAATTGTTTTGGGCTCAACCCTACTTGCTTTAAAAATTTTCTTTCCAATTGTCTTCTTTTGGATGGATCGTCCCTCAAGATGTTATTGATAGATGTACTTCCTTTAGTCAATAAAAGCGTTTCAATGGTTGTTTTTACTACTTGATCAATAACCGCCTTTTCATAGAATTTATTTAAGAGGAAAGCTTCAACAATGGTAATTCGCTCTTGGTCATCGTCCGCTCGAATAATCTCTTGTGTTAGTTTTTCAGCAAGTGTTTCATCAAATAGTTGTGAAATAGGGGTTTCTTTATCTGCCATTTTTTTAATTGGCCTATTTACAAAATTGGCAAAGCCAAAGGGATAAAAGCGAACAGCAAAACAATGCACATAACCTGTAGGCTGAATCACAAATGGTTCCGTAATTTGACCAACCACCATAGCTCTTGGTTGTATGATAAACTCATCTTCCGAGACATACCTTTTAATGTCATCTCCTAAAATAAAAATCATTTCTAGGCAACCATCAGGTACAATGCGTTGCTTTGGGGCTTGAGGTTCCAATGGAACTTCCAAAGTCCAGTAACATTTAACTACCGAAGCCAAGTCTGCGTGTGGTTCAAATGTTTGATAGTTCACTGATTACTTAGTTTTATTTATTAGCTGATTTGAGTTCCCCTTAGTTCTTCATCTCCCTTCCCAACTTTGAAATTAAAGATATGAATTTTTATCGCTTAGCTATTTAGAAGATAATGTTGTAAATTTCAAACTTTAGCAGCAACGAAAATGAATAAGTCTATCGCTATCGAATTAATAGAAATGGCTCGGCTTGATTTACAGGTACGGGAAGAGCTTTTAAAAGCAGGGAAACTTTCACCAGGCTATCATCCTGATATGGAACATATTCATCTGAAAAATGCAGCACGATTGAGTGAAATCATCAATGCAATAGGTTATCCTACGCTATCAAAAGTTGGCAAGGAAGCCAGCGAGGCTGCATGGCTGATTGTTCAACACGCCATTAGCGAACCTACATTAATGAAAAGGTGCCATGTTTTGCTATCAGAAGCTTCAGATGATGTTAACCCACAAAACTTAGCTTACTTGCACGACAGAATCTGTTATTTTGAAGGTAGACCACAAAAGTATGGAACCCAGTTCGACGATCGAGGTTTATATCCAGTGGAAAATAAGACCGAAATGATCCGTTTACGTAAAAAATTACAGCTAAGTGTACTTGATGAGGCACTTATCATGGAATATAATCCAGGGGACAACCTTCATCAATATGATAAAGAATTTAACCTATGGCGAAAAAAAGTTGGATGGACCTGAAACAAAATAAGAATGAAAGTTTATCTGATGAGCTGTTCCCCATCAAATCATCAAACCTCTTCTGGAAATTTTTCAGTAGCTGCTTGAATTTTCTCCGCTGGTTTATGTTTCCAGCGACGATGGCTCCATAACCAATAAGCAGGCTCCTCTCTAATAAAATCTTCTAAGAACCTGGTATGTGCTTCAGTAATATCAAATTCGGCAGTTTCCTTTGGAGTAAGACAAATAGGCACACAATCAACCTCATAATAACCACGTTTCACATAACTAGTTTTTAGATAAAACACAGGTCTATTGGTTTTCATAGCTATTTTCTCCACACCCATTTGTATGGCTGCTGGCTGGTTTAAAAGCTTGGTCCAGTATTTCATATCATCTTTTGATGGCGACTGGTCGCTACCAAAAGTAAACATCGTTGGACGGTCCTTGGTAGATTGGATGGTCCTAATGGTTTGACGCATAGACACCATATGGTTACCATATCTGCTTCTCATCTTTAAAAACCAGTTATCAAAAAACTCGTTACTCAATGGCTTATAAATAGGATAATGCTCGCCCGAAAAAGACATGCCGATAGCCATACATACCCATTCGTAGTTGCCGTAGTGAGACGAACAAAACAACACACTTTCGTTATTCTTAAGGTAAGCCTCTACCAAGTCGGTATTTTTGAAACGTACACGTTTTTGCAATTCTTTAGCTGAGATGCTGTCCATTTTAATCACCTCAACAATTAAACAGGTTAAATACCTAAAGAATGTCTTCTCAACCGATATGATTTCCTCCAATGATTTTTCTGGAAATGAATTCAACAGATTTTCTCTAACTACCTTCTTACGGTAGCCAAAAACATGATAAACCAATACATAGAAAAAATCGGCGATAAGGTATAAGAAACCTAAAGGCATCTTTGATAACAGCCTTAAACTAAAAACTCCGAAACGGGAGAACGCAGTTTGTAACATTAGAAAAAGTGAATTTAGGACAAAGATAATGTAATACTGTTAAATAATGTTTATGAGATGATGGTGTTATGTTTATAAAATTACAGTGTGTTTACATTCACAAAGCAAATGACCTGCAAACAATTAGCCTAACTCCTGCGTTATACGCCAGAACATTAACCTTTACAACTTGGCTACCAATACCTCAACTCATACTCGCGGCAAATTTAACCTACCCAAAATCTTATTGATTTTGGTGCTCTTGGCCGTACTTATTGCTCAGGCTTATTCGGGTTATCAACTGCATCATCTTTCACAAAAACAGCAAGTCTTGAAAAAGGATTATGCTGAGATGAACAACATCAACCTGGGGCTGTTTTCCATCTCTCAATGGCAAGATAAAATTCAAACCATTATCGTAAAACAAACGAGGAACCTTAAACTTACCGCAAAACAGAAAAAAGAATTACAAAAGGAAATAGAAGGCGTAATTATTGCGCTGATAGACAAGGCAGAGAACTTGGTAACCAAGTCCAAAAAGAAATCGCTGCGTGGTAAGATTGCCAAATTTGCAGTAAAGAACTTCATTGATATTGATACGCTCAAAAAGAAAGTACCTGGCATTGCACATACCATTATTGGAAAGATAGATAATCCTAAGGCCAAACGCCAGCTTAGTGCCATGGCATTGGAAAAGCTGGATGAGTTAGACGAGATTGAATCTATCGATAGTACGCTAACAGTGAATGCCCAAAAGGTACAAAAAACCTATCAGCAATATGGTGTTGCAAATGCAAACACTTTTAACCAAAAGATTAAAAGCGAACTTAAAAGCATTAACCGTGCTACCTATAATTACTGTACCGCCATGCTTATTGGTATTGTATTGTTTTTGGTTGCTTGGGGTATTTTCAGCAAACAAAGAGCTTTACATGCTCCCCTATTTATACTCTCTTTGGTCATGGCCTTTATTTTATTAGCAGTAGGATTAACAGCTTCTATGATTGAGGTGGATGCCCGTATTGGTGCCATTGATTTTACCTTGTTAGGCCAAGACATTGCTTTCAGAGATCAGGTACTGTTTTTCCAATCGAAAAGTATCTTGGATGTGGTAACGATCTTGATTAGCGGCTCTGCAATCGACTCTATTTTGGTAGGCATCCTGATTCTTGTTTTCAGTATCCTTTTTCCAGTAATGAAACTGAGCTCTACCGGTATCCATTTATTGGGACGAAAAAAACTGGCCGAAAACAAGTTCATCAAATACTTTGCATTTCAGTCGGGCAAATGGAGTATGGCCGATGTGATTGTCATTGCCATTTTGATGGCTTACATCGGATTAAATGGTTTATTAGAGGCTCAATTAGCCCGTCTAGACATTCCCATAAAATCGCTCACCATTATTTCTACCCATAATACGGCCTTACAACCGGGCTATTTGATTTTTATTGCCTTTGTGCTTTTTGGTTTGATCCTTTCTACCATCTTAAAATCTATTAGCCCCCACAATAACCATACAGCAACTGCCGAAAAACACTAAACAATTCTAATAATAGATGATAGCCTAATTCCAAAAACCTTGAAAACCGCAAGTCCAAACACAAAAGCAAAAAAACCACTCCTAAGTCAGCTCATACTGATTTTAGGACTCAGCTTATTACTTGCTGCAGAGAGCTATTTTGGCTATCAATTATACACACTATCGGCACAACAAGAGCGACTTAAAGAAGACTATTCTACCGCCAACAACATTACCTTTGGGGTATTCTCGTTAGACTTATGGCGTGATAAACTTTCGAACATTGTAACCCGTAAAATTAAAGGCTTTAAAGTTAGTGACGAGCAAAAAAAGGAACTACGTGAGGAAGTTGAAAATCAGCTACATGGCATGATTGATGAGGTAGTAGCACAGTTTGACAAACCACAGAAAAGTCTTGGCGATAAACTGAAGAAATTTGCCTTTAAACAATTGGTAGAACCTAAAGAACTTCATGCCCAAGTACCATCTTTTGCCCGTACAATTGTTAACCGTATTAATGCACCAAGAGCTATCAAAAAGCTAAAAGGCATTGCTACTACGGAGTTTAAAGAATTGGCTGAGCAGATTTATGACAGCACGACCACGGCACAAAGCAAAATGACCGATTACTTGTTTAAGAAATATCACGTAAATAGCATCTCTGCTTTTAACACACATTTAGAGGAAAAACTGGACAGCATCAGGAAAGTGACTTATCACTATGCTTATGCCATGTTGACCTGTATGGTTGCCGCTTTGCTCCTTTGGTTGCCTTTGCGGAAACAAACGCATTTACATACTCCTCTCTTTGTCATGTCATTACTAATGGCCTTGGGTTTACTGATTGTAGGTTGTACGGTTTCCATTATTGAAGTAGATGCCCGGTTAAGTCATTTGGAACTTCATTTATTGGGCGAAAAACTAGCCTTCAGCAATCAGGTTTTGTTCTATCAATCGAAAAGCATTTTGGGTACTGCTCAGGTCTTAATTCAGCAACCCAAACCTGATTCCATTACCGTAGGTGTTCTCATCATCCTATTTGTGATTATTTTGCCTATTTTAAGGATGACCGCAAGGGGTATCCATATGTTGTGTTCGCCTCTCATTTCCGAAAACAAAGTTACCAGATACTTGGCTTTTGACTCTGCTAAGTGGGATATGGCCGATGTAATGGTAGTAGGTATTTTAATGACCTACATAGGTTTAAATGGCATTTTGCAAAGCCAACTATCTGATTTAAACATGAAAAGCGGAACCTTAATCACCAATACGGTTAATTACACCTCGCTACAACCTGGATTTATCATTTTTGTGGGCTATGTGGCTTGTACCATTATACTTACCTATCTAATGAAGAACGTAGCCTGTCCACCAAAAAACGGGGCCAAATAAGTTTTTACTTTTCAATGGCGAATCAATTTAGAATCGTTGCTATATTTGTGCCGAGAGCGTTAATTTAGATGGCGGGGATGTTCGTAAGAGCATCTTCGCTTTTTTTATGACTTCCATATCCTATTTCCCTCTTAAAAAGTCCAAAATAATTTTGTTAAGCTGATCTGGCTGTTCAAAAGGGACGTAGTGTGTCGCATTGGGGATAATTTGTAACTGGGATCTTTTGATTTTGTCGGCTATCAATTGTGTATGATCTGGTTTAATGACATCTTCGCTTCCAGCAATCACCAAAACAGGATTTTCAATGCTTTGCAACTGCTGTGGTGTAATATGCGGATGTTCCAACATTAAGCGAATTAAACGGTGATTTCTTGGAAGGCTATCAACAGAAAGCTGTTCTCTAAAGCTCACCAGTAAACTGTCTTTAACACCGGCAGGATCAAGATTTGCACCTATGGTAACTATTTTACTGACCATTTCCGGATGGGCTAGGTTAAAGGTAAGGGCTGTATTTCCCCCATCACTCCAACCTAGGATATTCACTTTCTGAAGTCCCAAGGCATTGGTGATTTTATAGAGGTCTACTGAAAAGCCATCGTAACTATACGCTCCCGATGATAGATCAGTGCTTCTGCCCTGTCCACGTGTATCTATAGCAATTACCCTGAAATGTTTAGCAAAGAATGGGATTTGACGATAGAAATCTTCGATACTACCGTTATTACCATGCAGTAACAATAACGGCTCTCCTTCTCCATATTCCTCGGTGTATATTTTAGCATCCCCCAAGTCAATATATTTCCCTTTTTTGTTTTTACCATAGCCACTTTTCGCCGCGGCTTCTTTATTACGATAGTAGTTAGCAAGCATTTTCATCTCGGGACTTTCATCTGTCTTACCTTCAACCTTAGTCTCTACTTTTTGACGATCGTTGTTGTACTTCAGCTCAAGGTTCGCAATAAAAGTTCCGGCATTGCTTTCCCAGTTGCCTTGGCTTTGGTAACGGAACAACAGGTCTTTTGACAGAGTTTTCTTGGCAGAAACGCCGAATACAAAAACATTGTTGCTATCTGGGATATGATTAACCAATTGTAAGGTAACCGCAATTTTAGCTAAACCGTCAAAATTAAGCTGGTATGGCGCAAGGTCAATGTGTTGCCATCCAGTAGTGGTAGCTTTATATGTGATATTTTTATGAAGCACGCTGCTATCTGGCAGGTCATTTTTCACAGTATAGATGTTCAACTTTAAGGTAATTGAAGCAAACTTAGAACTTGGTATAATGTAAAAATTATAACCTTTCAAGAGGGTCTGCCCGTAGATGTTGTAGATATTTCCTTGCTCAATACTAGGGATGTTTTGATCGAACATCTTAGAAAAAGTAATCATAGGTCTTGACTTCTGTCCTACCATCTTTTCTTTCAATTTAGTTCCTTTAATCACTACTTCATTAATAGAGAACACCTTTTCTTTAAGTTCCACTACTGCTCCCGTTTTCAGTTCCTTTTGTAGAATTTGTTTCTCAAAAAAGCCAATAGCACTAAAAATAATGTTACTTGAAGCCAAACTATCCGGAACCACGAGCTTGAAAGATCCATTTTCATTGGCTACGGTGGCCACCCTACTATTTTTGATCCCTATGGAGCAATATGGAATGGGATTTTGTTGAGCATCTTTTACGATACCTTCGAAGGTACGTTGAGCGTTAGCACTGAATAGGAAAGTTAAAAATGTGACTGTTAAAAGAAGTCGGGCGTTGATGTTGCTTTTTTTCATATATCATCGAGACGACCTTACTCTTAAAAGGGTTGCATGAGTAATAATTAATTGTTTGAATATTCAGGTAAATTATTCTCTTTCATCATTTTTTAAAAAAACATTCAAATATTTAAAATTCGTATAGGACCTTTTAAAAATCCTATTGTCTTGTAAGCAGAAATTTCAGAGAAAAATGTTTTGGAACCTGTTTAATAAGCGAAGAAAAGATCAATATGGATGGTTTGGGGATTATTCCTCTTGGAACCAAGTAAGCGCCGAGTCGGGGGGGTATAATGCGGATGTAATTCTTGAGCGCACAAAAAATGCCTTACTCAAGGTAAAAAATGACGAAGCAATTTATGAACGCGACTCTGTCATTTTTGATAAAAAAGAGTACCCTCATGCGCTAATTGCCTTTCTGCTACTTAGTGCCAAGCTGAAAAAAAGCCCTTTAAGTATACTGGATTTTGGCGGTTCATTAGGAAGCACTTACTATCAGCTTAAAGAATTTTTAACGCCAGAGGTGTGTTCAAATTGGAATATTGTAGAACAAGAGCATTATGTAGATTGTGGCAAAGTCAATTTCGAAAACGAACAGCTTAAGTTTTATACGAGCATTGATGCCTGCCTATTGGAGCAAGAAATTGACCTGATATTATTGTCCAGTTCCGTACAGTACCTCGAAAAACCGCACGAATTTCTTCAACAACTAGTAGCCTATGATTTCGATTTTATTCTTTTCGACAGAACAGCTTTCAATCATCAACCCAAAGATCGCTTAACCTTACAAAAGGTTCCTGAGAATGTTTACCCTGCATCATACCCTTCTTGGTTCTTTAATGAAGCTTTTTTTCTAAGCCATTTTTCTAACCAATACAAAGTAGTGTCCTCTTTTCCTTCTTACGTACCTGGCGAAGCAGATATGTACATAGACGGCAAAAAGATGGCCAGTAGCAAAGGATTTTACCTCATTAATTCATTAACACATGCTTAAATTCTGTACCTTATTTAACGCCACCTATTTGTCGCGTGGTTTGGCAATGTATCATTCTTTGGAGCAACATTGCGCCCATTTTCACCTTTATATATTTGCATTTGACGACCAATGTCATGATACCTTAAAAGCACTTAAACTCAAACATGCAACCGTTATCAGTTTACAGGAGTTTGAAAATGAGCAATTACTTGCGGTAAAAGCAGAAAGAACGCAAGGAGAATATTGCTGGACCTGTGCCTCATCAACCATCAAATACGCTATAGAAACTTATGGATTAGACCATTGTACTTATGTAGATGCTGATTTATTATTTTTCAGCGACCCTACCATACTTTATAACGAAATGGGTGATAAATCTGTATTGATTACCGAACATCGCTACACACCTTGTTATAACCAAGCTGCAGCAAGTGGAATCTATTGTGTACAATTCATGACCTTTAAAAACACTGAAGCCGGCATGGAAGTATTGAATTGGTGGGTAAATGCTTGTCTGGAATGGTGCTATGATCGTTTTGAAGAAGGAAGATTTGGAGACCAGAAATACTTAGATGACTGGACAGAAAGGTTTAGCACCGTTCACGTGCTTCAGCATCTTGGCGGTGGCGTTGCCCCGTGGAATGCACAGCAGTATGAATTCAACAAAAAACTTGGAAAAGTGAAAGGTATTGAACTTGCTACTGAAACCAGTTTTGATCTGGTATTTTATCACTACCACTCATTTCATTATACATCAAATAATGTTTACTTCTTATCACAAGAGGGCTATTTCTTATCTAAAAAACTGATCAAGAATGTTTATGCTCCTTATGTAAAGGCTCTAACCATAGCCAAAAAGCGCATAAAACGGGTAAATGCAACCGTGACCCCTCATGAAGTAACCAATCACATTGAATGGATAAACCAAGCTTTTAAACGATCAATAAAACTAACCTTACGCGGTTATTACAGAAATTTTTACAAAGAAAGATTTACGACCTATGGCCTCTTTAATTAATTTAAAAACTTTTACTGACGAACGCGGCAACCTCACCGTGATCGAAAAAGTAGTACCTTTTGACATTAAAAGAATATTTTACATCTATGGTGTTGATGGTTCTGTACGTGGTGGACATCGTCATGTAAAGACCATACAGGCCGCCATTTGCATCCGTGGCAATTGCGTGATCTATAACAATAACGGCACAGACGAAGTAAGTTATTTGCTTGACAGTCCTGATAAGTGCCTGATTATTCAACCTGAAGATTGGCATAGTATGTACAGCTTTAGCGAAGATGCGATTTTAATGGTACTTGCTTCGGAATTTTATGACGCAGAAGATTATATCGAAACCCCTTATCCAGAATATTTGAATATTGCCGTGTAAGATATGATTGAATACGAAAATCTTTATTTGCTGAATAAACCCTTTATGGAGCAGTATCGCGAGAATTTTGCGGATAGTTTGGATAAGGGATGGTTTATCCTTGGTGATAAAGTAAAGACTTTTGAGCAGCAATTTGCCAAATATTGTGACGCTGGGCATTGTGCAGGTCTGGCTTCTGGACTTGATGCTTTGGTGCTGGCATTAAGATATTTTGAATTTCCAGAAGGTGCCGAAGTTATTGTTCCCTCAAATACTTATATCGCAACCATTCTAGCGATTTACAATAATGGACTGGTTCCAATATTGGTTGAGCCCGATATCAATACGTATAACATTGATCCTTTAAAGATTGAGGCAAATATTACACCTAACACTTGTGCCATCATGGTAGTACACCTATATGGGAAATGTTGTGATATGGATACCGTGATGAAGATAGCAGAAAAGCATCAACTTAAAGTCATCGAAGATTGTGCCCAAGCACATGGCGCAACATTTAAAGCAAAACAAGCAGGCACTTTTGGCGATTTCGGAGCCTTTAGTTTCTATCCGACAAAAAACTTGGGGGCATTAGGAGATGGCGGAGCCCTAGTTTCAAACGACAACTCGGTTATCGATAAAATAAAAGCGTTACGAAATTATGGCTGCCATGAAAAATATTACAACAATTATATTGGCATCAATTCGAGATTAGACGAAATACAAGCCGGTTTTTTATCAGTTAAACTACCTTTCCTTAACGAGATCAATACGCATAAACAGAAACTTGCAGGAATTTATCAGGAAGGATTAAAAACGGACTTTATCAAACCTGTGTTACATCCAGATTTTAAAGACGTATATCATATTTATACCGTAAGGCATCCAGAAAGAGATCGATTAAGAGAACACTTGCTAAAACACCACATTAAAACAGAAATACATTACCCAGTCCCCCCACACCAACAAAAAGCATTAAAAAACAAATTAAAAGGAAACTATCCAATTGCAGAACTGATTCATCAAACTACTTTGAGCTTGCCCATTTCCTATTGCCACACAGAAAACGAAATTGAAAAGGTAATTGATGTGATGAATAAATTTTAAAGCAGAACCGCAATAGGTTACAATTTAGTATTTTAGCAGCCGAATAGAGTACTAAAATGAGGGATAATTTACAGATACGACGACTTATTGAAACTAGTGTTTTTTTAATCTTATTTTTTGCGGCAAGCTGTAAGAAAAAAGAGGACGTAACGGAAGAAGCCAAAGTAAAGCCACCCGTAAGGGCTTACGTAGTTACTGCCAGAGTTGATAAAAAAGGGACAAATAGTAGTTCAGAAGGTACTGCAGTACTGAAAGGCAATTATGATGAAGGTACAAAAGTACTGAGTTATGCGGTGGAATTTAAAAATATAGATCCCACACTAATTACCCTCAGAAGTGGGCCGAAAGGCTCTACAGGTTCTTTGATTACAGAAATTTACAAGCCAACAACTGGAAAAGTAACCACAACAGCTGTAAAAGGTAGCTTGGTATTGAGTTCACTTAATGAACGGAATCTTTTGAAAGGAAGTTTCTTTGTAGCCGTAAACACCATAAAGCTAAGTCCTGAGATTTCAGGAGTACTTACCTTAAAGCAACAATAGGATGGCGATGAGTGGAGGAAATACACCTACAGTGGATGAAGACCTGCAATTAACCAATGCAATTGCACAACATGACAAACGAGCATTTGAGGCGCTTTATAAAAAATATTACCAACAACTATTTGCCATAGCCTACCGATATGTTGCTCAAACAGAAGTTGCGGAAGAAATAGTTCACGATGTATTTATAACCATTTGGAATAAAGCAGAACAGTTAAATATTCAGTATTCGATGAAAAGCTATTTATTTAAGTCAGTAGTAAACAGCTCGCTAAATTTTCTGAAAAAAGAAAAAATAGCACATGCTAAACAAGAAGCATATATGGCTGTACAAAATGAAACTACCATAAATGATGGCGTGTTGGAGGCTGATGAAATATTACTTAAAAATTTGGAGCAGGCGCTAGGCATGCTACCAGAAAAATGTCGACAGGTAATGTACCTAAGTCGATTTGGAAAACTAAAACAACAAGAAATTGCCTCGCAAATGGACATTTCTGTTAAAACAGTAAAAAATCACTTAACCTATGGCTTTCAAAAGTTAAGGGAACATTTGCAAAAACATAAACAACTGAGCATTACTTTACTATTGATGCTCACTAAAATTTTCACGCTCTAATTTAATTATGATGAAGGATTTTGAAGCACATGAAGAATTTATGCACAGTCTGATCATCGACGATATTGATCAGACCATTACTTCAGAAAACAAGGCGTTGCTAAACCAATGGCGAGCCAGTGATGAAGCCAATGAGAAAACCTACCAGGAATTTGCTAACATTCAACTTGGCATGGATAAATTGTTTACAAAGAGTAGTCAAGATGTTGTCGTGTCCTGGGAGGCCTTAGATCGTAAAATTAGCGATCAAACTAGTAATTTAAGATTAGAAAAAACCAATAGGAAAATCAGTTTATGGTATAAAGTTGCGGCGGCTGTATTGGTTATTGTATCTGTAGGTTATTATTTTATGATACAAAGCAGATACATCATAGTAAACACACCCAAAAATGCTTCCATCACACGTTTAAAATTACCTGATGGTACGGAGTTGGACCTGAATGCCTCTACTGTAGTCAAATATGATAAGGATTTCATCAACAACAGAAGATTGGAGTTATTAGAGGGCGAGGTTTTTATTCATGTGGTTAAGCATGATGGGCCGCAATTTGTTTTGGGACTTGGAGAATTAGAAGCTCAGGACATAGGCACCAGTTTTAACGTGGCTAGAAATCCTAACCAAATAGCTGTGGTGGTTGAAGATGGAGAAGTGGCATTGAAACACATTGCCTTAAATACGGAAGTGCGACTTACCAAAGGTAAATCTGGCATTTACAACGTCGATTCCAAAAAGCTTAGTTCAGCAGATAATACCAATCAAAATTATAAATCGTGGGTAGACAAGAAATTTATTTTTCAAGATATCCCTATTGGCGATGTGATCCAACAGCTCGGCCAGGTTTATCAAATGCCTATTCGTATTAGTGGTGAATCATTGAAAAACAGAAGATTAACAGCAAGATTACATTACCAAACTTTGGATAGTGCACTTCATGTTATTTCTGCATCTTTACAATGCAAAGTAACAAGGGAAAAGGATAACTATGTTTTATCGAACGACTAAGCTGTTTCATTTCTTAATTATTATTATTTTTTTACTGAATTTTCAGGAGAAGCTTTTTGCACAACAAAAAGACCCATTAAAAAACCAGGTTACGATAACGCTACCTCCAGATTCTTTAATTACTTCATTAAAAAGACTAGAGCAAAAAGCAAAATGTAACTTTGCTTTCGATCCCGATCAACTCAGAAAGCTGAAGAACAAAGAGCTTAAATTTGCCCAAACGCCACTAAGTACAATCCTAGAAAAATTGTTTTTCGGCACTTCGCTTGAATTTAATCTCGTAGGCAACGACATTGTAATTACCCCCGGAAAACAAATTACGTGGACCATTCACGGGTATGTTAGAGACAGTTATAATGGAGAAGAACTCATTGGCGCCACAGTTCAAATTCCTGCACTACACGTAGGTATAACTACCAATAGATATGGTTTTTATTCCATTAGCATTCCACAAGGAGAATATGAAATGATCATCTCCAATGCTGGATATCAACCGCAGCAAAAACTGATCCATCTAGATCGGAACAAACAGGAACAAATCGAATTATCCCTCAAAGAACGTCCCTTGGAAGAAGTAGTCATTACAAAATCTGCCACTTCACCTAATCCCATATTGCTTAACGAAGCAAACTTTACGGCCAAACAGTTAAATAATGCCGCTTATTATTTAGGAGAAACCGATGCCATGAAACGCCTACAAATGGAAAATGGCATTAAATCCCTTACCGAAGGAAGTTCTGGCCTTTTTATAAGAGGAGGTAATGCTGATCAAAATCTGATTCTTTTAGATGAAGCCATCATTTATAATCCCTCGCATCTGTATGGACTGGTTTCTGTTTTTAATTCAGATGTAGTAAACAACATCCAGGTATATAAAGATTATATGCCCACCAATTTTGGAGGAAGACTGTCTTCTGTCATTGTAAATAGAATGACAGAGGGAAACAGCAAAGAATTTCACTTAAGTGGTGGGGTCAATTTAATGTCTCTCCGATTTTCGGCCGAAGGCCCTATTGTTAAAGATAAAGGCTCATTTATTGTCGCCTACAGACGTAGCATGCTCGACGTTTTTCATCGAAAATTTAAGCTATTTAATCCCAATTCGGTATATAATGATATCAATGCGAAAGCAAACTATAAACTCAATAAAAATAACAGTATTTTTTATTCTGTTTATGTTGGCAACGACAATCTGCTGTCCGAAAACTCTTATTCCAACAAATGGGGAAACTTAACTTCTACCCTACGCTGGAACCATATCATCAACTCGAAGATCTTCCTCAATGCATCGGCCATTTATAGTAATTACAGCAATTTATTAGATCTTAATGCTGATACACTTTCACAAAAAAGCCAGTGGAACACAGGGGTTAAAGAAATTACCGCAAAGGCAGATTTTACTTATTACAGAAGTCCAAAAAACCAGATCAAGTTTGGAATATCCAGTATTTACCATCAGTTTATGCCCGGGGAAATGTATAAACAAAAATTGTTTGAATTCAATATCTCCAGAGAAAAATCTTTGGAATCTGCGCTCTATTATTCTCAACAAATCAATTTAAATAGGTCATTTGAATTAGATTATGGCCTTAGGTTATCTCTATTCCGAGATGCTCAGGAGCAACAAAACCTATTTGATGAGCAAGGAAATCGCATTAAGAAAGATATTGTAAAAACGTTTTTTAATCCTGAACCGAGAATTAACATTAGCTACCTACTTCAGCAAAACCAGCGTTTATTTATTACTTATAACCGTAATTACCAGTACCTGCAATTGATACAAAACAGTGCGTTGGCTTTCTCTTCGCTTGAACCTTATATTCCCGCTTCTGTGAATATTAAGCCACAACATGCTAATCATTTTTCTGTAGGCTATCGCTATGCGCCAGTTAAATATGTGTTTTCTGCAAATGCTTACTACAAAAGACTAAATAACCAGCTTGATCTTATTGGTCATACGCAAATCATTAGCAACCCTAGTGTTAGGAGCCAACTCCGAGCAGGGAATTCCGATGCTTATGGCGTAGAGATCGAGTTGAATAAAACAGAGGGAAGATTTTCCGGCACAATAGCCTATACCTATTCCAGAGCATTTCGTAAAATTACCGACATCAATTTTGGGAACCGCTTTGTTGCCAATTACGACATTCCAAATGAACTTAAACTCACCGCAAGATTTGAGTTGAACAAACAAATTTCCTTGCAATCATTTTTTACTTATACTACTGGCCGACCACTCACGCTGCCTGTTGGCTATTACCAACATGACGGATTGAATGTACCCATATTTGAAGGCAGAAATACGTCCAGATTTCCCGATTACAGTCGACTTGATGTCTCTGCACAATATCGCTTACAATCAAAAATAAATAGTAAACGTACCTTGGGGCACACCATCTCTATAGGAATATATAATTTATATAACCGAAAAAACCCCTTATATTACCATCTGAGTTCATCGTCATTTGAACCTAGGAGCAGCACTACGGAATATGGGTTTGGTTTTTATCCTTGGGTGTCCTACAGTTTTAAAATATAGTTATGAAATGTAGACAGTATTGTTTATTGGCATTTTTTGTGATTGCAACAGTTATTGGTTGCAAAAAAAGCGTTTTAGATAATAATGGCTTTTTAAAACCAGGACGAGCTTACGACTTAGCAGTAGAAGGCGGTTTTAACACCTTCACTACAGCACAGTATATTAGGCTTACCAAACCGGCCTTGTATCCAGATTCGGCCCCTACACCCATTAGTAAAGCTTCGGTAGTGGTAAACAATGGCAGAATAGATCTAATTTATAAGGAGACAAAAACTGCTGGTGTTTACATGGCAACAAATAATGATGATGCAAACTACAATAAAGCCTATACGCTGACCATTAAGTATAATGGTAAGACTTATACCGCGGTGGATACCTTGAGACAGGTAGTGAACATTGTAGATGACTTTTTGCCCTTATCTACACGAAATGTAGACAGTAAAACGGTAGAGGTAAATGTTCCCAAACACACTTTCGGCTATTTAAATTCCAACAAATGGTATATCGCCTATAAGGAGATCCCTGTTTGGAACCCCTCTAAATTTGATCAAACGAAATATTACAGTTATACTCATTTACTAGGGTCGCCAAATTCATTATATCCACTGAACAACCTGAAAAGAAAATTTTCGCTTCCCAAAGATGATGGTGTCTTAATTTATAAAATTTCTCTTTCCGAAAACTATGCCAAGTACTTGTACGGCGTGTTCATGGAGACCGATTGGAGTGGTATTTTTTCCAGTGTACCCGTTAATGTACAGGGTAATGTTTCTGGAAATGCGCAGGGGTATTTCTCCGCAAATGATATTGATTTTAAGAGATACCCCGCAAAAGATCTTTAGTCGTCCCCCCTTGGTTTTAAAACCAAGGGGGGCTTAATAATATAATTTCCAGACCAAGTTACCAGATGTTATTTAACCATATGGTAATCAAAAAACCGACATCGTTTTACTGATTTAATGCCAATTTACTGTAAACATGAAATTCGCCTGGTTGCAGCGTTTGCGTATATTGATTGCTACTTAAGTTGATATTTGCCCCAAACGCATCTATCCAAACACCGCTACTTCCAAAATCAATATTGGCAGTTTGAGCAACCACATCGAAATTTCCAATCACCATCACCGTATTGTTGCCTTCTATCAGTTTGATGTATTTTACTCCGTTCATCAAATTATAGCTTACATTGCTACTATTGAAAATACTATTGGCTTTCTTTAGCTTAATTAACTTGGCGTAGGTATTATAAAGCTCCTTCCTGTTGGCTTCATCAAAATAATTCCATCGAATAGGCTTATCACCCGTTCTACCATTAAAATCAATATTTACATCATAACCTACCTCTCCAAATTGCCAAATCATCTTAGGTCCAGGTATGCCTACCATAAATGCCGCAGCCATTTGCAATCTTTTTAACGAAGTCGTTAAATCCTTAACGGAGTAACCCGATGCCGAATTTCCGTAGGTCAAGTTTTTATAGTTTAAACGCTCTTCATCGTGGCTTTCTATATAAGTGACCAAGTTTTCTGGCTTAGAAAACCCATGGTTGGTGAAAAAGCCCCACTGAAAATTCGAATTACTTAACCAGCCCATCGTAGCTTCGTTCATATTATGGTTGATGTTGTTCCATAGCATCATCCCATCATCGGCAAGTATTTTTTCTTCAGTAGCGTCGGCAAAATGCTCTAAAATCACATAAAAATTATTCGCGTCGATACTTTTGATGTGAGCATTATAATCTTTCCAGATGTTTACACGTGCTGCATCGTAAGCAGAAAAACTAGCATCATCATTAGATTGCCTTTGGGTAAACCCTTTAGACAAATCAAAACGGAAACCGTCTATCTTGTACTCTTGCATCCAAAACTTCATTACGTTCTTAGAAAATGTTCTGGTAGCGCCACTTTCGTGATTGAAATCGAAACCAACATTGTAAGGATGTTTAGCATCTACATTAAACCACGGGTTGTTTGCTGTTGGTTTAGTACCATCAAAATACAGTTGCACCATTGGCGATTGACTAAATGAATGGTTGAGTACCATATCTAAAATAACAGCAATGCCTCTGCCATGGCACTCGTCTACAAACTTCTTTAAATCGTTTTTAGTACCATAATACTTATCTGGAGCAAAATAAAACGAAGGATTGTAACCCCAACTTAAATTGCCCTCAAACTCGTTAACTGGCATTAATTCTATAGCGTTAATACCTAAACCCACCAAATAATCAAGCTTTTGCAAAGTAGAATTATAGGTATGTTCGTTGGTAAAATCTCTAATTAAAAGCTCATAAATGACCAAGTTGTTCTTCGCTGGACGAGTAAAGGAACTATATCTCCAAGTATAACTCGGCTGATTAGCCTGCAGTACACTAACTATTCCCGTTGTTTTTCCGGTTGGATAGGCTTTAAGATTTGGATAAGTAGCTTGGTTGATATACTGGTCATTCACGGGATCAAGAATCTTCTCACAGTAAGCATCAGCAATTTTCAGATTGTCATCTACCAGAAATTGATAAGCATATTCTGTATCGGGATTAAGATTATCTATTTTCACCCAGAAATAATTGCCATCTGGTGTTTTGGTCATCTTCGCCGCTGTTCCCGACCAATTGTTAAAATCGCCAATGAGCGCAACCGAACTTTTCCCTGGCGCATATAGCGTTACGATAGCTGAAGTACCGTTATTGGTAAACACAACGCCTTCTTTAGCTCCCGAAGGGAGTTCTGTAGAGGTTGGAGCAGGTGTTACCGGCGTAGGCGTTGTTTCTCCTACTTTACTTTTTTTACAAGCTACACTTAAACTGGTGCCAATCAGCAACCATAAAAACAATCTTCTCATCTGGTCCAATTTTATTATACAGACTTATTTTCTTCAATAGCAATTTCTGAGGCCAAAACATCATCTTTTTTATCTTCTTTAATCCAGATATAGCAGATGATACCCGCCAAAATCATTAAGCCGCCTCCCAATTGTACGGCCAACAAACGGTCGTTGTTTAGTACGTTACGCATTAACCAGCCAAAACCTAAAGAAGCGATGATTTCCGGCATCACGATAAAGAAATTGAAAATCCCCATGTATACTCCTACTTTTGCCTTGGGCAAATGACCGCTCAACATGGCATAAGGCATAGAAAGAATACTGGCCCAAGCAATACCCACTCCTGTCATACACAGATAGAGCATATTTTTATCGTGTACCCAAGCCACACTAATTAAACCTAGTGCACCACATAACAGACAAAGTGCATGCGTAGTTTTTCTCCCCAAAACATCTGCAATCTTTGGCAATACCAAGGCAAATAGAAAGGTAATTACACTATAATAGGCTAAAGTTAAGCTTCCAAAATCGGCCCCTGCCGCATACACAGGATCACTTGCATCTTTACCGCCAAAAACATTTACGGCAACTGCCGTGGTGTAATAAAACCACATTAAAAACAATCCCGGCCAGGTAAAAAACTGCACCAAAGAAATTACACGCATTTGCTTAGGCATTTGCTTAAACGCTGTAACAATTTCCTTTGCACCATTTAAAAATCCTTTACCAGCTTTATGCTCTTCCAATTCTTCATCGGTAGGCGGATATTCTTTAGAAGTTAATACTGTATATAATACTGCCGCAAAGAAGAAAAATGCACCTAAGTAAAAAGAATACTTTACATTTTGAGGGATTTGCCCAAATGTGGCGACATTGCTAACGCTAAAAATGTTGTTAAAAATCCAAGGCAAAGCCGATGCAATGCTTCCTCCCAGGCCAATCATCATGCTTTGCATGATAAACCCCCTGTTCACTTGATCATTTGGAAGTTTGTCGGAAACAAAAGCTCTAAAAGGTTCCATGGCCACATTACCAAACACGTCCAATATCCACAGTAAACTGGCAGCCATCCAGAGCTCGCTACTGTGTGGCATAAAAACCAAAGCAATAGAGGCTATCAATGCGCCAATAAAAAAGTAAGGTCTTCTTCTGCCCCATGTGGGATGCCAGGTCCCATCACTTAGATAACCAATAATAGGCTGCACGATTAAGCCTGTTAGCGGCGCCGCTAAAAACAATAGTGGAACTTGATCTGGATTAGCGCCCAAGTTTTCGTAGATACGGCCCATGTTGGCACGTTGCAAATCCCAACCAAATTGAATACCGAAGAAACCCACGCTCATATTAATAATTTGCGATAGATTTAAACGAGGTTTTTGTATAGCTTTTGAGCTCATTTTTTTTACAGCTTAAAATTGAATGATTTGTGCCGAAACAGGTAATAATTTGATGGTGATTTTACCATCTTTAACATCTACAGATTGATCGCTTAACAAGTCTTTTGCTTCTTTTAGAGGTTTAGAGGCCAATATCTCATTAGGAATAACCATTTCATTTTGCAAGGTGTTTTTCCTGTCGAAATTAACCAATACCAGCAAACGTTGCGTTGGAGTGTATCTCAGGTAAGCATACATTTTATTATTTTCCCCTAACGATATTTCTTTAAATGTCCCATCTGTAATGGCATCGCTCTCTGCACGTATCTGTAATAATTTTTTATAGAATTCGCGAGTTTTCAGCTCTTCAGGAGTTAATAAACCACCGTCGAATTTACCGTGATTTAACCAACGTTGATGGTTAGGTACACCCCAATAATCGAATATTGTAGTTCTGTTGTCATCCCCTCCAAAACCTTCTATGCCAGCTCCGGGCTCACCCACTTCTTGACCGAAATACAACATTACCGGGCCTCTTCCCAAAGTAGTAGAAACTACCATTGCCGGAAAAGCCAACCGGGCATCGCCAGCAAAACCTTTAGAGGCGATCCGCTCCTCGTCGTGATTTTCTAAGAAACGGAGCATTTTATGGTCAAAACCTGCGCTCTCTTTCTGCCAAACATGCCTAATGTCTTCAACGGTAGCATTATCTTCATTTTTAATTAAGCGTTTTAAACCGTCATACAAACCAACTTTATCGTACAAATAATCGAATTTTCCTTCGTTAATATACTGCGCATACACTTTAGGATTGTAAGCTTCGCCTAAAAATATGAGAGCTGGATTAACTTTTTTCACTTCTGGAATTACCCAGCTCCAAAATTCTACAGGAACCATTTCCGCTACGTCGCAACGAAAACCATCAACCCCCTTTTTAGTCCAATACACCAAAATATCTTTCATTTTAGTCCATACTGGTGGGATGGTATCTAAGTGTTTAATTTCCTTACCATTGATGTATGCTACGCCGTAATTGAGCTTAACCGTTTCGTACCAATCATCTACTGAGGGTTGGGCTTTAAAAACATTATTACCGGTAGCTTTTGCAGGATTTTCTAAAAACTTTCCATCTTGCAAAATGGATAAAGGATTTTTAGGACGGTTCGAAATAGGCACTTGAAAAGCTTGTCCGGGAATGTAGTAGAAATCATTCTTCGTATCGAATGCTACTGATTTATTATCATTCACCCCAAAATCTACAGCATCGGCAGGTTTGGCATAAGAATGATAGCTGCGAGCCACATGATTAGGCACAAAATCTATCAGCACCTTTAGGCCTTTATCGTGTGTACGCTTTAACAATGCTTCAAACTCAGCCATTCTTTGCGCCACATTCACCGCTAAATCTGGATCTACATCATAATAATCGCGAATGGCATATGGCGAACCGGCTCGCCCTTTAACGACATCAGCATCATCTTTGGCAATACCATAGCTACTATAATCGGTCAAACTTGCATGTGCAATAATTCCAGTGTACCAAACGTAATCTACATTTAACTCTTTTAAACCATCTAAAGCCTTATCCGTGATATCATTAAACTTGCCACTACCATTTTGCTCAATAGTGCCATACGGCTTATTTGTGGTATTCGAATTGCCAAATAAACGGGGAAGAAGCTGATAAATAACAAGATTGTCTTTAGACATTTTTTGAGCGGAATGCGTTATTTTACATGAAATGAATTGCAATAGCATGATAGCGCTGAAAACCAATCCAACACTTATACTAATTGGGGCATTTCCTCTAAGATAACCTTTATGTTGCATTTCAGTAATACTTTAGCATTTAAACCAATAGAGAATTAGCCACTTTCAATTCTGAATTACCTTTCAGTTGATAGTGGTTTTGGTGAATAAGCAAATTGACCGAATGATTTGTAGTGTTCACAATTGTAATCTCCAAAGCATTGATATTCACTTTTAGATTTGCACCTCTAAGTCCAACGGTAAACGAGAACGATTTCCATTTTTCAGGTAAAAAAGGATTAAATATCAATTGATGATCGCGAACACGCATTCCTGCGAAACCTTCCACTACACTCATCCAAGTTCCGGCCATCGATGTAATGTGCAAACCATCTTCTGTATCGTTGTTATAATCGTCTAAATCTAATCGAGATGTTCTTAAATAAAACTCGTAAGCTCTAGCTTCGTCATGAAGTTTTGAGGCTAAAATACTGTGTACACATGGTGATAATGAGCTTTCGTGTACCGTACGTGGTTCGTAAAAATCGAAATTTCGTTTATGCGTATCAAAGTCGAAATCATCCTCAAAGAAATAAAAGCCTTGTAAAACATCAGCCTGCTTGATAAAACACGAGCGTAAAATTCTATCCCAACTCCATTTCTGATTTAAGGGACGATCGCTCGATGGCAAATCTTTAACCAAGATCTGTTCTTTATCTAAATAACCATCCTGCTGTAAGAAAACACCCAACTTCTCATCGTATGGATAGTACATATGATCTATAATATGTTGCCAAGCCCCAAATTCATCTTCTTTGATATTTAATTTGCTAGCCAACTCCTGATAACGCTCGGCATCATGGTCTTTCACAAAGCCAGCTGCTTGTTGGACGTACTTTAAACACCAAACAGCTAAATAATTTGTGTACCAGTTGTTGTTGATGTTGTTCTCATATTCATTTGGTCCGGTTACCCCCAACATTACATATTGTTGCTTGTGGCTACTCCAGTTTACACGTTGTTTCCAAAAACGGGCAATCCCCACCAAAACTTCTAAGCCGTATTGTTTAAGATAATCTTCGTCTGCCGTATAACGTACATAATTGTAAATGGCATAAGCTATGGCACCGTTTCTATGGATTTCTTCGAAGGTAATTTCCCATTCGTTATGACACTCTTCGCCGTTAATGGTTACCATTGGATATAAAGCGGCACCGCCTGTAAAGCCTAATTTCTGTGCATTCTCTATAGCTTTATCCAATTGCTTGTAACGATAAATCAATAAGTTTTTACTGACCTCTTGCGGTGCGGTAGCCAAGTAAAAAGGTACGCAATAGGCTTCCGTATCCCAATAAGTAGAACCTCCGTATTTTTCACCTGTAAATCCCTTAGGGCCAATATTCAAACGATCGTCTTTACCAGTATACGTCTGAAATAATTGAAAAATATTAAACCTAATCGCTTGCTGGGCAGCAATATCTCCTTCTATCACAATATCGCTTTCTTGCCATTTTATGGCCCAAGCTTGCTTTTGTTCCGCCAACAATTGGCTGTAACCTTTTTCTACAGCTTTTGCCAACGTGGCTTTGGTTTGCTGTAAAAGCTCATTTTTTGCATAATTCTCTGAAGACAGATTAGCAACAATTTTAACGATGCTTAGCTCTTCATTAGATGCAATTGCTAATGTAGCTTGTTGCCCCACATACTTTTCTTTTTTTATTGGCGATAATTCGGGGGTAATATGTTCAGCGTTTTTATGAAAAATCACATGACTGCCTGTACATACTTCAAATGCAGTTTTCTTGGTTGCTAAGGTTAAGAAAGTTTGGTTCCCATCGATTTCATCAATTACAAAATCCCAAAATTTCTCATCGTAGTTACTATCCTGATTTTTGATGTCACCATCGGTGAAAGTGGTTATACTCAGTTCCCCATCAAAATTTAGCGCTTTAATGGTATACTCAATTGCACCAATTTCATCATCAACTATGCTACAAAAACGTGTAGCCACCACTTGCACTTGTTTACCACTGGCTAACATAGCTTTAAACCTGCGCTGCAGGTAGCCTTCTTTCATGTTCAACACACGTGAAAAATCCTGAACTTGCGCCTTAGCCAAATCCAATTCTTCGCCATCAATTTTAATGCTCAAACCTATCCAATTAGCTGCGTTTAACACTTTAGCAAAATATTCGGGATAGCCGTTCTTCCACCAACCCACACGTGTCTTATCTGGATAATAAACCCCAGCCACATAATTCCCTTGTAATGTTTCCCCAGAATAAGTTTCTTCAAAATTGGCTCTTTGCCCCATGCGGCCATTGCCTAAACTGAAAATGCTTTCCGATATTTTATTTAAATGAGGATCAAAACCTTCCTCTATGATGTTCCACTCGTGTGCTTTGATATAATTCTTCATCTTTTCTCTATTCCTATTCTTATGATTTCAATTGTTCTAATTGCGCTAAGCTGAGTTCGCTAAGATCTTTAACTACGAGGTTGGCTGCTGTAAGCACTTGATCGCTGCCAATACCGATAGATCGCATCCCTGCTCTTTGAGCGGCTTCGATACCAGCTACGGCATCTTCAAAAACCACACATTGGTTAGTCGAAACGTTCAATAAAGCGGCCCCTATTAAAAACACTTCTGGATCAGGCTTCGATTTACTCACCGTGTTACCATCTACCACTTCATCAAAAAAGTGTGTCAATTCCGTTCTTTCTAAAATTAAAGCCGCATTCTTACTGGCCGAACCTAGTGCTATTTTATAGCCTGCAGTTTTAATCGCATTTAAAAAATCAACTGTACCAGGCAAAACTTCGGCGGGCGTCATTTTAGAAATCATGGCTACATACCATTCGTTTTTTTCTGTTGCCAAGGCTTGCTTTTCTTCTTCTGTTTTCTCTATCTTACCCCAGCTCAATATTTTATTTAAACTTTCCACTCGGCTAATGCCTTTCAATTGCTCGTTTTGTTGTTCCGTAAAATCGAAGCCCAAATTATTCGCTAGTTTTCGCCAAGCTTTGTAATGATAAACTGCGGTATCTACCAAAACCCCATCTAAATCAAAAAGACAGGCTTTAATGGGCAAGTGTGTATCTATATCAGGTTGTAAATTCATGTTATTGTGTAATTATTGCAGTTCCAATATCAATGTTGATGTTGCCGGAAGTTTGATCTTTTCCAGACTAGTTAATTGTTCGTCGGTAACGATATTTTTAGCCGCTTTTGCCGATAATATTCGTTCAGCAAATCTGTCGGTGGCTAGCAATTTCTCTTCCTTATTGCTATTCATGATTACCATGATGGTCTTGTTGGCGTTATATCTGAAATACACATAAATACCATCCTCTGGAATGAACTGCATCATTTTACCAGTTTGTAAAACCTCGTTATTTTTACGATAGTTAGCCAGTTTCTTTACATAATTAAAGGCTTCATTTTCTTTTGGTGTTCTACCAGCGGCAACAAACTTGTTGGTTTTATCACCTTCCCATCCACCGGGAAAATCTTCTCTCACCAATCCATCTGGATTAGCATAATTTTTCATCAATATTTCTGTACCATAATAAAACTGTGGAATGCCTCTAGTAGTTAGTAACCAGGCGATGCCAGATTTGTACTTGTCAAAATCTTCGCCGACTACAGAATAAAACCTACTGATATCATGATTATCTAAGAAAACTACATTACGGGCTGGATCTTTATACATATAATCGTTAGCAAAAACGTTGTAAAGTCTCACCACGCCGTCCATCCATCCGAATTTGCCATTTAGTGCCTCGTTAATCCCCCAAAGGGCTTGAAAATCTGTTACCCCTTGCAAATGCGTATCTATGCCTTGATTGATCAAATTACCTTCGGTAAAATATGCCTGATTAGGAACACCATGCACCCAGGTTTCTCCAAAAAAAGTGAATTTTGGATACTCAGTCGTAATCTTTTGCGCCCACTCGGCCATAAATTCCAAGTCGTTATAGGCATAAGTATCTAGTCTAAAACCATCTAAACCTGCATATTCTATCCACCAAATATGGCTTTGTGTGAGGTAATTTTTAACAAATGGATTTTCCTGATCCAAATCGGCCATATGCCTATCAAACCAGCCATTTACCATTAACTGTTTATCTTTTTGAGATACGTAAGGGTCCATTTGAACCTGTTCTCTGTAGGTCGTTTTAGTATAGGTTGGCCATTGGTGTACCCAGTTTTTCATTGGCATATCCTTAATGGTAAAATGCGATGTACCAAAATGATTGTGTACCAAATCCTTAATTACTTTCATACCACGGTTATGGCTCTCGTCTATCAGTTTTTTGTATAAATCGTTAGTACCAAACCTTGGGTCTATTTTATAGCTTTCGGTATTAGCGTAACCATGGTAGGAAGCTTTCGCTTGGTTGTTCTCTAAAACCGGGTTTAGCCAAAGGGTGGTTACCCCAAGCTCTTGTAGATAATCTAAATGGTTGATGATCCCCTGCAAATCTCCGCCATGACGATAAAACATGCTATCGCGGTTCAGCGCAGTTTCTTCCATGCCCTTTACCACATCGTTAGCTTTGTTGCCATTGGCAAAACGATCTGGCATAATTAAATAGATAAAATCTTTTGAGGTTACCCCTTCAAATTTTGGGTCTCTTTTAGCTCTTTCTTTTATTTCGTAAATGAATTCAGTTTGCTTTTTTTTGTTTAAGCTAAACACAATGGGAAATTTGCCCGGTTTTACATCCGCAGCTAATTCTAAATCCAAGAACAGGTAGTTCGGATTTTCAACTTGATGTACCTCAACCAACTTTACGCCTTGATAATTGATTGCTACGGCATTGTTAGCGATATCTTTTCCATAAACCAAAAGCTGTAGCTTAGGATTTTTCATTCCAGCCCACCAAAACGAAGGTTCTACTCTTTGCAACTTTTCCAACTGCGCAAATGTGCTAAAGCTCCAAAAAAGGGCAATTATTACGATATAAATTCTCTTCATCTTCTTTAATTACTAGTATCTAATTTCGAATCTGTTGCTATGGTGATCTAACACTACGCTTTTCACCTTGTAACCTTCTACAGGGTTTGCCGTTCCTTGCGGATCGAAACGTGAAATTGGGGTTAAGAATGATACAAAATCATCTTGCAAAGGCTTTCCTGCAGTAATCTTATCTGCAGCATCAAAGCCATGAAAAACGAGTTTTACTTTAGTGAATTTTGACTTAAAACTGCCCTCTACTTTATCGAATATGATACGTTTTTGTGCAGTATTATAAATGATATTTCTTTTATAAAAATCACCTTTTTCGTAGTTGTAGCTTTCGCCATCATCTTCATAATAGTTAAAGCTATTATTGACATTCCCTTTGTAAATATGAATAACCAAGGTATCCGTTGGCTTTTCTGCAGTGCTTTGTATAAGCGATTGCATAGGCACAATGCTACTCTCCTTTACAAACACGGGCAGTTTTTGCAGACTTAAAGCAATTACCTTTTCTGTATTACCTTCAATGGTTTCTCCGGTATATAAATTGTACCATCTACCCTTCGGAAAAAACACATTACCATAATTCTTATAACTTTCAAATGGCGCCACTAAAAAAGCCTGACCAAATAAAAACTGATTTTGGAATTGCGTATCGTAAACCTTTGGCTCAAAAGTGTGATCTATTGCCAAGCTACGTACTACCGGCAATCCAGTATTTACAGATTCGTTAAAGGTTGCATACAAATACGGTAACAAGCGATAACGCAGATTGATATAATTTCTGGAAATTTCTGTCACTTCTTCGCCATAACTCCAAGGTTCTGATGATTTGGTGTTCACAGCTGTGTGATTGCGGAAATAGGGATTAAATGCTCCAATTTGAATCCATTTGGCATATAAACTTACTGATGGATTACCGGTAAAGCCACCAATATCCATTCCGGTAAAGGCCACACCACTTAGTCCCAAGCTATTCATTAAACGCACTCCCAATAGCATGTGATCTTCTTCCGAACGGTTATCTCCTGTCCAGATAGCGGTATAACGTTGTAAACCAGCGTAACCAGCTCTGGTTAAATTAAAAGGACGTTTATTGGTAGCTGCGATAGCTCCCTCGAAACTGGCCCTGGCCATTTGCATGCCGTAAACATTGTGGGCTTGCTTGTGACTAGCTAAAGCTCCATCGTAATTAAAAATAATATTCGATGGCATTTTTTGTCCCCAGCTTGCAATTTCATTCATATCGTTCCAAATACCATCTACACCAGTATTTGCAAAGAATTTGATTTTTTCTTTCCACCACTCTCTACCTTTGGCTGCTGTAAAATCTGGGAAATGGCACCATCCAGGCCAAACTTGAGCGGTAAAAGCAGTGCTATCTGGATATTTTACGAATATTCCTTTCTTTAATCCATCTTCGTAGGCCTCATAATCTTTCTCCACTTTAATGCCTGGATCTACAATTACGGTAGTTTTAAAACCTAGCGCATTTAGTTTTTTATTCATTGCCAAGGGATCACCAAATCGTTTCTTATCCCATGTAAATAACTTGTATTGATCCATGTAATGGATATCCAAAGTAATGCCATCAGCAGGAATTTTCTTTTCCCTTAGCGTTTGCGCAATACGCATTACCTCTGTTTCCGGATAGTAACTGTAGCGATTTTGTTGGTAACCCAAACTCCATAGCGGTGGCATTTTCATCCTGCCTGTGAGTGCGGTATAGGAAGCTATGATATCAGCTATTTTCTGGTGATAGATGAAGTAATAATTCAGCTCTCCGCCTTGTGCAGAAAAAGAAGAAAAACGATTATTGCTTGCCCCGAAGTTAAAATCTGTTTGATAGGTATTATCTAAGAAAATACCATAATTTAATCCGCTATGAACACCGATGTAAAATGGAATTGAAGAGTACAAAGGATCTTGACCAGTAGCATACCCAAAAGCATCGTAATTCCAATTGGTGTAGCCATTACCTCTCCTATCTAGGTTTCCAGTCTTTTCTCCCAACCCCACAAAACGCTCGCCTTCTTGCATGTGCTTGTAAGCAGTAACTTCTTCGCCAACCCAAGCGTTTTGCAAACCTTTTTCATCTTCATTAATTAGCTTTCCTTGTAAGTTGTAAAATGCAACCGAAAATGGCTTTTTAGCAATAACTGCTTTTAACGAATCGGTTTTGATGGTAATTTCTTGAGCAGTCTCTGTAACGGCTACTTTGATATTTTCTGGTTGTTTAACAACAGCATAAGAAAAGTCATTCGTCAAAGCCCGCTTATCTAACCTTACCCTAATAATGTTTGGCGTATAAACAGTAATTTCACCAAATGCGTGATCTGTTTGTAGCTTTATCTTATTACCTTCTTGCGTAAAGTTTTTAATTTCTCCAACAGCTAAAACCGGAGACTGCTGAGCGATAGCCAGCTTTGCAACAACAAAGAAAATTACAAATAGAAAGGTACGTTTCATCAAAAAAAGTATAAGTCTTACAGAAAAAATATGAGGGAAATCATGGCATAAATATCTTCGAATAACCGATGTGGCTATTCGAAGACTTTATTGTACGATGTAATTACTGATTATAAAAGATGTAATCTCCAGTTAGGTCGTTAAAGAAAATCTTGTAATTTCCTGCTTTTACAGATAAGTTTTCTCCATTAAGCACACCAACACCGTATTTTCTTGTAACGTTATTTAACGTAGTTCCCCAATTTACATCCCAACCGCTGGCAATTCTAAATTTAAGCCCCGTATCTGAATTAATCTGCTGCGTAACTCTCCATAAATGAGGATTAAAAGAGGTGACTGTCATGGCGTTGATATTTCCCCATCCATTAAAATCTCCAATAATACCTATTGATGGATAAACGGTTGCTGAAGATGCATTGTAAGGAACCATTGAAAAGGTGAGGGCTTTGATATCTATTTTAAAGGTATAATAGCCAGCGGTAGTTACCATAAAAGTACCAGGATCTGGATCGCTACCTTTTTTAACTTGAACCCCGCCAGCACCATTACTGCCATATTGAGTGGCCCAACTACCCACATTAGTAATAAACTTGAATTCTCCCGCTCTTAAATAGCCAGTGTAAATGTACTGATTAGGGTTCGTAAGGTCTTTGAACATATAGGTAGGATTATTATTATCCCACTCAAATTCGCTCGCCGAACCAACCATGTATAGGTTAACTTCTCTAACGATACTTAAATCATTTACATAATCTGAGTATTTTTTTGCGTTGCCCGATGTGGCCTCTACGGTCCACTTTATTTGTGCTGCGCTAGATTGGTCGGTAAAACCGAGCGTAGTTAACAATTGATCGAACGCTTGTTGTGTAATGGTAAAAGTAGAATCTAATCCTGTATTATTTGAGGCAACTTCGTAAATCGGTGCATCAAAACTTCCACCTACTCTGGCAAATTTCAATTTATAAGTTGTTGCGCTTGTAGTTTTCCCCGGGAAAGATTTTTGCCACTTAAATGTGAAAAGATCTGTTGAAGACGGGTTGATCACAACATTATTGGTAGACGAAGAAACCGGACCGTACAACACAAAATTGCTCAAACCATCTCCAAAACGAGTAATGGAGATATTATAATTCGTGCTCGCAAATTCAGTTTTGCTACCGTTATCGGCCTTCACATTCCAAATTAAATCGGTTTTTACACCTTCCGCTATGCCCTTAGCTTTAAGTAAATCATCTAATTGCCGATGAGTTACCGTAAGTGAATTAGTTTTTCCATCATTATTGGCTCTCACCTCTAACAAAGGCTGCGTTAACGAACCTGTTCTTAATGCAGCTACAAATGTATAAGTTGGCATTGTTGACACACCAGGTTTAGCACTAGCCCATGTAATTTGAATTTGTGCATTAGGCGTAGCACTATTGAGCACTAACATGGCATTATTTCCTGGTGCAGCTAAGGTAAATGCACCCAATGCTTCTCCTTTCGAAGTCTCATCAAAATCAATTTTCTTACATCCAAATATTACTACTGAAAATGACAGTAATAAATAAAATAGTTTATTCTTCATATCAGTAATTAATTAAAAGTTAAATACCCTACTTCTACAACGGGTCCATACGTTGCTACATTCCCTCCATTTGCATCTCTTAGGTTTCCAAAAAACTGGTAACTAAATTTAGATAAGGTTGTTCCCGCTGGAAGCGTAATTAATTTCTCCGGGATAAAGGAATAAGAATACAGCTTATCCGATTCCTTTTTAGCTACGATATCTGCACTTCTGGCATATTCATTTCCTCCTGCATCGTAAAAAATTACTTTCACCTTAATGTCGTACAAACGTTGTAAACTTTGCTCTGTAGCCAAATCTTGATGAAAATAAACGGTAGTCATATCTGTTTGATCTAACTTGGCTGGGAATACTCTAAATTGAGATGGCATAAAAATGAGGGGATCAAATTTATAAGGCTTAAAATCTACGGTTTGCTTAGAGCCATCTTTGGTTTTCCCCAAAAATCCAAAATTGATTAACTCTGCTGGACTTTGTCCAAAAATCACTGTACCTGTAAATTTAAAGGTGAATTTATTGGTCGCTATTTTCGTAAATTTTGCGGCAGCTGATGAATTGGTCCATTCACCGTTAACAATACCATTTTTCCCATTACCTACCCCGTCATTAGAAAATATCCAGATATAGATGTCATCTAAGCCAGCCAATGGTGTATTAGAAACATCTAAAGTAATGGTGACTTCGTCTTCTGCCGTAAAAGAAGCTGGACTAAATGTTACCTGTGAAAAAGCGTACAGTGTAACGAAACTAAATACGATTGATAATATTATTTTTTTCATAACTGTATTACTTTTTAGTGAACTCATATTGGTAAGAAAGTATCAGCTTACCAGCGATAGACTTATTTCTTTTTAAATAAAGCTTCCCGCTTGATAGTCCTGTGTAAGCACCTAAACTTAGCAGGTCAGTTGAATTTCCATTTTTTAAAGTAATTGCTGTTGGCGCCATTTGGTTATCTACCGTCCAATTTCCGGTGTTCAAACTGGAAATTTTTGGAGAGTTACCATTAGTGATCGAAAATGTGGTAGGCTTTCCCGAGGCATCTAATTGCAGCACTACCGTTAAATCTTTGTAAGAATAAACATTGGTGATATCCAATTCTTTGTAAGGAAACCCCTTGGTTTTAGCATCTTCGTCTACTTGGGTTACTTTGGTTAAGCCCCAAGTTCCCTGCATTTGCTTCACTACGTTCACCTCACTGGTTATTGGCCCAAATTCTTCTGGTTTACATCCAAAAACAGTAAGGATGCAAATCATTATTGATAAATATTTTAATGTCTTCATATCTATTTATTTAATTACAACCACCTTCTGGATTACGAATAAAACCGGTATTACTAGATATTTCCCCTTGAGAAAACTGCAATACCAAACCGTTACAATTCCATACTGCACCACGCCTATCTACATTTTCGCCTCTGGCTCCAATACGTTTAATTTCATACAATCTATCTCCCTCTGCAACCATTTCTAATGATCTTTCGGCACGTATGGTAGTTTTAATCAACGCAGCTGAAGACCCTGCAGCAATACTCCTTGTACCGCCATAAGCACGATTTAAAATGTTATTCACGTCTGTAATCGCAACATCCAGATTAGCATTTCGCTCTGCTGCAGACTCTGCCCTGATTAATTTCATTTCGGTTAAATGAATTACAGCAACATTAAATCTTTCTTTGTTGTATTTTGTTGTTGGTATTTGTCCAGGGTATTTCACATTATCAAACCAAGCTTTCCTTACATCGTTAGGTGTATTTGCCGCATTAAAAAGCGCAGTGGTAAACCTAAGCGTAGGTAGATTAAAGTCCGATCGAAACTGATTACGAAGCTCGCCACCAGTATCATAAGAACCGGGTGAGTTAATGATTTGAAAAATGGCCTCGGTACTTAAACCTTCAGAAAACCTTTTAGAATAGTCTGTTTCGAAAGTGAATTTATTGCTGGCAATTACCTCGTTAGCATAATTATATGCATTTACAAAATCATTCATGGAAAAATAAACTCTGGCTAGTAGCGCTTTAGCTGCCCACTTGGTAGGATACCCGCCATTTTGGTCACTTAGTTTAGTTTCGGCAATTTTTAGATCTGCAATAATGAAGTCGTAAACACTTTTAACAGAGGCTCTTTGTCCTATGGTAATTGCTGTACTATTTCTTAAAGGCACTCCTAAGTGAGAATTGTCGGCTGTATATCCCCAAGGTTGAGCAAACAACCTAACGATAATAAAGTGAGAAAATGCCCTCACAAATCTAGCTTGTCCTTCCAAATCGTCTCTTCTCGCATTCGTTACGCCTAAATTTTCAAGAACTGTGTTTGCTCTAAAATTAGCTTGGTAAACATCCGTATAGAAGTTGTTTTTATAGTCCCCAAAAACAGAAGTTCTTCTCCCGTAAATTTCTCCGAAGTCGCCGGCTAGTGGATTATCATGTATTTGATCTCCCATTAGTTCAGAGATTACTTGATATCTGCCTCCAAAAACATTACCTCCACCTAAAATCTGATAAGCAGAATTCATCACCGCTGCAACGCCTGCCTCATCTGCTAGCGCTTCACCTTTAGTCAATGCATTGCTAGGTGGAGCATCTAAGAACTTCTTACAGCCGGTAAAAATGCTTACCAATAACAGTAACATCAATCCTGTTTTTAATATGTTTGAAATCGTTTTCATCCTCAATACTTTAATAATTAAAATGATGTAGATAAGCCTAACATGACCGTTTTTTGTTGCGGCACGGTTAGGTAGGTTACATTTGGACTCATGTTTCTGTCTTGTGGATTTTCAAAATCCCTAGCAATTTCAGGGTCTCCACCTGGGTATTTAGAAAAAGTCAATAAGTTCATTCCTGTAACGAACACTCTGGTGTTACGTAAACCAATTTTTTTGGTAAACCCGGCAGGCAAGTTATAAGCCAAGGTTAACTCTCTAAGCCTTACAAAAGAAGCATCGTACAAGAACATTGTTGAGTTGTAATTCCATTCGCTAGATAACCCTGGATAGGTACCACTATTCATGGTTAACCTAGGGAACTTAGCAATGTCTCCAGGTTTTTGCCAACGGTCTGCGATATCTGAACGAATATTCCAATCGGTAACCACACCTAGCTGGCGTTTTGCTGAACCATCATAGATATTTCCTCCTATAGCAAATGAGAAAAGTGACGTTAATTCGAATCCTTTAAAGGTGAATGTATTTGTTAAACCTCCTACAAAATCTGGGATTACTTTACCTACCGCTACACGATTGTCGAGAGAGAACGTTTTGGTTTCGTACCCATCTTTATCTAGCCAAATTGGCAATCCATCATTTGGATCAACACCTTTATATCGCACTAAATAATTAGTACCTACTGGCATACCGAGTATAATTCTGGTATCATTGGTTCCTCCGCCAATAGCATCAGCAGAAAGATTACCGATACTTACTACTTCGTTGTAATTTTGCGATATGTTGAAGTTTGTGGTCCATTTAAAGTTCTTATTGTCAACGTTGATAGTGTTTAAACTCAACTCTAAACCTTCGTTAAGAATTTCTCCAACATTTAAATAAGCAGTGCCAAAACCCGTTGATGGGGAGATACCTCCGTTGATTAAAACGTTGCTAGTTCTTTTGTTATAATAGGCAAACTCACCTGTTAACCTTCCTTTGAAAAAGCCGAACTCTAAAGCAAGATCCAAACTTTTCAGCTGCTCCCACTGTAAATTTGGATTTTCAACATTTTGTGGGCTAACCGCAACATTACCATTGTATGAACCGCTATTCCCGAATTTAGAAAAATACTCTCCCGGAGGGATGCTAGCGTTACCTGTGATACCATAACTAGCTCTCAGCTTTAAGTTGCTAATGGTGTGATTGTTTTTCAGGAAATTCTCTTCACTAATTCTCCAAGCTGCAGAAACTGCTGGGAAAAATCCGTATTTCTCGTTCGGTCCAAACTTAGACGAGCCATCTCTCCTAGCTAGGATCTGCAAGTAATATTTGTCGGCATAAGAATAATTTGCTCTTGCAAACAAACTTGCAAAGGTTGTTCTATTTAAACCATTTACATAATTTAACGCATTTTGAGCTCTTAGCTGATCTATTCTTTGCGCTAATAAATTTCTATTTGCAGAATAAGGTTCATTTGCATCACCACTTACGCCACTAGGATACCCCACCTGATAAAAGGCCTGTGTTTCTACTCCAGCCATTAAAGAAATTTTATGTTTGGAACCCATCAAAATATCGTAGGTTGCTGTACCTGTTAAATTTCTGTTAAGTATTTTATTATCCCATCTCTCTGAAAAGCCGTTTGCATTGCCAGTCAATTCACGTGGCGAGAATTTATCTTCCGTAACACGAAGGTTATCCATGTTGGCAATAGCTCTCAAGGTTAAATTCTTTACAGGTTTTAATTCGAAGGTAATCCCAGCAAGCAATCTTTCATCTAAACTTTTCCAATCCATGTAATTGATGGTTCTAGCCGGATTTGCACCATTGGTCCAATAAGTACCATCAGCATTAAAAACTGGATAGATTGGCAAAGCAACTGACATTGCATCACCCACGCCGCCATTCCATGCGGCACTTACTCTTGTATTGGTACCTTTACTGTACCCTATGTTAATACTTGTAGAAAAATAGTCATTCGGTTTAATGTCCACGTTAGCCCTTAAACCATACTTACCGTAAGAATTTCCTTTTAGAAAACTCTGAAGATCATTATAGTTGGCACTAATGAATGTTTTTATTTTATCTGTTCCATGACTAAAAGAAAGATTCTGATCGTTTAACTGCCCTACTTGGGTAACAAGATCGAACCAATCCGTGTTATTTTGCGAAGCCTGTGCCCAAGTTAAGCCTTGAGGCAAAGGCGCTAAACCTGTGTTACCATCATTTACCCAAGCTTCCTGACGAAGCGCCAACCATTCTGGACCTGAAGCAAATTTAGGCTTGTTAGCATAAGTAGATAATCCGTATTTTGTAGAAAGGTTAAAAGTTGGTTTACCTGCCTTACCTCTTTTAGTGGTCACTAAAATTACCCCATTTGCACCACGACTACCGTAAATACCTGCAGCACCAGCATCTTTCAAAATCTCTACGGATTCTATATCTGCGGCATTTAAAGTAGCCAAAGGATTTTGATTCATCCCACCTCTATTACCATTCAAAAACGGATCTGCAGTAACAGGAATACCGTCAATTACGTAAAGGGGATCCCCGCCGGCACTGATAGAACCTATACCTCTAATTCTGATTACCGAACCACTTCCTGCTAAACCACTTCCTTGTGTTACTTGTACCCCTGGTGCCCTACCTTGCAAACTAGCTTCAAAGCTCGGTGTCGGTATCGCAGCTATTTTATCTCCACTCACTTTTGATATAGATCCGGTAACTTCTTTCTTCAGCTGTGTGCCGTAGCCTATGGCCACCACTTCGTTTAACATCTGGCTGTCCGGTTCTAGTGTTAAGCTCACATTTGTATTGCCCGCCACTTTAACAGTACGTAATAAAGTTTTGTAGCCAACGGATCTTACTTCTAGTACGACATCGCCATTTGCTATAGCCGAAAATTGAAACAAACCATTATTATCTGTAGATACTGCTTTGTTTGTTCCTTTAATAAAAACGGAAGCTCCTGGCAAGGGTAAACCAGTTTCATCGAGCACTTTTCCAGAGATCCCTCCGGTTTGGGCCTGAACTTTTAATGCTGTTAAAAAGAACAGTAAAAAAAGCCCCCGTTTTAACAGGTAAAATACTTTCATACTTGGGTTAAATTTGGTTAATAAATTTGGTTAGGTATTTCAATAAAATACACGATTTACTAATTTACAGCCTCAATTTAGAATTCAAAATTTATTTGAAATTTATTTTCAGGCCCAAAAAACCGATTCAATTTTCAATTGTAAAAAACACTTAGCGAGTTAAAAACACAAATCAAAACAACACAAAAACAACAATTTAAAATATTAATAATCAATAATTTAAAATAATAATTCATAAACAAATAGTGTTATAAATACACTAAGATAAAAATCACACTAAGAATTGGGAACGTTCCCGAAATTTAAAACAAATTCTACTATCTATTTTCGGGAACGTTCCCGAAAATAGAGCCAAAAAATTCTTAAAATACACTAAGTAGCAAAAAAAGTTGAATTTTTAGCCTGGAAAAACGGAGGTAAAAACGGCCTATTTTTCGGTCGATTTTCTTACGAATAATTTAGATTTCAACACTACTTCTTGAATGGTTTTTACAGCTTGTTCTCCTTCTAACATATCGAACAAAATTTGAGCTGCTTGGCCACCAATTTCAGTAGCTGGTTGTGTAACGGTTGTTAAAGATGGATTTAACAACGGAGCAATTTCCAAACTAGAAAATCCCACTACTTTAATATCTTTTGGAATATTCAATTTCAAATCGAAACTGGCATAATAGGTAGCAAAAGCCAAACGCTCTACAGAAGCAAAAATACCATCGGGCTTTAACTGTTTCAAAGCATCTTTGATAATTACATTATTTTCTTCATAGCTATTGCTACAATCTACCACATACCTATCGTCAAAAGTCAAATGATGTTTAAGCAAAGCGTCAACATATCCTTGCATCCGGGTTTTACCAATACTGAGATTTTTATTAACTACTAGATATGCTATTTTCTTACATCCTTGTTGTATAAGATGTTCCGTAGCTTTAAAACTGCTATCGTAATCATTTGTCACCACTCTAGGCACATCTATATCTTCGTAAACCCTATCGAAAAAGACCAGTGGTAGTCTCTTCCCTCCTAGCCTATTTAAATAACTATGATTATTCGATTCTCCAGAAGCCGACATAATGATCCCATCTGCCCGCCCGTTGTGCAAGTGCCTGATAAAATCTACTTCTTTTTGGTAATTATCATCGGTTACGTAAATTAAGATATGATAACTGTGCTGACGGGCAATTCGTTCGATACCATGAATGGCTTGAGAAAAATAATTGTTCGCCAATTCGGGAACAATGATCGCAATGGTTCTACTTTTCTGTTCTCTTAAATTACTAGCATAATGGTTTGGCTGATAATTGAGCTCTCTGGCTTTAGCCAATATACGTTCTTTGGTATGCGCTTTAATATCGCTATTGTCTCTAAAAGCTCTAGAAACTGTAGATTTAGAAAGATTTAGCTCTTCCGCTAATTTTTTGATATTTATACGATCCATCTGTAATTTGTGAGAAAACTGAGAGCTAACAAAAATAAAGCTAGTAATTACTAACGTATCTCAAAATATTTCGTCGAAGTTTTGCTGATAAATTTTGAGGATTAGTCTACGGAAGCCATTTGAGCAACATGCATGCGAAGGCGTGCCCCCCATACATCTAACTGATCCCAAATGGGAATCAATTCACGGGCAATAGCGGTTAATTCATAATCTACCCGAGGAGGAATTTCCGCAAAAACAGTTCGTTTAACTAAACCTTCTTTCTCTAATTCCTTAAGCTGCAAGGTTAGCATACGCTCTGTAATACCTGGGATACTTTTTTTAAGCTCGCCGAAGCGAAGTGTACTATTTCTAAGCTGGAAGAGTATGGTCATTTTCCATCGGCCACCAATCTTACAGATGGCATAAATAGCATCGCAACTCATAATAACCTTAGCATTAGCGGTATTCGTCGAAGTTTCTTTTCTTTTTGGCATTACTTACAAAATTGTATGTACCATACATTGGATGGTATAGCGTATAAAGCTAGGTGCTTCGTTCTAATTTAGCCGCCTCAAATTATTTACTTGACACTATGATGGGAAAAAAACTGGCCTATATTGGCTCCCTCGGTTTTATCGGGGTAATTACTACTGAGTTCGGGGTGATTGGTATCTTACCACAAATTGCTGAACATTACCATATTTCTGTAGACAAAGCAGGGATACTGCTCAGTGCTTTTGCGTTAGTTATTGCACTTACCGGACCTTTCATGACCCTACTCATGTCGGGCTTCGATCGCCATAAAGTGATGACTGCCTCCATTGCCATATTTCTTTTAACAGGTATCATTTCTGCACTTTCGCCACCTTTTTGGCTTTTGGTGCTGGTACGGGTACTGCCAGCTTTCCTGCAACCAGTTTATATCGCCACGGCGCTATCGGTAGCGGTAATGGGAAGCGAAAAGAAACAGGAAAACCAACTGATGGGGATTGTTTTCAGCGGTATTTCCATTGCTTCGGTTACCACCATACCTTTTGCAACCTATCTGGCCAGTCTTTTTACTTGGGAATATTCCTTTATGATACAGGCACTGGTTAGCGCTATTGCTTTATGCGCCATCTATTTTGGTCTTCCTAAAATGCCTGTGGCCGAGAAAAGATCATACGGCAGCCAGCTCCTTATTTTAAAAAAGCCTATTTTTCTAATCAGTACAGCAATGAACTTTTTTATGATCTCTGCATGGTTCTCTACCTACAGTTACTTTGCCGAATATCTTGGGAAAGCCAAAGGGATGGATGAAAAGATGGTCAGTTATATGCTGCTGTTATTTGGTCTTATTGGCGTAGTGGCAAACTGGCTTTCAGGAAAAATGTTGAGCAGGAACATCGCTGGTACCACGGCATTCTTTCTCTCGGGGACTTTATTGATTCCTATACTGCTCTATTTTTCAGGAACCGATCTCACAGTCAATATCCTTGTACTACTGTTATGGGGCTTTCTATATTCTCCGAGTTTTCTGAACGCTTCCACCTATATGATCTCAGCAGCACGAGATTCGCTAGAATTTGCCAATAGCCTGGCGACATCCTTTGGTAATTTGGGCGTATCGTTAGGGACTACGGCAGGAGGATGGATCATTGCTACCAGAGGCGTTACAGATGTGCCATGGCTCACCTTTGGTTTTGGTACGCTGGCTTTGCTCATGATTGGTTTGAGATACATTTATGAGAAGAAGGGACAATCCAATTTGAACTGATCTTGCTGCTAAATAAAATGATGCAAATGCCTAAAAAAGTACGATTAACTATTGAATTATCCTTATATCAGTACTAAATTGATAGGTCAATGGGACATTCGTCGACAGATAAAGTGGAAATACCGATACTTTATTGTGTAGTTTCCCTCCTTGCGTACCTTTGTCTTGAGAGCGTTAATTTAGATGGGGATGGGGCTTCGTTATGAAGCCTCGTCCTTTTTTTATGCCCCGTCATTTCGAGCCGAAGGCTTGAAGTCGAAAAATCTTCGAATTTGCTTTTCTGTGAACACATTCAATAACCACTACATTACTTTTCACTTACTAAGTATCGTTGAAAATCGGCCACGTTCGGACAGCAAACCTGCTCCATCACTTGTAGTAATTGGCGTTTTAATATCGCCATGGCATGTTGCCCACCCTCATTACCTAAAGCTGCAGCACTATACATAAATGTACGGCCTAAGAAAGTAAAATCGGCGCCTACGGCAAGTGCCCTTGCAATATCTGCCCCCGACCTAATTCCACTATCCATCATTACCGTAAGCTTTTCTTTAAATGCCAATAGATCCGAAAGAGATTTCACGGCTGATTCTCCGGCATCCAATTGCCTACCGCCATGATTAGAAACGATGATGCCATCCAAACCCAAATCTACCGCCAATTGGGCATCTTCGGCACTGGCCACTCCTTTAATCACCAATTTGCCTTTCCATTGATCTCTTATGGCCGCTACTCGTTCTTTATTTAACCTACCCGAGAAAGTTTTGTCCATAAAAGCGCCAAGCTGCTTCATATCCAATCCCTTTGGTAAATAAGGTTTTAAGGTAGCGAAGCTGGGAACGCCATGAACCAAGGTTTGCATTGCCCAATTTGGCCTTCCCATAATTTGAAGGATATTTTTAAGGGTCATGCGTGGTGGCATGGCTAAGCCATTACGAATATCGCGTGGTCTGAAACCAAAGGTGGGCACATCTGCCAAAATGACCAACACCTCACAATTTACTTCTTTTAATCTTTTGATGATATCGTCACGCAAAGGTTCTTCTGCCGGGTGGTATAACTGGTACCAAAAATCTCCTTCCGTAATTTTAGCGATCTCTTCTATGCCACTGGTGGTCACCGTACTTAAAATAAAGGGCACATTATGCTCTTTGGCTGCTTTGGCCAAAATATTGGGAGAATTTGGCCAAATTAATCCCTGTAAACCTACAGGTGCAACCCCAAAAGGTGCCGAATAGGTTTTACCGAACAGTGTGGTACTCATATCGGTACCTTTATAATCGTTCAGGTAAAGCGGTTTTAATTGTACCTCCCTAAGCTCTGCTGTATTACGGTGCAAATTTACATCTTCATTACAGCCTCCATCTAAATATTCGAATGCAAAACGAGGTATTCTACTTTTGGCTTTTAGGCGCAGATCGTCGATACCAGGATAAGCTTGGTTATATTTTAAGTTCATGTTTTGGTTTAAATTATTGACGTAACAAAGCCCTGTCTAAATGAACATATCCCCCATCCACAAAAAGCAATTGGCCTGTGGTATGGCTAGATTTTTCAGAGAGTAAAAAAGCTACGGTGGCTGCTATTTCGCTGGCTTTTGTCATGCGATTTTCCAAAGGAACCCTCGAATTGATATCGGCCAGGGTTTCTTCTGGATTAGGTAATGTTTGTATCCAACGTTCGTATTGTGGCGTCCAACATTCGGCTACTACCACTGCATTTACCCTAATTTGATATTTAAGCAATTCAACCGCCCACTCTCTGGTAAGGGCATTACGACCGCCATTGGATGCTGCATATCCCGAGGTCTCTCCTTGACCAGTGATACCCGTTTTTGAACTGATGTTTACAATACTTCCTTTAGTTTTTTTAAGATATGGAAGGGCGTAATGGGCCAATAAATAGTAATGTACCAAGTTATTATGGATGGATTGCATAAAGCTTTCATAGTTTCCACTCTCCAAGCCAACGCCGTCATTTAGCCCTGCATTATTCACCAAGCCATCTATTTTTCCATATATACTTACAGCTTCCGAAACCACTTTTTCACATTCAGCAGGGTTTGAAAGTTCAGCAACGATGCTACTACACTTTCCTCCTGTCTGGTTAATTTCGTTTTCAAGCTTGTAGTTGTCGATGGGGTTACGACCTATAATTACAGGGATTGCTCCTTCCGAGGCTAATGATCTTACTATCGCTTCGCCAATTCCCTTGGCTCCACCACTTACTAAAATTACCTTATCCTTTAATTGTAAATCCATTTTCAAAAATTATAATTGATAGCATTCTTTAGCAGTCAATTCAAAAACCGCTTTTCTCTGTAAATCTGTTAACTGGTTAATATATTGCGCTACAATCTGCTTTGTTTCTGTATACGTTGCTGCTAGCTTGCATACTGGCCAATCTGAGCCAAACATAATCCTGTCCGTCGAAAAATACTCAAACACTATATCCAGATAATATTTCAGGTCGTCGTATTTCCAATCAGTCCAATTGGCTTCTGTGACCATGCCCGAAGTTTTACAGTACACATTTTGATGCGTAGCCAATGCTTTCATCCCTTTTTGCCATGCCAACCTACCTTCATTTCCTTTGATATCGGGCTTCGCCATATGATCTAAAATGAACCGCTGTTCAGGGAACTTTTCAACTAAAGCAATGGCTTCCTCCAATTGATTTCTATGGATTAAGATATCGTAGGTATGGTTAAAATGGCTTAATTGGGATATCCCTCGCAAAAATGAAGGAGAACTCATAAAACCTTGCGGTTCCGCTTGGACAATATGTCTCCAGCCTTTTATTTTTTTATTCGCTGAAAATACCGTCAATCGTTCCGGTAAATTTTCACTTTGCAGGTCAATCCAACCTACCACCCCTTTGATAAAACTATATTTTTGGGCCAGCGCTAATAAAAATTCGGTTTCTTGTTCGCTTTGATCGGCCTGTACGGCTACACATCCAGTTACGCCATTTTTAAGCAATTCTACTTCAAGTCCATCGGGCGTAAAATTAGCCTGAAGTATTTTCATATCATCAGTGATCCAAGCATCTTTTACAGGATGATAGTTCCAGAAATGAACGTGGCTGTCAATCATTTTATAGGGCAAATATTTTATCCATCAACAACCATTTTTCGCCAGGTTTAGCCATTGGCAAGGCCTGTTGGTATTTCCACATCAGCTGTTCCCACTCCAGCACTTTGGGATTGGCCAAATCGGCCTTGGCCTTTGCTTCAAAAGAAAAAGTATCATCCACTTCCATGATCATAAATAAACGGTTAGCAATTCTGTAGATCTCCATATTTAAAATCCCCGCAGCTGTGATGCTCTCCGAAATTTCTGGCCATATCGCCTGATGATAAGCTTCATATTCAGCAATTAACTTTTCATCATCCTTTAAATCCAATGCCAATGCGTAGCGTTTCATCTTAAAATGGATAAGATTTAACTTCCTGTCTGCTGCTTCCCAATCCGTCGATACCTAACTCTACTACATCCCCTGGTTTTAAATACCATGGCTCTGGTTTTTGCCCCAAACCTACCCCTGCTGGTGTACCTGTAGTAATGACGTCGCCAGGTAAAAGGGTCATAAATTGACTGATATAACTCACCACAAAAGGAATATTAAAAATCAGGTTTGATGTATTTCCATCCTGCAACAATTTGCCATTTACTTTTAGCCAAAGGCGAAGATTATGTACATCGGAAATTTCGTCCTTTGTGGCGATAAATGGTCCCATAGGTGCAAATGTATCACAGCTTTTGCCTTTTACCCATTGCCCGTTGCGTTCCAATTGAAATGCTCTTTCGCTATAATCGTTATGCAAAACATAGCCTGCCACATGGTTTAAGGCATCTTTCTCGTCTACGTAACTGGCTTTTTTTCCAATCACAACGGCTAATTCCACCTCCCAGTCCGTTTTTGTACTGTTTTTAGGGATAATCAGATCATCATTAGGGCCAACTATAGCTGTGGTCGCTTTAAAAAACAAAATCGGCTCTGCGGGTATTGGAGCATTTGTTTCGGCAGCATGGTCTTTATAATTAAGTCCTACACAAATAATTTTAGACGGACGAGCCAACGGTGCACCTAACCTTACTGGCTTTTCTACTCTTTCCAGCCATCCACTTTCCACTTTCTTTTTCAACTCCTCGATGGCAGCGGCACCAAAAAAATCTTCGTTATAATCATTTACATGGGGAGATACATCAAAAATATCTTCTCCAATCATTACGCCTGGCTTTTCTTTTCCTATTTCGCCGTATCTAACTAATTTCATATCGTAATTCTAGTTGTTTAAAGTGGTAAAACCGCCATCTATTGGATAATCGCAACCGGTAATAAATGCGGCCTCGTTACTGCATAGATACAATGCTAATGTAGCAACTTCCTCGGGTAAACCCATACGGCCTATGGGCTGTGTTTTCGATAATTTATCGAACATTTCCTCGATTTGTCCTGGGTAGTTTTTCTCCAAAAACCCATCTACAAACGGGGTATGTACACGTGCGGGCGAAATGGAATTACACCTGATATGGTCTGCCAGATAATCTTTGGCCACGCTCATGGTCATTGCCTTTACCGCACCTTTGGCCGTACTATAGGCAAATCTATCAGGAATACCTACTAAAGCTGCAATAGATGCCATGTTTAAAATTGCCCCGCCGCCTACAGCTTTCATTTTAGGAATGGCTGCAAATAAGCAATTGTAAACGCCCTTTACATTCACATTCATTACCCTGTCAAAATCTTCTTCGGAAGTACTATCGGCTTTACCTACATGCGCAATTCCAGCATTATTCACTAATATGTGAAGGTTTCCAATTTGGTCTAACACTTTTAACACCTGCTCATGGTCGGCTACGTTACAGGCGTGCACCTTCACACTGCCACCAAGTGCCTTGATTTCATTTGCTGCTTCTTGTGCTACTTCAATGGATAATTCAATAATATGCACTTCGGCACCCTGTTTGGCAAACAATTGGGCTATTGCCTTTCCAATGCCACTACCGCCACCTGTAATTACGGCTTTTTTATTTTTTAAGGATAACATTTCTGATTGTTTTAAAGACTCACTCCTCTTTTCCAAGGGATAAAATCATCTTGGTTTAATTGCACCGCTTTCGGAATTTCTTTACCACTGGCAACGGCTATACAATATTCCAAAATATCTTCACCCATTTCGGCTATTGTTTTACGACCTTCAATCACAGCACCTGTATCTATATCGATGATATCGGCCATTCTGATGGCCAAACTGGTATTAGTAGCCACTTTTATGGTAGGACAAACTGGATTTCCTGTTGGTGTGCCCAAACCCGTGGTAAATAAAATTAAAGTTGCCCCAGCCGCTGCCTTACCTGTAGTGGCTTCAACATCGTTGCCAGGGGTACACACCAAGCTCAATCCTGGTTTTGTAGCTGGTTCGGTGTAGTCCAAAACATCCACAATTGGAGAAGTTCCTGCCTTTTTAGCCGCACCAGCAGATTTAATGGCATCAGTAATCAAGCCATCTTTGATGTTGCCTGGCGAAGGATTCATATAAAAGCCAGAACCAACTTTGTGCGCTAAATCATCATATTCGGTCATTAACCTGATGAACTTTCTGGCATTGTCTTCATCTGGCATTCTATCGATCAGCTCCTGCTCTACGCCGCATAATTCAGGAAACTCTGCGGCAAGTACCTTTGCTCCCAGGGCGACCAGTAAATCGGCACAATGCCCTACGGCTGGATTAGCCGAAATACCACTAAAGCCATCGCTTCCGCCACACTTTACGCCTACACACAATTTGCTTAAAGGTGCTGGCTTTCTTTCAATTTTATTGATTTCTATTAAACCTTTAAAAGTTTCCCTAATGGTTGTTTTTAAAAGTTCCTCTTCGTTCATCAACTGTTGTTGACCTAAAAATATCAACGGCTTTTTAAAGTTGGGGTTTAATTCAAGTAAATCTGTTTTAAGTTGTGTTGCCCTCAAGTGCTCGCAACCCAAACTAAGTACGGTAACACCTGCTACATTAGGATGGTTGGCATAGGATGCCAAAAGCTTGCTCAGTGTATTGGCATCTTGACGGGTACCCCCACAGCCACCCGTATGATTTAGAAACTTGATCCCATCTACGTTTTTGAAGGGTCTTTCTAATTTTGAAGCGGGCTGCAGATCTATCCCATTCAAATCGCCGCCATTTTGATAGGCTTGCAACAAGGCATGGGCATAATTTTTATATTTATCATCCACCGCATAGCCCAACTCTTTATAAAGCGTTTCTTTAATAATATCAAGGTTACGGTTTTCACAAAAGACCGTGGGGATGAACAGCCAATAATTGGCTGTCCCCACAGCACCATCTTCTCGATGGTAACCCAAAAAACCGCAGTTTTTATATTTACTTACATCTGGTGCTTCCCATTTGTAATCTGATTTCCTGTAATGATATGGATCCGCTGCATGCTTGGTATTTTCTACCGTCATTCGGATACCAGCCTTTAATTGGTGTTGTACCTTACCTACCAGCACACCGTACATAAACACTTCCTCGCCCTCGTACATGTCGTTGATAAAGAATTTATGCTTGGCAGGAATATCTTCAAGTAGCGTATAATTTGCTCCTTGATAGTTTAGTTCTGTGCCTTGTGCCAAATCGACCAATGCAACGAGCACATTGTCTTTATCATCAATTTTTAAAACCTTAGTACTCATCTAATTATTAACTGATGGCTTATAGCCTTTAAATGCAAAATATAATACCACTAGCAAGCAAACTAAGGGTACCGAATAACCGTATTGAATGTTATGTGTAATGTCGGCAATGTAGCCCAATGCCAAAGGAATTACGGCACCACCTACTATTGACATGATGATTAAACTTGATGCTGTTTTGGTGTCTTCGCCCAAATTTTTAATGCCAAGCGCAAAAATGGTTGGAAACATAATGGAGATGAAAAAACCAATACCCAACAAGCAATAAATGGTATAGGTACCACTGCCAAAAATGGCGACGATGGTAAGCACAACCGCTAACAGGGCGTAAATGGCCAATAGCTTTGGTGCTTCAATAAATCTCATAAAAATAGTCCCTACAATGCGCCCTATCATAAATAATGCACCATAAGCAGCCAAATAATTGCTAGAAGAATGATGATCTAAACCTGCTGCATTTTCGGCATATACCAAAAAGAAACTGCTGAAACAAATTTGTGCCCCCACATAAAAAAACTGCGCAATAACTGCCCAACGGGTATGTTTGATCTTAAAAATCTCTAAAATAGATTTCTCCTTCACTGAGGAGTTTTGTTCCTTGATTTCGGGCAATTTAAGAAAGATAAATATCACAGCAACGGCTAAAATAATAAGTCCTAATACCATGAAAGGCGCTTTAACGCTATTTGAGGCTTCCTCAATAAACTTTGCTTTAGTATTCGCATCCATATTCTGGATACTTTCCTTGGTAACCCCAGTATTCGTCAAAATGGTGTATTTGCCAATAATGGGTGCTATTGCTGCCGCGATGCCATTAAATGATTGCGCTAAATTTAACCTGAATGAAGAGGTCTCTGGTGGTCCTAAAACGGTCACATAGGGATTGGCGGCCGTTTCCAAGAAAGCTAAACCACTGGCCACAATAAACAAGGCGCCCAAAAAATAAAAGTATTGATGTGTATTAGCTGCCGGGATAAATAAGAAAGCACCACCAGCAAATAAAAGTAGGCCAAACACTATTCCAGCCTTGTAACCCCATTTTTTCATCATCATGCCCGCAGGTATGGCCATTAAAAAATAGGCGATAAATACTGAAAAGTCGACCAGTGAAGACTCTAAGTTATTAAGTGTAAATGTCTTTTTTAAATGAGCAATTAAAGTGGGATCAATGTTGTGTACCAATCCCCAAAAAAAGAAAAGGCTGGTGATTAATATGAGTGGAAAAAGGTATTGCTTTCGGGAAACTGCGGCAGTGGAAATTTCCTGTTCCGCAGCAGCATGGTCACTTAGGTTCATGTAAAGTTTAAAATTTGGTTCAAAGCAAATTAACTACAAAAAAACTGTTTAATAACATCTTCGATTGTCAATTTATTAAGCTATTTTGGCTATTATCTACAACAATTAGGGCTAAAACCGCCAAAACTGTTAACTTTTTTATATCTATCTGTAATTGAAACAGGTAGATAAATAAAGGTATCATTGGAGTTAATTGAATTTAATAATGGCCAGCTATAAAATGAGCTGGCCATTATTGAAACTACTAGTTGACCGCAACTACGACCGATGATACGCTATCGTTGAAACTGATGTCTGTTAAACAATCTTCATCAGCTGTAAGCGTTATTGAGCTACCTCCAAAATTATCGTTTTTATATAAGGTGATTTTTAATCCAGCAGGTACTTTTACCGCCGAAGCATCGTCATTGATAAAACCTAAAGCTTCAAGTTGAGATTTTGTGTAAGAACCAACCGCAAGGGAAGCGCTCCAACCGCCATAATTACAATTTTGATGAAGGGTAACCGCTGATGGTGCCGGAGTACCTGTAGGATCTGCCTCGGCAAATGTAGTGGCAATCCTGATGCGTTTTACAAAATGGGTTGCTTGCGATTCGTCGCCACCATATACCCCCCATTTAGGATCGCAATAATCGCTATCTAAAGTACGGCAATAATAACGCTGGCTTCCATTGCTTAAGGTTTGCTTAACGCCGTTGTACCACAGTTCTACATAACCCGTTGAAGCGCTATAAGAAGCATTGATACGCATGGTAAAATCCAACCAAGCACTTGTGGTTAGCGGCGTAGACCACAATACAAAAGCGGTATGACTGGCGTCAAAATATTGCAATTCTATATTTCCATTTTTTGTTCTGAGCATTAAAGGATGATTGGCCAATGAACCTTCTGTTGGGTAAGATTTCCATTGCCAAATGGCATCGGTTTTAAGGTTAGTTGGCATGTATATCTTACTTTTCCAACCCACATAAAATGAGGTACCTTCGGGCGCACTAAAACCCACCGATCCATGTCCTTCGGCACGGTGACTACCCGCTGGTTTTAGAAATTTCCATACTGGGGTACCTGTTTCGTCATTGACCACGGTAACGGTGCCGCTTTGCTCTACATTGATCGCTTTCCATACCGCAGCGCTGCCAAGGGAGGCATCGCCGTTATGTAAAATAGATTGCGTGGTAATACCGCCAGAAGTGTTTTTAGAGAAAGGTGCGTTTTTCTCTTCTGGAGCATCGTTTTGCGTCTCACCGCTTTTTTTACAGCCACTTTGAAACATAGCAAGGGCTACAACAATTGCAAGAATGTTGATTTTTTTCATGATTACTGGTTTTAAATATTTGGTTATTAATTATTTGAATAGGTCAATTGCTTTTCAACAGACACACGGTTCTATCGGCATTACAAAAAGGTTATTCTATTTCCAACAATCTGTTCTGAAAAGTAAGGAGCGGCTATATTCGGGAGGGAGGTCTCGTAGGGTTGATTCACCAACCCCAACGCATTTGGTATTTAATATGAGTAGACTATGTGTCTATGTCGTTATAATTTCTTTTTAATAAAAAAACACATTGACACATAGAGATTTACTATTGTAAAAACGCGGCAGCAGTCCATAATATCGGTGCCTGCCCATGCATATCACCTGTGATACGTTTACGGTCAAGGTAGTATTGCAAATCGTTTTTCTTATTGGTGCCTTCGCATACATCACTTACCTCGGCGTTGGCATCAATTTTAGAGACGAGGGCCAACCAAGCTTTACGTGCGGCAGGCGCATATATCTTTTGTGGAAGCCAGCCATTTTTCACTCCAGTGACCATGGCGTAGGCAAACATGGCTGTACCCGAACTTTCTTCCCAAGAAGCAGGCACGTCTACCAATTGACGCCACATCCCCGAATTGGTTTGGTACTTAAGCAATGAGGCCATCATCGTTTCGTAACCCTTCATAATTCGAGCTCGCTCAGGATGGTTTTTAGGAAGAGCAGTTAATATTTCGGTCATTCCTGCTGCCATCCATCCGTTTCCACGCCCCCAAAAGAAAGGCACATCGGGTGCATGATAAAACAAGCCATTTGTTTTTTGCAATGAATCGAGGTATACCACCATTTCTTTGGCAGCTCGATCTAAGTATTTTTTTTCTCCTGTAGCTCGGTAGGCTTGTACCTGTAAGGCGTTGATCATAAACATATCATCAATCCACATTCGGGTTTGCCAAGTAAGCCCTCTGTTATAAAACACATAAGATTCGGGCACTACTCTTTTGCCTTCTGGTGGTCCCCATTGTTTATCGGCGATACCTTGGCCCATTTCCAGATACCTTTTTTCTTTGGTCTGTCTGTAAAGCTCTAAGGGTACAGCCCCAAACACACAGTAATCTACATGATCTGGTATCGGGATCATCGATGCTTCTTCTCCAAAAAACGGTTCAAAACGCTTTGCCAATTGCGATAGCAACGTTTTATTATTACTTTCTTTAGCGAACTTTAATGCACCATACCATGCACAGGTTTCGGCATAGGTAATTACTTTAGGAGGCGTTGGCCTTCCAAAATTTGTGTGTGGCGTTATGATAAAACGATCAGAAACCCGCTTACCTATCTCGGTTGGCGAAGTACCTTTTGGCCAGTTTTCAAACTCTTTTACAGCTTTCTGTGCCTGTGCGAATGCGCTCGTAACTATTAACAGCAGCATCCATAAACCAATATTTTTCTTCATATTTTTAAATACTTGATGTTGGTAAAAAATCTTCTCTATAAGGACTAAAAACATCAATCAGTATGCCTGGCTCCAAACAAACACAGCCATGTACTTCGTGCGGCGGCACATAATAACCATCCCCTTTTTTAATGATTTTTTTCTCCTTGCCAATGGTCATTTCGAATGAGCCACTTTCTACATAGGTTACTTGGGTATGGTAATGCTCGTGCAATTGTCCAACGGCCCCAGCTTCGAATTTTACTTTTACCAACATCACCTTTTCGTCGTAACCGTAACATTGTCTTTTGATACCGTTCCCTAAATCTTCCCAGGGTGTTTCTGCATCTATCTGAAATAAGTCTCCTTGTAGCATATTGTTAAATTTTAAATAAATTGTTAAGGTTTTCTATGGTTTAGTATTGAGGCTTGACACACTGTTTTCATAAATGAAATCAGCAATTTTAGCAGGTTGCTCTATTGGGAAATGATGCCCCTCTAAAGTTTGCTTGCCCAATGTCATTGGAATAATGGTTGCCGGACCTCCTTTTAAAATATAATTCTGCACCAATAAGAGTGTATTTTCGGCAATGGGAACAATGCCATCGTTTAAACCAATCACATGTAGTATGGGCACTTTGAACGAAGCAAGACGATCTAGATTATCTTTGGGCTGATCATGGTATTGAAGTGCCTGTTCTTCTGTAAAACCATATACTTCCAGTAATTTCTTCCAGTCCACTGCCGATCCTTTACTTGCTCCCTTTCCGCCTGGCCAGCTTTTAAAATCACAAACCGGTGCTTCGGCGTAAATGCAGCTTACCTTATCTGGATGTCGCTTTGCCCAACCATACACGTATAATCCGCCACGACTAATTCCTTCCAATGCTACTTTGGGTGCAAAACCTTTCTTTGTGGTGAGGTATTGATAAAAATCGTCCCATACATTTAAGGCTTTAGCATGGCCATAAAGATCATTGGTGTTGATATGGGCTACATGGAAACCCCTTTCCAGCAATATGCTATCAGGTTGCACATGCCAATCAGGAAAATAAGCTTTCCAAACCCATGGTTTACCTGGCAAAGGCTTTTTAGGAGCAATGATCCATGCGCTATAACCATTGAATTTAAATTCACTTTTTTGAAAATGACGCCACTTACTTTCTTTTTCTTCGGATAATGGAGATTGAGCCATTACCGGAAAAACAAAACAGCCATAAAGCAAGAGGAAATAAAAGCGTTTCATAAATAAATTATTTAGCGATATTTTTTCCTGTTAAACGTAAAGCGAGCTGTGCCTCGAATAATGACTTTGGCAGTACAGGTTTCCCCTGATCTTGATTGATGCCTACATTTTCCAAGGTCACCTTACGATCTGATTGAAAACCTACCAAGATAGGTTGTGCAATGGTGTAGTTTCGTCGCTTATTAAGATCCCAAAAGTTATAGTGTTGGTCTTTTGCGGATTGGTGCTGAAAATTCCATAGCACCAAATGCTTACCATGATGCGGGTGACCAGGCTCTGGACCGCCTAGATTATAAAAAACACCACCTTTAATGTCATCGTACAAAGTGGCAAAGGGTTGGCCCGAGTGTATATCGATGTTTTGATCGCTACCTAGCGTACATTGTGTAATTACTGTACCTGCAGCGCTATAACCTGTCCCAGCACCGTGATGCTGTGCATCGTTGAAGTTGCAGTTTTTAATCAGCACCCCATATCCGGTACGGGCATGTACTGAGGCATGACCTTTTTTGCCCTTAAAGTTGACGTTGAGTACACTTACCTGATAACCTGAGCGGATAAATAGTCCTTCGTTCCAATCGCGAAATTCGCAGTTTCTTACCCAACTGTTCTTTACGTATTCCATTCCTACGGCTTCCCAAGCATAATCGTGGATCGCATTTTTATGATGCACAAAATCTTCACCATAGGTTTTCCAGTTGCTGGTAAATAAAATGTCTTCCACACCGCATTCTTCAATGTAGTTATAGGCAGCTAATTCAAACGCTGCGCTTTTAACGATCCTTAAATCAAAGTGCAAAGGGTTCTTAAATTTCACTTTGTTTCCTTCTATCTTTTCGATGGTATGAATTTCGTTGATCAGCATCCCTCCTTTATCGCCAAACAACCTCGTCCACTCTGGCTTCAACTGTAGGGGCGCAAAATAGATCTTTGTAAATTCTTCGCTTTTATGACGTATCACCACGTCCTGTCCTACTTTTAAAGCCGAAACCTCTGCTACTTCTACCCAAAAGCTTTCTCTATCGGCATCTTTAGTAATGGTGGTGATTTTTTTTGCGCTTAAATCCGTTGGTTTAAACTGAATTTGGCGACCATTGATCCGCATTTTATCTTGGTAAATTTCTGTTCCTCCTGCGCCACTACCACTGCCTTTTAAAATGATATTGCTTTTAGAAATACGTATAAATTTGGTACTATCTGTATCGGCAGCAATTAAAAATTTACCCGATGGAAAAAAGACTACTCCACCATCTTGGTTTTTTTCTGCTGCATCAATGGCTCGTTGGATGGCCTCATCATCGTAACCCGCGTCATTAGGCTTTGCACCAAAATCAACCACATTGAATACTTTCTTGCCCGAAACTTCTGGTATTGGCCTTTCCGAGAAATGATAACCCGCAAAAGAGAAATCTGGCAGTATCGGCGTCTTTCCAGTTTGCTTGGCCGCCACAAAATCAGTCCACAATAGCGATACTTTTTGGGCAAAGGTGGTGCTACACAATGCCAATATTGACATGGTTAAAAACAATCTTTTCATAAAATATTTATTGGTTTTTAAGCGGTTTAATCTATCGCTCCTGTTTTCATTTTGCTGGTAGGTTTTAAGGAGCTTCCCTTTATTTCACCTTTTACTTCTAATTTAATGACGGTAGCAATGGGGTCTATTGCCTGCGTTGGAACGGCTATCGTTAGCGCATCAGCTTGGGCTTGAGTTTTTAATTTTGTCCCGTTACTGAGCAAGGTTGCAGCAATCACTGGTTGTGAAAGTTGAGGAATGGTCAGTTTGCCATCTTTTGGCCAATCAAATACGGAAAGATATAGCTTGGTTTTGCCATTTTCGACCTTTTTGGTGATACGGCCCCATGGCACCACTGGTAATGGATTGGCGGTAGTGGCATAAATTGCTTCGTGATTAACTTTCATCCAACTTCCAATTTCCTTTAAACGGTCTATACTTTCTTGCGGAAAAGAACCATCAGGCTTCGGTCCAACGTTAAGCAGGTAATTCCCTCCTTTTGAAGCAATGTCAATCAGGTTACGGATCAACGTTGAGGCTGGTTTCCACTTGTGATCAGATACACGGTATCCCCAAGTACCGTTCATGGTCATGCAGGTTTCCCAATGTTGTCCATCCAATTCGCTTTGGTCTGGTATTTTCTGCTCGGGAGTTTTGGTATCTCCTGGGAAATTTGGCCGTTTCAATCGATCATTGGTAATAATTGCAGGTTGTTTTTTAAGTACTTCTTGAAGCTTTAATGCCGCTTCATCGGTCATATTGGTTGGCGTATCCCACCAAAGCACCGCGATATCACCATAATTGGTCATCAATTCTTTTAACTGAGGTACGGCTACATCATCGATATACTGATCAAAGGTTTTTGTTTCCTGCACAGGATCCCATTTACCTTTATGTGCCGCGGTATAGTTATCAATGTTGGTACTGTCTGGATTAGGCCAACCTTCCCGCATTAATTTACGAGCTACCGAGCCTCCTGCATTGCCCCAATCTTGTGCTTGCGAATAATAAAACCCTAATTTTATCCCATATTTTTTACATGCTTCGGCCAAAGGCTTTAACAGATCTTTCCCATAGGGAGTAGCATCCGTAATATCCCACTTGCTAGCTTTTGAGTTGAACAGGGCAAAGCCATCATGGTGCTTAGCCGTAATCACCAAATATTTCATGCCTGCATCTTTGGCCATTTTCACCCAGGCATCAGCATCATATTTCACGGGGTTAAACTGTTTGGCCATCTCTTTATATTCAGCCACTGGCACCTTCATCCTATTCATGATCCATTCGGCTCCGCCCCTCGCTTGTTCGTGGCCTTTGTACTGTCCGGCCATTTGCGCATATACCCCAAAGTGGATAAACATGCCAAAACGTGCTTCGGTCCACCATTTCATTCTTTCTTCTTTATTAAGAGCTTGTTGCGCTTTAGCTAAAGGCGTGATGAGCATTAATACCAACAATAATTTGCTTATTCTTTTTAACATGATGGTTGATTTGATAGTGACGATATTAGTTTTTGATAATTATTGCAGCACCGAGCGCCATACGTGGAGGACCTATGTCAACGGCTTTTAATAAAGACCGATGAAGTTCATCCAAAGCATTAGCACCTACATTATTAGATTGAAAAAAGTTATATGTTCCTTTAAAACCGCCAAAAGCTGGGCTACCTGTGGCAAGGGAATAAGTATTTAGTTCTCCCACGCTAAGCTTTGGATCGGTTAAAGCCATTCCAGTTGGGAGTGTTAAGCTTTGTCCGCTTCCCATACCATAGGCTAAATTTCCTTCATAGAAAAAATTCTGTGGTGGGTCGGTATAAGCGATAGCGATGCCGCCTTTTGATTGTATCAGGTTATTGGCAATGGTACAATCGGCTGGGGGAACGGTACGACCGTTGCCGCCTTTGCCAGCACCAATATCAAATGCCTGGGCGCAGTTCACCATGGTATTGCCTACTATTTTTGCATTTTTCACCTGAAAATAGCCGCTTGGTTCTGAATTGGGTACGCCATCTAAAACCGAAATAGCACAAGTTTGGCCTGTGGTGGCAACACCTTGCAGATAATTGTTATAAACCAGATGACTTTCGCCTATGATGCGTATGCCGCCTGCATCTTTCATATCATTACCAATGAAATAATTGCCATAAATTTCGCTACCGTTACCATGACGAAGTGATAAGGTGCCGCGGCTTTCAAAAAACAGGTTATTGCGTATAGTGTTTTTGCTCATTTTATTAGAAACGATTTCTGTTTCACCACTGCAATGTTCAAATATGTTTTGTTCTACTACTACCAGTGCTTCGCTGAGGTAATAATCTGAAGTACCTACTCGGATTGTTTCGCCACCATTATTTCCCAAATCTGCTCGAGGACCAAAATAATTATGGTCTATGCGATGGCTGATGGCCGTAGTTGCACCCCATAGTACTACGGTTGGGCCTTGATGTGCCTTTCCTTTGAGGTAGCAATGATCCATTCTGTTATTTTTACCATTCATAGATACCCATCTGTAATCAATAGTTGGATCGGCCGGGCTATAATCGATAATGGTGGTATTGGTTAAGCGGCAATTTCTGGATGCAGAAGTAAAATCGACTACATTGAGTTTGGAAACACCTAAATCTCCATTGCTAAAACTAAGTCCATCCACTACTAACCATTGCCCGTCTATTAAAATTGAGGAAGCTCCTTTGAGTTTAACATCCCCCGCCTTTTCAGCAATGAGAACAATGGGTTGTTGGGTTGTACCAATGCCTTTAAAAATTAGTCGTTGACTGTTCCAATCGCCCGATTTCATCATCACCGTATCGCCCGCATTTAACGTAAGCGCTGTAAGTTCGGCCGCTGATGAAATGATTTTGCAGGATTTACATACGGATTTAACCGTTGTAGGCGGTGTAATGGGTTGGGGCTCTTCAGATGAGCTTGCTGTTTTTTTGCAAGCAGCAAATAAAAAGCCCAATGCCAATAGCAAGATCCCTAAATTTTGTTTTGTCTTCATCGCTAAAACTTATTTGCTTGATAGGGCTATTTTATGGACCATCCATTTTGGACCAATATCTGTATGCTTCAAGATGGATAATTGCGACTCGCTAAATTGTGCACCTACATCTTTTTGCTTGATGAAAGAAAAAGTTCCTTTAAACGCTCCTTTTACTGGGCTTGAAGCTTCTGGTTGCCAAATCAGCTCATTCTTTTTAAGCTTGGCATCAACCACTTTAAAACCTAATGGTAGTGCAATATCTCCTGCTTTATCGTCATTCACCAAATTTCCTTCGAAAGTTACGTCTGCAGCTGGATCTACCATAGTTACGGCATTATCCGAATTACTTACTAAATTGTTCGCTACCACTACTCTTTGTGGCGGCAAAATACGATCAGCATTTTTTCCTGCTCCCAACGAAAAGGCTTCTTTACAATCCACAATGGTATTGGCTACCACCGTAGCATCCTTAACCTGCCAATGGCTTACCAGCTGAGGATTTGGCAAACCATCCATCACTGAAATTGCTGCCCTTAAACCTGTGCCCGTTAAGCCTTGCAAATAATTATTGTACACCTGATGGTGCTCGCCAATGATTCTGATCCCACCTGTGTTTTTAATGTGGTTACCGATAAAGATGTTTCCGAAAACCTGATTGTAATTTCCATGGCGCAAGGTCAGGGTACCTACACTTTCGTAAAAAAGGTTATTGGAAATGGTATTGCGACAAGACTTTACCGAAACAATCTCGGTTTCGCCATTGCATTGCGCAAAAATGTTCGATTCTACTTTGGTAAACGAATCGTACATTGACCAAGTACTAGTTCCAATACGAATGGTTTCGCCACCGTTGCCGTCAATATCTGGTCGTGGTCCAAAATAGTTATGATCGATTTGATGATGGTTAGGCTTGGCCGAAAGCCACACCACTAAAGTAGGACCAAGATTGGTTTTCCCTTCAAAATAACAATGGTCTACCCTATTGCGACTACCGTACAGCGAAACGTAAGTATATTCTTTAGCTTTTTCGCCAGGGTTAAAATTTACCACAGCGGAGTTTGTTAATCGGCAATTAGAAGATTTTTCTGTAAAAAGAATAACATCTTCACCATTGGTTGCACCATTTATAAAGTTCAAACCTTCTACCACTAACCAGGTACCGTCTATTTGAATAGACGATTTTCCTATAAGATTGACTAGCAGAGCGTTTTCAGCGCTCAATATAATTGGGCTTTTACTGGTTCCATTTCCCTTAAAAATCAATTGCTGATCTTGCCAATTACCATTTTTTAGCGTCACCTTATCGCCTGGTTTTAGCGTTAACTTGGCAAGCTCGGCAGCCGAAGCAATGGAATAATTTTTAGCAAAGCCTTGGAATGCCAAGAAAATTAAACAGCCAGTTAAAAAAAACTTAAATCTCATATTCGGTTAGTGGTTGATTATTTAATGTTTATTTCAGGTTTTTCTTTCTTAATAATGCCTCTAGGTAATAATAATCGGCATAATTTAAAGGTGCATCCACTTCAAAATTGCCTGGCTTAGAACCGGTGCTATGCAATAAAATAAAGCCAAAAGAAGAACCAGCAGGCGCTGTATATTTGGTAGCTAGCGATTCCAAAATCTGATCAGCTTTTTTACGATAGTCTTTTCTGGCTTTGCTATAGGTATTTAGTTCATACAAAGCGGATGAAATTAGCGCCCCAGCTGAGGCATCTCTAGGTTCGTTAGGAATTCCAGGTGCATCAAAATCATAATAAGGCACTAAATCTTTAGGCATATTAGGATGATTGAGGATAAACTTGGCCACATTTTCTGCTTGTGCTAAGTAGCGTGGGTTTTTGGTATATCGGTAGCACATGGTATAACCATATAAGGCCCAAGCTTGTCCGCGTGCCCAAGCCGATTCATGGCTATAGCCTTGGTGCGTATTCTTTTTAAGCACCGCTCCCGTTTGTGGATCATAATCAATTACGTGATAAGAGCTATAATCGGCACGAAAGTGATTTTTCATGGTGGTGTTGGCATGGCTTACGGCAATTTTGTAAAACGATGAATCGCCAGTAAGCTTGGTAGCTTCGAACAACAGCTCAAGGTTCATCATATTGTCTATAATTACTGGGTTTACCCATTTATCGCGACTATGATCCCATGATAAGATGACACCAGTTTTAGGATTAAAGCGTGTAGACAATGTTTTGGCAGCGGTGATGATCACTTCACGATAATGAGGATCATGGGTTAAACGGTAGCCATTTCCAACACTGCAATAAACCTTAAAGCCCATATCGTGTGTGGTTCCATTATTTTTTTCCTGCTCCACCTCGGCAGTGAATTTCTTCGCAGCGGCTTTCCAGTGTTCTGTTCCATAAAATTCGTCTAAATACCATAAAACCCCAGGGAAAAATCCGCTTGTCCAATCTCTGGATGCTACCAACTTCAGGTGTCCAGCTTCAATGGTGCGTGGCGAAAAAAGTTGAGGTTTTTGAGGGTCTTTGGCTTTTTCTACCTCCTTTAAAAGAAGGTCGGTTTGGGCTGCTGCATGTTGAAATGCCTTTTTAACATCTAATTTTTGTGCAAAAACAGAGGTCTGCAATCCTAATAAAACAGTGGCTACGGCTAGGTGTCTAATCTTCATCTGTAAATTTTTATAATTAATTGATAGGAATCAACTGAACTTCTAAGAGCTTCATCAATTCACTTTTTAAAATGGTATTAGGATTAATTTCTATTCGGTGCAAACCTTTTGCTAATGGAACTTCGCCAATCACTTGTGTCACGACCTTCGCATCGCCCATCAGTACTTCTTGTTTAAAATCTTGCTGGTCAATTTTAAAATTGTAGCTGCCGCCACTTTCTTTTCCTGCCAAATACTTGATCGCAATTTTAAACTTTTGTGCTGAGCTTGTTCTGAAAACCCAGTTTACCGATTGCTCTTTCTTCTCCCATCCTTCTACATAATAGCGATCGGTTTTCCCATCTCCAAACTTAAACCCTTTGCTTAGGTTCGCATCAAAAGCCAGCAAGCGAGTTAAAGGGATATTGATAGCTACATAGGGTAGATGATCCGTTTTTAGAGGTTCATTTAAGAGCAAAGTAATGACCGTATTGGCCGTATCTGGAGCTTGTTTTGGTACATTGATATAAAAATCGTCATCCCCTATGTTTTGAATGATCAGATTTGATTTTTTAGGATCAGTCAACAGATAAGCCTTATTTATTTTCGACTTTATACCACCAACATATAATTTTCCATCCTTAGGCCAATTAAAAACATGCAAGTACACTTTATTGGCATTTTGCGTAGTTACGCCCCAATTTTGCAAAGGCAATGGTGTTTTACTTGTTTTGTAAATACTTTCCGCATTTTTACCTACCCATTTTTCTATACCCGCTAGTATTTGCAGATCCTTGGCATCAAACGCACCATCTCCTTTTGGTCCAATATTCATCAACAAGTTTCCATTTCTAGAGGCGGCTTTGGCCAAAAGCTGGATCAAAAACCCTGGTGATTTATGCGAATGATCATATTTACTATAACCATATGATTCGTTAGTGGTTGGAATAGCTTCCCAATCGCCTTCCACGGGATAAAATTCAGCAGGTCTATCTGCCGTATTCTTATAATCACCAAAATTAGCACTTGCACTTCTTACCAATCTTCCATTCACCACCACATTAGGGTCTGTTTCTCTGATGGCTTTTAAAATCCGAATGTTTTCAGAAAGTGGTAATTTCTGTGGCGTATCAAACCATAAGATATCTGGATGGTATTTTGTAAGCAGTTCTTTAATTTGCGGAATAGCTTTTTCATCCACATATTTAACTGCTTTAGGTAACAATTCTGGATGTTCCACGTACCAATTTACACCACCATATAATCCCAAATCACCCCCTGGATTTTTATACTCCCAATCATTCCCTGGCGCCTCTGGATGCTCCCAATCAAAGGCATGGGAATAGTAAAAACCAAACTTCATTCCGTGTTTTTTAGCCGCAGCAGCTAGCTCGGCAATGGGATCTCTTTTAAAAGGTGTTTGTTTAGCGATATCGAAATTACCTACGTTTGATGGGTACATCGCAAAACCATCGTGGTGCTTTGCCGTAATGATAAAATAGTTCATTCCTGCTTTTTGAGCATCCAATATCCATTTATCGGCGTTAAAAAGTACCGGATTAAATTGATGGGCGATATCCAAATAATCTTTTCTGGTTATTTTTTCCTTACGCATTAAATGTTCTGCATAACCACCAACTTTTTTGCCTTTCCATTCACCTGCAGGCAAAGAGTAAATCCCCCAATGTATAAACATCCCAAATTTGGCATCCCGCCACCATTGAATACGCTGTTCATGTGTTTTCATCGAAGCGGTCCACCAAGTATTAAGGGCTTGATCAATGGCTTTTTGATCACGCTCCTTTGATTGGTTGAACATTTCCTTATCCTCATCGCCCGCTACCTGACCAAAAGCCAAGCTGTTAACCGACAAGCATAATACACATATAAGTAGTTTTTTCAGTTTCATTGTTGATGATGAATTAGCTATAGCCAAATTAATGGGTTGCGAATAGGTAAATTTCTGATCACTTCTTCCACCTTTGGTTCATGTTCCAATGTTTTCCAAGTATTAAACCAGCCGTTATTTTGATAAGCATTGGCACCCATTAGCAGAAAAGGTTGTGCTACTGGCCAATTTTCCCAATACATCACATCCTTTTGGTAAGGCCACTTCGTTTTATCGGCCACAAAAGGATAAAGAAATGCGATGCCCTTCTTAATCGATTTTCCATCAGCGGTTTCGTAGTTCCATAAATTATCATCCTTTACCGATAAAATTTGGCAGATCATGCTCATTGCATCAAGGTTAAAAATGGAATAACCATAAGGCTTGGTACGGGCCAGCTCTAAAGGAAAGCTACCATCAGCCGCCATTTGATTAGGAAGCAGTACATTTTTATAACGGTCGCGACAAAAATCGAGTAGCTTTTTGTTTTCCGTTAATTTGGCAAATGAAGCCACCTGCATTACCCAACAGGTACCGTGGTTATTTTTTGCATTCAGTTCATCTTTACCATATGGATGAGTAGTTAACCAGTTGAGATAATCGGCAAACCATTGCTTTAAACTTTTAAGGGTAGAAGCTTGGATAGCTGCTTGCATGACCAATATGCCCTGAGCTACTTCCATTAAATGAATCGTATCGATAATGCCAATGCCACGTCCTGTAAACCTGCCCTGTATCGCTTGGGCATATAATAAATTAGGGTTCATGAGCGTTTCGGCGTCGCAAAACCAAGCTTTTAAATGTACCAATGCGCCTTCTACATATTTTTTATCACCAGTAAGTTGATAGGCCGATGCCAATGCCCCCACAATACGGCTAAACCTGATCATGGCCAGTCGATGGGCAACAAAAATATCGGGATTGGTCAAACCATCTTTTTGAATATAAGGTCCCGATGGATTTTTAGGGTCTGGCCACCAATAATCGCCTTCGGAAAAGAAATCATGCTTACCACCAGCACTTCTAGGTGAACTTTGTGCTGTTACCGTAACGGGTTGTTGTTTCAATGCCCAAGCGGCTTCTTTTAGGATTTGTTTTCTCAATACCTTAGCGGTTTCGCTGCTGTACGATTGAGCCAAAGCGGTGTTTGAAATAACTACTACAAAAAGGAGTAAACTATATTTAAGCAAAAGTCGCAACATTATTTAGTCATTAAGGTCCAAGTAATTTTCCCTAAGGTATTAGGTTTATTTTTTTCGGGAGCCGAAATGCTTCCTTTTATTCCATTGGCAGTGCGTTGCACATTGATCTGTCGCCAACTATACTGACCTTTTTCATAGTTGAAAGTTTCGCCGTCATCATCATACAAAAGATAATGACCAGGTTTTTCTCCATAATAACGAATTTCGAGGTCAATTTTCTCACCCGATTTTGGTGCATGGAGCATGGCTGGCATCATTGGAATAATTCCACCATCTTTTACATAAACAGGAATTTTGTCTAAACCAGGCGTAACGGTAATTACGGTGCCTTCTCCTGCAAATTCGCCGGTGTAAAAGTCGTACCATCTACCTTTTGGCAACACTACTTTTCGGGTAACCTGCCCAGCAAACATTGGTGCTACCAAAAGATACTCGCCCGCCATATATTGGTCTTTAATTTCCTTGGAAACGGCTTCGGCATAAGGATTCTCCTCAAGGTTTGCATTCATTTTTTCCTTTTTGAACTCTGGATTAAATCCATCCTCCAAGTTCATTGCCCTGAAAGGAGGTGTGCCTTCAAAATGATATTTTGCAAACTCGGTATACCAGTAAGGCATCATTTGCATACGCAACAATGCAAATGACTTCACCTGTTTTTCTACTTCGGGATAACTCCAAGGCTTGGTTCCGCTAGACCAGGCATTGATCATGGCCATGGGCGAAAATACATTTGACTGAAACCTTCTTAACCATTCCTCACCCGTTTTTGAAGCACGAACTTCGGGCGTCCACAACACGCCTGCAAAACCACTATTAATTAGTGCGGTGATAAAATCTTCGTGATTGTAATAGTCGTTATAAAGCACATATGGAAAAGAGGCTCCTCCTCCATTAGAAGCTCTTACCAAACCAAATGTTCGTTGGTTACGTTTTTTAAAAATATCGGCAGTATATCGCTGCATTAACAATCCATAGGTTTGTCGCATTTGTTCGGCACTTAAACCCGATGGAAAAGTAGCCACATCTGGCCACAGGTAGTGGTCGTAGCCATCAACTTCATCTATTTTATAGCCACTTACGCCTATTTCTATTTGATTTTGTTGTAATTGCGAGAAAAACAGCTCCCTTGCCTTGGGTAAGGTCAAATCTGGAACCACACCAAGCCATACGGTGTGGGAACTGGTAAATGGCAAAATTTCTTTGTAGAAAGGTGCATCAGGAGAAACATAGGGATTGAGCCACAAATTAAGCCTGATGCCTTTGTTCAGCATGTCTGCCACAAACTTTTGAGGGCTTGGAAAACGTCCCATATCCCAAGTAAATGTTCCTGGATAAGCTTTGCTTTGCCAACCAGGTTCTAAGCCCACAAAATCAAGCGGATAACCTTTTTCTTTAAAGGTGTCTATTTCTTTCTCTACCTCTGCCGCAGTAAACCTGGTCATTACCCTTTGGGTAAAACCTAAGCCCCATTTTGGAGGCAGGTAACCACCACCATTAAAAAGGTTATATCTTTTAATAGCATCAAGAGGTTTTGGTCCAGCAAACACATAAATTTCTACCCCAGCAGCGGGTATTTGAAATTCTACGGCATCAGAATACGGCCTAGAAGCCCATGTTTTATCTGTGTTTCTATCTTTGGGCATAGGAAAATTCTCACTGTCTTTTCTAACACCAGTTCCCGCCCACACTTTAAGGTATCTGGCCGTATTGATAAAAACACCATATCCATTTGAGGAGATATAAAACGGGGTTGGCGCATGGGTACGTCCATTGTCTTTGCCGCCGTAATGATCTACATGCAACTCGAGGATTTTGCCTCTTTGGTGTACGGTTTGAAAGTTAAGCCCGAAACCATAAAGCTGTTCATTTTTTTCGAGCGGGAACCGCAATTGGGTTTTTCCATCACGTAATGAAGTGACAATATTTTGTTGAACAAATGGAAAATTAGCTTTTCCCAACTTGGTTAAAGCCTCTATGTTGGGTGAGGTTCCAGCTGCTTTTAAAAGATCGTAAGTCTCGGGGCTACCTACTACACCTTTCCATACGCCAGGCATCACTTCAGACCAAGTGATATTTTGCGAATTGGCCTTAAAAAAATGCGACAATAACAGTGCAATACCTAATAGTATTCGAGCAGCTTTCATGGTTTAAATATTCGGTTAAAATTTGAGAGTTTGTTTCTCTCTTATTGCAAATAAGCAATAAATAATGAGGTTTTATTCTGTCTATTTACCTCATTATTCAGCAATTTTACCATTGCATTGACCAGTTCAACCCAATGTTGGTTTATTCAATTGATTTTTAGTCCAACGCTTTATTGTACGGGCACAATGGTATAACTTTTACCCTTCTCCGTTTTAAAACTAATGGCGTAGCCCTTAGCTGCATTAATCGGTTGAAGCTTTGCATTGGCATTTTTTTGATAAGGTGGCTTTTCGAAATTCTGCATTAAAGCATTTACAGGAATAGCATTGGTTTTATCTCCCACAACTTCTACCACCCGCACTTGACTAGATGTTCTCAAGCGGCAGTTGCCTCCTATTAACGATTTGATTTTGGCTTGCGTAAGCTTTCCTTTTTCCCATGCGATTTCTACTTCAAAATTCCCTCTGGCTTTGATGCCTTTAATGGCACCCGTAGACCAGGCATCTGGTAAGGCAGGCAACAGACTGATTTCGCCTTCATGGCTTTGCAACAACATTTCTGTCATACCCGCGGTACCTCCAAAATTACCATCAATCTGAAACGGTGGATGTGCATCAAAAAGATTGGGATAAGTACCACCACCACTCATTTGTCCGCGGCTTTGCGTAGGATCGATATAATTAAAAGCAGTATTTAGGATATTATAGGCATGATTTCCATCTTTCATCCTGGCCCACCAATTGATTTTCCATGCCATAGACCAACCTGTACTGATATCACCTCTGTGAATAAGTGTTTGCTCTGCAGCAGCAGCCAGTTCAGGGGTTTGCTGTACCGAGATTTGGTTACCAGGAAATAAGCCAAACAGATGCGAAATATGACGATGCGTATCTTTTGGATCATCCCAATCGCCATACCATTCTTGCAATTGTCCGTACTGGCCAATATGATAAGGGTATAATTTATTTTTAGCAGCCTCAAGCTTAGCGCTAAAAGCAGCATCAATCTTCAATATTTTGGAAGCTTTGATACAAGCGGTAAACAGTTCGCGGATAATGGCCATATCCATAGTACTTGCCAAGCTCAACTGATACTCCTTACCTTTAATTTTTACAGTGTTTTCTGGAGAAGTTGATGGATTAGTAATCAAATAACCCGTTTTTGGGTCGATAATAAGCCAGTTTAACAGAAACTGCGCCGCACCTTTCATGAGCGGATAAGCTTCTTTTGACAGAAAGCTTTTATCTCCGGTAAATTGATAATGCTCCCATAAATGGGTACTGAACCAACCGCCTGCCATGGGCCATGCCGACCACCTGGGGGCGCCTTTCGGGTCCCAATCATTTCCACCTGGGGGCGATGTTTTGGCCCAAAGATCCGAATTATGATGGGCGGTCCACCCTTCTTTAATATTGTAGTTTACCTTGGCAGTTTTTGCACCATTAATAGCCAACTCTTTCATAAAATCAAACAAAGGCTGGTGACATTCAGAAAGATTGGTATTTTCGGCCAACCAATAGTTCATTTCAGTATTGATATTGGTGGTATAATTACTGCCCCAAGGCGGGATTACTTTATCATTCCAAATGCCTTGCAAATTGGTAGGTCTAGAACCAGGACGCGAGCTGGCAATCATCAGGTAACGACCAAATTGATAATATAGCACCTGCAATTGGTGGTCGTTGCCATTTTCCTTGAATTTTAAAAGACGCTCGTTCGTTGGGCTTGTCGAAAAATCTTTTTGGGTTTCCAATTGAAAAGAAACTCGGTTAAACAAGCTTTGATAATCGCTGATATGAGCATTTTTAATTTGCTCGAATGATTTTGCAAATGCCAATTGCATTTTGGCCTTGGCCTCAATCGCTGGATCTTTGCCCTCAAAACCAGGCGATTTATCAAAACCATTGAAACTGGTGGCTTCTGATAAATAAAGCGTCACTGCATTGGCATCTTTAATGGTCAATTGTTCGCCATTTGCCTTCACACTACCACCATCAAGCTTCACTTTTACATGTATTTCAAAATTCATTCCCTCTCCATTCTCATTGTCATCATACGCTACTTGAAAAGGTTCATAATCTCTATTTGCCACATGTTTAGGTGCTTTCCCCTTTAACAAAAGGTAATCATTGGCTGCAGTTGTGGTTTTGTAACGCAATAAACTGGTTAGCCCCACCGAAAAATTAAGTGCTCCTTTTTTGTCGGCGGTTAAATGCACCACCATGATCTTATCTGGATAGCTTACCAAAGTAGTTCTGGTATAGTTCACATCCCCCACTTTATAACGTACCGAAGCTACACCATTGTTAAGGTTTAAATCGCGGTAATAGGTACTTGCTATCGTATCTTTTATGTCGTAGGTAATGGCCAAATCGCCTAATGGCAAATACCTTGCTGAATAAGGTCCCTGCATTTTGCGCCAAAGTGTGGTAGCTTTGATATAATCGCCTTCAAATATCGCTTTGCGCACCTGCGGAAGTACGCTTGGCCCATCAGGGTTATTCCCTGAAGTTGGGTAGCCCGACCATAAGGTATTATCGTTAAGCTGATACCGCTCTTTTTTGATCCCACCAAACACCATGGCTCCTGTTTTACCATTACCCAAAGGCAAGGCTTCTTCCCAAGCTTTTGCAGGTTGGTTGTACCATAGTTTTAAGTGTGGATTTTCTTGTGCGTTACCGGCAAAGGAGCAACAAACTAGCACTAAAAGTAGTAGGCGTTTCATCAATAAGAGTTAAAAATTTATAGCAATCAAGAAACTGTTCAATTTGGTTATCAATCGGGGAAATTTATTGGATCATAGTAGTTCTATATCCGTTTGCCCTTATACAAAGAAAGGAATAATCTTTTCTGGATATTATTTAAGATTACCCGAATATTCAACAAAATTGGCATTATAACCGAAGTATATATTATTTTACAGTATATTTATTTGACCAAATATAATTACTAACCAGATGAAACCGCAACTATTAAAGGTCTCTACGGGACCTGCCCAATCCTTTAGTGTAAGGAGAGATGTTGTACCCTACATGAACAACAAATGGCATTATCATCCAGAAATAGAACTGATCCACCTGAAGAAAGGCGTGGGCACACAATTTATTGGTGATAGCATTAAAAGTTTTAAATCTGGAGATGTGATTTTAGTAGGTGCCCATCTGGCCCACTACTGGAGATTTGACGACCTTTATTTCTGCGAACAATCCAAAACTACAGCAGATGTACGAGTGGCACATTTCAGTGAGAATTTTTGGGGCGACCAATTCCTGAACCTGCCAGAAAACAAAGCGATTAAAACTTTGCTCGAAAACAGCAAAAGAGGCTTACAAATCAACGGAAAGGTTAAAACACAGGTTTCAGAGTTACTAGAACAAATGCTTGTTGCCGAAGGTACTCCTCGAATCCTATTATTGCTAGAAGCGCTTACACTCATTGCCAACTGCAACCAAACGGTAAAATTGTCGTCCATTGGGTTTAAACAAGATTACGATGAAACTGAAAACAACAGGATAAATGCCATTTACGATTATACGCTTGAGAATTTTAGAAGAAAGATACACCTCGAAGAAATTTCCAATGTGGCCTTAATTAGCCCTAATTCTTTTTGCAGATATTTCAAATCTAAAACGAAAAAAACCTATTCCAGATTTGTGACCGAAATTAGGGTTGGACATGCTTGTAAGCTGTTGATGGAAAACAAACTTAACATGAAACAGTTATGCTACGAAAGTGGTTTTAACAACCTGGCCAGTTTTCATAAATATTTTAAGGTAACCACTGGAAAAAGCCCAATGAATTACCAGAAGGAGTTTATTTCTGGTGCCAACCAATAAACCGACCATGTAACTTCATAAAAAAAGCGGCGACCTTCAATTTGAAGGTCGCCGCTTTTTTATCTCTCCTAGCAAGAATTACAAAGAAGGCAGAGAAGGTGCTACCGATGCTCCAAAAACATGCACAATACCATTTGTTGCAATGTATCCCGCACTCCTAGCATTGGTTCTATTGTTATGTACAATAGGTGCCAAATCACTATTATTCAATATTCTTAAATAGAAATTACCATTCTCATCAAAACCTTTACCAGCATTTGCGTAACCCAACATGCTTGATGTTGACAAGGTTGCACCTGCAGGTAAAATTGATTTAATGGTTTTATTCGTGGCGTTTAAGTTATCGAAATTATGTCTCCCCTGGCCAATCAGATATAAAAAGTAGTTTTTTACATCTTGCTTAGGATAATCACTCCATTTGGTGGCAGGCCTAGTTATAGGCTGTCCAGTTGTAGGGTTAGTGCCCGTAACAATTGGAAAATCGAACCATAAACCAGCAGTTGGAATATTACTGGTAGTGGTGGTCACCCCTGCTGTTGTTTTAGTAGGCAACACCCTCACCCCATCGTTATGTAGGAAAAGAAAAGTACGGTCTGCCTTTTCATATTCTGCCAAATCAATTTCTGCGTACTCAAGTCCTTGTTTCATATACTTGAAAACAGTATCGTCTGGCAAACCTGTTGGCTGGCTCCTATTTTCGAGGAATTTTCGTGCCGAAATACCAATATTTGGATCAAGTGTTTTCTTTATATAGTCATAATCTTTTTGGCGTTCCAACCCAAATAACTTTTTACAGCCACTTTGAGTAAAGGCCACTAGCAAAAGTGCTATTGCTGGCAGCAGGCTATTTTTTAAAGTTTTCATATTAATTTTATTTATATCAAGTTTGATCATTAAAAATTACATCTAATTTATTCGCCATAACCTGGATTTTGCACCAGCTTTTTATTAGAGTTCATTACGGCTCTACTAATAGGCCATAAAGACCTTCTCAAATCTCCAAAACCAGTTAAATCGGTGTTTCCGTTTCTGGTTTGACGATCGATCAATACAGGGTCCATCACTTCTTTAACTTTGTTGGTCCTTACCAAATCAAACCAACGTTTACCTTCTCCAATAAGCTCATACTGGCGTTCTTCTAAAATTGCATTTTCCATCGCTGTTTGCGTACTCACCTTAGGATCAGTTGCTAAATACTCTGGCACGGTTGCTCTTTTTCTGATATAGTTTAAATACTTAAGGGCATTTGGTAAATCACCGCTACCATTTAAAGCTTCCGCGTAAAGCAGGTACATGTCTGATAATCTATACATCACAAGGTACACCGGCGCTTGTTGGTTGTAGAACTGGTTAAGTGCTGTGGCTGAAGTTGCTGCCGTTGGATTTACAGGACTTGCGTAATATTTCACAAAACGATCTCTGTTGTTATTGGCAGGATTCGTAACAGTATATAAATCTAGGGTTTGCTTAGGTCTAATATCCGTATTAGGACGAACGGTTTGCGCATGTGGCAAGAAGTACTTCGTGTACAATAACGGATCAACCTGAAAAGTTTTGTTATTCTGCGTAAAAGATGTAACGTTACAAGCACATCCGTTGGCAACAAAATCCCAGTGGATTGACCATATGGTTTCTGCACTTGTAGCAGGTGCCGTAAATATGCTTTTCCAAGTAGCAGTAGGTTCCAAATTCACTTCAGATACACCTGCATAGGCAACACCTTTTGTAGATCTTGCTTTAAAAAGATTTTTAATCCAGATAATCGCATTTGGATAATCTTTTTTCCACATGTAAGCATCAGCTAATGCTGCACATACCGCACCTTCATTAATGGTGAATACGGTAGGATTTTGGTTTTTCACCATCAGATCATAGGCAGTGATTAAATCTTTGATCACTACTTCATCTAAAATTTTAGCGGCTGGTTCGCGGGCACGTTGTGCATCTACCTGCACATCCTCATAAGGCTCTAGCCAAATAGGCGCATTACCCCAAACCCTTACAATGTAGAAATAACAGATGGCACGCATGGCATAAGATTGTGCCAAATTTGCATTGACAACAGCCTGTGTTACGTTTTGATCCAGTGCCATTACCCCTGGAATATACTTGATATTGCTATTTGCCCTTGCAATTACAGTGTAAAGCCTTGACCAATCGGTGTAGGTATTATCTGGTGTAATGGCGTTCATGGCCACTTCTGTAACATGGGTGGTGGTGTAGTTCAAAAATCTATCGAAGTTGTCAGATCTAAATTCTCCCCAATAGTGATAACGATCTAAATACTGGCCCTCACCCACCATGGTTTGTTGAAAGGACGAGTACATGCCTGCGGTTGCCGCATCTATATCCACTTTAGATTTATAGAAATCAGTGATTTTAACTTCTGACACAGGCTTTTCGTCAAGAAATTTTTTACAGCTGCCCATGGTTACACACAGCGTAATGATGCAAGTATATTTTAATAATTTTATCATAGCTCTACTTATAAACTAATATTTAAACCCAAACCTAATTCTCTTCTTCTTGGATACCTACCTGTATCATCTCCTGGGGTAAGCGGGTTCCTGGTACTAAACTCTGGATCATAGCCTCTATAGTTGGTCCACGTTAACACATTGGTACCATAAACAAATGCACTTACCCTACTCATGCCTAACCTCTTAGCTGTTTTAGCATCTAAACTATAAGCAAGCCTCATGCTGGCAAGTCGTATAAAAGTGGCATCTTCCAAGTAAGCACTATTGCCATGTTGTTTTAAATTTCCACGGCTTGCACGGTTAGGATAGTAAGGATATTTAGCAATGTCCCCTGGTTTTTGCCACGAGTTATACAAAACATCTGGATTACCTGGACCAGTTGCCGATGGATTATTGGCATTGTATAACAAGGTGTTATAAACTTGTCCACCTACAGAAGCGTTGAACAAAATATTGAAGGTGAATTGCTTGTAGGTAAAATTGTTTCCAATCCCTAAATTGTATTTAGGCTGTGCATTACCAATCACATGGCGATCGCCATCGTCAATTAAACTATCACGTTGTATGTTTGCCCATTCGGTGTCACCCCCTACCAATTTACCTCCCGGATCGTACATGTTATGTACCGTACCGGTATAAGGCTTACCATTAAAAGTATATTGTGCTTTTCCGTTCACATATAATGGTTTATTATCAGGACCTAAAACAACCGTCAATTTATCCCAGTTATCGTTATAAGCATTCGATTCGTTCCATTGATAAACTCCTAAATTCTTCCATCCATAAAAGTCACCAATTTTTCCACCCTCTTGTACATACCATTTGTTACCTGCAACAAATGAGCCTGCACCTGCTAAGTCTTTAATGGTACCTCTTTCGAAATAGATATTGGCATCAACACTCCATTGGAAGTTCTTTTTAGCAATTGGGGTTCCCGATACGGATAGTTCAAGTCCTTTGCTGGCAATAGTTCCTACGTTTACGATTACCGTTGAAAAACCTGTTTCTTTTACCAACTGACGTGGGTATAGTAAATCTTTCGATCGTTTTTCGTACACCTCACCTGTAAAAGATAATCTGCCTTTAAAGAAAGCGAGGTCTAACCCCAAGTTGGTTTGGATTCCTGTTTCCCATCTGATCAAACTATTACCAAGCGTGGTACTATAAGTAGCCCCTGGAACACCGTTGTAGCTGGCATCAAAAACAATTTTATTGATAAAGCCATAGTCTTCAATCTGGTCGTTACCTACACGGCCATAACTTGCACGAATTTTTGCATCATCCAAAAACTTACCAGACCATCCCATGAATTTCTCTGCAGAAAAACGCCAAGCCAAAGAGCCCGAATAGAAAGAACCTCTTTTATTTTCGGGACTAAATCTCGAAGAACCATCATTACGATAAACCGCACTGGCAATGTACCTGCTCTTGTAACTATAATTTACCCTTGCAAAAATGGCCTGATTGGTATTGGCGGTACCATTAGTATAGGTGTTAATGGCCGTTAAGAATGCAGGAAGTGCCACATAAATTTCCTCACTTACCGAGTTTAAATACTCCAAGTGAAAGGTATTTTGTGTTCTGCGAATAGCGTTTGCGCCTAAGGTGGCACTAATGTTATGATCGTTAAAACTTTGGTTATAGTTAAAATACGTTTGTGCTTCGTACCTAAAGCTATTTTTCATCTCATTGATACCATTGTTGGTATTTTTATTGGCACTTACATAGCGTGGAGAAAAGAAGGTACTTTGCGGATTTTCATACGCTAAGTTGAAGAGCGTAGTCCACTTGATATGTTTGGTCAAATCAAAATCTACTTGATTATTCACTTGAGCCGAATAGGTTTCTGTTTTGTTAATTTCATACAAAGCATTGGCCAAAGGATTCCTTTTAGAAGCAATATAACTCGTTAAAGTTCCATCTGGATAGTAAATTAAGGAGTAAGCTGGCCTATCAAAAATAACGTTCACCGTTCTGGCAATCGGAATTTCGTTTTTCATTTGGTAATACAACGAAACATTGGCCGTGTATTTCAATTTAGGCATGGCCTGATAAGAAATATTTAACCTCGACTGCAATGATTGGGCGTTACTGTTGACCACGATAGATTTATCGTTGATATAGTTGACACTTGCATAGAAATTAAATGATTTGGAAGCACCCGATAGACTGGTGTTTACCTGTTGTCTATGTCCGGTATTTCCCAACAATATATCCTGCAAATCATTATCAGCATTTAAAGCAATGTTTAACGAATCTGCATTGCTTCCCGCAGTTGGATTGGTTGGGGTTTGTAACCTACGGAAAGCCCTCACTTCTGCCGAATTACTTTGTGGCAATTTATGAGCAAGTTTGCCAAAAAGATGGGTGTATTGTGCATCAAACTTTGCCTTACCGTCTGCCCCTTTTTTGGTGGTAATTAAAATCACACCGTTTGCTGCTTGAGCCCCATAAATGGAAGCCGATGCCGCATCTTTTAAAATCTCGACGCTTGCAATATCCAGCGGGTTAATATTTCTACCATTATCGGTAATCACCCCATCCACTACATAAAGTGGACCAGCACCTCCGTTTAAGGTAGTTACACCCCTAATTTGAATGGTCCCTTCAGCACCTGGAGCGCCATCGGTAGTGACCAATACCCCTGAAGCTTTACCTTGCAAAGCCGTTAATAAATCAACGGGCTGCCTTTGCTCTATATCTTTTGAAGAAACAGACGATACAGCCGAGGTCAAGTCGCTTTTTCTTACCTTTCCACCAAAACCAGTACTGATCACTACTTCGTTAAGCTCGCTGGCTGATTCCTGTAACACCACGTTGAGCACCGAATTACCTACAGGTTTTTCAATAGTACCATAGCCAATTAAGCTGAATACTAAAGTAGCGTCTTTAGCTACCATAATGTTGTATTTTCCATCGCCATCACTCATTACGCCTGCGGCTGAATTTTTGACTTTGATGCTTACACCAGGCAAACCTGCACCAGCAGCATCCTTCACCGTTCCACTAACCTTCATTTGGTTCTGGCTTTGAGCTACTGCGTTAATACTAAGCAATACACATGATACGATCATGATTGCGCATTTTACCGAAATAGCCCACACAGAGAAACTTTGGGTAAATTTTCTTTTCATATATGGATTAAATTAATAGGTTAAACTTTGACTGGTATGCTGATGACTATAATCGCTTGCAATCAATATTGGATAGGGAGAACGCCAATGGTCGGGAGGCCATGAGTTGGTCAGTAGTTTCATATCATTTTTAGTTTAAATTTGGTTATTGCAAGTAAACGATAAAGCGCTGATTAATGACTATTTTTATTGGCGAATTATTCAACAATTTTGGCATCCTCTTTTTTAAAGCCAAGCGGTCAATTATCCTTTAACCTTTGGGATATGGCAACTATAATCCCTTGAAAAAATAACTAATCTGGCCATAGCCTATTAAAAACATCATTTTAACTAACCAGGCTATTGTTAAGACATACCCTTCTGCAGATTGCAAATAGATGACAGATTTGCCAAAATTGTTGACTATATAGAAAATTGAGATGATAGCGGGTGTTTGGGATTAGTAGTCTTGTTATTCTATAAAAGAGTACCCAGCGTAGTTGTGAATGACATTATTTGCAAAAAGATGTAATATTGGTTTTGGAAGCTGATTATTTTTGAAATGGTGGCTAGCTGTAGATAGACCGATACGACTCTTTTTTTATTTATGGCGTTAAAACGAAAAAAGCCTCAACTATTACTAGTTAAGGCTTTTAGTACCCAGGGCCGGGATCGAACCGGCACGGTTTCCCACTGGTGTTTGAGACCAGCGCGTCTACCAATTCCGCCACCTGGGCATTTCCTCGTAAGCGGGAGTGCAAATGTATGTATTAAGATTTAATTCGCAAATTTTATTTCTTCTTTTTTTGAGCTTTTTTAAGCGGTTAAATCCCTTAAGGATTTGGCAAAATCGCTAACAATAATTGGTTCAATTGTTTAGCCTTATTTCCACCCATACTAATATCCATAGGCAAGTAGATTAAATTTTCGAGCATCAGCTCATTTTCTATCCCAAAGCTTGAATTTCCGTCCTTAAACTTTACCAAACTAGATGCTTTTGAAGTGGCATCAAAGCCCGCTTCTCTTAATTTCTCGACCAATGAAACTGGATCGGGCACCTCAATGGGCAATACCCAATGCGTGTGCTGCGTATTAGTAAGGCCAATCAAGTAGCGTTTGTCCAAACCCTGTAACAGCTGAGCAGCTAACGCTTTTCTCTGTTGAATATGCTTGCTAATATCTTGGGAATATTTATGATACAACATCAACAGATTAGCGGCACAAGGCTGGCGTCTGATTTTCCTCATCAATGCTGCGCCTGGAAAGCCACGGGTGAAGCCCGACAGCAAAGCGTCAAAATCTTTATTTGAGCGTTTACAAAATGCATAAGCCCATTGAAAAGGCAGTCTTTTGGTAAACAGTTTAATTAAAGTGGCATTTAAAATCTTTTTGAAATAGATTTTAGTGGGCTGTACAGGCAATTGACGGTTTAAGGCTGATACTTCTGCAAAAAGCATTTGATGATTAAAATGCAAAAGCGCACCCGTAAGCGATGTATTGGTTTTAATCAGCCCAAAGCTAAACATCACCACATCTGATTGCGGATTGCCCTGATAAACGCCATCATAAGCTTGTGCACAATCTTCAATAACAATTAGTCCGTGGGCTTTTGCCACTTGCAGCAGGGCATCTGTAGACATTACTGCTCCAAACAAATGGGTAATGAGCAGCAATTTGGTATTGGGTGTGATCGCCTCCTTCAATTGATCGGCGGAGATCCCCAGAGTATCTTTATCTACCGTTAAAGGAACTACTTTCAACCCATGTTCGACCATGATGGTAAACATATCTGGAATGTTGATGTTGGTCACCAAAATTTCACTACCTTGTTCCAATTTCAAGGCGCTTAACAGCAAATCAAAACCAGTGCGTACAGACAAGCAGGGCAAAGCTTGCTCAGGAAAACGAAGCTGCTTTTTGTTTAAGCCAACAGCACTGCCCACTACTGCACCAGCAGCTTTAAAAAGTTCGGAAAAACGGATATCTAATCTGCCTCTGGCAATCATGCTAACGTTTGAGAATAAACGCTAAGATAATGATTTATGCCAATCAGCATTAAGCGGCAGTATCTTCTGCTTTTAGTTTATGCTCTACCCAAAATGGTACGAAAGGCAATAAAGAAGCAATAAACAACAATACCACTTTTCCAAATTTCCATTTTTTCTCTTGCCAAGCCATGATCAAACAGGCAATATAAGCCACAAATAACAAGCCGTGCGCCCAGCCCACATATTTTACAGCCAAGGGCATATTAGCCCAGTATTTAAGCGGCATGGCGATAAACAACAATACAATGTAGGAAATTCCTTCTGCTAAAGCTACTTTTCTAAAAAGGTGTAATGAAGACATCTGATTTTGAGGTTTTCCCCAAAAATAACCCGATAATTTTAGCAGACCTACCTAATTTATCTTTTTGACATTATATCTACTTAGAAAATCTGTTTTATGGAGCAACCAATTAAGCTTTAAGTTTCAATACATCAGCTTTTTATACTATGTAGGGTTCTGTCGCTTCGCGGACAAACTTTTTTCCTATAGATGAAAAAAGTATGCAAAAAAATCCACGGCTGCGCCCTGTTCTGTTAAAGTTAGTAGGAAGGCCAATTTGTGCATCCCGAACAGGCCAAGGCCGATTTTAGTAGAACGGAGAGATTTTGCTTAGGCTTAAGAAAGTGCTCATCTAAATTCGCATTAATTTGGCCTAAAAACTAAAATTATCCAAATACTTATAGGCAGAACCCGTATTGAGCAATAGTACTTTATGGTGTCTTTCTATCTTGTTTAATTTGATCAGACGTCTTAATCCTGCCAATAGCGCAGCACCTTCTGGTGCAACGAGCAGTCCCTCTACCCTAGCCATCTCCTTAAGGTTTTCAGTAATTTCGGCCTCGCTAATCCCTAAAACATCACCATCTGATTGCGCCAGTACTTCTAACATCATGCGTTCTGCAAAAGGTCTTGGTACGGCCAAACCGTTGGCTACCGTAGCCGTTCCTTCGTAGTTGGTGGCATTTTCTTGCCAACCATTTACCGTAGCCACTAAAGGCTGACAGTTTTCGGCTTGTATGGCAATCATTTTAGTAGGAATATGTTTAACCCAACCCATTTGTTTCATTTCCTGAAAGGCTTTCCAAATGCCAATCAAGCCTGTTCCTCCTCCCGCTGGATATAAAATCACATCTGGAAGCTCCCAATTGAGCTGTTCGGCAATTTCATAGCCCAAGGTTTTCTTCCCTTCCAAACGGTAAGGTTCTTTCATGGTAGAAATATCAAAACAATTGATCTCCTGCTTAATGGCCGCTACTTTTTTGGCACAATCGTGAATCAACCCATCTACCAAAATCAGCGCTGCTCCAAAAGCTAAGCACTCCTTTTGAAAAGCCAGTGGCGTATGGCTAGGCATGACCACAATAGCCTGCATTTGAGCCTTGGCACAATAGGCACTTAGAGCACCGCCTGCATTTCCAGCAGTGGGCACAATACAAGTTTCAGCCCCTAGTTCCTTCGCTTTGGAAACCGCCATACTCAACCCTCTCGCTTTAAATGAACCGGTTGGATTAAAGGATTCATCTTTCAACATTAGATTTTCTAAGGATAATCGCTTGCCTAAATTAGATAAAGGTAATATTGGCGTCCATCCTTCGCCTAAACTGATCCTGTTATGCTGATGGGTTAATGGCAGTACTTTCGAATAACGCCACATTGATCTTTCCACTTGGTCAATCACTTGCTCAGGCAAGGTTTCCTCCAAAGCATATTTAAGGACAATAGATGCTGATCCGCATTGCGTACAAAAGGTTTGCAGCTGATTTTTGTTGTATAGTTGTTGGCAGTTACTGCACACTAATTCATAATCACTAGTTATAGAAGACGTAGATTCGGCAAAGATTATTTTTTCCATGGCACTAAATTAGCGCAATGAACGACCTAGCGTATATCACAAATAGCCATAGGTTATAACTAAATATTATAATGGTTCTTAGCAAATTTGATGAACGCTTTGTTCACACCCAAATTCTCATCACCCAATCTTTGGATAAAATAGAAATGTCGTTGAATGTTCAGTTGATCGATGTTCAATCTGACCAGATCGCCCCTTTCTAGAACTTTTTGCACGGCAGTAAAAGGGAGAAAGGCCATACAATCATCGGCCATTACAAAATTTTTGAGCACTTCTGTACCACCCAAACGGATACAGATATTAAGGTCGCTAATTTTTAAATGATGCTCTTGCAGTGCTTGCCCTACTGCGGCCAAAGTCCCCGACCCTCTTTCACGGATGGCCAAAGGTAGGGTTTTAAGCTCTTGGATACTATAATTTGATTGCTTTGACAAGTAGCTGCTTGGTGCGCAAACAGCAACCACTTCTTCGGTCAGGAAAAACTGGCTATTAATGCCATCCATTTTATTCTTCCCTTCTACAATGGCCAGATCAATTTCGTGGTTCAACAAAGCCGTAGTTACATTTTCCGAGTTTCGGTTCACCATACTGATATGGATCTCCTGATGATGCTTCCTAAAGGCCGACAATACCGATGGAATGATATACAATGCTACAGTAGTACTAGCCCCTAGCTTGAGGTCGCCCCGCAAACTGTCTAACTGGCGAAAGGCTCCTACATCAAATACAATCTGACTTGCTAGCGTACTCGCCGTTTGTAAGTGTTTCTGTAAAATTAAACCTGCGGGAGTGAGTTTCACCAAACCTTTGTTCCGATCAAAAAGCGAAACCCCGTATTCTTGCTCCAGCTTTTGAATGTGTTTGCTAATGGCGGGCTGGCTAATAAACAGCACTTCACTGGCTTTGGTAAAGCTCAAGTGCCTAGCAACTTCTATAAAAACCAAATGGTTAAAGGAAATCATACCAGTTTATTGCTTTGCAATAGTGGAACAATATAGATAATTAACGTCGGTTCTTAACAAGAAAATGCTTTCTTAGCATTACAGTTACACTTTGAGATGCGGGTATTTTGTTAATACCATTGAGTTTACCATGTGTCTATGTGGTTGTATTTCATCTTCATCAAAAACACAAAAGCTTCCTAAATGAACCACATAGGCACATAAGATTGCATGCTAAACGGGCTCCGATTTCAGTAGAACGAAGAGGGTTTGCTAAGGCTGTAGATGATGAAAAATTACAAAACGCTCACCCCGAACTTAGTTATGTATTTTAGTTAGGCTCTCCTGTAGGCGATGAAGGTATTTACTTCTGTAATGGATGTCTTTGATTTTGGCTAATTGTACTGTTTGCTGCTCGGCATCCAACGTTTCGAAACCTTGGGTGTACTGAGCTAGCTCCTGATCTAAGCTTTTTGCAAAATCAGTAATCTGCTGCTTAATTTCTGTCGTCTTTTCGGGATCCGGATCAAATTGCAAATCCATGATGGCTTCATTAACATCCATCATCTCCATTAAAAAAGACTGGGGCAAAGTATAATTTTCTCCCTCAGCAATTACCTCCTTTAACGTAAGCACATATTGTAATACTTTTTGAGGATCTTTTAATACCTGAAAAGCTTTGTTATTAAGCGTAGAAAGTTCCAAAACCTCCTCCTGCTTTTCTGCACTTTCGTTGATGTAAAAATCTGGATGGTACTTTTTGCTCAATGCATAAAACTGCTGTTTCACCACATTTTGATCTGGATGAAAACTCACTGGCAAATCGTAAAGTTCGAAATAAGTCATGAATTAGCTGATTGGCTAATTAGCTGATTAGCTAATTAACCCTTTATTTCCCAAAAATCTTTAAAATATCATTTCCAAAGGCAAATACCATCAATCCCAATAGGATCACAAAACCCACTACTTGGGCTTTTTCCATAAACTTATCACTTAACGGTTTACCTTTAATCATCTCTATAATCAAGAACACTACGTGACCACCGTCCAAAGCTGGAATTGGCAACAGGTTCATGAAGGCTAAAGCCATTGAAATTAGACCTGTTAAACGCCAGAATTTCTCCCACTCAAACTCGGCACCGTATACCTTGGCAATACCAATAGGGCTACTGATGTTACGGGCACTTACTTTACCTGTGATCATTTTCCAAATGCCTTTTGCATTATCGCTGAAGGTAGTCCATCCTTTATCAATACCAATAGAGAAAGACTCTAAGAAGCCATAGTTAATGGTCTTTAAAGGCAAATCGAAACGGCCAAAAATGATTCCAACCGTACCTTCTGCTGATACTTTAGGTGTTAGCACTAACTCCTCTCCACCTCTAGCTACTTTTACGCTAATGGTTTTGCCTGCATTTTTTTCTACTTCGGCAGTAAAATCATCCAAGAAACGTACTGACTTACCGTTGATTGCCAATACGCTATCTCCTTTTTTAAGACCAGCTTGGTAAGCTGGAGCTACTGCTTTTACCGTGTCAGGTTTAACAAAAACGGCTTTTATCTTTCCGAAAAGTCCAACTTTTGGTTGGAGATCTTGTGGGGTTACTACCGAATCAATCTTTTTAGCAACAAATCTAGGACTAACAAACTCTTTAATACCGTGCTTGCTGATATTGTCCAATACCGATTCCGGCACTTTAAGATCTATCGCACTTCCATTTCTTGAAACGGTGAGTTTAGTGTTGCCCAACAACACTTTAGAGCTCAATAGCTCATCAAAATAAATCAATTTTTGACCATTAACGGCTAATATTTTATCGCCTGTTTTTAGTCCGATTTCTTTACCAATAATACCTGGACTTACCCCATTCACCAATTTATCATTAGGGATAAAAGTTTCGCCATATTTGAAGGTGATGATCCAGAAGATCACAATACCTACAATGATGTTTACGATGATACCACCTAACATCACAATTAAACGTTGCCAAGCCGGTTTCGAACGAAATTCCCAAGGTTGTGCTGGTGCGGCCATTTGTTCGGTATCCATAGATTCATCTATCATTCCCGAAATTTTCACGTAGCCACCTAACGGTAACCAACCTACACCATATTCTGTATCGCCTACTTTGAAGCTGAATAGTTTAAATCCCCAAGCGTCAAAAAAGAGGTAAAATTTTTCTACTTTAATTCCAAAAGCTCTTGCTGCTAAAAAATGTCCTAACTCGTGTAAGATTACTAGTATCGATAATCCCAGCAAAAGCTGGCCCGCCATAATCAATCCATCCATATTTTATTGTCGTGTGTTTCTATTTTAGATGTGTTACTATTTGTTTTGTTACCAACTGGCCCGCAAATATACGGGTAAGCTGGTCGGTTTCTAAATAATGGTTCAATGTTGGCTGTGCTACAAACGTCATTTCGTTCATACACTGCTCAATCACGTCACTCATTTCCAAAAAGCCTATTTTATCTTTCAAAAATGCATCTACCACTATTTCATTAGCAGCGTTTAAGATGCATGGCATATTCCCGCCTTTTTGCATAGCGATATAAGCCAGCTCAAGGTTACGAAAACTTTTTGTATCTGCCTCGGAAAATGTCAATTCGGGATATTTTAAAAAGCTAAAACGCTCGAAATCTGTTTTTAGCCTATTGGGGTAAGCTAATGCGTAGTGGATAGGCAGTTTCATATCCGGAACGCCCATTTGTGCCTTGATAGAACCATCCGTAAACTGCACCATCGAATGGATAATAGACTGAGGATGAACCACTACTTCTACCTGCTCTGGCTGTAATTTGAACAACCATTTAGCTTCTATGGCCTCCAAACCTTTGTTCATTAAGGAAGCTGAATCGATGGTGATTTTGGCTCCCATTACCCAGTTTGGATGTTTTAGTGCTTGATTTTTGGTCACTGTCGCTAAAAACTCCCTGTCCTTCCCTCTAAATGGACCACCTGAAGCCGTGAGCAAGATTTTTTCAATGGAGTTTTGCTCCTCGCCCACCAAACATTGGAAAATAGCCGAGTGCTCCGAATCTACTGGAATAATGTTTACGCCATGTTGCTTGGCCAAGTTCATCACCAGTTCGCCAGCTACCACTAATGTTTCTTTGTTGGCTAAGCCGATGTCCTTTTTGGCTTCGATGGCAGCAATGGTAGGTTTTAAACCCACGGACCCCATCACTGCAGTAAGCACCAAATGCGTTTGTGGCAACTGAACCGCTGCTATTAATGCTTCCTCACCTGCCATTACCTTGGCGTTTGGCAAGGCTTCTTTCACCTGTTGATATAGGCTTTCATCGCCTATCACCACCAACTCTGGTTTAAATTCTAAGGCTTGAGCAATTAGCAAGCTGGCGTTTTGTTGCGCAGTTAGGGCATCAACCTTGTATAAGCTGGGGTTTGCCCGCACTACTTCCAATGCTTGTGTTCCAATGGAACCTGTAGAGCCTAGTATAGATATGTTTTTATATTGCAAAATGTCTATTTATAGAATTGTTTTATTGTTGTATTGTTAAATTGCTAATCTACCAAGCTACACTTTTAGCTTCTCGTTAGTAAACTTAATTAATTGATGTATCTCTTTTGGCAATGATTGCAGAACTTCAAAAACCTTGCTGTAATCAATTTCATTTAATAGCCTTCGTACTCTCGCTTTTTCATTCCAATCTAAACATTCCTTTACCGACCCAAAGCTATAATAATAGAACTTTATCTTGTCTTTTTTATGATACCTTCCGAAACCTTCAGCAATATTTGCAGATATTGAATCAACTGCATTTACAAATTGTTGTCCGATAGTATGCTTTGAAAAATTATCCCAAGAAGAAACCAATTCCCAAACCAAATTACTTAAGTGAAAAGATTTAGTATAAGCAACAATTTGATTAAGCTGTAAATAGTTTTTCTCCATAACAATTCATCAATACAACAATCAAACAATATATTCCTTCAATCCCTCCGCTATCTTTCTATCATTACTTAGCCTAGGCACTTTGTTTTGTCCGCCGAGTTTACCTTCGGCTTTCATATAGCTTACAAAAGCATCTTTGGCAAGTGTTCTTATTTTCAAAGGCTGAAGAATATTCCCTTCAATGAGGTCAAAATAGTAAATGTTTTTTTGTTGTAAGGCCTGATCTACCTTTAAACTGAATGCTGCCAAATCCTGTGGAGCTTTAGAAAACTCTACAAACCACTCGTGATAAGGCAATTCACCTTCCGCTGGATTTACTTGCGGGGCTACTGTAAATTCGGTAATCTCTACACCTTCTTCATTGGCTACCGATAACAGTGCATGCTCCACTTCTTCTCCAATCACGTGCTCGCCGAAGGCCGAAATAAAATGCTTAATTCTTCCCGTCACCACTATTTTATAAGGATTGAGAGAGATAAATTTAACAGTATCACCTATGCTGTAGCCCCAAAGTCCTGCATTAGTATTCAAAATTAAGGCGTAATTTTTATCGATCTCCACTTCCGCTAAACTTAAACGGGTGGGTTTGTCATTATAATATTCATCGGGTGGAACAAACTCATAGAACATTCCCGCATCGGCCAATAACAACAAGCCTTTTTCGGTTTGACTATCCTGATAAGCGATAAAACCCTCAGAAGCTGGATAGGTTTCAATTGCTGCTATTTTCTTGCCGATACTCGCTTCTATTTTTGCACGATAAGGCTCAAAATTTACCCCACCATACACAAACAACTGAAAGTTCTTGAAAATATCCTTAATGGCTTTCCCATTCGATTTTTCCGAAAGCTTGTCGAAATACATCTGCACCCAAGGCGGAATGCCAGAAATTAACCTCATGTCTTCATGAAGGGTTTCACCTACAATAGCTTCTACTTTTTGTTCCCAATCCTCAATACAATTGGTTTCATAGCTTGGCATTCTATTCTTTTGCAGGTAAGCAGGCACCAAATGCGCCACAATGCCCGAAAGTCGACCTATTTTGATGCCATGTTTTTCGGTCAGCACAGGACTCCCTTGCAAAAAAATCATCTTTCCATCCACAAATTTGGCATTACCCGTTTCGTGAATGTAGGTTAATAGTGCATTTCTCGCTGCCTTGATATGCTCAGGCATTGATTCCTTTGAAATGGGAATATATTTAACGCCAGAAGTGGTACCCGAGGTTTTAGCGAAATATTGTGGCTTATTTTTCCATAAGATATCAGGTTCGCCCGCTACTACCCTTTCAATATATGGTCGTAGGTCTTCATAATCTCTGATGGGAACCCGCTCTTTAAAATCTTGATAGTTTTTGATGTCGTGAAAATGATGGTCGACCCCAAAAACGGTATGTTTAGCTTCGGTAATTAATTTTTGCAAGGTGCGCTCTTGGGCATTTACCGCATTATATTTCCAAGCTTCAATATTCTTTACGACAAAAGATGCAAATACCTTGCTCAATGATGATTTGATTCCCATAATACCTCCCAAAGCCTACAGGCTCTTTTTCTTTCTATCTTTAAACTCAAACATAAATAAAGCGTACTTAAGCTAATGGTACCTAAACAATATTGTGGATGATGTCTGGATGCTCATCGCCTTTATATTCGCTCATGATTTTGCGATAAGCTACAGCAAAAAATGCGGTAGAAAAGGGCACGATTACAAATGAGCTGAAAACAACTACAATCAACGAACTGTATTGACTGATATCATAATCTAAGAAAAGGTTCACCAACCTAAAGCCCATTAATATCACAATATAAAAGAAACCGAAAACAATGGCCTGCACAATCACCAAACCTAATAAAATCATTAAAAGTTTAATAAAATTACCTTTAGTGGTAGCTAAGCTCAATTTGATCGACTCAAATGGAGAACTGTGCTTGTCGATAATGAAAAATGGAAAAAAGATGATCCTCACGAAGGTGAAGAAAATACTAAGAATGGCAATACCCACCGCAATATTTACAATGATGGCCCCTGTTTGCGTATACCCTTCTATAATCCCCTGGCTTACCATAAATTTAAGCACCATATCAAGCAGATAAAGTACCGGCATTAATAACACCCCTACAAAGAAAATACTCAATCCAAAATACACCGTAGCTACTAAAAACTTGATAATCTCAGCTCTGGTAGGCAAAGTCTCCACAATCTGAATATCCGCATTTTCGGTATCCAACAGCTTGAAAATATATTTGATCAAACACAACTCCACCACGCAATAGCTCATCATAAAAATAAGGAGCATTACCAATTTGATCCCGATATTTACTTCCTCCATAAAGAAGGCCATAAAGGTTGAGGTAGAGGCCGTCAAAAAAATCAGAAAGCATAGCGTGGCAATAGAAAGATAGTTTTCCTTGGTTACTTTCCATGCCTGCATGATGACATCCTTTACGGCAAAAGTACTTTCTTTTAAATAATTAATCATCTTTAGGTTAATTAGTAGTGCGTTGTTCAGTGATTAAGCTAAATGGTGTATTTCAAACTTTTCACTTTTACCTTTTTACTTTTTCAGTATTACTCTTTTAACAAAATCCTGTATAAAGCCTAAACCGTAGGCCGTTAACTGGATAAACGATGCAATGACACTCAAAAATGCAATTTTTATTGATTTGTTGAGCTGCCAAGCATGAAAAAATATCAACAGAAAATACAACAATACCAAGAAATTGCCAACGTAGGCCAAAGGCCTGTAAAAGATGTTGCAAAGAACAACAAATCCTAGTCCAAGCGTAAAAACGGCAGGAAAAAAATGCACCAATTTTAGCTCAGAAGGAAAATGCTTATAGATATTGATACGTGCCCTTCCGAAAAAATGTAGCTGCTTATAAAATTGTGTAAAACTGGTGCGTCGCTTATGGTAAACTTTGGCGGCAGGAATAAGGCCTATTTTAAATCCATTATCGTGGATACGGATACTATATTCAATGTCTTCGCCCAAACGGGTCAAGATAAAACCACCCACTTTTTCATAAACCTCTCTGGAAATGCCCATGTTAAAGCTACGCGGATGAAACTGGCCAATGTGCTTTTTATTACCTCTAATTCCACCGGTGGTAAATGGCGAAGTCATGGCATAACTGATAGCCTTTTGCACGGGCGTAAAGCTTTCGTGTGCAGCATCAGGTCCACCAAAGGCATCTAATTGATGCTCATAAAGGTAATCCTTTACAATCTCTAGATAATCGGAAGGTACTAGAATATCCGAGTCAAAAATGATGAAATAATCGCCTTTGGCCCTTTCAAAGCCAAAATTTCTGGAAAAGCCCTGCCCTGAGTTTTCCTTGTAGAAATATTTTACATCTAGTTTGTTTTCAAAAGAAGCTACAATATCCTTAGCATCATTTACAGAACCGTCTTCTATCACCAGCACTTCAAACTGCATATACGTTTGTTTGCACAAAGTGGATAGCAGTTCCTTAATTTCCTGCGGTCTATTGTATAACGGGATGATGATGGAGAAGAACATGCTTTAATTAGCTGATTTTCTAATTAGCCAATCTGCTAATTAATCTCTTTTTCTATTAAATATTGATTTCTTTCTGGGGCATTACGACCTACCAACTCGGCGACAAAGCCCGCTAAAAACATTTGTGACCCTACAATAATGGCCACCAATGCTAAGTAAAAAAGCGGTTGGTCTGTTGAATTACGATATGGCAAATTATTCCAAATCAACACCTTCTTTTCGATCATAATGTACAATGTCATAATGATCCCGATAAAAAAGCTCAGTACGCCTAATGAACCAAAAAAGTGCATAGGTCTCTTGCCAAATTTACCCACAAAGAAAATGGACATTAAATCCAAAAAGCCATTAATGAAACGGCTTAATCCGAATTTGGTTACGCCATATTTACGTGCACGATGCTCTACCACCTGCTCTCCTATTTTGGCAAAACCTGCCCATTTAGCTAACACAGGAATGTAACGGTGCATTTCGCCATATACTTCAATGGTTTTCACCACATCATGACGGTAAGCTTTTAAACCACAGTTAAAATCGTTCAGTTGAATGCCACTCATTTTACGGGTAGCAGCATTGAACAGTTTGGTAGGAATGGTTTTGGTAATGGGGTCGTAGCGTTTCTTTTTCCAGCCCGAAATTACATCATAGCTTTCTTCTTTTATTCTACGATAAAGTTCAGGAATCTCATCTGGACTGTCTTGTAAATCAGCATCCATGGTAATAATAACCTCGCCTTGTGCCGCAGCAAAACCAACGTTCAAAGCAGCCGACTTACCATAGTTGCGTCTAAATTTAATTGCTTTAATACTGGCAAATTTTTGCTTTAACTCGGTAATTACCTGCCAAGAACGGTCGGTACTACCATCATCTATAAAAACTGCCTCGTAAGAAAACTGGTGCTTTTGCATCACCTCATCTATCCAAGCAATTAATTCTGGCAATGATTCTTCTTCGTTATATAAAGGTACTACTACTGATATGTCCATTTTTTAGTATTGAGTATTAGCATCAAGTATTAAGACACTAAATTGAAAGCAAATGCTTACAAAAAACAACGTGCAAATTTCATCAAATAAATTGAGAAAAATGCACGTTTGAATAATATTTCGATAAGGTTTTAATTCCCTTCTATATTGCTCTGCGCAGGGTTATCAAACGGGTTAGGATTGCTTTTTTTAAAGATCAAAGCAAAAATTAAGGCACCAATAAAATACATTACCGCCGAAATACCGAAACCTACTATTGCCTGAGAAAGGTTAGGAGAAAATTGTTGCTCCACATTCTCATGAGATTTCTCCATTGCTTTGCTAATTTCATCATCAGACAAACCAAAAGATTTCATGGTAGATTCTGTTTTGGTTAAAACCATTTCCTTCATTTTTTCAGGATAGCTCGGGTCAATATATTTACCAAAAACAATGTTAAACACAAAAACAATTCCCATTGCCAAAACAAAAGTGACAAAGATTGGCCATAACGCTTCTCCAAAAGTCCAATATCCACCTACTTTTTTACGCATATCAATGCAGAAAAAGATGGCAAAGGCAATACCTATCAAAATGGTGATACCCGCATACGCATAAGAACTCATCAGGCCTGGCGCCAAATACCAAGTGGCTAAGAATAATACGATGTTTACCGCTCCCCAGATTAATCCATTCTTTAGAGCTTCATTTTTAATGTTTACTGTACTCGTCATAAAAATAAGTTTTAGTTATCTAGTTTGATTAAAGTTAGCAATTAAGCAATAAACAGACGCATCAAAAGCTTTATTGTTACTATATTTCTCCAAATCTTTATAAACCTGCTCATTTGAGCTTGGATGCAGGAAGAAAGTCATAAACGGCACAAACAACTCTTTCATTTCATCTACCAAGTTTAAAATCTTGGCATTTTCACTAATTTCCTGTACACTGGTTTCGGCTAATTGCTGATTGCTGATTAGGTCTTCATAAATGTGATATTCATCCTGAAACTCATCTTCATCAACCAAAAGGAACTCTTTTAGGAAATCTTCCAAATCAGGTTTAATTTGCTCATCGTGGCACTCATTAATGTACAATAGCAAGTTCAACAGCTCGGTACCTCTATCGATGGTTTCTTCTTCAATGGCTTCCCATTCCTTCGATTCCAGATAATCTTCTTCCAACTTGGCGACGTCGCTGGTAAAAAAGTTAATCATCAATAAATCGAAATACACCTCTCTAAGCTCTTCAAATTTGGGATGCTCATCAAAAACAGCGTCAAATTTCTCGACTTTGTCCATAAAATTGGCATCTAATTCAAATACCTCTACCAGTTGATGGCTTAGTTCTACGCTAGGAGCTTTTTGCAATTCTGCAAATTTTGCCAACGATGCTGTTAAAGACTTTTTTACGATATTGTTCATGGTGTTTTTCTTTATTAGTTTGTCATTCGGACTTTTGTTTGTCATTCAGAACGAAGCGAAGATTCTTGAGATTGCTCCTTTCGTGGGAATGACAAAAGTGTTAAAAAACTCGGTACTGTTTATGATTATAAACCAATCCTACCTTCCCTTTCAATGTTGTATTGAACAAAGGTGAATTAGCAGATTTTGATTGATTGGTTTCACTGTCAAAACGCCACTCTTGCGTTGGGTTAAATGCTGTAAAATTAGCCGCTTGTCCTACTTCAATTTGCGGAACATCCAACTTTAACAGCTTACGAGGTGCAATCGCTAATTTCTCTACAATTAATGCGGTATCTAGACCAGCTTGCAATAGCAATGGCAATACAGTTTGCAAGGCAATAATTCCGTAGTGAGCAATTTCAAACTCTACATTTTTAAATTCTATTTCATGTGGTCGGTGTTGCGAAGAAATAGCATCGATAGTGCCATCTTTTAAGCCCGCAATAAGCGCTTTGTTATCGGCTTTGCCACGCAATGGAGGTTTTACTTTGTAATTGCTATCAAAATCATTCAAAAGTTCTTCCGTAAAGACCAATTGATGGGCTGCCACATCACAAGTTACTTTAACGCCATCTTTCTTAGCTTTCTTAATCAATGCCACAGATCCCGCGGTAGAAATATTGCTGATGTGAATTGGTGCATTGTGATATTGCGCCAAGAAAATATCTCTAGACACCTGCAGTTCTTCAGCTAAGGCTGGAGCCCCCTTCATCCCCAATAAAATAGTGGTTTTGCTCTCGTTTACTTGAGCTTTACCAACCAAGGCTTTATTTTCAGGATGGGTAAACAACAAACCGTCAAACCCTAAGGCATATTGCAATGCTCTGCTCATAAAACCGTCGTCGGCAATAGCTTTACCTGCTTCGGCAAAGGCTACCGCACCCGCTTGTTGCATATCAAACATCTCAGCCAATTCCTTTCCTTCCAAGTTTTGGCTAATGGCACCAATAGGTTTTACCTCTACTAAGTTGCCTTTTGCTCTGTTAAGGATATATTCTACCTCGCCTTTGCTGTGCACTACTGGCTTGGTATTGGGCATAATCGCAATCCCTGTAAAACCTCCTGCTGCCGCTGCCGCTGTTCCTGTGTTGATATCTTCCTTGGTTTCTAGTCCAGGATCACCAAAAACGCAGTTTAAATCAAAAAAACCCGGAGACAAAATTGCTCCTTTGCCATTATATACTTCTGCCGATTTCAGGTTTTCCAACTTACTGGCTATAGCAGTAATAATTCCGTTTTCAACACTTACATCACAAGTTTTCCCGTTAAACTTACTGTTCGGATCGGCAATGGTAATTCCCTTAATTAAGAGGTTCATGAGTTTTTGTATTTATTTGGGTATGATAAAATCTGACCAATAATATTTCCGCCGCAATGAAAACCAAGCTTAAAATTAGGCAAAGTTTCCATAATTCGGTTCCATTATTTTCTTCGGCAATGGCCGATGAAACATTTTCTTTCTGAGCATCAATAAAGTGTACTTTTTGAGTGCCAAACCGTTCTTCCAATGATGCTTGACTATCGTACTTCATTTCCGATTCGCTCCTATTGTCGTTATAAGCCACCACAGCCAAAGTGGTATCTCCGTTTTTAATGGTATAAAAACCGGCTTTCTGTATCTGATCAGCCACGTAAAGCAAAGTTTTACCATTCTGATGGCTCACATCTGGTATCACCTCAAATCCATCGCCAATTAATTTCAGCGATTGATTTGCCCCAAGTTTCACGGCTGGCAATTCTATTACATTATCCTTGGCAATGGTGTAAAACAATGGTTGGTCTTTAGCACTTTCGAAAGCAATTTTATACATCAAGGGCACAAAAAGCGGATGCTTGGCTAAATTACCATCTTGTTCATCTAAACCAGTAGCGGCCAAAAACACCTGCCCCGAATTGATGGGATAACGTGCCAAATAAAGCTTCCCTGCTGGAAATTGCAATAGGTTTTCCTTACTGGTAGTACTGCGTTCGGCATAAGTAAAATATCTGTCAGCCAATGGCAAGTCCATATTTTTAGGCAGCACTTCAAATACATCTTTAAATAAAGGATGTTTAAGTTCTATCTGGGCAACTTTACCAGGCTCGGTCACTAAATTTTCAACTGCTGGAAGTTTCAGAGCCGTTAAAAAAGAAGAGTATGTTGCCTTATCAGCTTCTGTAGATGGGAAAATAACTACAGAACCGCCATTATTAAGATAATTTTTGAGTTCTTGCGCCAATCCGCTAGATGGTTGGCTAACGCCATTGAGCACAATGAGGCTATAGTTGGCGAAACTAGCGTAGTTGATATTGTTTTCGGAAACCGAACTTAATTTAAAATAGCTATCGGCATTGAAAAGCGCCTCAATATACTTGCCTGTTTTAATCCCGTTAATACTCAATATCTGCTGATTGGCATTGACGTTAAAACTAAAGTTCAATTGATCGTCAAAAGTGAGTGGAAAATCTTTAATACTCAATATTCCTCGTTGCCATCCCAAACCTAAACCACTATATGAAAGCGTATCAATAGCTGTTTCGCCAGCTTTAACGTTAATACTTCCTACCGCTTTTTGCTGATTGTTGATACTCAATTTCAATGGTACGTTTTGAGCGTCATCGTTACCAAAGTTCTTCAACCTAACGATGATCTTTTCGGAGGTATTTGCCTGATGTACGGGTGAAAGAAACCAAACGCTATCTACCGAAATGTTCGGCAGCTCATTACCGCTTAACTTTACCAGTGCCAACTGTGTTTGTTCCTCCTTTTTTACCAGCTCCTTGCCTACAAAGTTCTGCTGAAAATCAGAGATGACATAAGCAAATCTGTTACTCCCTCCTGTGAAAATACCCTGTTGCCTATTGATGACCTGTTGCAAGTTTTTATTAGCCGCAGATATTTTCACTTCATCAACAGCCTGCAAAAACTCCTCCGCATTTAACAATCGTTGGTGCTGTCCTTCAAAATCGTTAGTCAATAACTGAAAACGGTCGTTGATTTGATAGCTTTTTACAATTTCCTTCGCTCTACGTTTGGCTTCATCAAGCAAACTTCCTTCTTTATTTACTGCATCCATGCTATAGGAATTGTCCAAATAGATGCTCACGATATTTCCACTTGCCTTATTAGCAGCAGTGTTTGAGCTAATGAAGGGACGTGAAAAAGCCAAAACCAAAAACGTAATGGCCAAAATACGAGCTACCAAAATCAACAGGTTCTTTAACTTTTCTTTCGAAGAATTTTGCTCCTGTACTTCTTTAAGGAAGGCTACATTGCTAAAATAAACTTTCTTGAATTTACGGAAATTGAATAAATGAATAATGACCGGGATAAGGACCGCCAAAAGTGCAAAAAGAAAGCCCGGATAGAGGAAATTCATTAAAAACCAAAGGTACAAAATTTATAAGATAAAATAAAGCATACTTATCTCAAGCTATTTGTATCTGATCTTAAAAAACACTTGCTAAATATCAACAAAAACAAACCTAAACTGTTATGTCTTTAAAATTTTACAGCAATGAAAACTCCAGTTAAAAACAAAAAAGGTATGGATCAAAAAACTGACAAACCTAAATTAAAAACACAACAACCCTTAGCCGAAAAAGACGAGGTTAAACAAGCTGAGGCTAAACAAAGGAAGAAGTGATCAATAAGGTTACGTATGTGTTGTATATAAACATGATAGCAGAAAATAATAGTTACCCAAGCATTATCATCCAAAAAATTAGGAACAGCTAAAAATAGGATCAAAACCTTTCGCATTACCTGGTTGTTGCTTTAAGTAGAAAGTGCAGTACCTCTCTTACAAAATAAATGACGATGAAAATAGCTTATATCAGTACTTCGTTGCCTCAAGAATGCGGCATTGCTACCTTTAACGCCAATTTGGCCATTGCTATTAACCAACACGATACCATTTCTAAAGACAGCTTCGTTATTGCTCTAAGTGATGCCGAAGATTTAAAGACTTATCATTACCCTAAGGAGGTAAAATATATCATCAGGCAAAACAACCAAAAAGACTACTTACGTGCTGCTAATTATATCAATACCAGTCAAGTTGATGCTTGTGTAATTGAGCACGAATTTGGAATTTATGGAGGTGAAAGCGGCTTATACTTGCTTACTTTAATAGCAAGAATCAACAAGCCGATCATTACCATTTTACATACAGTACTGAAGCAACCTAACTATATTCAACAAACCATCATCCAGCAAATCGCCAAAAGGTCGGCCAATATTGTGGTGATGAGTCAAAAAGCAATTGGTTTTTTAACCAGCATTTACCACGTTCCAAAAGAAAAAATCAAGTACATAGAGCACGGAGTTCCAGATCTAGAACCTGCGGCTCACAATCCAGTTAAAGCGGCCTATCCGTTTAAGCACAATAAGGTTTTGTTAACCTTTGGATTAATTAGCCGTGGAAAAGGTTTAGAAACTGTGGTGGAGGCACTACCTCAAATCGTCAAGAATCATCCGAATGTGGTATATGTGGTTTTAGGCAACACACACCCCGGAGTGGTTAAAAACGCCGGGGAAGAATACCGTGACAGCTTGAAACGCCTAGCTAGAAAACTAAACGTCGAAAATCATTTGGTGTTTGTTAATAAATTCGTAGACGAAAATGAACTGTACCAATACCTTTCTGCTGCTGATGTGTACATTACTCCCTATCTTAATGAGGCACAAATTACCAGTGGCACTTTATCTTATGCAGTAGGTGCAGGTGCCGCAGTGATCTCAACTCCTTACTGGCATGCGCAAGAGCTATTGGCTCAAAAGCGGGGTTTATTGTTTGATTTCAGGAACAGCCAACAGTTGGCACTAATGGTAAATGAACTATTAGAACAACCTGAAAAATTAAGCGAATTAAAATACAATGCTTATCAATACGGTCTTACTCTACGCTGGCCCAATATTGGAGAAAAATATATTAAAGTACTTCAAAACGCTATATCTGCTAAAGAAAAATCTGATTTAGGAAATAAAAGCATTATTGATGTAGATAGCATTCCTACATTTAATCTAAGTCATATCCGCCGCCTCACAGATGATACCGGTATTGTACAGCACGCCAAATATGGCATACCCAATTTAAAGGAAGGTTATTGTTTAGATGATAATTCCAGAGCATTAATTATGGCTTTAATGGCTTTTGAACAATATAAAAGCAAAGAAGCTTTGGATTTACTACCTATTTACCTGAGCTACATCCAATACATGCAAAAGGAAGATGGCAATTTTCGTAACTTTTTAAGTTTTAACCGAAATTATTTAGATGAAGTTGGTTCCGAAGATTCTTTTGGCAGAACTATCTGGTCACTAGGCTATTTGATTAATTATGCTCCTAATAACTCTTACAAGGAATTTGCCGATGAGCTTTTCCTGAAATCGGTTCCTCATTTCGCTAAGCTACAACACTTAAGAGGAGTAGCTAACACCATGATTGGGACATATCACTATCTAAAAGTAAACCCTCATGACGAGTGTATTGTAAACGAACTTAACCAATTGGCTGTTCCGTTAATTGATGCATATTTAGACAACAAATCGGGTGAGTGGCATTGGTTTCAGCAGAAACTTACCTACGACAATGCCATTTTACCCTTGGCACTGCTCTGCCATTACGAAATCAATCAAAACGTTCAGTCATTAAATATTGCTTTGGAAGCTTTAGACTTCCTTAACGATAAAACATTAGCTTTTGGATTTTTAAATCCTGTAGGCAACGATGGATGGTTGGAGAAAAATAGTCCCATGGCTTTATACGACCAACAGGCGATAGAAACCATGGCCATGGTATTGGTTTATTTCAAGGCGTACGAAATCACCAAAGACGTGAAATACATGTACCACTTATACCAAAGCTATTTGTGGTTTTTGGGAGAAAACAGTTTGAACTTGCCACTTTATGACCACGAAACTAAAGGCTGTGCTGATGGTTTACAACCCCATGGCGTGAATAGAAATCAAGGGGCCGAAAGTACCCTGGCCTATTTAATTTCCCACTTGGTAGTATTTAAAGCTTTAGAGATAGAATATCGTTACTTGGCGAATAGTAAGCTGCAAGAGGATATTTTAGGGAATTGACTTTAAAGCAAAAAACATCGAAATACACCATTATATGGTGTATTTTTTTAATATAGGGAACCTATATATTCATTTACATCACCTGTATTTATACTTGGCAATCACCCTGTAGTAAGAGTGAAGGTCATCTACGATTGTAATATCCAACCAAAGGCTTTAAAATAGTATTTCAAGCCATGTTATGACCGTTATACTAAGAAAACCTCTTTTCTAAAAAAACAATAAAGCTCAGCTTCAGAGCAATAATCCTAAAAGTCTAGTTGTTTAGCTTCCTTCTTCAAGTATTTATACCTGAATCGATTACATATCATTCTAGCCCTTTACAACAATATAAATTAATCGTTACTTTATAATTGTCATTAAATAAAAATTGCAATTACATCCAACCTTAAATTATCTACTTAATTATTAAAACTGAAATTTTATGAAAAAAACAAAAATTCCAAAAGACTTCTACATCCGTATCGGAGTTTTCTCCCTTTTAGCGATATTTTACCTTAACATCATATCTTGTAGAAAAGATGAAAAAGGCACCTCTGAATTGACAGACGATAGGTTAATCAAAGATGCGCCTATAATCTCCATTATCAAAAAAGCATATTTTCTAGACGTATTTGATGTAAAAGCTACTGATTTACAGAAAAACAAAATCATATCTGCAGCAAGATCACATTCTCTTTATTTTAATGACATATTCCAAATATTAGACATGAACAATGTTCGGCTATTTACATCCTATTCGGGTGGTCAAACAGTTGCTGTATTTACATTTATCGGCAGTGACGTCAAAACTTTTGGTCTACAGGGCTTCTTAAGCGAGGATAAATTCTTAATTTTAAATGATCTATTTGTAGATAAAATAATTGAAGCTGATGGTACCCGAACATTAGTGATATTAAAAAATAATGATTTAATTGGGCTGAATTATAAAAATGGGGAAGAAATATCTCAAGACCTTTATTTGAGTAACAAGGTAAACATTACAAATCTCGTTCAGTTAAATCTTTTTGATTTTAACACCCTGACAAATCAAAAAATTAATTTTGATGATCGATATGGAAATCACGGTGGTAACGGTTTCTGCCAAAGGGAAAGAAATGAAACATTTGCACAGTGCTACAAAGCGGAAAAAGATGAGTTTTGTAGTGATTTCTTTTCATGTATTGCAGGAGATTTGGTTCCAGCTGTCTCGATGTTAATTGCTACAAGTTGTTCTTGCAAGGCAAATCAATCAGATTAATTAATTGACAACTAAGAAAAACATAAACATGAAAATTAAAAACATAACTATTGCTTGGGCAATTACTTCCATTATCGGTGCTCTATTAAAAATTTTGCATATGAACACCTTTATTACAAATATATTTCTAGGTTTGGCGGTGGTGTTAACCATATGGCTCTTTATTAAAGTAATTGGAGTTTTATCTAAATCCAAAGCATAACCTAAGGAGAAAGATTGTTTAAGTGTTTAATTTGCAATTAGCCGAAAAGGTATATGATGACTTCTGATGGCGGGATTTATTCTCGCCATTTTTGCTTTTTTCTTGCGGTTACTATCTTCATGAACGCTAAACTGCCGTTCCATTATTATGCTCCAAAATACGCTCTAACAAACGCTCCAAGTTCACGGTGGCAAAAGAAGAACAATAATCAGATAAGCCATATGGTATAATCAACTCACCATTATGGATAATGGAACCACAGGAGTATAACACATTGGGCACATAACCTTCTCGCTCATCAGGGTTTGGCACCAATAAAGGTTCATGCAAACGGCCAATCTCGATCGAAGGGTCGTTTAAATCCAACAAACTTGCTCCTAAACAATACCTACGCATAGGTCCTACGCCATGAGTAATGATTAACCAACCAGCCTCTGTTTCTATGGGCGATCCACAATTACCAATCTGTATAAACTCCCAAGGATATAGAGGTGCTTGTAGTTTGATGGGCTGGTCCCAAACCGTGATTCGATCCGAGTACATTAAATAGTTATTCCAACCATCTATCCGCGACATCATGGCGTACTTGCCATTGATTTTTTTAGGGAACAGCGCTAAATTTTTATTCTGTGCTCCTTTTCCATGCAGCGGGCTCACTTTAAAATTATAAAAATCGGTCGTCTGCATCAGTTTGGGAATAATGAAAGCCCCATCAAATGCCGTATAGGTTCCATAATAGATTACACTTCCATCATCTTTAGTGAAGCGCACAAAACGGGCGTCTTCAATACCCTTACGCTCAAATTCTGAAATTGGAAAAATTACACGATCAGAAATATCGGTATCCTTCGAAAAACAGATTTCGTGATAGGTATCAGATAGCCATAAGATACGGTCGTATTCCAATTTATCCGTATCCTCCTTTTGTTTTTCTTTGGCATCCAACACCAATTTCCGAAGTTGGGGATAATCAAATTTTTCACCTAAATGGGCATTTACATCAGTAATCACATTCATTGAAATACTGGCATCAGCAGCTTTTTTAAGGAAAAGGCGTTTATTGTAAATGGCGTTCTTTACCACTTCAGCTTCGTCTATATAACTTCCAGCAGGCATTACATGGATATTATTGTGGCTATCAATAAGTGCTCTTCTAAAAACTACAGAAGAAATATGCCCCTCGCCCACTGCCCTAAAACTAATGATCACTCTCTTTTCACCTTCCACTAAATTAGTCTGGTCAGGATCTTCAACAATAGAAGGATTAAAAAACGCTGCCGATTCGATTGAATATTCGTGGGTAAAGTAAGAACCGATGAGGTATTTGGTAAACTCATCCATGTTTTTATAATCGATCCCCATTTCCTCAATCAGCCATTGTATTTTTTTACAATGCTTTAAAAACACCTTTGTGATGTTCCTATGTCGTTTTGAAAATTCTTGTAATAAGGGCGATACGATATTGAAAATCTGCTTCTCGCTAAGACTAGTGACTTTTGCTACTAATTCTCTAGCTCTTTCATCACCATTGTAGAAAAATCTAGCAATTACTCTTTTGGGGTCTGGATAAACCTTTACTGGTTTTCTGCTGACTGTTATCCTCATAGTGGAATTTGTTTTAGAGGAATAACAATTTTTTTGGAATAGGGTTTGACAAAACCGATTAGCCCTTCCTAAAAACCAAAAGTGCTAACGAATTGTTATCAACTAAAAGAACCTTGTCATGAATTCTCCACACCTAGATTTTTACATTATCGCCAAGATAGATGGCGAAGAAAAGCATATCAAAGTGAAAGAACTGGAAACTACTGATGGCGTTCCTTACTATGCTTGCTACATTGGTGAAACAGAAATCACCCAACTTAGAAATGAACTCTACGGAAAGTGGGAGCAACTGTGGGGCGATTTACCTCCAGAAACCATTGAACTCATTGGGAAAAAAATCTTGGAGAAGGTTACTCCCCCTTAATCGGATAAATTAGATTTTAGGATTCCATGAATTAAACAGTATTTAATTAAAGCAGCCGTATTACGCACCCCTGTTTTACTGATCATTTGCAAGCGATGCCCTTCTACTGTACGTTTACTAGTAAACAGCTTTTCTGCGATTTCTAAATTGGTATAACCATCAGCAATTAATTCCAAAATTTCAATTTCCCTTGTCGAAAAATCAATTTTAACCTGTTGATTTTGCGGACCACCAATTCGCACCCCCATTAAACTCTTAGTTAGTAATTTATAGGCAAGTTCGGCGCAAATATAAAAAGAGTTATACATCACTTGCTTGATTGAAAAAATCAGCTCCTCCTCATTTACGCTCTTTAACAAATATCCCTTGGCTCCGGCTTGTAAGGCCTGCGAAACATATTTCTCATGGTCCAACATTGACAACATGATTACCTTAGTTTGAGGATAAAGGTCATTAATTTGCTTACAAAGCTCCAAACCATTCATTTCAGGCATGTTAATATCCGCTAATACTAAATCTACTGGTTCTTCAGCATCTTTGAGAATTTGCATAGCTTCGATACCATTACCTCCCTCGCCCATTACATTAAAATCGTTATATTTTAAAAGCAACGACTTAATGCCATCTCTCACCAAATGATGATCATCTGCTAAAAGAATATTTATTTTTTTGAGATTATTTTGCACCATTTAAAGGAATATTCATTAATACTTTTGTGCCACTCTCTGGGCTGGAGAAAACTTCGAAAACACCATTTAGGATATGCAATCTGTTCATGATGCTCTTTAAACCAAAACCTTTTTTTGCATCGCTCAATATGGTTTTATCAAGTCCTGTTCCATTATCCGTTTGGCTGATATACAATTCGTCTCCTTTTTGCATCACCAATACATTGACGTGATTAGCCTTGGCATGTTTTATCGTATTATTTAGCAATTCTTGTAAAATACGGTAAATAATCACCTCAACATTACTATCAATACGTTGTGTTTTCACACTAAAACTAAAATTAAAAGAAATTTGTTGTGCATCAAGCTTTCTTTCGAGCATATCTTTTATAGCTGCTTCCAAGCCCATATCATTGAGCAATACAGGTGTAAGCTCAAAGGAAATTTCTCGAACTTTTTTAATAGCGGCATTTAGCAAAGTCCTACTTTCAGTTTCTGAAGAACTTAATTTTAATTGTGCCGCAAATAACAATTGACCTATCTCGTTGTGCAAATTCTCAGCAATATTCCTTCGTTCCTCTTCCTGCGCATTGATAATGGCCTCAAATAATTGCTGCTGTTGCAAAACTTTTAATTGTGCTCGTTCGTCTATCAACCTTTGACGTTCTTCACTAAGTTCAATTTGTTGAGTAATATCCTGCGAAATGCCAATTACCTGCAATGGAGCTCCATAACTATCACGCTTTAGCACTCTTCTTTTGGTAGCTAACCAACGTACCTTTCCTTCATGATCAATAATTCGATATTTAAATTCGATGACATGCTCGTCTTTAACCATCTTTAAGCCTTCAATTTCTTTAAAGTAACTATACTGATCAGCAGGATGTATTGTTTTTTCAAAGAAACGAAGCCCCATGTCATTAATCTCCTTCTTACTCATTTTAAATAAATGATGTACGTGGGTATTAGAATAAATTTTCCGCATTTGCTGGATATCAGTCACGCATAACATGTCTGGAATTGCATCCGCCATTTTAGAAAATACAAGGGAATCTATCTCAAAATCATCAATCAGGATCTGATCTTGTTCCTTACCTGCGAGCTCTAAATCTTTACTGTTCTCCATAAACCGCCTGTTGGAATAGTCTTAAAACTAATATAGGATAAAAATCTGTTGTTTACACGCTACTAATCGGCAACGAAACAACTTTCCACACCATCTAAAAAACAGCTCAAATTAAAAGGCTTGGCTATAAACAAGTCGATATGTTTTTGGCAGTCGCCAAATTTGTGTAGAGGATATGCGGAGATCACGATGAGAGGTATTGAGGGATAAAACGACTTAATTTGACGACATAGGCTTTCCTGTTCCGGCATGGGTGCCAAAACATGATCTAATAACACCAAATCTGGATTTGAAACTTTTAGCTCGCCCAAAGTTTCCGTAGAAACGAAAGTAAGCTCATATTTTTCTGGTAAAAGTGCAGCAGACAGGATAGTTTGCATGCTATCCTCATCTTCAAAAATTAATAGTTTGCGTTTTTCAGCAATAGCGCCAGGTAGGTAAGCCATATTTAGGTAATTTCATCGAGCATTGTGCCAGTATCGGCCATGGCCAATTGCTCTTCTTCTTGTTGTTTATGATGAATAATAATTTTTAATAGGTTAATTACTTTCTGTTCGTCAAGTTCCAAAGCTTGCGCTAACAAAGAGGTATAGGCGGTAACTTGATATTGTTGTGCTTGCTGCATACCTACAATTAACCCTGCATCACGAATAAAGCTCAATCGTGGTGTCACATCAATTATATCATAGCATTCTTCAATCAACACTTCCATATCCTTATTATCGGTAGCTATAATTTCTACACCCAAAGCCTCAAAACAGCTTTCCAGTCTATGGAGATGGTCTTTACCAACTTTTTGGAATTTGCCTAGCAACTCCAATAAATCTTCATTGCCTACAGCCAATTGCAGGATAGGCAATACGGTTAACCATTGCCTTTCTGCACCATACACTAGCTGAATACTTTCAATCAAAGATTTACTTTTTAAATCTTCTTTGTTGAGCGTTTTCTCTTTTGAAACATTAGATTGAATTACACTAATCATAACTAACTAATTAAAAATCAAAGAATAACCACCTCATTAAATGATGATTTGCAGGGTCTAATATCCGATAACAAATTTATCTACCCAAGGCAATTTATACTGGAAAACAACGTATAAATACCCATTTTAAAACCTCAAAATTTAAGGGGCAAAATCATAAACAATTTTGCAACACATAGTGTTTTAGCAATCGTAAATTAATTGGCTTTTATTTTTAAAACTGATTAGGGCAACCTAAATTGTTAGCCTTCCCCCTGTTACAGGCAGTACTGCTCCAGAAACAAAACTAGCATCGGCAGAAGCCAAAAAGAGAAAAGCTGGGGCTATTTCTACCGGCTGTCCTGGACGTTCCATTGCGGTATTTTGTCCAAAAGTTTTTACGTTAAATTTGGTTGCCGGAATTAATGGTGTCCACACTGGACCTGGAGCCACAGCATTTACCCTAATGCCTTTTCCTTGTTTCAATAAAATCTGACTTAAATTGGAAGTAAAATTAATGATAGCACTTTTGGTCGCTGAATAAGGCAGCAAATCTTCCGAAGGTTCAAAAGCTGTTACTGAAGTAGTGTTGATGATACTACTACCCTTGGGCATATATGGGATAGCGGCCTTGCAGAGGTAAAAGATGGCCTTTACATTGGTATCGAAGGTAAAACACCATTCTTCATCAGTTATGTCTTCAATATTTTTTCTACTGATGTGAAAGGCGGCATTATTAACGAGTACATCAATATGACCAAATTCTTTCACGGCTTTGGCTACAATAGCCTTACTTTGTGCCTCCTTGGTGATATCGCCTTTCATTAAAATAGCCATCCTACCTGCTTCCCTTATATATTTCGCCGTCGTTTCCGCGTCTTTATCTTCAACATCGGCCAAGTAACTAATTAGCACATCCGCACCTTCACGAGCGAAAGCAATGGCTACTGCCTTGCCAATTCCTGAATCGCCACCAGTAATGATGACTTTTTTATCTTTAAAGCGACCATAGCCTATGTAACTTTCCTCGCCATGATCTGCTTTGGGCTTCATTTGGTCTTCCGTTCCTGGATGCTCTTGTCTGGGTGTATTAAATGGAGGTTTGGGGAACAGTGTTCTAGGGTCATTATTTTCGTTCTTCTTGCTCATCTTATGTCTTTTAATGATATAAAATTGAACGATTAAAGCTTCTAAATGTTTACGCATTTTTGCTTTAGCGTGAAATAAAAGAAAAACGTATTTATACGGCAATAAAAAAGCTGCAACTTTTTAAGTTTGCAGCTTTTTTATAATCATATTTAGTATCGAACTACTTAATTGCTTTCACAAAGTTCATTACTACGTAAGCTGTTTTACCGCTGTATTCAATTGGCGATTTAACAGTCATTGTGTTATCATCAGCGCTGGTTAAAACCAAGCGATATCCTTCGGTCACATTTTTAGCTTTCTCTCCCTCATATATTTTTTTGAATTGGAAAGTTTCATCGGCAGTACTTACCGACCAGAAAATGTTTTGTGTTTTGGCACCACAGCTAGCACTTGCTGGCAAGGCATAACTTCCATTACCACTATTGGTTAATCTCCATGAACTACCTACAAAACATTTGTAAGAAGTTTCTCCTAAAAATGACCTAACGGCTACATCAGGAATACCTTCGAAAGTAATGTTGTTCAATGTCCAGTTACCTGTTACATTACCTCTACGTACTGCTGGCGCACCTGTAGTTGTTTTTGGAGAGCAGCTTTCTAACACCACCAACGATGTTAAGCACAAAGCGATAGCTAAAATTAATTTTTTCATCTGTTTATTTTTTATTTTCCATTTTTAACAGAGCGATGGCTGGTTTTTTCACCCCGTCTTCGTCTATGTATAATTTTCGTGAAGCATTAAACATAAATCCTGCCAAAAATAAACTATCTAAAACATTTCAGCTACATTTGTTTAATAACTTATAAACCTTCCTTTTTTATGAAAGCTGAAACCACTGCTATACACGCATCTGACCTTGTAAAATCAAACACTGGCGATGTAACCACCCCAATCCATCTTTCTACAACCTATTATCGAGGTGAAGACGGTGGCTATCCTGGTGGTCATATGTATAGTAGAGTGAGCAATCCAAACCGATCTGCTTTAGAGAAAGTGATTAGCGAATTGGAAGGTGGTGCAGACACTTGTGCCTTCTCTTCAGGCAACACTGCAGGAATGGCCGTTTTCCAGGCTTTAAAACCAGGCAGCCATATCATTGCTCCCGATGACATGTATTGGGGATTTAAAAAGCAATTGCTCACCATTTTTGCAGATACTTTAAGCTTCGATTTTGTTGATTTAACAGAAATAGCCAAAGTTGAAAGTTTTGTAAAACCCAATACCGTTTTGATATGGGCAGAAACACCTTCCAACCCTTTACTGAAGGTATCTGACATTGAAGCATTAAGCAACATAGCCAAACAGCACAAGCTAATTTTTGTGGTGGACAGTACTTTTGCCTCTCCGATTTTACAAAACCCTATTGCTTTGGGGGCAGATATCGTAATGCACTCTACCACCAAATATGTTGGCGGACATAGTGATGTTTTGGGAGGATCGCTAACTTTCGCTGCTAAAAACGAATTTTGGGAGAAAGTTAAAAATGTTCAAGAAACAGGTGGTGCCGTACCTTCCCCTTTTGATTGCTTTCTATTGCTAAGAAGCATTAAAACCTTGGCTTACCGAATCAAAGGACACTGTGACAATGCAGAGAAACTGGCAAATTACCTTAACCAACACCCAAAAGTGGAAGCTGTTTTTTATCCAGGTTTACCTTCGCACCCTCAACATGAAATTGTGAAAAAACAGATGCGAGGTTTTGGAGGCATGCTTTCTATTTTAACCAAAGGTGATGCAGAAAATGCCCGAAAAGTAGTGAACAGCGTGAAGATTTTTACTCAAGCCACTAGCTTAGGTGGTGTAGAGAGCTTAATTGAACATCGTGCTTCTGTAGAAGGACCCACCACAAAAACTCCTCAAAACTTAATCCGTATTTCCGTTGGACTGGAACATATCGACGACTTGATCGCTGATTTGGAACAGGCATTGGGTTAAAATAGAGAGTAGAAAGTGAGAAGTTAAAAATAACAGCAACTTTCATCACCCCGTCATTTCGACTGCAGCGGTTATCGAATAAACTAATTTTCAACAATGAAAAGCGCTCTTATCTCTGTATCTATATTATTAATGCTAGGTTGCCGTCAACCTGAAAAACAAACTACAGAATTAAAAGACATCAGCAAAATACAGCCTTTGGAGAAAACCGAAGAGCCTCTACTTTTAAAGCACGCCAACCAAGACGACAGTTATACTAAAAAAGCAAATTCGAAAGAAAATCGACTAACCAAGCACTACATCCAAACTGATTCGCTAATCATAAATACTGAAATCGGAGAAACAGCACGATTTTCAAAAAAGGAAATTAATGAAATCATAAATAACCATCCCGAGTTTTTTAATGAGTTCATACGTAATCCCGATTTGACGTATCATAAATATGTTAATGGAGTAGATTTCGGCAGCGAAGTTGGACAAGATGCTTATTACCTACTCTATGCTTATTTTTTGAAGCAAAAAAATGGCACTAAAAAGTACGCGCCACAACGAATGAGACTGATTAATATTTATTCCAACATCAACTCTTTATTTCAAAAATTCCAACATGATGGCACCTACTTCGGTCATCAGCATATGCGAATATTAGGATATGCGGAATATGCCATTTATATTATGCCAAAGGAGGGAGAATTAATCGATAAAAAATATAATATCAATCAGCAAAAGACGCTTTACATTAAATCACTTAGGCAACTTATTAAAGATGAAAATGAATTCGACTTTGGCACGCCCACAAAAGAAAAACCTGAGAGACTTAAAGAACTTCATCAAATAGTAGATCAATTAGACAAACTTACTACCAATTTATTCTATTTACGACAAGCACAGGAATTTCAATATACAAATTATCAGTATTATTGATGTATTATCTCTACCGTTATTTCGACGAGGAACGAGGAGAAATCTAATTATTTGTCATTGCGAGGCATGAAGCAATCTCATTAAAGTAGAATGAAAATCTACAAAGTCAAATCTAGTAATTAGCCTAGCATATTCTTAAATTTCTCCCTATAGTCGAAATGACGAAACGCGTTATACTAGATTTACAAAGCTTTGGAAAGCTCATAAAACTAAAACACAAATTACTGAAACGATAAGTTTTATGGAATTACAAAGAGAAAGCATCTATTAAGAAAACTAACGCTAATGAACAGAGAAACTTTAAAGACAATATTCTTCATAGCTCTTGCATGCCTATCTTGCAAGTTCAATGAAAACAATCATTTTAGTGAGAAAATAATTGGAAATTGGGAATATATAAAAATTGATTATAGCAATATTAAAACCGAAAAAGATGAGGTCTCTATTCCTCCTACCCCTATCAATTTTTATGAAAATGACAGTGGCTACACCTTTTCAAAAAATAATATTTGTGAAAACAAACGTGGTTATTTTAAAGAAAACACGAAAAATGAATTAGAAAATTCAGCCTCAACCTATCTGGGAAATACAACTACTTATAAAATTGAAAAAGATAGTCTAAAAATATTCAACATATCTGACAGTTCTTGGAATAGCCGAAAAATATATTCTATTACTGACGACACATTAACTTTTCAGGCAGAAAAAGGAATACTTATAAAGTATGCCAAAACAAAAGACAATCCAAAAAATTCAGTAAAATTTGATAAAATAGTTGTTTCCTCCTCAGGTTGCTACGGTATTTGTCCTATTGCGGATGTCAGTATAGATAAAAGTGGGAATGTGATGTTCTTCGGATATAAATATAATTTAAGGAATGGCTTTTTTACTTCGGAAATAACAATGGATGATTACCAAGAAATAATGAAGAATTTCCAATTCATTGATATCATCAAACTTAAACCAACCTATATAGCAAACTGGACAGATGACGAAACAGTGTACATTACCTTTATTTCAGACAACAAAATCATAAAATCAGTCGCGGATTACGGAGCAAAATCTCCGAAGCAACTTATTTGGGCTTACACACCTATCCGATATCTTTATCAAAAATTAACTTTGGCACCTCATAAAAAACCACCACTATTATTAGATGATATACAGTTTGAGGCTTCAAAAAAAATCTGTGGATTAAGCAGATCGGAAAGTTTCTTTCTCTCTACAGAATTGTCAAAGGCCAAAGTGACATCTAAATCATTTCAGAAAAAATATAAAATCAACTCCTGGGGTGACAATACAATTGGATATACAGATGGCAGATTTTATCAATTTAAAGGCAAAACATTAGACTTAGGTTATAATTTTCTAATAAGAAACAGTCTATATCTAAGATTTAAAGAAGAAAATTTCAACTAAAACATCTTAACTTCAATTCTCTCTATGTTCGAAATGACGAAAAAAACTTCCGTTATTAGTAGTTAAACCGTCATTTCGACTGGAGCGTAGCGTAATGGAGAAATCTATAAAGAGAATAGCTCAAAGATTTTACTTCGTAGCTTCTTCGCGGTCTCCACAAGGTCGAAATGACGAAACGTTGTTAAAGATTACCCAAACAAATCACTGCTCAAATACCTGTCTCCCCTATCGCAAGTGATAAAAACAATCAGCCCGCTTTCCAATTCCTCCGCTAGTTGTAGGGCGCAATGCAAAGCTCCACCGCTACTCATTCCAGCAAATATCCCCTCTTTACGGGCCAAAGCTCTAGCCGCAAGTGTAGCATCCTGTTGCGAAACATCCATAATCCTATCTACTCGTTCAGGTTCGTAAATCTTTGGCAAATATTCAATAGGCCACCTACGAATCCCTGGAATAGATGATTCTTCCGTAGGCTGGCAACCAACAATTTGAATATCGGGATTCTTTTCTTTCAAATATCTGGAGTTCCCCATAATGCTTCCCGTAGTTCCCATGCTGCTTACAAAATGGGTGATTTTTCCTTCGGTATCATTCCAAATTTCTGGACCAGTGGTTTTATAATGCGCCAAGTAATTATCGGGGTTAGCAAATTGGTTGAGTAAAAAATAACCGGGCTGTGTACCTTTTTCTTCTGCATAGTCCCTACAAACTTCAATGGATTCCAACAAGGTTACCTTTGCACCAAACGCTTCCATGGTTAAGGTACGTTCTCGAGTAGAACTGGCAGGCATCACCAATTCAATATCGATACCGTAAATGGAAGCAATCATTGCCAAAGCAATGCCGGTATTACCACTGGTAGCTTCTATCAACTTGGTACTTTTATCTACCTCTCCTCTTTCCATTGCACTACGAATCATGTTCAACGCAGCCCTATCTTTTACACTTCCTCCAGGGTTATTTCCTTCCAATTTCGCATAAATTTTAACGTTAGGGTTGGTATTCAAATACCTGATTTCCGCCAATGGCGTATTCCCTATGCAATCTATAATGGTTTTCATAGTTTTTCTTTTTTACTTTCTCTAATCTTGATTTCCGCTTGGTGATACACCGTTGAACCTTCAGGCACACTTCTCGTTAACCAAACATTGCCACCAATAACGCTATAGTCGCCAATGACTGTTTCACCACCTAAAATGGTTGCTCCCGAATAAATAATCACATGATTTCCAATGGTTGGATGTCTTTTTGAATCGGCCTTTGTTTTGTCCACACTCAAAGCACCTAAGGTTACCCCTTGATATAATTTCACATGATCTCCGATAACGGTCGTTTCGCCAATCACCAAACCCGTGCCATGGTCAATATACAAATACTCTCCAATTTGCGCCGCAGGGTGAATGTCTATTCCTGTAGTGGTATGGGCATATTCAGTAATAATACGCGGAATGTGTGGTACATCCAACAAATGTAGCTCGTGCGCAAAACGATACATAGCAATTGCAAAAAAGCCTGGATAACACCTAATGATTTCAAACTCGCTTTTTGCCGCGGGGTCGCCTTCCACAATAGAAATCAAATCGGTATTCAGCTTACGATAGACCTCGGGCAACAAGCTAAAGAAGGCATCGGATATTTCTTTGTGCAAATTAGTGTTACAAGCTTTCGTTGATTTTAAGATGAGCTGTAATTCTTCTTTTAACTCAAAGAAAACACCTTTCAGCACCTCTTGGTTATAATTAGTAGATGCTCCTCTTTCAGGAAAAATCAAATTCAACAAAGATTGCGCCCAATTGGCAATCATCTGATTAGAAGGCACTACCTGCTGTTGATTTTGGCGTTGTATAATGCTATTTAGAAATTCAGTATTCAAAATTCAGAAAACATATAGTAAGTCCACAAAGTTACTATACTTTATATCACATTCAAGTTTTCTAGTGTCAAACAACTGCCAAAATAAAAAACAAACACAAATTAAAATCAAATAAGATATTGAAAATCAGAATAATAAATATTTTTCAGAATTTTATTTTGCATAAAAAGAAAAAACACCCTACATTTGAAACATTATTTGGAACACCAAGTAAAAGTCAATCACCTGTTAGGTTATTGATTTATAAAGAAGTGGCGAGAGACTGGCTCAATGACCCACTGGCAACCCTCAAAAAGAGAAGGTGCCAATTCCTGACCAAAATGCATGGTGCATTTTGGAGATATAAATTAATAAGATGAAACTAATTAATTCTATCCCAGTAAGTAACTTAGTATCCGAGCAGGTCGGCAAAAACATCATTTGTAATACGATTATTGGCAATTATTGCAATATGCCATCGATTTGTATGTGCTATGGCATGTGCTAAATCTTAAAATCTTCCATTTTGTAATTCTCTAACAATTCGGAAGGCCCTAAGAAATTAGGGTACGCAACATCACTATATGCAGCAAGACCAAACGGTCCTACACTGCGAACAAGCGTTATTCATCATTTAAAATCGTAAAACAACATGTCACAACATAAATTCGAAACACTACAAATCCACGCAGGACAAGAGATAGATTCAGCAACTGGTTCAAGAGCAGTACCTTTATATCAAACCACTTCTTATGGTTTTAAAAACTCGGAGCATGGTGCTAATCTTTTTGCCTTAAAAGAATTCGGGAACATCTACACCCGTATCATGAACCCTACCACCGATGTTTTTGAAAAACGTATTGCAGCATTGGAAGGTGGTGTAGCAGCACTTGCAGTAGCTTCTGGACAGGCGGCACAGTTCATCGCCCTAAATAATATTTTGCAAGCTGGTGATAATTTTATTTCATCCAACCACTTATACGGCGGCTCATATAACCAATTCAAAGTAGCATTTAAACGTTTAGGCATCACGGTAAAATTTGCCGATGCGGACAATGTATCCGATTTTGAAGCTAAAATTGATGAAAACACCAAAGCCATTTACGTAGAAACCATTGGCAACCCCTCATTCAGTATCATTGATTTTGACCAGATTGCTGCCATTGCCAAAAAACACGACCTACCTTTAATTGTTGACAATACTTTTGGTGCGGCTGGTTACTTGTTTAAACCTTTAGAACATGGTGCTAACGTAGTGGTTGAATCGGCTACTAAATGGATTGGCGGGCACGGCACCAGCATTGGAGGTGTGATTGTTGACGGTGGTAACTACAACTGGGGCAATGGCAAATTCACTCAGTTTACCGAACCATCTGAAGGTTATCACGGACTAGTTTTCAATGACGTTTTTGGGCAAAATGGTCCATTTGGCAATATTCAATTTATCATCAGAGCTCGTGTAGAGGGATTAAGGGATTTTGGCCCATCGCAATCACCTTTCAACTCATTCTTGCTATTGCAAGGTTTAGAAACACTTTCGTTAAGGGTTCAACGCCATGTAGAAAATGCGTTGGCTTTAGCAAAGTGGTTAGAAAGCCATCCTGCGGTAACCAAAGTAAATTACCCTGGTTTAGAAAGCAGCCCTTATCACGCTAATGCGAAAAAATATTTATCCAATGGCTTCGGTGCAGTATTAAGCTTTGAAGTAAAAGGTGTGAAAGAAAATGCAACCAAGGTAGTTGACAACCTGAAACTTGTAAGCCATTTGGCCAATGTGGGCGATGCAAAAACGCTGATTATCCAACCTTCTGCAACTACCCACCAACAACTAAGCGATGCTGAGCAACTGGCTGCTGGCGTTACACCCAATCTGTTAAGAGTTTCAGTAGGTATTGAACATATCGACGACATCAAAGCAGACTTTGAACAAGCGCTGAACGCTCTCGCTTCCTTAAACTAACAACACACAACATCACAACCAACACCAACAATGAGTAATTCGTTAACCTATAAATACCCAAAAATATTCAAGCTCGAAAGCGGGAAAAAGATTCGTAATTTGGAGATTGCCTACCAAACTTACGGTACATTAAACGCTAATAAAGACAATGTGATTTGGGCATGCCATGCTTTAACTGCTAATGCCGATGTATTAGATTGGTGGAAGGGCCTATTTGGCACTAAAGATCTATTTAATCCAGAAGAGCACTTTATTATTTGTGCAAACATTTTGGGTTCACATTATGGTACTACCAATCCGTTGAGCATTAACCCAACTACAGGACAGCCTTATTATTTGGCTTTTCCAGAGTTTTCTATCAGAGATTTGGCAGCCATACATCAATTACTGGCTGACTATTTGGGCATCAAACAAGTGAAAACTTTAATTGGAGGTTCATTAGGGGGACAACAAGCTTTGGAATGGTCTATTTTAGGAAGAACCGAAATTGAAAATTTGATTTTGGTGGCTACCAATGCGGCACATTCGCCATGGGGAATTGCCTTTAACGAAAGTCAGCGCTTGGCTATTGCTACCGACAGAACGTTTTTCGCCAATCAGCCTGATGGAGGTTTAAAAGGTTTGAAAACCGCCAGAAGCATTGCCTTATTGTCGTATAGAACTTATGAGGCTTACAACGAAACGCAATTGGAAAGTGTGAACGATAAAGTGACTGATTTTAGAGCTTCTTCTTATCAAAATTACCAAGGGGAGAAACTTTGCAAACGCTTTAATGCATACAGTTACTGGTATTTAAGCAAAGCGATGGATAGTCATAACGTGGGACGTGGAAGAAAAAGCATTGTAGATGCCCTTAAGTTGGTAAAGGCGAATACTTTGGTGGTAGGTATTGAAAACGACATCCTCTTCCCTATTACGGAGCAACAATTTTTAGCACAGCATATTGTTGACGCTCAGTTCAGCAGCATTAAGTGCGCCTACGGTCACGACGGTTTTTTAATCGAAACCGATAAGTTGACCAACATTATTGGACACTTTTTAAAAGAGAGTAAAAACAAAAAAATAATTAAGCTACAACACATCGCTTAGCGAAGAGCGTTGAGCGTTGAGCGTTGAGCGATACATCTCGATACGCTATACGCCTATCGCAATACTAATTAAAAACAAGAAAAAATAAAATCGATGAAATCCTTTCATCATTTTAATCATCAATAAAAACATGAGTAAGAAACTTAAAATAGGATTATTTGGATTTGGAGTGGTTGGACAAGGTCTACATGACATCATCAAGTCCCAAAACCTAAACTTGGAAATCGTTAAAATAGCCATCAAAAACCCTGAGAAGAAAAGAACTTTAGATGCGCACCTGTTTACCACTTCACACGACGAAATACTAAACAATCCAGAAATCAATACCATTGTAGAATTGATTGACGATGCTGATGCTGCTTATCAAATCACTAAAAAGGCGCTTAGCAGTGGAAAACATGTAGTATCTGCCAATAAAAAAATGATTGCAAACCATTTAGAAGAGTTGGTACATCTACAAGAAGAACACGGCACATCGTTACTTTACGAAGGTGCAGTATGTGGCAGTATTCCAATTATCAGAAACTTAGAAGAATATTACGATAACGAATTGTTACATGGCATTAGCGGCATTTTCAATGGTTCGTCCAACTACATTCTATCTAAAATATTTAACGAGGGCGCAAGCTATGATTCTGCTTTGAAAGAAGCTCAAGATTTAGGTTTTGCAGAAACCAACCCTATTTTAGATGTAGGTGGTTACGACCCTAAGTTTAAATTGACCATTGCTACTGCACACGCTTACGGACTTTTCATCAATCCTGATAAGATTTTGAACATTGGTATTCAAAATCTTGCCGATGCCGATATCCAGTATGCAAAAGAAAAGAACTACAAAATTAAACTGGTACCTACTACCAGAAAAATCAGCACCAAACAGGTGATCACTTTCGTATTGCCAAAGTTTGTGAAAAGCGATGATTTCCTTTACAATGTAGAGAATGAGTACAATGGTGTTACCGTACAAGCGGCATTTGCCGACAAACAGTTCTTCTTTGGTAAAGGCGCAGGCGGTCATCCAACAGGTGCGGCTGTACTTTCGGACATTGCTGCTTTGCGTTATGATTATCGCTACGAATACAAAAAATATCACCAAAAAAATGGTTTAATCCATACCGACCGAGTAAGTCTGGAAGTTTATTTACGCTACCAACACGAGTACACCGTAGAAAAGCTTCAAATTGAGAATATCTCTGAACGTTTTTCTCGCCACGATTACAAATATGTGATTGGTAATGTAAGCTTGAAAAGCCTTTTAGAGAACAAAGACCTACTACTTAATAAAGACGTTTTTATTGCCCAAACAGGAAGAATTACCTACACTGAGCAGGATATAAAAGCAATTGCCGAAGAAGGAATACTTGTTAATTAAATTTTTATATTGTTTTGTTTTGATGGTAAAACGCCCAGATGGATGTCTGGGCTTTTACTTTAATGATGCCACCACTTCGTGGTTATGATGTATTGCAACACCACTGTTTCTTCGTCATACCCAACTCGATTGGGTATCTTAATACAAAAGCAGGACAACTAACTATGAAACCGCGAAGTAGTGAAATTATTATAACAAGATAAGTAATGATAAAAACCCTGAAAGGGTGATATAAAATGCAAAGCCCGTTCCAAAAAGTAAGGGCTACGACTCAGTCGAATCAGGTTTAAACTATAATTTCTGATATTTTTTGAAGAGCAGTAACATTGCTACTATTTCCCGAAAATCTGGCTGTCCGTTACAACTCCTCGCCTACGCTGCGCTTGGCTGTGGGGTTTTCACTTCCATCCAGTCTATTTAACTTATTGTAGTGCTTCCCAAAAAAACACAACAATCTGTTCGCCATTTCAACCTTAGTGAAACGAATGGAGAAGTCTCTAAACATCTACAAAGATCTAACTTCGTTGAGCTTCGGTTCTCCGCTACGATCGAGATAACGAAATGAATAGACATAACAAAAAAAGCTCCGCAAGTTTCACCTGCGGAGCTTTTTGTATAATGGTCAATATCACAATTAAGATACTTCTCTGTTGATATCCCAATTTTCTAAATAATCTGCTACTCTACGAACAAATGAGCCTCCCAAGGCACCATCTACCACTCTGTGGTCATAAGACAGTGACAAGAACATCATGTGCCTAATGGCAATTACATCACCATGCTCCGTTTCCAAAACAGCAGGTTTCTTTTTAATGGCACCTACCGCTAAAATAGCCACTTGCGGCTGATTGATAATAGGTGTACCCATTACATTGCCAAATGAGCCAACGTTAGTTAAGGTAAAGGTACCATTTTGCGTTTCGTCTGGTTTTAGCTTCGAAGCACGAGCTCTGTTGGCCAAATCATTTACCGCTTTGGTTAAACCTACCAAGTTCAATTGGTCGGCATTTTTAATTACGGGAACAATTAAATTACCTGATGGCAAAGCAGCAGCCATCCCAATATTAATATCTTTTTTCTTGATAATCTGTGTACCATTTACAGACACATTAATCATCGGAAAATCTTTAATCGCTTTGGATACCGCTTCCACAAAAATTGGAGTGAAAGTAATTTTCTCGTTTTCGCGTTGCTCGAAAATCTTTTTCACTTTATTGCGCCATAACACCAAGTTGGTCACATCAGCCTCCACAAAAGAGGTAACGTGTGGAGAAGTATGCTTACTCATCACCATATGATCGGAAATAAGCTTACGCATCCTGTCCATTTCTATAATTTCATCACCACCGCTTACACTTGTAGCCGTTGGAGCAGGCTTTGCTACTTTTTCTTCCTGAACAGGAGCTTCCTTCACAGGAGCAACGGTTTCAACTGTTGTGGTAGCACCACCCTTTTTAGCTTTTACGTGATTAAGAAGATCTTCCTTAGTCAAACGTCCATCAGCGCCAGAACCTTTAATGGTATCTAATTCTTCTAACGAAACACCCTCCTCTTTGGCAATGTTCTTCACCAAAGGAGAATAGAACCTATCAGAAGCTTTAAAATCAATATTAGCGGTTACTGGTTGACTTTCTGTAGGCAACTGGCTAATGCCTGGAATCGCAATTTCAGCTACAACTTTTTGTTCTGGTTCAGGCTGCGCTGTTTCCACTTTTTCTGCTCCAGCATTGGCACCTTCTATTTCTATGATCGCAATCACAGCACCAACCTGCACTACATCATCCACTTTAAAAAAGTGCTCTACCAGTTTTCCTTCTACAGGAGAAGGCACTTCAGAGTCAACCTTATCAGTAGCGATTTCTAAAATGGTGTCATCTAAATTGATATGGTCGCCAGGTTGTTTAGACCATTTAATAATGGTTGCTTCGGCGACACTTTCACCCATTTTCGGTAATAACAATTCGTATCGGGCCATATTTTTATAAGTTTATGTAATTTGGTTTGCGCCAAAAATACGTTTTTTAATGCTTTACATTCAAATCTTGTTTCAACTGTAAAAACAGCATCATCAAGGCTGCCATTGCCGAACGTTCTATATTCTGGAAGCGTTGGCTGGCGAATTTAAACATTTTAGTTTTTACTTCGGTTTTGCTGGCTACGGCAATCCAAACCATACCTACTGGTTTTTCAGGCGTACCACCATCAGGTCCTGCTATCCCGGTAATAGCCACTGCATAATCAGTTTTAAAGTTCTTCACTGCACCTTGAGCCATTTCTTCAGCAGTTTGTTCACTCACAGCACCAAAGGAAGCTAAAGTAGCTGCACTTACCCCTAACACCGATTGCTTTAAATCGTTTGAATAAGTTACGGCACCACCTTGAAAAACTGAAGAAGAACCTGGATGTTGTGTAAACAAGTGAGAAACATAACCTCCAGTGCAGCTCTCCGCTAGTGAAAGGGTCAATTGATATTTATCCATCAAATTAAGAACGGCTTTCTCGAAAGGTAAATCTTCGGTAAGCACTACATATTTTTCAACGCGTTCAACAATTTGCTTAGTGTAATAGGCAACATTTGCAAGGATCTGCGCTTCGTTGGTACCTGAGGCACTCAATCTTAACCTTACCTGTCCAAGTTTAGGCAAATAAGCTAACTTGATATAAGCAGGCAAAGCATTTTCAATATCCGCAATCTGCTCTGCCAGGAAAGATTCGCCTAAACCAGCCGTTAAAATATTCTGATGAAAAATAAAAGGCATTTCAAATCTTTCCTTAATACGAGGGATGATTTCATCTTCCATTAAATATTTCATTTCAAAAGGTACTCCTGGCATCGAAACAATGATTTTGCCATGATGTTCAAACCACATACAAGGTGCTGTACCATTTTTATTCTTGATGACTGTACAACCGTCAGGCACTTCGGCTTGCTTCACATTCACCTCAATCATTGGCCTATTGAGTTTGTCAAAAAACTCCTTTACATGTGCCAAGGTCTCCTCATCAAGTCGCAAAGGCATATTAAAATATTTGGCTAAGGTAAGCTTGGTCACATCATCCTTAGTCGGTCCTAAACCACCTGTCATTAAAATAATATCGGCACGACTTTGTGCCTCCTCCAAAGCTTTTACAATATGCTCCGCTTCATCAGAAATGGAAGTAATCTGCTTTACAGTTACCCCAATTTTATTCAGTTCTGCTGCCATCCAAGCAGAATTAGTATCTACAATTTGACCGATGAGGATTTCATCGCCTATGGTTATAATTTCCGCTAACATCTTTTTAAATTGTATTTAGGTTGATGAGATTTACAAGCCTCTCCTAATATCTCGTCCAGAAACCTTTACGCTTACTTAATTTCAAATCTTGCAACACAGAAGCTCTCACTCTGATATCGATGGAATAACTTTGATAAGCCCCGAAAGGAATCCAACTGGCACTCATGTCCCAACAGTGTAAATCTCTGTAAATAGAAAATGAGGTTTGCGATAAATTCTTCGCCTTAAAGTCGTAACCTGAGGTGTATTGTATTTTCCACTTTGGTGTAAGGTTAAAATCTCCACTAAAGTTTAAGGTATTGGTTACACTTCTTGTTTCTGGTCTACCTAATGGGTTATTATAGTTGAAGCTATAAGCAAAAGAAAAGTTCCAAGGAATATTGAAATCAACAAAAGCATTTGGATCCCTACTTACCGCATTCAAAGCGTCTATTTGCTCCTGTGTTCTCGTTGCTGGCGCATTTTGATTGTTAAGCTTATCCAAATTTTCATTACGCTTTTTAAAGGCCTCTGGGTTTAAACTATAATCAAAAGAAAGCGTAAAAGTAGTTAACCTAGGCAGGTTACCATCTTTCCATACATATCTATCAATTTCTTGATAAGAATAAGTGGTCACCGCACTACTTCCCGTTCCTGAAGTAAAAGGAACTAAGTCTACCGCGTATGGGCTAAATGCACCGCTGAAGTTAATCCCTAATTTTTCGGTGAACTGTGAACGCCCACTGAAATTGATATTGGATAGCTTTTTATTTTGCCTAAACAAGTCATAGTTAGCATTGAAGGATAAACCCTGTAAAATAGCCAATTTACGTTCACCGGTTCCTGTGGTATCTTTACGGTTTCTTACTTTTAATTCCACGTTATTATCCATGGCAAAGTTAATACTACCACTCCTATATTGTGGAGGCCCCCCACCCATAAAAACAGAGTACAAACGTGGGTTCCCATATTCATCCCTCACGATTTCTCCCGTTGGCTTACTCATTCCTGGCCTAATATCGTCCGTGTAAAACTCTGCTGTTTTATAGTATCCGTACTTTTCCGCCGCAAAACCAGGCGCATAACTGAAACCAATGCTAGGGGTTATAACATGGCGCATTGCCCTAATACTACCATTGCCTTTAAACTGTTTAATACCGTAAATCTTGGTAGACATAGAGGTGTTGATACTGTATTGTGCACCTCTTTTAAATCCATTTACCGTATCAGACCGCACTTCATAGCCTGTTCCAGTTGCTGTACGGATATATCTATTCTGTAAGGTTTTGAAATCCCATTTTTCACTATAATTTACACCCGAAGAAAAATTCAGATATTTAAACAACGTAAAGGGTAAACTAATGGGCACATTATGAGATATGCTATTGGTAAAACTATTTAGCCCACTCTTGGAAAACAACACATCTTCTGTGGTACTTACCCTATTGTAAGCGGTCATACTATACCCTAAAGTTAATTTTTGATACCACTTGGCTTCTCCCACTCTCTTTTTTGAATCGAAGGGACTAATGGTAGACATGTTTAAACTCACATCTGGTAAGGTTAAACTGATATTTCTGTTCTCACCCTGTGTTTGTTGATTATGCGTTAATGCTGAGGTAAAGTTGAATAATCCATCACCAAATACCTTTCCATAGGCAATACTGGAACTCATGGTATTTTGTAAAAACCTATTAGGATCATAACTACCATTACCTGCAGTTACCGCATTATGTCTACTAGAACCTGCATTTACCGAAGCACTGAAAGTAGTTCCTGGTTTGGCATTTGCCGCTTGACTATGCGTCCAACCAATCATAATGGTCTTCACAGGTGTATATTGGGGCGTGCCTTCCAAACCGTTACGAGTACTGGAATAAGTAAGGTTGATATTTCCGTTATACTTATAACGCTTGGTATAATTGGACACTAAATTGAGATCATAAGAACCATTGGTATAAATGTTAGTAATCAAACGAGCATCCAAATAATCATTAAAGGCCATATAATAACCACCTCCCAATAGTGAAAAACCTTTAGTAGCATCTTCTCCAGGAGTTGGCAAAATAAAACCAGATGCTTTTTTATTTGGCTTTGGAAAGAAAGCAAAAGGCAATCCCAATGGCATTGGAATATCCTCAAACTTCATGTAAACTGGCCCTGTAATGATATGTTTTTCGGTAGCAATACCTTTTGTAATATAAATTCCAAAGTGAGGATGTGGCAAGTTACAGGTACTGTAAGTGGTGCCATGAACGTGAAATTCATTATCGGGTTGCATTTTGGTCTTTCCTCCTGAGAAAAACCCTCCTTCTTGTTCGGTAAAAACACCGTGTACTACCCCATTTTTGGCATTGAGGTTATAAGTTAACGAATCGGCCATTGACGAACCCTGCTCTTCTGTTTTAAAGATAGGACGTCCATAATACTTGCCTTTATCATTAGTACTTCCTTTGGCAAAAACGATCTTACTTTTGTTATCAAAGCGGATAAATTCTGCATCCAATTCTAAGCCTTCGTATTTTACACGAGCACCACCATATAAATATTGAACTTCATTCTTCCGATCGACCACTGCAGAGTCCTTTGCATAGTATTCCAGCTTAGAATCTAGACTACTTTTCTTCATCACCTTTTTAGTAGTATCCCTTTTAGGAGAATCTATTTGCTGTGGTTTGGTTTGAAAAAATGCAACAGATGTTGATGCAAAAACTTTATTATCAGCCGTTATGACCAACAACACTAAAAAAAATGAAAAAATGAGTGTCTGTAAAAGTTTCAAATTTGTGCGTGAATGTTTATTTTGCAATAATCTTTACCACAAAACGTTCAAAATTAATGAAAAATATACCATTGAACAGAGCAAAACAAATATTGATCCTATTAATTTCCATCTTATCACTATTAACCATTGATAATCAATTATTTGCACAACAATATAAAATTAAAACAATTGTAATAGATGCAGGTCATGGCGGGAAGGATGGGTCTACCAGAGGAAACTATTCTACAGAAAAGGATGTTGCACTAAAGACGGCCTTACGTTTGGGGAAGCTCATTGAAGAAAACCTGAAGGATGTAAAGGTGATATATACTCGTACCGAAGATGTATTTATTCCGCTTTATGAAAGAATTGCACTGGCTAATAATGAAAAGGCCGACCTTTTTATCTCTATCCACTGTAATGATATGCCTGTATATCCTCAACGTTATATTAGCGGTTATACTCGCAAAAAGGGTAAAAAGGTTCCTATCTATAAAACCCGATATTCAAAAAGTACTTCGACCAGGGGTACAGAAACATTTGTATCAGGTAGTGGTAGGGTTGACGAACAAGACGAAGCAATCAAAAGGGAAAATGCAGCGATATTTTTAGAGGAGAACTACAAAGAAAACTATGAAGGATTTGACACCAGTGATCCTGAAAGTGCCATTATTTTATCTCTCATGAAAAACACCTTTAGAACGCAAAGTTTGAAATTTGCCAAGTATATACAAGATCAATATATAGCTGTGGGGAGAATCAATAGAGGTGTTCAAGAAAAAAGCTTGGCTGTTTTAGCCAGAGCGGGTATGCCTGCGGTACTTACTGAAATTGGTTTTATTTCTAACCCTAACGAAGAAGACTATATGAACTCGGAAGCTGGCCAAATAGAAATCACCAATTGTATATTAAAAGCCATTCAAGCCTATAAATCAAGCGTAGAAAATTAAATTTTGTATTTTTGCACAAAACACAATTAAATGCAGCCAAGAAACATCATTTTATACTTCACTTTTTTACTTTTCGCTTTCTCATTTTTCAATGCAAATGCCCAAGGATATAAAATAAAGACCATTGTAGTTGACGCTGGTCACGGAGGTGTAAAACCAGGAGCCAAAGGTGCTTATTCGTGGGAGAAAGATGTGGCTTTAAAAGTTGCGTTAAAATTAGGTGCAAAACTTCAAGAGGAACTACCCCATATTAAAGTAATACAAACCCGTAAAACAGATGTAGATGTAGATTGGTATCGTAGGGCCGAAATTGCCAATGATGCCAAAGCTGATTTGTTTATTTCTATCCACTGTAACTCAATGCCAAAAGGAAACAACTACACTAAGGGTACAGAAACTTTTGTGGGAGCTTACAGGCGCATCAACGAAATGGATGCAGGCTTAAAGGAAAATGAGGAGATCATCAAGGACAAAAACTTTAAAAAACACGGCACCTATGACCCTACAGACCCTGAAGAGATCATCTTATTATCACTTTATAAATCACTTTACCGTTCAAAAAGCTTAGCTTTGGCTAGTTATATCCAAAAAAATTATACCGAAGTAAACAAAAGAGTGAACAGAGGTGTTAAAGAGCAGGGATTACTGATATTACAAAGGGCGGCAATGCCATCGGTACTAACCGAAATAGGCTTTATCTCCAATCCTGAAGAAGAGAGGTATATTAACTCTGATGAAGGACAAGAAGAAATTGTAACGGCTATTGTAAATGCCATTAAGCAATACAAAAAAGAAGTAGAAAATTAAATAAACCAACCGAGCTTGCGAGCTCATTGATACATAAACAACACATAAAAAAACCATCAATAAATCGCTACAACATCAATGAAAATAAAGAACGAAACCAAAGTAGGTATTTTAGCGGCATTTGCTATTGCCCTACTTATTATAGGCTATAACTTCTTAAAAGGAAACAGCATATTTTCTAGCGAGACGGTCCTTTATGCCAAATACTCTCACGTGGACGGATTAACGGTATCTAAACCAGTATTGATTAATGGTTACCAAATAGGCAGGGTCGCTGCATTGGAGTTACAGCCAGATGCCACCATTCAAGCTACCTTAAAGATCAACGGAAAGTATGAAATTCCAAAAAACACTGTTGCTCGTTTAGAAGGCACTGATCTTTTAGGCAGCAAGGCAATTGTATTGACGTTAGGCAATGATAAAAATTTCGCTCAAGATGGTGACTACTTGCAAACTAATGTAGAAAAGGGTTTGATGGAAACTTTCCAACCTGTTCAAAAGAAGGCTGAATTGATCATCACCAAAATGGATTCGATCCTTTCGAGCATCAATACGATTTTAAATCCGAACCTTCAGAAAAACATCGACCGTAGTTTTACCAGCATTGCAGGTACTTTAACTTCATTAGAATCTACTTCCAAAAAAGTTGATGCTTTAGTGGGATCGGAAAGTTCTAAGCTTTCGGCTATCCTATCTAATGTAGAGGCTATTACTGCCAATTTTAAGAACAATGGTGCAAGGATTGATGCGGTAATGAAGAACCTCAATACAATGACGGATAAGGTAGCAGCTGTAAACTTTGAAGAAACGGTAAACAAAGCCAACAAAGCGATGGCTGATTTACAGGGAATGATTAGTGATCTTAAAAATGGGAAAGGTACTTTGGGTGCTTTGTTAAATGACAGACAGATGTACGACAACCTTACCAACGCTTCTAAAAACCTAGATGCATTAATGATCGACTTAAAAGCAAATCCTAAGCGTTATGTACACTTCTCTGTATTTGGCGGCGGGAATAAGAAAGATAAATAATAACAGAACCTCAATACAACAAGCGAAGAATTCTTAATAGTTCTTCGCTTTTTTTATGCTTAATCATTTCTATAGCACAAGCCCATCATTTCGACCTTAAGGAGACCGCGAAGCAGCTACGAAGTAAAATCTCGGAATCAGTTTGTAGTATAGTTTTTTTACAAGCTTACGAAATTTCAAAAAACCCCGTAAGTCTTACTTTTCACATATCGCTAAGATTTTACTTTGTTGAGCTTGGATTCTCGGCTGCATTGCTCTCCGCTCAAAATGACGAACGGGAAGTGCACAAAGTCGAAATGACGAAGGATAACGGCCTTCCCTTATATCTCGAAAGTCTTACCTTCTGTTGCTAGAACTGTATTTTCGAAACCAGCCTGCGCTTCTTCCAATAAACCTTCCAAGGTTTTATACCTCGAAGAGAAATGGCCAATCAATAGTTTCTTAGCCTCTACCTTGTTGGCAATTTCAGCAGCTTGTTGTGCAGTAGTATGATGGGTTTCTAAAGCACGCTCCAACATGTCATGCATGAAGGTGGCCTCATGATAAAGCGTATCTGCTCCTTTGATCTGTTCAAAATAACGTTCGTCATACATCGTATCAGAACAATAACAATACACCTTTGGAATGGCAGAATCAGTGGTATAATCCAAATGGTTGATTTTTCTTCCATCCGGCAATTCAAAATCCACACTACGCTTTAGCATTGTATAGTATTCCACTGGAATGGAATCCTTTTCCAACTTCTCTACAATCAGCTTTCTTAAACGCTTTTTCTCTGTAAACTTAAAGCCTGTACACGGAATACGATGGTTCAGTATAATGGTTTCAACAACAACGTCATTGTTCTTAAAAATCACCTCTGGTTTAGAAGCATCAATTGGGAAAAAGTTGATGGCATAACGCAAATGCGTATCAGAATAAAGGAACTGCAGGTCTAAAATTTCCTTTAACGCTGCGGGAGCAAACAAATGCAAAGGCTTTGTACGACCATTTAGATGTAAGCTAGATAACAATCCCACCAAACCAAAAAAATGATCACCATGTAAATGGCTAATGAAAATAAAATCAATTTTAGACGCCTTGAAACCATAGCGAATCAATTGCTGCTGAGTACCCTCACCACAATCAATCAAATAAAAGCGTTCATTACAATTTAGTAATTGCGCTGTTGGATTTCGGTTATAAATTGGCGTTGCCGAACTGCTTCCTAAGATCGTTACTTCAAACTTCATTCAATAATTTTACCCTTTGTCTACTCCGCCACGAAGTTCTTTTTCGATCTCTTCCATAAAGATAAGATCTGTTGCTTCGTCTAGCTTATTAACAAACGTAACAGACTGATGAAGGTTTGACATTTGGATAATTTGTGCAATACTTTTATTAACGCCACATACAATGAAAATACCATCGGCAGCTTTACAAAGTCTATCGCCAGCTAGCAAAGCACTTAAATCTTGTGCATCACTGCATTCTTTAACGGCCGACAAATCTAAAACTATATTATGGTAGCCCTCTGTGTTCAAAAGAACAAATTCTGATTTTAAGGCAGGGGTGTTATCATTAGTGAATTTCGGCTCCTCTAATTTCAACACTACATATTTCTCGTGCTTATCTACACTAAATTTCATAATCTTTTGTTTTTTGGTTAACCTGTATTTGTTTAACTGGTTAACTGCTTAATTAACATTTCAAGTTTATTGCAAACTGAAAACTGTTTACTGTATTAATTTCTCAACAGCCGCTTTGGTATTTGCTTCTATCCTATCCAAAATGTTTTCAGAAGGGTTCTTCACAAATTTCTCTCCTACAATCTGCTCGTAAAGCTCAATATAGCGTTCTGAAATGGATTCTACAATTTCTTCAGTCATTATTGGCACCACTTGTCCATCTTTACCCTGAAAGCCATTCTCTATTAACCATTTACGTACAAACTCTTTAGAAAGCTGTTTTTGAGGTTCATCATTTGCTTGCCTTTCCTCATAACCTTCCGCATAAAAGTAGCGAGACGAGTCGGGAGTGTGAATTTCATCAATCAAATAAATCTCATCACCCACTTTACCAAACTCATATTTAGTATCCACTAAAATCAATCCTCTTTCAGCTGCCATTTCGGTACCTCTTTGGTATAAAGCACGGGTGTATTGCTCTAGTTTTTCATAATCAGCCAAAGAAACAATGCCTTTTGCCAAAATATCTTCTCTTGAAATATCCTCATCGTGGCCTACAGCCGCTTTAGTGGTTGGTGTAATGATGGGTTCAGGCAGTTTATCGTTCTCCTTCAAACCTTCAGGTAAAGCAACACCACAAACTTGACGTTTGCCCAAAGCATATTCACGTGCAGCATGACCAGCTAAATACCCTCTAATCACCATCTCAACCTTAAATGGCTCACAAATACGACCAATGGTCACCATTTCATCAGGAGTAGCTAAAACCCAATTTGGCACGATGTCTTTTGTTGCCGATAAAAACTTGGCAGCAATTTGGTTCAAGACCTGGCCTTTGTAAGGAATTGCTTCAGGCAATACCACATCAAATGCCGAAATTCTATCGGTCACTACCATTGCCATCAACTGGTTATCAATAGTGTACACATCACGTACTTTTCCTTTGTAAAAACTACTTTGTTTTGGGAAGGTAAATTGGGTTTCTTTTACTGCTTTCATGAGGGCATAAAAATAGTAAAAAAGTCGGGAAAGTCCGAAAGTTGAGCGGCTAACTTGACTTAATAAAAAACTCCGAAGACAGAATTATAAAATTCCATCTTCGGACCTTAACAGATTTTAAACAACATACTACTACTAGTACCTAAGACACTAGTAACTTACCACTATTACTGAATATCTCCGTATGCTTTCAAAATAGCTTTTACCAACTTATGACGTACCACGTCTTCGCCACTTAAATAAATAATATCGATTCCTTTGATATCACCCAATATGCGAAGGGCATTATGCAAACCTGATTGTGCTTTTTTAGGTAAGTCAATTTGAGTAACGTCGCCCGTAACAATAAATTTAGCGGTTGGCCCCATACGGGTTAGGAACATTTTCAATTGTAAATCGGTAGAGTTTTGTGCCTCATCCAAAATCACAAAGCAATTATCTAAGGTACGACCACGCATAAAAGCTAGCGGGGCTACTTCGATAGTTCTATTCTCCAGATATATTTTTAGTTTCTCCGCAGGAATCATATCATCGAGCGCATCATATAAGGGACGCAAATAAGGATCTACTTTTTCCTTCAAGTCACCAGGCAAAAAGCCTAGGCTCTCCCCTGCTTCTACCGCAGGTCTGGTTAAAATGATACGCTTAATTTCTTTATTTTTCAAAGCTCTTACAGCCAAGGCCACCGCCGTATAGGTTTTACCCGTACCTGCAGGACCAATAGCAAATAGCACATCATTTTTATTGATGCTATCTACCATTTTACGTTGGTTCGCTGTACGAGCTTTTACCATTAGACCATGATTCCCGTAAACAATTACCTCGCCACTCCCCACAGGAGCGCCACTGGCAGCTTCTGTATTGTTCTCAGTATTTTTTTTAGCGCCCAATATACCATCCACATCGTTGTTGGTCAGCGTGCCAAATTTATCTAAATGAGCTACCAAAGCATTGATTTTTTGCTCAAACAATTTAAGCTCGGCCTCGTCACCTAAAGCCTTCACTTCATTGCCTCTAGCTACAATCTTCAGCTTTGGAAAAGCAGCCTTTATTTGCTCATAATGCTCATTATTTGCCCCCCAGAATTGTATCTGATCGGTAGTTTCCAGTATCAATTTTATTTCGCTCAAAATATTGTTTTTTTAGTTGCGCCCTGTGTAATTCGATTTAAAAATTGAATATTTGTAGGCAATTTGCCTATACGCAAGAATAAGCATAAATATTTAATTTTTAATGGCTATAATCACATTAACGACAGATTTGGGTTCGAAGGATTTTTATCAGGCTGCACTAAAAGGCAGTATCCTGAATATCCTCCCAAGCGTTAATATTATAGACATTACCCACGAAGTACCTGCTTTCAACATTTCGTACGCGGCTTTTGTGCTAAAAAACGCCTACATCTATTTCCCTAAAAATACGGTACACCTTATCGGCATTGATTCGGTATTTAACGAAAACACCAAATACATTGCCTTACGTTATAAGGACCATTATTTTGTAGGTGCTGATAATGGCATTTTTTCTTTGCTTTTTGAAGAAAGTCCCGATGAATTGGTAGAACTAAATATTATGCAGGACTTAAAATTCTTGCATTTTCCATTGGTTGATATTTTAGTAAAAGCCGCTGTGCATTTGGCTAAAGGTGGCAAGCTTAAAGAAATTGGTATCCCTGCTGATGACATTGAACAAAGAATGTTGTTACATCCTGTAATTGAACGTGACATTATCAGGGGAAGCGTGATTTTCATCGACAGGTTCAGCAACGTAATCACCAACATTACCAAGGATTTATTCACCAAAGTACAGCGCAATAGAGACTTTACGCTTTATTTTAGAAAAAGCGAAACCATTACTCAACTGAGCTGGCACTACAACGAAGTTCCAGAAGGCGAAAAACTCTGCCTATTTGGCATTAGTAACCATTTGGAAATCGCCATTAATAAAGGCAAAGCTAGCGGCTTGTTAGGTTTACACCTTAATGATATTGTAAGGGTAGAGTTCCACCCATAAACCATCTTTTTATGATTACCAGACTTGTTAAATTGGAGTTTTCTGAATTATTCATTGAAGACTTCAAACAGCTATTCACGCAGGTAAACATCCAAATTGCCAGCTTTGAAGGCTGTATGGGCGTTAATTTATTACAGCACGAAACGGACAAGAACGTGTTTTTCACCATTAGCAAATGGGAAAATGCGGATGCGCTAGAAAACTATAGACAATCTGATTTGTTCAAACTTACATGGGCACAAGTGAAACCTCACTTTATAAAAAAAGCTGAGGCATGGAGTTTGTTAGATACTATTTAAAGTTTTAACTATGATGAGAAAAGCCATTCTTTTTACGCTCTTATTAGGAAGTTTGATGAGCGTAACTTTTGCGCAAGATAGTTCTGCTTATGAACTGCAACGAAATAAAATTAATGCTATGTTAGCTGAACGAAGCGCTCGCTTTGGACAATATGATGAAAGTTTAAATGCTCGTACAGGTATTTTTGGTTTTCAGACAAAAAGGGATATCAAAAACTCCAATGAGATTTTGAGACAAATTACCCTCAATGACAATAATATCTTTACGGAATTGAAGGTGTTGTTAGACTACAAAGATCTACAGTTTCAACAGGTAAAATCTAATGTAGATAACAGTCAACTACGTATTGATAGCTATAAAAAAACCATTAGGGATTTACAGGTAAAGAACGATGAATTACTGGAGTACAATCAGAAAATAAGCAAAAGCACCAATTATTTACAACTTTTGCTAGCTCTTTTTGTTGTCATATCTACAGTGTTGTTCTTTATTCTTTACAGAAAGAACAAACTGATGAAGTCAAAGGAGCCTCAAAGCGGCATCAAAGTTTTATGATATGAAGAAAGCATTTTTTAAGGCATTGGTGAAATTGAATAAACTAGTGCTTCCATCCTATTATCAAAAAGATCCGATGAGATTGAGCACCTTCCAAAAGGCAGTACTAGGTTTTAGGTATTGGGCACTTACCAACTCCATGGAGTAAGCACTTTCGCCATCGCGAGCTTTGCGAAGCAATCTTAAAGCGTAATTGTACTTTCTAATATTAGAGGAGATTGCTTCGTGCCTCGCAATGACGGATTATGGATGGCAATAACGGTAGGTATAAACGCAAAAAAGCCCAAGATTAAAATCTCGGGCTTTTTATATGATAAGTTTATCGAAAATTAACCTTTAAAATGATCGATGATTAAATTAGCCAATTCCGTACCGATACGCTCCTGCGCTTCATTAGTTGAAGCTCCAATATGTGGAGTTAACGAAATTTTAGGGTGTGACAAAATCTCTGTAGCTGGAGTAGGCTCGTTATCAAAAACATCCAAACCTGCAAAAGAAACCTTACCCGAATTTAAAGCCTCAATTAAAGCTGCTTCGTCGATAGTTCCACCACGTGAGCAGTTTACTACACCTACCCCGTTTTTCATCGCTGCAAATTCAGCAGCCCCTAAAATTGGTTTGTCGGCAAATGGCGTGTGTAAAGAGATAAAATCACTATTAGCAATTACCTCTTCTAAACTTACTGTAGTTACAGGAATATCCACTTTAATTCCTAAAGTTAGGTTTAAGCTGATATTACCACTAAAAGGGAATAAATCATAAGCTAAAACATTCATTCCTAAGCCTAAAGCTACTGCAGCAGTTTCTCTTCCAATTCTACCAAAACCAATAATACCAATGGTTTTACCTCTCAATTCAACACCTTTGGCATAAGCTTTTTTCAAATCGTTGAATTTGGTATTTCCTTCAACAGGCATTTTACGGTTAGCATCTTGCAAGAAACGTACACCAGTGAATAAATGAGAAAATACCAACTCTGCTACTGATAATGATGAGGCAGCAGGTGTATTCACTACGGTAATTCCTTTTGACCTTGCATATTCTACGTCGATATTATCCATACCAACACCACCTCTACCTATTAATTTAAGGTTAGGGCAAGCATCAATCAGTTCTTTTCTAACTTTAGTAGCACTTCTAACGGTTAAGCCATCATAGTTTTGCAATGCTGCTACTAATTGGTCTTGAGGCACTGTTTGTGTATCTACAGTAAACCCAGCATCTTCTAATAATTTTTTTCCTATTGGATCTATGCCATCATTGGCAAGTATTCTAGCCATTTCTTATTTTTTGTATTTTTCTTCGAAACTTTGCATTAAATCAATTAGCGCATGTACGCTGGTAATTGGAAGCGCATTGTACATAGATGCTCTGAAACCACCTACACTTCTGTGTCCTTTTAAGCCTTCAAAGCCATTTTCGTCGGCATATTTAGCGAAAGGTTTTTCCAATTCAGGATCTTCCATCACAAAACAAATGTTCATGCGAGAACGATCTTCTACAGCACAAGTTCCTTTGAATAAAGGATTTCTATCAATTTCCGTATATAAAGCTTTTGCTTTTGCGATATTCTCTTTTTCAATCTCAGCAATACCACCTTTTGATTTCAACCAACGTAGGTTCAACATTGCGGTATAGATAGAAAATACTGGAGGTGTATTGTACATTGATCCACCATCCACATGAGATTTATAATCTAACATAGAGGGAATAGCTCTATCGGTTTTGCCTAAAATTTCATCTTTTACAATGACCACGGTTAAACCAGCAGGACCAATATTTTTTTGTGCTCCGGCATAGATCAAGTCATATTTAGAAACATCAATCACACGGCTCATGATATCCGATGACATATCGCAAACTACAGGCACTTTAGTTACTGGTAAATCAAACAGCTCAGTACCGTAAATAGTATTGTTAGAAGTATAGTGGAAATAAGCACTATCCGCTGGGATTTCGAAATCTTTAGGAATAAAGGTATAATTGGAGTCTTTTGAGGATGCTACAACATTGGCCTTACCGAAATATTTAACTTCTTTAATTGCTTTACTTGCCCAAACACCCGAATCTAAATAAGCAGCGCTTTTGCCCTCAGGCAATAAGTTCATGGGCACCATTGAAAATTGTAGGCTTGCTCCTCCTTGCAACAACAGTACGGAATATCCCGAAGGTACATTTAAAAGCTCCTTTACCAATCTTACAGTCTCTTCAACCACTGCCTCAAATTCAGGTGAGCGGTGAGAGATTTCTAGAATTGATAAACCGTCTTTAAAATCTAGTACTGCGCTAGAAGCTTGCTTAAAAACTTCCTGCGGTAAAATACAAGGACCAGCTCCAAAATTATGTCTCATTTTTTCTGTTTTTTATTGCTCGTAAAATTAACATTTTGACACTAATTATTTAGGTTTTTTATCAACCAAATAATCAACATGACAAACGTTTGAGAAAAAGACAAAAATACTACTAGTATATTAACCTAAAGTGATAGCATATTAACCTAAACTAGTTACCTTTTATCTTAAAGATCAGCTTGAAGTTTAATTGTCTGCCCGTTAAATAATTAGGGATGGCGTAATTGACATTATTCACATCTTTTAGCCACAAGTAAGACACCGTGTTATTGATATTCAGCAAGTTGAAAACTTCTACATAAGCAATTACCGAATTAAAATATTTGCTTAAAAATTGGGGCTTTCTTTTAGCGCTGGCATCCAAAAAGTCATTAGAAAAACCAATATCTACCCTACGGTAGGCCGGAATACTGAAATCATCGGTATAAGTCTTAATTTGAGGGGCACCAATAGGTAATCTAGAGCCATAAAGCAAATTAAGATGCACTTTATAAGTAGGACTTTTGAATAACCTATCTTGAAAAAACATCGAGAAATTCACTTTCTGGTCGGTTGGTCTTTTCAAATAACCAGGATAAATGGTTTGGTTTTGGCCATTGGCATCCTTGGCTACATAGCTGTCGTTAATCACATCTTGGTTAGCGCTTAAAATTGAAACCCTAAAAAACGACATCAAATCTTTTACCAGTTCGCCACCCAATGAAAAATCTGCACCATAAGTATGGCCTTTAGCAGTACTTGTAGCTAAATATTTGATTCTTACATTATCAACGGTATAAGGAATCATCCTATCCGAGTATTTGTAATAAACCTCCGAAGTAAACTTTAGACGTGTACCTAATCCGTTAAAGGCAAAATCATAACCTGCCGATACGTTATAGGAACGCTGTGCCTTTTGGTCGAGGTTTAGCGAACCATCCAAATCTCTAATACTTCTATAACTTGGTGCCTGGCGATAAATGCCCGCAGTAAATCGCCAAAGTTTTTGCTCATCTGGGCGATACAACATCAGCAACCTAGGACTAAGCAATAATTCACTACTTAAATCATTATAACTTGCCCGCAAACCAAATTGCACGTCGGTTTTTGCAGAAAGAGCATAACTATCCTGTAAATACCCCGAAATGGTGTTGATTTTTAAATGATTGTTGGTAAAAATAGCATCCTCAAAAGTAAACGAATTGGTATTGGCTGGCAAAATATAACCTGCCGAATCAAGGTAGCTGTATTCGTTTATTTTATCCAGGTATTTCGCCTGTTCGAATCTGGCACCATAGGTAAATTCATGTTTACCCACACGTTGTTCTATCTTAAGTTCAGTACTTGCAGTGCTTGAGTTTAAACTATTTCTGGCATAACTGTATTGATTGCCCAAGCCTCTATTTTTACGAATGGGACCAAAGCCGCCACCAGCGTAATCATTATCTACTTCCTCGAAAACATAGTTGCCATCAATATCAAAACGTTCTCTTTCTTCAATTTTGAAATAACTGTTAATCCATTTGATAGATACATCTTTATTGGGATTGAACAAAGCAGTAACCGCACCTCCGTAAGTATAATAATCATCAATTTCCTGTCCTTCGTAATCCACCTTTAAACGCATGGGTGTAGTAATGGTACCGAATTGTGTTTCTCTACTTTGCGGAATAAGTCTAAAGCTTCCTGAATTAAAATTAAGCAGAGTGTTAATGCTAAATTTCTGACTAAAATTATATTGATAAAGGGCCTGAAAATCATTAAAATTAGGACGATAGCTACCTTTTTGATCTTGCGTTCCCAATACATTTCTATTATCCTTTCTTCTAAAACCAAATAGCAAATGACTGTTTTTAAAATTGGTTTTAGCCGTGGCAGAAAACCCCATTAAACCTGCTGAAAGTACGTATTCATTACTATCGGGCTTATCGTATCTAACATCCAGTACCGATGAAAGTTTGTCGTTATATCTGGCATTAAAACCACCTGCAGAAAAACGTGCCCTACTCACAAAATCAGGATTGATAAAACTCAAACCTTCCTGTTGACCATTTCTGATCAAAATAGGCCTATTGATTTCAATATCGTTAACGTAAATCAGATTTTCGTCGAAATTACCACCACGTACGCTGTATTGTGAGCTTAATTCATTATTGGTAGAAACGCCAGGCAAAGTTTTTAAAATAGCTTCAAAGTTCATGGAAACCGTAGGCAAACTTGCCAAATCAGTAACATTAATACTTTGTGCATTATTCAGCTGCTCCTTCTTCGCTGTGATTTTTACCCCTTTAAGTTCCTTTACATCAAGTTTCAGGGAAATATCCTTTTTTACTTCAGCACCTTTTTGCTCGCTAAAACTAATGGTTTCTGTTTTATAGCCTACCAACTTAAATCGTAAACTGAAATTAGACAGACGTGATTGGATGGTATATTTTCCTTGCTCATCACTTACTGTACTTCCAGATAAGCCTACCAACGTAATGCTTACTTTGGGCAAGGGTTGATTTTTTTCATCATAAATGATACCGCTTACCTTAATTAAGGATTGTGCGCTGGCGCATAGCGATAAAATGACCAAACATAAAAGGAAAAGCGTTTTCTTGGCCATTAATTAGACGTACTGAGTAGAGGTTTCTATATTTTTAAGGTCTGTAATCATCTGTGTAGGACTTGATGCGGCAAAAACAGCATTACCTGCTACAAAGACATTGGCACCAGCTTCAATTAACGAAGCAATATTTTGGATACCTACCCCACCATCGACTTCTATATATAAGTTAGGATTCACTTGTTGAGCCATTTGCCTCAACTCCCTAAGTTTATTTAAAGTTTGAGGAATAAAAGCTTGTCCGCCGAAACCAGGATTTACCGACATCACCAAAGCCAAATCAATATCCTGCAAAACATCTTTCAAAAGGTTAACTGGCGTATGTGGATTTAACGCTACCCCCGCTTTACAACCTACCGATTTAATTAGCTGAATGGTACGATGTAAATGAGTACAGGCTTCATAATGTACGGTAATCAAATCAGCACCAGCTTTTGCAAAATCGGCGACGTACTTATCTGGCTCTACAATCATCAAATGTACATCAAAAGGCTTTTTAGCATATCTTTTTGCTGCTGTAATTACTGGAAAACCAAAGGAAATATTAGGCACAAAAACACCATCCATTACATCAACATGAATCCAGTCTGCCTCACTTTGGTTAAGCATCTCTATATCTCGTTGCAGGTTGGCAAAATCAGCCGATAAAATGGAAGGGGCAATTAGGTGTTTCATTTAGTTTATCATTATTGCGAGGTACGAAGCATTTTTGGTATAAATTATATCGCTTTAAGATTGCTTCGTCGTACCTCCTCGCAATGACGTTTTTCAATGTCATTACAAGCATGAAACAATCAAATGCAAGTTACAAATTCTTTTATAATACCACTTAACCTAAACAAAAAACCCTTTCAGTAAAACTGAAAGGGTTTTTAAAATTAGCCAATTAGTTAATTAGCTAATTGATTTATCCTTGCGGAGCAGCAGCTTCTGGCTTCGGTGGACGAGGCAACAACACTTTACGAGAAAGTTTCATTTTACCTTGTTTATCGATATCCAACAACTTCACTTCAATAATCTCTCCTTCTTTCAACACACCATCCATAGTTTCTAGACGTTTCCAATCAATCTCAGAAATGTGCAACAAACCATCTTTACCTGGCATAATTTCTACGAAAGCACCAAACGGCATGATCGATTTTACCTTACCTGTGTAAACCTCACCAATTTCTGGTTTAGCAGCAATGGCACGGATACGACCAACAGCAGCATCAATAGCAGCTTTATTGTCAGCAAATACTTCTACGATACCTTTACCATCAACCTCTTCGATAGAGATAGAAGCACCAGTTTCACGTTGCATTTCTTGGATAATTTTACCACCTGGGCCAATTACCGCACCAATAAATTCTTTATCGATAGTTAATGAAACGATACGTGGAGCATGTGGTTTCATGTCTGACGCAGGCTCACTGATTGTTTTATCCATTTCACCCAAGATGTGCAAACGACCATCTTTGGCTTGCAACAATGCTTTAGTTAAAACTTCGTAAGAAAGACCATTGATCTTCAAGTCCATTTGACAAGCTACGATACCATTTTTAGTACCAGTCACTTTAAAGTCCATATCACCCAAGTGGTCCTCATCACCTAAAATATCTGAAAGGATGGCATATTTACCTGATTTTTCATCGGTAATTAATCCCATAGCAATACCAGATACTGGCGCTTTGATTTTGATACCAGCATCCATTAATGCTAAAGTACCAGCACAAACTGTTGCCATTGAAGAAGAACCATTAGATTCTAAAATATCAGAAACGATACGGATCGTGTAAGGATTATCAGCACCTGTAGGCAATACTTTCTTCAAAGAACGCATAGCTAAGTTACCGTGACCAACCTCTCTACGTCCAACACCTCTATTTGGTCTTACTTCGCCAGTTGAGAAACCAGGGAAGTTGTAGTGCAATAAGAATTTATTGTAGCCATTAATGAAAGCACCATCAATCATTTGCTCATCGTCTTTGCTACCTAAGGTAACCGAAGTTAATGATTGGGTTTCACCACGAGTAAATACCGATGAACCGTGAGCTGCAGGCAAATAACCTACTTCGCTCCAAATTGGACGAATTTGAGTAGTGGTACGACCATCTAAACGGATACCTTCATCTAACAATAAGTTACGTACGGCATCATATTGTACATCGTGGTAGTAATGTTTAGCTAAAGCCTTAGTTAAATCTTCAGTATCTTCAGGGAAAGCATCTAAAATTTCGTTGATGATGGCAGTAAAGCCTTCAGAACGCTCATCTTTACCTAAACCAGATTTAGCGATAGCGTAAACTCTGTCATAAGTCTCTGCGTAAATTCTTTCTTTTAAAGCCTCATCATGATCTTCGTGGTTATATTCACGTTTTACTGTTTTACCAGTAGCTTCAGTTAATTCTACCTGAATAGCACATTGAACTTTAATGGCGTCGTGGGCAAATTTCAATGCCTCAACCATTTCGTCCTCTTGAATTTCATCAGCCTCACCTTCTACCATCACGATATCGTTAGCAGAACCAGCAACCACAAATTCCAAAGTAGCTCTTTCTAAGTCACTCAAGTAAGGGTTAATCACCAACTTACCATCAATTTTAGCTACACGAACTTCTGAAATTGGTCCGTTAAAAGGAATATCCGAAACAGAAAGTGCTGCCGAAGCTGCTAAACCAGCTAAACAGTCGGGCATGATATTTTTATCTGCTGAAATCAAGCTGATCATTACTTGTGTATCAGCATGGTAATCTTCTGGAAATAATGGACGCAAAGCTCTATCTACCAAACGAGAAATCAACACCTCGTAATCAGATAATTTAGCCTCACGACGTAAGAAACCTCCTGGAATACGGCCAGTAGCAGCATATTTTTCTTGGTAATCTACCGACAATGGCAAGAAATCAGTACCAGGTTTAGCTCCTACGGTTGATACTACCGTTGCCAACAACATGGTATCGCCCATTTTAACTACTACGGAACCATCAGCTTGTTTCGCTAATTTACCTGTTTCAATTTCTACAATTCTTCCATCGCCCAAATCGAACGATTTTTTTATTACATTCATTTACATATTGTTGTGATCTGTTTTTCCTCTTTCGAACAGATCGAGTTTATATTTATTTTTTCGAGTATTAAAACTAAAAAAAGCCACTCTAAAAGAATGGCTTTTAGTTGATAAAAGCTTTTATTTAATGATATCTCTTAAAGCTAATGCTTTAATGATAGCACGGTAACGCTCAATATCTTTTTTGTAAAGATAAGCTAAAATGCCACGACGTTTACCTACTAATTTTTGTAGAGCTAACTGCGTAGAAAAATCTTTACGATTTTTTTTCAAGTGCTCTGTTAAGTGGGCAATACGATAAGTAAACAATGCTACTTGACCTTCTGCAGAACCAGTATTGGTTGCAACTTCGCCGTGTTTTGCAAAAATTTCGGCTTTCTTTTCTGTACTTAAATACATTCTTGAATAATATTAAAGTGTTTTAAAATTAATTAATTGTGGCGCAAAGATAAAGTATTTTTCTGATTAGAAGAATTGTTGAATATATTAATTGTCAAATTGTTCATTTAATATATTCATTTGAAAATCAATACCATTCGTTCTTGGACGTTGCAGTCCTATCTATTAAATTGGAATCTTATATGGCTCTGCACAAACCTCACAGGTTCTTAAAACCTTCGAGGTTTCTTACTTCTGATAAAATGAATATCCCCTTAGAGAAAAAGCTGTGAAAGCTAATCCTTTTTATTAATACGCTCCAGCTCCTCCACATCCAACCTATCCTTTGGTCTGTTGGTGGCTCTTTTATTCTCCAACAAATGGTTGTAATGCAAAAATCTAATTTCAAATCCTTGAACCACATCAACAGTAGCCATGCTCAGATATTCATCATATTTTGTTTTATCCAATCCAGGGATATCTGTCATCAAATCAGCGTACATGCCATCGTCCATCATTATTTCACAATAACCTGCAATAATTGGAGTGTCCATCAGCATATTGTATCTTCCATATCCCATTTCATCAATGGCCTCAATAAGGTTTTTACGATTCCGCTTAGTATCCCTTAGGTATAAATCTAAATCGCCAGTAGCTCTACTATAGCCATATCTATTTACAGCAAAGCCCCCAACAATTAGATAATCAACCTTGTGTTTTTGAAAAACGCTTAAAAGCAACAACACTTCAGTATTTTCTTTTTCAAAAGACATCTCCTAGCTATTGTTTGCTTTACGAATAAGAACCCCTTTACCTTGCGGTTTCTTTAACGGGTTACCTCCGTTTAATTGAACAGAAATACGATTAAGCTGTAGTAATGCATAGAATTTTTGTTCAGCAGATTTACTTAAATACAAAACTTGCCGTTCAGTTAATATGCTTTCACGAGGAATATCATTATCGTATATTTTCAACCTGCCCATATTCAAAAATACGAAAATATTGTCTACAACAAACAACTTCCAAACATCACCGTTATAAAAACGGATTGTATAAAAAACTATACATATCACAAAAAACAATATATTCGCATTAGAAATATCTGAAAACCTATATGGCAAAACTGCTAATTATTGACGACGAAAGAGCGATACGAAGTACGCTTAGAGAAATACTAGAATACGAAAACTACGAAGTTGATGACGTAGACAATGGTATCGATGGACTAGAATTAATCAAAAAGAACGACTACAACCTTGTTCTTTGCGACATTAAGATGAATAAAATGGATGGTATGGAAGTGCTGGAAACAGCTCTTGGCATTAAACCCGACCTCCCATTCATTATGATTTCTGGCCATGGCACGGTAGAAACTGCGGTAGAGGCCAGTAAAAAAGGCGCATTTGATTTCATCTCCAAACCACCTGATTTAAACCGCCTACTAATTACCGTACGTAATGGTTTAGACCGTGGCTCTTTGGTTACCGAAACCAAAGTACTTAAAAGAAAAGTAAGCAAAACCCGTGATATCCTTGGCAACTCGGATACCATCGGAAAAATAAAGGAAACCATTGAACGTGTGGCCCCTACCGAAGCCAGAGTATTAATTACAGGCGCAAATGGTAGTGGTAAAGAATTGGTTGCACGTTGGTTGCACGAGAAATCAAACCGTTCTGAAGGACAATTGATAGAAGTAAACTGTGCAGCAATCCCTTCAGAGCTGATTGAAAGTGAACTTTTTGGACACGAAAAAGGCTCCTTTACCTCTGCAGTAAAACAACGCATCGGAAAATTTGAGTTGGCCAATGGCGGTACTTTGTTCTTAGATGAAATTGGTGACATGAGCATGTCGGCACAAGCAAAAGTGCTGCGTGCCCTGCAAGAGCATAAAATTACCCGTGTAGGTGGCGAAAAGGAAATTGATGTGAACGTGAGGATTGTAGCTGCAACCAACAAAGACCTTTTGAAAGAAATTGAAGAAGGTAATTTTAGGATGGACTTGTACCACCGTTTAAATGTGATTAACATCCACGTGCCCCACCTTACTGAACGTACCGACGATATTCCTGTAATAGCACAAAGCTTTTTGGAAGAAATTTGTGGCGAATATGGCATGCCAGGCAAGAAAATTACAGATGGTGCCATGGATGCCCTGAAAAGATTACCATGGACAGGTAACGTACGTGAGCTTCGCAATATGATTGAACGTTTGATTATTTTGAGTGATAAAACCATTACCGAACAGGATGTAGTGGCCTTTGCAAATCCTAGTGGAGGTACTAATGTTGGTGCTAGTCAACCAAGCAGCAATAGCGGCAGCCAAGGTAGTAGTTTTAACTACGACAGCTTTAGCAACTTCCAGGAGTACAAAGATTTTGCAGAAAAAGAGTTCATCAAGTTCAAGTTGGAGAAAAACAACTGGAACGTATCCAAAACGGCCGACGATATTGATATCCAACGAAGCCATCTTTACAGTAAAATAGAGAAATTTGGACTGAAAAGAGCCGAATAAACATATTAACCAAGCGGGGCCTACAAGCCCCGCTTTTATTTTGCAACAATTATTCCCTTTAAGTCTTTAGTAGGGAACCCACCTATCCATTATAACACTTTTTTGATTAAAATTAAAGCATCTTAAAACTTGTTTTACTAAAATTTTTATTATTTTTGCTAAATATTTTAGTAAAAACAAAATGCAAAGTCCCTTTCATCAAACGGTTATTGAGCGCCTCCAGCGACAAATTCTCGATTTAGAGGGCTACAAGACAACACCTAAAGAGCAGCAAAAAAAACTTGGTTTTGCCCATATCGAAAAGCATTTCCCAAATCAGGTTTTCCCTACAGGCACTATTCATGAGTTTGTGAGTACAAAACCAGAACATACCGCTTGTACCAGTGCTTTTATCATGGCACTATTGGCCAAGTTCAACACCCATCAAGGCATTTACGTATGGATTGGGAAACAACGTCAGTTATTCCCCCCTGGGCTAACCTATTTTGGCATTCCAGCCCATCAAATTATTTTCATCAATCTGGTAAAACCAAAAGATGTTCTTTGGGCTACCGAAGAAGCCTTAAAATGCCAAAGCCTTAGCGGAGTCATTAGTGAATTAGAGGCCATTACCTTTGCCCAGTCACAACGTTTGCAGCTTACCGTAGAAAAAAGCAAGGTCACAGGCTTTATCCTACGTACGCAAACAACACCTATCCACGCCACTGCCTGCGCCGCCAGATGGCAAATTAGCCCAATGGCTAGTATCAACCTAACGCAATTGCCAGGAGTTGGTTTTACCAATTGGCAAGTAGAGCTGCTCAAAGTGCGTAATGGTAGCACTGCGAATTTCAGCATTTCATGGCATAACGGGCAGTTCCACACCATAGAAAACCCTATACCACAACCTTTCTTTCCACATGCCATTGGCTCATGAACAAACGTTACGTATCCATATGGTTCCCGCATTTGGTAACCGACCAAATGGCTATTCGGCAAAAGGAACTGGATGGGCAAGCCTATGCTTTAGTGACACATGAACGCAACAAACAAATCATTACAGGGGTTAGTTATCAAGCTAAAAAGTTGGGTTTAAAACCCAACATGCCTTTGGCCGATGCCAGAATCACTCTACCTTCTTTACAAGCTTTTAAACATCAACCCCTGCGTCAGCAAAAATTATTAACAATGCTGGCCGAATGGTTTATTCGATACAGCCCTAACATCGCCATAGCCCAACCCGATGGTTTATTTCTAGAGGTTGCCGGTTGTACTCACTTATGGAAAGGCGAAAAACCTTACTTACAAGAAATTAGCGCAAGGCTAAAAAAAGCAGGTTATCATTTCAAGATAGCCATGGCCGATACTTTAGGTACCGCTTGGGCCATCGCCCATCATGGAGAAAATCAAATCATCAAAAGTGGCGAGCAATTAAAGGCATTATTAGGTTTGCCGGCTAAAGCTTTACGTTTAGAGGAAAACACCTTACAACGTTTGGCCAAACTGGGCTTCCATACCATTGATAGCTTTATCCATATCGCCCCCTCTACGTTACGCAGACGCTTTGGAGGAGAAATTAACCTGCGCATTGGGCAAGCTTTAGGTCAGCAACCCGAGGCATTTGAAACCATTTCAGAACCACGTCCTTACCAAGAACGACTACATTGTTTAGAGCCTATACAAACAGCCAAGGGGATTGAAATAGCGATCCAAAATTTGTTAGAAAACTTATGCACCCTCTTACAAAAAGATGATGTAGGTTTTAGAAATGCTAGCTTAAAATGCTATCGCCTTGATGGCAAACTGCAGCAAATTAGCATTGGCACCAATCAGGCTTCCATCCACGTCCAACATCTTTTCAAATTATTCGAACTCAAAATCAAACAGATTGAACCTGATTTGGGGATTGAACTGTTCATTATGGAAGCCACCAAAGTAGAAACACTGCCCAAACAACAAGAAGCATTGTGGCAAATTCAGGCACAAAGCAATTTGTCTGAAGTTTCGGAATTATTGGACCGTATCAGCATTAAAGCTGGAAAAAACGCCATCAGGCGATATTTGCCACAGGAACACCACTGGCCTGAACATAGTATCAAAGCAGTAACCGATCCTCAACAGTTGCCCGAAGCCGAATGGCAAACCCACAAATTTAGACCCACGGTGTTACTCAATCAACCTGAACCTATACAAGTGAGCGCCCCCATTCCCGATTATCCACCTATGAACTTTACCTACAAGGGTCAATTGCACCGCATCACCAAAGCTGATGGCCCCGAAAGAATTGAGCGTGAATGGTGGTTAAATGAAGGTAAACACCGCGACTATTATTATGTAGAAGATGAAAAAGGGCAGCGTTATTGGCTATTCAGATTAGGGCATTATCATAGCAAAATGGCTGCACAATGGTTTATTCATGGATTTTTTGCCTAGCTTATGGAATATGTAGAATTACAGGCCACCAGCAATTTCAGCTTCCTGCGTGGCGCCTCACATCCCGAAGAACTGGTAGCCCAGGCGGCCCAGCTAGGCTACCTTAAAATAGCCATTACCGATAGGAACAGTTTGGCAGGTATTGTACGTGCCCACATCACCACCAGAAAACATCCCATCAAACTTATTCCAGCTTGCAGGTTAGATTTAATGGACGGCCCTTCACTGTTGGCCTATCCTACTAATAAAAATGGTTATAGCCATTTATCTGCCTTGCTAAGTTTGGGCAACAGTCGTGCAGAAAAAGGACAATGTCATCTTTATCAAGATGATGTTTGGCAACACAAAGCGGATATTTTATTTATTGCCATCCCCCCCAACTCACTCAACCAAAATTTTGATTTTGAAACTGATTTCAAAACACATTTACAGCACTACCAAAAAGCTTTAGGAAACAACCTTTATCTGGCCATTAACCGCAGCTATACAGGTTCAGACCAGAAAAGAATGTTCAGGCTAGCAGAGTTAAGCCAACAGTTCAACATTCCTTTGGCAGCTACCAATGATGTACATTACCACGAACCTCAACGCCGACAGCTACAAGACATCCTTACTTGTGTGAGGGAAAAATGTACGATATACACCGCTGGCTACAAACTACATGAGAATGCGGAAAGACACCTTAAATCCGTCGAGGAGATGCACCGTCTGTTTAGGTCTTACCCGCAAGCAATTAGCAATACACTACATATTGCCGAACAATGTCAGTTTTCATTGGATGAACTGAAGTATGTATATCCCGAAGAACTTACCTCCGAAGGAAGAACCCCACAGGAAGAACTCATTTATTTAACTTGGTTGGGTGCCAAAGAGAAATTCCCTGATGTCATCCCTGAAAAAGTTTTAAAAACCATCCAATACGAATTGGATTTTATTGCCCGAAAAAACTACGCTTCCTACTTTTTAACGGTATATGATTTTGTGCGATTTGCCCGTAGCCGTGATATTCTCTGTCAAGGAAGAGGTTCGGCAGCCAATTCGGTGGTATGCTATTGTTTAGGAATTACTTCGGTAAACCCTACCGAAATTAACCTGCTATTTGCCCGTTTCATGTCTGATGCCCGTAATGAACCACCTGATATTGATGTGGATTTTGAACATGAGCGCAGAGAAGAAGTGATGCAATACATTTATGAAAAATATGGACGAGACCGTGCTGCCATTGTAGCTACGGTTACCCAATTGCATAGCAAAGGAGCGGTTAGGGATGTAGGCAAAGCGATGGGCTTGTCTGTAGATACGCTTAACATTCTTTCTGCAACGGTAAGCAGCCATTACGATGAAGGTTTTGACCGCGAACGCTTGGAGGCGCATGGCCTTAATCCAGATGATCCATTGCTCAAAAAAGCACTGGAGCTCACCGCTCAAATGGTAGGCTTCCCACGTCAGCTAGGCCAACACACCGGAGGCTTTATTATTACCCAAGGGAAATTAACAGATTTATGCCCTACCTTAAATGCCCGTATGGAAAATCGTACCTGCATAGAATGGAACAAAGATGACATTGAGGCTTTAGGTTTTCTGAAAGTAGATGTGTTGGCCTTAGGCATGCTTACCTGTATCCGTAAAGCTTTTACTTTAACTAAAAAACACTATCAACAGAACCATACCCTGCACAACATCCCTCACAAAGAAGGTAATGAAGTTTACCAAATGATCAGCAGGGCCGATACTTTAGGCGTGTTTCAAATTGAAAGCAGGGCACAAATGTCAATGCTACCAAGATTAAAGCCTATGAAGTTTTATGATTTGGTGATTGAAGTGGCTATTGTTCGCCCAGGGCCTATACAAGGCGACATGGTACATCCTTATTTACGAAGAAGAAATAATGAAGAGACGGTAAGTTATCCTTCAGATGAACTTAGAAAAATATTGGAAAAAACCTGTGGTGTACCACTTTTCCAAGAACAAGCCATGGAAGTTGCCATTGTTGCGGCGGGTTTTACCCCCACAGAAGCCGATGAACTACGACGAAGCATGGCCACTTTTAAGGCCGTAGGTAAAGTCACCAACTTTAAGCAAAAACTCATCGATGGGATGATTGGAAGAGGCTATGAACCAGATTTCGCAGAGCGTCTCTTTAAACAGATTGAAGGTTTTGGAGGTTATGGTTTCCCTGAAAGTCATGCTGCGAGTTTTGCGCTGTTGGTCTACATCTCCAGTTATCTCAAATGCATTTATCCCGATGTGTTTGCCACTGCCCTGCTCAACAGTATGCCCATGGGTTTTTATCAACCTGCACAAATTGTGATAGATGCTGAAAAACATGGGGTAACGGTTTTACCTATCGATATTAATTATTCTGAATGGGACAATACGCTAGCTCATAAAGTTGGGGATTTTTATGCCATTAGACTAGGCTTTAGGCAGGCCAAAGGTTTAGCCGAAGAGGAAATGAACTTTCTTGTGGCCCAACGTCAATCGAGTTATCAGAGCTTAGCAGCTTTACGTGATATCGGCATTAGCCAAAGCACTTTAGAAAAACTGGCCGATGCCGACGCTTTCAGGAGCATGAATATGGATCGAAGGACTGCACTTTGGCACATCAGCGCCCTACATGATAGGCCTATTGCTTTGTTTGAGGGCAAAGCTGATAACAGCCAACATGAGACCCAAATTTCCTTGCCCTTAATGCCTACTTCAGAACATGTAGTACATGATTATGCCCATGTAGGACTTTCACTGAAAGCACACCCCGTTAGTTTTATACGCCAAGAGTTAACGGCCTTACGTGTGCTAAGTACCCAAATGGCTAACGAGGCTAAAGATGGAGAAAAAATAAAAGTAGCTGGATTAATATTGGTTCGTCAACGACCTGGCACTGCTAGCGGCATTTGTTTCATTACAATTGAAGATGAAACGGGCATTGTAAATCTAGTGGTTTATCAAAAGTTATTTAACCAATTCCGCAAGGAGATATTAGGAGCCAAACTACTCATGATAGAAGGCAAAGTACAACGCGAAGGGCAAGTAGTGCACATTGTAGTGCAGCGCTGCCATAACTATAATGGATTATTGCAACAGCTACATGGCAGCAAAACTCGCAATATTCCTCCCACTATGGGCGAAAAAGCTTTTCATGATGGCAGAAATTTCAAATAAAATTTTATTCTAAGCTTAACGTACTTTTTGCATAAAATCAACAACGTGTACGTAAATAAAACCAAAATCTTAAAGAAAATTATAATCTAAAGCGTTACTAATTTTATCATTTAACATTGAACAAAAGCCTATTATTTGGATCTAGAGTATAGCCCTCAATTTCACCTTCAAACACCTCAAAAAGCTGCTCTTTGGCTTTGACGTCTATTTTTCCATCAATGTTTTTACCGTTTTTCAACTTAATCTGTATTTCAAGTGGAAACATAAAAACATCTCTTTCTTGATAGATCTTAAGGCCATTGCCTACATTTTTAACTCTTAAAGTAGGAATCTCTCTACTTTTCAGCCAAGACATGAGAAAAGGCTCCATGTTAGTCCCAGCTACTTTTGAAGTTTCACTTATAAACGATTGGATGGTCTGTTTTCCGGAGGCAATAAAGTTCCTCATCGTCAAAGCCAATTTATCCTTGCCTAATTGGTTTTCTAAAATATAAAATAACCATGCGCCCTTACTATAAGACACTCCACTATTGCTATAATCTTCCCATAGAGATTTTTCACCTTCATATCCACCTTTAAGATAGTTCTGTTTCTGTGACTTGAAAAACTTCACGACAATAGAATCTCCGTAGACTGATGACAATATTAAAGACTCGGCATAAGTAGCCCAACCTTCCATTAAAAAATTGGTAGCAGGCCCTGTCGGACTGGTCCAACCATGCGCAACCTCGTGGCCGAAAATAGCTCTAGGATTGGGTTTATCCGTGATCAAATAGCTACCGCTCTGCCCCGCAACAACCATATCATTACTTCTGTTTTTCCACCCATTTCCACCAGAGCGATCCTGCACAATCGCTAGGTAATTACCAATAGGTTCCCCAAAATATTTTTGCAAGGTATCATAGTACTTTGAAAAATGGCTACGCAATAGTTCATTATTTGGCGAAAAATCCTTTGCAGCATAAACGATCATTTCTATTTTACCCACCTTAATTTCGCGTACATCCCAATCCTTATCATAATAAATAGATAAACCAAAAGTGGGGTTTCCAGATTTAGCTGTAATGGTCCTATAATCACCCATAATCTTATCTTTTTGAGGAAGACCAGTAGCTAAATGGTATACCTTGGGAATGGTACACTGTAAATTAAAATCGGCTCTATCATTAGGGCTTGAAAAATTGAAAAATGGATGCCAATAATACTGATTACGCAAGTGTCCATATGATTCACCAAAATAACTGGAATTTTTATCCTCCTCATCCTGCTCAACATCAATTGCGTAATCAATAATGAGCTGCTGTTTTAATTTTTTAGAAGCATTTACCCATAATAAGCCTCCGCTAAAAGTAAAATTCGTAGCGGATTGATTGATCAATAGTCTGCTGATTCTTGCTTTGTGATTCAACCTAACAGCAAAACCAATTTTATCATTTACATCAATCATTAACGTATCGCTCACCTTTATTTCCTTTCCCGGTAAAAGTTTGACACCTATATTTTGCTTTCTGATTTGATTTAAACGGTCAATTTCAATTCTATTTTTGATTTGCCATGCTCCATTAATCAGTTCCATTTTGTAAATACCAGTATAATTATTGGAGAAATTGGTCTCATCACCAGAGTTTCCAAACAGGAATAACCCGCTCAACATTACATAAGCACTATCACTATTGATTGAAATTATCTGCGATTTCCCAGGCACTTTCAAAATCTTTTCAGTGATGGCCAATGCATATACCTCTCTGATACTTTCCAAGCCTACAAGGCGATTAAACTTTTCAGTATCATTGTTTTTAAAAGCAGAATCTATCAAGGTAAGCTGATGCTTTAACCCGTCTGCCGTCGCTTTTTTTTGAGCATAAACACTTGCTGATGTTAAAAGGAAAACAATTAAAGTTAGCCGTATCTTCTGACTAATTTGATGGAGAAATACCAAGAAATGGCAAGCAACAGAAAGGCTACTATTCATGAGTTTTTGTTTTGCTTACTAGACGAAGCAGAACTGAAATGGTTGCATGCTTTTAAACAGCACACAAAACAAAAACCATAGCACACTGATTAACAAAGAAATAAACACAAACCATTTACCTTAAATAGGCAGCAATAAAATCTTTCCGAGGAATCATTTGTAGATAGGCATATGCCCCCGAAAGTTGTGGTCTTTGTTTTAGCTGATATAAGAAGTATCCACCCAAATCAAAAATCATAGGACATTTGGCTTCATACCAAACCCTATGCGGATGTTTCCAAATAAAGGAGAAATAGTGCGAAGTTAATTTCAATCCAAAAAGCTCTGGATGCGCAAGCGATAACAAACGAGGTTTAGTCTTTCCAAAATCTGTTTTGCGAAACAAGGTGAGATTGGCCGTGTGAGAAAATTCGTAGTCTGTCAATTTAAGATCATCCACATCTGGCAAATGTTTCAATACCTTAAACCCCTTAAACTTTTTCCCATCTACCACCCATACCAAGTTGGGGTAAAATGCTTCCCTGCTTCTCAATTCCTCTAATGAAATTGGAGAATGCTGAAATTCAATAGTAGTACCGCAGGGAGTATGCACATCAGCACGATGATGGCAAGCTTGCTCTTCACTATAAAAGGTTTTTTCACGGAACGAAATCGGAAAAGCTTCTTTCCACTCACGATGCCAAACGCTTTCTCCAAAAAAAGCGCTCAACTTCCCCTCTGCTAATACTTCTTTTTCCGCTATTGATTTCGCCATGAAACAAAAATAATCATCCCCATCATAGATTAAAAAAATATTCTTATAAGTTTTAATTTATGAGTATAGTTATGTAATTTACATTCAAATTACGCTCACAATCAGAAAGTTGTCCATCCAACAGATAGATAGAGCGTGCAATTTACACACTCAGATCAGGAAAATGTTATTATCCCACTTTGTACTCCCAAGCACTAAGTTCCTAGCAAGTTTCCGTTTACTGCATTTAAACCCTTTGTACTATCCATCACCAAATATTTATTCACTCTAAATTAACGATATGAAACATTTCTATTTTCCATTAAAAACCCTAACAGTCATCGTCATCGCAACACTGTACTTAGGAGGACAAGAAACCAAAGCGCAAACGCTAGCCAAAGGCGATATTGCCTTTGTGAAGGTGAACGAAACAACCTCTGACGGGTTTTCTTTTGTGACACTGGTAAACATTCCAGCGACGACTCAGATTTATTTCACGGACAATAGCTGGGGTAATGGAGTATGGAATTCCGGTGAAGCTCATTTTTTATATACTCCTCCAGCTGGAGGATTAACTCGTGGCACGGTAGTACACTGTGACGAAACAAGCACTAATAATGTCTTCAATGTAACTGGGGGCGGGGGTACGATGACAGTACAAGCGACCACTAGTCCAAATTTTAGCATTGCTGGGGGCGATCAGATCATTGCTTACCAAAGTACTACAGGAGCAAAACCCGCAAACCCTAGTTTTATTGCCGCTATCAATACAGACGATGGTGGTGCTGTTCAAACGAGTGGATTAGTCATGTTGTCGAACGAAACTACAGGCTGGATAAGTCCCTCCAATTGGGATCTTTCTACTAAAGGTGGTCAAGGATCAGTGTTGCCAGCTGGACTCACCAATGGAATAGATGCAGTGGGTATGTTTCCACAGGCTGGCGGCGGAGCTTGGGTTGGAAAGGAGCAATTTAATATGCGTTATGATTGCACCAAAGGAACAACTGGAACCAAAGCAGAACTATTGGATAAAATCAACAATCGTGCAAATTGGGTATTTAACAACACTACTGACATCCCCAACAATGCTGTATGCTCATTTACGGTGACAGGCGCACTTCCTGTTGAATTGGTTCAATTTAATGCAAAAGCTGTAATTAACGGAGTGGAAAACAGTTGGCAAACCGCTTCCGAAACTAATTCCTCACATTTTGAATTACTACACTCAAGCGATGAAGGCGGCTTCAAACTACTGACCAAAGTTGATGCATTGGGCGACTCAAAAACAGGAAAGCATTATTCTTTTACGCATACACAACCAGTTAATGGCAACAACTATTATCAACTCATACAGTTTGATAAAGATGGTGCCCAAAAAGATTACGGCATAAAGACTGTAAATTTTAAGTCCGTGTCCAAGGATGAAGTATTACTATTTCCTAATCCAGCAACCCATAGCATAACGGTAACATTCGCAGCTAAGACCTATTCAACGGTTCAGATAGTAGATATGCTTGGTAAAATTGTAAGAAGCCAAAAAATTAGCACGAACGATACGGAACAAAAAATCAATGTAGAAGCGCTAACCAAAGGAACTTATATGGTAGAGTTGATTGCAGAAAGCGAAAAAAATGTCCTAAAATTCATTAAGCTATAAAAACTAATCCTCATCACACAAAAGAACCCCATAGCAACCAACCGCGGGGTTCTTTTTTTTACCGACCTTTTAAACAATAAAATCTATTAATGTAATAGACTTTTATTTTATATTTGTCCATATACAATCCCACAGCATGAACAGAAAAAGTTGTCTTCCTCCTCCAGCGCATTAGTAGTTATCCATTAATGAGCATCTATCTCCAAGCCAATACATAAACATTCGGCAGAAGGCTCATTTACGCTAATTATTAATTATTTCATCCCCTATTCATTTAGGAAAGACAATTTTTTATGAAAAAATCTTATCTCATGCTGCACATTGCAGTCATACTTGCTGGCTTTACTGGCGTTTTCGGCAAACTTATTTCCCTTAACGAAGGACTTTTAACGTGGTACAGGGTACTGTTTTCTACCATCATCTTGTTTTTCATTTTAAAACTATTAAAGATTAAGCCGCTCTCCTCTACCAAGGAAAAATTCAATATTGGAAAAATAGGCCTATTAATTACCATTCACTGGGTATTTTTTTACGCCAGCATCAAATACGCCAACATTTCTATTGGCGTAGTTTGTTATTGTCTAACCAGTTTTTTTACCGCCATATTTGAGCCTATTTTAAACAGAAAACGTTTTAATATTTCACAGCTGCTGCTTAGCTTACTAACCTTACTGGGTATTAGCTTAATTTTCCACTTCGATACTTCTTATCAACTTGGCATTGGCTTGGGCATTATTTCTTCAGCCTTTGCCGCCCTATACACCATTTACAATGAACGTTTGGTTCAAAATTACGATAGCAAGCAAATCAATTACCACCAAATGTTTGGGGGTACTATTGGATTAGGTTTAGTTTTACCACTATACCTGTATTTTTTTCCAGTAGATAGTTTGATCCCCAATTGGAAAGATACTGCTTATCTATTTTTGCTAGCGTTGTTCTGCACCGTAGCGCTATATGTCATGTTTGCAGAGATTTTGAAGAAGATAGCGGCCTTCACCGTCAATTTAACCTTTAACTTAGAGCCTATTTATGCCATTATCCTTGCCTTTTTGTTTTTTAATGAAGGCAGAGAAGTAAATAGTTCCTTTTACTATGGCTTGGCCTTGGTCATGTTATCGGTGATTTTGCAGTCGGTAAGTGCAATAAGGAAGGGATAATGAATAAGGTGGTCAGATACCATATGTGTTTTACCACCTTATTAGCATTACATTTCTACAGTAACAGCTTCTTGCTGTTTTAGCCATTTTCTAATTGACGATAAATCTGTTTCTTTAACTAACTTACCATTAAAAAATACTGTTTTCAGTAATGATTCTGCCTCTTCTTTTGGGCTACATTGATCTTTAGTCACATAGGTGTCTCCCACTTTTCTTAAACTTAATAAACCTTTGTGAGATTTCTTTTTTTGATCTGTAATGGGATCTTTTTCTATCTCTCTCGCTTCGCCATTTACTTCCACATAAGTGGCTTTTATAGCAAAACCTAGCGTATCACGACTGTGGTTTCTTAATATCCCACCTACACCAATTACCAAATTACTTGCAGCGTAGCCCATTTCTTTAAGTCTTTCCAATGTACGTTCATATCTTTCGAGATACATGCCATCGCCATAAATCAACCCCACATGAGGATTGAGCACTTTATAACCTTTACTATTTAAGTTAGAACCAAATTTTTCATCCAATAAGCGAATGGCTCCTTTCCATTCATTGCTTCCCTCTTTGGCATTTGGATCGCCACATATAATATATTCAGGGTTTCCACTATCTGGTCTAAACACTACCTTTCCCTCTCTACTCAGAATATCCTTTTTTAAATCTTCCGCAAACTCGGTCAACACTCTATACACATCGAAGGTATCAGACACTATGGATACAATTCCTGTAAGGTATTTTTTTAACATATGGCGAAATGCCTCAATTTCTTGATCCCTCCCAAAAGAACACATTACACTATGCTCACTAGCAGGCACCGATAGCAAGATAGGTTCATTGGTGTTTGCATGATAGTATTCAATGGCGCAAGGTAATGCGGGCACATTGTCGCTCCCCAAGAAAGAAAGCAAATGGGCTATACCACTAATTGCTGCACCTTCTTCAGAAGAATCGCCTCGGTAGCCAAAATCATGTACCTGAAAATCTTTAAGTCCATTCAGGCTTTCGTCATCTGTATCCTTAAAATACTTATCCACTAAACGACGATATTGATAACTGCAAGTGGCTACCGTAGTGGTGTACCACAATTTTAGCAATAGACTCTCTACAAATCCAACTACCCAATAAAAATCAGGATGTGTATTGGTAATGGTCATCAAAACATTCCTTATAGGCAAAACCGTACCTTCTTCTACCGCCTTAATTTCTAAAGGAAGGTAACCCAATTTACATAGCGCCCTAATTTTACTTTCTACCTCTAGAGAGTTCTCGCCACCCAAAATCATTTTACGATAGTTCAAAAACTCTTCGCCCATGGCAGATGTTATGGGCTGTGAAAGGTACTTTTTAAGATAATATTGAAGCCCAAAAAAAACTGTTTCATTAAATTCCCGATCACTTCGAGCAATTAGATAAGAATATACTTTATCACATCCTGGAGCATATTGTTCCATATGACCCATTTTGTACACATCTGTTTGTAAGAGTAGGTTATTCATAACTTGAAGTTTTAGTATTCAATTAGATTAGATAGTTTGATACGATTAATTAAAGATGAAGAATCGTCCTTGATTGAATCAGTAGCGTAGATTTGATCGATATATTGCGACAATTCTTCTTCTCCTTTGGACATGATTCCATGAGACACAATTAAATTCACACGACCTGCATTTCTTGTTTTAAGCTCTTTTGCCACACCAATAAATGTTGCACCACCATCACAAATATCATCGATGATATAGCAATCTTTTCCTTCCAAATCATCATGATCTACGGTCAGCTTCTTGATCCTACCGTTACTCACATCCCTAACTTTATTGCAAAGCACGATATCATTAGTATAGCCTAGTGCTTCCGCTACTTTGTAAATCTTTTTTAATGCTCCAGCATCAGGAGATACCAGTAGGTAATCATCCTCCTCTTTCAGTACCTGTTTCACCAAATCATGGTTATTGATCAATTTACAGTTATTCAAAAGCGCTAAAGAAACTTCCGAATGCACGTCAAATATCATCACCTGATCAAAACCACAACCATTGATCAAATCGCACATTACTTTGATAGATAGCGGTTCACCATCTACCATTACCCTATCTTGACGGGCATAAGGCAAATAAGGAATAACCACACTGATAGATTTGGTCCCACTTCTGCGCAAGGCATCAACAGCCAATAACAGTTTCATGATATCATTTGCATTATTAAGTCTAATCGAAACAAAAACCTCTGCTGCAGGAGCTGATAATTTGACGTGCACCTCACCTCCACTAAATACAAAGCTATCTGCATGTATTTGTGTTGAGGTAGAAGGAAATGGATTAAAGTCTGGTGATAAGTTTAATGTTGTCATTTTTATTTGCGTTACAATGACACAAATAAAAAACATTAATTTCTTATCTCCAAATTAATTTGCGTAAAAAAAACACAAATTAATTTTAAAAGTTTTTTATGATAAGAATTTAAATAAGATTATTGAGATTGAAGCCATTGATTTTTAACTCACTATACGTCTTCCTATCAAAAAAATATAGTTTAGCTGGCCTACCTGCGGATAATATCGGAGCTTTCTCGTCTAACTCTTTTACCAAGCCCAACGACATGATTTTACGTTTAAAATTACGGCGGTCTATATCCCTGCCCAACAGCAACATGTAAAGCTGTTCTAAATCAGAAAACGGAAATTTGAGGTCTAACAATTCGAAACCAACAGGCTCATAAGTAATTTTTGCCCTTAACCTGTCTATCGCCTTTCCAACAATTTCATGATGATCAAATGCCAATTTTGGCAATTCATTGATATTGAACCAAGCGGCTTCGGAAGCATCCGTTGAAGCAAATAAACTAAAATCTGCTGATTTTACCAGACCAAAGTAAGCTACGGATACTACACGCAATCGTGGATCTCGGCCAGGTTTTCCGAAAGTAAAAAGCTGCTCTAAATAATTGATGGAAATACCTGCTTCTTCTTTAAGTTCTCGCTCTACCGCCTGCTCCAATGCTTCTTCATCTTTCACAAAACCTCCAGGCAATGCCCAATCGCCATAAAAAGGAGCTATATTTCTCTTGATCAATAAAACAGAAATACCAGTTTCCTTACTATAGCCAAATACAATGGCATCAACCGTAATTTTAATATCTTGTTTAATTGAAGAAGCTTTTGTCATTTGTACAAATGTATAGATTTGCTTGCTTCATAAAGAACCTAACAAAAAGATCAACCACATTGAAACAAATTAACACTCCTTTTAACGAAGCCCATTAGCATCTTCAAACGCCAGTAGCACATTATGGAAAGGTTCCTCGGTTTGGTAAACATTATCATACAATACCTGTTTATCTTTGGCAAGTTTGATGAGCTCTTCTTGAGCTTTATCTCTCTCAGCACCATTGGTAATAGAAATCACTTTTTGTTGTGCTATTTCTTTTTTGGCATGCATATGCAATGCTTTTAAATTACCATAGTAGTTAATTGCTGCACTTTGAAGAGCTGAAGCCATTTTTAAATCAGCGGTTTCCAAATTATTTAGCGTATACAACACCGTATCAAATTCCTGTTCCTGTTTATTTACCGCTGCTAATGCTTGATCAAAATTATCGGCAATTAAATAGTTGAGCTTACGAGATTCTGAGCCCTTTTTACCAATGAGCATTTGAGTAACCTTGCGTTCCTGAAGATCTAAGGCATGCTTAAATTCCATTGCTTTTTTATTCATACATGAACTTAAAAACAGTACGAAACTTAACAACAATACAATTATTCTTTTTGATAAAGCCATATCGCTAAAACAAAGCTTAGTTGAATAGGTTTTTGCTTTAGCGATATAAAGGTTTTTAAAAATTAGATGTTGACAACCTACTAATCCACCTGCTGCCGCTTGTTCAAATAGTACAGCGGTATGCCAATTAATGCAATAATTAACCCTGGCCAAGTGAAATAAGGTTTATAGATGATAAGCAATACACAAAAGCTTAACCCTAAAACAATATAAATGGCAGGCAAAACAGGATAGCCTATGGCTTTGTAAGGTCTTTCCAAATCTGGCTTTTTTACCCGAAGAATGTAAATACCTATAATGGTAAGCACGTAAAACAATACCGCAATAAACGTAATCATGTCCAGCAAATCGCCGTACTGCCCACTTAAGCATAAAATAGAAGCCATTACAAATTGAATCCACAGGGCGTAAGCTGGCACTGAATGTTGATTGAGCTTGGCCGTTTTTTTAAAGAACAAGCCATCTTTAGCCATGCTGTAGTACACCCTTGCTCCCGCCAATATCAAACCGTTGTTACACCCAAACGTAGCAACCATAATCAACAAAGCAATAATGGCCGTGCCACTGGAACCAAATATGGCCTGTGAAGCAGCAATACCTACCCTATCCTTTTCTGGTGTGGCAATTTCCGTTAAAGGCAATACCATGGTAAACATTAAATTGAGGAGTACATAAATCAGCGTTACCAATAGAGTACCCAGCAACAAACTCAAGCCAATATTTCTTTTGGGATTATTGATTTCTCCTGCTACAAACGTTACGTTGTTCCAAGCTTCGTAACTCATAATAGCACCGACCAAGGCTGAGGCGATGGCTCCACCAAAGGCTGGAAGATTTTGATAACTTAAGGAAGAACCATCTGGTAAAATTTTCTTCAACTGAAAAGCATCACTCCAATTGATATGCACTACGTCGGCTTTAAAATAAATGAACCCGAAAATGATTAGCCCCGCAATACTGGCAATTTTAGTGAGGGTAAAAACCAACTGTATCCATTTCCCGCCTCTTACCCCTTTGGTATTGATATAAGTGAGGATAAAAATAAGTCCAATGGCCAATATTTGTGCGGGCGAAACTTTAAAACTACCTATACTAAAAAGCTCCAAGTCTTCGCTTACTCCAGGTACAAAATAAGCCAAGAATTTATAGAAAGACACCCCTACCGCAGCAATAGTTCCCGTTTGAATCACGGCAAACAAGCTCCAACCGTAAATAAAAGCAGTTAAGGGATTATAAGCTTCCTTTAAATACACATATTGACCTCCTGCCTTAGGATACATCCCACTCAATTCGCCATAACTTAGTGCCGCCGTTAGGGTCATAAAACCGCCAATAATCCATACTAAGATTAACCATCCTGCAGAACCTGTATGACGAGCGATGTCTGCACTTACGATAAAAATACCCGAGCCTACCATGCTTCCTACTACCAATAGTGTAGCATCCAACAGATTCAATTCTCTTTTAAATTGTTTAGCATTCTCTTCTTGTTTCATGGTCTACTTATTTTAAAGTTGCGGTAGTTAATGGGGTTACGGGTGCAGTGCTTGGAATGCGTCCATGCAATTCGGAAAGGGAGCCATTGGGTACTTGGCTAAGGATATGTTTTGCGAATATCTCCGACTCTTCAATCAATGGAAAACCCGAAAAAATGAATGCACGAATGCCCATATCCATATAGCGGTTCAGTTTATGGATAATTTGATCCGGATCACCCACCAAACCACCACCACAACCAGAAAACACCTTACCAATAGTAGTCCATAAGTGAGGTTCAATATAACCTTCGCTATCTGCATTTTTGCGCATCTCATCTTGTCTAATTACCCCTAGAGAGCGTGAATCCTCTCCTCTTGCTCTAATCTCTGCTGCTCTTTGTTCGTTAAAGAAGCTCAATAGTTTTTTGGTTTGTTCTTTGGCAGCATCCTCCGTTTCTCTCACAATCACGTGTACCCTCAAGCCAAAATCTATTTTCCTGCCATATTTAGCTGCTCTTTGGCTCATATCTTTCATCGTCTCGTACATAGCCTCTTCTGTTTCAGGCCACATTAAAAAGGTATCGCAGTATTTGGCACAAATTTCCCTCGCCCCCTCAGATGTCCCTCCAAAGTATAGTAGTGGTCCACCATTTTGCTGATAGGGTTTTACAGGATCTGCAGCCATTTTAAACTGATAAAGCTCTCCTTTGAAATCGATTTCTTCTTGCGTCCAAGCCTGTTTTAAGATTTCAATATTCTCAGCACAGCGTAAATACCTCAGCTCGGGATCTTCCCTTAAGCCTGGAAGATCTGAATTGATAATATTGATGGTCAACCTGCCTTGGAGCATGTGATCCAAACCTGCCAATGACCTGGCCAACATCGGCGGGTGGTATTCGCCAGTACGAATAGCCGTAATTAAATTGATATTTTGGGTAAAGGGTGCCACTCCCGAAGCGAAAGTGAGTACCTCTTGTCCGACAGTGTAAGCCGTTGGCAGTAATATTTTGTTGTAACCCAAACGATCCGCAGCGAGCGTAATATCTTTACAATGTTCAAAGCTGCTTCTTCGTTTGCCATCTAATAAGCCTAAATACTCAGTATCTCCGCCAATGATGTCATTGAACCAAGAAATTTCTGCAATGCGTTGCGTAGTTTTAATAGGTACGGTTGTGATGTGATTTAACATGTTATGGTTTCTTGTAAATAGATTTTCCTTCTTTAATGGTTTCCAACACTTTAATGTCTTTGATTTTGGCTACTTCTACTTTTAAAGGATTGTCAGAAAGGATCACCAAGTCGGCTTTCTTTCCCACTTCAATGGAACCTTTCTCCTTTTCTTCACCATATTGGTAAGCACCATTGATGGTAATGGCCCTCAGCCCTTCTAAAACCGTTACCTTTTCTGCTGGACCTATCACTTGCCCCGAGCGTGATTCACGAGCTACAGAGGTCCACCATAGGAATAATTGGCTGATAGGCGTTACTCCAAAATCGGTATGGTTGGTAAAAATAATCTGCCTGTTTTGAGCAGATTTTAACGGACTTAAAAACCAAGCTCTTTCTTTACCAAGGTTACGCACATGCACATCACCCCAGAAAAAAGCATGGTTGGTGAAGAATGAAGGAATCAATCCCAAAGTTTTATAATCATCCAATTGATCCGGTCTTACAAACTGCGAATGGATAATCACAGGATGCAAAGCACTACTACGTTCGGGAAATTGCTGATTGGCTTTTTTAATGGCTTTAATGTACATGTCAATTGCGGCATCGCCATTACAATGGGTAAAAGGTTGGATATTGTGTGTGAAGCAATACTGTACCGCTTGGTTCAATTGTTCCTGGGTAATGGTAGGAATACCTGTGCAATGCTCATGGCATCCAGGAACATCAACTTGATAAGGTTTAGTAAAAAAAGCGGTCTTTCCTTGTGGCGAACCATCTGTAAAGATCTTAGTTCCCTTTAGTTTTAAATGATTATCAAACTGATTAAAAGCATATTTACCTTCATCAACTAAACGAGATAAAATGGCGAATGCTGGTAAAGCCTCAATATCAATGTAAAGTCGTTTTCTTTTGGCCGCTTCCTTTAAAAGTTCAATTGAAGGCAAGCTACTTGCACCATCCTGCGCAGTCGTAACTCCCTCACTTGCATACAATTGTTGCTGCTCATCCAACAAACGTAATTGCTCTTCAATACTTGGCTTCTCCCTATCTCCGCTGGTTTTCAGTACTGAACGTCCTCTTTCTAAAAGTAAACCTGTAGGCTGTCCATCTTTGCCTTTTACCACTTGCCCACCCTCAGGATCTTTGGTATTACCATCTACTCCAGAGATTTTTAAGGCGTAAGAATTTACGACCACCATATGGCCAGAAGTATGGGTAAGCAGCACAGGATTATTTGGAAAAGCGGCATCTAGGTCTTCCTTGGTAGGATGTCTGCCTTCTTTCAATTGATCTGGATCATAGCCTCTAGCATTAATCCATTCTCCTGCTTTAATACCCTTTTCTTTTTGAAAAGCCTTAAGTACGGTGATGATATCAGCAATGGTTTTCACCGAACCTACTGGTGGTGGCGATAGATCAGCCGTTTTAGACCTCCCCAAACTCATAAAATGACTGTGGCCGTCAATAAAACCAGGAATAAGGGCTTTTCCTTTTAAATCAACCACCTTGGTTTGATTTCCCTTGAGTTGATTGATATTTGCGGTACTGCCTACGGCCAAAATCTTTCCATCCTTAACGGCCACAGCTTCTGCCAACGAGTTGTTGGCATCAACAGTGAGAATGTCGCCATTGATATAAATTTGATCAGCAATGGTCTGTTTGTTTTTAAAAGCATTAAAGAAAATTAGCGCCACAAAGGCTAAAGATGCTAAGCTAAAAGCGATGTTCTTTTTCATTTTTAATTTTATTTAAGCTACAGATACACAGATTTGGTTGCTCTCAAAATGAAAATCAAAAAGCTTCATTTGTGTATCTGTGGCGATCATCATTTCATTATTTATATGCCTCCATTGGTCCCTTGTTCATCTGCTGGAATTGGCCATATATAGTTATTTGCTGTTGGCAATACTTGCGCCACGCTACCTATACCACCTGTTTTAGCTGGAAAAGGCTGCAACCTGCGTTGCAGGTCTGCGGTCCTAAAACCTTCACCCAGCAACTCTATTCTTCGTTCAGTTAAAATGGTATTGATGAGATCGGCTTTAAGCGTAACGGCTGCTACAGGAAAGATATAGCTGGCATCGGAACGCTTCCTAACCGCATCCAACAAAGCTCTCGCGGTTACTAAATCATCAGTTTCTGCTGCTGCTTCCGCATAATTCAACAACACTTCCGCATAACGTAACACAGGAATATAGTCCGTAAATGGACTGGCTGATTTTGGAAACTTGTTCAACACATTCTGACCATTCTTCACCACAATCAAACCTTTTCTGGCATCTGTAGAAGTAGTGCCGGACAAAGCGGGATTGGTATATATCCCAGCATTGTTTAAGGATAAGATGACCGCTCCCACGTAATTATGCGCTAAGGCACTCTGCGAATCTGGCGCATCTAAAGCGTTAAAAGGAATAAAGAAAATGGCTTCATTACCAGTATAGCTACCACCAAACACAGTGCCGATGTTGGTCTCCAATCTGTGCGTAGTGGTTCCTGCGGTGTACACAAAAGGAGCAGTAGTGGTTGGCACTAATTTCTTCGCTTCCAACACTACTTTAGGAAAATCGCCTTTGGCTAAATAAACCCTGGTTTTTAAAGCAATAGCACTTGCTTTATGTGCTCTGGAAGTATTGAGCGCATTGCTACTGTAACCAGCTGGCAATACAGCTTCTGCTTCATCTAAATCTTTAATAATTTGATTGTAAATAGCGGCTACACTTGAACGGGGCAAGTTATCATTACCCGCAGAAGTTTGCGGCGTAAGTCTTAAGGGCAGCCCTGCGCTTGCTCCCTGATCGGTAAGGTAAGGTTTGGCATAAACCTGTACCAGTGCAAAATAGGAAAGCGCCCTCACGAACTTGGCTTCGGCCAAATATTGGTCTTTCAAGGTACCTGTAACTACTGTAGAACTACCTACTCGATCTAAAAAGATGTTCGAATTATTGATGGCCTGATAAGCTAGGCTCCAAAGATTCCCCACAAAGCTATCGGTAGAAAGTGCCGTATGCTGCCAAATTAAAGCACCTTCGGCCGCATTGCCTGAGTTTTGACTAAACTCCTCTCCTCGCTGTTCGTTAAATAAAATATAACGGCCGCCGTAAAACTGTGCCCTTTGCACTCGGTAATACAAATTGTTTACTTGCGCCAAAATCTTCTCTGGCGTGCTAAATGCAGAAAGTTCGGAAATGGAAGTCTCTGGCTCGGTATCGAGTATATCTTTGGTGCAGGAAGGTGCCAATAGGGTAATTAGCCCTATAAGTAACCCCGCTGCCAATTGTTTTTGATGTTGGAATATCGTTTTCATGTTTATGTCGTAAATGGATTAAAACTGAAGATTTAAGCCCAAGGCAAAAGTTCGGGCATTTACCACTGCATTATGGTCTTTACCAGAAGCAATGGAATTTCCGTTGATGGAAATCTCTGGATCTGAACCACTGTAATTAGTAATGGTAAACAGATTGGTAGCCTGTGCATAAATCCTTAAACTAGAAACACGCCCATTAAACAACTTCTGTACAGGCAAACGATAGCCCAAAGCCACATTCTTTAATTTCAGGAAAGAACCATCTTCCACCATTGCCGAATTGGTAATGGAAAATCCAGTAGATACGTTATCGGAGAAATAAAGCTTTGGAATATCCGTCACTTGACCAGGGGTAGTCCATCTGTCCAACACGAAAGTGCCGTTGTTAAAATAACGTTGGTCTAGCAAATTTGCCCTGGTACCATTGTAAAGTTTGTTTCCACCAGAGAAAATAATCCCCAAATCAAGATCAAATCTTTTATAGCTGAAATTATTGTTTAAACCACCGTAGTAAGTTGGCAAAGATGAACCCTGTATTCTGCCATCCAAATAATTATCTATGGCTGGGGCTACAGAACCATCTAAATAAGTCCATTTATTAGCGGCAATATGGTTATACTGCACTTCCTGACCATTTCTGTTGATGAAAATACGGTTACCATTAGCAGGATTTACCCCATTGGTAGGGACTGCCCAAATAGCCCCAATGGAATATCCCTCCCTGGTCATGTTTTGGATACCGAAATTACTTGGGGTATAAATATCCGTACCGTTAAACAAGGTGGTTACCTTATTTTGAAGGGTAGAGATATTGAAATTAGCATTCCACTTGAAATCATCTTTTTGGATAATGGCAGCGGTTAAGGCAAACTCAAATCCCTTATTGTAAAGTGAACCCACATTAGCACTGATCACATTACCAGGAATACCTTTTGAAGGTGCCTGTTTAGCATCTAATATCAAGCCATCAACTTTGTTGTTGTAGTAATCCGCTTCTAAAGTTATTCTATCTTTTAAGAAAGAAAGGGCCAAGCCGATGTTGCTTTTCTTACTGGTTTCCCATTTTAGTTGGTCGTTTCCTGCTTGTGTAAAGCCCAAGGTAGGTACTCCGTTGTAAGTAGCCGCTCCGTACAAACCTAACGACGGGAAATCTCCAATATTGATATTGCCTACTTCACCATAACTGGCCTTAATTTTAAAGAGATCGAAAATAGAAGCTAAGGCAGAACTTTTAAAGAAGTCTTCTTCCGATAGTACCCAACCCAATGAGCCACCGTTAAAATTACCAAATCGATTGTCCTTTGGTAAGCCAGAATAGCCGTCTCTCCTGAAACTATAGCTCAACAAATACTTACTAGCAAAGCTATAGTTCAAATTAGCAAAATAAGAGATAAAGCCATTTCTACTTTGAATATTTCCACTAGGGGTAATGGTGGTAAAACCTCCTTGGTAACTGGTAAAGAAAGGGTCTGAAAGCCCAGTACGTTGGGCACCCCAGCCATCAACCGTGGTTACAATCTCCTCATAACCTGCCAGCACGTTTATGTTGTGTTTTTCTGCAAAGGTTTTGTTGTAACTAAGCGTATTTACCCAATCGGTTCTGTTTAACCTTCTGTTGGTATTGGTTGCTGCTCCATTAGCCGCACCAGCATCGCCATGCACCCCATTTTGGAAGCTCAGGTTCTCGATATAAAGTTTGTTGAGCCCATAAACTGTTTTAAATTTTAAGCCTTTTAAAACCTCTAATTCGGCGTAAACATCACCCAGTAACGAATTGCTTTCGGAACTGTATTTATCCAAATCAAGAATGAGCTGCAAATTGTAGGCATTAATATTGCCTACATAGGCTGCACTAGAAGCATTGCTGTTATTAGCGCCATAACCCACTCTTTGCTTATCCTGAATGTTGTAAGAACCATCTTCATTATATACGGCCACGTTTGGCGGCAAAATGTAGGTCATACGGGAAAGCGCATCGGTACCGATGTATTGTCCTGGCAATGATCCCGTAGCAGGGCCACGTCCTAACGTATTGTTGTAACCCAAGTGTGCACCTACAATAAGATTACTGAAAAGCTTATGTTCTAAATTGATACGGACCGTTTTCTGGTCTTGGTCGTTAGTGCGCAGAATACCGTTTTGTTTGCCATAGGCCAAAGAAATGAAATAGTTGGTAGACTCGTTGGCACCTGAGAAACTCACATTATGGTTCTGTGAAACCCCATTATGATAAGCCACATCGTACCAATCTGTATTCACCGTTGAGCCATCAGACCTTGTTTGCAAAGCAAAACCTGGTTGCTTGCCAGCATTCACCATGGCTTCATTTTTAATGGCTACATACTGAGAGGCATCCAGCAGCTTCGGTAAATTTGCAGGAGTACTTACGTTTACCCAAGCATCATAATTTACTTTGGTTTTGCCGGTTTTACCTTTTTTGGTAGTCACTACCACCACCCCGTTTGCTGCCCTAGAACCGTAAATAGCGGTAGCAGAAGCATCTTTGAGTACATCGATGGATTCAATATCGCTTGGATTAAGGTTAGACAAAGGGTTGTTTCCTACGTTACCACCTTGTTGCCCCGTAAAAGAAGGCACGCCATCAATCACAATTAAAGGGTAAATGCCCGAAGAAATAGAGTTGATTCCTCTAATTCGGAATACGGGAGCCGCGTTAAGCACACCACTAGGTTGTACAATATTCACCCCAGCAGCCTGTCCACCAATTAATTGATCGAAACTTTGCGCAGGGCGATTAGCAATTTGTTTGGCACTCACCCTAGCTGCCGACCCCGTGAAGTCTTGTTTCTTTTGAACATTATAGCCTGTAATGACAATACCACTCAATTCATTGGTGATTTCTTGTAGTTCAATGGTAATAGGAGAACCATTTGCCGTTACTTTTTGCTTTTCGTAACCAATGTAGGAAACAATTAAGTTGTACGGAAAAGATTGACCAGTAACCAGATTGAATTTTCCGTCAGCATCAGTTTGGGTTTGATTGGTTACCCCTTCTATCTGCACCACGGCGCCAGCCAAAGGCTCTTTGGTACGGGAATCAACAACTTTACCTGTTAATTTGGAATTGATTAAAGGGGTATTTTGGGCGGTAGAAGTAAAAGAGAGGAAAAATAGAAAGATTGAGAGGCTTAGCTTGGAATGTTTTGACAAAGCCCTACCCTTAAAAAAGCGGTTGGCTTTTCCATTTTTTTGCATAATTTTACAATGGTTTTAATTAGAGAATTGAAGCAGGTTGCAACGCCAATTGATCACCTGTTTCTGCTTTAACACCGAAGGGGAAATATTTTTATTTCCCTTTTTTATTTTTAGTATAGTTTAACACATCATACACCTACCTCCGCAATAAAAAATCATTATTAATGTTATTTGTCCGTCGAAATTTCAGCAGCAAATATAGGAATTAATAATAGACTACAAAATTAGTAGACTATTTTGTTTGATTTATTTTTAGTTGCTTAAAATGATGTTTAAGAGCACTTTTATGATAAACCCAACCTCTCCGTAGCCCTCATTAGGAATGAGAGGGAACAGGAAGTGCTATTCAATTAAAATTTTAAAGGAGTGAGTTGGCGATAAGCGTTTAGTGATTTTTCATCATCTCAAGCCGTAGCAAAGCTTCTTCGTTCTACTAAAATCGAGCTTGCAATGCCGCTATGTGTCTATGTGGTTATATTTATATTCAATAAACCAAGTAGACACATAGTGCCTCAATCTAGAAATTACATATATCTTTTCAATGCCTCCCAAAGAATTGGGTCGTACTCGTAAACGTCTGGCCTGAATTGTACATTACCTTTACCATCAGCCCATGCTGTATAATAAGCAATGAATACGCCTATGCTTTTGCGAGGCGAATACCAAGTAGGTTTCAACTGGAACACATTTAAAGTATCCGTTTTCTTGGCTAATTTCTTTTTAAAGATTTCGTTTTTGGTGGTATCAATAGGAGGCAAATCCACATCCATACGCAACTTATCGTACTGATATTTATCTTTTACCATCAGTTCCGCAAATTTCAAAGGCTGTTCAATACGCACACAACCATGGCTAATGGCTCTATTGGCTAGTTTAAACCCATATTTATTGTTGGTGTCGTGCAAATAAATGCTCGAACTATTATCAAACACAAACTTGAATTTACCTAAAGCATTGCCCTCTCCAGAACCTTGCTTAAATTTAAATGGCAGCTTTTCGCGTGGATATTTATTCCAGTCAATGGTATCCGGATCAGATACCAATTTGTCTTTATAGTAAACCTTGATATTGTTATTTGAAAGATAGAAGGGGTCTTTTCTTGCCATCCAATAAATTTCACTTTTAGCAATACTTACGGGGATATTCCAAATAGGATTTACCTGTATGGCATTAAAAACGCTGAATAATTGCGGTGTTTCGTGGTTTTTAGGTTTATCATCTAACTTACCCGATTTCAAAAACACTTTCATCTTTTCGGCATAGGTTGCTTCACGCTTACCTCCTACGCAAACACTCATGTGCGCCAAGGTATCACTTTGCTTAAACCATGTGAGCGTAAAATCAGGGATATTTACCACTACCAGTTCTTCCGTTTGTAGCGGCAAACGCCAGCGCATACGCTCCATATTCATTTTAATGGCCTTTACTTGTGGCGTCTCATCAGTACCTAAACTATCACGATAATGTGCCAACGCTCGTTTAAGTGCTAAATATCCATCGGTAGAAGGTTGCGATTTTTTTAATTTAGCCACTAAATTGTCGGTATTCAATACCGAATCCATCTTCAAACTATCTGGACGCTGCAGCTGAATATAAAATCGGTTAAAGAAATTCTTGGGATTAATGCTCCCATACCCCATAAAATTGGTGTACTTATTTAATGCATAGGCGCTATTCAACTCGAGATTGGCCACCGCTTCATACACCTCGTCAATGGTTTTAAATTGATTTCGATTAAGTACTTGCAATTGCTTTTCGTAAGCAGTGTAGTTAAATATTTCTGGGTTAAAACCATCCAATTTACTATCCGACAGATAGCTTTTTAAGCTGTCCAACTGCCCGTTCACGTAGAAACGGGTTACCAATTGAGGCAAATACTCATGCTTTTCATAAAAGGCAGTAATCACCTTAGGATTCAAAAAGCCTTTGCGCTGCTCTTCTAATTTTGCTTTAAAGATGGGCTTATATACAGCGGTGTCAAATTTGTTGTACAGCTTATTATTAAAATGTTCAGTCAGTACTACAGCAATTTCGGGTTTCTCCTTAAACCAGCTACAAGCACTTAAAACACAGCAAACAAGGATAAAAAGTAGCGTTTTTTTCAAACTCAGAAGGGAATTAGTTAACATTAATTAATCTTAGATAGACAGGCAATACAAATAAAATGCCATTATTTTTTGCATTGTATACTAAACTAGTATATATTTGCCATACGTTCCTGCAAAATTAAGGAAAAGAAAGTTAGTATAATGATTCAATTTTTAAACCATCACGTACATTACCACCATCGCCATTGCGGCGATATGTAATGTTATGTTCTGTACTTCAGAACGGTTTAAAATAGATTTTATATTTCTTATCCTTTAATTTTAGTAAGTGAAAACTCTTAAAATAGCTATCCAGAAATCGGGTAGATTAAACGAAAAATCAGTAGAAATTCTTAAAAATTGTGGTTTATCATTCGAAAACTACAAAAGCTCATTAATTTCAACAGTAACCAACTTTCCTTTAGAAATCTTATTCCTTAGAGATGACGATATTCCTGAATATGTACAGGATGGCATTGCCGATTTGGGCATTGTGGGTGAAAATGTGATTGTTGAAACAGGGGCCAATGTTTCTTACCTACAAAAACTGGGCTTTGGCAAATGTTCCCTTAAAATTGCCGTTAAAAACGATAGTGATATCAACAGTGTAGCGCAACTAGATGGCAAAGTGATTGCCACCTCCTATCCTGTAATTTTAGAAAAATTCTTAAAAGCCAACCAAGTCGAGGCACAAATAAGAAACATCTCCGGTTCTGTGGAAATTGGTCCAGGTTTGGGCTTAAGCGATGCCATTTTCGACATTGTATCTACAGGTGGTACTTTAAAAAACAACGGGCTTAGACCTTTCACTAGCGTGATGGACTCGCAAGCAGCGCTGGTATGCACCCCAGGTTTAGAATTCAATACCGAAGTATTAGAATTGGTCCAAAGAATCCAATCAGTGCTAAGGGCCAGGACTACTAAATATGTAGTGCTTAACGTAGAGAAGAAAAACCTTAAGGCAGTAGTTGAATTGTTGCCAGGTGTAAAAAGTCCAACAGTAGTTCCCTTGTTCGAGGACGATTGGGTAGCCGTTCATTCGGTAATTGATGAGCAAGATTTTTGGGTGAAAATCAATAGCCTAAAAGCGGCAGGTGCGCAGGGGATCGTGGTCATGCCAATTGAGAAAATCATTACGTAAATTGATAGATTATTTCAAGTCATGAAAGTAAATCTTGAACTAACGAATAAAGAGATGGACATTGTTTTTCGTCATTTCGACCGCAGCGAAGCGAGTGGAGAAATCTTTGAAAATGCAAGGTTTAATTTCTCCTTCAAAGATTTCTCGACTACGCTAGAAATGACGACCAATAGCTCTAAAACCACTCAAAACATTTAATTTTTACTATTAACTATTAGTTAATTTAAAATTTTAAAACATTGAAAATCTACAACTTTAAAGATTTAACTAAACAAGAACTAAAAGAACTATGCTCTCGGAGCATTTCTGACGACAATTTGGTTAAATCAAGGACAGAGGAAATCATCAACAACGTAAAAAGCAACGGCGACAATGCCTTGTTCAGCTACGCTCAGCAGTTCGACAACATTGAACTTTCCTCTCTCTTTATCGACAAAAATGAACTGGCCGAAATTGCTAAACAAATTCCTTCATCGGTTAAAAGTGCCATCGATACCGCCTACCAAAATATCCACACCTTTCATGCCTCACAACTTAAGCAAGAAGATAAAGTGGAAACCATGCCAGGCGTAACGTGCTGGCGTGAAGCAAGAGCAATTGAACGAGTGGGTCTTTATATCCCCGGAGGTACGGCAGTATTACCAAGCACTTTCTTAATGTTGGGTATCCCAGCTAAGATTGCCGGCTGTAAAGAAATCGTGGTTTGCTCTCCGCCCCAGCAAGACGGAAAGGTGAATTGCTACATTGCTTACGTAGCCACCCTACTCAACATCGAAAAGGTTTACTTGGTTGGCGGCGCACAAGCTGTTGCAGCCATGGCTTATGGTACTGAAAGCATCCCTCAAGTTTACAAGATATTTGGCCCTGGAAATCGCTATGTCACCGAGGCTAAAAAACAAATACAAAACAGCGTTGCCATCGATATGCCCGCGGGTCCGTCGGAGGTTTTAGTACTTGCAGATGACACTGCCATTCCGTCATACGTAGCCGCAGACCTTTTAGCACAAGCAGAACACGGAACTGATAGTCAGTCGATTTTAACGATTACCTCAAATGATACTGCAAATAAAATTATTGAGGAAGTAGAAAAGCAATTGCTAGCCTTACCTAGAAAGGACATCGCCGCAGCGGCCATTGCCAATTCCTACGTAATGCTCGTCGACGACCTCACCCAAGGCATGGAATTTAGCAACTACTATGCACCCGAACACTTGATATTAGCCACCGAAAAATACGAAGCACTTATCCCATTGATCAACAATGCAGGCTCGGTATTCTTGGGTAATTTAACTCCCGAAAGCGCAGGAGATTATGCTTCCGGAACCAACCACACATTACCTACAAGTGCTTTTGCTAAAGCTTATTCAGGAGTTTCTATTGATACTTTCATTAAGAAAATAACGTTTCAACATCTATCTATCAATGGGTTAAAAAACATTGGCAATACCGTAGAGATGCTTGCAGAAGCCGAAGGCCTACAAGCGCACAAGAATGCAGTGAGTATTAGACTTGAGGGATTAGGAGTTAGTGGCTAGGAACAAGTCGAAACAACAAAACAACTAAAAAACGAAACAACAAAATGGACGTAAGAGACCTACAACGAGAAAATATAAAAAACCTTAGCCCCTACTCTACCGCTAGGGACGAATTTAAAGGACAAGCAAGTGTGTACCTAGATGCCAATGAAAATAGCTTTGGCTCGCCGCTACCTGCCGACTATAACCGTTACCCGGATCCTTTGCAATTGGATTTGAAAGATGCCATCAGCAAAATTAAAGGAGTGCCTATTGAAAACACCTTTTTAGGCAATGGTAGCGACGAAGCGATTGATTTACTTTTCAGAGCTTTTTGCAATCCACGAAAAGACAATGTGATTATCCTGCCGCCTACCTACGGCATGTACGAAGTATCGGCAAACATCAACGACGTTGAAGTAAGAAAAGTGAACCTCACTCCCGATTTCCAATTGGATTTGGAGAAGATTGCAGAAACGATTGACACCAACACCAAAATCATTTTCATTTGCTCGCCAAACAACCCCACAGGAAATTCTTTAAACAGAAGCGATATAGAGACGATTCTAGCCAACTTTAAGGGTTTGGTGGTGATAGATGAGGCTTACATCAATTTCGCCAAGCAGAAGACCTTTATTCAAGAATTAACAGAATATGCAAACTTGGTAGTGTTGCAAACTTTTTCGAAGGCATGGGGTTTAGCCGCGCTACGTTTGGGCATGGCCTTTTCTTCAACACATGTAATCGATATTCTGAACAAAGTAAAACCGCCCTACAACATTAACCAAGCCACACAAGATTTGGCTTTGGCTGCTTTGCAAAACATCCAACAGGTAAACGAATGGATTAAGATTACGGTAACCGAAAGAGAAAGACTAGCCAATGCCTTAGGCAGGTTAGAAAAAGTAAGAAAAGTTTACCCATCTGACGCCAATTTCATTTTAGTTCAAATTGACCACGCACATTGGACCTATCACCAACTGGTAGATCAAGGCATTATTGTGAGAGACCGCTCCAAAGTAGTGCTTTGCGACGATTGCCTACGCATTACCATTGGCACCATTGAAGAAAACAACCAACTGTTAACCGCATTAGAAAAACTTTAACCCCCAACCCATACAAATCGCATAATGAACCACAACACAACAGATTTATCATCTTCCAATCCCTCTTTAGGGGGCAAGGGGGTGAAAATTTTATTTATCGATAGAGACGGCACACTCAATATCGAACCTGATGATGAGCAGGTAGACAGCTTTGCAAAACTGAAATTTTACCCAAGAGCTTTATACTACCTGTCGAAAATTGCCAAGGAACTAGACTATAAATTGGTAATGGTGACCAACCAAGATGGACTGGGCACTTCCTCACATCCAGAAGAGAACTTTTGGCCTATACAAAATTTTATTGTAGACACTTATGCCGCAGAAGGTGTAGTATTTGATGAGATTGTGATTGATAAAACTTTCGCGAAAGACAATGCCCCAACCCGTAAACCAGGCACTGCCCTATTGACCAAATATTTTGGAGAATCGTATGATTTACCGAACTCCTTTGTAATTGGCGATAGGCTTAACGACATTGTGCTGGCCAAGAATTTAGGGGCTAAGGGAATTTACATCCGCAATAACGATGGACTAGGCTCTGCGGAGAATTTGGACAAGTATGAAACGCTGAGCGATATCATTGCACTGGAAACCAAAAACTGGGAAGACATTTATACCTTTCTCCGTGGTGGTGCCAGAACCGTTAAACACGAACGCAATACCAACGAAACTAAAATCAGCATTAAGCTAGATTTAGACGGCACAGGAAAAGCCAAGATTGACACTGGCTTAAATTTCTTTGACCACATGCTAGACCAAATTGCTCGTCACGGGGGTATGGATTTAGACATTTTGACCAAAGGTGATTTACACATTGATGAACACCACACGATAGAAGATACTGGAATTGCTTTAGGCGAAGCCTTTGCCAAAGCAATTGGCAATAAATTAGGCATTGAGCGTTATGGCTTTTGCTTGCCAATGGACGATTGCTTAGCACAAGTAGCTATTGATTTTGGTGGTCGTGCTTGGATTGTTTGGGATGCCGAATTTAAACGTGAGCGTGTGGGCGATGTACCTACCGAGATGTTTTTCCATTTCTTTAAATCGTTTAGCGATGCTGCCAAATGCAATTTGAACGTTAAAGCCGAAGGCGAAAACGAACATCATAAAATTGAGGCTATTTTTAAAGCTTTTGCCAAGGCAATTAAAATGGCGGTTAAACGTGATGCAGAAAAAATGGTCTTACCAAGTACGAAGGGAGTGTTATAGGGGTTAGTGGCTAGTGGTTAGTAGCCAGTAGTTAGTACTGGCTCCGTCATTTCGACGAAGGAGAAATCTAGCAACCTACAACATCGTTAGATTTAACTTCGTTGATTTTCAATTCTCACTTCACTATGCTACGTATCGAAATGACGGAAAGAGCTTCGTCATTGCTGAAGAGGAACGAAGAAGCAACCTTAAAGCATTAAGCAGCAGACGAATAATAGAACTAAAATAAGTTAATTAAACCCAATAGTAGCGGAAAGTTTTATGGTAACCACTTCCCGTTAAATAACATAAAGCAAATGAGATTCCTCGTTCCTCTGAATGACAAATAGTATTAAAACTTATAGCGGATAGCGGGACTACAGAAGCCATAAAACACAAACATTCGTTTTCAAAAACTAAAAAAAATGAACGAAAACACAACAGATAACACCATCGGCATTGTAAATTATGGTGCAGGCAATATTTTTTCGCTAACGGCAGCGTTAGATAGACAAGGAATTAGTTATGGTATGGTGAACACCGAAGCGGATTTAGAAAAGTACAGCCATATCATTATCCCTGGGGTGGGCCATGCCGGTGCCGCCATGCAAAAACTACAACAAACGGGATTGGTAGAGGCCATTAAAGCCTTAACAAAACCTGTACTTGGCATTTGTGTGGGCATGCAACTGCTTACCAACCACTCGGAAGAGGGCAACGCGGATTTAATTGGTATTGTTCCTATCAAAACTAAATTGTTCGACAAAGCGCTAGGCATTAAAATACCGCACATGGGCTGGAACAACGTTAATTTTACAAACAATCCGCTGTTTACCAATGTTAAACCCCTTGCACAATTTTACTTTGTTCATTCTTATTTTATTGAATATAACCCTATTTTTGACATCGCCTCGGTAACTTATGGGAACAAGTTTTCAGCGGCCATACAGAAAAACAACTTCTTCGGCGTTCAATTCCATCCAGAGAAATCTGGCGAAGCAGGAGAACAGTTATTAAAGAACTTTTCAATGATTAGATAATTGGCTAATGTGATAAATTGATGATTAGCCAACACTTATAACTTCCAACTTAAAACTTAACTGAAAAAAAAATGTATATCATTCCAGCAATTGATATTTTAGATGGCAAGGTAGTTCGCTTACGTGAAGGCGACTATAACCAAAAAACTGAATATAACGTTTCTATCGAAGATATGATTGAGCAATACCGTTCAAACGGTACAGATTATATCCATATTATTGACTTGAATGGTGCCAAAGGCGATTTCAGCAACCAAAAAGCCCTGTTCGAAATCATTAAAAAAACGGATATGAAAGTGCAATATGGTGGCGGTATCCGTACCATTGAGCAGGTAACCAATTTGCTAGATGCAGGCATCCACCGTGTGATTGTGGGTACACAGGCCATCAGCAACCCTGATTTTCTTCCTCAATTGAGCGAGGCTTTTGCCAAAAAGGACGACTACGCTAACCGTATCGTGATTGCTATTGACGTGTTGGACGAGGTGATTAAATACTCGGGATGGATGGAAAGCTCGCCCATTAAATTGATGGACTACGTGGATAGATGTTTGGCTTTAGGCTTTTTCCGCTTTTTATGTACCGACATTAACAAAGATGGCAAGCTTGGGGGCACCGCAGTAGAGCTTTACAAAAAACTGCTTGACCACTCTCCTATGATTAAACTCATTGCTTCTGGTGGCGTAAGCTCCATGGACGACATCAAGGAACTGGCTCAATTACCCATTAGAAGTGTGGTAGTTGGAAAAGCGATTTACGAAAACCGAATTACCATTGAAGAAGTGAAACAATGGAATTTGAAGGAGTTGAGTTCGATATAAAATGACCATGAAACCCAAAAACATACTTATAACAGGTTTAATATTACTAGCTGTTAGTTTATTTATGCTTTTTTGGGGAGTTTATATGTTCACATACCAAGGTAATTATACCAAATTTATGGGTATAACTGGCATGGGTTGTTTCCTATTATGGCTACCAACGCTAATAATATCCTTAAGATTAATAGTTATTGCAAACCGAAAAAAACAAACTAAAATTTCATCATAACGAATTGTAGCTGTACAATGCCTAAAATTTTTAAGATTGCTTCGCTATGCTCGCAATGACGAAACCAAACAACATGTTGAGTAAAAGAATTATCCCCTGCCTGGATGTAAAAGATGGGCGCACTGTAAAAGGTGTAAACTTTGTTGACTTAAGAGATGCTGGTGACCCTGTGGAACTGGCTGCCCAATATGCACAACAAGGTGCTGATGAGTTGGTATTTTTAGATATTACTGCTACTCACGAACGTCGTAAAACGATGATTGAGATGGTGAAAGCGGTAGCTAGACAACTGAATATTCCTTTTACCATTGGTGGCGGTATTACCGAAATTGCAGATGCCGAAGCATTGCTTAACGCAGGTGCCGATAAAATCAGTATCAACTCTGCAGCGGTGCGTAACCCTCAGTTGATTGAAGAATTGGCGAGGGCTTTCGGAGTGCAGTTTGTAGTGGTTGCTGTAGACACCAAACACGTGGATGGCAAAAATTGGGTACATTTAAACGGTGGACGTTTGATTACCGAACTACAAACCGAAACATGGATTAAGCAAGCTGAACAACTAGGCGCTGGCGAAATACTACTGACTTCAATGGATCATGATGGTACCAAAGCGGGTTTTGACTGTGATTTATTGAAGAAAATAAATGACAGCATTAACATTCCAATTATTGCTTCAGGTGGAGCGGGCAGCATGGAGCATTTTACAGAGGTTTTCCAAAAAGCCAATGTTGATGCCGCATTAGCGGCTTCGGTGTTTCATTATGGAGAGATTTTAATACCAGATTTAAAACAGGAATTAAGTAGACATCAGATACCAGTAAGGATTTAAGCTTTCTGTCATTTCGAACGTATGTGAGACTGCGAAGTAATACCTAACATTATTATTTATATCGCTAGATTTAACTTCGTTGATTTCCAATTCTCCTCATTCTTCGTCGAAATGACGGTAAAAACGAAAACACATCTCGCTATTGCGAGGTACGAAGCAATCCTAAAGCAATTAAAATACGCTAGAATTGTAAGATTGTTTCGTACCTCGCAATGACGACAATGGAGGAAACCACCTAACAAAAAAACAAATGAGCAACATTAACACCAATCAAATAGATTTTACCAAAACAGATGGCTTAGTTCCCGTAGTAGTGCAAGATCAGCAAACTTTAGAAGTACTGATGTTAGGCTACATGAATGCCGAAGCTTTTGAGAAAACACAACAAGAAGGCAAAGTAACCTTCTTTTCTCGCTCCAAAAACCGTTTATGGACCAAGGGCGAAGAAAGTGGCAATTTCTTATTCGTTCAATCTATCGCCTTAGATTGTGATAACGATACTATTTTGATTAAAGCCAATCCTGTTGGTCCAACTTGCCATACAGGTTCTCGCAGTTGTTTTAAAACCGATTTCAATCAGAATTTTATCTTCGAATTGGAAAATATCATTAACGATAGGTATGAAAACCCTGTAGAAGGTTCCTACATCAATAAGATGCGAGGCAAAGGGCTGAACAAAATAGCTCAGAAAGTTGGTGAAGAAGGTGTTGAAACAGTAATTGCCGCTTTAGCGGAAACCAAAGAGGATTTGATTAACGAGGCTTCTGATTTGGTATTCCACTTAATGTTTTTACTTAAAGAAAAAGGCTTGGGCATTAAGGATATTGCTGAGAATTTAGAAAAAAGGCATAAGTAGTGCCCACAAAGCAAATCCACTAATCAACGCGTCATTGTGAGGTACGAAGCACTTACAACTGTAGTAAATTAGAAATCGTCTTAGGATTGATTTTTGAGATTCCTCGTACCTCGGAATGACAAGATTGTTTTCGTTATTGCGAGGCATGCACAGATTTTGAAAACCTACAAGGTTTAAACCAATTCATTACAAACCATTTTATTTAACTTAGCTTCTTATTGCTACTATCACCACACCGTGCAACACTAAACACTCTATTCCTTCACATGCTAAAATACCTCTCATACGTTAACATTTTTTTTGGTTTGGTCTTTTTAGGCTTAGCCAAAGTTAACAACAATGATCTTTTCCTTTTGTTTCTGCCATCTATATTGTTCAATTGGCTTACTTTAAACTACCTACTAAAGGGTTTCGCATTAAAGAAATGGCATAAAGTAACAGGAGCTATTAGTTTTGCCTACGCACTACTTTCAGCAGGCTATTCGGCTTACTCTCTATTGAGTTTAAGCTTCAGTACCTATTCTTATCTTCTTTTCGCGGATTTTGTTTACGGAGCTTCAATCATCGTTCAATTGCTGCTGGCATTGGGATTAGATGAGCAGCTTAAAGCGTCTTCGGTTTCAGTAGAAGAGGGCTCCACAAAATAATTTAACACACCATTTCGATCCCGAACTTTAGGGAGAGAAATCTAACTAATAGCATTATTAACCAAATTGCTAAATTTAACTTCGTTGATTTCCAATTCTCCTCCTTCGTTCGTCGAAATGAAGGCGTTTAACCTTTAGCGACTCTCCTACTCCCCTTTAACCTTCGCAAAAACCCCTCATAAAGCAAAATATTCAACCCGATAAGGCTCATTCCATAAAAGACATCTTCAAAAGGAATGGTTTTGATACGCAGCCCGATGATTTCATTACTGTTGTACCAAACAATGGGTGCATCCAAACCAGTGCCTGTTAGCACACCATTCACAATCAAAAATGGAATAATCATGATAAGGTAAGTGAAATAAAACTGTCCCAGCCAATTGGGCTTTTTCACAAATGCCAAGTACGAAATTAATAGCACAAACACCACAAAATTCATCATCGGATACATTTTATGATAGAAGCAAAACAACATCACCGCACCAAAAAGCACCAAAAGAACTGAAATCGCTTTGGTGGAATAATTTCTTAAAGCTTGCTCTTTCCAAACGCCAAAACAGTGATAGGAAAACAAACAAGCATAAGGTATACACAGGAAAAAAAGAATTTCTTCAATGGGTAATCCCCAGACAAAAACTCCCATCACATAATCTGGATTAAAGCCCCAAACTCCTTTGTCGGTAAACCAAACATCCCAAACCAAAAATAAAATGGTAGTGATGATATTGGCGGGCAAAAAAGCTTTTACGTTTTTCCAAAACATTAATTTTGGATGAAAAGAACATAAAAACGGCACAATTACCGAAAAGAAATTAACCAGTAGGTAAGTATATTGTTTCATGATGTTTTTTGCTGCATTTTTTGCTGACGCATGGCTTCCCTAAAATATTTAAAAGGCACCCAAAGCATTCCAAAACACTCCCCGTCATGCTTTCCTAAATGTTTGTGATGCATTTTATGAGCCCTTCTAATAGCTTTTAAATAGATATTATTGGTATTTCTAAACCACTTAAACCGTTGGTGGATAAAAATATCATGGACTAAAAAGTAACAAAAGCCGTAAAGTGTAATTCCGCCGGCAATCCCGATAGCAACAAAATTCCCATAAACAGAGCCCAATAAAAACAATAAAATCCCAGGAGTGGCAAAAATCAAGAAAAAGAAATCATTTTTTTCAAAAACCTGTCCATCATCCTTTTTGTGGTGATCTTTGTGCAGGCTCCACAGCCAGCCGTGCATCAAATATTTGTGCGCCAACCAAGCCACACATTCCATCGCTACAAAAGCCAACACTATACAAACAATTATCGTTAAAACCATTTTATTTCGATTTAAAGATGGTTAGTATCTGTTCCGTTCTGTAGTCAAAAATTTGCGCCAATTTCTTACGCACAATCAGCTTGTTGGCCAGCTGCCCCAACCAACCGAAAGAAATGGCGTAGGTCACCTTATCTTTCATCAAAACAGCACCATCTTTTTCCTCGAAAGTATGTTCATGGTGCCAATAAGCATAAGGTCCCTTCAACTGTTCGTCTACAAATGAATAAGGTGCATTTACAGCGCTAATTTGGCTCAACCATCTTAAAGGCACCCCTGCCAATGGCCTCACCACATACTCAATAATTAGCCCGTTATGAATATGTTGGGGTAAGTTTTTGGTCACTACCCTAAATTCCATTTCAGCGGGCGTAATTTTAGCAAGGTTACTCGGATTACTGAAGAAATCCCACGCTTCTACTACTGAAATGGGCAAAACGGTTTCTCTATATAATTGGTACTTCTTCATTTTTCCAACCAATGATCTAAAATCCCTTTATCCAACACTTCCGCTAAAATAATTTTAAACCAAGGCGTATACTTTTCTGGATGAGCTTCCACGTCTTGCTTTAAAGTATCTATTGTCACATACCTCCAGTCGCTTACTTCATTTTCATCTGGCTGTGGTATTCCCGAAAATTTTCCAAAAAAAACATGGTCAAATTCATGCTCAAACAAACCTTTGCCTACATCAGCTTTATAAATGAAACTATAAGCCCATTGGGTATCACAAGCAATTCCCATTTCCTCCTGCAAACGCCTATTTACGGCATCATGCAAAGTTTCCCCTTCCCTAGGGTGACTACAACAGGCATTCGTCCACATGCCACCGCAATGATATTTATCCAGCGCACGTTGTTGAAGCAACACTTCGTTTTTATCATTCAATAAAAAAACAGAAAAAGCACGGTGTAGCTTGGCTTCTCGATGGGCCTGCATCTTTTCCATCAATCCAATCTCTCTATCTTCGGTATCTACTATTATGACTTCTTCTATCATTTGGCGATGTTGGTTAATTGTTGTTTTTCTTCAGGTGTCAATTTTTGTTGCTTCATAAATGAAACAATAGTTTTGACTAGTTGTTCGTCTATTTGATCGCTATTTAAGCTTTTTAAGATTAACTTTTTATCGCTTTCAACATGGCTATTATAACCTAAAATGGATGGAGCCGACACTTGTGTAGCGTATCTTAAAAACACTAATTCTACATTTTCACTATCCTTTGAAATGGCCGTATTGAGCATCTTTTTGCCTGCATTAAAATAACTCAACTTGGTAAACGGATTAAAAACATGCTTGGCCATCACCATTTTAGTGGCACCTTTATAACCCAATACAAAAGCATTCTGTTCTTGTTTTTCTAAAATAGAAAGCAGATTTTGCGCCGTTTGTTTGCTTTCTACAGACTTGGCATACATCGATCTAATGTTTTGCTTGGAAGATTCTGTAAACAGCAAAAAAAAGACCGAAACAAATAGAACAATTGGTTTAACCCACATGAGCTGACAGTTTTCCAGAAGTCTGTAGCACAAAGAAGGTATTTAACATGAGTAACGCCTTTTGGAAATCGGGCACTCTTACTCTTTTTTCCATGATGTGCTTTGCAGGAATCTCCTGTATTTTTCTAAATAATGACTTATAGTAAATGTAGGCCAAATATACGCCCTTTTTTGCGCAACGAGGCAGCTTTGCAATGCCTGCCAAGGCTTCGTCAAATTCAGCTTTTATCTCTTGCTCTATCAATGCTTTATCCTCTTCCGTAAAGCAATCAAAATTCATATTGGGAAAATACATTCTCCCCAATTCTAAATGATCAGCTTTGATATCCCTCAAAAAATTCACCTTCTGAAATGCCGAACCTAACTTCATTGCGGCATGTCTTAAAGTATGATATTCATGAGAATCACCATTACAAAACACTTTTAAACACATCAGCCCAACTACCTCTGCCGAGCCAAAAATGTATTTTTCATACAGTTGTTTGGTATATACCTGCTTCTCCAAATCCATTTCCATACTATCCAAAAAAGCCTCGATCAATTCAATATCTATCTGGTATTGATGCACGGCTTGTTGAAAGCTATTGATGATTGGATTTAAGCTGATTTTATTCTCCAGAGCAGCATAGGTTTCACTCTTCAGTTGTGCCAAAAGCCCTTTCCTATCATAACCATGAAAAGAATCTACTACTTCATCGGCCAGCCTTACAAAACCGTAAATGGCAAAAATAGCGGGCCTGATACTTGATGAAAGAAATTTAATACCCAATGAAAAAGAAGTACTATACTTCTGTGTAGTTACTTCGCTGCATTTAGCCGACACCTGATCAAAAATTGCTTTCATCTTTATTTTTGTTGTTTTACAATGTAATTGGCCACTACTTGTCCAGAAATAATTGCCGGCGGAACGCCTGGTCCTGGTACCGTTAATTGGCCTGTGTAGTAAAAATTCTTTAGCTTTTTGTTTTTGATAGATGGTTTTAGCAAAGCGGTTTGCTTTAAAGTATTGGCCAAGCCATAAGCATTACCTTTAAAGGCATGATAATCGTTTACGAAATCGGTGTAGGCGTAAGTAGTTTTAGTAATGATATTCTCTCTGAACTTCTCGCCGCAGAAATCTTCTAACCTATCCACTAATTCGTCAAAGTATTTGGCCTTTATTTCTTCGGTATCTTTTAAACCTGGTGCTACTGGAATAAGCATAAACAAATTCTCCATCCCTTCTGGAGCCACACTTGCATCTGTTTTCGATGGACAACAAACGTAATACAAAGGATTTTCAGGCCATTTAGGTTCGTCGTAAATAGCATGAGCATGTATTGCAAAATCGTGCTCAAAAAACAGATTATGATGTTGCAACCTTGGTAGTTTTTTATTCACTCCAACATAATATAACAAGCACGATGGTGCCATTACCCGCTTTTCCCAATAGCTTTGGGTGTAATTACTAAATGATTTTGGCAATAGCTTTTGGTCGATATGATGGTAGTCGCCAGCACCAACAACCAAATCTGCTTCAATATTTCCTTTTGCAGTAATCACGTGAGTAACCTTGTTATCCTTAACCTCCACTGATTTTACTTCGTTACCCAACATAAATTCAACCCCTTTTTCCAATGCCAAGGTATGCATAGCTTTCGCCAACTCGCCAAAGCCGCCAACAGGATACCAAGTGCCCAGTTTAATATCCGCATAATTCATCATACTATATAAAGCAGGAATATTTTGAGGAATAGCACCCAAAAACAATACTGGAAACTCCAACAGCTGCAACAATTTGGGCGACTTGAAATAACGACGAACGTGCTTGGCAAAAGATTGCAATAAATCGAGTTTAGATGCCGCTTTAAACACCTTCATGTCCATAAATTCGAACAAGCTCAATCCTGGTTTATGTACAAATTCGTTGATCCCTATCTCATATTTATATTCAGCTTCTGCTAAAAAACGATCTAACATAGCGCCGCTACCAGATTCTATTTGTTCAAATGCAGCTTTTAATGCGCCGTAAGTAGCGGGAACTTCAAAAACGTCATCTTTATGGTAAACTACCTGATAAGATGGATCTAATCGTTTAAGCTCAAAATAATCTGCAGTTGAACGGCCGAATTGCTGAAAGAATTTTTCCATCACATCGGGCATCCAATACCAGCTTGGTCCCATATCAAAAGTGAAACCGTCTTTTTTGAATACCCTAGCCCTACCCCCTATTTGCTCATTTTTTTCTACCACCGTTACCTCATAGCCCTTTGCAGCCAAGGTAATGGCAGCACTTAAGCCGGCAAAGCCAGCACCTATCACTACTATACGGGTAGAGTTATCTTTCATCATCTTTCAGGTTAACAACAAACATACATCTATTTTGTTTAACTTTTTATTAAAAAAATTAAACAAAATAAAACATTGCAAAAATTCTATAGCAATTGAGCTTGTCATAAAAACAGTAGTAAAGTTCGAATAGTTTTAAAACTCCTCTGCCAGTTGTTTTAAACTGGCAAAAAGGTGAAAATGAGCGGGCAACTCTGGAGACAGCTCAAAAATATTAGCACTTGCGATATAGACCTTTTTTGATGGTGGAACAACTTTCAGCTTATTGATAAAAGGGTTAACATCGCCAATAGTCATGGGATTGGAGACATTACAGACTAAAATATCTGGATTACTTACTTCCATTATTTTGGGCAAATCACTTAAAGGAACTGCCTGCCCTAGATAAATGGTTTTATAGCCCTTGTTTTTTAACAGGTAACTAAAGAAAAGCAAACCCAGTTCGTGGAGCTCGTTTTCGGGCAACAACAATAATATTTTTTTTGCTGATGAGTTAGCCACCACTCCAATATTATCAATCGCAGAAATGAGCTTTTGCCTCACCATGTTACTGATAAAATGCTCCTGTGCCGGGTTAATCGAATCAATTTGCCACATGATTCCAATACGACTAAAAAAAGGAAAAATGATGCGATTGATGGTATCTTCAAAACCCAGCCTGGCTACCGACTTATAAAAAGCTTGCTGGAACAAAGCTTCATCCAAATCGATCATACTGAGCATCAATCCGTCAAAAAGGTCATCATCTCCACTTCTTACAAAGCTTAAATCCTTCACTTTATCGGTAATTTCCGAAGGAGTCATTCTCGCAATATGGGAAATTTTAATGCCATTGCGATTAAGCACGTTAATGTTCAGCAGTAATTTGAGGTGTTCATTCCCGTAATAACGGATGTTGGTTTGGGTTCTTAATGGCGTGATGATTTGGTATCGTTTTTCCCACATCCTTAACGTAGCTGCCCTAATACCCGAAAGTATTTCGAGATCCTTAATCGAATATTTAGCAACGACACCCATGGCAGTACTACACTTTGTTTAAGTTAAGAGACTACAAATCTAAACAAAAATTGTTTTGTCGATTATTCCTGAAAAGATTGTCAAAAATCACACCATGATGAAACTTTTATACAGATAAGCTTATTTTTGTAATTATGCTGAAACACCTACGCACTTTTACTGGACACCAAAACCCTATCTATGCCCTTACAAAAGCCAATGAACAAGGTATTTTTTACACTGCGGGGAATGATAAAGGCGTAGTAGAGTGGTCGCTCAGCAAAATGGCTTTTCAATCGGTCAAATTACCTGTACAGAGCTCGGTTTATTTCCTGCATATTGATCAGAATCAATTATTCATTGCGGAAAGAAGTGGTGCTTTTTCTGTTTTCGATCTACAAAACCAAACGGTTACCGCCAGAATAAACGCTCACGCCAAGCCTATTTTTGGGATGGCAAGTATTGCACGAAAAAATGAATTGTTAACGAGTAGTGAGGATGGTACCGTAGCGATATGGTCCTTAGATAATTTTGAGGAGCTTTATCGTTTACCCATTTCCTATGATACCGTAAGGTGTATCGCTGTTTCTCCTAATGAGAAAGAAATCGCTTTTGGATGTAAAGACAGTTCCATCCACATTTATAATGCGGATGATTATAGCTTAAAAGCAATTTTAAAGGAACACAGCCTGGGTATTACCTCATTAGCGTACCATCCTACTGGCAAATACCTCATTTCAGGAAGTAGGGATGCGCAGCTTAAAATTTGGGATGGCATCACCTATCAACTCAGCCACAGTATTCCTGCGCACATGTTTGGTATTTACGATATTGCATTTCATCCAACCTTAGCCTACTTTGTGACGGCAAGTCAAGACAAGAGCATTAAACTTTGGGACGCTGAAAATTTCAAACTTTACAAAATCATTAGCATCGAAAAAATGGGCATTGGACATACCCATTCCATCAATAAAGTTGCTTGGAACCAAGATGGCAGCCAGTTAATTTCTACTGGTGATGATAAGAAGGTGATGATTTGGGAGCTGGAAGCTTAAACCTACAACAATCCTCCAAATCCTTTACCAAAGCGATAAGTTAAGCTAAACTCGTAAGTGTTATTGTTAAAAGTTCTGGTTAAGGGCTTACTAGTGGTGGCAAATTGGTAACCAAAGCCAATATTCAAATTTTTGATGAACAAGCTGGCCAAAGCAGCCATTTCTCCTTCTGTTCCAACATTTGCGCCCAAACCAAAAGTTTTCTTAACGTACACCATTGCCGAAACATCTGCCTGCACGTCAAGATTCTTCGCATAGCTCACTAAGGTTGCGGGCTTTAAATCGAAATCTGCCCCCAAAGGAAATACTGCTCCCGCAGTGAAATGATACAAAGTACTGGCATCATAATTTAAGGAGCTTGAGCCCAACCCAAGCTTAGAAAACGTTAAACGAGGAAGGGAAAAACCTGCGTAAAATTTATCGGGGCGATAATACATCACACTGGCGGAAAGCATCCCTTCTGTCTCTCTTAAATCGTTATTGAACAATGGATCTGACGAAGATAATTGCGAAAAGTTCCCGTTGTAATAACTTAACCCCGCTCCTACAGATACCGCTAGATAATCTTTGCCAGAAAGTTGCACTTGCTTACCTACAAAAGCCAAAGCCTCGCCTAATTTTTCTACGGATACATTCTCATGGCGGATATTCAATCCCACCCTCAAATCAGATTTTCCGATGGGCATGCTTGCTGCCAAACGATAAGCGGTAGGCGCTCCTTCTAAATCAACCCATTGGTAGCGGCCAATTAAGCTTACTTGTGCCTCTTTATACAGAAAACTCCCTGCGGTATTCACTGGAATTACGGAAGTACCGTATTGACTATAGTTGGTATTTTGTTGGGCCTTAGCGGTCAATTGAACAAAACAAAAGCCCAGTATCGTAAAAATATATCTAATCTTCATTTTCTTAAGTTTTGAAATTGATGGCATTAGTTTTTAATGAACAGATAGCCTTTCTTTTGCACCCATTGGCCATTTTGCTTGAATTCTATGGAATAATAGTAGGTGCCATCTGGCAACTTATCGCCACTATTACTTTTCCCCGCAAAAACAACCGTATCATTGTTGTAGCCCTTTTGCTCATAAACTTTTGCACCACCCCTGTTCACAATCTTCACTTGGTTTTCAGGATAGGCTTTGATGCCTTCCACTACAAAAACATCGTTAATACCATCTCCATTGGGAGATAAAGCCTGTGTGATTAATATTTGGGTATTTCCAGCCGTATGAATCAGCACCTCTCGCTCAATATTGGTAGCAGGCAGATAGAACTCGTTACCCGCTTGAGAGGCGGTGATTTTGATCGTTCCTAAACCTTTCACTTGCAGTTTGTTGTCGGGGGTAATGATACCAACACTAGACTCATTAGCTGAAAAAACAACTGGAAGTCCAGAAGAACTGGTTGCCGTTAAAGCCACTACGCCTGCATAACGACTAATAGGCGTTGGTTGATTAAAAGTAAGGGTTTGAGGAGCTTTATCGATGGTAAAACTAACTTCTACTGGTGTAGCAGGATTATAATCGGCATTACCAGTTTGCATGGCCCTAATGGTGGCCAAACCTGTGTTGGTAATGGTTACGGTTGAGCCACTAATGGTAATATTATTGGTTAAAGCCTGATAAGTTACCTGAAGGCCAGAACTGGCAGTAGCATTTAAAGCGAAAGGTAATTCTCCATAAACTTTATTGCTAATGGCCGGAAAAGTAATCGCTTGCCTTGGATCATTCCATTTGGCATACAAAGTAGTGTTCCCCGTTACTACATCTGTGGTAAAATTCCATGGAGTAGTTAAAGTAGCTTCTTTGTACCATCCACCAAAAATCACATCGGTTTTGGTAGGCTCAGCTGGTGCGGCAAAGGTACTATTGTAATTCACTTGTACTGAACTTACCGCTGTTCCACCATTACTCTCGAAAGTTACGGCATAAGTAATTGGGGTCCATTTAGCATACAAGGTCATTGGTGCGGTCACCACATCTGTTGTAAAGTTCCAAGGCGTATTAAGTGCATTGTCTTTATACCATCCACCAAAAGTATAACCTGTACGAGTAGGATTGGCGGGCTGAACGATGGTTTGATTTGGATTGGCATAGATTTCAGGAACTGCAGAACCTCCATTGGTGTTAAAGGTTACGAATAAAGGTAATATCGATTCATCGTACACATTGATATCATCAAAATAAATTTGAAGGATATTGGTCGTCGTGATATTTGAATGGAAGCCCAGCCTAAATTGATTCAAAGGAACTGTAGGACCAAAGGCTGCCTGGTTACTGTATACCTTAGTAGTGCCAACCCATAAATCCCATTTATCATTCTCTACACTTACATTGGTGCCATCAGGCGCTTGATAAACAATTGGATTATCGGAATTATTAACCACAAAAGTGATTTGTTGCTCCCCAGAAAACAATTGGGTAGAGGATTCAGGAGCTTTTGTTTGCCCATTTAAGGCCGACATGATATTGATAGCAAACGAATTGCCAGAAATAGAAATACCGAATTTGCTATGTGCATTACCTGCTCCTGCCACATTATCGGGCAAGTTGGCACTATTTTCGAAACCATTACCGACAAAGAAATGGCCGTGGTTTGTAATGGTTGTAGAAGGATTAACTGCATTAGCTACTTCCATTTTAAATTTAATGATCGCAACCTTTGGTGTTGTAGCAAAATTGACATTCCTTACCGCTTGCGCAGAACCTGTTCCGTTTTTATTGATTTTTAACCTTCCGTTGTCTATCACAAAAGGCGAAGAACCAAAGGCACTGAAAAAGGTAAATTGTCCTGAATTTGGCGTGGTTACATTTACGTAACTGGAGGCGGTAGCGGAACTGCTGAAGTTTTGTGAAAAAACCTGCGCAAAGCTGTTACCCATCCCAACCCATAAAAACAGTGCTATTAAATATGTTATTTTCTTCATCTGTAAGCGCTTTTATGGTTCTACATTAATTTCGATTTGCTTAACCACTTCCTTGCGGCCATATACGCTGCTGTTTGCAATTAAAAAAGTAGCGAGATATTTGCCTGGGGTTTTGTAAACATATTGGTAAGAAGCCGATTCAGGATCTGATACAATTTTGATCGGGTTTGGCTTATCGAGTCCTAAATTAACCTGCTCCGATTTGTGTAGCGGCGCACTAATGGCCCAACCTTCTTTAAAAGTATCGTTAGCAAATGTGCCCGACCATAGGATACGCGTAGAGTTAACGTTTGGTGCAGGAGATACCGTAACACCATCAAAACCCTCGCCCAACACCAGCTTGAAAGCACAGTCGACGAAATCGTAAACCACGCCCGACAAACTTGGATCTTGTGTAACCACTCCTTGTATTTTAAACTCTGCTACTTGAAATTGGGTACGTTGCGAATTTGCTTGCGTGGTGAAAAACCAACCAAAATACACGGGTTTGCCATCTGTAGGAAATAAATTTGAAATTTCTAAATCTCCCGAATTGGAAAAAGTAGCACTTGTACCCACAATAGGTGGAACAGTGAACTGATCAGTCATATCTACCCACGTAGCCGCTCTAATAGATGCTCGGTCATATACCCCATTAAAATCCGTTGAATATTTAAGGCGGGCACAATCTGTGTTGTTCCCTGCGTATTTCGCTGACCTAAAACTTAAAACGTTATTCGATTGATAAATCCGCTCTTTGTTATGAAAAGCATAGTCCATTCCCTTTTCACCCGAATAGAAAGAAATAAAATCTGCGTTTCCATCGAAATTAAACACCACCACATCTCCAACTTTTACCGTAGTTTTTGCCGCCGTAATTTGTAGCGTTGGTTCTTCTACGTGGTACTCTTTAGCACAGCCAAGGCTTAAAAAAGCCAAAAATATACCTAGTTTATATTTTACAGTCTTCATATCCTTTAACATTTACCAGCCAACATTTTGTGTAAGTTTTCTATTTACGCCCATTTCATAAGTTGGAATTGGCCAAACAACATCCCGAGGCATCGCATTGCCATAATATGATCTGGCACTCACCAGATAGGAAGAAGTTCCTGCAGGCACTTGCCCCAAAATGAATTTCATGTTGCTATAGAAATCTCCCCAACGTACCAAATCGTTTTTCCTTAAGGCTTCAAAACATAGTTCTCTTGCTCGCTCCTCTTTAATCTCAGCCTTAAAATCATCATACAAAAGGCCATTTACATCCACTTGTGAGCTTGGAGTTTTTACAGGTAAACCTGCGCCTCTGCGTCGTACTTGGTTAATGGCTTCGTTTGCTTCAGTACTTGGCCCATGTGCTGATTCATTAATGGCTTCAGCATACATCAACAACACATCTGAATAGCGTAAAAGTGGAAAGTTTTGTGGCGTACTGGTAGTACTTTTTGGCAGCAGTATCTCACTTTCTCTTCTAAATTTGCCACAATAGCGTTGGAATGGGGTTCCACCAGTATAAAACGTTTTTACACGAGGGGTACCAGTGTAGTAATAATTAGCAATAGCCCAGTCTCGTCTCAAGTCTGTACTTTCATATACTTCATACAACCAAGCACTTGGTCTAATGGCACCAATGGAATAACCGATATTAGAGTCATCCGCTGGATAACTTATACCATTGTTACGACCAACCATCCCCCCTGTATTCACATAAATACCAGTGCCATTTCCCCAAAAATCAACTTCAAAAATGCTTTCTTTGGTATCAAATTTATCGGTTGCCAAATTCACAAAAACCTGCTGATAAGATGCATTCAAATCATGCTGACCTGTTTCCATCACTTTTTTAGCCCAGGAAGCGGCTTCTGCATATTTATCGGCTTCGTTTAAGGGTTGTCCAGCCATGTACAAGCAAGTTCTGGCCAACATTCCCCAAGCAGCAGATTTAGTAGCAATGGTTCCTGCCGAAACTTGTGTAATAGGTTTTAGCAAATCCGCAGCAGCCTGAAAATCAGTTAACACCACGGTATAAACTTCCTTTAGGGATGAACGAGGAATCTGTAAATCCTCCGTTTTAGCAGAGCGTGTAGCCTTTAATTGCACAGGCACACCACCAAACTTACTGGCCAACATCAAATAGTAGTAGCCACGTAGAAACAAGGCCTGTCCTTTAATGTGGTTTCGCTCCGCTTGAGCAATCTGGATCGTAGGATCATCTACACTTTCCAAAAGCAAATTTGCCCTGTTGATACCACGGTACACCGAACGGTAGTAACCTAGTATTTTTGAGTCGCTGGCAAAAACGGTATAATCGCCAACAGAGGCCAAATCAGAACTGTAAGATTCGTAACCTTCATCGGTTTCCAAACCTAAACGTCCCAATATGTTGCCACCGTACAAAGTACCATCGGCCAGTATGGCATAAGCACCTCTTAGTGCGGCATTTAATTGTTCTTCTGTTTTGTAATAATCATCTGCCACGATGATGTATTCCTCTGGTTTTACGTCCAATATCTTATTACAAGATAGACTAAGCATCAATCCGAAAAGTAGGGACAATTTGTTTATCGCTTTCATGTTTTATCTTGTTAAAAAATTACCTTAAGTCCAAAAGTGGTGATCCTGTTTCGGGCATAGGCCGAATAGTCGAAACCAGGGGTAAGGATAGAATTACGGGTAGATACTTCTGGGTCCATTCCCGAATAATCTGTCAAAGTGAACAGGTTTTGACCTGATACATAAAGCTGCAAAGCTGTTAGTGATTTGATCATCTTTTTAGGGAAATTATAGCTCAACTGAACGGTTTTCAACCTTAAGAATGAACCATCTTCGAGTGTACGGGTCGAATAAACACCTCTTGGTCCAGCGCCATCAATACCGTAATAGGTGTTGTTCTGATTATCTGGTGTCCAGCGGTTGTTATAACTTGCAAATTGGTTCAAATTTGGTCTGTTTGCAGGGTTTCCTTCCAGCATTAATCTATTGGCGTTCATGATATCGTTACCATAACTCCATTGGAAAAATACACTAAGCGCAAAGTTTTTGTAGTTGAAATTGTTATTGAAACCACCAATATGTTTAGGTAAGCCACGACCAATAATCACCATATCTTTCTCATTCACTACACCATCACCATTTTGATCTACATATTTAATATCACCTGGTTTAATGGTCGCACGATCGTTACCATTGGTTGGTACGGTTGCTTTTAAGGTGTAACTTCCGTCGGCTCTTTTATCAAAATCCGAATATTGGTAATTACCTGCCCATACTACTCCATAAAATGAGCCAACTGGTTTGCCTACTTGTGCAAAATAAAGCGGCGTACCATTGTAATCTCCAGTGAAGGAAACATTAGTCAACATGCTCGATTCGCCATCCGTTAATGCCAACACTTTATTTCTGTTGAAAGAGATGTTAAAATCACTTGACCATGAGAAGTTCTTGGTTTTGATGTTCACCGTATTTAAAGTAAACTCCAATCCGGTGTTCTGTATTTTACCGATGTTCCGCATTACCGTATTGAAACCAGAACTGAGCGGTGCACTGGCATTTAGCAATAAATCACTGGTTACTTTTTTATAAGCGTCAATGGTAAGGTTAATTCTATTTTTGAATAAAGAAAGTTCATAACCGATATCTAACTGTGAAGTCCGCTCCCATTTTAAGTCACGGTTGCCCAAACTATTGATGACCATCGCATATTTTGGGGTTTCGCCATTGAAGGAATAGTAATCGCCCACGTCTAACGACATATAAGGTGCAAAATCGTTAATGCGGTTATTTCCCGTTACGCCATAGCTGATCCTCAATTTAGAATCAGATATAAAGCGTAATTTCTTCATAAAATTTTCTTTTCCCATTTGCCATGCAAAAGCTGCCGAAGGGAAATAGGCCCATCTGTTTTCTTTGGCAAATTTAGAAGAACCATCGGTTCTGATTGAGGCGGTAAACAAGTATTTAGATTTATAGTTATAATTTACACGGCTTAAAAACGATACTAACGTATTTACACCTGCAGACGAAGTTACGGAATTAGGAATACCTAATTGCAAAGCTCTTAAGCCTAATTCTTCGTTAGGAATATTGATGGCCACAAAGCCGTAGTTATCCATATTTGTTCCCTGGGCGGTTGCCCCCAATAACACATCAAATAGATGATCTTTATTGATACGTTTTTTGTAAGTCACCGTATTTTCGCTCATCCAATCGTTTAAAGTAATTTCGCCAAAAGACCCATTTACGCCCAAAAGGTTGTTAGGTGTTGCGAAACCTCGATAGGTATTAGAGTTATTAAAGCTTTCGTTTCTGGTTATTCGGGTATTGTAACCGCCACGAATGTTGAGTTTAAAGTCCTTCAAAAAGTCGTAGGTAATGCCCGCATTAATGTTCAAAGTGGTTCTTCCCTGCTGACGAATTTCATTCTTGGTAGATACAATAGGGTTCATCACCAATACCGTAGTTGAACTTACATCGTCATCAAACAAATCTTCGAAAAGGTCGGCACCTCCTGTATTTAAGGGCCTGTAGCCCCACACCCGGTACATCAAGTAAGTAGCATAGGCATTGGCGCTTGAAGCTTGGCTAGCCACCGTTTGTCCATAGTTTTTATCGTAGGAGTAATTAATGTTTAAGGATGCTTTTAGTTTTGTATTGATATTTTGATCAATTGCTGCACGCATTTGCTTTCTGTTCAATCCAGAACTAATAATTACTCCATCTTGATCCACAAAATTAGCAGAGAAAGAATATTTGGTTTGCGCTGTACCACCGCGTAGCGACAAGCTGTGGTTGTGCGCTAAAGCATTTCTGAAAAGATGGTCTTGCCAATCAATCTGGTCAGCATTTTTATAATCTTGTAAGGTGTAGCCAGGTTTGGTAAGGTACATATCCGTCATGCTTACGGGATCCCTATCCAATTGATAGCGCACAAAATCATAAGGCGTCATCATGTCCATTTTCTTGGTAGGTTCATGATAGCCTACAAATGCATTATAAGAAACCTGTGGTTTACCTATTTTTCCTTTCTTGGTTTCAAGGATGATTACGCCGTTTGCACCTCTTGTACCGTAAATAGCCGTAGCCGATGCGTCTTTTAAAACACTAATTGATTCAATATCATCAGGATTGATGGAACTAGCGTTAAAATCTTCTATCGGAAAACCGTCTACCACATAAAGTGGCGCATTACTTTGGGTAATAGAGTTTCCGCCACGGATCACGATATTGATATCATCGCCAGGCTGCCCTGAATTGGATGATACCTGTACACCCGCAATACGACCTGCCAATGCTTCTTCAAACGAAGTTACTGGCGCCTTAGTCATTTCTTCTATCTTCACCTGCCCTACAGAACCTGTAATATCCTGCTTATTCACCTGCCCATAACCAATAATCACTACTTCTTGCAATGCTTTTGGATCTTGCTTTAATTTGATAGCAGCATTACCTAAATTTTTGACTGGTATTTCTCTTTGCAAATAACCCACCATTGTAAACACAATAGTTTCATTATCGCGTGCCCGCAGTGAAAATTTACCATCTTTATCAGAGGCTACGCCACGTTTGGGGTCTTCCTTAACCCGCACGTAAACACCCACCAAAGTTTCGCCTTCTTCGTCGGTAATGGTTCCGCTAAATAGCTTTAAGTCCTGTTGTGCGTAGGCGCTGCCAAAACAGCACAAAAGCAATAACAAAAGCTTCGTAGTTTTTAAAAGGTACTGCATTATCGCTTCTATTTAAAATTCATATCTGTCTATTGTCAATCCATGCTTCGGGACAAAAAAAGATTGTTCCGAAATGAATTAACTTCATTTGGTTATTAAGATTTATTGGAGAGATCGTTGTGTTTTGCTGGCTGCTTAGTGCAATTAGTGGACGTTCATACCCATTTATTTATCTTCAGTTTATTTGGTTGGTTGTTTAGTTTGTTAATGAGATTTCAAGGCCTCATTGTTGTTGGTTGTATATTTGGTTATTTCGATAGTATAAAGATAGCAGATAACTTTACATGAGTAATTGTGATTATTAGCTATTTATTGTAGCATGTTATCATATAATGAAGCATTGCCCTAAATAACAAAAACACATTTATTTGCTTTTACAACAATAAAACAAAAGTTTGCAAAATACAATAGCCTTAAAAAGTATTTAAGGCTATTGGGTAACATATTTGATAAATGAGCTATTTCCAAGAAAGGTCTTTCCTATCGTAGAACATAAAAGTACCATATTCAGTTCCTACTACAAGGTTTAAAGTTTTTCCATCTCCTCCAATATAGGCAGTAGTTGGCGCACACTCATGCGCTCCCAAAAGAATATCATTTCCTTTAAACTTCATCATTTTTGGAAATTCATATACAGGCTCGGCATCTGTACCCGCATTACGCAGAAAAAGTACCGCAGCTCCTTCGCCCTTCTTTTTACGGAAATAAGGCAAACCATTGATGGGATTCGGAATTGCCGCTCCCCTTCCCGTACCAATTAGCAAATCTTTTACGCCGTCGCCATCCCAATCTACAATTTGGGTTTTGGCCCGACCTACTTGCCCGCCCTTACGACGATGCCCATTGATGAACGTTCCATCAGTGAGTTTAAGTTTCCCTCCATCACTTAGGTTATAGGCATCTATTTTATAATAAAGATGAAATTGATTGTCTGAATCTAAAATCACATAAGCATCTTTCCCCGCCATACTTCCAACACCAGGAATAGAGCGCCAGCCTCCGTGCACATTTAAACCTTTATAAAAAAGTGGCTTTTCTACTTCTAACTCAGGTTTGGTTTTAGTGCCAATATTGAGATACACCATAAATTTCCCACGACTATCACCCGTAAGGATGTCAGGTAAACCATCGCCATTCCAATCGTAAACCACTGGACAAACATAGCCCCAACGAGCTTCATGAGGTCCCTGAATATCTTCACGATAACCCGGTTGCACATGAATAGCTACTCCACCAGCCTTTAAAGCCACAGGATCTTGATAGGCAGGTTTTTGGTTAGTTCCCGTATTTTTGAAAAACAGGATATTGCCTGCCGAGTTTCCCGAAATAATATCGATTAAGCCATCACCATCCCAATCAGCCAAACTAGGTACCACCAATGAACCACCGTACAACAAAGGATTTTCTTGCTTTACGCTGATGGCATCTTCAAAAACTAGATTGCCTTGTTTATCCTTTTGTTTGGTATTTGGATAATAAACAATACCCCCTTCTCCTGAAATGAAAATGCCTTCGGTTTTACCTTCTATTTTAAAATAAGCAGGAAAGGCATTTACTGTTGGGCTACGACGTAAAATATGCTTCTGATCTACCACATATTTATTGGGAAAAAGTTGTTCACCGTCTATTTGATAAGCAAGGATGTTCCCCATCCGAGTCCCACAAAGCACATATTGTTCTTTATCATTAAACTGGAAACTCGTATAACCACTAATACCGAAATAAGCTTGATCCAGTTCAGTCAATGGCTTTGCTTCCAATTTGGTCAGGTTTTCTAAATCATTAGCTATGGCTCCATAAATACCCACTTCCGACAAAGGATTAGGCCAATAACCCTCTGGGGTATAATAGGCACTATCCACTTTCATTTTTACATTTTCAATACTTGGTTTTGGAACAGTAAATAAAAATAGGTATTTACCTTGCAAGGTTCTTATTACGCCAAAGGTTGACATACCCCAAGGCAAACCATTAACGTTAATATTGCTCCCCCCTTCAAAACCATTGCTTTTAGGGTTGAAGTTTGCTTTTTTTAGCAGTTTGCCACCAAAACGCCAGAAACCAAAAATTGCTTGATTAGGATTTTGGAGGATAATTGCTTTATTCTCACCAGTATCTTCAAAAGGCAAAGTCAGCTTAATTCCTTGAGAGAAAACAGGTTCTCCTTTTTCGGTTAGTTTCTTAAAATGATAAAGATAAGTACCTGGCGCCCTGATATCCGATTGTACAAACAAGTCTGGATAGTCATCATCGTTCACTTTGGCCGTCCCCATTACTATGCCTGTTAAAGAAGGCGCAGCAAAATTGCCAATACCACTGGCATTACCATTTTTAATAGGCTGGCCACTAATCAAGAAATCGCTTTGCGCAACTGCCCCAAGACTACTTATACCTAAAAACAGAAAGAGAATACTACGTTTTAACATTATGGTTTGATAAACTTGTTACTGATGACTGGCTGCCCTTCTACCCATAAACTTGCCAAATATACTCCCTTGTTTAAAAACACAGGCAAGGTTAAACGTTCTTCGCCACCGACCAACTTAATCTTTTGACTTAATATTTTCCTGCCTACTATATCATGGATTTCGATAATCGCGTTTCCATTAAGAGATGAAGTGAATACATTAACCACATCTTGTTGGGCAGGCGCATTGATTTGGAAATGATACTCAGTCATTTTAACCGATACCGCTATTGGTGTAGAAAGTTTGCTATCGCCATTAAAATCCACCTGTTTTAGTTGGTAATAATTTAAGCCCAAAACAGGGTTATTATCGGCATATCGGTATTCGCTTTTTTGAGTCGTAGTTCCTTTACCATCTAGTTGTCCCAACGATGTAAAAGGCGAGCCATTGATACTTCGAAGAACCTCAAAATGAGCATTATCTTTTTCTGCAGAGGTGGTCCATTGCAACTGCACCACATTTTTATTGGCTTTACCAGAGAGTTTCAAATCATAAACAGGCATTACTTGGTCATCATCAGCAATAGTGCCCGTAAAGGTAAGCACGGTTCTGCCTGTAGTACTGTTTTCGCCTTTTCCAAAACCAAAACCTCTCTCCGAATCTGTGCTTCCTGCATCAGCTCCCCAAGCATAAATCCTAAAATAAACGTTGGTAGTGCCGCTTAGATTTTTAAGGGCAGTAAGATGCTTCAAACTAATTTCAGACTGGTCTTCACCTTGTGCATCTGTTAAACCAATACTATTGTCTCCTGTATAAATTTCGATGTAGTTGATATTATCCAAACTATAGTACCATTTATAGTTTTTTACCGATTTAGCGTTGGAAGTTCTTAACCTTGCTTTAATACTGCTCAAACTAATTTGTTTGGTGGTGTTTAAATTGAGTACCGCCTGGAAATATGCGCCCGTACTTTGAGCGGTGGTAAAATTGGCACCTGCAGCGAAAGTAGCCACATAAGATAACGTCGAATTGTTGACATAAGGAGCTCCCGCACCTCTACTTAATGTGGCTTGCTGTATATCTGGGTGAATGATATTAGCGTTAATTGCCGAGTTTTTTGTAGCCAAGTCATAGTTCCAGTTAGCCAAATCAACACCGTTATAAATAGCACTGCCACCCACAGATAAACTAGGCGTGGTATCTCCTGCTCCATATCTTCCAATACCGAATCCACCTGCGTTAGTTAATGCTCCCCAACCGTAAACCCTAAAAATTACGGTTTTGGTATCGTCCAGGTTCTGTAGTTCGGCTATGGATGATAAATCGACAGTAGGTTGTAAATCTCCCTCGGTATCGCCAACAAGTAAGTTGGTACTTTGCGTAATTTCCTTAAAGTTTGTCCCATCTAAACTGTAGTACCAGCTTGCCATCGTTGGTCCATTACCATTTTTACGCAATTTGACATTAAGCGTAGCCAAAGAAACGACCACATCAATTTTGGGTTTTACGGTAAAAGTATAGTAGTCGTTGTTGGCAATGGCTGTTGCTTTTGAGTTGGCAGATGATCCTGCTGCGCCGTAAGCGCTTACGGTAGAATAATAGCCTCTTGCTAAGCTCAAAGCTGTTAATCCAGTTCCCCTAGACAATACAGAAGTATTGAGATAACTATTATTGGTAGTGGCATTTAAACTTCCTGCAACTACTCCTGATACTGCACTGAACTGCCAAGCCAATAAGTTTGGCTGCACTGGCGGGATAGCTTTCATCTCTCCACCTACCATTAAACTAGCTGTATTGTCGCCCGTAGGATATCGACCAAGGGCAAAACCACCACTAGAAGTGGTTGCACCCCAAAAATAGATACGAAAAGTAGCCTTTTGTGGCGCTGCTAAATTTTGCAAAGGAACCAATCCGCATACATGAATAGTTGATTGTACCACTCCTTCGGTATTACTATCGGAAAAAGGAATATTATAATCGCCTATCTCGGTGAAGTTGGTTCCATCGGTACTATAAGCCCATTTATAATAAATTGCCCCTGCCGAATTTCTGCGCAGTTTAGCATCAATACTGTGAATAGAAGCCATATATCCTGATTTAGGGGAAACTTCAAATTGCAAGTATTGGTTATTAGTGATGGCGCTAGCCAAAGAATTTGCCGGTGAGGGTGCTGTGGAATTAAAAGAACGCAATAAACCTGCGGTGTTGGTCATACCTGCCCCACGACTCAACGTAGAAACATCTAAGTTAGTGTGGGTAAAAGTAGAGGCACTACTCACTTGATTTCCAGCAGCATCAGGGTTACTAAATTTCCACGACAAAATAGGTGTAGACTGGGTTTGAGGCAGCAAATCAGCAGGAGAATCGCTCAACTGTTTTGTTCTGAAGTTGGTGATGCGATGAAAAGTAATGAGGTTGGCATTATGGTAGCGCTCGCCATACCAAGCCGTGCGACTAACCGCTACAATATCATTGCCCTGAAACTGCCAATCGGCATATTGAAAGCCAAATACATCCCAGGTTTTCACGGGATAGCCCTCATTCCATTTAATGATATCATATTTGTGGTCCCAGGAGATTAAATCGGAAGAAGAATAAAGCGCTAAAACATTTCGTTGGTGCGATGGCAAATTATAGGTTTCCCAAGTATCGGTAAACACACTGATTTTACTCACAATGGTCCAATATTTACCTGAAGTGGCATCGTAGCGAATGGTGAATTTAGATTCTGCCCCAGGAAAATGAGCATATTCAGCAGCGGTATTACCAAACGAAACGGTACTACCATCAGCACTCACAGAAATCTTGGCTGCCACCTCATAACGTTGTAAACCAGTAGCTCCTCCAGTAGTGATAGGCATTCCACCACCTACGGCCTGCCAAGTTTCCAAACGCATAAAATCTACTACACTACCACTAGGAGTAACTACTATATTTCCTTCAAACCAATTAGGGCGTTTGGCATTGAGCCAGCTTTCATCGAACCTAAGGATATTCGATTTGGTCCAGTTGGAAGCATCTAACAAATCGGAATTTGCAGGCGCAGAAAGTACAAAAGCATGAAAATCGCGTTCATTATCTGGGTCAGGACTTTCCTCATAGGCACGCCAAACCCTACCGTTATGAACCACTACTGGTACGGGTCCCGTATGATATCGACCACTTAACAGCAAGCCAGAGGTATTGTCTATCGCTCTTGTCCAGCTATATCCACCATCCAAAGATTTATAGATGACCACATCACCAAATGATTTTGCAGTGCCCATTAAATAAAGTGCGCTGTTATGTACAAATAAGGTTGCCCAATGGCAATTTGGCACTTGTGTAGTAAAGCTCCAAGTTACCCCATTATCAGTCGACCTATAAATAGAACTTACTGTTCCAGTATAATCATGGGACACTACATAACTACCATCAGGCAATACCACAATACTAGGCGAGGCATAACTGCGTGAAAGTGGATTGGGACTTTGTGCAATGACGGTGCCTGGAAAGTTGGTTTGCGCCTCTGCACTGAAGACAATATTTAATAAGGAAACAAAAAGGCAAATGACCACGCATTTGATATTGCTGATCTTCTTCATACGGTTAAGCTTATTTATTTGGATAGTTTATCCAAAATTAAGGCTCACTAAGCCCCATAAAGTACAACTTGTTAGCTAATTAGTATAGGATGTTAGCGTTTGGCATAACAAGCTGATATATGTTAAAACGAATCAATATATGAATACAAGTAAAATTGGCGAAGACGTTATAGGAAAAAAACACCAAACGATTAAAGCTCTACGCATTAGAACCAACCAACTAATTCCTAATCCCTAGCCACTAAAAGAAAACTAGCTACTAATTCCTAGTCCCTAAAATCCTACCTTTATACGATGAATCCCGAGCTTTTAAAAGATTTAGTACAGATGCGTATGCCTTTCGGCAAATATCAAGGCAGATTGTTATGTGATTTGCCAGAATACTATTTAGTTTGGTATCATCAAAAGGGATTTCCTGCTGGAAAATTGGGCATGCTTTTAGCTACCTTATATGAAATTAAGCTGAATGGGTTGGAATATTTATTGCAGCCGTTAAAGAAATAAGCTTTCATAAAAAAACCTCGCAACCTAGGTCCGATAATTAAAGTTGTGAAAAAGACACATTAAAACTGATACTGACCTGTAGCGAAGCGGAAAGCTACGCAGTAAAATAAATTCAGCATGACGGAACGTCGATTTAACGTCACCCTGAATTTATTTCAGGGTCTGTAATTCAAGAAAGAATCCACATAACTGCAAAGTAATCAAATAACAACCTAACTCAGGTTACAAGATCTATAGATTCCACTTTAATTAAACACAAAACCTCGTAGGTTTTAACTCCTACGAGGTTGACATGTTCTCCTCTATGCTTAAAGCAACAAAGAATTAAAACTTCAAGTTCAAGCTCAACAAGAAATTGCGTGTAGCTTGTGGGTAAAAGTATTTATAGCGACCAAAATCTCCATTAGACAAATAAGCGCCACTTCCACCGTTTGCTTCATACTTCACATTAAAGATGTTATTTACTAAAAAGTTCAAACCAACATTTTTAACACCTGGCAATGATAGGTTATAGGTCAAACGTACATCATTGATAAAAAAAGCATCCAAAACACGATCACTGGCTGAAGTATTATCCAAGTTCTGCTCACCTACGTATTTACTGATCAATGCTATTCCTGCATTTTTATACGAGTAAGCAAACTCATTCGAAGCTACTATTTTTGGCGAGTAAGCAATATTGGTATTGCTATAATCAAAAGTCAAGAAAGACCCATCTATCACATCATCGTTAACATATTCCGTAAAGTTCTTGATCTTGCTCTGGCTCAAGGTAGCAGTTGCCGACCAAGAGAAGTTCTTCACAATCTGCCAGCGAGCATCTAATTCTAAACCTATACGATAACTATCAGGTACGTTTTGACGAGTCTGTCCACCCACCTCGTTCAACTTACCTGTATTGATCAATTGGTTTTTGTACAACATCGCAAAACAATTGGCGCCAATATTAAAGTTAGACTGTTGGGTTCTATAACCAAACTCGATATCTGTTAAATTTTCATGCTTAGGACGTGTTCCCGTGTTCGAATCTGTAAAGTCTCTGCGGTTAGGCTCCTTGTTGCCTACAGCTACTGAAGCATAAACATTATTCTTGTCATCCAAGTTGTAGCTCAAACCAAATTTAGGATTGAAAAACTCCAAACGGGCATTCTGTTGCGCAGAGTTCGTCCTATCAACTTTACCATAAAATGAATAGAAAACATTACGATACTGCAAATCAGCGTAGATATTAAGCTTATCCAACTGGTAGCTTACCCTACCAAAAATATTGAAATCGCTCTTAAAGGCATCGTTATCATTATATCTATGACGAATAGAACCAGAGCCATCATAATTAGCATATTGTGCCCAAACCACCTCATCAAAGTGGTTACCCTCATAACGGTTATAAGCACCACCCAAAGTAAAGTTCAAGTTGTTTTGTGGGGTGTACGATAATGAATAAGTGGTACCATAAAAATTATTATCCAACCATAAACGACGTACCAAATCAGAATTTTCAATGGTTTTAACTGGTAGACTGGTGATAGGATCTAAAATAACGATAGGATTAATTGCATATTCTTTCAATAACTGTCCAGTTTTAAACTCCTCATAATAACCTCTACCATAAGTGTAGTGTAGTGCCGCATTAGCTACTAATTGTTTAGAGATGTTACGAGTGTAAAACAACTGATAATGATCCTGTTGGTAGTTATCAGTTTGATTATCGTAAGTAAAATCGTTATGCTTGCGATCAGTTTCCAACATTTCTTCGCTAATACCATTCCAAGCCTGATAAGTTTTCTCCGTTCCGCTAAAAACATTTAAACGCAAGATGTCGTTTTTACCATAGTAAGCACCCGTTACAAAAAATGATTTCAGGTTTGAAGATGCTCTGTCCACATAGCCATCAGACTTAATTCTCGATAAACGAGCATCAAAACTAAACTTATTGTTAATCAAACCCGTTCCTGCACTTACCGTGTTTCTCCAAGTTTGGTATGAACCATAAGTATTGTTGAGTTCTGCATAAGCTGAATCTCTCCTTGTTGTCGTTTGAATATTCAAACTGGCACCAAAAGCACCCGCACCATTGGTTGAGGTACCTACTCCGCGCTGTATTTGAATATTATCTACCGAAGAAGCCAAATCTGGCAAATTGATAAAGAAACTGCCTTGACTTTCTGCATCGTTCAAAGGAATACCGTTCAACGTTACATTGATACGGGTAGCATCACTACCTCTAATCCTTATTCCTGTGTAGCCAATTCCCGCACCAGCGTCAGAAGTTACTACTACCGAAGGTGTTTGGTTCAGCAAATACGGCAGATCCTGTCCCTGATTGGTTTTTTCTAAATCAGCTTTGCTTAAGTTCTTGTAGGTAAAGGCCGCATTTTTGGCAACCCTTGTTGCACTTACCACTACCTCATCGGCTACGAAAGAAAGCTGTTGTAGCACAAAATCCAGTTCGGCATTAGCCCTTAAGTTTACTTTTTTCTCTTGCGTAGCAAAACCTACGTAACTGATAGCCACAGTGTAACTGCCAGCAGGCAAGTTGGCAAACTCGTAAACACCACTGGCATTACTTGCTGCCGTAAATCCCTTACCTTTTAATTTAACGCTAGCACCAGAAAGTGCTTTTCCATCTCCTTCGGTTACCTTTCCCGAAATTCTGAACTGTGCCATCGCCAAAAACGGACACAGCAATGCAGCCAAAACTGCAAATTTTAATTTTTTCAACTTTTTGTTGTTTTTTAGTTAAACCCATCGGTAAGTAGGGGTTACTCCCGACTTTAGTTAAACTTCATAAACCATCCCTACGCCAGCATTACCTGGATCAGGTGCATTTGAGGTTTTAAGTTTTAAGCTATCAGGTTCTAAGTTATACGTCTTCCGACTTAATACTTTGAACTTTCAACTTTGAACTTTCCACTTCAAAATGGGTATGATCTCAGCCTTTATTTGTGTTTTATGCAAAACAAGGCACCCCTTATTGATGCTGCAAAGCTATATTTTTTTTTTGAAAAGCAAAACTCGTACACTTATTTACCGAAAGTCCTGCTTTCCGTTGCAATCTTTTTGTTCCGCTCCCATGCTGTCATCCCGAGGAACGAGGAATCTACCAATGTACCACTTAACTACAAATCCTTCACTAACGTTCAGGATAACAACAGAAAACAAAAAGTATTTCCACTTCAATCAGGTTTAGCTGGCAAATCCATCTTACCAACTTTGCGTTCTTCGCGTAACTCTTATTTCCCTTCGCAGTTATATTTTTTTAAAATAAATTACCGCAAAGATTATTTAAGACACGCAAAGAACGCAAAGTGGTATGAAACCAATCCAAATTCATCCTATCTTTAAATTACAAAACAACCCTCATGACCAACGATTACCTCGATAGCGCTAAAAAGCAATTCCATTACTACAAACAACTTGGCGACAAAACATTTGCCCAATTAAGTGACGATGCCCTATTTTGGCAATTCAACGAAGACAGCAATAGTATTGCCATTATTGTAAGCCATCTTTCTGGTAGTATGATTTCTCGTTGGACAGATTTCCTGTCCTCTGATGGAGAAAAAGATTGGCGCAACAGAGATGAAGAATTTGAACCACAAATAACTTCGAAACAAGAACTTCTTGCCAAATGGGAACAAGGTTGGAATTGCTTATTCAATGCCATCAATCCTTTAACCTTTTCAGATTTAGATCAAATTATCTATATCCGTAATCAGGGGCATACCGTTCTTGAAGCTATTAACAGACAATTGGCCCATTACCCCTACCATGTTGGTCAGATCGTTATGCTGGGTAAAATGTTGGCAAAAAATGGTTGGCAATCACTATCCATTCCCAAAGGGGAATCGCAAGCCTATAATGATGATAAATTTGCCCAACCAAAGCAAAATAAACACTTTACCGATGATTATTTAGATAATTCAACGAAAGATTAATTCTCATGAACCAAGAAGTACAAGATTACAACAATCTGCAAATTGAAACAGACAAGGCCATTTGCGATCTATTGGCCAACAGCATTAACCAGCATCTCCCTGAAGCCGAAAACAAGATATGGCATCGGCATCCTGTTTGGTTTTTAGAAGGTAATCCTATCGTAGGTTACAGTAAACTCAAAAACTGTGTAAGGTTATTATTTTGGAGTGGACAATCATTTGACGAACCTGCCTTAGCAAACGAGGGAACATTTAAAGCCGCCGAAGCCCGCTACACAGCCGAAGAACAGGTGAATACTGAAGATCTAAAGCGTTGGTTAGAAAAAGCAAGAGAGATCCAGTGGGATTATAAGAACTTGATTAAACGTAAGGGTAAATTGGAAAGGTTGAAATAGTACAAAATTGTTATGATAAAGAAATACGGCCCTATTACAATGGGCATTCTATTGCTCGCATTTATGGCTTGCAACAACACTAACACACCAACGATTAGCCTTCGCAAAAAAGTTATTGACTCTTCTTTTGTGATAAATCTAAAAACATCCAATCTAAAAGAAATAAAATCCATCGATAGCTTCAAAATAGACGATGAAGGAGACCAAATCTACACTATAGTAAAACCTAGAATGAAATTTTGGAAATATCATGAAGACATTATCAATGATAACTTAAAGGTGAAGACTATTTTGTCTACTGAACCTAAAGACATGGCTTTAGATGGCTCGCTCAACCTGGTTTTCTTAGGTTTATACAATAAAAACAACCAACTTACAGACTTACTAAGAATTGGCAAATATGCAATGTTTTCAGACATTGATGAATTAGAAACAAGTAGTATAGATGGCAATCACATTGAAAAGAAAAAAAGAAGCCGAGAAATTTCAGACGAAGGCTTGGTGCTTACAACAAACACCATAGAAAGTTATCAGATAACCAGCGATGGTAAGTTTAGAAAACTTTAACAGAAGATGAAGACAGTTTAATCATCACGCTCACTCTATTGTCCGTCATTGCCAGCTCGACTGGCAATCGTTATGAATTAGTTGACTTTATTAGTTTTATATTCGATGAGCACTATGTGATTTCCCGCTACGCATGGTGACGCTTTAGGAACGCAAATGCAATAATAAAATCCGCTCCCATCACTATGTTCCTATCCCGTTTAACCTTAACTTTGGACATCAAAACGCAATTACCATGGTCAAATTTGGATACACTATTCTTTACGTGAACGACGTTACAAAATCAATCGAATTTTATGAAAAGGCTTTCGGCTTTAACAAAAAATTCATCTCTCCCGACAATGATTACGGAGAGCTAGCTACTGGCGAAACTACCATTTCATTTGCTTCCCATACTTTGGCCGCTTCCAATTTAAAAGATGGTTTTATTCCTAGCGAACTTAGTCAAAAGCCTTTTGCCATTGAATTAGGTTTCATTACAGATGACGTAACGGCCATATTCGAATTAGCGGCACAACATGGCGCCACCCAAGTAGCAGAACCTAAGCAAAAACCTTGGGGACAAACCGTTGCTTATATAAGAGATATCGATGGTTTTTTAATCGAAATTTGCACCCCAATGGGATAAGCATGAAGATCAGAAAAAGCGCTCTCCCTCCTAGCTCAATACTGGCAAAACACCATTACCACTATGTAGATAGCTTTGAAGGTAACTTAACAACTCGCCATCAAAACCTAGCGATCACGGAAGTTGGCAAAGCATTTTTTAACAGTGGTCCAAAATGGATAGAGAAGCTCTTTTCTTTAAGGAATAACATCGTAAAACGTTTGGGATTAAAAACTCCAGCAGCCAATACCGATAAACAAGCACAACTTGCCCAATTTAATTGCGAAGCTGGTGAACGTTTAGGTTTATTTGAGGTGTTTTATCGTGATGAAAAGGAAGTAGTGCTTGGCGAAGACGACAAGCACCTTAATTTTCGAGTTTCTTTATTTTTGGACGATGCAGGAACTGTTTCATCTCAAAAGCTTCTAACCATAACCACCACCGTACAATTTCATAATCGATGGGGAAGGCTTTATTTTCTTCCAGTTAAACCATTCCACCGTTTAATTGTCCCCACCATGTTGAGGAATATGATCAAATATCTAGAAAAACAACAGGCAGAAAGTAACCTATAGAGGTTTTACCTTGGTAATAGAAAAAGTGTATTTACCTAAATCATAACCTTTAAAATCAGCCACCTTAATCACCTTAACATCAGCACGTTTACCTTGCTTGTAAAGCATTCCAGTAAGATGGTAGTTCTTATCCTTATTCAAGTCTTTCAATAAATCATTTGGTACAATGCCATCAATCTGCAATTGAATATAATTAAGTATCGAACCTGATGGACGCGTATTGTCGTTATAACCAGTGAAAGTGGCAATTTTAAAGCCCTGACCATTGAGCAAGGTGTCTCTTAAGCCCTTAAACTGCATGGGCATCTCGTTAAGAAACTGTTCTTCATTGCTCCATCTAATCACTTCCTTTTTAAACTTCTCAGTAATTTCCTCATTAGCGGTTTCACCACTGGTCCATTCTGGGTGCTGGGCCACAAATTCATTTACCTTTTGCTCCACAAACACATTGGAAGGTGCCGCAGTTTCTTTGGGTTGATTGCTGGTGCAAGACACAGCAGCCGCAGCTATAAATAACAGGAAAAATCTCTTCATATCTGGCAATTTTAATTGTAATGATAAAGAAAGTAAGTTTTGATTAAAAACCGTTATTTTACTTGTAAAAGGTTTAATACGTTTGGGACTTTGGAAACACTCAGCCCGACCTGATGCCATGTTTGGCTTGATTGCTCGTCTTTGCCAGCTTGACTGGCAATCGTAATGCTAGTAGACCTTATAACGCTTTACGATTATCTTCGATGAGCACTTCGTGATTCCCGCATATGCGGGAATCACGCAAAAAGGAACGGCAGCATAAAAAAGCCTTTCAGTTGATACTGAAAGGCTATAATTTTATTACTTATCGCAATGCCACTACAAAGCGGCCAAGCTCTCTTGAATAGTTGCTATTTTCGATTCTGCATCAGCTTTTTTGTTACGCTCGTTTTGAATAATCTCTGGTTTGGCGTTTTGCACAAAACGCTCGTTGCCCAACTTAGCATCTACCGATTTAAGAAAGCCTTGTAGATATTCCAATTCTTTAGTTAAACGTTCCTTTTCTGCTTCTACATCAATGTTTTGGCTCAAAGGAATGAAGAACTCATCTTTGCCTACCATAAAACCAGCTGCGCCAGCTACTTTATCGCTTACTACTTCCGCTTTACTGATGTTGGCCAATTTACAAACAATGTTCAGCCATTGATTATAGCTTACCTCCGAATTAACTTTGATATTAAGCTCCAATGCTTCCTTAGGTGAAATTTGGCGAGTGTTTCTTACATTTCTAATTTCAGAAACCAAACCTTTTACCAATTCAGCCTCTTTCAATAAAGTCTCGTTTACTGCACCTACTGTTGGATAATCGGCAACGATACAGCATTCCATTTCAGCACGTTCACCAAACAGTTCATCATGGTAAAGTTCTTCGGTAATAAACGGCATAAATGGGTGCAATAATCTCAAAATCTGTTCAAAAAACTTCACAGATGCTGCTCTGGTAGCTGCATCAACAGGTTGTTGATAAGCAGGTTTTACCATTTCCAAGTACCAAGCACAGAAATCATCCCATACCAACTTGTAAGTAGCCATTAAAGCTTCTGATAAACGGTATTGTTTAAAGTTGTGTTCAATTTCGGTCAAAGCTTCGCTAAAACGACTTTCAAACCAAGCTATAGCCTGCTCATTAGGATTAGCCAAAGACGCATCAACCTCCCAGCCTTTTACCAAACGGAAGGCATTCCAAATTTTGTTGGCAAAGTTTCTACCCTGCTCACAGTAAGCCTCATCAAACATCAAATCGTTACCCGCTGGCGACGACATCAACATGCCTACCCTTACCCCATCAGCGCCGTATTGCTCAATTAAACCAATTGGATCCGGAGAGTTCCCTAATGATTTAGACATTTTACGGCCCAATTTATCACGAACGATACCTGTTAGGTACACATTGGTAAATGGCTTTTTACCTGTAAACTCTTTACCAGCCATGATCATACGGGCTACCCAGAAAAACAAAATCTCTGGAGCAGTTACCAAATCGTTGGTTGGGTAATAGTAATTGAAATCTTTATTGTCAGGATTTTTAAAACCATCGAAAACTGAAATTGGCCACAACCATGAAGAGAACCAAGTATCCATTACATCTTCATCTTGTGTAATAAATTCTTCGGCTTGTTTTCTAAAACCAGCTTTGCTCTCTTCGCTCCATTCCCTGCGCTCAGGCACGCGGTTAATTAATTCTTCAATCGCTTCTTCCTTTGTTTTAGCCACTACTGGTTCTTCATGTTGGAAATACCAAGCAGGAATGCGTTGTCCCCACCACAATTGGCGAGAAATACACCAGTCCTTCACATTTTCCATCCAATGGCGATAGGTATTGATAAACTTCTCAGGAATCAACTTCACTTCGCCATTCAACACCTCTTCCAAAGCAGGTTTAGCCAACTCTTCCATTTTACTGAACCATTGCAAAGAAAGCTTAGGTTCAATTGCCGCATCAGTACGTTCCGAGAAACCCACTTGGGACTTATAGTCTTCTACTTTTGCTAAATGCCCTGCTTCTTCAAGCATTTTGGCAATCTTTTTACGGGCAATGAAACGATCTTCACCAATTAAAATCTCGGCTTTATCATTTAAAGTACCGTCATCGTTTAAAATATCGATTACTGGCAAATGATGCTTCAAACCCAGTTCATAGTCATTCAAATCGTGGGCAGGTGTTACTTTCAAACATCCGGTACCAAAATCCATCTCTACATAATCATCTAAAATGATTGGAATTTCACGATTGATTAAAGGAACGAATACTTTTTTACCATGCAGGTGTTTGTAACGCTCGTCGTTAGGGTTGATACAAATCGCACTATCAGCCATAATCGTTTCTGGACGAGTAGTAGCAATGGTTAAACAAGTCGTATGATCTAAAATATCTTTAGCGGTACCGGCAATATGATAATGAATGTAGTACAGCTTTTGGTTTACTTCTTTACGGATTACTTCTTCATCAGAAACAGCGGTTTTACCTGCTGGATCCCAGTTCACCATACGTACACCACGGTAAATATTTCCTTTTTTGTACAAATGGATAAAACTGTTGATTACCGCATCTGAAAGATCCTCTTCCATGGTAAAACGAGTTCTATCCCAATCGCAGCTTGCACCCAATTTTTTCAACTGTTCAAGGATAATACCACCGTATTTTTCTTTCCACTCCCAGGCATACTTTAAGAACTCCTCACGGGTGATGTCCTTTTTATTGATGCCTTTTTCTTTAAGCATAGCTACTACCTTGGCCTCTGTAGCAATAGAAGCATGGTCGGTACCAGGAACCCAGCACGCATTTTTGCCTTGCATACGAGCTTTACGGATCAATACATCCTGAATGGTATTGTTAAGCATGTGACCCATGTGCAACACTCCCGTAACGTTTGGCGGGGGAATGACGATAGTATATGGCTCACGCTCATCAGGCTCTGAGTGGAAAAAACGTTTATCCAACCAATAGCTGTACCATTTTTCTTCTGTTTCTTGCGGATTGTATTTTGTAGATATACTCATTTATATGGCGAAAAAATTTTACTGCAAAAATACGGTTTTTAAAGGAGATTTTAAAGGGGAAACCTCTCTCTAACTCTCTCCTTAAAAAGGAGAGAGAACTTGGCGGTGCTAGGCGATTCTTATACCACAAATATTTAACTTCTCTTGCCATCACCAAGCATTCCTTTCTCCTCAAAGGGAGAGATATCTAAAAGACAGGGGGCTATTATTACAAAAACCTCTCCCTAGCCCTCCCTTAAAAAAGAGGGCTGGCTATGCTAGATGATTCTTACACCACAAACATTCAAGTATCCCCAAAACAGCCCCATACAGTTCTCTCTCCCTTAAAGGGAGAGACACCGCACAGCGGAGAGAGGGCTAATAAACTACCCTTCAGCCAGTTTTAAATAAATTGCCAAGTAATTCAACACTGCTTCTGGATATTTAAGTACAGCATCATTTTCAAATCTTATGACTTGGAAACCTAATTCCTTCAGGAATATATCTCTTTCGTCATCGTATAGCGACTGCCCCAAATTATCATGTACACTCCCATCCAATTCAATAATCAATTTAAATTTAGGACAGTAAAAATCTACCGTATATTTACCTAAGGTATGCTGTCGCCTAAATTTTAATTTATAAAATCTTCCTGCACGTACTAAATACCAAAATGCAGTTTCTGCAGGAGTTTGATTCCTTCGTAGTTCTTTTCGAAAAGTTTTAGGATTCATAGAGAGTTGGATTAGCGAACCCCAATCTACCGATAATCCACTGACTTTAAAAACATTAATCTTTTACATCTTGATAAAACATATATTTTTTCATTAAATTTGAGTACACCTACATGAATAAACAATGTACTTAACCAAACATATTACGCATCAAAATGTATTGGAGGCTACCCGCGATACTTGTAACCTCAAATTCCAATTTGGGAAATTGCTCATTTGGTATCCGTCCATTTTAGACCAATACCTACATGCTCCTTAGTCAACCCATTTACAGTCATACCTACCGAGACTTTCATACAAACCAGTATTAGCCAATTCATTTACCATTCCTTCCCTTTCCGCACTGGTTTAAATTCCTTTCCTTTTTATTCTTGCTCCTACCCTTTCATTTGATGATTAATCCCACAAACATAAGTGGAGGCCAGAACCCACTTTAAAAAACGGGGCGTAACCGAAAAGCCTTACGATTAGGAAAACTCAATGATGAAAAACGATGAAAAAAAATTTAGCTGAATTTTTAGGCACCTTTTGGTTGGTGCTTGGTGGTTGTGGTAGTGCTGTACTAGCCGCTGCCTTTCCCAATGTAGGTATTGGACTAGTAGGCGTATCCATGGCCTTTGGTTTAACGGTGCTTACCATTGCCTACTCTTTAGGCCATATTTCGGGTGCACATTTAAATCCGGCCGTAACCGTTGGTTTATGGGCAGGTGGTAGAATTAGTGCCAAAGAGGTGTTGCCTTATATCATTTCTCAAATTCTAGGGGGTATTGCTGCAGCTGGCGTTTTATACATTATTGCTACTGGTAATGGAAGTAGCATAGGCAGTTTTGCAGCAAATGGCTATGGAGAACACTCTCCCGGAGGATACAATATGAATTCGGCAATGGTCACAGAACTGGTGATGACCTTTATGTTCCTCATCATCATTTTAGGAGCAACAGATGAGAGAGCTCCCAAAGGCTTTGCAGGCATTGCTATTGGTTTGGCACTAACACTCATCCATCTCATTAGTATTCCCGTGACCAATACCTCGGTTAATCCAGCCAGAAGCATAAGCCAAGCTATTTTTGTTGGCGACTGGGCACTGTCTCAACTATGGTTATTTATTGTTTTTCCTATTCTGGGAGCTATCATTGCGGGATTAGTGTACAGGTTTTTCGGCAGCAAAGAAAATGCGGAATAACCCCTTCTTATAAGATTTAAATTGTACGACTTACGAAGTTTTTAGAATGTTAAACTTAAACTTCGTAAGTCTTTTATATTACATCCCTCTACAAAGTCATAAATAGAGCTGCTATTTTAAAAGATATTTTTAATTTTAGTTTGTTATTTGTCGAAGTTATTTACATTAAAATCGGAGATACGTAACTATTAAATTAAAAACTAAATGAAAAACTATCTCATCCTAAGCCTATTGCTTTTCCCTCTTTGCTTATTCTCTCAAGGCAAACTTAATTTCGAAAAACGCTTTATACAGGCCGAAAACAAATGGGTAGCCTTACCTGCAGACACTTCAGGTTCACATGCCTATGGCTTTGTATACACCGATCCTACCGCTGGACTTACATTAGACTTCCAAGGTTCTTTTAAAGTGAACACGGACAATAGCTACACGGTTAAAAAGAAGGAAAGCGATTCCCAAATGAAGTACAGGATACAGCCTAACAATACTTTAGTAGCCATTATTCCAGAAAACAAGTTTGCTGAGCTTGGCGTTTCAAAAGTACCCGAGTGGTTAAAAAGCTATCAAACAGACACCCTATCTTCAGGTTATTTCTATAACAAAGGTTACAATTATAATGCTTGGAATGAATGTGAAACTGCTTTAATCCATCTGAAAAAAGCTTATCAAAAAGACCCCAATCATAAAGGACTGAGAACGGAGATGGCATTTTCTTATAATTGTTTAGAACGCTATCAAGAAGCGATAACCATCCTACAACAGGCTATTAAAGATAACCCAACAGATGCATATGCAATCAAAGAACTTATCTTTTCGCAAGTAAAGAATGGGGCAGTTGATGCGGCGCTAAGTACTTATAGAGAGTTTGCTAAAAAGAATGTAAACAACCCTTACAATAACGAAAATGCCTACAACATCCTGCATGGCTATTTTTTTAAAAAAGATATTGAAAACTTCAATAAATGGCTAGCCGAAACACAGATTGCTGATGATAAACAATTTGCCCCATACATCATACAAATGAAAAAAGACCTGAAATTGTAATTAAACTACTATGGGAATAAAGCTTGTGCTAAGCGCTTTAGTGCTAATGTTATTGGTTAAGCAACAACAAAAAACCAATTCACCAATTGAAGGGCTTTACAAAGGCACCTCCTGCAAAATGAGCATTTTAATAAAAGCAGAAAAACAAGGCTTTAGCTATCATCTGATTACCAGTAAACGTAATCTAAAGGGAACGGCTCTTATTGGTATTAATGGTGATGGGCATCAAAAACAGTACTTCGTACAACTAAAAGATACAAGCATGGACGAACCTAGCGAGTTAAGGAAAAACCCTTATATATCTTTCTCGTTATCGGCAGATACGATTACAATGCAAAACACCGGAAACTCCATGAACTACTACGTACAATTACAGGAATGTGATGAAAAATATATCACGTTGGTAAAAAGTACAGCAAAACATTAAAATTATTCCATACAACCTTAAGTTTATTCATCGCTTAACGGTTAAACACAACCACAGCTTAAAGAAATAAAGATAATTAAGAAGCATCGTGTAAAATCTTAATGTCCTTTCATGGCTTAATGATCAAAAAAGAATAATAAATAAAAAGCTTTTCTTTAATTTGGCCATAAATATATACAGCCGACAACATGACCATTATTGATTTAAAAGAAAGACAAGATTTAGCTAACGACATGAAATTAAGCAGCTTTTATGCTCAATTTGGTGTTTTGCTAAGTGAATTGAGAAAGAAACAACTGAATGATGAGCTGATTAAGTCTATCAATGCTTTTATCGAAACCATTAATGCGTCAACCGTTACTGGTAACGATTTAAAAAAACTGATCAAACAGGCGCAAACTGCCATTTTAAAACAAGTAGAAAAAGAACATAAGATAGTTCCAAAAAATCACTACCGAACCCTTTGGATGTTACTTGGATTTACGGCTTTTGGCTTGCCTATTGGAATGACTTTTGGTTTAAGTGTGGGCAATATTGGTTTAATGGCCATTGGCTTACCTATCGGGATGGCTATTGGAGCTGCCATTGGTTCTTCAATGGATAAGAAAGCAGTGGCAGAAGGCAGACAACTGGATATAGAGATTAGAAATTAGTTTTTGATTGGCCTTCATGATACTTCTTTGCTGAGTTGACGCGATAACGAGCGCTTGAGCACGTAATCACAAAAAAACAACCAGTCGTTTGAGCATAACGAACTGGTTGTTAATATCCAATAAAATAGCGAACTAATCAATCAACTACAAAGCAAACTTATAATTAGTACCCAAAGCAAACCATCTTTTTGGTAATGGTACCGCGGCTACTTCAATATAGTTTTTATTCAAAAGGTTGGTCACATCCGCATAAACATTCCAGTTTTGTTTTCCGTACAACAAACGTACATCAGCAATTAAATATGGATTTTTCAATTCTCTTTCAATCCATCTACCTCCAACAGTAAATTGCCAGTTGGTATATTTATAAATCAGCCTGCCTAAAGCTTGGTGTTTTAAGTTCTCTAAAACATACTTAGAAGTTACATTACCTGCATAACTCAATTCGCCGGCGTGAAGGTAATTATAGCTCAATTGGTAACTTAAATTACTTCTGCTATTTAAACTGATGGATTGCCCAATACCTACGTTAAAGCCTTGAATTTTATTGTTACCAAAGTTTTGAGGCTGATAAGGCACCGAAGGAGAATTTCTTACCCAATCAATAAAATCGGAGATGTTACGATAAAAATATCCTCCCTGTACGTTAAAACTATCTGATTTGTATTGCAAAGAAAGCTCATACTGCCAAGCATTTTCGGAAGTTAGATTAGGGTTTCCAATATTCCCAGGGCGTTGGTTCAAATATAGATCAGTAAACGAAGGGATACGCTGACTAGAGCCTACATTAAAGGCCAGTTTCCATTTAGGAGCGAACAAATAAGCCGCATCTAAACCCGGGAAAGCCTGCCAACCATACTGCGTATTGTAATTCACATAAGTTCCGATATTTAAAAGCAAGTTTTTAAATGCTTCCGTCTTATACTCTACATAAGCGCCGTGGTTATATCTTTCCCTATCGCCAATATTGGTACTATTAATGTCTTCCGAACGACTCTCCAAACCAAAACCAAAATCACCTATGGCCGAATGTAAAGTACTATTTAACTCTGCCGACCACACCCCAGTTTGATGCAATGATCTAGCTCTCGTTAAATCATTACGGAAATAACGATAATCATCCCAGTTGTAACGGGCGCTCACTCGCGGACGAATACTGAAGTTTTTACTCAGTTGATGTGATGAACCAACCGCAAACAAAGCAGTCTCTACAATTTCAAAAGCCTCTTTATCACCAGGAGCAGCATAATAGCCACTAGCGCCAAAAGCATTGTTAATGTAGCCACCCATCAAATTCAACTTGTTATTTTCATTGAAATCGATGTTTCCTTGATAAAAAAACTTATGGTCGTAAGTACTACTATTATAACGCTGTCCATTATAATCGGTAATGCCAAAACCAACCAAGTGCTGACTATTCTTTCCAGCCATATTAATTGCAACTTGAGCTGCCGCACCACCATAAATGCCTTTACCATCTCCAACAGCTTTATCTTCAAAAGAAGACCCTGCCTGAAGGTTCACATCTATAGCCGATTGTTTACTGGTTTTGGTCACAATATTAATGGCACCTGTTAATGCATTAATCCCATATACCCTTGCAGCTGGACCTTTCAGTACTTCTATACGTTCAATAGCGGATAAAGGCACTGGAATATTCATGGAGTGGTGAGCAGTTTGAACATCAGAAATTTTAACCCCATTTAATAAAATAAGGGTTTGCTCAAAACTACCACCGTCAATACTGATATCAGCTTGCGTACCAAATGGACCACGTTGGCGCACATCAGCACCCGCAATAAAACTCAATACCTCGTTGATAGATTTCACAGGCATTTGAGCTATTTGCTCTTTGGTAATTAATTGAATACTTCTGGCTTGTTTCGAAAAAGGAGTTTGCAGCCTATTTTCAGAAATGATGATTTCATTCAATTTGGTAGTGTCTTGCTTAGTTTCCTGTGCAAGAGCAAATGAAGAAGAGAGTGTTAACGCAAATAGTAGATATTTACTCATGATTTGGTTAATCGTTTGAATTGTTAAATTAGTTATTTGTGTGCAATGCTTAATATTTGGACTTTCGACGTCGATTATCTAAAATTCTTCACAAAACTCGTATCTTTCCGGAACATTAAAGTAGTCCAGTTTTAAGAATATGAGTAGTCCGGTTAAAATTCCTTTCCTAAGCTTTATCCAATTAGACCGAAATGCCAAAACGCCTATATTTTTACAGTTGGCGCAACAGCTCATTAATGCTATACAACGAGGGTACTTGATGCCCGGAAGTAAAATGCCTGGTAGTCGTACCCTAAGTGAGCTACTACAACTGCACCGCAAAACAGTTATTGCCGCTTATGATGACTTGCACCATCAAGGTTGGATAGCCATACTCCCAAATAAAGGCGCTTATGTAATGGATAACAAAACCAAAAGCGAACGTCCCTATGATGCATTGGTTTCTTTGGCCAACTACCCTACGCAAACAGGATATACCTTTAGGCAGTCGAGCATTTTAGATGACCCTTTTGAACAAACCAATGCCAATTATCAATTTAACGACGGCACTCCCGACATTCGTTTAACTCAAGTACACTACCTCTCTAGTCTCTACAGCGCCTCCATGAAACGGAAAAACATTCACAAAAAGATGTCTGGAGGTAGTTCACAAGATGGCATCTACTTTAAGGAACAACTGAGCAATTACCTGAACAGTTCCAGAGGCCTACATATTTCCAAAAATAACCTGCTCATTACCCGAAGCACAGAGATGAGTCTTTACATTATTGCACAGCTTTTAATCACACAAAGCGATGTGGTGTTTGTAGGAGAACTTGGCCTATTTACCGCCAATATGATTTTTCATAAAGCAGGTGCAAACATAAAAACTTTACCTGTTGACGAGCATGGTATTGATGTGGACAAGCTAGCCGAAAAACTGAAAACGACCAAAGTGCGCATGGTGTACATTACCCCACACCACCACTACCCTACTACCGTTACCTTAAGCGCCCAACGACGGGTACAATTGCTTCAATTAGCACAAGAATACGGTTTTATTATTATAGAAGATGACTACGATTATGATTTCCAATATGAGAAAAGCACGGTAATGCCATTGGCCAGTGCCGATTTAAGTGGAATGGTCATTTACGTAGGTTCATTTGGCAAATCACTGGCGCCATCTTTCAGTACAGGCTTTGTGGTAGCTCCGCAAAACATCATTAATGAAATGCAAAAGTACATGGGCATTTTAGACCGACAGGGAGATGTAGTAATGGAACAGGTTTTAGGAGAAATGATTGCCGAGGGCGATATTCATCGTCACCTTAAAAAATCCTTAAAGATTTATCAGGAGCGCAGAAATAACTGCTGTGCATTATTGGCCAAACATTTTGGACACCAGCTTTCCTTTTCCGTACCTACTGGAGGCTTAGCCGTTTGGGCAGAATGGAAATTCCCTCTTTCACTATTGAAACTCGCTAAAGATTGCCAAGCAAAAGATTTGTTTATCCCTAAGAACATTCTCTATCAAAATAAGAACCTTATTGCCATGCGCATTGGCTTTGGGCATTTAACTACTGAGGAAATGCAAAGAAGTTTGGATATAATGGTTGGTTGTTTGGTTGGTTAAGGTCATAAAATTTAAAAAACCACCTAAGACACCTTAGTTCATTTTAGGCTTGATGCTTGCCTTATCAAAATAAAAACCATTAAGAAATTAAGGCAAAGCAACTGTTCCAAAACTAAAATGTTCTTAGATGTCTAAGGTGGTGAGAAAATTACACGACTTAATATCCATTCTTGCCTTAATGTTTCAAAACTTAAATACTCAAGGTGGTTAAAAAAGCCATCTAAACTCCAAACCATTTTTATCTCCCAAAATAAATGGCATCTTTGCACAAACAAAATTTTTAACATGTCAGACGAAAAAATAATCTTTTCAATGGCTGGGGTAAGCAAGATTTATCCGCCACAAAAACAGGTTTTAAAAAACATCTATCTATCCTTTTTTTACGGAGCTAAAATCGGCGTTGTTGGTTTAAACGGTTCAGGTAAATCATCCCTATTAAAAATTATTGCAGGTTTAGATAAATCTATCCAAGGAGAAGTAGTATTCTCTCCAGGCTATTCAGTAGGTTACTTAGCCCAAGAACCAGAGTTAGATCCAGAAAAAACCGTGCGTGAAGTAGTAGAAGAAGGCGTAGCCGAGATTACTGCTATCTTAAAAGAATACGAAGAAATCAACGAAGCATTTGGACTAGAAGAAAACTATTCTGATGCCGACAAGATGGATAAATTAATGGCTCGCCAAGGCGAACTACAAGATAAAATCGACGCATCCAATGCTTGGGAACTAGATAACAAGCTAGAGCGTGCCATGGATGCGCTACGTTGCCCAGATCCAGACACCAAAATTAGTGTACTGTCAGGAGGTGAACGCCGCCGTGTGGCCATGTGCCGTTTACTATTGCAATCGCCAGATGTATTATTGTTAGATGAGCCTACCAACCACTTGGATGCCGAAAGTATCGACTGGTTAGAGCAATTCCTACAAAACTACGAGGGAACGGTAATTGCCGTAACCCACGATAGGTACTTCTTAGATAACGTTGCTGGATGGATTTTAGAACTTGACCGTGGCGAAGGTATTCCATGGAAAGGTAACTACTCTTCGTGGTTAGACCAAAAAGCTAAACGCCTAGCACAAGAAGAAAAAACCGAAAGCAAGCGCCAAAAAGCATTAGAGCGTGAGTTAGAATGGGTACGTATGGCCCCTAAAGCACGTCATGCCAAATCAAAAGCACGTTTATCAAACTACGACAAACTAGCTAGCGAAGACGGAAGAGAACGTGAAGAAAAATTAGAATTATTCATTCCTGCGGGACCACGCTTGGGTAACGTAGTCATTGAAGCCAACAACATTTCCAAAGCTTATGATGGCAAATTGTTGTTCGAAGACCTTAGTTTCTCCCTACCTCCAGCAGGTATTGTGGGAATTATTGGTCCAAATGGTGCTGGTAAAACCACCCTATTCCGTTTAATTACTGGACAAGAACAACCAGACCAAGGTGATTTTAAAGTAGGTGAAACCGTAAAGTTGGGTTATGTAGATCAAATGCACAATGATCTTGATCCTGAAAAAACCGTTTACGAAAATATTACCGATGGTTTAGACAACATGCTATTGGGCAACAAACAAGTTAACTCAAGAGCTTACGTATCTAAGTTTAACTTCAACGGAGCTGATCAACAAAAGAAAGTTGGGGTACTCTCGGGTGGTGAGCGTAACCGTGTACACTTGGCTATTACTCTAAAAGAAGGGGCCAACGTTTTATTACTGGATGAGCCTACCAACGACATCGACGTAAATACCCTACGTGCTTTAGAAGAAGCGCTAGAAAACTTTGGTGGCTGTGCCGTAGTTATTTCCCACGACAGGTGGTTCTTAGACCGTATCTGTACGCACATATTGGCTTTCGAAGGCGATTCGCAAGTATATTTCTTTGAAGGAAACTACTCGGATTACGAGGAGAACCGCAAGAAACGCTTAGGCGATGTTACCCCAAAAAGAATTAGATATAAAAAACTGGGATAACCCAATCTCTATAAAGGCGCCTACAACAGGCGCCTTTTTTGTTTTCACATTACAATGAAATCATATTTTTCGAAGCGCAAATACACTGCACAACCGTCCCAATAGTCCCGCCATTCACTACAAGTCCGCACTCGCTACGCTCCCTTGCGGGCTTTTCATTACTGTCGGGGCTAAAACACAAAGGTTACTCTCCTTCCTGTCATTCCGAGAGCAACGAGGAATCTCCAATAGCTGCATAGGGACTCTTCTCTACGCTCTGAACATCAACAATGTTTTAAAAACCAATGAGCTCTAAAATGAACTAAGGTGTCTTAGGTGGTTATTTAAACTGTCAATCCACTTGTTAGATCTCTCCGCTGCGGTCGAGATGACGGTCTAGTGTTTACCAACTCACTAAAAACACCATATTTTTCGCTACCTTAAATCCATGAAAGTAAAATTTGGCGTTGATGTCCTTTTAGAAAACCCTCAACCCTATTTGAAGGCTCGTATTGGCCTGGTTTGCAATCAAGCTTCGGTGACCAAAGAGGGTATCAATACCAGGCTGGCACTCCAAAAAGCAGGGTTTAACCTTGTCAAAATTTTCGGGCCAGAACATGGCTTTGATACCAAAGGCGAAGATGGAAAGTTCATTAATCATCAAATAGATCAACTCACCCAGCTACCCATTATCAGCCTTTATAGCGAAAAATTAGCACCTAGCAAAGAGGACCTTACTGATTTAGATTTGGTGATTGTAGACCTGCCCGATATTGGCGCAAGGTTTTACACCTACCTATGGACCATGAGCTACGTGATGGAAAGCTGCGAAAAGTACAATAAGCCTATCTTAATTCTCGACAGACCCAACCCCATTGCCAGCTCACTTGAAATGGCGGAAGGACCATTACTCGAATCTTCCTGCAGTTCCTTCATCGGACGCTTTCCTATCCCCATCAATTATCAATGTACTTTTGCCGAACTAGCGCAATACTTTAAAACCATATACTATCCTCAACTGAAATTGGAAGTCGTTATCATGCAACATTGGGATAGAACTACCAATACTGGATACAATTTCTACCCTACGTCCCCTGCTATCCAAAATAGAGATGTAACCTATATTTATCCGGGTTTCTGCTTATTTGAAGGCCTAAACATCAACGAAGGAAGAGGTACCAATCATGCTTTCCAACAATTTGGTGCACCTTGGATTGACCACCATCTACTTGCTACCAAAATTGAACAACAATTACCCCAAGCCACCATTGAAAAAGTAAGCTACACCCCAAACTTTGGGCTGTTTGAAAATGAAATCTGCTTTGGCTTAAAAATTACACCGCTCAATCCTGCGAAATTTAAAGCAGTGGCTTATTTTGTAAAGCTTATTCAAATCATCCATCAACTATTTCCAAACCAGCTTAAAGAACGAAACTATCTAACTAATGTTAACCCAGGTGGCAGCAAACATTTAGATAAATTATTGGGCATACCTCATGCTTTCGAAAATATCATCCGACAGGAAATTGACACCAATGCTCCAACATGGGATGCGACCATGAAACCCTTTCTACTCTATTAAGGCCAACCAACTTACCCCATAGCCACATTGAAAATAAACTTGTAATTAACAAATAAGCTGTACTTTTACAAAAAAACAGATCTATGGACCACTTGCAATTCGATTTCAATCAGATTTTATCTACCTCCATGATTTTATTTGCCATTATTGATATTTTGGGTTCTATTCCCATTATCATTTCTTTGCGCAAAAAAGCGGGGCATATCCAATCAGAAAAAGCAACGATTGTAGCTACGTCCATCATGATTTTGTTTCTTTTTGGTGGTAAAGCCGTACTAAGTGTCATTGGCGTAGATGTGCAGTCTTTTGCCATTGCAGGTTCACTGGTAATTTTCTTTATCGCCATGGAAATGGTTTTGGGCATCCATTTTTTTAGAGACGAGGCTCCCGAAACCGTATCTATTGTACCATTGGCTTTTCCCTTAATTGCTGGAGCAGGCTCATTAACCACACTACTTTCCCTAAAAACTGAATATCGTACCGAAAACATTCTGGTAGGCATTATTCTTAACATGGTGTTCGTTTACTTTGTGCTTAAAAATACTTCAAGGCTCGAAAAACTTCTGGGCAAAACAGGGTTAAACGTACTTAGAAAAAGTTTCGGGGTAATTTTATTGGCCATTGCCATTAAGCTTTTCAGAACCAATACGGGATTATAGGTCTTGTTTTTATCTATCACCATGTCATCTCGGCTTCGGCGAAATCTCGTATATTATATGTTTAAGAAATGATCAAGATAAAATGAAGCTTGAAAATAATTGGCAGTTTAAAACGCTTGAAAATTTAGAAAAAAGGTCTACTGAGAATCCCAATGATCAAAGCTATTTAATCAAACGCTGTTTTGAACTTTACAAAACTCCATTAAACGAATTTAAAATAGAGGATCTAAGAATAATGATAGGACAACAAATTGGGTTAGACTATCTAATTCCATTAGCTATTGATATGTTAAAAAAAGATTTATTTACTGAAGGAGATTATTTTGAAGGCGATCTTTTAAAAAATGTGCTATTAGTAAATACAGTCTTCTGGGACAAGAATAAAGAACATTGGCAAATTTTAAATGATTTAATCAAAAACAGAAGAGACGAAATAAAAAAAGCAAAATTTGAAACTATAAATTTTGACAATTCAAAAAACAACAATTAATCTCAACTGAAATTGAATAGTATAAAAAAGCATAGAGGGTTAAGGCGCTATTATAAAAACCTAACTTATAAAAAGGAAGACTGGTCTGCTTTAAATTTCACCGATCCTAAATTTACTTGGTTCGACTTATGGCACACCCACTTTGATTTGAGAGGTTATGGCAACAATAGCTTCTTTAAACGCAGACCACATCTCGACAAATTATTTAGACATTTTGAGCTTCTGGAACTAAAAGCAAAGCATTTAAAAACGGAATATCAAATTTGGGCGACAATACTCGACTTCGACAGTTATAGCGATGCATTGTTTCTACATACGCCAAATCCAAATCACAACAACTTCCCTTTTAAAATAGAAAATCTAACAATTGAGCCCACTTTAACTAATAAGGATTTGAGTGATTATCTAAACAACTTAAAAGGCTACGAGAAACTTTATGGGCAAGCAAATGAAGCTTTCTGCATTCTTTACAAGAAAGATATAGGCTTAATCAACGGGTGATTAACTCAATGAAATTCATCGACTCTCTTTTCCACCCAACACAGATAACAGCGTATTCAAAAGGCTATTATCCAATCCAAAGATCTCCCCACTACGGTCGAGATGACGAGACACTAAAGATTAGCCTACCTCACTGCGTTAACCCAGTTCCTATCATCTTAATATACCACTAACATCCATAGCACTTTATCTCGACTTTATAGAGAGATCTCCCGACGGTGCCAGTGCTATTTCTTACAATATTGTATCTTTAAAAATCCAATATAAGTGAGCATACAAAACATTTAATGAAAGAAAATCAAGGAAAAATTAAAGCCAATAGCTGAGAAAAATGAAAAGACTATTTACCATATTAAGCTGTTTAATTTTGGTTTCTTGTGGGCGACCTTTAGCCAATCAATCCAGTGTAGAAGAAGCCCCAAATATTAAACCATTTAAACTGATAGTACACAATTCAGACTATTCAATGGCCTATGCTCTTAAGTATGTGTTAACAAATAAAAGTCTTGAAATTATTTTCAAAGGACAACTTGAAGGAGAAAAGGATTCTGTTATTTTCAAGAACACCTTACAAGCAAACAAGGAGCTCAAAAAAATATCTAACATGAATATTGATAGTTTACAAGAATACTATTCGAATCCTTGTATAAGGGATGGCTCTCAAATAACTGTCGAATTTAAAAAAGGATTTAAAAATAAAATGATCCATTTAAGCAATTACTATCAACCCGATATTGGCCTCGCAATTGAACTAATTAATAGCTTGGCTTCAAAAGAATATAAAATATGGTATGATAAAGAAACATTGATTAGAGATCAGGAAAAATGTAAATAGTTTGAATATATAGTGACCACAGAGGAGGTAACTGGTTTTATTTTGCTGAATATATGATCTACTCAGAAATGTAGGGAGTACGAATGACATTAGATAATAGATACGAAATATTTATTGGAGACTATAAAAATAAAACCCTAACATCATCCTTACCTGAATTTCTTCAAATATTCCTAAAAGGAAATGTATTTGATAAGGGTGGATTATATGATCTACAAAAAGAACTAGGAATTATATAAATTATCACTCCAAACAAACTAAAGGGCAAAAAATCTAACATTTGGAAATAATCAGCTTTAAACACATTGAAACAACTAACAATTACACTCTTAGGGCTAATTTCTTTTATTTTCACAAGCTGTGGGCAAGAAAAACTTAAAGCACCTGAAAACGCAATGACAAAATTTGAAGAATTTAAACGCAAGAAAAAATTCAATGCAGACCAACAGTTATCTTATCCTGGTATTCGCGACCAAAATCAGCAAACTAGCTTCGCACAAAAAATAAATTTAGCGGCCGAGGACTTCGAAAAACTTGCAAAAAAAGGTGATGCGACAGAAAAAGACTATCAAAATGCTATTAAAATTGGACTTAATAGATTTACTGGCACTTACATTGACTCAGAAGATCAAGACAGAATCTGTTATTATTTTGAAGAATTAATGGACATTATTGGACTGGAAAGCTCAGGTGGACATTTGAACAATTTCAGATATGGTTTTGATCCAAAACAAAAACCACAACCAAACCATTAGATAAAATCACTCAATAAATGAGAAAATTACTACTTACACTTTTTACCATCTTGTGCTTGTCACTATATGTAAAAGCACAAGACATCAACGAACAACTTTATCTGTCTATTGCCAAAAATGATAAAGAAAAAACAAGTCAACTGCTAAAGGACGGCGCTAATGCAAATTACGTTAAATCATCTGGTCCTTGGATGAAAGTAAACATGCTGATTACCGCCGTAAACAATAGCAATATCGACATTGTAAAAGCTCTAATAAGCAATAAAGCAAACGTTAACTGGAAAGATGGCTTTCAAACTACAGCCTTAATGTATGCCGCTGCAAAAGGAAATAAGGAAATGGTTATCTTACTTTTAGATAATGGAGCTGACATAAACGCCAATGACGGGAAAGACAACACCGTGTTTTCTGCCGCTCAAGAAAGCAAAAACACAGAACTTATCAAATACCTTGATGACAGAAAAAAGGTAGAAAAATAAGCAATTATAATGGCTGGAATACATTCCAGCCTCACTGTTTCGGTCGTTCATGGAGAACCGCGAAGTAAATCTCCATCAGTGCCCTAAGCCCGTCTCTGTCATTCCGAGCTTAACCAGGACCGCGAAGCAGCTACGAAGTAAATCTCCAACAGTACACTTTATGAGATCCTTCGCTTCACTCTGGATGACAAAGTACAAAGATCTCTCCACTAACAAAGATTCGGTACAGGTTACGGTCGAGATGACGGCCTAAAAAAATTACATTGACCTTTTTATAAAAATGAAAATAATTGACAAACTGGCTTGGATAGAGTTAAAAGACAAAACAATTCTTTCTACCAAAAGCTACGGAAAAGATAAATACTATATCCCAGGAGGGAAAAGAGAAGCTGGAGAAACTGACGAGCAAGCTTTAGTTCGAGAAATTAGTGAAGAGCTAAATGTAGACATTGATGTAAAAACATTGAACTATATGGGAACTTTCGAGGCGCAAGCACACGGACATGCCGAAGGCATTATCGTAAAAATGACGTGTTACTCGGGCAAGTATATTGGAGAACTGAAAGCTAGTGCTGAAATTGAAGAAATAAAATGGCTGAACTACGCCGACAAAGATCAAACATCAGAGGTTGACAAATTAATTTTTGAAGATTTAAGGCAAAAGAACCTGTTGGATTAGGCAAACAAAAAGTACTGCATATAACAATTCTCAAAACATCATATTGCTAGATTTCTCCACAGTCGAAATGACGGCAATGAACAATCCTATTGCGAACAAAAATAGCTAGCAATTGTAACAATAATTACGTATATTCATCTAAATAAAAAACCCAAGTAGATGAACTTATTTGAACAATTTACGGTTTACGTTGGTGCTTTGGCAATCTTGTTTGAAGCAATCAGTTATTTGCGTGGCAAGTTAAAGGGTAAGCATTAGCCTACTTGGTAAAATAATGTCATCGCTTTGCGGTTTATTGAATCCACTATTATTTTCTAGAAATATATCCGTTCTTCGAACTTATGCATTGCCATGACTACCGAAAAATCGGTATAGGTATAGGTTACGGTCTAGATAACGGAAATACTTGAAACTACTCCTGTTTCTTCACCAATCTTGCCACAAACATACTATCTGCTTTATCACCATAGCCGGTAATCAATTCCTTGCTTTCTAGTTTTAATGGAAAGTTATTGAGCAGATGTTCAACCACCTCTTCATTTTCTTCCTTAAATACCGAACAAGTCATATAAATTAAGGGCTTGCCAGGTTTCAAATACTTCACTACATTTTCGGCAATGGCTTTTTGCAGCTTTGCATAGTTGGCCACTTTATACTCTTCAAAAAAGTAAAGCATTTCTGGTGTACGTCCCCAAGTCCCGGCGCCCGAACAAGGTGCGTCTAACAAAATGCCATCAAACTCATAATGGTGTAGTATCTGATCATTGTTCTGCAACAGATCAATGGCTTTTTTCTGGTAGTCCTTAATACCTGCTAACTGAAAACGTTCCTGCAAGTTGCCCAAACTGGTTTCCCTCACATCACTTGCCAATAACTTCACTTTTGGTTGTAAGCTATGAATCAACAAAGATTTACCACCAGAGGCAGCACAGCAGTCCCACCAATAATCGTAAGGTTTAGGTTCAAAATAGTTCCCAGTTTTTTGCGAAGAAAAATCCTGCACCTGATACAAACGAGCATCATCAATAATTTGCTCCAATTTGGTACCGTTTGGCAAAGCTAAAGTCGTTTCCGAAAGTTCCTTTACTAGAACTCCTGCATCTTCCAGCTTCGCTTTAATGGCAGGCAAATGTGTTTCCTTTACACGGATAAACAAATCGGGCTGTGTAAATAAAGAAAGTAAAAATTCCTGCTGATCTATCCCTTCGGATAGTTCCCTACTAAAAGGAAAAACATCCTTCAATTTAAAAGTGGGGTATTGTGCCTTTACAAAGGCAACTTTATCGGCTATAGATGCAGCAATATGTTCAGCTGCTGCTGGAAATGTATGTTCGGTGATCAGGCTCAAATCATTATTGCATAAGAAATCAGCGACGGCCAGACGTTCAATTACTGGTAAATCCAAAAGCGCCTTTCCTAACCTGAAGTAGCTGTAGATATACCTGCTGGCCCATCTCCTATCCGAGGAGCCCATTTGCTTGTTCTGCTTAAAATAGACAATCAGGTGGCGGTGCAAAGGCAACTTACCGTCGTAACTTGCTAAAACTTGCTCAAATGCTCGGATGTGATGGTGTACTTTCATAAGCCAATTGTTGTATTGTAGAATTGTTGTATTGTTGGAAAATTAACTTGAGATCTGAAGATATGAACGTATATGCTATCATTCAAAATTCAATCATTCAATATTGATAAGCGACGTATTCTTATACTGCAATAACATCAAATGTTTATTATAAAAGCCGTATTCGGCATCATAGCCGAAATCAAAATCATTATGTAGTCCTTTATAGTTTTCTTTCACTAAAAAATCAAGATAGCTTAGGCCATGCTTAGCCATCAGTTTACCGAAGTAATAACCCGTATCAAATCCTTTAAAAGCGTACTCCGTAGGTTCAAATTCATATTTAGCTCGATAAGATTTAATAAAATCTACCACAGGCTTACTTTTATAATCAATATGGTACGAGCTGCTTAATACCGTTTGCAGATTTTGTAATTGATCGATGTTATAGGTTTGTTTAGCCCAGTTGGGATGTCCAAATAATTGGATAGGATACCCAGCTACATTTTTCAATCGATAGAGCTTCGTTAAACTTGGGCTCACAAAAGCAGCATCATCTGAGCAAAGGATGACCGCATATTTTTTACCTTTCACCATCTTGGTTTCGAAAATGAAGGTTGAGGTAAATTCTTGCACTACAAAGTTTGGATGTTTTTGAGCAAACTGCTTTCGAATGGGCGCAGCAAATTGCTCATCAGATGATTTTTTAGTATTGATTAACACCACAATACTTTGATCTGCCTTATACTGTTTAGCAATATAATCAGCGATTTTAGTCCCATGCTGCTCAATGTTATTAACGACCGAAATAAGGTAAGGGTTGTTAAATTCCGTAGGTTTTGATGCTGCCAAGGGCGATACCATCGGCATTTTATTGGCTTCAGAAAACTGCGACATGTATTTTACCCCATCAGGAAAAACAGGTCCAATCATTAAATTGCTAGCCTTTACAACCTCTCGCTTACTCAAAACAGCCAGCTGGCTGTTATCATCCCTGGTATCAAAAACATTGACCTTAAAATTTAATCCTTCGTTAGCGGCCGAATCAATGCCCAACATTAAGCCCTGATAAAAATCAAGTGCCATATCGGCTTTGCCTATTTGAGCCTTAGTAACGGTTTTTAAATTGAACTGGTTGAGTTGAAAAGGGATAAAAACACTGATATTGCCTTGTGTAAACTTTGCAACAGGTTTTTGTTCAACAGGTTTAGCCGGGGCTGTTGCCACCGGCTTAGTTATTTTTGGCGAACACGCAGCAAATACTACGATGAAAGCTAATAAACTTAAAAGCTTATTCCCACTCAATAGTTGCTGGCGGTTTCGAACTAATATCATACACAACTCGGTTAATTCCTTTTACTTTATTGATAATTTCATTGGATATTTTAGCGAGCACTGGATAAGGCAAATGGCACCAATCAGCGGTCATTCCGTCTAAAGACTCTACAGCTCTCAACGCAATTACGTTTTCATAAGTCCGCTCATCCCCCATTACCCCTACCGAACGAACAGGTAAAAAGATGGCTCCTGCTTGCCAAATTTGATCGTACAAACCAGCATCTTTTAAATTCTGGATATAGATATGGTCTGCTTCCTGTAATATCGCAATTTTTTCTGCAGTAACTTCTCCTATGATACGGATTCCTAAACCTGGACCTGGGAAAGGATGTCTGCCTAAAATAAACGATTCTAAACCCAAAGTGTTTCCTACCCTACGTACTTCGTCCTTAAACAAAGTTTTTAATGGCTCAACCACTTTCAGTTTCATAAAATCAGGCAAACCACCTACGTTGTGGTGCGATTTAATGGTTGCCGATGGTCCTTTTACCGAAACCGACTCAATTACATCAGGATAGATAGTACCTTGAGCCAACCATTTTACATCTTGTATTTGGTTTGCTTCATCGTCAAATACTTCGATAAATACACGACCAATAATTTTACGTTTCTTTTCTGGATCTTCAACACCTGCTAGCTCACTTAAAAATCTATCCTTAGCATCAACGCCTTTGATGTTTAAACCAAAATCTTTGTATTGCTCTAATACCCCTTCATATTCGTTTTTACGCAATAAGCCATTATCTACAAAAATACAGTGTAAGTTTTTGCCAATGGCTTTGTGCAACAATACCGCAGCTACACTACTATCGACACCACCTGAAAGTGCTAAAACCACTTTATCATCTCCCAATTGTGCTTTCAAGTCAGCAATGGTTGTTTCTGCAAAAGCATCTGAAGTCCAATCTTGAACACAACCACAAATACCAACTAGGAAATTGTTCAATAAGGTTTTACCATCGATACTATGAGTTACCTCTGGGTGGAACTGAATAGCATAGGTCTCTTCACCTTTTACTTGATAACCTGCCACCTTTACTTCTGGTGTGCTCGCAATAATTTCGAAATGCTCAGGCACTTGGGTAATAGAATCGCCGTGGCTCATCCATACTTGCGAATCAACCAAGATTCCTTTAAACAAAGGATTTTCGTTATTCACGAAGCTCAAATTAGCTCTGCCGTATTCTCTAGTGGCCGATGCTTCTACATTTCCTCCACTTTGTTGTGCGATGAACTGCGCTCCATAACAAACCGCCAATAAAGGATAACCTTTAAAAAGGTTCAAATCAACAAAAGGAGCATCTTCTTGACGTACCGAGAATGGACTTCCTGATAGGATTACACCTTTAACAGTTGAATCTAGTTCTGGAATGTGGTTAAATGGATGAATTTCGCAGTACACATTTAGTTCGCGAACACGACGTGCAATCAGCTGTGTAAATTGCGAACCAAAATCGAGGATAATGATTTTTTCTAGCATGCGCAAAGGTAGGAATTTGAGATGAGATTTGGTTAATTGTTTATTCGTTTATTTGGTTAGCTGGAAATGTCTAGATAATTTTTGTTTGAAGGATTTAGAGATTTAAGCGCATTTTAGTTTTGAAACATTAAGGCATATGCATCTTGATTAGCTTAATCAGTTATTTATTTTATTTTTGCTGCCTTCGTAAATATTAATCAATTTACGCACACAAAAACCGACAAACAGATCAAACATGAGAAATTACGCCCTTGCATTATTGTTGTTCACAATTCCAACCCTTTGTTTTGCGCAAACCGCCGCAGATATACAAAAAGCAAAAGCTAAAGTAAAGGCCTATTTATTAAAAGGACTAAATAATCCGGGAAGCTACCAATCTGCAAGCTGGGGCAAGCTTACCAAAACTTATAGCACTTTCGAGTATAGCAATGAGGGCATGAAGCTTTCCGACAGTATTAGCTATTATAAAAGAAAGAGAGATGACGCTGAAGAATTTGCTCGTTCAACAAGAGTAAATAGTGTTCTCGACTATCGAACTGACAGCACTTATATCTACTATATCGATCTGGAAAAGAAAATGGATGCTGCCTACAAAGCCGTTATCATTAAAAGAACTCAAAAAGAAAAGGCGTTCAAGAGTGTTTTTGATGGTTTTACCATCGACCATTCTTTTAGGGCTAGAAATCGTTTCAATGCTTTAATATTACAAAACTGGTATTTTGAATTTGACAAAAACCTTAAAATAACAGCTGCTGGTGACAACGACGAGCTTGAAGAACGAAAAAAAGAGCTTGAGGCCAAACTAGAAGCTCTGGAGAGGAAATATCAATAAGACCTTTGCTCAAGATATTACAACCTGAGATATTCAAGGGCATTTTAATTTTGAAACATTAAGCGCTGAAGAGACATGAAGTTGTATGTGTCTTAGATGTTTTTTTACCACCTTAGGGATCTAAGAACATTTTAGTTAAGCGTTATGCTCTAAGATGAGCTGAGGTGTCTTAGGCGACTTTTTTTTAACACTTTAATTTTGAACCACCTTAGACATCTAGGAACATTCTAGTTAAAGAATCTTACGCTAAGATGAACTAAGGTGTCTTAGGTGTTTATTTAAACTTTAAAACTGTTAACCAGCCTCACAGATCTCTCCTCTGAGGTCCATATAACGGTCTCCTGCATACCAATGAACTATTAAACCAATGAACCACCCAAATAACTACAACGGCAAAGTAAAACAGAACGTAGTGCCTCCTGTTGGGTTATTTTCGTACCATATTTTGCCTTCGTGTGCGGTAATGATCTGTTTGCAGATGGAAAGTCCCAAGCCGTAGGACTTTTCACCCTTGGTGCCAAAACGTTTGGATGGTGTAAATAATTGGAATACATCCTTACCAATTTGTTCGGGGATACCAATCCCTTTATCACTTACACTTACCAGCACCTCTTTCTTATTTTTCACGACAGTGATTTTAATTTCTTTACCCGTATCACTAAACTTAATGGCATTGCTGATCAAATTACCAACTACCCTACCTATCTTCTGTCCGTAAATGTTAATCTCCAGATTTTGAGTGTCGGCTTCCAAATGAATAACCTGTTTCTTTTCATCAGCTCTATATCTTAACAAGGTAATCGCATTTTTTACAATTTCGATCAAGTTTTGCTTTTTCTTCTTTAGGGTAATATCCAAACCCTCCTTATTTTCTGCGGCCTCAATAATATCGTCAATCAAATGCAGGGCATTACTGCAAGCGCCGTCTATCAGTTTTAGCTTGTCGAGATTTGCATGATCTTCGTCTTCCAAAATCATCAATTTAGTGAGACTTGAAATGCCTACTACAGGGTTTCGCAGATCGTGTGCTACAGCACGTAAAATGGTATCTTTCTCCTTATCACTTAAGCCCAATTTAGTTAGGGCATCCTGTAACTTATCCTTTTGTTTAGAAATTTCGTTGTTTAGGGTGGTGAGTTGTTTGACGTTCCGTTTAGATTTCCGCCAATAAATGTAAATCAACGCTACAATAGAAATGGCCATGCAAATAAACACCAAAGTAATGTATAGGTAACGTTGTTGGATTTCGGCCTCTCTTTTTAAATTACTGATTTCGTTTTCGTTGTTCAAATTCCGAAAACGCTCATCAATATTGGTAGACTTGATTTTATCCAATTCCTTTTGCAGGGAATCAGTTAATGTGGTGTAACGAAACAAATGCTCAAAAGCTTGCTGACTTTGCCCTATGCTACTCAAATACTTGGCATTCAACAAATGATACGATTGCACATAATCGAGTATTTTAAGTCGTTTGCTATCTTTTTCCAAAATTTTAAGGTATTTAAAGGCCGAATCTTTTTTATTGGTCTCTAAATAAACCTTCACCAGTTTTATTTTTGCCGTTACGGCGTCTACCGTATCATAACCTGGCTGGTCATTAATGGCAATACTCTGCTTAAGTAGTTCTTCGGCTTCATTGAATTTATCTTGTGATAACAGTTCTCCACCCATGTTTCCATAAATCACTCCTCTTGCCGACTTATAATACCAATTTCTTTCGGGCACAGTATCATTTTTCTCTACAAATGTCATCGCTTTTTGATAGAAGACCAATGCGCTATCTGCCTTATTTAATCGGGAATAACAAAGTGCAATGTTATTGAAGAGCTCCTGTTGCTTATACACTTCCTGAAAATTTTGCTTACAGGTTCGTACTTCCTCCAAAGTCTCTCTAAAGTAGTGTATGGCATCTTTATACTTAGATTGCCTATATAAAATCATCGCAATACGATAGCTATAATTGCTATTGGCACACCGATCAATAATGACGGGCTGAAGTTTTTTTGCTAAAAAGTAGTTTTTGTAAGCTTCATCATAAGCACCGAGCCTAAATAATACATCTCCTTTACAATAGTAAGTTGCCGCAAGTTCTTTAATATATCTCTTTTTGTCTTTGGTAGCTTCAATTACATTGAGCATGCTATCCGTATAGGGCAGGGCTTTTTCATATTTCCTGCCAAAGAAATAGTAGAAATAAAAGGCATTGTAAATATCAAACTTTGATTTTGCAGACAGTTTTTCGTTACCATCAAGTGCTTCTCGCAGTGTTTGCAAAGCTTTTCTTTTTACCTTCTCATCATTATAGCCCCAAGAGGTTTTATTGGCCACAGAATCTATTAACTGACTGCGTCCCTTATTCCCTGTATCTTTACAAGAAGCGAGCACAATTAGAAAAATAGGCAACCACAAGAGCTTACCGTAAGGTAATTTTTTAGATGATATGATTTGCACACTCGAAAATAGTAAAATTAATTACCATTCAAAAGTGTGGTTTTAACGCCAAATCTGTTCAAAAAATCTACGCCTTCATCACTTGCCAAACCTTTATAGGCGGCATACGAATCCCTGTAAAAAACCTCTCTAATACCTGAGGAAAGAATCAATCGAGCGCAAGCAATACATGGAGACAAAGTAGTGTATAGGGTGGCACCTTCAATTTTAGAGCCATTTTTCACCGCATAAAGGATGGCATTTTCTTCGGCATGCAATGCTAAAGAGCAACTCCCTTTACTATCTCTATCACACCCTGTTTCAGGCCATTCTTCATCACAGTTGTGCGTACCTGGAGGCGGACCATTGTAACCAATGGAGATGATACGGGTATCCTTAGTAAGTACTGCACCTACATGGGCTCTCACACAATGTGAACGTCCCGCTAGGTCCGACGCCAAGTTCATGTATATCTCGTTAAATGATTTTGCCATGGTTCAATAAAAGTAAAAACCTCTCCGATGGATCAGAGAGGTTTCAAAATTAGCATTTTAAAGCTAATATAAAATGATGATCTGCTATTTAGCGGTACCTACCTTATGTCCTTTTACCGCAAAGTAAATAATATACAAATACGCTGGTAACATGGTGTATAAAAATGCATGTTGAAAATCAATATGTAGGGTATCTTTTAAGAAACCATAGATAGGTAAAACCAAAGCACCTCCAGCAATACCCATAATCATAATGGCCGAACCTGTTTTGGTAAATTTGCCCAATCCTTTAATTCCCAGTGGGAAAATTGCAGGCCACATTAAAGAGTTAGCCAAACCTAATAATGCCACAGCGTAGTAAGAAACGTAACCAGAAGTGAATGCAGAAATAATGGATAAGATTACTCCCGACGTAGCGCAGATACGCAATGCCATTTGTTGCGAAACTATTTTAGGAATAGTAATGATACCTACCACATACCCAACCAACATGCAGATCAAGGTAAATGAGGTTGAAAAACGCACTAAATTAGGAGCTATGTTTAACTCACGTCCATAAGTAGCAATGCCATCGCCAGCCATTACTTCTGCAGCTACACAACAAAAGATGGCGAAAGCACCCAAAAACAAGTGCGGATATTGGAAAACACTGGTCTTTTTAGCAAACTTTATATCAGCATATTTATTTTCTTTTGAGTCTATAGCTACATCTTCTACCGTTTCTTCTTCATTAACCTCTGGCAAATGCATGAACTTAATCACCACGGCAAACAATACAAAAATGATTGCTAACGCGATGTAAGGGGTATGTACTCGTTGTAATAGCTCATCTAAAATGGCATTTTTTACATTGATATCGGTAGTGGCATTAAGTTTAGCGGTTACTTCTTCCGAGTTTTTCAAAAACAATATCCCGAAAATAATAGGCACCAATACCCCTGCTCCTTTATTACATAAACCTGCAATAGAAATACGTGCAGCGGCACTATCAATTGGACCAATAATACTTAAATAAGGGTTTACCGCAGTTTGCAACAATGCCATGGCCGATCCTTGAATGAAAATCCCCGTTAAAAACAGTCCATAACTTCTGTTATCAGCGGCAGGAATGAAAATCAATGAACCAACACCTAAAATCACCATTCCCAATACTAAGCCATTTTTAAATCCAATTTTATGCAAAATCCAAGAGCTTGGTAAGGCTAAAAAGAAGTAAGCAATATACGATGCAAAGGTTACAAAGAATGCTTGTAAATCTGTTTCAAGGTTTAAAGCTAATTTTAAAAATGGGATTAACGTGCCATTGGCCCAGGTTACGAAGCCAAAAATGAAAAACAGGGCACAGCAAATGACCATAGGCAACAGCGCTGTTCTGTTTTGGGTTTGGTTTGAATTCATTGTTTCAGTTTGGTTTAAATTTCGTCTAACTTAAGCAAAAGCACCAGTATTTTAAATAATTTTAATAATTAAAAGCTCGCAAACGTTTGTTTAAATCATAAAAAAAGCCCCGCATGTGCGGGGCTTTTTGTTATCAAATGTCTTTGAGCTTAATGACCACCAGAAACTTTCTGATCAAAATTGATGCCTTGCGCTTTTAAAATAGAACTTGCTCTTAAAGCGTAAAATATCAAATAAGAGAAACACAATATACCTACTACATAACTGTATTGGATACCTATCATTTCGGCAACTAAGCCTTGTAATGGGCTAATGATTGCTCCACCCATAATCATCATGATTAAATAGCTACTTCCCTGACTGGTATTTTTTCCAAGACCACTTACGGCTAAAGTAAAGATACATGGCCATAATGTGCTACAGAATAAACCTACACTGGTAAATGCATAAACACTCACCATACCGCTGGTAAACATCCCCGTTAATAATGCAAAAACACCTATCAGAGAGAAAATCAACAACATTCTAGCTGGATTGCCTTTACTTAAAATATCTGCAACAATTAACACCAAAATAATTAAACCATATACATAGAACGGAGCCAAATCATGATCAAAAAATGCATTAACAGCTAAGAAAACACCAAATGCCAAATATGGAGCTACAAATCTTAAAACCTTCCTCATTTGTACATTATCCGTAAAAGCTTCTACAGCACCAGTCCATCTTCCAATCATCATACTTGCCCAATACAGTGAAATATAAGGTGCAATTTGTCCAGTAGTAAACCCTAAATGTTTGATCATATACTCAGGTAAATTACTTGCGGTAGATACCTCTACCCCCACATAAACAAAAATGGCAATCATACCCAATACCAATTGAGGGTATTTAAGTGCAGAGCTTTTACCTCCTTTATCTTCTGTATCCGCCTCTGCTATGGCAGGCTTATCAGGCAATGGTGAAAATTTAAGGAAAATCGCAACAACTATAAAGGCCGCTCCCAAAACTAAATAAGGGATCTTTACGCTTTGGATATCTAAGGAATTAGTGGCATGAACCGCTGATCCGAAAATAGCGATGTTAACAATTAAAGGACCAATAGTGGTACCCAAGTTATTGATACCTCCAGCCAACGTTAAGCGTTGCGAACCTGTATTAACAGGCCCCAAAGCAATTGCCAAAGGATTGGCCACCGTTTGTTGCAATGAAAAACCTAGTGCTACAATAAACAAACCAGAAAGCATTAATGGAAAAGAACCTGTATTTGCTGCTGGATAAAACAATAATGTTCCTACTGCAGAAATACTTAAACCTAGGGCCAAACTATTTTTATAGCCTATTTTATTGATCAAATCTGTCTTCATTATTGCCGAAATACCGATGTAGATCAAAGATCCTACGGTGTAGGCGATGTAAAAGGCAAATGAGACTAACTGGCTCTCAAATTGTGATAATTTAAATGCTTCTTTAAAAACGGGAATGAGTATGTCGTTACTCGCCGCTACGAAGCCCCAAAAGAAAAACACAGTTACTAAGGGAATAAACTGCGCCCAATTGGTTTTTACATTCTGTTCCATATTTGGTTAAAATTTAAGGTTTGAAAAAATTTGCGCTAAACATAGGTATTTTTTTCGAAAGTAGTGTACTAAGTACACTTTCTTTAAAACCGTAAAAAGAACGGTTATTCTTTAGGATATCCTAACTTAAACGGCGTATTCTAAAATGGAAAAACTGAATAAAAATTGAGCTTTTAGCTATGAAAATCGCATATTAGCAGAAATTACATAAACAATAAATGTTTGAAGCAATCATTTTGGGTATTGGGGCGGGTCTGATTTCATCTTTTGTAACGGGACCTGTATTCTTTGCCATGATTAAAACCAGTATTGAAAGGGGCTTTAAAGCAGGCTTTTCTTTGGCTTCGGGCGTTATTGTTAGCGATCTTATTTTAATCAGCGTTGTACTTTTTGGCTCTCAATTTTTCAAATATCAGCAAGAGTTTGATAAGTACGTGGGTATTATTGGTGGCATTTTTATTGTCGGCATCGGTATCTACTACCTACTATCCAATGTAAAAATCAATTATACCGAGGGCGACAACATCAAAGTAAGTAAACGGGGATATATTTTAAAGGGATTTTTAATGTGCATCCTCACCCCTTCTACCCTTATGTTTTGGGTTATTGTAAGTGGTATCATTTCTGTAAAACTAAATAGCCTTCCTGAAAAAATACTCTGCTTTTTAATTGCCATGATGGTACAGCTCTCTGTAGATGGCTTAAAAACCTATTACGCCAGCAAACTCCGCTATCGGATTAAGGAAAACACCTTAAAGAAGCTCAATAAGGTAGCCGGTGTGATCATTATTGGCTTTGCCATTTGGCTGATTGTAAAAACTTACTTGCAATTTTATTAATAACTCCTATCTCCCCTGAGAGATATGCACTTGATCTTCCGTCATTACCAGCTTGACTGGTAATCGTAATGAGTTTATAGCTTTTACTATTGCTTTAAGAGATTATCTTCGATGAGCACTTCGTGGTTCCCGCCTACGCGGGAATGACGCACAGATGAATGATAGAACAATACGAAAGGAAATAGCACAACAAAACAACCTTCCTTTTTCATTGTTAAACTTAAAACATTAGCATTTATGGAACCTTTCGAAATTAATTTAGTTGGCCAAACATTGACCATACAACCGAGGCTAAACGAAACTTATGATGTTTTCGACGGAAACGAAAAGCTAGGTGAAGTACATGCCATTTCTGTTAATGGAAGCAAAAGATGGACCTCGAAGGAGTTAAATGATGATTATGCGGCTCAAATTGGCGAACTGATTGATGAGCATCAGCTTTAGTTCTTCTTAGTTCTATCGCCGAACAGCTTATTGATGAACTCTTCGGTCATACGTTCTACCCTGCCCGTAATTTCACCTTCCTTGATCGTCACCAGCACGCAGATAGAAACCAATTCTTCTTTCTTCCCTTTGGTTACTGCAGGTTTCCAGCCTCTAAAATCATTTAAGGCCATTACAATTTTATCGGTCACAATGTGGCCTTTGGTTTCTGTATGGCTCAACACACAGCTCTGCCCCAAGGAATCGACCAATACTTGCACCATGATATTACCTTGTAAGTTGTTGACGTAAGCCTTTGAATTCACTTCCTTAAACATGGCCGCAAACGCTACGCTATCTACCGTCACCTTGGTATCACCACAATCTAGACAGAAACGTGATGTATTACAATCGGTATATTTTTTTGGGAAAATGTTTTGGGCGAAAGCATTTGAGAACATCGCCAATAGCGTTAGCAGTAAATAGATTTTTTTCATAATCTTGGAGGATTCAAAGGTAAAGACGAAGATAGAAAAAAGTTGATTAACTATTTCAACGTGAATTGGGATAAGAAAAGCTTTAAAATCACAAGAAATATAAATATTTATGCAAAACCATAAAATCTCTTGCAACTATTTTAGTTCTGTCGCTTCGCGGACAAACTTTTTTCCTATAGATGAAAAAAGTATGCAAAAAAATCCACGGCTGCGCCCTGTTCTGTTAAAGGAACAGCTATGGCCAATTTGTGCGTACCGAACAGGCCAAGGCCGATTTTAGTAGAACGAAGAGGGCTTGCTAGAGCTTGAGATAATGAAAAATCACTAAATGCTTAGCTAAAACTAATGTCATTTTAGCTTCTTTCTTAATTTTCCTTTGAAGTTTTCGGACTTAATAACTTCTCCTTCATCAGTAACCAGGACACAGCTGTAAGCCGGAAATTGACGGATCAAAGCCAATCCCTTGTCTTTACTTAAAACCATGATGGAAGTACTAAGACCATTGGCCATTTCGGCACTTGGACCCAACACCGTTACACTGATCAAACCTGTGGCAGGATATCCAGTAACGGGGTTAATAATGTGCGCATAACGTTTGCCGTTAAATTCAACAAATTTTTCGTAGCTACCGGAAGTGGTTACAGCTTCTCTTTTCAATGGGATAATAGCAATTGACTTCTCCTCATCAAAGGGATTGGTAATTCCTACGTACCAAGGCTTTCCATCGGGTTTGGTTCCCCAAGTGGTCATATCTCCTGAGGCATTCACAATCCCAGCTTTTACGCCCTTTGCTTCCATTAGCTCTCGTCCCTTATCCGCAGCATAACCTTTACCAGTAGCACCAAAGCCAATTTTCATGCCTTCAAGTTTTAAAAAGATGGTACAAGCGGCGCTATCCAGCTCTATATTTTTATAGCCAACTTTAGCTACTGATTTTTTGATTTCCGCTTCACTTGGCATGGCTTTCATAGAACCATCAAAGTACCAGATTTTATCCATGGCAGCATAACTAATGTCGAAAGCACCTTGTGTGATGGTTGAAAAATACAGTGAACGTTTGGTTAAGTCAAATACTTCACGATCCACCTTTATGGGTTTGATGCCAGCATTACGGTTTACTTCAGAGATTTGGGAACTTGCTTTCCAATCGGAAATAAGGTCTTCTATTCGGGACATTTCTACAATGACTTCTTCGATGTATTGATCTGCAGTTTCAGCATTAGCGGCAACAATGCTGATATCGAAGCGACTACCCATAAGCGTAACTGCTCGTTCTTTCAAAACTTGTGCGTTTGCTTGAAAGACAAAGAGGAAGAGGATGGTAAAAAATGAAAAAGATTGTTTTGTCATACTTCCTCGCAATGACGTGCCTATTTTCTTCATTGCGAGTTTATGAAGCAATCTCATAGAGTGATATATAATCAAAGTATTCAAATTAAACTAGTTAAAGGAACTAATAATGAACCTAAAGGTTGCTTAGTCATGCTTCCTCGCAATGACGACCGTAAAGGCTTAATAACAATCCGTAAGTAATTGCCCTTTTTCTTTATAATACGCTAAACCTTTACCATTTATTTTCATGCAGATTTCGTCAATTACCTTTTCTACGTCTTGCTGCATTTGTAGGGCACCACAAATCATCACCACACCACCATTACTTAACAGAAGTGCTAAATAAGAAGCATCATTTTTAATCAGATCCATTACATAACAATGGTTTTGTTCTCTTGAAAAGGCTATTTGATAGTTCTTCAGTTTATGGCTTTGTTTCTGCTGATCAAGAAAGACTTTATGCTGCTTAATAATGTCTGTTTCTTTACGGAAACCTACATACAAATGGTTATCCGCATTTTTACGACTTTGTGTAACCATCCCCAGGAAAGGCGCTATCCCGGTTCCATTGGCAATCATGGCCAAAGGTTTATTTTTAGGCTGATGGAAGGATTCGTTCACCACCATTCGTGCTCTAAAAGTATCCCCTACTTTTAAATTGTTTAAATAACTAGAACCCAAACCAGATGGATGAAGTTTTACTACCAATTGTACATTTCCCTGGCATTTGGCTACTGAGTACAATCGTTCCCTGTTATCATCTGCAGGATAAATGGCCAACAAATCGCCCGAGGTAAACTTGGTACGTGTTGGGGTTCTAATGGTAAGAATAAAAGTATGTTCGGCATCTGACACTTCTGTGCGGTCCAACACCATCATTTTGTGCAAACCTTTAGGTTTCTTCGCATACAACGCAGGCGTGGTGGCCAATTCAACAGCAACCTTTTCACTCCACGCTTTTACCCATTGTACAAACTGGCTTGCCGATTTATCATCAATGGTGTGAAGTTCTACTATTTGCTTAGCCCAAGTTTGCTTGGTTAGTTTTTGATCTATCTGTTTAGCAAACTCACAAAAATCTGGATAGGCATGTGAACCAAAACCAATTACTGAGAAATTAACTTCATGCTTTTGCGGAAACTTCTCAATCAGTTGCAATACTTTATTGGCGTTTGAAGGTGGATCGCCCAAGCCATAAGTAGAAGTAAACACCAGCAAATGTTTTGCTTTTGGAAAAGCCTGATACTGGTTCAACTGCGCCAAATAGGAAACCTTACCTTGGGCAATCAACTGCTCGTGGACAGCATTGGCAAAACGTAAAGTACTTCCGTTCTCTGTGCCAACCAATAAAATAAACTCGGCATCAGTGGTTTTATGTTTGTTCTTGATTTTGGTTGCCCTACGCTTTAAGGTAATAGCGAAACCCGAATAAATAAAGAACAGGATATTTAAACAAGCAATCCCTAAAATACCTGCCCAAATCATGTTAGTCCGTCCAGTGTGCAGATCAAGGCTCAAGTTTTCCAGCACCAAAGTAGTAGGATATTTCACTTCGCTCAGTACCTTACCGCTAAACTGGTCAACAATTAGTTCCTTATCGCTCAGTTTTAGATTGTAATATTCTTCAGGATCTTCAGCAAAAGGAAACTCTATCTTTTTAACCTCTGCTAATTTGGTGTTTTTAAATAGCGTAAATTCCTCAATCTTTTGTTGTACGGGATCTTCTTTTGGCGCTACTATTTCTTTGTGTTCGGCTTTATGCCCTGGAAAAATCTGGAATCTCACCATACACAAATAAGTTCCCGTAAGGGCAATTACCAATACTGGAATAAGGATCAACCTGCCTGTAATGATATGGTAATATTGTGCAAAATATTCCTTCACCACTTTGGTGAAAAATTTGGCTAAACTGCGTTGTCTTTGGATGATTAAAGCCACGCCAGAAATCGCGATCAGCAACAGCAGGAAAGAAATAATGCCTACAATGAGTCGTCCTGTTTCCTTTAAAAACATGGAACGGTGCAATGCCGTAGTCCATTCCACAAAAGCGCTTTTGTCTACAGGCTTTCCAAGGATTTTGCCGGTAGTTGGATCCACATACGAGTCTACTTCGTTACCTTCTTCATCAAAACCTTTTAAGCGAACAAAACCGTTATGATCAACATCAAGCTCACTAATTTCGGAGAAGTTTTTCTTTAATATGGGAACGGTTTGCGCCACGGTAATTTCATTGAAATTAGCAGCACGGTATGAAGGCATTTTTTCTTGGATCGCATCAATAGCAAGTATGGCACCGGTAACCGATGCCATAACTAGAAAAAGCGATGAAATTAATGCCAATGCCAAATGGGCGTAACGCCAAATGGATAGGGTCATTCTTTATTTACGGTTGGGCTTTACTAAATCTAATGTATTTGATGTATCCTTTTCCATCCACTTTGCCAGCTAACGCATCTGTAGTTAAAGGAATTTCTACATCTGACAGGTGATATTTTTGGTCTTCTACAGACGATTCGAAGCGTAGTTTGTAACCTTTGTTTACTACAGCATCATCTATATCTAAATTGACCATGGTTCTGTCGCCACCGCCAATAGAAGCGCCTGTTTTAGCATCTAACTTTTGGGTTTTAGAGAAGAACTTGAACCACTCTTTAAATCCATTGTACCATTTTTTGTCCTTGCCCATCATGTACAAGGTTTTTTCGTAATCTCCCTTTGGATTAATCAAAGAAACTACAATATATGCTCCTTCGCCTGTGTAGGCATTCATTTGCAGCATACATTTATATTTTGAAGTTTGTGCCATTACTTGTGAAGAGAAACTCAACAACAAACCCAGCACAGCTATTTTAAGAAAAGATTTCATGTATATATCTATTGTTTTAATGGTGAGATGTTAGTTTTTAAGGAAATCTACCGAGATTTTCTTTTTAGACAAAAATTCGTTTTCAGCTGCTAAATCATAAGCCGTTTCGTCAAATTCAGTCTTTAAGCTTTTATCTGCTCCCGAAGCAATCAGGTATTTAAGGATTTGATCGTCTTTTGAAATTAAAGCTGCTCTATGCAATACCGTTATTCCTTCTTTGTTTTTGGCATTGATATCGATTTTTAACGCCGACAATTTTTTCAACAAACCTAAATCAGCTTTTGCAATGGCAATGTGATACAAAGTGCTACCATCTTTTTGAGGACCTTCTACATTCAATCCTTTTGCTTTAAGCAAGTTTAGTTTTTCTGTAAGTTCATCTTTTGCGTTGGCACCGCCTTGAGGACCAGCAGGTCTGTAGTTTTGTACGGCAAAGTAAGCTAGGTTATGTCCAGCTTGATCTTCAATTTTTACATTAGCACCTTTATCTAACAAGAAAGCAAGCACTTCAGGAGAACCGCTAGCTACCGCCGCAGTTAATGCAGATTCACCTCTTTCGTTTACAGCGTTGATGTTTTTAACTTTTGGAGTCAGCAATTCAACTACCTCTAGGTTTTTACCAGCTGCAGCATTCATAAAAGGCGTTACTCCTTCTCCGTCGGCTTTGTTTACATCTACTCCTTTAGTTAAGAAATATTTGATAATTTCCTCTTGATTTGGTTTACGTACAATGCTGTGTAACACGTTACCGTTTTTATTCGCAAAATTTGGGTTAAGTTTAAGCTCTTCTACCAAGTATTTATAAGACTCAATTGGCGCAGCAGTACCGCGTCCGCCTTGCGACATAAAAATTAAAGCCGCATTGGTAGCTTTCACTCCTTTGCCTAATAGATTTTTCAACACCTCAACATTACCACTTTTAGCAGCGTAGTCAAATGCTGTAGCGCCTTCACTATCTACGTCTTTCAACGAAAGTCCTTTTGAAGTTAAATAGTTGGCGATGGCTAAGTCGTTATCATTGGCAATCCCCAATAACAATAGGTTTGCGCCATTTCTGTATTTCTTTTTAAGATCAATGCCACCTTTTACAAAAGCATCATAAACGGCTACATTCTTTTGTCCACCTGATACCGCAAAAACAATTGGCTCGCTTCCGTGGCTATCTGGCGTTTGAATGTCTGAACCTTTTGCGATCAAATATTCCACTAATTCCGCATTACCTCTTAATGCTGCCCAGTGTAAATAGATACGGCTATCATGTGTAATCTTACCTACACCGTTTCCTGGTTGTTCTACTAAAAACTTAATGGTTTCAGTAGGTGCATTGTTATTGATGGCCATGGTGGTTGCATCAAAAGCTCTTGGATCTAACTCTGTAGGATTATTTCCTTTAGCAATTTCAGCTTTTACAGCTTCTACCGTTGGATTTTGTTTCCAAAAATCAGCTTGTAACAAGGTATTTTTATTTTGTGCCTTTACTGAGCCAAGCCCAAGAACAAATGCGGCAGCGAACATTACTTTCTTCATTTCTATTTAAGAATAAGGTTATGAATTCGCTTGCGAAATTACTTATTTAGACTAAATCTACATAATTAAATAAATGCTTTTTTTCGCTTTACGTCATTATTTCTATCTATTGCGTAAACAGCTATCAAAAAAGTGACGAACGGCTAGTTTTTAGTCACCATTATTTTATCAATTCTTTGGCCATCTTTATCTACAATTTCCAGAGTGTAATCCTCAATATTGATTTTGTCCCCTATCTCAGGGATATTTTGGGTATGATAAATGAATAGTCCCGAAACAGTGGTGTAGGCCCTGAACACTTCAGGTTCTATTTCTATTCCGAAAAACCTTTGAAACTCGGTTAAATTGTAATAACCATCTACCAACCAAGAATTTTCAGCTCTTTGGGTAATCGCGTATTCCATCTGATATTGCTGGGTCGCATCGCCAAGCAATGCATCTAGCACATCATCCATGGTGACCATGCCTGCGGTAGTCCCATATTCATCAACCACTATTGCGTAGTGCATCTTTTCTTTCTTGAAATGCTCCAAAACCTGATAGGCAGACCTATTTTCGTTAATAAATAAAGGCTGTCTGACAATTTTCTTTAGAGAGAATGGTTGATTATCTGCATCAAACAAATCTTTTAGTAGCACAATCCCTTTGATATGGTCTAAGCTATTTTTGGCACATACTGGATAAACAGAATGTTTTTCACTATTGATTTTATGTCTAACGGTATCCCAATCGTCGGTTTCATTAAAATAAACCAAATCGCTTCGGTGGGTATATAGCGAACTTACTTTTTTATCGCCCAATTCAAATACACGCTCTACAATGTTATGTTCAATTTCTTGGATTTCCCCTCCTTCGGCACTTTCTTTTACAATGGCTTTGATTTCCTCTTCGCTTACCTTACTATCGCGATTTGCTTTGATCCCGAAAATCTTTAATAGGATATTGTTTGAGGTGGTTAACAGCCATACAAACGGAGAGGTAATAGCAGATAGCCATTTCATAGGACGAGAAACCAGCATCGCCACTGGCTCCGGGAAAGTTAATCCCAAACGTTTTGGAAAGAGTTCGCCCAACACGATAGATAAATAGGTAATGAAGACTACGGATAGAATGGTTCCGATTTGGGTAGCATAAGGCGCTAATAGTTCCACTCCACTCAATGCTTGTGTAATGTTTTTGGTGATGCTCTCTCCGCTATATACCCCAAGTAAAATACCGATAAGTGTAATCCCTATTTGTACAGTACTTAAAAATCTGGTTGGATTATCAGCCAATTCCAGTGCTGTTTTTGCACCACTATTTCCTTTCTTCGCCGCCTTTTCTAGTTTATATCTCCTTGAAGAAACTAAAGACAATTCGCTCATGGCAAACACGCCATTGATCAATACGAGCACCAAAATAATTAAGAATTCCATGTTTTTATAGATTAATTGGGCCAAAATAGGACTTATCTAGCCACTATCATGTCGTGTAACTAAAAAATCATCCCTCCTTATCATAACGCAAACATTTGAAAAATAGCCGCTTGTATTTTTTTTAAGTTTTTAGCAGAAAAATATTTGTTTCGAATGTATAAAATTGTACTTTTGTCACACTCAAAAAAACACGGTGGATGTAGCTCAGTCGGTTAGAGCATCGGTTTGTGGTGCCGAGGGTCGTGGGTTCGAGCCCCATCTTCCACCCACTAGTTTTAAAAGCAGTTCTGAAAAGAGCTGCTTTTTTTGTTTCTTCCCATCCGAAATTTTATTGGCAAATGCTACTTTAAACCTTTTAAGAGTTCGCGATGTTTTTTCAAAATATTTAAATTGCCATCAAATTACTGTGAGCCATGACCTCTCTACTCATTTTTGCTGTAGTGCTTTTTGTTGTTATCTATTATGTCATTAGCAAATTGGACAGGATAAAGGACAATCCTCCCCAACAACCACACGTTGTTGAGGGTTTGTACGAAAAAATGGATATGATTAACGTAACTAGTACAGAAAAACAGCCTAGGTACAAGGAAATGTATGAGGGAAAGGATTTTTTAAATAAGGATACCTCTACCCTGGAAATGTTCATCATCAACGAGCAAATCAGTTCATTGGACCTTTACAAATTGGCCGACCTTAATGATATCCAATTACAAATCCACAGTGGATGGCACCAACTGCTCATTGAACTGCTCATCGAATTAGACCAATTAGGCTGGAACAGAAAGATATCTTGTATTAAAGAGAAATATGCATCCTTACGTTTTTATACAGACCACCGCTTCTCCGACGTAGTTGATCGCTATGAGCGCCGTTCGAAACAAGTGTGCGAAACTTGTGGCGAACATGGAGAAATTAGAAGTAGGACCGGTTGGGATTATGTTGCCTGCTGGCCGCACTATAGAACAGATATGGGCGAAGTGGAAATCTCAGCCGATGGATTTAGCTACAATAAAGTTCATTATAAATGGCGTGAGGTAAAGGGAATTCAGCTAGAAGACAGTAATCAATGGTGGGACGATAAAACATTGGAAACCCCCTATCGATGGCTGATCATCAGTTTCCATCACAATTTAGCTCAGGTCAAAGGTTGGGAACATGATAAAGTATATATCTATCATCACGCTTTAGGATTTGGAAAATTTTTGTTAGCTATCTTCCAAATGCACCATAAGTTCAATGGATTAGATTACAACTACATTGAACGTAATTTTCTACAAGCGCAATATTGCGAAGTTTGTGGCTATCAGGCGATATATGTTGGTGAATGTGAATGCTGTGAAAGAAACACCTGGGAGTACTCAAAACACTTGTACACGAATGTTTCACCACTAGAAAGATTGAAGAGCCAACAGCTTTCTTGGGCGGCTGAAGGAGGGGTAACTTACGAACAACAAAAGCTTCACTATGCCAAAAATCCTGACTTTAAAACAAGCTATACCCAGAAAGAATTAAAAGAATATCTTAATTATGATTACTCAAACGATGATGAATTTTAAGGTTTATCACGGAGAATTTTAAATGCTTTCGATGGATAAAATTACAAAAGCGGTATTTGACCAATACCAGATCAAAATTACTTCTAATCCTGAATTAGAAACAGACACTTTTGTTTCAGTCAATCCATTGCTAGACACATTGATTGAATTGCACGATTCAATAGCATTAGCGAGCAAGCTATACAATGAGATTTACGTAGCTAACAATCAGCAGTTTCTTTACATATTGATTGTACACCTGCCGGTTGCTGGCACGGTAGAGTGTATCCCGGTATTGGAAGCCGAACAACATACCAAATCGGATCATTTAATACTGCCTATTGCCTATATGCTGGCGATAACCAAAGAATGGCAAGCCAGAAGGCTTTGGTGGATCAGGCGTGAATTTGAAGTAAAAAATGGTCAGGGTATTATCCGGATCATCAATGATGACCAGTCTAATGCGCTCATTATCCAAAAGCCTACTGCCATCAACTGGCCCGATTGTCGTGGAAGCATTGGCGAATATTATGCAGTATCCACCTATGATCTACAGCAAAGGAAAACTCTAACACAGCAATTAGATGAAGTTTTAATCTCAGGCAATAATAGACAAGTACTGGAACAAATGGAAAGTTTTTTACACCTTTTCGAAGATGGTAAGTATTCTGTACACTTGGGCAAGTTGGAAATGAAGGGTTCTGAGGTGATATTTGACGTAGAAAGCAATTTACTTTCGAAAGAGAAGGAACTATTTGCCGCCAATTTCTATCCGTACGGAGATGGGGAGATCTACTTAGCTTCCAGACCAAAGGACAGTATCGACCCTCAAAGAGTTGCTTATTACGAAGAGCTGATCCGTAATGGTGCTAGGCCGAGAGTGGTTGTTTATACGCACTATCTCAGCCATAATTATGTCTATTGCAATCATTATATCATTGATGGGCACCATAAGCTAATGGCCTATATCAACTTGAAAGTTGACCCCTACGATGTCTATATTAGCAGGGATTGCTATGATATGAAAATGAGTAGCGAAGTCATTTTCGCTGCACTGAATATCCTCAACCCTCCTGCTTTCAGACATTTTCTGATCAACAGTTCTGATGAGAACTTATCGGGACTACTACCAACAGAAGTGACCCATATGCTTGATGAATTTTTGAGAACCGAAAAATATATGGATACCAATATTGCCCAGAACATCCGTAAGGCCTACCTCGATCCCACTCACAGGACTTGGGCAGAAGCCAGGCTTGCTGTACTTGGCCAAAATAAATATATTAATAAGGGGCTTATCCTCCCGTTTGTCCATCAGGCTCCTCAAGCCAGTTACGGTATATGGCACCGCTATCCCATCAATAGTCCTTCCGATTTCCAAGAATGGAAGGAGACTTACCTCGAAGACAAACCATTATCGACGAAGATGAGCAAGCTGTTGTTCAAACCTGTTGAGCAAATAGTAAAACATAGCAACGAGGCTTCGAATGCTACTGATATTTCACGTCATCTTAACAGCACTATCCGCTCGGAAAGTTGGTTGGGCACGAGAGAAGTAATCCTTTTGATTGTTATTTTTCTTGCATTGATTCAATTGATAGCAAGGGGTTGCTAATCTACATTCGATTCCAATATACACAGGGGTTTGTCCTTGTCTTTGATTTATGGATGATTTGAAATTATAAACCGTGCCCAAGGCTCTCAGCAATAACTTATTACAAAAGTTTAAAACCGTTCGAAAAAAGTACTATTTCTTTAAAGAGATATCTCCCTTAAAAGGTTATAACATTACTAATTTCTTCCACGTGCATTAAATATCATAGATCAAGATTTACAGCCTTTCGCAAGACTACTTTTGCTAAACAATAAAGACAAAATATCGTTGATCATTAATAAAACTTAAAACCATGAGTACACTAAAACTAAAAGACGGAACAGAGATTTTTTACAAAGACCAAGGACAAGGACCTACTTTAATGTTCCACCACGGCTGGCCATTATCGTCAGACGATTGGGATGCACAGGTGATCTTCTTTTTACAGAAAGGTTATCGTGTAGTAACTCACGACAGAAGAGGCCATGGACGTTCTAGTCAAGATATTTACGGACATAACATTGAGCAATATGCTTCGGATGCTGCTGAGCTAGTAGAATTTCTTGACCTGAAAGATGTGGTTCATATTGGACACTCTACAGGCGGTGGCGAAGTAATCCGCTATGTGAACAAGTACGCGAAGGGCAGAGCAAAAAAAGCCGTATTAATTAGTGCTGTCCCGCCTATTATGGTAGCTAGCGACAGTAATCCAGATGGTGTTCCGATGTCGGTTTTTGATGGCATAAGAGAGCAAACGCTGAACAACAGACAGCAGTTTTATATTGATTTGACCATTCCTTTTTACGGATATAACAGAGAAGGTGCTGACGTAAAAGAAGGTATCCAAAGAAACTGGTGGAGACAAGGAATGATGGGCGGAATTGTGGCTCATTACGATGGGATCAAAGCATTTTCGGAAACAGACTTTACCGAAGACTTGAAAGCAGTGGATATTCCAGTTTTAGTGCTTCATGGGGAAGATGACCAAATTGTACCTTATCAAAATGCGGCTTTAAAATCAATTAAATTATTGAAAAACGGAAAGCTGATCACCTACCCTGGCTTCTCTCATGGAATGCCAACTACCGAAGCCGCAACCATTAACAAAGATCTTTTGGAGTTTATCCAAGCTTAACATTGATCGTTTAGGAAATGATTTGAGGTACAAGGTCATTTTAAAAAAGCAGTTCTAAAAAGAACTGCTTTTTTTTGAAGTGATTAATAGTATCAAAGCGGACACTTGCGCTAGAATATGGATTTGTTAAAATTTTAATCAAAAAGCCCCAGTTCCTCCTCTTCTTTAGTTAACTCATCATCAGGTCTAATTTCGATATAGTTATAAATAAAATCCGCGAAATCAGATGTTTCTTTCATGTGGATATATAATTTACTATTTTTCCGTTCTATCTTATCTATAAGAAAGCAACTATGCTTCATAAAAAGTACTTCCTTTTCAACGGCATTATTGGTAACACGTGAGATATCCTTAGCATTGCTATTCTCGGTGGATGTACTTATAACGTAAAATACGATTTCATCTTCCCATTCTTCTTTAGATGTGGACAAGTAAAAAGGAACTTCCATCACTTTTCCTATGTATTTAGAAAAATAATTAATGTAATCTGGAATCGATGGAGAATGTATCTCCATTCTATAAACAATTTGACTGTTATAACTAGGTAGCTTATTTAGTGCTGAATGAAGGCCGACCTCATATTTCTCAATCAGCGTTCCTTTTTTCATGCTTCCGCTCTTCAAACGATAATGAACCATCGAACTGAGGTTACCAGAATAGTTAATAATTAATTCAGCATCATTGATACTCACTTCGCCGCTAATAACATCGTCAAGATTAGCGTAGTGTGCAACATTTTCAAGATATTCAGGTTTTAATTTGGCGTATTTACGTTTGAAAGTACTATCTTCTTCTTGCATGTTCCAATTCTATAAAATTCAAAATTAAATTAAGAGTCGATATCTCGTCCTAAACCTCATTAGATAACCTTGCAAACTTATTCCGATACTCAATTGGCGTAAGTCCTGTTAGTTTTTTAAAAATATCCCTAAATGATTTGGTATCAGTATAACCTACATCAAACATAATCTCGGTGATGTTCTTTCTCGATGCTTCAAAGAATGTTTTGGCGGCTTCTATTCTTACTCGTTGGATATATTCTAATGGTGTATTGTTGGTGGCGTCTTTAAACCTTCTTTCGAAAGTTCTGCGACCTGAATTAATCAGCTTCGCTAAAATTTCTATGGATATTTTATCGCTATAGTTTTTTTCAATGTAGTCCTGTACTTTTTTGATGTCCTCATCTCCATGGTTTCTCTGACCTTTGAATATGGCAAACTGCGATTGGCTATCTCTGCCAATATCCAAGGCAAAGTATTTGGAAACCATTACGGCCACTTCCCTATCCGAAAATTTTTCGACCAAGTACAAAATCAAATTCCACAAACTACTTGCACCGCCACTGCTGTAAATATTATCATGTTCGGTGATGATGGCTCCATCCTCTACCCCTATGCTTGGGTATCTTTCTTTAAACTCATTAATATAGGCCCAATGGGTAGAACATTTTTTGCCATCAAGCAAGCCCGTTTCGGCTAAAAGGAAAGCCCCAATACACAAACTGGCCAAACTTGCCCCCTGATCATGCAATTTTTTAAAATAAGGAATGGCATCCGCATTGGCTTTAATGCCTTTGGCCATATCACCAAAAGTAGGTGGTATAATCAGTAAATCTGTTTCGGCCAAGTCTTTGAGCAGCCGATTGGTTTTAACCATGTACTCGCCGTTGTTGGCAGGGACATATTCATTTAGCCCCACATATTCCACATCGAAAATAGGCTTTTTGCCAAATGCGGTTAAAAATTCATTGGCGGTATGAAAGGTTCTAAACGGTGGCGTTACCGCTTCAATTACCCCATATTCAGGCACAAAAACAGAAATCTGCATATCAATATTGCTTATTGAGCTACAAGGTAAAAATTATTTTGTCACAATTGACCCCTTATTTGTCGTTTTCGCCATAGCCATATGTTTTATCTCCACCCTATCTTTGAAATATCAAATCAATCTAAAAAAGAGAATGACACAATTATCAAAAATTACGGTAGAAGCAACAGTGAATGCTCCCGTAGCAAAAGTATGGGAAGCCTGGAACACACCAAGCGATATTATGCAATGGAACACCGCCGATCCAGCGACTTGGCACACCCCAAGCAGCGAAAACGATTTAAGAGTGGGCGGCAAGTTTAAAAACAGAATGGAAGCTAAAGACGGCAGCTTCGGTTTCGACTTCGAGGGCACTTACGATAGTGTAATCCCCCACCAAGAAATTACCTACACTATGGGCGACGGCAGACAAGCGACCACCTTATTTACCGAGCAAGACGGAAAAACCCATTTAGCCACCACTTTTGATCCTGAAACACAAAATGACCCTGAATTTCAAAAAGCGGGATGGCAAGCGATTTTAAACAATTTCATTAAATACGTTGAAGCAAAATAATCATGAAAACAAATAAAATTATCTTCTGGATAGCCACCATCATCATTGTACTTTGGGAAGGCGTAATGCCATTGAGCACCGTTTTGTTTATGCCCGACTATGTAACCGCAGGCACCCAACCATTAGGTTATCCAGAATATTTTGCCTACGCCTTAATCATTTGCAAAGTACTAGGTTGTTTGGCCATTGTGCTTCCCAAAACACCAAGTAGGTTGAAAGAATGGGCTTATGCTGGACTTACCTTTAGCTTGATCTTTGCCTTCATCAGCCATGCTTGCGTAGATAAAAACATTGCGTATATGCTCATGCCTTTGGTAGTATTGGCTATTCTGATGGTTTCATACGTGTATAACCGTAAACTTCAATCTTAAACCACATGAAAAGTAATTCAGTTTCCCTACACAGGGTAATTAAAGCAAGTCCTGAAAAAGTATTCAAGGCTTTTGCAGACCCATTAGCGCATGCTACCTGGCTACCTCCCTACGGTTTTATTTGTACCGTACAGCAAATGGATTTTAAAGAGAATGGCCAGTTTAAAATGACGTTTATTAATTTCACTACAGGAAATAGCCACTCTTTCGGTGGAACCTATCTTGAAATCAAACCAAATGAATTCATTAAATATACCGACACTTTTGATGATCCTAATTTGCCGGGCGAAATGACCACTACCATATGGTTGAACAAAGTGATTTGCGGTACCGAATTGAAAGTGCTTCAGGAAGGAATTCCAGAAATGATCCCTGCAGAAATGTGCTATTTAGGCTGGCAAGAATCATTGGAAAAATTGATGAAGCTGGTAGAGCCGGAAATTCCAGACGCTTAATCCTTTTGCCATGGCAACATCTAACCAAAACCCTTTTGTGAGTGCTGTCTTCCTTACCTTTTCTGGTAATTGTAAGGAAGCACTCACCTTTTACCAAACTTGCTTTGGTGGAGCTCTTCGATTTCATTTTTTTGAAGGGTTAAAAGGTTATGCAGAGATGCCAGTCGTTAATGGCTCACTTATTTCCGACTCGATCCATATCCACGGCTCTGACTTGGTGCACAACGAAGGCAGAATACTGGGGAACCATATGGCAATTTTTATGCGATGCCCAAGTATAGCGGTTAGAAAAGCACTTATTGAGAAACTACAAGTGAACAAAAAGGTTCCTTTTGCTGGTAATAATGATGAAAAGCTCATCGAAATTACTGATGTCTTTGATGTACGATGGATATTGTACGCTTGACACCAGTATACATCCAATCTCCACAAGTTTAAACGCAGTTCTGAAAAGAGCTGCTTTTTTGTTTAAAGAGAATCTCGCACCCTCACCACGCCCCACCTTAACACCTAAGCTACAAACATTTAACACTTTTTAACAAGTCTTTAACAATTTGGCCTTACTTCAAAAATTAGCTTTGTTATAAACTAAACAAGTATGGAAAAATATAGACGCATCAACAATCTAACTGGATTAGCAATTTTCTTCCTCGCATCCTTTGTATACTGGCTATGCATGGAACCCACCTTAAGTTTTTGGGACTGTGGCGAGTTTATTGCCGCTTCTTTCAAAATGCAGGTAGGTCATCAGCCAGGAGCTCCCCTATTTTTAATGATCGGTAAATTATTCTCTTTGCTAGCAGGAACCGATGTGACCAAAGTTGCCTATTGGGTTAATTTCGTTTCGGTAGTTTCAAGTGGCGCAACCATCATGTTCCTTTTCTGGACCATCAACGCTATTGCACTCAAATTAGTCAAGCCCGAAGATGGAAAATTGAAGAACACGCAGCTCTTCACGGTAATTGCTGCTGGAACCGTAGGAGCATTAGCATATACTTTTTCTGATACTTTTTGGTTTTCGGCGGTAGAAGCTGAAGTATACGCCATTTCTACGTTGTGCACGGCCATTGTATTTTGGGCTGCCTTAAAATGGGAAGCTCACATGAACGACAAATGGCTGTTGTTCATTGCCTTTATCATTGGTCTTTCGATTGGCATGCATCTTTTAAGTCTGCTTATTATTCCATCCATCAGCTTACTATATTACTTTAAAAAATCAACAAAGGTGAATTTATGGGGTTCGATAAAAGCATTTTTAATAGGCTGTTTGATATTAGGCATCATCCAATTTGGGATTATCCAATACTTGGTTTTATTTGCAGCCAAGGTCGATTTGTGGTCAGTAAACTCCCTAAAAATGGATTTCGGCCAAGGTGCGTTTTTATCCTTAATTGCTGTTGCTGCTATACTTGCTGCTGGCGTAATTTACAGTATTAAGAAAAATTTGTACAAACTTAATTTGGCCCTGCTATCCACCATTTTGGTTTTATTTGGCTTTAGTTCGTATTTCATGATCATCATTAGGGCCAATGCTAAACCAAACATTAACCTATCCAGTCCTGATACCCCTTTATCCCTGTATTCGTATCTGAGCAGAACCCAATATGAAGAAAAACCATTATTGAACGGCCAATTTTTCGATTCTAAACCTCTAGATATCAAAGAAAAGGGAACATCATACAGACGTGGAGAACACTCGTACGAAGTATCCGGAAAACAATACAGTTACGTTTATGACAAAAACGCTTTTTTCCCAAGAATTTATAGCAACAAGCCTGCCCACGTTCAATTTTATCAAAATTGGTTAGGCCTATCTCCCAACCAAAGTCCAACATTTTGGAATAGCCTTAGTTTTTTCAATAGCTATCAGGTGGGCTTTATGTATTGGCGGTATTTCTTGTGGAATTTTTCGGGAAGACAGAATGATACCCAAGGACAGGGTTCTATGACTGAAGGCAATTGGACTACGGGTATAAAACCGATAGATGCCTTGAGATTAGGCAATCAAAACGAATTGCCACCAAGTATTAAAGAAAATGCTGGTCGTAATTCATTTTATGGTTTACCACTCCTACTGGGTATTTTGGGTTTAGCTTACCTGTACCGAAAGGACAAAAAAGCTACGATGGTTTTAGGCTCACTTTTCTTTTTTACGGGAATCGCCATTATTATATTCATCAACCAAGACCCATTACAGGTTAGAGAAAGAGACTATGCTTATGTAGGTTCATTTTATGTATTTGCCATTTTTATAGGCTTAAGTGTGTTTGCACTTAAAAATCAGCTACAAAGATTATTGGCGAACAGAACAAGCCTTATCATTGCAACTTCCATTGCTTTATTTGCGGCTCCAGTATTAATGGCTTGGCAAGGTTGGGACGATCATGACAGAGCGGGTAAAACAACCGCGTTGGATATGGCCAAAAACTACCTCAATAGTTGTGAACCCAACGCCATTTTATTTACCAATGCCGATAACGATACTTATCCGCTTTGGTATGCACAGGAAGTGGAAGGCATTAGAACCGATGTACGTGTGGTTAATCTCCAGTTTTTATCAACGCCTTCGTATATCGATCAAATGAAGCGAGCACAAGATAAATCTGAAGCACTTCCCATTTCCATCACCAAAGACAAATACAAAGAAGGAGTAAGAGATTACCTTTCTTACGTAGACTATGGATTAACCGACAGTGTAGAATTAAAAGATTTACTAGCGATCCTAACTTCAGACCACAATGACGATAAAATTCAAATGAACGATGGCAGCTATGAGAACTTCTTACCTTCTCAAAACTTGAAGTTGAGCATTAACCCTACTGAAGTGATTGCGACCCGCACTATTCCTGCGGAGCAAAAAAACCTCATTGCGGATAAATTAGAATGGAAATTCAACAAAAACCATGTGTTCAAAAGTGAATTAATGATATTTGATATCATTGCTAACAATCAATGGAAACGCCCCATCTATTTTGCCACAAACCTATCCGAAGACACTTATGTTGGGCTAGATAAATATCTCTATCAGGAAGGTTTTGCTTACCGACTACTGCCTTTAAATCCTAAGTCGGATGCAGCCACTGATAAATCAGAACGAACCAATAACCATTTGGCCTATCAACATTATCAAAAATTTGAATTGGATGGCTTTAAAACAGCGAAGTATCTAGATCCAGAAAGCAGAAGGGTATTGAACACTACTTGGGGTTTTGCCAATACGCTCAGTTCAAACTTAATCCAAAACAACCAAATTAAGCAGGCTGAAAAGGTGATCAAATTGAGTATGGATAAATTGCCTTTGAAGAACAGTTCTATTTCTGATACGCTCAACAAGATTTCGCTGGTTCAAAATCTATATGCCATCAATCATCAAGCAGACGCTAATCGAATGATCAAAGAAACTTCGCAGTTTATCGATCAAGAATTTGGCTATATCCTTTCCCTTGCCAACAATAATCAAAATGAACTTATTTATGAGATCAAACAAGGGATGTATGTTTTGCAGGCTTTTAATGAATTGGCCAAAATTTATCAGCAAAAAGAAATGGCAGACCAGCTCAAACGAAAAATAGAAAGTTATAACACACGATTTTCTGCAAGCTGAGGATTATAACACACTTGTACAAAAAAGCAGTTCTTTTCAGAGCTGCTTTTTTGTTGATTAAGGCTTTATAATTTTTTCTGATAGTGCAATCAATTCGCCTTGCGTACTTTGGGCGGCTTCGTTGGAAAGCAAGACAATACCGGAGTTCGATTCTGGATAAAACACCATATAACTGCTAAAGCCTAAGCTACCTCCTGTATGCGAAATGCTTCGTTTACTGTTTCCCACTTGTTTCACTTTCCAGTTCAAGGCAATAGCCCCATCTTCCAATTTCCCAAAAGTGGGCTGATGGCTTAATTTAACTGCCTCATTTGCTTCATTAAGCTGAAATGCCATGTATTTTAACATATCTGAGCTGGTAGAGGCTATGCTAGCGGCTACTCGCAAATCTTCCCAATCAATCACTGGCATTACACGTCCTTTACCATCATACCCTTTTGCCATATGCACAGGTTGCTTTCCTGGTTGAATAAGGACGGTATTTTTCATTTTAAGCGGTTCCACAAAATGAATCTTCAAAAGATTCTCAAAAGAATTTTGGTAAACGGTTTCCATCATATGCCCCAAGAGCTGTGCTGCAGTATTACAATGACGAGCTACCGTACTAGGTGGCACCTGTAGTTTTATTTGATGGAGGTCGTTATAAAAGTCCTTGATGCTGTATTTACGATGAACCGAATCTAAAATATAAGGAATAGAATCTGGATTAGCTTTGCTAAAAAGGTCTTTATCTGGCATCCAATTAGGCAAGCCAGAAGTTAAATTAGCCAAATTGACGATGGTAATAGGTGTTCCGTTGTAATTCAAATTGGGGTATTCTTCTTTCAGATATTTGCGGATGTCGTCCTTAAGGTCAATCTTTTGATCTAACACCGCTTTGGCCAATAAAGTAGCACCAAAAGTTTTGGTAATGGACGCCAATTCATAAACGGTATTACTTGTTGGCAATTCTTGTTTATCCCTTGATGTTGAGCCGTAATTGTAGAGATATGCCTTGCCGTTTTTGATGATTCCTATAGAAATGCCTACCCTAACGTTATTGTTCATAAACGAGGATACAGTTTGATCCACTAAAGAATCTAATCCAGTTTTTAATTGATTATCGCTAGGTGTTTTTATTGAGTTGGTCTGAGCTACGCTAATTAGGGTGTACGTCAGAAAAATGAATGAGAGTAATGCCTTTTTCATCTGTTTATCATTTGTTTTTAATAAGACGGGCAGATTTTCAAAAGGTTACAACAATTGTTATCGCTAATCGAGCGTCTCTTAAAATGACTCCTGTCCATAAGACTAGATGTAACAAACCAGAAAGTGATCTGTCTTAATTCCGAACCAAAAACATCTACCTAGCAATTAGTTACTTAAACCCATTCTTTAAACCTCAAAAAATAAAACTATGCGCTATTCACTACTAATTTTACTTTACTTTTTTTGCACTTTCTCTACAAGTGCACAAAAAACGGACACCGTTTTTATCTCAGAAAAAAATATCAATCCTAAAGTTTTACGAGAAGGTACCCATCGATACCTTGTATATTTTAAAATGAGCAAGGATTCTGTAAGAACTCAAACTCAATTTTGGACTAGAACCATCAAAAAAACTGATTACAATGGTGTTCCAGCCATAGAGATTGATCAGGTATGGGAAGATAAAGACAGCATTATGCATATCGTAAAATCGGTTTCTGATGCCAAAACTATGAAACCCTTATATCATAAAACCTGGTGGAAAGTACCAGCATCCAGAACAGCTACGACAAAAACTGTAAACCTTACGATTGTTGATTTCTTAAACAAAACTGTTGAATACAACGGTCGTAAATTAAGTGATGCAGACACCGAAAAACAACCAAAAGCAATATGGGAAGGTTACAAATCTTCTGTGGATAAGTTTTTCCTGAATTGGCATTCGGACTTAGAAACCTTTCCGCTATTACCTTATAAAGCTGGCGCAACCTTCGTTATTCCATTTTACGATCCTGGTACGGCTTCTAACTTTCAAAAAGTTGCCTATACTGTCACTGGTAGCGCACAATTAACCGGCTACGATGATCAAAAAATTGACTGTTGGTTATTAACTCACGAAAGCAAAGGCAACAAGGAAGTTTTTTGGATTAGCAAAAAAACAAATGAAGTATTAAAGTTAGAGCAAGAAATAAACGGAAAACTTTATCGATATAAAATTAAGCTGGGCTTTAGTAGCTAATGAACTTTTTTAAAATTGTGATCAATAGGATAGCTTCCCATTGATCACAATTAAATACTATAAAGATGTTGTTTCTACATCGTAATTCACACCAACCCTAAGGGCCTTTAAGCCACTTACCCCTTGTAGTTCTTCCAAATCAAGCATTTCCAAATCTGCATTCAAATGTCCTTGCTCCTGTAAGTAGTTGATATAAGCCATGTACTCATTTGCTTCGAAGGTATTATAATAAATCATGGCTATTTTTCCTGGCTGGGTTAATCTTTCATCCTTATCCTTGATCTTCACTTTATCAATACGTTTTTTGATCACCTCATAGCGAATATTATAGGTTCCTTCCACATCAAAACGACGTTCGTCATTCCTAAAACTAATATCAATAGGATTAGAATGAATGAAAATAAGCTGGGTAGTTAACAATGGCTTCTCCATCTTATCAACCAAACGATTGGTCAAACGTGCAATTTCCACCATGGACTGTAGTTGCCAAAGTCGCATGTTTTTAAGGAAAAGCATATCAAACGGTATATCAGGCGCAATTTCCTGTCCTATATAAATGTCGTACTCTACCCCATCGGTACGGAATTTTGCGAAATAGAACGGAAAGGTTTTCTGCAATTCTTCTTGTGCACTTTCCAAATACTCTCCTACGGAAGCGTTGATAAATTGCATGGAGGTTTCCAAAGTTCTTCGGTTTTCGAAAGCTTCTCCTGTCTCTGGATTGATACTTTCAAAATAGTCATCTACAATGGCCTTGGTTGAAGGATGATTTTTCTCCACATGTTTAAGTACTGGATAAACCTCAAACTCTAAAAACTCATTCAATGAGTCTTCCTCACTCGAACTGATAAAGTCATTGGTCCTTTGCATCCAGTTTTTACAGCTGTACAAGATTTTATCAATCAGATCAAGCTTCACCGTGTTCTTTAAAGCAATTAAAGATGCGCTCAATTTGTTTAATTGTAGCTTTAAATCTTCTTTTAACGCTTGATTTCGTTCAATGGTAGAGTTTCTAATATCAATAGCCCCAAATAGTGGATAGAGATTTTTGAAGGTAACGGTTTCAATATCCTGCGCATTTTTGTTGCCTTTGTTTTTCTTGATGAACTCCCAAACCTGCTCGTTAAACTTCCACTGTACTGAAGGTTGTAATGCGGTAAATTTATCCATCAGCACTTCATCCATTTTGGCATTAAATTCTTCTATACGATACTGGAAAAGCTGCCCCAAAAGTGGCATAGCCGAATGCAAACGTGAAAGTAACATGTCATCAATCAGCACTTCTTTTTTGGAGTATATTTCTAATATCCCAACCAACTCGGCATTATAGAAAACGGGCAAAATAGAATACGATTGGATACCACTTTTCCGAATCGCCTCCATGAAAGGGGTTTTCTCTATCTGTTCGTCCGTAATTTTATTAAAGAAGATTGGCTGAGGGTTATTCTTGTACAGTTCCAATTCCGTATAAAAAACGCTGTCGTCTATCCCAAAATGTTTACCCGAATTAATGAGAATACTCGATTCATCATCAACATCCAACACAGGTTTGCCATTTACGGTAATCAATGGCAACAAGCCAAATTCTATATCCGCATTCCCTCCTAATGTTCTTAGGGTTTGAATGACATGTTGATAGGCCTCGGTTTGATAGTTATGGTTCACCAATGACTCCCTAATCCCATCTATGGCATGTTGTAACGTCACGTCAGTTACTGAAATCACTGTAAAACCATCGAACTTGAAATCGCTCAAAGGCAATACTTCATTTAAAAGTTCCAAACCACGTTCATCATCCACAAAGCCAGAGAACTGCTCAAAATTAAGTACTGGCAATTCCTTTTTATTATAGCTGATATCTACAAACTGTGTGTCTACATTTACATTATAGTACTGCGTTAGCCCCGTTTCTGGATTATCGTAGGCAAAGCGCATTTCGTTGTTGGTTAAGGCCGAATAGTTGTAATAACGCTTTAAAATCACGTTATATATGAACTTGATTTGGTCTTTCTCCTTTTTCTTTTGATATTCTCCACCAGCTTTACTATGCTCTTCTACATTTTTTTGAATGAAGTTGTAAAGCAAATCGGTGCTAAAGAAAATTTGATCCGGAACGGGAGTGCTCAATGCCCAATACAATTCCTTTTCATTGGCCATCAAAGGCGTTAAAATAGTAAAAATCAGCTCTAAAGTTTCTTTGTATTGAGCCAAATCCTCAACCATTAGGTTTTTAGCCAACGCCCCTTCTTTTTCTATCTTTTCCAGCAAAAATCTGTAAAACTCCTTTTTGATGGTTTCTTCGGTTTTTAACCTTCTTTTTAAATAAGCAACCAATGGCCTAAAAGACAGATTCCACTCAATCTGACAGGCAATGCATTCGTTCTTATTTATCTTTATAACGTTGGTGTTCATTACTTAAAATCTAAAATTCATTGAAAATTGAGGATACCAACCCTCTTTTGAATAAGCAGCAATTATTCTTAAAATGGTTAATTGTGCTGGCGAAAAATACAGACCGCCACCTACGCCGTGGTGCCAATTATCGGAGGCATCCTGTCTTTCCCATACCCTTCCCACATCATACAAACCCATCAGTCCTACTTGGCCTGGTAATACATAGCTGATAAAATCACCTAGTTTTAGCCTTAACTCCAAATTGTTGTAAAAACTATGTTTGCCCGCAAAGCGAAATTGCCTGTAGCCCAACAAAGTTCCTTCACCTCCCAAATAGGCGTATTGATAAAAAGCAGGGTTACCTACCGTTACAGCACCGCCAAACCTATTGGCCAGTACCAAATTAGCACGACCATCTAAGTTTTTGTATAAAGCGATAGAGCCATTAAACTGTGCAAACGATCTTGCCGCACTACTTATTCCTTGATAACCTAACAACTTAAAATCGATATAACTCCCCAAGGTGGGTAGCATCTCGTTATCCTTGGTATTATTAATAAAGTTAACGATGGCCCCCACATACAATTTCTCACGGTCAATCACCAAACGATCTGAGGAGTTTAGCTCCGATACGTTATTGATGAATTTATTTTGGTTATCATCTTTATCGAAAGTATAAAATTGGAAGCTCGGTCCTATGCTAAACGTAGATTTCGGCCTACGCCAGCGCAAGCTTGTTTCCAATTGGATCAAGTTCATTCGGGTACGGTAATACCTAATGTTTTGATCAAAAGAGGTTTCATTACCTACGCCAAAAAAGTTTCGGGTGTTATCTGGAGCTTGCACACTGGCATGCACTACCACATCGGCGTTGCCTATGGCTTTCAACCAATCGCCCGTGTATTTAAATCTAATGGCCGAAGTAGCAAAGGCATACAACAAACTAAAAGATTGTGAATTTCCGTAAGGTTGTTTTCTAAATCCTGGGTTGGTGATGTTCATGAACGCTCCCAAAGAAACGCCATCATCAACGTTAAAACCTATATTAGGATATAACGATGTTCTGCTATACAGATCTTTCCCTAAATAAGTAGCATTTCCTGTATCGGTAGATAATTTGGTGCGTAGTTTATAAGCAGCTTCCCCCTCAAATATATTTTCATCCTTTAAACCAAACAAACGAACAGATTGACGAGAAGCGGTTACATTGTACACTTTTTTCCCATGCCCAGCAATGATTTTCAAAGTAATGGGCGAAGTTTTATTGTTGAGAAATACACTGTCATTTCCGTCTCGCATATACAAGCGAATTTGTTTTGTGATTTTAGGATCGAAAACGCGGCTGAAAGTTACATCTTTTACATTTCCAGACTTGTTGATTTTGTACAGTTCTACTTTTAAATGACCATTCTCTAAACCTTGGATTTCTGCTTTTTCATTTTTATGGCTCGCCTGTACATCAACAATACGGTTAAAGAAATGATAATATTCGTTCATCACCTTTGGAATAGTGGCCCTACGTTGCTTAAGTTGCGCCAAAAACTGTTTGTGCCTTAAGGCATAGCTTTCCTTAGGCAATCTTTTTAAGGCTTCTTCAAAAATTTCGTCGGTAAAAAGGTCACAAAACTCCTTCACGTCCTTGTCCCACTGTTCTTCGGTATATTGCGACAACAGCTTGCTATTCATTGCCCTTCCTTCCCACAAAAACCAGTTCCCGTCCTTCAAATCTTTCTCTATGCCCTGCATCATGGGCAATAAATCTGATTTTTGGGCAAATCGTTGAATTTTACCATCTGCTCTAAAAAAAACTTGGTCACGGTCTCTAGGAATGGCAATATATTTCAAACCTTTTTTGGTACTGTCGGCTTTCCAGCGCCACTGATCCTCGTGCCTATCCCAATCGCCCAGCAACACATCTAAAGCTTTTGCCCTTAAGTACAACTTGGCATCGTAGGTATTATCGTTGTCCTTATCTAGCTTTTTAAACATTTTGGCCGTGTTGTCCGAAGGTCCAAGCGGATTTCTTTCTTCCAGTAAACAGATGGTATTTTCAAACAATGAAGCATAATCACCTAAATTTTGATCTGGCGAAACCAAACCGATCATCGGGTTGCTATGAGGCACTCCCGCAGCTTTAGCCAAAACAGGCACCACCAATGCCGTAAAAGGATGTTGTGAAGCCATATTATCACGCATCACATCTTTTGCAAAAGTATTTCTCAATCCTTGGGGCAATAATACTTCTGGATATTTTTCGACACTACGCAGCACATATTCCTTACCATTTTTGTCTTCTAATCGCAATGAACGAGATTGATTTCCACCACCCAATTGCGTAGGTTTTAGGCCTCCTCCAATTTCCGAAATACGGATAACAGGCACTTTGGTATCCGTCGCGTAATCTTTCCGATAATTATCGCCAAATAGGTAACGATGAAACCTGCTCACACTGTCAAACGAAGGTTTTACTTTCACCATCACGCTGTCGGCAGTAATCACTTTGGCCACTTTTAACGGGATATTTCCCACCCGTTGGAAAGCCTGTGTATAGCTAAAAACCTTGTTCACTCCCGTATCGCTAAAGGTGTAATACTCATAGCGCATATCATTGTTCATCAGCTGATCAGCTACCACATAACCGTTTTCGAAACTATGGAACAGGGAATTTTTCCCGAGCTTATTGGGCGAGTGTTTCGCACCTGCCCCACTTACTACCTGCAATTGCTTACTTTTGATCAACTGCAAGCCATGCTCATGCCCGGCAGCGTATACCACATTGGGTGCATCGCCAAAAACACTATTCACTTTGTCAATCATTTCCTTATACAAAGGATGTTTCATATCCTCTGGACTTAAAAAAGTTGTTCTTAAAAAAGGATAAAGAGAACCGATAATTGGCAAGGGGATATATAGATTTTTATTGAGCGAAGTAAGTGGAAAAAGGTGATTTTTAAACGTAAAGTAACCACCATGTGCACCGTAACTTTGAAAAGGATGGTGAGAGGCAAGAATGATCATTTTATCCTTGTTTTGGTCAAAGAGTTCACGCATTCGCATCACCACTTCCTCTTTGCTGTTGCATTCACAATCTGGGTTAGCCTTATCATAAGGGAAAAGCCACCATTCGCTGTCATAAGCAATAATCGTCAGTTTATCTGTTAGGTTAATGGCTACAGGATTAGGGCAACCATTATCAGGAATAAGCTTGAGTAAAGGATCGTTAAAAGCAGCTAAAAACTGTCCCTGAGCCTGAATTTTCGCCAAACCATTAGGACCAGATTTATCCCAATCGTGATTACCGGGCACAAAATAAACCGCAGCACCGTTTGCCCGCATCGGCTCAAACTGCGATTTCAAAATCTGCTCGGTTTCTTTAAGATTGTTGCTTCCAGGCAAAGCCATTCCTGTAGGATAAATATTATCTCCCAAAAAAAGAGTAGTTGTTTTTCCTTTGATGACATGGTTTGCCGCACTTTTTAAGGAGGCTAACTGACCTGTATTCATTTCTCCAGCATCGCCAATTAAAATGACACGGTATTTCACCTCTTGCTGTGCAAACACGAACAAGTTAGTTAAGGCAAATAGAACGATCAGCGTAATTTTTTTAAGCATAAGCTACTTTTTAGTTCCTTTATAATCAAATCTCAAAATATTTCCATATTGAGTATCGCTACCCTCGTTGGAGATAAATAAGTTCCCTTGTTTGTCAAAAGCAATTCCCTCAGGCTGGTTAAACGTATTGGATGTTAAATGATAAGCTGCTTTAATTTTCCAATGCTGATCGGCCACTACCAATGCCTTATTAATGGCTGAAACGATGTACCATTCTTTGGTGATAGGATGTTGTGCCAAAGCCGATGGATGAAATGTTCCTTTCTTACGCCCAGTCAATTTCTCAAGCGTGCTGGCATCTACGTTAAAGTTGCTCGCCAAGCTGAAACGACCATCATTTTGCATATTCAGGATAAAACCACTGGTATTTTTTGAGCCTTTGTCTTGTTTGCATTCTTTACACAACACATAAACCTGTCCGTTAGCTGTGGCATACATGGCTTCGTATTCGCCTTTGGGCAAAAGCGATTTGGTTTCTACCACGTTTGAAGCCTGTTCTTTTTGTGTCTCTGTGAGCGGAAACGAATATAAATCGCCATTACTTTTAAGCACAATGATTTTGTTTTTGGCAATAGCAATATCTTCATAATCGCCATTTTTAGCGAACTTGGTGGAAGTGTGTTTTTTTGAACCTAATGGAAAAACAAACACCCTACCTTCTTCATCTTGCTCAGCATAAACCGTTGCATTATTTCCATTTAAAAAAGCAATACCTGATATCTCCTGCAACACATCGGGCATGTTATACTTTTGTGGGGCAGCTAAATTATAACCAGGAGGATTGGCATTCTTTTTGGTTTTTTCCTGCGCACAAGAAAGTAGCGTAATGGTGCAGCCAAAGCCGCAAGTGAGCACTAAAAACAAAAATTTCTGATATTTTTTGATGGCGTAATTATTCATGGCTATACTTTGTTTTTTAAATATTGATAAATAGCGTATTGCGACTGAATCAAATCACCTTCCACTGGAACTGGAATGTTGTTCATTTCCTCGTCGATAAATACAGCTTGTACATTGTCCTTTAGCTGAAGTGATAAAATTTCCTTAAGCTCTGCTTTGATAGCTATATTAAAAATAGGGAAACAAACTTCAATTCTTCGATAGATATTTCGACTCATCCAGTCTGCCGAACCTAGAAACATTTCTTCGTTACCATTATTATGAAACAAAAAGATTCTACCATGCTCCAAATAGCGGTCAACAATGCGTCTGACGATGATGTTTTCCGTGGGCACCAATCTGCAAATTCCCCTGATGATGAGATTGATTTTCACTCCAGCATTGGCCGCTTCGTAAAGTTTATTAATCATCACCCCTTCTTCTAAATTGTTCAATTTAATCGTGATTGCTGCTGGCTGTCCCAAATTGGCAAATTCAATTTCGCGCTGTATGAGGGCCAAAAATCTGGTTTGCAGGTTAAATTGCGCTACCAATAAATGGTTGAAATTGATCAGGTCGGGGTTTGATGGTTTTTCACGTCTGGCCAAAAACAAGAATAGCAATTCGAGTTCACGTAACATGCCTTGATGTGCCGTCATTAAAATATGATCGGTATAAAAATTGGCAGTGGTTTCGTTAAAGTTCCCTGTAGCGAATAAACCTGTATACTGTATCCTAATCCCTTGTTTACGTTTTACCAAAGCTACTTTCGCATGAACCTTTAGCGCCGTAACGCTATAAATAATCTCTACTCCAGCAGCTTTCATCTTTTTAGCCCATTTGATGTTGTTAGCTTCATCAAAGCGTGCTTTCAGTTCTACTAACACCGTGACTTTCTTACCATTTTTTGCAGCGGTAATCAAGGCATTTACAATTTTCGAATCGCTAGCCACCCGATATAAAGTAGTATAAATTTCGGTGGTTAATTCATCAGTTGCCGCTTCATTGAAAAAACGCAATACGCTATCATACGATTGGTATGGGGGATTAATGAGCAAATCTTTCTCTACAATTTGCTGATGGAGTGTGATATCTTTTCTAAAAGTCGGATACACAACTTTAGGCCATTTCTCATTGCTTAATTTGGCATCCTTTATGGGAAAACTACCCAAATCCTTTAAATTATGATATCTTCCTCCTTCTACCACATTGGCATGTCCAATATTTAACTGCTGTTCCAAAAGCATTAAGGTTGACTGCGGCATATTGGGTTCATGCAAAAATCTGGTAGCCAAACCCAAATCACGTTTTTGGATTTGTTTTTCAATCAAATCAGCAATGTCCACATTATACTCATCCTCCAATTCCATTTCGGCATTACGGGTGATTTTAAAGCTATAACAACCTTTAATTTGTTTGTTTTTAAACAGCAACGGAAGATTTTGACGAATAATATCATCAATGATCAATACATATTTTTGACCATCAATAGTGGTTTCGTAAAAGCGAGACAACTCATTGGAAGGAATATTCACTACATAACTGCTTACTTTCCCTTCGGTTTCTACGTTCACCAAAAAATAGAGTTCGTTATTATTTGGGAAAAACTCTGTTTTAGGATTGGATATTTCAACAGGCTGAAGAAATGCCAAAATATTGCTTAAGAAGTAATTGCTCAATTCGTCATCCAACACCTCAGGAATCGTTTCATTATAAACAAAATGAATCCCATGGGATTTTAATTGAGGCAATATGATATTTTTTAATATGGTTCCAAATAATTCCTGTTGTTGATGAATCGTTTCGGTAGCTTGTTGCAGTAAATTATCCTGCTGCTGAATGTCGTTATTTTCCTTTTTACTGAGCTTTTTCAACGCTTGCAAAACAGGCATGCGCACCCGATAAAACTCATCCAAGTTGGAGGAATAGATGGACAGGAATTTGATTTTCTCCAACAATGGCGTAGCTGCTCTTTCTGCTTCCGCCAAAACACGCTCATTAAAGGAAATCCAACTCAAATCCCTATCAAACAGGGTAGTAACCATATCAATCATATGACTAGAATTTACCATAAATGGCAGAGAAAAGGATATAAGCTAACACTGAAGTGATTAAACCAAACATGAATATATTATAAGCAATACGGATGAGCTTATATTTTCGGCCCAAAACCACGCCTTGCGAATACACATCTTTAATTAAGGTACCATACAAGAAATCCCTATCTGCCATCACCTTCTCCATGCTATTGTGATATTCTTCCAATGGCATTTTATAGAAATTACCAAAAAACACCAAGTTTACTCTTTTCTGATCTACATCTTCCTTAGTGAAAACTCCCTTGGGAATGCTTGGCCTGGTAGCCAATATGGAGAATACAATACATGATAAACTCACTAATAAGAGTATAAAAGTAGGCACCACCAAATAAGCATTATCTTCTAAACGGCGCAGCAACAAACTCACAATCAACGATAAAATAATCGAATTCACTGTAATCAACAACTGGGCTTTGTTATCGGCCATATCACTCAAACGTTGATTGTTTGCTGAAGTAATACGAAACATGGTTTCTACTCCTTTACTAGGCAATGCGTCTTTGTCTTCTTTGGCAGGCTTATCAGCCTTTTCCTTCTTATCGTGCTTCAATTTATCTTCTTCTTTATTTGCTTGTTCTAAAATATCTTCGTTAAATTTCTTTTTAAGCTTTGCCAAATTTTTGCTTTTTTGTGCTTCTAGCAATAATCTGCAATAGTCTGTATGATATTCGTGGCTTTCTAAAAACTCAATATCCTTTAAGCGCCAGGCTTTTTTACTGATTTCTTTATTGCAAAGCAGCTCTACTTCTTTATGCAAAAGCTTTGATCGTTCACCAAAATCTTCACTTCCCAAATGAAACAAATCCGAATCACATAAAATACGTTCATTTAAATCACTAGGGCTTTGCGGTAACCTGGTAGATAGAATGGCGCTCTTTACTGCGGCAATGATTTTACCATCTACCTGATGATCGGCTAGATAAGTAGCAGCATGCTCTGCTCCTTTTTCTTCATGCTTTAAAGTTTCTATAAAATAACCGGTATCATGGAACCAAGCGCTGGTATAAACAATAAAAAAATCATCATCTTTTAACTGATAATGATTGGCAATTTGTATAGCGGCCTGAACCACTCTTTTGGTATGGGCTAAATTATGGTAAACAAGATCAGCTTGATGATGGTCATTGAAATAATTCACCACATAAGTTTCTATCTCTTGCTGCAACTGTTGGTAGTTCATGATCTACAAATTTGTCTCAAAAATAAATATTAAGCAGGGATGAAAGCGAAACAAATTACACACCCAATCAAACGCTCTTAAAAATTGCACGTATCAGCCTACCTTAAAACTAAGTTACCACAAAATATCCTTCTGTGTACACTAAAAGGTGATAATAAAGCAAGCCTTTCCACAAAGTTCATTCAACTATTCTATAATTGACCTGCCTAACAAAGCGCATGACAAGCTCAACAAAGTAAGTTGACAGGCTCAACAAAATCATCGGTGGTAAAGCCCGCTAAATTTGTGGTATCAAATAAATAAAGACATGACACAAAACAATTATCAAGGCGTATTGCAGCATCCAATCGGTTCTGGCTTTAACGCAACATCTACTTCTAACGAAGTAATCAAAGGAATAGATTTAACTGGGAAAATTGCCATTGTAACGGGCGGACATACTGGTATCGGTTTAGAAACTACCAAAACACTGGTAGATGCTGGTGCAACAGTGATTGTAATTGCCAGAGATGTAGAGAAGGCCAAGAAGAATTTGGGGAACATTAAAAACGTGGAATTAGAAGCGATGGATTTAATGAACAACGTATCTATTGATGCCTTTTGTACTAAATTCCTTTCTTCTAACAGACCTTTACACCTATTAATTAACAATGCGGGCATTATGTGGGTGCCTTTACGCAGAGACGTACGGGGTTACGAATCTCAATTGGTAACCAACTATCTTGGCCAATTTCAGCTTACTGCCAGATTATGGTCTGCACTCAAAAAAGCCAATGGCACCAGAGTAATCAACGTATCTTCTTTTGGACACCAAATGGCTCCATTCAATTTTGAAGACCCTAATTTTAACCATCGCGAATATCAAACCTTGGAAGGTTATGGTCAATCCAAAACGGCTACCAATCTTTTTGCCCTGGAATTGGATCGTCGTGGACAGCAATTTAATATCCGTGCTTATTCACTCCACCCTGGCAGTGTAATTGGTACCGACCTTGGTAGAGAAGAACCTATTGAACTTTTTAAGCAGTTGGGTACACACGATGCTAATGGCGATCTTAAACCCGAAGTGGCAGCTAAGCTTAAAACCATCCCTCAAGGTGCGGCAACCACCATTTGGTGTGCTACAAGCCCAGCGCTAAATAACATTGGCGGCGTTTATTGCGAAAACGCTGACATTGCCGAATTGGACTTAGGGAATATCGACCATCAATACGACAAACCCGAAACCCTGCGTGGCGTGCAACCTTATTCAGTAGATCAGGAAAATGCCTTACGTCTTTGGGAGTTGAGTGAGACTCTTTTAGGCTTCAAATTTTCGGCCGACTAAAAAGCGATCAAACAAAGATCAGAAATAGAGAAAACACTTAACTTTATAGCAATGGAACATATTTCTAGATACCTCACCCAAGAAATCAAGCTTTCGAGCTACGAGGATAAACTCTTCAAATCAGATTTGATGTTCGACGACCATATGCTGGTATGGTTCATTTCTGGAGAAACGAAAATCATTCAGGCAGATCGTACCTTCTATTTCAAAACAGGCGATATCTTTCTTATTCCCCGAAATCAATTGGCCACCGTGATCAACTACCCCAAAGATGGACAGCCGCACAAAACTGTGGTCATGCACCTCTCCATAGAGAGACTCAAGAAGTTTTACGAGCATATTGATACCAGAGGAAAACTACTGCCAGAACAGAAAATATACAGTTTTAGCAACCACCCGCTGTTAGAAAGCTGTTTGGCTTCGCTCATTCCCTATTTCGATGTTTCTGGTGAGTTCCCTGAAAGTTTGGCGCAATTGAAGATTACCGAAGCCATCAGTATCCTACGCACCATAGACCCAAAAGTAGATAGCGTTTTGGCCCACTTTGATGCTCCAGGAAAGATAGATCTCATTGGATTTATGCAACGTAATTTTATGTTCAACATGTCCTTAGAAAAATTGGGCTACCTTTCTGGCCGAAGCTTGTCGACCTTTAACCGCGATTTTAAAAAGCTTTTTAATACTACACCACAAAAATGGCTGACTGACAAAAGGCTTGAATTGGCTTACTATCAACTCTCCGAAAAAAAGCTAAAACCTACAGAGGTTTATTTAGAAGTTGGCTTTGAAGATTTGTCCCATTTCTCCTTTTCATTCAAGAAAAAGTATGGCGTATCACCAACTCAGCTACCAATAACTCGATAATCCTCAATATTTAGCACTTTTTGATCTTATCACCTAGAAAGGTTAGTACAAAACATCAGCTTTGTTACCCATTTCTTAAAAAGTATACTTTATTTTAGCTTTAAGATTTAACTAACAAAGTTCATGAAGAAACTACTAACCTTATCTCTAGGTTTTCTGTTGTGCACACCATTGTTTGCACAAGAAAAACCACAATGGATGAGATATCCATCCATTTCTCCAGACGGCAGTACCATCGTTTTCACTTATAAAGGTGATTTGTATCGAGTAGCCAGCAATGGAGGAAACGCACAACAACTTACTTTTCATGAAGCACATGATTTTATGCCTCAATGGAGTAAAGATGGCAAACAAATCGCTTTTGCTTCTGATCGATATGGCAATTTCGATGTTTTTGTGATGGATGCAAATGGTGGCCCCGCAAAAAGATTAACTTATCACTCAGCAGATGAAGTGCCATTCAGCTTTTCTGCAGACAACAAGTCGGTAGTTTTTGGTGCTGCGAGGCAAGATGCTGTTAACCATCGCCAATTCCCTACTGGCTCCCAACCGGAACTTTACTCAGTACCTACTGCCGGTGGACGCATTTCCCAAATTTTCACCATTCCAGCAGAAGCTGTGCAAAGCAGCAAAGATGGCTCGAAAATGATTTACCACGATAAGAAAGGTGGCGAAAACGAATGGCGCAAGCATCATCAATCGGCTATTGCCAGAGATATTTGGGTGTACGACAAAAAAACAGACAAACATACTCAGATCACTAGTTTTTACGGTGAGAATAGAAATCCAGTATTTGCGGATAATGAGCAAAGCATTTACTATTTAAGTGAAGAAAGTGGTACCTTCAATATCCACAAAATGCCTTTGAAGGAAAAAGCGAAGAATGAGCAGATTACCAAATTCAAGAATTTCCCAGTAAGATTTTTAAGTGCTGCCAACAATGGCACCCTATCTTTTGGTTATGATGGCGAGCTTTACACCCTAAAACCTGGATCGAGCCCACAAAAATTAAACGTAACCATCAACACCCAAGAAAAAGCCAACAACGATGGTTTCATCACCATTAACGGTGGCGTAAGGGAAATGTCGGTATCTCCAGATGGAAAAGAAGTAGCCTTTATTGCCAGAGGTGAAGTTTTTGTGACTTCTGTAGACGGCAAAATGACCAAAAGAATTACGAACACTCCGGAACAAGAACGTTTTGTGGAATTTGCTCCAGATGGAAAATCTTTGGTTTATGCCAGCGAACGTAACGGAAAGTGGCGTATTTACGAAAGTAGAAAAACCCGTAAAGAAGAGCCTTATTTCTTTGCGGCAACCTTACTAGAAGAAAAACCTTTGATCAGTAATTCAAACGACAACTACATGCCTGCCTTATCTCCAGATGGCAAAAAGATGGCATTCATTGAAAATCGTAGAACCTTAAAGGTGATGGAGATTGGCAATAAAAACACAGTAACCCTACTTACACCCGACCAGCTTTTTTACATGCAGGATGGTGATCAATATTTCACTTGGAGCCCTGATAGCAAATGGTTATTGGCCACCTACAGACCAACCATGTCTAACGGCGAAGTAGTATTGTTAGACGCTACAGGCAAACAAGCCATGAAAAACCTAACAAAAAGTGGCTATGGTGATGGCAGTGCCAAATGGGTGAATGGCGGCAAACAACTGATTTGGTTCAGTAATCGTGATGGGATGAAAGCCCATGCCAACAGTGGTTCTTCACAACGCGACGTTTACAGCTTATTTTTAATCAAAGATGGTTGGGATCGTTTTAACTTGAGCAAGGATGATTTTGCCTTATTAAAAGACATAGAGGCTACGGAGAAGAAAACCAAAGAAGAAGCAGCGAAAAAAGAAGCCAAAGATCCTAAAGCCAAACCTGTAAAAACAGATTCGACCGTAATATTTGATTGGGATGGCTTGGACATGAGAAAAGCAAGATTAACCATCCATTCTTCTTCATTGAGCGATGCCGTACTTTCTAAAGATGGCGAAAAGCTCTACTATTTAGCGAGTTTCGAGAAAGGAAGCAATTTATGGAGCACCAACCTGCGCACCAAGGAAACTAAAATGGAAATTCCGTTGGACGGTATGGGAGGAAGCCTATCATGGGATAAAGCTCAAAAAAATCTCTATTTATTAAGTGGTGGTCGTATTTCAAAAATCAATACCGACAACAACAAACGTGACCAAATCAATATTGATGGCGAAGTAGAAGTTGATGCCGCAGCTGAAAGAGCTTATATGTTTGAACACGTTTGGTTACGCAACAAAGGTATGTTTTATACACCAACCATGCATGGCGCTGATTGGGATGGCTTAAAACCAGCTTACGCAAAGTATCTTCCACATATTGGCAACAGTTACGAATTTGCCGAAATGTTATCAGAGCTATTGGGAGAACTGAATGTTTCCCATTCTGGTGCCCGTTTCAGCAGAACCATTCCTAACGCCGATGCTACAGCTTCATTAGGTGTCATTGCCAGCTATCAGCATAAAGGCGATGGTATTTTAATTGATGAAATACTTTCTGGTGGTCCGTTAGACAAAGCCAAACTAAGCGTAAAACCAGGCATGATTATCGAAAAAATTGATGGCGTATTGATCGAAGCCAATCAAGATGCAGCTAAATTTTTAAACAGGAAGTCTGATCAATTCACTTTACTGGAAATTCTTGATCCTAAAACTAAAGAAAGACAGCAAATCACCATCAAACCGATCAGTCTTGGGGCTGAAAATCAGTTGCTTTACAAACGTTGGGTAAAAATCAATCAAGCCGAAGTAGACAGCCTAAGTAAAGGTCAGCTTGGCTATGTGCACATCCCTGGAATGAGCGATGGCCCATATCGTAGTGTATACGAAGAGATGATGGGTAAATTTGCCGATCGCAAGGCAGTAATTGTCGACACCCGCTTTAACGGTGGTGGCGATTTGGTATCCGATTTAGCCATGTTCTTCACTGGTCAAAAGTTTTTGGATTATGCGACCGAACAACGTTCTGTAGGTTATGAGCCAACTTTTAGATGGACCAAACCAACCTTGGCCATGTTCAATGAAGCTAACTATAGTGACGGCCATTGCTTCTCTTGTGGTTATAAAGATTTAGGCATTGGAAAAACTGTAGGTATGCCAGTACCTGGTACTTGTAGCTTTGCGGGCTGGGAGGCACTTCCTGACGGAACCCGTTGGGGATCTGTGCCTATTAGCGCCAAAAACAAAGCTGGCCAATGGTTAGAAAACAACGAAACCAAACCTGATATTCAGGTAAAAAATATGCCTGGTGTGATAGACAATGGAAAAGATCAACAGCTTGAAGTAGCCATTGCCGAATTACTGAAAGTAGTGAAGTAAAACCTTGAGAGATTGCTTCGCTAAGCTCGCAATGACGCTTCCTTTAACGTCATTGCGAAAAAAAATGACGAAGCAATCCCTCAGGTTAAACAATCTTCTTTTCCACATCAATACCCAACTATCACTCATAAAACTTAGTTTTGCCAAGCATTATGATAGAAATCTACACAGACGGAGCAGCAAGCGGAAATCCAGGTCCTGGCGGTTACGGAGTAATCTTACGTTCAGGCAAACACTATAAAGAATTAAGCGGAGGCTTTAGAATGACCACCAACAACCGTATGGAACTTTTGGCCGTGGTTGTAGCCCTTAAGGCGCTGAAAACACCCGGACAACAGGTCATTGTCTTCTCCGACAGTAAATATGTGGTAGATGCAGTAGAAAAAGGCTGGGTATTTGGCTGGGTACAGAAGGGTTTTAAGGACAAAAAAAACAAAGATTTATGGTTGCAGTACCTTCAACAACACAAATTACATCAAGTTAAATTCAAGTGGATTAAAGGCCACAATGAACACCCAGAAAACGAACGCTGCGACCGATTAGCCGTAGCTGCTTCACAAGACAAGGCCAACTGGGCTATTGATAGCATTTTTGAAGCGGAACGAAATAGCAGCAATTTACTTTAAAATACAAAACCCCATATCTTTGAAGACATGGGGTTTTTCTATGCACTTAATGTTTTATAGGATCATTGTGAGGAATAACCTTTAGGGGCTGCATTCAAAAACAACAGCCAGACCAAGCTTACTTTATTGCAACTGGAACAGATACCTTATCCCAGTCCAAAGAAAATCCTTTGCTATTCACGTTGTAAACTAATCTCTCTTGAGTTTCTTTCAAAGGCTTTACCTTTACTTCAACTCTTAAAGCATCTTTAGCCTCTTCATATTTATAGGCTCCCCATTGTTTAGGCTCCTTGTTAAAAATCGCCGTCCAAGTACCACTTTCTTTAGGAATCAAGAAAAAGCTATACTTTCCAGCAGGCAAACTTTTACCTTCTACCTTAATGTCTTTGTCAGTTTCAAAAGTAGTAGCATCATTAGCTCCAGCACGCCAAACTTTATCGTAAGCCTCTAGTCCGCCCCAAATTTTGCGTCCTTTTACTGCAGGACTGCTGTAATTAATAGTAATAGTGGCCCCATTAACCTTTCCAGTAGCCGTAGCTGCAGGACTAGGTTTAGGTTTTGCTTCTTGCGCTGCTGCACCAAAGGAAACAAAGCCAGCAAATAAAAGAAAAGTAAGTGATTTAATTGTTGCTTTCATAACTTAATAATTATCTTATAACTTTCACTAAGTTAATACTTAAAGCCACAGATTGTTTCAAACACTTAGATATTTTTTAAGTAATTAAGCAGATTGCGTAGCAGCCGATTTTTCCTGTTGTTTTTGAACAGGCGAAAACTCGGCCATAAACTCCTCGGCTTTCTTTACCATTTTTGGTGAGCCGATAAAAATAGCCACTCGCTGATGTAGCTCTGTAGGCTCAATATCCAAAATTCTGTTCAAACCATCAGAAGCCACACCGCCCGCTTGTTCTATAATAAAGGCCATGGGGTTACATTCATAAAGCAAACGCAATTTACCATTTGGCGATGCCGAGGTGGTTGGATACATATAAATACCACCTTTAATCAAACTTCTATGAATATCTGCTGCCATAGCGCCAATATACCTCGAAGTATAAGGTCTGCTAGTAGCCTTATCCTCCACCTGGGCGTACTTAATGTATTTTTTCACCCCTTCAGGGAAATGAACGTAGTTACCCTCATTGATGGAGTAGATGACGCCATCATCAGGAATCTTCATATTTGGATGCGATAAACAAAACTCACCAATAGAAGGATCAAGCGTAAAACCATTCACTCCTTTGCCCGTGGTATAAACCAACATGGTAGATGAACCGTAAATTACATATCCCGCAGCTACCTGTTCCGTACCTTTTTGCAATACATCGTCCAAAGTAGCAGGACCTTCTGTTGATTTTCTTCTGTAAATAGAAAAAATGGTACCCACCGTTACGTTGATATCAATATTCGAAGAACCATCCAAAGGATCGATACATACGATATATCTGGCGTTTTTAGAAACCGGCGAATCAATGCGCACAAAATCATCTTCCTCTTCCGAAGCCACAATGCAACACTCGCCACCGCTGGTTAAGGCCGAGATAAATTGCTCGTTGGCATACACGTCAAGTTTTTTTTGTCCCTCTCCCTGGATGTTAATCGTATCCGCATCCCCCAAAATATCAACCAAACCAGCTTTATTCACTTCTCGGTTCACAATTTTTGAAGCAATACCAATATCTCTCAACAAGCGAGAAAGCTCCCCTTTAGCATACGGGAAATCCGCTTGCTTTTCAATAATAAACTGGCCTAATGTTTTTATACCCGACATTTTTTTTACTTAGTGTATTTTTTACGTTATCTATCTCCTAATTCTATGGCCTCTAAGGTATGGATTTTTTCTTCGGAAATACAAAAGCGAATCAAAGTTCTTTTCTTGTGCCAACCGTGTTTTCCAGCCGCACCGGGATTAATATGCAAACATTGTATTTTTTTATCGAAAACAACTTTCAAAATATGTGAATGTCCAGAAATAAAAAGCTGCGGAGACTTAGTGTAAATTTCTTTCTTAACTTGAGGTGCATATCTATCGGGGTAACCGCCAATATGCGTCATCCAAACATCCACTTGTTCGCACTTAAATCTCAAATGTTCTGGAAACTGTGCTCGAATATCTGCTCCATCTATGTTTCCATACACGCCAAGTAGTGGCTTAAAAGCTGCCAAAGGTTCAATTACGTTAGGGCCAAAATCGCCGGCATGCCAAATTTCATCCCTATCGTCAAAATATTTAAACACAGCTTCATCTAAAAAACCATGTGTATCTGATATTAAACCTATTTTTTTCATTTTTTTTTAGATATGAGTATTGAGTATCAAGATATGAGACAGAAACCCGTCATCTTTTTTTTGAAAAAGCATTTTCTTTGCTACTATCTAAAACCCGTCGGGCTTTTTGCTGCAATCTTTTTGTTTTCTTTGTCATTCTGAGCGTTAGCGAAGAACCTCAAAGTTATTACACATCAAAATAGATTCCTCGTTCCTCGGAATGACAAATAAGCAAACAAAAAGTATTTCCGCTTCAATCCCGTTTAGCTTACAAAGTCAATTTTTCATACAGTCCAACCTTACCAATATAAACCCCTCGAAAGACTTACGAAGTTTTTAAACGGCAAAGCCCTCAACTTCACCATTAAAAACAACAATTGATTAAAGTTAAACTTCGCAAGCCTAATTCTTCCTAGCCGCCTTAAAAGTTCCATTAGGTTGAATAAACAGCATTGAAGTTGCCTTTTTACCTGGCAAAACCTCAAATTTAACACTATAACCTTTCAAAGCTTTCAACGTAAAGGTCGTCTCATCAACCACCACCGTTTCATATTCTGGCTGTCCAGGAACAGAAACATACAAAACATCTTCCTTCAAATAAACTTTTGCAGGAGTTTTCCCCATCATGTATTCACCAATCAAATTCTGCAATATCTTTGCTTCTAACTTTTTCACTTCTGGCTTAAAATCAAACATCACAGGCTTTTCGCTACCATCTAAAAAGATACCTACGCCATTGATTTTACCATCAACACCAGTAGAAAAATTAAACATCAAATTACTTTGTGCAGTATCAACCACGCCATTTTTATCAACAGACTTTGGATCAAACACATCATAATGCATGTGTTTAAGCAATATTTTTTCCTCTCCCAATATGGTACGTAAAGCATTATTTTCGAGGGTTATCTTAATGGTTCCATATGCTTCGTTTTCAAACGAGCCCACGTAATCTTTTAAAGGATGCGATGGAATTGTATTTGAAATGATAAGAGTTTTTTCAAGTTCCTTTTTTGCTTTGTTAGCCTTTTCTGTTTCTACTCTTGCTTCACCATTCCAATCAACGCGTTTCAAGTCAAGCATAATGTCAGCAATCGAATTAGTAACCACCTCTGGCACTCTCGAAACACTTTGGTTAGTGAGCACCACAATACCCAATTTATCAGCAGGATAAAAGGCAACATTCGCCGAAAAACCATTGATATTCCCTCCGTGCTCCACCGAATAATGGCCTCTATACGAGCCAATCATCCAACCCAAGCCGTAATTAGATAAAAAAACATCTTCATGCTTATCAGGCAATGCAGCTCCCATCACCATTTGGGAACTAGCTGCTTCTCTAATGTAATTAGTAGGCAAAATTTCCTTCCCCTTAAAAGATCCTCCGCTAATCCACACTTTTAACCAATTGGCCATATCGTTCACACTACTATTAATGCTTCCCGCTGGCCCCATACCGTTAATATTGTAATAATCTATCTTTTTAATCTCATTACCATTCTCAATTGTATAAGGCAATGAGGCGTCACTATCATTTTTGAAAGTTTCAATACTAGTGGTAGAACGGGTCATCTCTAAAGGATCAAAAAACTTCTCCTTAATATTTTGCTCCCAAGTTTTACCGCTCAAGCGCTCCGCAATCATTCCTTGGGCCAAAAACATAAAATTGTTATAATACCATCTTTCACGAATACCAGAAGTTGGCTTCATATATTTTACCCTACTAATGATACTGTCTCTATTCGAGGTATTAAATAAAAACCAAGATAAATCATACCTCGACAATCCCGTTCTATGCGCCATTAAATCACGTACGGTAATCTGATTATTCATTTCAGTATTGTAAAAACTTAGCTGCGGCAATAAGCTGGTTGCTTTATCATCTAATTTTAACTTACCATCCTTTTCTAACAAACCGATCAGCGACGAAGTAAATGCTTTAGAGCTCGAACCAATGGCAAAAAGCGTATTAGGAGTTACTGGCTTTTTATTTTCCATATCGCGATAGCCAAAACCTTTACTGTAAATTACTTGATCACCTCTCACAACAGCTACCGCAAAACCTGCAATATGTTGATCTTTTAAAACTTGATTTAAAACAGAATCTATACTTGGAATTTGTACCGCTACTTTACTTTTTAGCTGTGCTTTTACCGAAAAAGTGGAGGCGATCAGGAATGATGAGGTAATTAAAAAAGAAAGCTTCATTTAATGAGGTTTAAAATGTATTAAAATTAGAAGTTATTGCTATAAAAATTATTTATTGGAACGAAGATCTAGTAAGCCAAAAAGAAATCTTTCAGCAACAATTCGTATGCTTTGGTGTATTTCTTTTCGCTTTCGTAAATCATGAACTCTTCTTCCACCAGGTTAGACTTTTCTCTTGCCAAACAAATAATGCGTCTAAATTCTGGCTTGGTAGCGTCCGAGTGCAATTTAACCAAATGCGTTAGAAACAAGCCTTTCATTTTTGCTTTTTCTACTAAATCCTGAGCCTGTTTAACAGGCAAAACCAGCCAAAAACAACCTTCTGAACTTAGTAAAGCGGCTACTTTTTCAATCAGATCATTAAAAAAGGTATCACTTGCATGCCTTGCCATCTCCTTCTTTTTCTCGGCATTTTTAAGATCATTTACAAAAAAAGGAGGATTGCTCACGATCAAATCAAATTGCTCTGAACCGTTGTATTGCTCAATTGCTGTGTGGTGAACCGATAATCGACTATTGAAAACCGAGTTTTGAAAGTTTCTTTCAGCCGTTACTGAAGCCTGTTCATCTATTTCTACCGCATGAACTTGCGCTTTAGGGAAACGCTGTGCCAGCATCAATGCTATTACACCTGTACCCGTGCCAATATCTAATATCCGCTGAGGATCGGGGTGTTTCGCCATTGTTCCCAACAATACACCATCTGTATTGATTCTCATGGCGCAACCACTTTGGTCAATTTCAAACTGTTTAAAACGGAAGATGTTTTTCATAATTTTTTATACTGCGGTTTTATATTAACTACTACTTATCCCGAACATCCTGGAAAGAAGCAAAGAATATAAAGGTTTTAAGAAAAGTCACTTTATTTATGCTTAGCAGTTGATCATTTATCACTTATTGGATCTCGGAGTTAGAAACAAAAAAACAGTTGCTATTGCTAACAGTGCAAAATGCATTATCCATAAACACTTATTTAACGACCAATGATCTGAGCTCTCCGCAAACAAACCAAGAAATGACATCAAGGTCAAGAAAACGGCATAAATTTTAACCAATTTGTGTTGATTTAGAATCCCGATTACCAATAACGTTAATAAAAAAAGATAGAAGAGCATCCCAGACATCACCGTTAAGTCATCTCCAGTATATGAAAATTTTGGGACAAAAGCCAAATAAGTCGTTAAATGCAAAACCATCCGCAAAAAAACTACTCCAATAATCAACATGATTGAAGTCCGATAGCATCTTGAAATTTCAGATCTCTTTTCCATTAGCGTTGATAAACTTCTAAAGGCAATCCATCAGGATCTGTAAAAAAGGTAAATCGTTTACCCGTAAATTCATCAACCCTTATCGGTTCCGTGATAATTCCTTTGGCATTTAATTTAGTAATGGCTGCAGCCACATCATCTACCTCAAAAGCCAGGTGCCTTAAACCTTGTGCTTCTGGCCTCGAAGGCCTTGCTGGTGGATTTTCAAAAGAGAACAACTCAATTTGATAAATGCCATTGACAGCCAAATCCAACTTCCACGATTTACGCTCCTCGCGATAAACTTCGCCAAGCACTTCAAACCCTAATTTATTGACATAAAAGTCCTTCGACCGTTCATAATCTGAACATATAATAGCAATATGATGAATACGTTTAAACATCTCTGAATTTACGATTTTATCCCGTATGCACAGGAACAAATGACAATTGAAAGGCCCAAATATCTGCTAACTTTCCAACATTATAACTTTTCAATTTTCAACATCCAAACCACACAAGAAATAAACCCAAAAACAACTAAATTTCTCCCAAAAAAAACCTAAATTTGCGTCTTCAAAAAATAAGCATGATTCATTTCTTTTTAGGTCAATCTGACGAGGTTTTTGTTGTACAAACAAACCAAATTTTATCCCCAACTGATACAGAAAAACTAGAGTGGCTTTTTGGCGGAGCTAAATTGAGCACCGAAAGCACGTTAACTGGCTTTTTTGTTGGACCACGAGCTGCCATGATTACTCCTTGGAGTACCAATGCGGTAGAAATTACCCAAAACATGAGCATGGAGGGAATCATCAGAATTGAGGAATTTAAAAAGGTTGATGAAGGGTTTACAGCCTTCGACCCAATGCTTTCTCAGAAATATCAAGCCCTTGATCAAGATATTTTCACCATCAACATCAAGCCAGAGCCTATTTTAGAGATTACCGATATTGCTGCCTACAATAAACAAGAAGGCTTATCACTAAGCGACGAAGAGGTTAATTATTTAAACGGCTTGGCCGAAAAATTAGGCAGACCTTTAACAGACTCTGAAGTTTTTGGTTTTTCTCAAGTAAACTCAGAACACTGTCGTCACAAGATTTTCAATGGTCAATTTGTGATTGATGGTGTAGAACAGCCAACTTCCTTGTTCAAACTGATCAAGAAAACTTCAGAAACACATCCAAACGATATTGTTTCTGCCTATAAAGATAACGTGGCTTTCGTCAAAGGGCCTAAAGTGCAACAATTTGCACCGTCTAAGCCAGATGAGCCATCATTTTACGAAACCAAAGACTTTGATTCAGTAATTTCTATCAAAGCCGAAACCCATAACTTCCCTACTACCGTTGAACCGTTTAATGGTGCAGCCACAGGTTCGGGTGGTGAAATCAGAGATCGTTTAGCTGGTGGGCAAGGTTCGTTGCCATTGGCAGGAACCGCGGTTTACATGACTGCTCTTTCTCGTTTAGAAGAAAATCGTCCTTGGGAAAAAGGTGTTGAAGAACGTAAATGGTTGTATCAAACCCCAATGGATATATTGATCAAAGCTTCCAATGGCGCTTCTGATTTTGGAAATAAATTCGGTCAACCACTTATTACTGGCTCTGTTTTGACTTTCGAGCACGAAGAACACGACCGTAAGTTAGGCTTTGACAAAGTAATTATGCTTGCTGGCGGTATTGGCTATGGAAAAGTAGATCAAGCCAAAAAACAAGAACCAAAAACTGGCGACAACATTGTGGTTTTAGGTGGCGAAAACTACCGTATTGGGATGGGCGGTGCTGCAGTTTCTTCTGCAGATACTGGTGAACATGGTTCTGGCATTGAGCTAAACGCCATCCAACGTTCTAACCCTGAAATGCAAAAGCGTGCAGCCAACGCAGTACGTGCCATGGTAGAAAGCGACCATAACACCATTGTTTCTATTCACGATCACGGTGCTGGCGGTCACTTAAACTGTCTTTCAGAATTGGTAGAAGCTACTGGTGGTAAAATCGACTTAGATAAATTGCCTGTGGGCGACCCTACCCTATCTGCAAAAGAGATCATCGGTAACGAATCTCAAGAACGTATGGGCTTGGTGATTAGTGAAGAACATACAGCTACTTTGCAGAAAATTGCAGATCGTGAACGTTCGCCAATGTACACCGTAGGTAAAGTAACTGGTGACCACCGTTTCACTTTCGAATCAGCTACGACAGGTGTTAAGCCTATGGATTTAGCCCTTAGCGATATGTTCGGCAGTTCTCCAAAGATGATCATGGAGGACAAAACCATTAACCATAACTACCAAGAAGTTACTTACAGCCAAGATAAAATCAACGAGTATTTAGAGCAAGTGCTTCAATTAGAAGCCGTAGCTTGTAAAGACTGGTTAACAAACAAAGTGGACAGATGCGTAGGCGGCCGTGTTGCCAAACAACAATGTGCTGGTCCATTGCAATTGCCTTTGAACAACGTAGGCGTAATGGCATTAGATTTTCAAGGTAAAGAAGGTATTGCTACTTCGGTAGGCCATGCTCCTCTTTCAGCCTTGATTGATGCTGGCGCTGGTAGTAGAATTGCGATTGCCGAATCTTTATCAAACATTGTTTGGGCGCCACTAAAAGATGGTTTGAAAAGTGTTTCACTTTCTGCCAACTGGATGTGGGCTTGTAAAAACGAAGGTGAAGATGCCCGCTTATACCAAGCAGTTCAAGCTTGTTCTGATTTCGCCATCGACTTAGGAATCAATATCCCAACAGGTAAAGATTCACTTTCGATGAAGCAGAAATATAAAGATGGTGATGTGATTGCGCCAGGAACGGTAATTATTTCAGCAGCAGGAAACTGTAACGACATTACTCAAGTGGTAGAACCTGTTTTACAGAAAAATGGAGGCAATATCTATTACATCAACCTAAGCAATGATACTTATAAATTGGGCGGTTCTTCTTTCGCTCAAATTTTAAATAAAATTGGCAATGAAACTCCTGATGTAAAAGATGCTGTTCAATTTAGTACTGCTTTTAATACCATACAGGATTTAATCAAAGGTGGAAAAATTAAAGCTGGACACGACGTAGGTAGCGGTGGTTTAATCACCACGCTTTTGGAAATGTGTTTTGCAGATAAAAACTTAGGTGCAAACCTTGATCTAACTTCACTAGGCGAAGCCGATGCCTTAAAAGTATTATTCGCTGAAAACATCAGTTTAGTCTTCCAAGCAGACGAAAACATTGAAGCTATTTTAAACGCTAAGGGCGTTAAGTTCCATAAAATTGGAGTAGCAACAGAGCAATCAACTTTGAGTGTGGTAAATGGTGCACAAAACTATTCGTTCGACATTGAGCATCTGCGTGATGTTTGGTATAAAACGTCTTACTTGCTTGATCGCAAACAAAGTGGCGAAGTAAAAGCCAAAGAACGTTTTGACAATTATAAAAACCAACCTTTAACTTTCAATTTCCCTGCACAATTTGATGGTAAAAAACCTGTAATTGACGCAAGCAAACCTCGTCCAAAAGCAGCTATTTTACGTGAAAAAGGTAGTAACTCTGAACGTGAGGTAGCTAATGCGATGTATTTAGCCGGTTTTGATGTGAAGGATGTTCACATGACTGACTTAATCTCAGGAAGAGAAACTTTAGAAGATATCCAATTTATTGGCGCTGTGGGTGGTTTCTCCAACTCAGATGTATTAGGCTCTGCAAAAGGTTGGGCAGGTGCATTTTTATATAACGAAAAAGCTCGTGTAGCTTTAGAGAATTTCTTTAACAGAGAAGATACTTTATCAGTAGGTATTTGTAATGGCTGCCAATTGTTTATTGAATTGGGCCTGATCAACAAAAACCACGAAGTAAAACCTAAAATGCTTCACAACGATAGTCATAAACACGAAAGTGTGTTTACTTCATTAGTGGTTCAGGAAAACAACTCCGTAATGTTATCGTCATTAGCAGGTAGTACTATTGGTGTCTGGGTATCGCACGGTGAAGGTAAATTCCAATTGCCTTACGAAGAATCGAAATATCAGATTGTTTCCAAATATGGATATGAGCAGTATCCTGCTAGTCCAAATGGTTCTGACTACAACACTGCTATGATGTGTGACGATAGCGGAAGACATTTAGTAATGATGCCTCACATTGAGCGTTCATTATTCCAATGGCACTGGGCTAATTACCCTGCCGGCAGAAAAGATGAGGTTTCTCCTTGGATGGAAGCCTTTGTAAATGCTAGAAAGTGGTTGGAAAACCACGGAAAATAAAGAGAAAGAAAGAGCCACTTGAAGTGGCTCTTTCTTTTTATATTAGCATCTATATGTACACGCTTTACCAACCAACCCTACAAAAATGATTATTGTGAGCATTAATGGAGGTTTAGGCAATCAACTATTTCAATATGCATTCGGGAAACACTTAGCTCATCTACATCACGACGAGGTGTTTTTTGACCTCTCAGTTTTTGACAATCCGGAACATAGAGAATTTGCATTACATCATTTTAATGTAGCCATAAAAGAGGCTCGTCAAAATCAGCTCCCCTTTACTTTGCGGAAAAACTTTAAAAAATTTAGGTTAATTTCAAGACTATTGAACAAAGTAATATACCCTTATCACATAATCACCCAAAAACAGTTCAATTTTGATCCTTCATACTTAAAAAAAGTCAAGAATGCTTATTATTGGGGATCTTGGCAAAGTGAACAATATTTTTCAGGGATTAAAAGGATAATCCAAGATGAATTCACTTTTAAAGAAAATAATTTTTCAGATGAAGAAAAGGATATCTATCAAAAGATAAAGTCTTCCAATGCTGTATGTTTGCATGTACGGAGAGGCGACTATGTAGGCAACGAGCTTCATCCTGTGTGCGATATCTCCTATTATCAACAAGCGATAAACTTAATTGCAGAAAAAGTCGAAAATCCTCTTTTCTTTATATTTTCTGACGACATATCATGGTGCAAAAATAATGTTTCAACAGATTGGCAACATGAATTTGTGAATACCGGCGAAACTTGGCGTGACTTTAGGCTAATGAGTTATTGCAAGCATTTCATCATTGCAAACAGTTCTTTTAGCTGGTGGACTGCTTACCTAGGAAAAGAAGAAAATAAAATTGTAATTTCACCTAATAAGTGGTTTGGAGAAGTACGTCAATACAACACCAAAGATATAAAACCTTCCACCTGGATATCCATTTAGGCTTACCTCATGCATTTTTAATAAATCATTTAACCTATGGATACAAGCATAAATCATAATAAACCACTAGTTTCAGTTATTATTCCTTGCTACAACAGTGGGAAGTGGATAGGAGAATGCTTAAACAGTGTTTGCGAGCAGACTTACGAAAACATAGAAATCATTGTTGTTGACGATGGGTCTAGTGATAAAACTGATGAGATAATAAAAGCAATAGACAACCCTCTTATTCACTATTTTTATAAAAAAAATGAAGGTTCTTCTGCTTCTAGAAATTACGGAATAAAGAAAGCTAATGGAACACTTATCGCATTTTTAGATAGTGATGACGTGTGGCATAAGACCAAAGTAGAGGAACAGGTAAACATCATAAAAAAAGGGTTCGATTTCGTCTATTGCGATTTTGAAATACTTGGTTCAAAGAGCTCCCAGCAAAACGAGCTATCTTTTGTTAACCCTGAAAACTACAAACAACCAATAAAAACAGTACTTCTAAAGAAAAACATAGTATCGGGAGGAAGTTGCGTGTTATTAAAAAAGCACATTTTTGATAAAGTAGGCCTTTTTAACGAAAGTATTATCATAGGTGAAGATTGGGAACTATGGACACGTATTTTCTGGCATGATTACAAGCCCTATTTCATCAATAAAAAATTATCATTTATTAGAAAAAACGATCATTCTGTACAGCATACTACAAATACTATTACCTGGAAAAAATCAATTGAAGCCGTGTTTAATTCTTTTTTTTCTTTACCCAATTTAAGCTCAAAAGAAAAAGCAATTATTTATAATGGGCTTTTTGTAAATAGTTATAAATTTAATGGTCCTCCTCGTGAAATGATTAGATACAGGGCAAAAGGAATTTATCATAACCCAACGCAATTATTTAACTTAGCTAGCAACGTGATGTTTTCTAAATATTTCATTAAAAAACTTTTAAAATCAATGTAATGCTATTAAGTGTAGTAATGGCAGCTTTTAATGCCGAAAAACACATTAAAGAAGCCATAGATAGTATCCTTAAGCAATCTTATACAGATTTCGAATTCATCATAATCAACGATGGATCTACAGATAACACTCTAGAAATCATAAAGAGCTATAACGACCATAGAATTAAAATAATCAACCAACGAAATGCAGGCCTTTCAAAATCTCTCAATAACGGAATAGCTATTGCTAACGGCCGATTTATTGCTAGAATTGATGCAGATGACAGTTCACTTCCACATCGATTAGAAAAGCAGCTCGAGGTGATTACAAAACATTCGGATATTGTTTTATTGGGCGCTAATGCTCATATGACAGATGAAGATGGAAATTATCTCTACACTTCTAGTTTAGAAAATTCAATTGAACATTCAAGTGTTTTTGAAACCAGCAACCCTTTTTTTCATAGTAGCGTAGTGTTTAAAAAAACAGTTTTCGACAAGTGTGGAGGTTATAATGAAGAAGTAATACATCATTTTGAGGACAAATTATTATGGGCAAAAATGTTTGCCCATGGCAAATTACTCAACCTCGAAGAAGCGCTTATAAATTATAGGATTACCCCCAATAGCATTTCCAATAAAACAAAAGAAGGTTTTATACTACAAAAGAAAATCAGCAATGCCTATTTAAACGGCAACGAGATTAATGCAGAAGAGTACCAAAGATTCTTAGACATCAATAAAATAAGCACGAGCAAAAAATACGCACTTTACTATAATCGTATAGCCAAAATACATCTATTTAAACACAAGAATAAAGAAAAAGCGATACAGAATGCCTTTCTTTCTTTTAAAAGGTTTCCTTTTAACCTAGGTGCCCTCAAAGTTCTAGCCTATACAATCTTTATAACTAAAACATCTAAAAACCAAAATATTCAATAAATTAGCGAGATAATCGACGTGTATTTTATATGAAAAAAAATCTGCTCTTGTTTTTTTTGGTCATCATATCTGCCAATGTTTTTGGACAAATTGGATATGGTAATGAATGGATTAGAGAAAATCAAAAATACATCAAGATAAAAGTATCTGAAGATGGCGTATACCGAATTTCTCATGCTCAGTTATTAAGCATTGGTTTTTTGAACGAAAATCCTAATCCAAAAAATTTCCAGGTTTTCTACAGAGGAGCAGAAATCCCGTTACACGTAGAGGGTGAAAGCAACAACCTATTCGAAAATGGAGATTTCATTGAATTTAATGGCAAAAAGAACGATGGTAAGCTCGACCAAGTCATGTATACCCCTACTAGCTTACAGCCCAATCCAGAGATGAGTTTGTATGATGACGATTCCTATTACTTCTTAACTGTAGGCAATGCTGGAGGAAAAAGATATGTCAATACCTCAATTAGCAATAACGGATTAGTAGCGGAACCTTTTATTGTATATACCACCTCGGCAAATTTTTCTGAAAACTACTACCCTGGCAGTTATTTAGTGGATGTAATGTCCTTATCTGAATATTTGGAAGGCGAAGGCTATATGGGCAATTTATATGGGCTTGGTGCTACACAAGGCCGTATTTTATCAACCCCAAATGCATTTAATACTAATAGTTTCCCCGCTAAACTTTCTTACTATGTAGCAGGGCGATCAAACGCCAATTCAACTCACCCAAGTGGTAATAATCATCACCTACGTATTAGCGTAGGCAACACCAATTTAACAGATGTACTGTTTACCGGATATAACATTTCGCGTTCCACTATAGATATTCCCTACAATCTTATTTCATCGTCAACAACGCTGAATTTTTCATCCGTTAATGATCTGGGGGCCTTAACAGATTATCAAGCGGTTAGCTATGCTAGAATTACCTACGCCCGTTCTGTAGACGGCACTGGTGTTAGCTATCTACCATTTAAAATTGCCGGTAGCAATAATGAAATACTGCTAAACTTTACAAATTCCAGCTGGAATAATGCTTACATTTTGGATGAAGCAAATGGTTTGAGGTACGCAGCTTCCAAAACTGGAAATACTTCTAGTTTCATCATTAAGAACCCTAATGGCAACCAACTAAATCTCTACGACGGTAGCTCTTTTAAAACACCTATGCTGGAAAATGTAAGCTTCAACCTCGTGAAAGCGGCTACATTTAATGCGAAACTACTTATCGTCACCCATAAAAACCTTATCGAAGCGGCAAATGAATATGCTTCTTACAAAACTTCAAAAGGCTACAACACTATGGTTTTAACCACTGAAGAGCTATACAATCAGTTTTTCTATGGCCAACACCATCCCCTAGCAATTAAAAATCTAGCACGCTACTTATTAAGCAGCGCATCAATTAAACCAGAATACTTGCTGCTTTTAGGAAAAGGGTACGAAATACCGAAAGCAAGACTTGCCGAAGATCTTGTGCCAACGATGGGATTTCCCGCTTCAGACAGCTTCCTTACCTCCGAAATTATTGACAATAATCTTGCCCCAGCCCTAGCCACGGGCAGGATTCCAGCCAAAACAAATGACGAAGTAAGGATATATCTAAGTAAATTAAAACAATATTATTTGCAACCAAATGATCTTTGGAGAAAGAACATCATTAATATATCTGGAGGAAACAACAATAGCGAAGATATTTCATTTTCGGCTTACTTAAAAAGCTTCTCTAATATAGCCTCAAAGGAATATTTTGGAGCAAAAACGATTAGCTTTTATAAAAGTATTACCGACCCCGTTACTGACAACTTGGTAGGAAAAATTAGCGGCTATATCAATGAAGGTGCTAGTTTATTAACTTATTTAGGACATGGTAGTACTACCACAACCGCAGTATCCATTGGCAGCCCCTCATATTTAAATAATAAAGAAAAGCTACTCTTTTACCTAATCAATGGATGTAGTACTGGAAACGCTTTCACCGGTGGATCCATGGGAGAAAGCTACATTTTTCAACCAGACAAAGGAGCTATTGGATGGATTGGAACCAGTAGTGAAGGGCTTGCTTCCTACCTTTCGAACTTCACCACTATTTTTTTTCAAAACTCTTACTATGCTAATTATGGCAATTCCGTAGCGAAAAATTTGCAAGTTAGTACGCGTTCCTATGCCAATATTAACGACAATTTAAACAGAGCGCATACTAGGCAGTATATTTACATGGGAGACCCTACCATTGGTTTTTACGCACCAAGCAAACCCGACTATGAAGTTACAAATCAGTCCATAGGGTTAACAGGCGACAATATTAATGCTAGCAATCCCAACTTAAAGCTATTTGTAATTGTAAAAAATCTTGGAAAATCAATCAACCAAAATATTCCTATCTCGGTTTCTCGTACTTTGCCTGACAATACCACCATCAAACTTCCAATTAAAATTGCCAGTGCTGTATATCATACGGATACGCTTTATTTTGATTTTGACAATAACATCCCTAATAATGCAGGAAATAATAAGTTTTCAGTGACTATTGACCCTGAAAACACCATAGATGAACTTAGTAAGTTAAATAACAAAGCAGATTTGACTTATTATTTAACCCCAAATGGCCTAAATATTATTTCTCCTGCAATTTTTAGCATCGTTGGAAATTCAGACATCAAACTAACAGTACAATCGAGTGATTTTTTAGGTAACAATACAGACTACTTATTCGAAATAGATACATTAAAGACTTTTAATTCTAGTTGGAAAAAAACTTCTGGAATTATTAATGCAAATGTTTTGGCAAGTTGGAAACCTCAATTTCTACCTGAACAAAATAAGGTTTATTATTGGAGATCCAAATTAAATACTGCTACAGATAATGAATGGCAAGTAAGCTCATTCACATATATCAATGGTAGCCAACCTGGATGGAATCAAGGTCATAGCCAACAATTTGACAATACTATTTTATTTAATATCATCAAAGAGAATGCTCTTTTCAAATACGTACCAGTCCCCTTCCCTGTACTGATTAGAACCAGAGGAATAGATGCACCAACCTCTACAGAACGTAGGATAAGAACAAGTAAATCAGGTGGAGCAATTGCATTTAACGACACTGAATTCCTTGGAGTAAGTATAATTGCCTTAAACCCCGATAACCTATACAACCTTGTCAATTATCCAAGCCCGCATAACTTTAAGAACGACGGTATTAACGGTACAGGGCAATACTTTTTCAACACCAATTCTCCGGTAGAAACAGATTCTTTATTAGCTTACTTAAAGCAAATTCCAAATGGATATTACGTAGCGGGAATGAGCGGCATCAATTTCAATCCTTCATCATTACCTAATGAAGTAAAATCCGAATTGCAAAATCTAGGCCTGAGCAACTTCGCATTAGTTAATAATGGTGAGCCTTATGCATTTTGGGGAAGAAAAGGTACCGCTGCAGGTACAGCAATAGAAAAAATGGCCGATCCTGCTTCTATTATTCCTCCAAAACAACAAATTATTGATTTCACTTATGACCTACCAACACCTGGAGAAACAGGATATTATCTATCAGAAAAAATAGGCCCATCTACCAAATGGAAAGAAGTCGCTTTTAACCTTAAGAAAGAAGACTCAGACCTCTTGGATTATAGTGTAATTGGAGTAAAGGCAGATGGAACGGAAGCAACTACTGAGCTGAACCAATTAACCTCCAGTAATTTTAGTTTAACGAATATCACTGCTGAAGAATATCCTTTTATCAAACTTAAAGTAAATTCTTCCGATCCAACAAAAAAAACATTAGCTCAATTAAAATCGTGGACAGTATTATATGACGGCCTCCCTGACATCAGTTTTGACCCTAATTTTGCCAAAAACTTACATGGAGCTAAATTAGACGAAGGAGATTCGTTAAAGGTTCAAATAGGTTTAGCTAACCTTGAGCCTATCTTATCAGACTCGGTAAAAGTTAGCTATAAAATTACCAAAAGCGACCGATCAGTTTTAACAGGCGAACTAAAGACACTGGCCCCCATAGCTATTGACAAACCATACAAGTTAAATTTCTCCCACTCTACAGTTGGTTTATCAGGCATAAATAGCTTACAACTTTTTGCAATTCCTAAAGACGAAAAAGACAAGCACGAGTTTAACAACTACCTCACCTACACTTTTGAAGTAAAAAGCGACAAAAAAGAACCCTTAGTAGATGTATTATTTGATAATAAACGGATTATTAATGGTGAAATTGTTTCCCCAAACCCTAGAATACAAATAAGCATTAGCGATGAAAACAACTTTTTGATATTGAAGGATACAACAAGCTTAGAACTTTACATCAAAAAACAAGACGAACAAAATTTCAAACGCATTGCCTTTAGCAATAATAAAGTAAGCATACAGAACATTGGAACTTCTACAAACAACAAAATTGATTTTGTGTATACTCCAGAACAATTTCAGGATGGCATTTACAATCTAAAAGTACGTAGTAAAGACGCATCCGGAAATTATAATTTGTCAAATGACTACACTACTACTTTTGAAGTGATTAACGAACAGACCATTACTAATTTCCTTCCTTATCCCAACCCATTTACCACTTCAATGAAATTTGTTTTTCAGGTTACGGGAAAGGTTCCAGATAAAATCAAAATACAGATTATGACTGTTACTGGAAAAATTGTAAGGGAAATATTTAAAAATGAATTAGGCCCAATTCAAATAGGCAATAATATATCTACTTTCACTTGGGATGGTACAGATCAGTTTGGAGACAGATTAGCAAACGGCGTGTATTTTTACAATGTCAATATTGAAAACGATGACAAATCTGAAATAAAAAAAAGAGCAAATAATACAGATACATTCTTTAAAAAGAATTTTGGCAAGATCTATTTAATGCGATGATAATGATTAAGCGCTAGGCCATAAAACATCAATATTTGCTGTCCTACAGATTTGTAAGCATATTTTTGAATAGCTTCATGCCTAATTAATGTCGAATCATACTGCAAACGATCAGTAATCATCTTTTGCATCGCCAATGCCAGTGCTTTTTCATCTTTAGGTTTAACTAAAAGACCATTATTAACGTTAACAATTTCACCTGTACCACCAACCTTCGAGGAAATAATAGGCATACCTACACATATCGCCTCTAACAAAACACACGGTAAATTTTCATAGTTACTAAAAAGCACAAATGCATCTGCGGTCTGATAGTGTTTTAATAAATCTTCGCCATAGAGCTCTCCATAAAAAAACACATTGTTTAGAGCGTGATCCTTTGCGTATTTTTCAAAAATTACCCTATCTGCATAATCACCTACAACATGTAACTGAAAATCCAGCTGCAAGTTGTTAAGCTCTTTAACCGCTGCTAATATTCCACTTACATTTTTTACTTCATCTTCCAGTCCTGACACATGAAGAAACTTAAAATAGTCCAATCTTTGTCTCTCTACTGGTTTATAAAAATCAGTATCAATTGCGTTCCTAATTACCATTGAGTTATCATTTACAATTTGGTGGGATCTTAAAGCCATCAGTAAATTTTCAGAAACGGCCGATAAGCCATCTGATTTTCGTGCGATGATGCTGGTAGTCTTTTTTCTGAACACCCCATGATACTTATTTACACTTGGCAAATACCTGCTCCAATGTTCTGTAATTACATAGGGTATTTTATAAATGTATTTCATCACAAACGCCAATAAACCAACTCTAGCGAGCACGTGCACATGATTAATATCTGGCTTACCAAAAAGCTTAACGGCTTTCACATATCCGTAAAAAAGTGAAAACACATACAATAAAACGCTAATTGGAAACAGTAGCCCATCAAATCTCCTATGAGTGATGATCAGGTGATTGATGCCATCTTTCGAGAAAACTTCTTGCTTAAAAAGTTGATCAGCATCTTTATAAGGGTAAACGTAAAAAACCGATAGCTGCTTTACCTCATCCTGTATTGCTCTAGCATGACCAATTACAAATTTCCCCGCGATTTGATTATCTGGATTCGGATACCACGCAGGAAGAAAAAAAACATTCAGTTTTTTAGTTTCGTTCATTATAATGCATTTTTACAAGGTAGGATTAAATCATTTTTTTCAAAAGTCTTTTTGTCTGGTCTAAAAAACTTTCAAGACGATGAGATTTTTGATGATAAAAAACCTGATAATGATGACATAAACTTACGGAGAACTTTAGCTTAAATAAAGCAAAACCCGGCACATCTGCACCAAACAAATCAACAGTTTCATACCCCAAGCTTTTCAAGTATTTAAAAGACTCATCATAAATTTTAGCATGTGTGCCATATTGATACCAGTTTTCGGATTTTGCAATCAGAACCACATAAGCCTTTTTCTGTTGCTTATTAAGTAAAACCAAATTGCTGGCAACAATTTCATGATCTAGTTTAAGATTTAGGTCTACTAAAAACCCTTCTTCTCTTAGCAAGGTTAATAGTGGTAAATATTCCTTAACGTGTTTTTTACGGACGCCAAATTTGTAAAAATCTAATTGATGAATTTTTAATATCCGGTTGAAATCATCCTCATGTGTGGAGAATGTAAAACCAGGATCTGGCTTTTTCAGCATTCTTTGAACATTAACATGATATCTTTTTTCTTCGTTTAAACTCTTTTCATAGGTATGCTTCAAATTAAACTTAAAACCACTCCACATGAAAGCACGGATATCAGAAATCCCAACAGGCAAGTTAAACCTTATGGAAACATAAGCTTTCTTTAACAGCGCCAACATATCCTGTAGAAATTGGAGCACCTGATACTCACTAAATTGGTGGCTGATCCAAAAACCTGTACGCAAGAAATGATCAGGAACAACAATTTTATTGCCTTTTTCAAAACAACTCACCGCAAAAACAACTTTGCCTTTATGGGTATAAGTGAAATATATTGGCTTTACCTTATAAATATTGGCATGTACATCTAAAAACTTTGGATCATGAAATGATGAAAACCATTCTTCGCTACCATATCCTGATACCCATTCGTTGGGCTCATAAAAACCAAGAGCGTTATCATCAAGCGGAGTTTTTATCACTTTTTGATTAGTTTTTTAATATAATCCTCAATTTTACTAAAATAGCCTGAATTGTACACCGCATACTGATAGGTTTCTAGCTTTCCTTTAAATTTAGATTTAAATTTCGCAACAGCGGGCAAATTTGCCCCACATAAATCACAAAACAGGTAATCCCTATCTTTATAATAGGTCATACAGTAGTCATACAACATTACTTGCGCTTCTGCATACTTACTTTTATCTGGGATGCTGATGAGGTAAGTATAAACTACCCTCCTACCTTGATCTTTGATTACCAATAATGAAGCAACATGAGAATCGTTATGGTGCAGATCAAAAATCTCGGAAAAGTCATTTTTTAATAGAATCGAAAAGAAGCCTGAAAACTGAGCTTCCTTACAGCCTATTAAATAGCTTTGATTAGAAGCCCATATCATAGAAAAAGCCTTTTCAAAAGAAGTGGACAACGCAACCACATAATTCTGTTGTTCTGCCTTTTTGATCATTCTAGAGATATTCCTAGAATAGTTCAATTTTTTTAGGCTATTGATATACGTAAATTTTTGGTCAATACGAAAACCCAAACTTTCAAGTTCTTTTAAATATGGAAAGTCGATTTCTGTTTTCAGTCTGATTGACCTAAAGCTACATTTTAAAATCTCAAAACTTCGACTAAATGCGACGCTTTCCTGATCATCTGCCCGATTGGCCTTAACCAACAGAAATGAATGAAAATTAGTAGGCGCCTTTATGACCTTTCCCTTCAAAAAAATCGGGAAGCCAATCACTTCTCCTACTTCATCTTTCCATATATAGTATTTTATCTCAAACCCAAAACTAGTAGCCGCAGCAGATAGCCAAATAGGTTCAACAAATATAGATCCGTTGCCATGAGCTAGAATAAATTCACTCCACCTTAATTCATCAACCTCTAGCAGCATTATTGGACATATGAGTTATAAAAAAAGCGATTGAAAAATTTTCAATCGCTTTGCAAAATACAAAATCAATATAAAACTTGAAACTAATTACTTATTGTATAACTGATAGGCATATTGTACCTAACCCTTACAGGTAAATTATTTTGCATACCCGCTTTCCAACGTGGCGATTTCTTAATCACTCTCATTGCCTCGTCATCACAACCGTAACCAATGCCCTTAACTACTTTTACATCGGTAATGGTACCATCTTTCTCTACCACAAAACTTAGATAAACTTTTCCCTGTACACCTTGATCTTGCGCCATGCCCGGATATCTCAAGTTTCTTTGGATGTATTTAGACCAGCCTTCCATGCCTCCTGGAAATTCTGGATAAACATCAACCCCAGATACCTCAACAATTTCAGTTCCATTACCTGTAGTGCCAGTCCCTGAGCCCAATCCTGTAGGAGCTGTTGGCACATCTGCGTTTCCTTTACCAGTAATACCATCTTGCGTAGTACTTGCTATCACTGCATCTTTAATTTCATCAGAAGTTGGCGGCTGTAATGTTACCAAATCATCTTTCACTACCTTAATGTTATCAGTCATTGCTACAGACTTAACCTTCGGCGCTATTACTTTTGGTGCCTCTGTCTCCGCTTGTTTCTCTACCTGTTTTTCCTTCTTGGGTTCTATTTTATGAATAGCATTATCCACCTCTACTATCTTCTGAACTGGATCAATGACTACTTGATCATCCTTAAACGCTGAAGCAATAGACGGACCAACAAACGCTGCCACAAACAAAGGGGCAACAATAAGAAATGCCTTTAACAACGTATTAGAAGATTGTCTTCTTAATTCGTAAGCGCCATAGTTTTGGTTTCTGTTGGCAAATACAAGAGCGAGCCACTCGCTACCGTACAAATTTGATGATTTATTAAACATAGCTAATCGGTTTTTCAACTATGATGTTAGTTACATTCAAATTCCATACGGAGATGAAAAAAAATTTTAAAGACTATCTATTCAAGATTTGTTTTTCTATCGCAAACCAAGAAATCACGCCCATTAAAAAGCATAAGCCGATAGAACAAATTAGCTGTGAAAAACTGGTATTAAAATGTAAATGAAAAAACACATTCAAAATGGGCATTTGATAGATATAAATACCGTAAGAGAAATCATTACCTTTTAAAATACTTTTAGAAATACCTATCCTGGTAAATGCCAATGAAAAAGTTAAACCAGTAAGCAATAGCAACATGACAAAGCTTAGCCCATTAAATGCATAGCGGGAATATCTGATTTGGAAAAAATCAAGCAAAACACCTACAACTACTAGCAGCAGTACCCAAAAAATAGCTTTTCCTTTAAGCTTAGGAATAAAAAAACTTCTATTGATATAAATAAGTGCGCCCGCAATAAAAAAATACAGATAGGAGATAAAAAACACAAACGACAGTTTATAGAATACACTTTCGGGCTTAAAGACAGAATGAAAAGTATAATTATACACTGCAGAAACAATGAAGAAAAAGATCAAAATGATATTCTGTCTCTTCCTACTCAGTTTCTTCAGCCATAAATACCATAAAGCAGCAACAAATAAATAGTATTGAATTTCAACAGAAATAGTCCAAAGTGCTCCATTGGGCGGACTGAAGCCAAAATCTCTCACCAGATCTGGATTATAGAACTGAAATATGGTCAATTGCGCAGCAGTCCATTTCACAAAATCAAAACTGAAAATATCTTGGGTATTTAAACTCCCAAAATAAAGCATTAAAGCTACGGTCAAAACAAAGCATACCGCTAATGCGGGAAATATTCGCTTAACTCTTTTTTTAAGGAATGATATTGGATTATTTCGCTCCAATGATTGAAAAATCAGATATCCCGAGATAATAAAAAAGATATTGACTCCTGGAAAGTTCCATATCAGCTTTTCCGTTATTTTAACAACTTGATCATTATCAAACTCAAAAAAAGCCAAATGGTGTAAAAGCAACACCTGAAAAGCCGCAAACAGTCTAATCAAGTCAAAGTTATTCTCATGAGAAATATCTGTTTGCTTCATGCCATGAAGATAATTGATTAGGCCAATTTAGCAAAGCAATAAATTATATACGTAATATTTAAAAAATATCAGGAAGTGCAATAAAACACACAAAAAAGATAAAAAACCATACAAAAAATCATTTTTACACATAAAAAAATATTTTTTTTAAGTTTTTTAACAAAAATTTAATCAAAAACCACAAAATATTTTATTTTTGAATAAAAATTCAAATAAATAAATGAAAAGCTTAAGAACCATAGCACTAAAAGAAGCACAAACCAGAGAAATACCTGAAATAAAGGCACCATCAACCAAAATCTCAGAATTCTACGGCTCGAATGTTTTCGACAAAAAGAAAATGAAAGAATATCTTTCTAAAGATGTTTTTGAAAAACTAATTTCTTCGATTAACCAAGGTGAATTAATTAATCATGATGATGCAAATCAAATTGCAACAGCCATGAAAGCTTGGGCAATGAGCAAAGGTGCAACTCACTACACGCATTGGTTCCAACCATTAACTGGTACAACAGCTGAAAAACACGATTCATTTTTTGAGCCAAGCGGCGATGGTGCTATCGAGAAATTTGCAGGCAGCGCTTTAGTTCAACAAGAGCCTGATGCTTCAAGTTTCCCTAACGGTGGTATCCGTAACACTTTCGAAGCTCGTGGTTACACTGCTTGGGATCCTTCTTCCCCAGCTTTCATTATGGAAAACCCAGCTGGTAAAACACTTTGTATTCCAACAGTATTTGTTGCCTATACAGGTGAAGCGCTAGATTACAAAGCTCCTTTATTAAAAGCGCTATCAGCTATTGATAAAGCCGCTGTTGAGGTTTGCCAATATTTCGACAAAGGCGTGTCTAAAGTAAATGCTTCTTTAGGTATCGAACAAGAATATTTCTTAGTAGACTTAGCGTTGTTTAACGCTCGCCCAGATTTAGTATTAACTGGCCGTGCATTATTTGGACACATGTCTGCTAAAGGACAACAACTAGAAGATCACTACTTTGGTTCTATTCCAGAGCGTGTATTTGCTTATATGGTTGATTTCGAGAACGAAGCGATCAAATTAGGCATTCCTTTGAAAACCCGTCACAATGAGGTAGCGCCTTCTCAATTTGAGTGTGCTCCTATTTACGAAGAAATCAACTTAGCCATTGACCACAACCAATTGTTGATGGACGTAATGGAGAAAGTTGCTCGTCGTCACAACTTCAAAGTATTATTGCACGAAAAACCATATGCTGGTATTAACGGTTCTGGTAAACACAATAACTGGTCGTTAATTACCGATACTGGCAAAAACTTATTGGCACCAGGTAAAACGCCTAAAAACAACTTAATGTTCTTAACCTTCTTTGTAAACACCATCAAAGCGGTTCACGAGCATGCTGATTTATTAAGAGCAAGTATTGCTTCTGTAAGCAACGACCACCGTTTAGGTGCTAACGAGGCTCCTCCGGCAATCATCTCTATCTTCTTAGGCCAACAATTAGACGAGATTTTAGATGAAATCGAGCACTCTCGTTTAAGCAAAAAATTAAAAGAAGACAACTCATTATGGTTAGGCATCCCTAAAATTCCTCAAATTTTATTGGATAACACCGACCGTAACCGTACTTCTCCATTTGCTTTCACCGGTAACAAATTTGAGTTAAGAGCAGTTGGTTCTACAGCTAACTCTTCTGCTCCAATGACCGTGTTAAACGCAATTGTTGCAGATCAGTTAACTAAATTCAAAGTAGACGTTGACAAATTGATCAAAAAAGGCGACAAAAAAGACGTTGCTTTAATGACCGTGCTTAAACGTTACATCAAAGAATCTAAAGCCATCCGTTTTGAGGGCAATGGTTACAGCGATGAGTGGGCTCAAGAAGCAGAAAAACGTGGTTTATCAAACATTAAAACTACACCAAAAGCACTTGATGCTTACGTAAGCGAAAAAACGACAGAGCTTTTTGCTAAAACTAACGTATTCAGCACACGCGAATTACACGCCCGTCATGAAATTTTGTTAGAAAACTTCTACAAAAAACTACAAATTGAGGCACGTGTATTTGGCGACGTAACCAATAGCCAAATCATTCCTGCAGTAATTGCTTACCAAAACACCTTAATCGAGAATGCTAAAGGCTTAAAAGAACTTGGTTTAAGCAAAGAAGCAATGGCTACACCTTTAGCTATTATCGATAAAATCTCTAGCCACTTATCTATCGTTAAAAACAGCGTAGACACCATGCTAGAAGACCGTAAGCAAGTAAACAAAATCGAGGATACTCGCGAAAAAGCAATCGGTTACGATGAGAAAGTGAAATCTCACTTCGACACTATCCGTTACCACGTTGACAAATTGGAACAAATTGTTGACGATAGCGTTTGGCCATTGCCTAAATTCAGAGAATTGTTATTCTTAAAATAAGCAGCAAATTTTCTTTTTATAATAGAGGTGCAGAGTTCAACTTTGCACCTTTTTATTTTACACTACTTTGCCATGCTGAGCCTGTCGAAGCACTTTTTAATTTCATAAGCAACCTTCTTTACGTAATCAGAAAAGCAAAGTACCTACAACAATCAACACTAGCCCTTCTTTCCGCTAAATCTATTGCTTCGCTTTCGCTCGCAAAAGGATACCGCTGCAATAAGGTTTATTTTACGAAAACCTTTGCTACTATTCACGTTATAAACCAACGCCAAAAAAATATTTCACCCTTTCAGGGTTATCATCCAACTGCACCAAACCAATCAATAACTATTTCTCTATAATTATTTCACCACTTCGTGGTTTTTCCAAAAGCCAAACCTTACAACCATAACCTATCAATCATTACAACATTAAAACTTTCCAACATTTCAACCTCACAACAATTTAACAATTCAGCTATTCAACCTTCCACCTTAAAAAGCGAGCTTAATCCTGGGCAATTTCTTTACGCTTTCAGCTTTATGCTTTCGGCTTAAAAAGCTATCTTTGCAGCAATTATGAGCGACAATAGGTACAACCAGCGTGGCGTATCAGCATCTAAGGAAGATGTACACGCAGCCATCAAAAACATCGACAAAGGCATATTCCCTAAAGCATTCTGCAAAATCATTCCCGACATATTGGGCAACGATGAAGCCTATTGCAATATCATGCATGCCGATGGTGCTGGCACCAAATCCTCTTTAGCTTATACTTACTGGAAAGAAACGGGCGACATTTCTGTTTGGAAAGGCATTGCACAAGATGCCATCATCATGAATATTGATGACCTGATTTGTGTAGGTGCTACCGACCAAATCCTATTATCATCAACCATTGGTCGTAATAAAAACTTGGTACCAGGCGAAGTTATTGCCGCTATTATCAATGGTACCGAAGAAATTTTGGCCGAACTGAGAAATTTGGGCATCTCTATCTACTCTACTGGTGGCGAAACTGCCGATGTGGGTGATTTAGTTCGTACCATTATCGTAGACTCTACGGTAACCTGCCGCATGAAACGTGACGAAGTGATCAGTAACGACAATATCAAAGCAAGCAACGTAGTGGTAGGCTTGGCTTCTTATGGAAAAGCCACTTATGAAAGTGAATACAACGGCGGAATGGGTTCTAATGGACTAACTTCTGCCCGTCATGATGTTTTCGAAAAATCCATCGCCACTAAATATCCTGAAAGCTTTGATCCAGGAGTGCCTTTTGACCTTGTATTTTCTGGCGGCAAGCAATTAACCGACCAAGTACAAATTAGCGATACTGAAAGCGTTACCGCAGGAAAATTGGTTCTATCTCCTACCCGTACTTATGCTCCAGTAATCAAACAAATATTAGACAAATATCGCAAGCAAATAGATGGCATTGTACATTGCAGTGGTGGCGCACAAACCAAAGTGCTTCATTTTGTGAATGACGATGTTCACGTAATTAAAGATAACTTATTCCCTATTCCACCACTATTTAAACTGATCCAAGAGCAATCAGGTACCGACTGGAAAGAAATGTACAAAGTGTTCAACATGGGACACCGTATGGAACTTTATGTACCTGCCGAAATTGCAGAAGACATTATTGCTATTTCCAAAAGCTTTAACATCGATGCTCAAATCATTGGTCGCGTAGAAAGCAGCCAACAAAAACAAGTAACGATCAAAAGCGAATTCGGCGAGTTTGTTTACAACTAGTATTTTACACTCTGTCATCCAGAGCGAAGGATCTCTTTGAGATTCCTCACTGCATTTGGAATGACAGGCAACACTAGAAACAGCAAAAAACCTACCTATTTCCGTCATCTCGACTGAAGCACAGCGCAATGGAGAGATCTTTGAACTATGCTTTTATATGCAGAAGTTATTGCGTGGCATCGTGATAACACTAATCATGGGTCGGTATGATTAGCAAAAAACCTGCCTACTTCCGTCATCTCGACCGTAGCGGAGAGATCTTTGAACTATATTAGGCGATAACACATTAAAAGATCTAACTTCGTTGTTGCACTGCGTTCTCCACAATGTCGAAACGATGTCACCTAACTCAATTTCTTCTTAAATAAATCGATGGTACGCTGCCAAGCCAATTTAGCAGCCGCTTCATTATACCTAGTAGGCGATGTATCATTATTAAAGGCATGGTTCACGCCTTCATAAACATACAGTTGATAATTAATCTTATTCGCTTTTAAAGCCTGCTCATAAGCAGGAATACCCGCATTAATACGTTCGTCCAAGCCACCGTAATGCAGTAACAAATTAGCCTTGATATTAGGCACCTCCTCCGCCTTTGCCTGCGAACCATAATAAGCTACCGCCGCATTCAATTGTGGATCATTTACAGCTAGTTTATTAGCCATAGCACCACCCCAACAAAAGCCAACACAACCTGTTTTACCATTCCCCAACGGATGGGCCCTCAAAAATGCCAAGGCCTTTAAATAGTTCTGCAAATTCTTTTCTGGATCCAATTTACCAATCAGTTCCCTCGCTTTGTTTTCGTCTGTTGGTGTGCCCGCAAAAGCCGACAGGGCATCAACCCCCAGCGCCAAGAAACCAGCCATGGCCACACGCTTGGTCACGTCTTTAATGTGCGGCGTTAAACCTCTGTTTTCGTGAATGACCACTACCGCACCAAGTTTCTTCTTATTCCCTTTTGGCATGGCAAAAATACCAGCCATATCCCCATCAGCACCAGGAAAGGTAATTTCTTCACTAAACACCTCGTCATCTTTCACTGTAGCTGCTGCTGCATAATTGCTCTCCAAAGCAGGTAAAACTGTTAAAGCCAATGCTGTGCTACCCGTTAAAATGGCCAGCTTTTTCATAAATTCTTTACGACTAATCTGGCTATGGGTGTACGAATCGTACAAATTGATGATTTTTTGGTCCATGACACGGGGTTTAGTATGATGTAATTTAATCAATCCATCAAAAACTGTCAAGCTTTAGCCTATGGATTTCGACTTTGTATTGTGTATTTTACAAGTATTATGATGTACTTTTAAATTTTACAACAAATTAAAGCTACCCCGGTAAAACAAAATTCCCCAAGCTTTCACTTGGGGAATTATCTACAAGGCCAATCCATGAAAAAATGACGGGCAGAAAAATTTTCTTTTAAAATTTGGGTGATATAGCTATAACCAATCAAACTTTAAAGGGACTTAAACAACTACCAAACGGACATGCAAAAGCAAAATAGGCTAAGGATAAAAAGGTCCATTATATCCAGGTCCGTTAAATATTCTATACCCACTACCATTGTCGGCTATTATAACTCCATATGAATAATCCTTATTAGAAATATGGGGACCTAGATAGTAACTGCTTTGCCCAGGCTGTATCAATAGTCTATACGGATACATTGAGTAATATGGATAATAAGAATACTCTTTGCTTTCATAAATATGTAACAAAAAATATTTTGTCCCAGAGTATGGTATAGTATGGCTAGGATCATCATAAAATTCTGCGGTAATATCCCAAGCAATTTCTTCATGATCACTAGTCGATGATGTAGGATATGAGTAGTCATATAGAAAATCCATAACTTCCTTCACATAAACATTTCTTTTTTTTGGATAAAGCTCTAAAAGGGCTATTATATCTTGAGTAGTAAACGGACGGTCAAAACCATTTGAACAAGCCAACATAAAAGAATTTTCCGATGGACCATTTGAAGTGCCTATAATATGAGTTGCACCTGAACTAGTAGTACCTTCATTTTCAGCCACCCCGCCACAACTAAAGGCTCTATTCATATAGTCGGTATGTCTCAAACCAATACAATGACCTATTTCATGTGCTAATGCAGTGGCGGCATCCGCCCTATTAATTAAAGAATTAAAATAAGAAGGGTTAACTTTAATTTCATGATATGGATTTCCTCCCGAAGGAAACCCCGCCATCATAAGCGTAGTATTTGGCAAAGTCGATTCTGGTCTAATTACAATATTCGCAGTTGAAGAAGAACTAACTCTTGAAAAATTTATAGCCAAATCTAAATCATTATATCGCAATAATGCTATATCTAGGGCATTCTGTATGTAAGAACCAAAAAAGGTATCTATATATACCGTTATGGTTCTACTATTTGAAGCAAACGACACTAGATTATCTGTTCGATAGTGACTAATTGGGTCGAGAGGGTTTACAAAGCTATTGGAACTGCCATTATTACCTAAATTCACCTCCGCTGAAACCTTAGCATAGTCAAATTTGGTTAATCCATCTATTTCCTTTGATGTCAAAAAAATATCATACTCAACAATATATCCTTCTTTGAATTTCTGGAAACCTTGAGACAAATTAAAACCAGCTGCTTCTAATTTACGTCTAATAGCTTGTTCCTTTGTTTCATTCTTCTCATTATAATCCTCTATTGGTTCTTTTTTACATCCTAAGGCTAAAATGATGCAGCATAACGCCAGCAACGTCACATGAAATTTTGTTTTTTTTGTCATATCGTTAATTTATTTTTTCCGAATATAACAAATTAAAAAACAATAACAAACTAATTATCAAATACTTAACACACAAAAAAGTTGTAACTAACAACAAATACCTATCTAATCTTTTATCGATTTTGAAGTTTCAATACACGGCTACTTTCATATCTAAGTTCTGTACCAGAAATAATTTTGAATTTGGTTGTTCTATTCCCTTCTTTCACTTCAATCATATCCCCCTTTAATTTATATATTCCTCTATAAACTATATCACCAGCATATAATATACCAGCTGCGCCATCTGGATACAATGTTAAAATAATGCCTCCAAAGCCAATTTCACTAGAGGTTTTACCTTGTTCCACAAAAGTTTTCTCTACACTCACGAAATCATCTTTACATGCTTGAAAAGAAAAGACGAAGAGAGATAGTATAATAATCAGTAGTTTTTTCATAATTTTTGCTTAGTTACATTAAAAGGATAATCTTACCGTTTATCTAATATTACGTAAAGTGATACAATAACGCTACATTAATTTGGCGATTATGGATAAATATCCTAAGCAAGAAGCAAACCTCATTATTGACTAAGCATTTGTAATAGACATAAAAATCATCTATACAAAAAATCCCCAAGTGAAAACTTGGGGATTTTTAAAAAGTATTTAGATAAGATATCTACTAAAAGATATATCTCAATCCTAATTGGATTCTATAAGTACTAGTAGCTGATAAGTTATCTTCGATAGCTTTGTTACGCAAATCACCACCTGTAGAAACAGTACCCATTCTATAGATTGGTCTGTTGTTAGTTCCTACTGATTGGAAAGCTAATGGATTGTTAACGATGTATCTGCTATAAGCTCCCCAGTTTTTGTTGATCAAGTTAGCAGCGTTGATCACGTCTGCACTGAACTGTAAAGTATGTCTTCTAACGCCATCTTTACCAGCTTGAACAAAAATATCTTGCAACAAACGAACATCTACTCTGTTAAACCATGGCAATAAAGCACCATTACGTTCAGCAAATTTACCTCTATGGTTTTTCAAATAAGATGATGAGTTAATGAATTGCTCTAAAGCTTCGTTTTGTTGTGCAACAGTATAAGTTCTACCACCAGCAGTAAACTGTTGGAATTGAGTTTCACCTGGTCTTGGAATGTACATTAAATCAGTAGCATTGTTTCCGTCGCCATTGATATCTCCGTTATAAACAAAGCTATATCTTCCTTGGTGTGCTCCTTCATAGAACACAGATAAAGTTGTTCCTAAATGCTTAAGATATTCTACTCTGTATGATAGGTTAGCTACCACACGGTGAGGAACTGCATATTGTGACATATAAAGCTCGTTAGAGTTAGAAGTACCTACGTTTGGATTTAAGTTCCAAACCGAAGAAGCTTGGTTACCTGGATTACCAGTTAAATCTTTAGCAATAGTATAGGTATAAGCAACCTGTCCTGAAAAACCGCCGCTGAAGCTTTTGCTTACTTGTCCAGTTAATGAACTAGCCCAACCTTTATCGCTGTTCTCTAAAGCAATTGCCGAAGTGATACCACTGTTCAATCTGTTAGAACCAATGATTCTTTCTCTTTGCAAGTTGCCTTCGTAAATTACACCTGTAGCAGGAGTTTGGTTAACGTTTCTCATTTTAACACCGTTTACGTCTTTTGTAAACATACCGTCAAATGTAAAAGTGATACCGTTATCTAAGGTCTTATCCAATCCTAAGTTAACTCTAAAGATTTTAGGGAATTTAAAATCTCTATCAACAAATACAACGTTACCATTAGGAGTTGTACCAGCAGTTGAAGGGAATAAATTTGAATAAGCATCAGGATTAGAGTTTAATCTGATGTTAGCCAAAGTGGTTGCCGAAGTAATCGATCCACCAAACTGATACATACCAGTGTTGGTAGGAATATTCGTTAAGAATACAAATGGAATTTTTCCAGTGAAAATACCAACACCACCTCTTAACACCGCTGATTTGTCTTCGCTTGTAAATCTAAATCCAACACGTGGCGACAATAAGATGCTGCTTTTAGGGAATTTATCAGTAAAGTAGTGTCTCAATGAACCATCTGCACCATAGAAATTTAATGCTGATGTTGCTGGGTTATTAAGAGGATCTTCATGATAAATTGGCATATCTGCTCTTAAACCAAAGGTTAATTTAGCATTATCAGTTACGTTCCACTCATCTTGGATGTAAGCACCTGCTTGTCCAATTTTCAACTGAGCTGAATAAACTGCTTTCTCTCCAGGGATTAAAGACTTAGTGTAAGCATAATAAATAGGAGCTGCATCATTCAAGAAATCATTCATTGAATTGAATACATAGTAGCTGTTAGAACCAGGCATGTACATGTTACCAACTTCTTGGTATTCATAAGTCAAACCAGTTGTTAAAGTATGTTTACCTAAATAGAAACTCAAGTTGTCTGTGAATGAATATACTTTATTGATAACATCGTTATTATAAGTATATGGATCCATACCAGCAAACATCATATTGTTTCCACTTGTTCCATCAAAAATATCGATAGAAGGGAAAACAGAACCTGGATATTGTCTTGTTGCTTGGTTTCTAGTATAAGTAGCCAATAACTGGTTAGATACTTTTGATGACAATCTGCTATTCAACTCTAAAGTACCACTCTTGGTAGTATTCAAGTAGTTAAACATACTGTTCTCGAAAGACATAGACCTGTTACTTAACCTGTTGTTAGGCAATCTTGAAAGGTTAGCAGTTGCACCAGTTGGTCTGAAACCACCACCGTTAGGAATACTTGAACCATTGGTAGAAGCATCATCAGTACCTTTAAAGTCACTATATTTCAAGGTTAATTTGTGGTTATTGCTAATGTTCCAGTCAATTTTACCTAAAATTTTGTGGTTGTTAGTTTCAAAGCCAGGGAAGTTATCGTAACCACCAGTTTCGTAACCAAATTTAGTTTTCAAGTAATTAGAAACTTGTTGCATTTGTGCAACAGTAGTTGAAGAAACGGTACCAGCACCTTGACCATTGGTTGGATAGAAAGTAACACCAGGTGCCAAGTTCTCTTCTTTTTCAGCGTTCACAAAGAAGAACAATTTGTTCTTAATGATTGGACCACCTAAACTGAAACCATAAGTCTTGCTTTTTGAATCTGCAATGGTAGATTTGATATCTGCGCTTTTGATTTTAGTACCAATAAAGCTTTGATCTCTGTATAAACCGTAAGCTGTACCTTTGAAACTGTTAGTACCGCTTTTAGTAACCGCACTGATGTTAGCTCCAGTAAAACCAGCTTGTCTTACATCATAAGGAGCAATGTTAATTGAAATCTGATCGTAAGAATCAATTGAGATAGGCATTGCACCACCACCCGGAAGTGGATCTGTAGACAAACCGAAGTTGTTGTTTAAGTTAGCACCATCGATCTGGATGTTATTGTAACGACCATCTCTACCACCGAAGTTATTTCCACTTGCTTGTGGAGTAGTTCTGGTAAAATCAGTAATACTTCTGCTGATGGTTGGCAAAGTAGCCAAGTCTCTGCTAGAAACACTAGTACTCGCTCCAGTTTTTTCTTGAACAAATTTGTTTCTTGTTCCAGTTACTGTAACGGTACCTAAAGTAGTACTGTTATCCGATAAAGTGTAGTTCAAGTTGTAGTTGTCACCTAATTTCAAAGCTACATTTTCAACTTTTGCTGTAGTAAACCCTACGAAGCTAATTTCAACGATGTAAGGACCACCAACTCTCATGTTTGGAATGGTGAAACGACCATCGGTATTTGTAGCCGTGGTGTACACAGTACCCGAAGGTGTGTGAATTGCCTTAACGCCTGCACCAGGCAAAGGACCTTTTGAATCTTTGATGATACCGCTCATTGATGAAGTAGTTACCTGTGCGTTCACTGAACCCACAAAACCAACCACTACAAGAATAATCGCTACAACTTTTAATAGTAAAGATTTTTTCATGCTCTTTCTAATGAATTTTTAATTGTTTTGTTAAGATATGTTAAAAATACCGCCACAAATCTAGGGAATAATATTCTGTATAGATGTATTCTTAATATGAATAAATTGTTAAGTCTGCCAAAACTTTTCCACACTTAACATTAGAAACGCACAACCTAAAGTGGTATCCAACAACAGATTAAATGATAAATTAACAATATTTTAAACATAGCGTTATCAATCTTTCATCAACGCCATTTATTTATTACAATAACCTTACGACAGCATGCGATGGTTTAATCAACATTTTTTTTAATTTTGGCAGCAAATTATTACGTTAATTTCCTTTTAAAAAGAATATGAACTACGATTTAATTGTTATAGGTAGCGGTCCTGGCGGATATGTTACTGCCATCAGAGCTTCTCAATTAGGTTTCAAAACCGCCATTGTAGAACGCGAATCATTGGGTGGAATTTGCCTTAACTGGGGCTGTATCCCAACCAAAGCCTTATTAAAAAGCGCACAAGTTTTCGAATATATCAACCATGCTGCTGATTATGGAATCACGACCTCAGAAGCCAAGGCTGACTTTGAAGCCGTAGTTAAACGTAGCCGTGGTGTTGCCGATGGCATGAGCAAAGGCGTTCAATTCTTGATGAAAAAGAACAAGATTGACGTAATTATGGGCACTGGAAAAGTAAAACCAGGCAATAAAGTAGAAGTTAAAGGTGCCGACGGTTCTCAAAAAGAACTTAGCGCCAAAAATATCGTGATTGCTACAGGTGCTCGTTCAAGAGAACTACCTAACTTAAAGCAAGATGGCAAAAAAGTAATTGGCTACCGTCAGGCAATGGTATTGCCACAACAACCAAAATCAATGGTAGTAGTGGGTTCAGGTGCTATTGGTGTTGAGTTTGCCTATTTCTATGCAACAATGGGAACCAAGGTGACCATTGTAGAATTTATGGAAAACATTGTACCTGTAGAGGACGAGGACGTATCCAAACAATTGTTGCGCAGCTTGAAGAAAACAGGTATCGAGATCATGACCTCTTCAAGTGTTGAATCAGTTGATACAAGTGGTGAGGGTTGTAAAGTACAGGTGAAGACTGCTAGCGGCATGCAAACCATCGAATGTGATATCGTTCTTTCAGCAGCTGGTGTAGTGGCTAACATCGAAAACATTGGTTTAGAAGAAGTAGGTATCAAAACCGATAAAGGTAAAATTGTAGTTGACGAGTATTACAACACCTCTGTAAAAGGATATTTTGCGATTGGCGATGTGGTTCCTGGTCAAGCACTAGCGCACGTAGCTTCTGCAGAAGGTATCCTTTGTGTAGAGAAACTAGCCGGAATGCATGTTGAACCATTAGATTACAACAATATCCCAGGATGTACTTACTGCTCACCAGAAATTGCTTCAGTAGGTTATACTGAAAAAGCTGCCAAAGCTGCTGGATATGAGTTGAAGATTGGTAAATTCCCATTCTCTGCTTCAGGTAAAGCAAGTGCTGCAGGTGCAAAAGATGGTTTCGTAAAATTAATTTTCGATGCTAAATATGGCGAATTGCTAGGCGCACACATGATTGGTGCCAACGTAACCGAAATGATTGCTGAAATTGTAGTGGCCCGTAAATTAGAAACTACTGGACACGAAATGATTAAATCTGTACACCCTCACCCAACCATGAGCGAGGCAATTATGGAAGCAGCAGCAGATGCATACGGAGAAGTGATCCATTTGTAGGCTAAAAATTTCATATCAAAACAGAGCCCTATCGATTTTAGTCGATGGGGCTTTTTGTTTATTTTAGGTCAGTTTGTTTCCAAACTTCAGTCCTTAAACCATAAACTTATACCTTTACACCATGAAACTCTACACTATAAATACAGGAAATTTCAAATTAGATGGTGGCGCCATGTTTGGCGTAGTACCAAAATCTATTTGGCAAAAAACCAATCCAGCCGACGAAAACAACCTATGCTCATGGGCCATGAGGTGCCTACTTATAGAAGATGGCGGCAGACTGATTTTGGTTGATAATGGTTTGGGCAACAAACAAGACGAAAAATTCTTTGGTCATTACTATTTGCATGGCGATGACACTTTAGACAAATCTTTGGCAGCACATGGCTTCCATAGAGATGATATTACCGACGTCTTTTTAACGCACCTACACTTTGACCATTGTGGTGGTTCTATTGAAAGAAAAGGCGATAAACTAGTGCCTGCTTTCAAAAATGCCGCTTATTGGAGTAACCAACAACACTGGGACTGGGCAGTTACTCCCAACGCTAGGGAAAAAGCTTCTTTCTTAAAAGAAAACATCCTTCCTATTCAGGAAAGTGGTCAACTTAACTTTATTCCTACTCAAAACAATGTCCATTTTCACGACGGAATCAATATCCGCTTTGCGTATGGCCATACCGATGCGATGATGCTGCCGCAGCTCCAATACAAGGATAAAACCATTGTTTACATGGCTGATTTGCTACCTTCTACTGGGCATATTCCACTTCCATACGTGATGTCATATGATATGTTCCCATTGCAAACCCTTGAAGAAAAGAAAGCATTTTTAGAAGAAGCGGCCGTTAATGACTACATTTTGTATTTAGAGCACGATCCTGTAAATGAATGCTGCACGGTGCAACAAACGGAAAAAGGAATTCGCTTAAAAGACACCTTCTCACTTACCGATATTTTATAAACAATAGCCATACGCTCTTGTTACCCTCAAATGAAACAATTTTACTTTTATCTCGTCATTTTAGCCGCATTTAGTTTCGGCTGCAATGGTGTAGAATTTAGTCCAAACCAAAAATTTAGGGATGGCACACCTCAAGATGTCAACAATACCGAAATAGCCAAACTTCAACAGAAAACCGCCGGAGCAAGAATTAGGATTGCCATTTCAAGCGATACGCAACGGATGTACAAAGAAGCACAGCTTTTTGTAGATCAAGTAAATGCCAGAAATGACATTGATTTTGTGATTTTAAATGGCGACATCTCCGACTTTGGACAATTACTAGAATTTGAAGGGATCTACAACATTTATTCGAAGTTGAAAGTTCCTTTTATTTCGATCGTAGGGAATCACGATTTGGTAGCAAACGGCCCCTATATTTTCAGAAGGATGTTTGGCGAATTTAATTTCACCTTTACTTATGGTTCCGTAAAGTTCGTGTGCTTTGATTCAAACAGCCGCGAATATAATTTTAATGGTGCTGTTCCTGATATTGCTTGGTTAAAAGCTAACTTTAAGCTTGATCCAGGCACCTCCAATATCATCGCATTTTCGCATGTACCTCCAAATGATGCCGATTTCGACCCTAAGCTTAGGCCCGTTTATGAACAACTGGCCAATAGCACACCAGGCTTTTTAGCCTCATTTCATGCACATCAACATCAGCCCGACAAAACATACAAACCTTACGACAACAGTGTACCTTTTATCATCACCAATGCGGTACTTAAAAGAGCTTACACTATCCTAGATATTTCCAATGGACAAATTGAGACCACTCCTATTAATTTTTAGCATTTTTATTACGCCATCATTAAGCTTTGGACAAAACAAAATCCTCAAAGCATTAACTCCTGATTATATCAATCTGCAATATGGTGGTAGTATTGGATATGTAAGCACAGGTGTGGGCTATCATTTTTTTGGAGAGAAAACTTCATTAAGCTTCAACTATGGATTTGTACCTGCAAGTAAAGGCGGTCCTTTGAATATCCTTACACCAAAATTCGACTATAAGCCATTTAATATTCATTTTGGCAATAATATAGTATGGAAACCTATTAACCCCGGGTTGTTTATTTCCTACACCTTGGGGCGTAACTTCGACAAAAAATTTGACCCGAAACAATATCCAGATGGTTATTATTGGTGGTCAACGGCCTTAAAAATACATTTAGGCTTCAGTACGGAAGTAAAGATTCTGGGAAGTCAAAAATCTGCCATCAAAGCAGTAAGCCTCTATGCCGAGACCAACACTAACGACCTTTACCTTATCAGTTGGTTTGAAAATCGTACCACCACCCCTATCGGCAGAATATTTTCGATGGGCTATGGCGTACGATTACATCTATAAAAAAAATTACAAATTACAAGTGCTGTAGAGATTAGTACACAAGCGCTACAGCAAGTTGTTGCGTCATTTGTACCACAACTGCCATCTTACTGTCTGCTTATTTAGTAAAAAATGAAAATTTCAAAAACAAAACACCTCAATAATAACCAAATAACAATACATTTTAATTGATATTCAATAAAAAAAAATTATCTATCAATAATACATCAAAACTGACAGCAACTCAACTTGGAATGATTTTTGTAGTAAAGAAATCGTTCAAAAATACGTGACAAAACGTAACATTTTCAGTAATTTAACTTTCAGATATGCATAAAAAAACACTATTTTTGCAGCACTGAAAAACAAAACGAGGATCAAAACACATAGATGAGACAACTCAAAATAACCCAATCCATTACCAACCGCGAAAGTCAATCATTAGACAAATACTTGCATGAGATTGGAAAAGTAGATTTAATTACCGCAGAAGAAGAAGTAATTTTAGCCCGTAAAATTCGTGAGGGAGATCAAGCCGCTCTTGAAAGACTAACCAAAACCAACCTCCGTTTTGTGGTTTCGGTAGCCAAACAATATCAAAATCAAGGTTTAACCCTTGGCGATTTAATCAACGAAGGTAACCTAGGCTTAATTAAAGCAGCAAAACGCTTTGACGAAACTAAAGGTTTTAAATTCATTTCATATGCAGTATGGTGGATTCGTCAATCAATTTTGCAGGCAATTGCCGAGCAAAGTCGTATTGTACGCTTACCTTTAAACCAGGTAGGTTCATTAAGTAAAATCAGCAAAGCCTTCTCTAAATTAGAGCAGGAATACGAACGCGAGCCTTCTCCTGAAGAATTGGCAGATATTTTAGAAACCACAGTTGATAAAATTTCGGATACTTTAAGCAACTCTGGCCGTCACGTTTCCATGGATGCGCCATTTGTTCAAGGTGAAGAGAATACACTTCTTGATGTACTAGAAAACCACGAACCTAATACCGATAGCAATTTGATCAACGAATCACTTTCGGAAGAAATTAAGCGTTCATTATCTACACTTACAGAAAGAGAACGTGAGATTATCGTATTATTCTTTGGTTTAAGTACTAATCATCCACTTTCATTAGAAGAAATTGGAGAGAAATTCAATTTAACACGCGAACGTGTACGCCAAATCAAAGACAAGGCATTGCAACGTTTACGCCACACTTCAAGAAGCAAAATCTTGAAATCGTACCTAGGTTAACACACCACATAGTGTATTTTCAACACACTATAAAACAATATTTTACAAGAAAATAAAAGCAGAAAAGATTGGGAAAGCACCCGATCTTTTTTACTTTTGCGGCATTTCTAAACCAAAATAATTTCTTGTATGTCTAATAAATATCAATCAGAGTTTCAAAACTGGATTGAAAAAGAAAAAAAAGCACTAGAGTTAATTAAGTGTGTAGGCCATTTATGGTTCGATAGATCTATCGAACTAGTACTTTTCCGCAAGCCCTTGTTTGATGTTGGCAGTAGCGAAATCCTTGCATATCATCAGTACGCCAAAGAAATTAGTGGAAAAGATATTTCTATCTATGAAACCCTAGAGCTTGCCAACACCATTGCAAAATCGAGCATTGCGCCTTCCCGTATCGATATTGGCAGGTTAGCTTCTGAATGGCTTGACGAAAGCAATAACCAGTCATCAATGCATGATTTTATTATCAGTAGACTGGGAAGCCACATTGGCAAAGACAAAATCAATTTAAAGCCGAAGGACGTTGTTTTATACGGCTTTGGACGTATTGGACGTATTGCCGCTAGAGAGTTAATTGTACAAGCTGGAAAAGGCGAGCAATTGCGCTTAAGAGCGATTGTTACTCGTAGCTATAGCGACGAAGAACTTATAAAACGAGCTGAATTGTTACGTACCGATTCAATACATGGCCCATTTAGCGGAACCATTGTAGAAGATCACGAAAACAAGGCATTAATTGTAAATGGACAGACTATCTATTTAATTGAGGTGAAAAATCCAGAGGATGCCGATTATACAGAATATGGCATTAACGATGCTTTAGTGATTGATAATACTGGGGTATTTCGCGACAGAGAAGGATTAGGCAGGCATTTAAAAGCCAAAGGTGTAAGCAAGGTTTTATTAACTGCACCTGCCAAAGGTGATATTCCCAATATCGTGACTGGCATTAACGATGCTGATTTCAATTTTAATGAAGAAACCATTTTTTCAAATGCCTCTTGTACTACCAATGCCATTATTCCTGTACTGAAAATAGTAGCCGATAACTTTGGCATAGAAAAAGGTCATATTGAAACGGTTCACTCTTACACCAATGACCAAAACCTATTGGATAACTACCATAAAAAATATCGCAGAGGTCGCTCTGCCGCTTTAAACTTGGTGATTACCGAAACAGGCGCTGATAAAGCTGTTGCAAAAGTATTGCCTCAACTAGCAGGCAAATTAACGGGAAATGCTGTTCGAGTACCTACGCCTAACGTTTCCTTGGCCATTTTAAACCTTTCGTTAAACCAAGAGGTGACTAAGGATGGGGTAGAAAGCGTATTGAAACAAGCTTCTCTTTTTGGAGATCTTTCTGAACAATTAGAATACTCTGTTTCAAATGAATTGGTAAGCACCGATTTAATTGGCAACAGCCACGCTTCAATTGTGGATGGACCTGCCACCATTATTTCGAAAGACGGCAAATCTTTAGTATTATACGCTTGGTACGATAACGAGTACGGCTATACCCGTCAAGTGATCCGTTTAGCCAAGAAAATTGCTGGCGTAGTAAGGCTTACTTATTATTAGTCTTTTACCCAAACAAACTACTATATTGTGGCACATTCCTTAACGGATGTGCCCTTTTTATTTTTGTACACTTTAAAGCTAAATTAGTATCATGACTAAACTCCCCATTTATCAAGTAGATGCTTTCACTAATCAGCTATTTGGAGGCAACCCTGCAGCCGTAGTCCCATTAGAACAATGGATTCCTGCCAGTGAGATGCAAAAAATAGCTGCAGAAAATAATATCTCTGAAACAGCTTTCTTTATTCCACAGGGTGACAACTATGAGCTACGTTGGTTCACGCCAACTTTCGAAATAGATTTATGTGGTCATGCTACGTTAGCCACTGCCCATATCCTGTTTACAGAACTTAACTATGCAAAAGATGAAATCCATTTTCATACCTTGAAAGCCGGAACGTTAACCGTTACCAGAAAGGATAATTTGTACACCTTAGATTTCCCTGCTAGGCCTGTTACAGCATTTGAAGTTCCTAATGCATTAATTGAAGCCCTTGGCAGTAAAAAACCCATAGAAGTACTAAGAGCAAGAGACATCATGCTGGTGTATGAAAATGAAGAAGACATCAAACACCTAAAGCCTGATTTTTCTGCTTTGGCAAAAATTGACAAAGACGGTGTGATAGTTACTGCAAAAGGCAGTGATTGTGATTTTGTTTCTCGTTTCTTTATTCCTGCAGCTGGCATTAACGAAGACCCAGTAACGGGCTCTACACATTGTAATCTTATTCCCTATTGGGCCGAAAAACTAGGTAAAAACAAACTACATGCCTTCCAAACTTCTGAAAGAAGAGGTGAATTATGGTGCGAGCTGAAAGGAGATCGCGTATTAATGAGTGGCAATGCAGTGACCTACCTTAAAGGAGAAATATACATTTAAAAAAATCGAGGCAATGGAGGAAAATTCGCTCCATTGCCTCGATATAAACCACCCCCAGAGATTAAAAATCTGCTGGCTTAGGTTTATTTGCAACAACAACTTCGATCTCAGCTAATACTTCTTCTGTTAACAGAGGTAGTACTTCCAAAACTTGAAGGTTTTCTTGTAATTGCGGCACTTTAGAAGCACCCAAAATTACCGTGCTCACATTTGGATTCTTCAAGCACCAGGCTATGGATAGTTTCGCTAAAGGAATTTCTAATTGATTAGCAAGCTGTTGTAGCTTTTCAGCTTTCTCCATTCTATCTGCTGCCAATGTTCTATCCTTAAGCCACTCTAAACCTGCCATTCCCAATCGGGTACCTTCTACCCCGCTGTTGGTGTATTTCCCTGACAAAATGCCCGAAGCTAATGGCGACCAAATAGTTGTACCTAAACCATGGTTATTAAATAAATGCAAAAATTCTTTCTCCAGCTTATTGCGCTCAAATAAATTGTACTGCGGTTGCTCCATGGTAGGGCCAATAAGATTGTACTGTTTTGCAATGGCAATCGCTTCCATGATCTCAGCAGCACTCCACTCAGAAGTTCCCCAATATAAAATCTTACCTTGCTGCAAAAGCGTATTCATTGCCCAAACGGTTTCCTCAATAGGCGTATTTTTATCAGGGCGATGGCAGAAATACAAATCTAAATAATCGACCTGCAAGCGCTTTAATGCCGCATTACAAGCCTCAATCACGTGCTTTCGAGATAAACCCACTTGATTAGGCCCCTTGTTTGCCGTCCCGAAAAACACCTTGCTAGAAACCACAAACGATTCGCGATCCCAGCCCTTGCTTTTAAGGATATTCCCCATTACAATTTCTGATTTCCCTTCGGCATAGCCTTCCGCATTGTCAAAAAAATTGACACCTGCATCATAAGCAACGCCCATTAGTTCATCAGCTACTTTATCACTAATTTGGTTGCCAAAAGTTAGCCAGCTACCAAATGAAAGGGCACTTACCTGTAACCCTGATTTTCCTAGTCTTCTATATTCCATCATATGAAAATTTGATAGAGCAATTTAGAAAGTTATCGGCAGAGCGCAACCTACCTCTTAATGATTTTACAAAAACAAAACTTTTTTGTTAGATATTCATAACTTTAAGCTTCAAAGAAAATTTATGAAGAGATTATTATTGATGATACCGCTAGCGCTTCAATTAGGCTGTGGTTCAGTTAAAGAAGCGAAAACAGTAAATAGTCAACTGTTAAAGGATGTGGAAATATTATCATCTGATGAGTACGAGGGACGTAAATCAGGCACTAAAGGCAGCGAGATGTCAAGAGCCTATCTTACCAAACGTTTAAAAGAAATTGGTGTGACACCTCTCCCATCATTAGGGGCGTATGAACAAAACTTCGAGATCAAAGGAAGAAACAGCATCACCAAAGGAGTTAATCTAGTTTCATATATCAAAGGTAAAACCGATGATGTGATCGTAATTTCTGCACACTACGACCATATTGGTGTGATCAAAAATGAAGTATACAATGGCGCTGATGACAATGCTTCAGGTGTTGGAGCACTATTAAGCTTTGCTAAATACTTTAAGGAGCACCAACCGAACAACACTTTAATATTTGCATTATTTGATGCAGAAGAAATGGGACTTCAAGGTGCAAAAGCTTTTGTAGCCAATCCACCAGTGGCGCTAGAGAAAATAAAATTGAACATCAACATGGATATGATTAGTCACAATGATAAAGGTGAGCTATACGCCGTTGGAACGTTTAAATATCCTCAATTAAAGAAATATTTGATTACCACCAATCCTAATATTAAATTAATGCTTGGCCATGATGACCCTAAACTCGGTCATGATGACTGGACCAATCAAAGTGATCAAGGAGCTTTTAATGCCAAGAACATTCCTTTCATCTATTTTGGCGTAGAAGATCATCCTGATTACCACAAAGCAACTGATGAATTTAAAAACATCAATAAAGAATTTTACGTGAATGCGGTAAGCGTTATCCAAGAAGTGATTTTGAACATTGATAAGCAAAGAGATATCCAAGCTATTTTTAAGGAAAATCTCCAAATGAAAAAGCAATAAAAACAAAAAATCCCAACCTTGAGCGTTGGGATTTTTTGTTAGAAATCTATATCAACTATTGATTTGATTGGCACGTGGACGTTGTTTTTCAATTGTAGATATTTCTCAGTAACTGACCATACCGTTGTACTTACCTTTTTAACACCATGCTTAGTGTTAAAAGCAATGTCTGCTTTAGACTTGAACTCGTTGCCCAACCTCTGTACAGAGGAAAGCTTAGACAACAACTCTTCAGACAACTGTGTGTCTGCAGGCAAAAATTCGGTTACGTCGATCTCTTCCTTTTCTATTAATTCCCCTATCATAAGTATTTCAATTTTATGTGTAAACAAGCTTAACGATTTTTTACAAGAAAGACAATTTTGCTTCTTAATTTTTAAGCATTCTTTTGTAAAAATTTTGAATACAAAAAAAAGGCCGCAATTGCGGCCTTTTGGATATTTTAACAGTTTTTTACTAATTTTTAAGCTTAAGTCTGTTTTCTATCATTCCTTTAAACTCCCTGTCAGTAAAGTCTGAATTAATGACATTTGAAGATGACACGGCATTGTTTGTGCTTACCTTCACTGACATTACCGAACGCTCGCTATTAGTTACCACAGCACCAGGAGCTAACTGCTGTATGGCGTTTTTGATATAATTGTCTCTAGCATCACCAAAATCATACATTACCGTTCCTGATGGTACTTCAGCCAGATCAACATCTGGGATCATACCTGAATAATAGCCCCCTTGTCCCAATGAATTTTTGGTCTCGAACAAAGAGAAATAAACATCGTATTTATTCTCAAGCGTTACCGGGAAAAACCCAATAGGTTTACCATAACTGGTTTTACCTACCAATTTAACGGTCATATGTGGCTTTAAGCTATTAATTACCAATTCACTAGCAGAAGCGGTATTTGATGAAATGATAAAAACAATGTTCCTTACATTTCCCAAGGTGCCTTTTTTGGCGAAGCTGGTAGTGTTTCCTGCTACGGTATAATTTACGTTAGCATAAGTCAACATAGCACCGTTAGTTCCATATCTAATTTTTCCGTTAGCGTCTAAAAGTGGCTGATTAGCCAAAATTTTCGCATTACCTGCCTGCATCGTAGCATTAAAGTATTCACTGAACATTACGCCAGAAGTCCCAGTAGGTGCAATTAAATTGATGAGGTTTTCTGCTGTACTTACATAACCACCTCCATTGTATCTCAAGTCGATAATCAAATCTGTAACACCAGCGGTGGCAAAACTAGTGAAAGCATTTTCTAAAACAGTATTAGAGTTGGTAGCATTTGAAAATCTGGCATAAGCCAAATATCCAATTTTTTTGGCACCTGCATCAAATACTTTGGTTTTATAAATAGGATTACTACCAAATATCCCTTTAGTAACCGTTACATTAAATGGAGTAGTTCCGTCACCTTTTAAACCTTCTAACACCACACTACTACCTCCTAAAGCACTATTTAAAGAAGATACTTCAGCACCGTAGTTGCTTCCATAACTTACGCCATTAATTTTTTTAACTACATCGCCTCTCAAAAAGCCAAGTTTATCGGCTGGAGAGTTTTGATAAACGGCAGTTACATAAACTACATAGTTACTTTCAGTACCATACAAACCAAACCTAATTCCTAAATCGTTTCCGTTTCCTTCTAAATCAACCGAAGAAACAGGATTAATCACTGCTGTCGGGTTTTTATTGGTTTTATCAAATATGTATGAAAATTTTGGGCTGGTAGCACCTGTGGTCCACTCAAAAGGTGTCGAATATTTGGCTACGTTTAATAAGGCCGTGTTATAATTTGCTACATCTGTAGAACCAGAAGCATATTGCCTAGGATTGAAAGCATCATAAGTTGGTAATTTATCATTCCAATAATAAATATCCTTTGCATACAAGAAAATGGAATCCAAGGTCAATTGCTGTCTCGTTCCAGTAGTCGGAGTGGTTATTATAGGAGGATCGGGTGTAGGTGTAGGCGCTGGATTATTGCTTTTTTTACAAGCGGCCACAGCCAGCATTGACGCCATAGATAGCATCAAAAAATGTCTTTTATTCATATTTAATAATTAATAAGCACCACTAATTAACGAAATATTTTTTACAATATTTCTGTTACAGAGAAACTTTCTAAAGTAGAATCTACGAAGTTGCTTTCAAATTGGTTTTTGGAAACAAAGATGATAACCTCGTCTTTAACAAGGCCTTGCTCTTCCAATAACCCAGCGATGGTATTAGTAACAGAATTATCATAGTCTAAAGTGAAGTAGACCTTCAGATAATCTTGTAACCCGTTCCACTCTATTTGCCTGATTTTATTGATAGCTTCTGCAGGATTTCCATCCACTAGTATGAAAATGTGTACCCTATCCACCACGGCTTCTTGCAATAGGTTCAATACTCTCTGAAAAAGTAGCAGTTTTAGTGGCAACCGAGCTGTTTCAAAAAGTAAGTTAAAATTACGTTCGTATTGATCAGGGATATTAAACTTTTGGGCTGTTTTAGCAAAGATATCTTGTTCGCCACTTTCTAAGTATTCCTTGCTCATAAAGTCAACAATAGCTTTTGCATCTATTTGCTGAGAATATGCCATAAATTCCGAGAATAGATAATAAACCTGCAGTAAGTAATCCTTTTTAGGATACAAAGCATCATCTAACGTGATGATCAATGCTTTTTTATGGGATAGATATTTTTCGAAAGACATGCTAAAAAGTTAAAAGTGAAAAATTCAAAAATCAAAGGAACTACTGAGGGTTAGTAATTGAAATTAACACAAAGTCGCCTGTTTCAGCATCATAATAATAAGCACCACTTAGGTTGGCAGATAATGCTTTTGAAATCACTTCTTCTTCCAATAACTGCTTATTAACGGCAATTCCTTGATCAAATACACCCCATTGCTTTGTTACTGCCCCATCTAACAACTCCTCAAGCTGATCTGGTGCTGGCAATAAAACCTTTAATCCAAATTCTTCAAACAACAGCAAAGACTTTGAAACAGCTTTAATCTCTGCCTCATACAAGGGAAGCAGTACATCTACACCGTGGTCTAAACATTTGGTGAGCAAGTTATGTGCTAAAACCTCCGCATTCCACTGCCCTAAGCTCGCAAATTCATAAGCATTAATTTTTATGGAAGGCGCATCACCATAATCACCTAAAATGATGGATGCTTGATCAAAAGCTTTCGTCAACTTTAACGAGGTAGCTGTTTTACCTCCAGTAATTAGAATCTTCAATTTTGAATGAATTAATTTTGAATGGGTAAATGAATTACCCTTATTGCTTCTTTAGTTATAACGACTTATACTGTAAACAAATGTCAATCTCGACAATTAAACGATTAAACCATCTTTCATGGTCACCACCCTATCACTAATTTGCGCCAATTCGGCATTGTGGGTAACAATTACAAAAGTTTGTTTAAAATTATCACGTAAACTGATAAAAAGTTGGTGCAGCGCATCAGCATTAGCCGAATCTAAGTTTCCAGAAGGTTCATCGGCCAATACAATAGATGGTTGATTAATTAAGGCCCTAGCTACTGAAATTCTTTGCTGCTCACCACCAGAAAGTTCATTGGGCTTATGATATGCCCTTTCTTTAAGATCAAACAAATCCAGTAGTTCCAGAGCTCGTTTTTCTGCTTCCTTTTTACTTTTTTTTGCAATAAATGCTGGAATACAAATATTCTCCAAAGCATTAAACTCGGGCAACAAATGATGAAATTGAAATACAAAGCCAATATTAAGGTTCCTAAAAACGCTCAACATCTCACCTGATAATTTGCTAACGGCAGTTCCTTTCAAATTCACCTCACCTTCATCAGGTTGATCAAGCGTTCCCAGTATATGCAAGAGCGTACTTTTTCCAGCTCCAGAGGCACCAATGATGCTCACAATTTCACCTTGTTCCACTTCAAAGTCTACCCCTTTTAGTATTTGGAGGTTTCCGTAAGCTTTTTTTATCCCTTTGGCTTGTAACATAGTGCAAAGGTACTGAATTACCCTAAAAGCATGAAGTGTAAATAAAACGATTAACAATCTCAAAATCATTAGATTTTATATCTCGCAAAAGCTTCTGTGATCCATAAAAATCTTCTTAAATGGTCCAAATAGTTAAAAATTACTCGAAACTTTCAACAAAAATTTGCAAATCAAAAATCCATTCTTAACTTTGAAACACAAAGCACTTTAAAATGAACCAAAAAGAACAATTAGATACGCTGAATGATATTAGAAATATCATGAACCGTTCTTCGAAGTTTATCTCATTAAGCGGACTATCTGGTATTTTTGCGGGAGCAACCGCACTTGTGGGTGCCTATTTTGCTCACAAAGCTTTAAAAGCATATGTTGCGGGCGACTATGGTTACGGCATGGACGCTGATTCGGATATTGAAATTGACCTGTTAAAAATTGGCATTTTGGTGCTTATTGTAGCGGTTTTGGGAGGAATCTTTTTCACCTACCGACAAGGCAAAAAGAAAAACCTTCCGCTGTGGGACAATACCAGTAAAAATCTGATCATCAATTTATTCATCCCTTTATTTACGGGTGGCCTTTTTGTAATAGGACTTTTGCTTAACCACAGTAGCGCCGTTGGCTTAATTGCTCCCAGTACTTTGGTTTTTTATGGCTTGGCACTCATCAACGCCAGCAAGTTTACCTATTCAGACATTCGTTTTTTAGGCATTTGTGAAATTATTTTAGGCATTATTGCCATGTTCAATATCGGATTAGGTTTGTATTTTTGGGCCGCTGGTTTTGGCGTACTGCATATTTTGTACGGCAGCATCATGTATTTCAAATATGAGAAAGGTGAAAAGTAAAAAGTTTTAGGTGATGAGATCATACGTTAGGTGATACCACTTCGTAAATCGTAATTCTAAAATCGTAAATAAACAAGATGAAAAACCCGATAGGCGCACTGAATAAGATTTTTGATAGCAGGATAAGGCTAGGCGTAATGTCGGTGCTTATTGTAAACGATAGTGTGAGTTTTAATGATCTTAAGCAGTTGTTGGAACTTACCGATGGTAATTTGGCCTCTCATTTAAATACTTTGGAACAAGCAGAATTTATCAAAATGCACAAAGCTTTTATTGGCCGAAAAACAAATACCACTTATACCCTAACCGATTTGGGAAGGCAAACCTTTAAAGCGCATTTAGATGCTTTAGAGAAAATGATCAAGGGAATTTAATTTTTTTTTAAAACTAAACTTTGAAAAACAAAGTACTTTACAAAAAACAAACAAAATCATGAAAACAGAAACAACATTAAAAACCGGCACCAAACAAAGGCTATTAATCACCTTTGGCATTGTAGCGTTTATTTTAGCCATTCCGCTGGTAGCCATGCAATTTACCAACCAAGTTGATTGGAAATTATTCGATTTTGTAGTGATGGGCATTCTCCTAAGTATTACTGGACTTGCCATTGAATTAGTTACACGCAAAGTAACATCCATCCATTGGAGAGTAATCATTACGCTGGCTATCCTTTTAGTTCTTTTTTTAATATGGGCTGAATTGGCAGTAGGCATATTCGGGACACGCTTTGCTGGAAGCTAATTTCTGGCAAGCATTTTTTTTGAACTTAAACTTTGAAATACAAAGCACTTTAAAAAATGGAAAACATCAATAATGAATTGATAATTATCACTACGGCGAAACAATGTGCCAGAATTTCATTGTTGGCTGGCACCAGTATATTCTTACTATTTGTCCTTAGTGGCATTGGCCAAATCATGATTTTGGGTGCTTTCTTTATTCCTCTGGCTGTTTTTGCCAACTCACTGATCTTATTCATCTTACTACTTCACCTCATTAACCATAGCACTGCCTGGAGAAAAATCCTTCTGGCAGCGCTTATCATGCTTAGCAACATCCCCATAGCCATATTATTTGCTTGGCTATCTATCCAGATCTCGGAATTAAACCATATAAAATTATGAAACAACAAATTGATTATCGACTGATCCTTATTGCTATCGGCGGGTTGCTTTTCAACCTTCTTTTTTGGAACGAAACCATCGGCTGCAATTTCGCTATATTCTCAGTATTGGTGATAATTGCCACGTTCACTGACCGCGACATTCCCTACCACAACCATAAATTGATCACTGCAGTAGGACATTTGGCCATTGCTTTTTATCTGATCTACAACAATTCAGTACTGGCCATTATCACCTGGTTCATTACCATGTTGATTTATTTAGGGAGCGCCCATTTCGAACTGTTAAAATCCACGGGAACAGCGCTACTGTTAGGCATACTGCAAGCAATAAGTGGTCCTTACGGGGTCATCAAAAAACTACAACACACCAAGCTGGGGAAAGTAAATATCAAACCAATAGTAAGACCTGCAAAGTATATTCTACTACCTTTTATAATGGTCTGTATTTTCTGTTTCCTATACAGCATTGCCAACCCCATTTTTGCAAAATACACCAACACCATTGCCAATAGCATCAGAGATTTCTTTACGAACGTATTCAATTTCTTTTTCGTAGATATCAGCATTGAAAAGTTTCTTTTCATCCTGTTTGGCTGCACCGTTACAGCGGGGATCATTATAGGCATCGGAAGTAAAACCCTAAGCGAAATAGAAGTTGGCAACGAAGACCAGCTAAAGCGCAAACGCAGGGATTTAAAACGACCTTCTTTCGGCTACGAATTCCGTACACTATTGGCGGGCGGCCTGATCAAACGGAAAATGGCCCTGAAAACGGAAAACATCATTGGTGTAATTTCTTTTGCCGCTTTAAATATGCTGCTATTATTATTAAACGGCATAGATGTAGCTACGCTATGGTTCAATAAAGTCGTGGAAGCCAACAAAAATTTTTCGGCGGAGCTTCATGATGGTACCTACACCTTAATTTTCAGCATCGTTATGGCCATGCTCATCATTGTTTTCTTTTTCAGTGGGAACCTTAATTTCTACCGAAAAAACAAATGGATTAAGCTACTGGCCTATATCTGGATGGCACAAAATGTATTTTTGGTTGCTTCTGTTTTCCATAGAGATTACGATTACATTTTTAACCACGGCCTCACCTATAAACGTATTGGCGTGCTGGTTTTTGCTACGCTCAGTTTAATTGGGCTCATTACCGTGTATATCAAGGTAGCCAAACATAAAACTACTTTTTACCTCTATCGCGTGAACTCAAAAATATGGTACATGCTTTTAATCCTATTAAGCTTTGTGAATTGGGACGTGCTGATTGTAAGCTATAACCTCAACCAATCCGACAAAATTGGAATAGATACCGATCATTTAATGAGCTTTTCAGACAAGACCCTACCCCTACTTGAGAAAAACCGCGAAAAATTAATTAAACACACTACTTCCGAGAACTACTATGAACCAATGAGTACGGAAGCCGTTGTGGTTCCAGACACCACTTCTATCACTACAGATAGCTTAACTACGGCTAAGCCCATCAGTGAATTTGAGCGTAAAATATTGGAAAATAAAGGGGCACAAGATGAATTTAACAAGCAGCTTGACCACCGGATAAACTGGTTTTTGAAAAGGCAAGATATTGGTTCATGGCTATCTTTCAGCTATTTGGAATGGGAAACATCGAAAGTATTAAAATATAAAAAGTAATGAAGAGCTTCTTCAAATACGTGCTGCTATATTTTGGCATCCTTGCGGCTATATTAATAATCGACTTCTTAATCACCATCATTTCCCTTGCTATTTATTGGAACTAGAGATGTGGACCTTTATATGAACATAACATGAAAAATGACTTAGAAATTCAAATAGGCAAGCAAAGCGCAATTTGGTCTTTTTCGATAGGTACTTTTTTATTCTTGGCCTATTGCATCACCAACAGTTCAATTTTTTTACCTATTGGACTATGCTACCTATTACTCGCTATACTTTACAATATCATCATCTTATTGATAGTAATCATTGCTGCCTTTTCAAAAAGAGAAATGTTTATCGATCATCTAAAAACTATCGGGCTAATGCTACTAAACATTCCCGTAGCTTTTCTTTATTTAAACCTCCTAAGTTTTTAGCGTTTTAAAAACCTAAACTATGCAAACCTCCGAAAATTGGGTGCGGTATTTTACGCAAAACCTACAGCAACATAGAATTGATTGGAGTATTGCTCCAAATTTGAGCCTTGAAGAAAGGGAAAACATCTTGAAATCATTACAAGCTTGGCAACTGGGTGAAACTTCAGATGGTGCGAGCCTAATTAAGGCTGCTACCAAATATGCTTTAAAATTAAATGATGAAAACTATGTGGAAGCCATTAAACTGTTCATCAAAGAAGAACAAAAACATGGGAACAATCTAGGTAAGTATTTGGATTTGATTGGCGAAAAAAGGATCAAGAAAAACTGGGGCGATAGCTTATTCAGGAAATTTAGGGGACTTTATACTGATATGGAGTTTTGGACCATTGCCGTAATTACCGTTGAAGGGTCTGCCCAAATATTTTATCAATGCTTAAAAGATGCCACCAATTGCAAGTTGTTAAAACAGATATGTACCGATATTCTGATAGATGAAGCGCCGCACATTTCTTTTCAAATTGAACGTTTGCATACTATTTTTAATCAGAAAAGTAGATTAATGAAATATCTAACCTATAAATATTATTACGTTTTTTATTTCTCTACAAGCTTGGTGGTTTGGCATGCACACAAAAAATTGTTTAAAGCTGGTGGTGTGGACTTTAAAAGGTACTGGAAAAAAATGAGTTTGAAGTTTGAGAAAACGATTGAAAAACTTTGTTAACACAAACCTCACACACTTAAACACTAATCCTTCGTAAGAAATCCAACAGCTTACAAAATTCAGCTGTAAATCTACTACCAGCAATCAGTAATGATTAACCCAAAACACACGTTAAGCTTATCAGCGTTATCCATGTTGCTGTCATTTTGTTTTTATACGATAGAAATAAATGACTGGCTTTTGCCTTATGAATTAATACTAGATTTGCTTCTTCTATCGAGTGCTATTGCCGCATTAGGTTTATTGAGTTTGACGATAATCAAAACAGTAAAAATCCGTAAACTCCCGCCTCTAATTCCTTTGCTATTCTTTTTAGGTGTTTTATCCATCTATTTCTTTACTTATGGAAATAGAAACGGCTTCTTTTGGGGCAAACAAATACTCAATGCTGCTTTTATAGACGACAGGAGTAGAATAGACTTGGAGCTTTATGAGAATGGCAGCTATTTTATTTACTACAATTGGCTCTTTGCTGAAAAAAGATTTGAAGGTACTTATCAATTAAATCAAGACACTATTATTTTCCATAAACCTAAAGTAATCGATAATGAATTTATCTCTCAAAAAATAGTGATCGATAGCAGCAATAAAAGGATATATTTTAAAAAAGATCATCATGGAAATTATGATAAATCTTTTTACTTCTTCCAAATCGGGTTTTGAAACATCTATGTGATTTTTAACTGCAAACTAATCAATTACACCATTACTTAAAGATTCAAAAAAATGGGAATCCCTTTAATCTACATCATACTATTCTTATGTGCACTTCTTGTCCTTGGAATCGTATTACTTATAAGCGCAATAAAAAAGAAATCACTAAGTAGGTTTCTTCTTTCCTTAGTATTAATGACTCCAATGACTTTAATTTCTACAATGAATTATATAGATGAAGTCAGCATCAGCAAAAAAGACATTATTTATGACCTGAAGTATCTAGAAATAGAACTGAAAGATGATTTCAAAATTAAAGAAAACATCGTAACAGGCATGCCTGAAAGAATACAGGAAACGGAACTAGAAATAAGTATAAATGATAAGCGTCGAATCATAGAAATTATTAAAAATGGAACAAATTCCTACACTTTAAAACAGGAAAAAGAGTTAGTTTCCAGTACTTCCAATACAGAAGATAAAATTTTCAACGTTGAATATCCAGATTTTTATTCCATAGAAATACATAAAAAAATAGATAATTATCCCACTAGAATGATATTGACAATACACCAAAAAAGCAATGTATTAAAGTACCAAAGAATAGAAGATTAAGTTTTAATCTTCTCAATAAACTTTGTTGTTTTATTCTCTTTTTATCGAGGGAATAAAAGCGAGATCTAAGCTGCCATGATTTCTACTTCCAACCTTCAAAAAACTCAAAACAAACATACTTAAGGAGATCAACAATTTAACAATTCATCCATTTAGCTACAGCTATAAGTTAACATTGCGATTTCTTTACATTTAAATCAATTTTTCTATTGGCATAAAGGTTTGGAAATTGTAGATTTGGGCAAATTTTTAATCAAATGAACCGTAAGCTCCATTTGACCAATAAAGAAAAAATCATAATCAAATGAATATCCACGAATATCAAGGTAAACAAATTCTAAAGAGTTTTGGCGTTGCTATACAAGAAGGCATTGTTGCTGATACAGTTGACCAAGCTGTTGAGGCCGCTAAACAAATGAAAACTGACTTTAACTCTGACTGGGTTGTGATTAAAGCGCAAATCCACGCTGGAGGTAGAGGAAAAGGAGGCGGCGTTAAGTTGGCCAAAAATTTGGATGAAGTAAAGCAAAGAGCTACCGATATTTTGGGAATGCAATTGGTTACGCCACAAACTGGTGCCGAAGGTAAAAGAGTAAACAAAGTGTTAGTAGCACAGGATGTTTACTACCCAGGTCCATCGGAAACTAAAGAGTTCTATATGAGCGTACTTTTAGACCGTGCTGCTGGTCGTAACATCATTATGTACAGTACCGAAGGCGGTATGGATATCGAAGAAGTTGCTGAGCATACTCCTCACTTGATTTTCAAAGAACAAATTGACCCTAAAGTTGGCCTACAAGGTTTCCAAGCTCGTAAAATTGCTTTCAACTTAGGTTTAAGTGGTGCTGCACATAAAGAAATGGTGAAATTTGTAGCTGCTTTGTACAAAGCTTACGACTCTACCGATTCTTCAATGTTCGAAATCAACCCTGTATTAAAAACTAGCGACGACAAAATCATTGCTGTTGATGCTAAAGTTGATTTAGATGAAAACGCATTATATCGTCACCCTGATTACGCAGCAATGCGTGATAAACTGGAAGAAGATCCAACTGATGTTGAAGCTAGCGAAAGCAACCTTAACTATGTAAAACTTGACGGTAACGTAGGTTGTATGGTTAACGGTGCTGGTTTAGCAATGGCTACTATGGACATCATCAAACTTGCTGGTGGTGAGCCTGCTAACTTCTTAGACGTGGGTGGTACTGCTAACGCAACTACGGTTAAAGCCGGTTTCAACATCATTTTAAAAGACCCTAACGTAAAAGCCATTTTAATTAACATTTTTGGTGGTATTGTACGTTGCGACAGAGTTGCTCAAGGTGTAATTGATGCCTATAAAGAAATTGGCGACATCAGAGTTCCAATCATTGTTCGTTTACAAGGAACCAACGCTGAAGAAGCTAAAAAATTAATCGATGAGTCAGGCTTGAAAGTTTACTCTGCAATCTTGTTAAAAGAAGCTGCAGATTTAGTAAGCGAAGTACTAGCTTAAGCAATCGGAAAAAACATATACAAAAAGACCAGTCGTTAATCGAACTGGTCTTTTTTATTTCACACACAATCCTTTATTTTTCAGAAAAGCAGCTTCAGTAGTCCTTCGGCTAAGAAAGTCCCGCTTTACGTTGCAATCTTTTTGTTTCCCATACCCCATAGTTTTTTTCCCTTGACTTACAAAAAGGATTTCCACTCCAATCGGGTTTAGCTAATCAAAACCACTACACAAAATTTGCGAACCCTATCTATACGAAGCAAAGGAAGATTAACAAGTTTTATGTAGCTTTAATGATCAAAAAATTTGGGGGCAAAAAATGAGAAACAACCTACTGCTTTTCATGATGGCGATTTTCTTTGTTAGCTGCAAAAACGAAAAGTCAATTAACAGAAAGTGGAAATACCAACAAGGGTATCACTTAGGTGACTGGTTAGATTTCGAAAAAAACATCAGCATCAGCAACGACACCATCTACCAAAAAGATTCTGCACTTGCTAAATTTTCAAAAATAGAACCCGGATATTTTGGCAATCCTACGAAACTGCAAATTACAGACTTAAAAACTAAAAAAACCGGCATATACATCGCAAAATAATGGATAAATATCAAGAAACCTTCGAAACTTGGAACAAAATTGCAAAGATTTACGAAGACAAGTTCATGGATATGGATTTGTACAACGAAAGCTATGATTTCATTTGCAAAAACATCAACACAGAAAATGCCAACATATTAGAAATTGGCTGTGGCCCTGGCAACATTACCAAATACCTTTTAAACAAAAGGCCTGATTTTAAAATCCTGGGGATTGATGTAGCCCCAAAAATGATTGAGCTGGCACAAAAAAACAACCCCACCGCCAGCTTCGAAGTAATGGATGCCAGAGCAATCAACCAAATCGATGGCAGCTTTGATGGCATCATTGCAGGTTTTTACCTACCTTATCTATCCGTAGCTGAATGTAATGAGTTCATTAGCAATGCAAGTAAACTACTTACGGTTAATGGCCTAATTTATTTGAGCTTTGTAGAAGGCGACCCCAAAGCATCTGAATTTAAGACCAACCATGAAGGCGATAGGGTTTATTTCCAATACCATGAATTAGCGGAAGTAGAAACACAGTTAAAATCCAATGGATTTAAAGATATTCAAATTTCCAAAGTAGCCTTTAAAAAACCAGACGTGCACACCATTGTAATCGCTAAAAGAAATACAGGTTATTAGATTTCTCCACAAGGTCGAAATGACGAGCATGCGAAAGAAGCGTATTACAACAGCCTAGCCCATAAATAACAAAAGCCAATCAAAAATGACCGGCTTTTTATAGGTTGTTTAGGTTTAGTTTAAAATCTTTTCGTCATTTCATTTGTTTTTATGAAAAAGCTCTGGCCATCCAACCAGAGCTTTAATCAAACCAAATATAAATGTACTTTTTTGTATGAACACAACAAATATAAGGTATAATTTTCATTTTCAAAACAAATTTTTAAGTTTTTTGAATTTTATTTTAGTAAAAATCAAAAAATAACATAAAAAACAACAACATAACCAACAAAAACACACATAAATAAAACTAAAACAGCAAAAAAATTAAAATAAATCCAAAATAGCCACAAAAAATCAATCAAAACACAAAAACAACATCAAAAAAATAGAAATTAACACAAAAAAATCAAACAAAACACAAATTCAATTAAAAAAACACTAAAAATTATTTAAGGTATATTAGCAGACATAAACAAATAGGATCTCGGCGTTAATTAAAACACAATGGAAAAGAGTAACGATGAAACTTTGAGCAACCTTGATTTGCAGGACATCATCAAGCCAATTAGCAGCATAATTATTAAAAGCTTGAAGGTAGGCGCAGGCAAGATCCTATTCAGCAACGAAGACAGCCTATTCATTATCGATCAAAAAGGGGGCAAAACACTAAATACTCACCAAGCGCCGACAATATATAAGGAAAGCTTAAGCTCATCGAAAACAGTCATCCATCACAACATCAACTTAGAAGGTTTGGAAACTTTCAAATTCTACAGTAGTACTCCCATCCTTTCAAAAAAAGGAAAAACCTTAGGAACAATCATTGCCGTCGACCATCAAAAAAACAGCTTTAACTCAACAGAGATTATCCTATTTGAAAATATCGCCCAAATGGCAGCGCATATTTTAGAAAAACATTTCGAAACACAAAAAATCAAAAAGGTTTTTGCAGATTTTCTTCACAAAACAGTGCATGATCTCAAAAACCCATTTACATCCATCGCCCTTACCGCCGAACTGTTAAAGAGAAAAGCAGACGACAGCAAAACTGTTAACACACTGGCCGAACGCATTGAAAAAGCGAACGATAGAATTTTCACCAATTTAGAGAGATTAAAATCAGCTTTCCCGATCCAAAATAGCTCTTTTAAACTAAATGTACAGAAAATCGGTTTAGCACAACTACTGGAACAAATCAAAAAAGATTTTACGGGAGGGAGCATTACAAACGGAAAAGAAATCGTTATTTACGGTGACCCGCACAGACTCAGAGAAGCTTTTTGCTATGTTTCACAGCACTTATTAAGACTATCAGGCACCAACAACATTCATTTCACCTTAGCCGAAAAGGAAAAATATACCGAAATCTCTATTACCAGCCATCCAGATGAAAATTTTGAACTATTGACCAACGAACCTCAAAGCAATGCGCTTTCCATAGCCAAAACGCTAATTGAAATGCACAAAGGAAAAATCAGCACGGCACAAAGCTCTCAAACAGGAAATTACTGCCTTTATATCTCCCTTCCTTTAACAACACCATAAAGGCCAAAAGAAACCACAAAAGTACTGCCCTTTCCCTCATTAGCTTCGTACCAGATTTTACCATCCTGAAGCTCCGCAAACTCCTTGCATAGCAAAAGCCCCAAACCTACCCCCTTTTCGTTATTGGTTCCAAAGGTAGAATGCGCCCTCAGCTTGAATAAATTTTGCTGCTCATCCTTACTTATCCCCAAACCATTATCTTTTATTTTGATGAAACAATTTTCATGGTTCACTTCCATCGAAACCTGTACGCTTCCCCCTTCTGGAGTAAATTTAATGGCATTATTCACCAAATTTCGCACCACAATCAAAAACATGTTCAAATCTGCCGCCACCTGCACCCCTTCTTTCAACATCAGATCAAGAGCGATGTTCTTTTTATAAGCGATGCTCTTCTCCAAGCTCAACCCCTTGGTGAGTTCACGCAATACATCTACGGCAATAATATCTACCCTAGCCCCATCCAATTGCGATTTAGACCAGGCCAACACATTGGCCAACATCTCCGAGGTATCTTTAGTCACCTGCAACAAACGGTGTTTGATTTTGTTATTTTCTTCTTCGGTCATATCTGTTTCGGCCAAAACTTCCAAATAGCCCAATATCGAACTTAAGGGAGAACGAATATCATGCGCCACAATAGAAAACATTTTTGATTTTTCGGAATTAAGCTTTTCCAACTCCACATTTTGGGACACAATCCTTGCGTTTCGCTCTTCAATTTCCGTATTCTTCTGAAAAACAATATTCCGTTCCTTATCATAGTTATTCCTAATAAAGGCAATACTAAGGCAAATGAGCAGAGCAGCTACTGCATAAGTGACACCAAAATCTACCGTCTTCGCCAAATTGTCTATATAAACATTCGGAATCATTTCAGGATTAAAGTACTCGAAAATCAACACTCCAAAAACAGTTACCACATTTAACGCCACCCACACCAACAGCTCTTTTTTTGGAACTACTACAATGGTAATCAGCAGTATCAAACAAAAAAGCACCATATTAGGTCCATAAATGCCCGAATTAAAAAAATAGTTGAGCAAAAAGGTGAAATTGGCAACAATCCCCAAACTCCTAATAGCCAATTTAGTTTTACGTCGATTACGAGACAAGTAATAAAGTCCTGCAGAAAACACCGTACCGAACACACAAATCAAAGCAACTATCTTAAGATCAATATAATAATTAAAGAAAATCTCAAGAAAAAGTGCCACCACGGCGATGATACAAAAGGTGTTAAAAATTCTTTCTTCCAGTGAAAACTTTTTGGGATTGCCTATGATATAATCAGTACTGAACCAGGAACGTATTTTTGCCACCGTCTATCGAAAAATAAGATTAAAACAAACATAACTATATTCACTCAAAGATAGGCAAGGTTACCTTAAAATTTAACAGCCAATATTATCGAAAATTAAAGCGTAAATGCTTATTTTTGCAGCTTTTACAATAAAAATCAATATGATTAAGAGACAACAAATTAAGGAACTATTAAAATCTACAGATTTTAACACTGAGGTAACGGTTATGGGCTGGGTTAAAACCTTCCGTAATAATCAGTTTATTGCGTTAAACGACGGGTCTTGCATGGGCAATATCCAAGTGGTAGTTGATTTTAATAATACCGATGAGAATTTGTTGAAAAGAATTACTACTGGTGCAGCCATTAAAGCTACTGGTATTTTAGTTGAATCGTTGGGCAAAGGTCAATCGGTTGAAATTAAAGCTACCACAGTTGAAATTTTAGGTGATAGTGACCCTGAAAAATTCCCGTTACAACCTAAGAAGCACAGCTTAGAGTTTTTAAGAGAAATTGCGCACCTGCGTTTTAGAACCAACACTTTTAACGCTGTATTTAAAGTACGCCATGCATTAGCATTTGCCATTCATCAATTTTACAACGAGCGTGGCTTTGTTTACATGCACACACCAGTAATTACCGCAAGTGATGCCGAAGGTGCAGGTGAGATGTTTAAAGTAACTACTCTAGATTTTGACAAAACCCCTCGTACTGAAGATGGCGCCGTTGATTTCAAAGAAGATTTCTTTGGTCGCGCAACCAATCTTACGGTATCTGGACAGTTAGAAGGCGAGTTAGCAGCCATGGCATTTGGCCACATTTATACTTTTGGACCTACTTTCAGGGCCGAAAACTCAAACACTACTCGCCACTTGGCTGAGTTTTGGATGATTGAGCCAGAAGTTGCTTTTGCCGACTTGGAGAACAATATGGAGCTGGCAGAAGATATGATGAAATATGTCATCAACTACGCTAAAGAAAACTGCAAAGAAGAATTAGAATTCTTAAACACTCGTTTGGCCGAGGAAGAAAAACAAAAACCTCAAAATGAGCGCAGTGAATTTACCTTATTAGAGAAATTAGATTTCTGTTTGGCTAACGATTTCCAACGTTTAACTTATACAGAGGCTATTGATATTTTGAGGGCTTCGAAACCAAATCAGAAAAAACAATTCAAATATTTGATTGAAGGTTGGGGAGCTGATTTACAAAGTGAGCACGAGCGTTACTTGGTAGAAAAACACTTTAAGCGTCCGGTAATTTTAACAGACTACCCTAAGGACATTAAATCGTTCTACATGCGTTTAAACGACGACAACAAAACGGTAGCAGCAATGGACATTTTATTCCCTGGTATTGGCGAAATGATTGGTGGCTCACAACGTGAAGAACGTATGGATGTTTTGAAACAACGTATGGATGAAATGGGCGTACCTCAAGAAGAGCTTTGGTGGTATTTGGATACCCGTCGCTTTGGCTCGGCACCACATGCTGGTTTTGGCTTAGGCTTTGAACGTTTAGTGCTTTTTGTAACTGGAATGACCAATATCCGCGACGTTATTGCTTTCCCTCGCTTCCCTAAGAGCGCAGAATTCTAGGAACAAGGATAAAAGAGCAAAGAATAAAGAATAAAGAATAAAGATTATAACATCATATCAAAGCCGCTTAAGATTTAAGCGGCTTTGATGTTTTAACTTCCTTGTCATTTGTATTTCTTGTCATTTCGAGCGCAGCGAGAAATCTCCTACTCCAAAGCAGACCCAAAACAACCAAATTCAAAGATTCCCCCACTTCGCTACGGTCGGAATGACGATAAAGCATTCTCAAATCGTTAGATCTCTCCTATCGTCGAGATGACGGACAAATTTAATCATGATATGGGTTAGCAGTCTGGTAGTCCACTTCAGTTACCTTATAATCTGTAGGCAAGAAAGTAGCCGATGTACTTAAGGTCATCCCTAATTCGAAACGAGATGGATATGGGGTTTTCAATAAAGAACCTTCTGGAATATACGGATAGGTTTCTCTGTAATTTTGTATCACATTAGGGGTAACCCTCCTATTGATATAAGCTCTGCTCAATTGACTTGGCTCACGCAAGCCAGCAGCTCCCAAAAGCTCTACGGCACTGGCCACCGTTAGGCTATGAAAGTTTTTAACCCTCACCTTTTTATCTTCTACGACCAAACCTTTCATTAAACTAGGATCTTGTGTAGCAACACCCGTTGGACAAGTGTTACTGTTACATTCCAACGCTTGGATACACCCCAAAGCAAACATCATTCCACGGGCAGCGTTACACATATCGGCCCCCAGTGCAATATTTTTAACAATATCAAAACCAGTAGACACTTTACCTGACGCAATGATCTTAATGTGCTTTTTAAGATCGAAACCTACCAATACATCATATACAAAAGCAACGGCGTCACGCAATGGCATCCCTACTGAGTTAGAAAACTCTTGCGGAGCTGCTCCTGTTCCACCTTCGCCTCCATCTACAGTAATAAAATCAGGATAAATACCCGTTTCTACCATCGCTTTGCAAATGGCAAAAAATTCGCTTCTACGACCAATACACAATTTAAAACCAATAGGTTTGCCACCCGACAAATCCCTTAGTTCCTTAATAAAGGCCATTAGCTCTAGAGGGGTAGAAAATGCCGAGTGACCTGGAGGCGACAATACATCCTGACCTTCTGGCACCAAACGGATGCGAGCAACTTCGGCCGTTACCTTTTTACCTGGCAACATCCCTCCATGACCTGGCTTAGCCCCTTGCGAAAGCTTAATTTCAATCATCTTTACCTGATCATCTTTTGCACGCTCTCCAAAAGCTTCACTGTTAAAAGTACCATCCAGGTTGCGGCAGCCAAAATAACCCGTACCAATTTGCCAAATCAAATCTCCGCCCATTTGACGATGGTAATCACTTATCCCACCCTCACCAGTGTTGTGCGCAAAACCGCCCAACTTAGCGCCTCCATTTAAAGCCAGCACTGCATTTTGGCTCAAGGAACCAAAGCTAATGGCTGATATATTATAAATACTTGAAGAATAAGGTTGCTTACAATCCGGTCCGCCAACTATCACCCTTGGATGTAGGTTCAAATCATGATGACTAATGGCCATAATACTATGGCTTAGCCACTCGTAACCATTATCATAAACATTCAATTGTGTTCCAAAAGGAATGGTATCTAATTCCTTTTTTGCTCTTTGGTAGATTAGCGACCGGTTTAATCGGTTATATGGTGTACCATTGGTATCACTTTCTACAAAGTATTGATAAACTTTAGGCCTCATGTTCTCCATGAAATACCTTAATCTGCCAAACACGGGATAGTTACGTACAATACTGTGCTTAGGCTGAATCATGTCATAAACACCTAACAACACAAAAGGTCCAGTGAACAGAAAAGTCCACCATAAAAAAGGTTGGTACATTCCTAACATTACCGTAAATGCTACCAAAAAAGCAGCAATTGCAACAAATGCTTTTCTCATCTCAATTAATATTAATGTCCGTTTTTGCTAATGTAGCAATATAAAATCCGATACTAAAACAAGTACGCCATCATTTTGTTATTTTTACACATGCTCATTAAAATATATCCAGAAAACCCCAACCCTAAAGCCATCGAACAAGCGGTAGAGGTTTTAAAGAAAGGTGGCTTGATCATTTACCCAACCGATACGGTGTATGGTTTGGGATGCGACATCACCAACCATAGGGCCATTGAGAAAATCTGCAAAATACGTGGCATTAAACCAGAAAAAGCTAACTTTTCTTTCATCTGTTCAGACTTAAGGCACATTTCAGACTACATTAAACCCATAGATACCACGGTTTTCAGGGTATTAAAAAAAGCACTTCCAGGACCATTTACTTTTATTTTCAATGCCAATAACAATGTTCCAAAACTGTTGAGTTCAAATAAGAAAACAGTAGGTATACGTGTGCCCGACAATAACATCGCCCGCCAAATTGTGGAAGCTTTGGGCAATCCTATTATCTCTACTTCTATTAAAGATGATGATGAGGTAATTGAATATTCTACCGACCCTGAATTGATTCATGAAAAATATGAAGACACCGTTGATTTGGTAATTGATGGTGGTTATGGCGACAATGAGGCTTCAACCGTAGTAGATTGTACCAATGGCGATTTTGAAGTAATCAGAGAAGGCAAAGGAAATATAGAGGATTACATGTAAATACCACACAACCTTATATCATTAACATGAACAATCCTAAATGATAGCCTAGTTAAAATGCATTTTATCCAACAACCTCAGGTTGTTAAATATTTGTTATCCTTTCTATTTTAATATACGTTTAACACCATCGTAACAAGCGCTCGATAATTTTGTTGCGTCCAAAATAATTTGGACAGCGAAAACTTATTATATGAAAAGACTTTTACTTATTATTTCCTTTTTTCTGTTCAGCTTTATCCATACTCAAGCGCAAATTAACCTGAGTACAGATGGATTAGCGATCACAGAAAATTTTAATTCATTGGGCACTTCTACCAACCTGCCTACCGCATGGAAGATGGGGCCTGCTGGAAACTCAAGCCCTACCTATGGTGACGTTGCAAACTTCACAACAGTTACCCAGCAAGCCAGTAGTGGTTCTCCAACCGCTGGTGGTCGCTACAATTGGGGCACTTCTGCTTCTGAAAGAGGCATAGGCTTTATGACTTCAGGTTCTTACGCAAGCCCAAGTAGCATATTGGTAGCTTATAAAAATGCTAATTCAGCAAACTTAAAAAGCCTAGCGGTATCTTTTAACATAAAAAGATACAGAATTAATACCCGGGCAGCATCTGTAAGTTTCTTCTATTCTACCGATGGAAGTACTTGGACTGCCCTTTCTGATGGCAACGTTGCAGACACTGAAATACCTGTTGGAACAAACGCATACACGTTTTCGTCTCCACTTGTAGTTGGAAAATCAGCCACCGTTGCAAATTTAACACTAAGCCAAAATTCACTGATCTATTTAAGATGGGAGATCAATACTGGTGGAACAAATTCTCAGGGTATTGGATTAGATGATGTAAGTGTAACACCAACTTTTGCCAACAGCACAGATCCTAATTTAACGACAAACCCAACTTCTATTGCTTTTGGAAATCAAAATATCTTGACCTCTGCACAAAGAACATTGACTTTAAATTACAGCAATTTAAGCAATGCAGATGTTTCCCTTTCTACAGGAGCGAGCTCAATTTTCTCAATTTCAAAAACTATTGGCGGTACCTACCTTAACACGCTTACTTTCACAAGCGCCGAGTTAACTGGCACCAGCAAAGATGTTTTTGTACAATTTACCCCAAGCATTACGGGAGCTAGCAGCGGTTCTATTGGTATTACTGGAGGTGGTTTATCAAGCGCTGCAAGTGTAGCTTTAAGTGGTACGGGCATTGACCCTTCTGTACTATCTTTTGATTTCGAAAACTGTACCCCTTCTGGGAATACCACACTTCCTGCGGGCTTCATTCATGAAAGCATTACAGGCAGCCAAACATGGGCTTGTACTTCTTTTGGTAGAGATGCTTCAGACGCTACGGGTAAAGCAAGCAGCGGTAATGCCGTACAAATTAACGGCGGTTCTTCTAGCTCAAGTACCGAAAACGAAGACTGGTTGATTTCTCCTCCATTCGACCTTTCTGCAATGACCTACCCAATGTTGTCTTTCTGGAGTAGAACAGCTTTTGCAGGTAATTCTTTACAGCTAAAAGTATCAACCAACTATACTGGTACTGGCCCGGTTAGTGCTGCAACCTGGACTAATATTGACGGTAAGTTCCCAGCAATACAATCTGATACCTGGACCAAATCTGACAATATTGATTTGAGCAACTATAAGGGTGTTAAAGTTTACATCGCTTTTGTATATACTTCACCAAATGCTACGCCTTCAAGTGGTGCTCGTTGGACTTTGGATGATTTTGCTGTTCGCAATTCTTCTACTCCAGCACCGGTTGAACTTAGCTTGCCTGTATCATCATTAAGCTTTGGCTATCAAGCAGCTGGCAGTACTTCTACTGAACGTTCTTTTAACTTTTCGGCAAGCGGTCTTACCAATGATGTTATCTTAACAGCACCTGCTAATTTTACCATTGCCAAAACCAACGTTGGCCCATATACTTCTACAGCTACTTATACCTTAGCGGAGGCCAATAATGCATCTACAACTGTTTTTGTGAAGTTTGCCCCGCCAACTGCCAATACCAATTATTCGCAACAATTAAGCGTTGCCACCACCGGCACCGCCACCCAAACCTTAACCCTTTCAGGCAATACCTTCGATACCAATAATACCTTAGAGGTAGTAAACTGGAACATCGAATGGTTTGGCGCTACTTCAAATGGCCCAAGCAACAAAGCACAACAAGCAGCCAATGTTAAAACGATATTTGGCAACTTGAATGCAGACATTTATGGTTTAGCAGAAGTGGTTGATACGGCCTTGTTTAGAAATAGCGCTTTACCTGCTGGCTACAACGTCATCTTCAGTGATTTTGGTTCATATGCTGATGACAAAAACCACTCAGGTTATTCTCAAGCACAAAAACTAGCTTTTATGTATCGCACTGATATCATTAAACCTGTACAATGGTTTGGGGTGTTAAGGGATTCGTACTACCCAGGCAATCTTTCTAATAGTGGCACCGGCTCACCTTACAAAAACTGGTCATCGGGTCGTTTTCCATTTTTAATGGAGGCAAAAGTATTGATTAATGGCACTGAAGAAACCGTTTACTTTATTGAGATCCATGCAAAGGCCAATACAGGCAGTACGGACGCAGAAAAAAATGATGCCTACGACAGGAGAAAAGGTGGTGCTTTACAGCTTAAACAATATATCGATGCCAATTTAGCAGGTAAAAAAGTGATCATTTTGGGAGATTTTAATGATGTGCTTAACCCTGATAAAACCATTGCGCCTAAACCTGCTGGAACGGGCACTTCTTATAGCGATTTCACGTTAGACCAAGCCAATTATTTCCCTGTAACTTTACCTTTAAGCTTAGCGGGAAAAAGATCAACGGCGGGTTTTGCTACGGTGATTGACAACGTATTGATCAACAAAAATCTAAACGACAACTATTTGAATAATTCTGCCGAGGTATTGGATCAGGTTACGACTTTGGTAGCTAGCTATAGCAGCACCACTACAGACCACTACCCTATTCAAACCAGGTATTTCTTTAATACTACCTTAAGTGTAAACTGGGGATATTTTACACCTAGCCTTAATGGTAACGTAGTAACGCTTAAATGGGAAACCAAATCTGAAACAGACAACAGTCATTTTGTTGTGGAACGTTCTTTGGATGGCAAAAATTTTAGCACAGTAGCCGAACAACAAAGCAAAGGCCCTCAAGGTGCCGTTTACCAAGATATTGACCAAAATCCAGCCCAAGGCTTAAACTACTACAGAATTAAACAAGTAGACCGCGATGGCAAATCTAGCTATTCGGAGGTAAAATCGGTGAGATTTTTAGGCAATAACCAAGCAACTTTCTTTGTTTATCCAAATCCAGTGAAAAACAATATCACGTTAAACTATTCAAGCAACAGTAAGCAGTTGCAATTATTAGTGAGCGGTATTGATGGACGTGTTAAATTACGTACTACTGGTAGTATCAATGACTTGAACAATCAGCTTAACCAAACAGTAAAAGATTTTGCAAGAGGTGTTTACATTGTTCAAATTACTGACGGCGGTACCACTTACCAAAGCAAGTTCGTAAAAGAATAAACCCAACAACAATATATACTCCTGAAGGGGTGCCTAAAAGGCATCCCTTTTTTTATGGATTTCTAATCATTTGGTTTTCAAAACAAGTTTCTTTTCTATTTAAGGTTCAGCATCCTACCTAAAAGGTTCAATGTTCAAGAAGCCAAACACCGCACAAAAACAACCAAATTATCTGCGAAACCTTTTCCAATAGCATCTTAATTTTGGTATTTTAGCCAAATGCAGCAATCCAACAAAAACGCTTTTACCAAATTCTTCAATTCTGAAAAGACAGGAGGAATCCTTTTGTTATTTTGTGTAGCTTTCTCGCTCATTATTGCCAATTCAAGCGGAAAACAGGCTTTCCAACAACTGTTAGACCAAATTTTGGGCTTTCAATTGGGCAGTACCGAAATCAGCTATAGTGTAGCTGTTTGGATTAACGATGGTTTAATGGCCATTTTTTTCTTACTCGTAGGGCTAGAAATCAAAAGGGAACTGGTTGCCGGGGAACTCTCTAACATCCGGAAGGCTTCGCTCCCTGTACTGGCTGCCATTGGTGGCATGCTACTTCCTGCCAGCATTTATTGGGCCGTTAATAAAGGTACGCCAACGGCTAGCGGCTGGGGCATTCCTATGGCTACAGATATTGCTTTTGCATTGGCCATTATTGCTATGTTAGGCAAAAATGTGCCGCCGTCTTTAAAAATATTTTTGGCTGCCCTGGCCATTGTTGATGATTTAGGGGCTATTTTGGTCATCGCTATTTTTTATACCGATCAAATCCACTGGCAGGAACTTTACTTAGCAGGCGCCATTGTGGCTGCATTGGCAACTTTAAATTATTTCAAAGTTAAATCGCTCTGGTTCTATTTGATCCCTGGAATCTTCCTTTGGTATTTCATGCATCATTCGGGCATCCATGCCACCATTGCAGGGGTATTGTTAGCCTTTACCATCCCTACAGGAACAAGCACTTCATCGCCCTTGGAAAATTTAGAGCATGCCTTGGCCAAACCGGTCAACTTTTTAATTATGCCCATTTTTGCTTTGGCAAATACCAATATCACCTTTGAAAGCGGCATGGTAAAAGGCTTAGCTTCACCATTGGGACTTGGAATTATCTTAGGGCTTTTTGTAGGAAAAACACTGGGCGTAAGTTTATTTTCGTACTTAGCAGTGAAACTCAAACTGGCCAAATTGCCTTCGGCAGCTCACTGGAAGCATATTATTGGCGTAGGGATGTTGGCAGGAATTGGCTTCACCATGTCTATTTTTATCGCCATGCTATCATTTACAGACTATCTATACGTTATCGAAGCCAAATTTGCCATCCTTTGCACTTCTATTTTATCAGGAGTTGTTGGCTTTATTTTCCTTAAAACCTTAAAGCGGAAAAATGCCTAATATCCTTATTGAAACCGAAAGATGCCTCATTAGACCTTTAGCAATGACTGACGCTGCAGGTATTTTTGAACTGGACAGCAATCCCAATGTACATACCTTTTTAGGCAAGAACCCCATTAAAACGATGGAAGAAGCTGAAAATGTCATTAAAAACATCCAGAAACAATATGCAGACTTGGATATTGGCAGATGGGCCATTATCAATAAAGCCAATGGTGATTTTGTAGGATGGACAGGTTTCAAATATATCATTGAGCCTATTAATGACCATGTAAATTATCACGATTTGGGCTATAGGCTAGTAGAAAGATATTGGGGCACAGGCATTGCTACCGAAACCGCAAAGGCTTGTGTTAACTACGCTTTTGAAACAATGAATCTGGAAGCTATTTATGGCATTTGCGACGTAGAAAATTTAGGTTCTAAAAACGTTTTGCAAAAATGTGGCTTAACTCCTACGGAAGTTTTCGACTTTGACCACACCCCGCACTATTGGTTTTCTTTGCTACGAGCAAGTTGGCAAAGGCCAAACCTCCCTTAAACAATCTCAATTATGAGTGAAAGATCTATCAGTAAACCTGTCTTTATTGTTCTCGCCATTACCATACCACTACTGATTGCTTCTGTAGGTGCTTTTTTCGCCTTCAAATCGGTATTAAAAAGCATGCAAACATCGCTCAAAAACAATAATCATATCAATATTGCCGCTTTTGCGAACAGCTTTAAAGACAAGGAAAAGTTTAATGAGATGATGATTGACTTTTATGCCATGGCCAATATGGCTGAAGATATTTTTCCTTTAGACACTACTTTGCAGGGCAGAGAGAAAGCACTGTCGGACGTTAAGGACATTGGTGTTTATTACTGGAACAGAAATATCGAAATTATCGACAGTTTAAATAAATTAACGCATAGTAAAAGTGTACAACCCAAAATAAACGTTTACAAAACTTATAGCACCTTGAACAAGGAATACTACACCTTAATTTATAAAGCTTTATCCGAAAGCAGCACTAATTACGATACAGAATTGGAAGCTTATGAAGCGAAAATCGGCAAGATATCTAAGGAAATCTATATTAAATAATCAATTCTCGTAGCTTTGTACATAAATAAAGTGACATGGCCTTTTACGATTTAGCCAAACAAGAGCGAGACTTATTGGTAAAGCAAATCCAAGAGTTTATCTTAAAAGAAATTACCGCAGCAAAGTATACGCTTATACTTCCTTATTTTGCGGATGAGGATACCTACATTAGAAAAACAGCCTACCTTGCCATTGGGAAAATCTACAAAACGAATATGGGGCATTTGCCTGTCATCGTTAAACTGTTAAACGAGCTCTTCGTTTATGATGATTTTAAAGTAAGACAGACCGTTGTGAATGCCGCTGGCGAAATTGGCAAAGTTGATTTTGCGGCTGTTCGGCCTTTTTTCGACAAGGGTCTATTAGACGAGCACCATTCGGTAAGAAATGCCGTAATTGGCTCCCTAAAAAAGATGGGCGAAGTAAATCCAACTCCAGTACTGACTTGGGCCGCAACTTATTTACAACATCCCGATAAAGAAATTAGAAGAGAAATTTGTCATGGCATTGAGCTTAGGGGCCGGAAATATCCGCAAGATATTTTACCTCTGTTGAAACAACTAGAGCATGATCCCACCAAACGGGTGAGCAGCACCTTAGTTCACGTGATTGGACAAATTGCCTACAAAAAGGGATGCTTGGCTACGGTAATTGCCGATCTTAAAACTTGGCAAAATAAGGAATTGGTAAATCAGGCTATTTTAGAAATTATTGACGTTCACGAGCGATATAAAGATTTTGCAGTGCTCACTCAGCAAGAAGCCATAGATTATATTGAGAAACATTATTGAAAGAGAGCAATCACTAAACGTTGTCATGTTGAGCTTGTCGAAGCATTATGCAGCAATTAGTCTTCGACAAGCTCAACATGACAAACGACAAACTTTATCTAAACTGCCTCATAAACTCCTTAATGCTTCCTTTTAAGTTATTGGCATTCATATTTTTCACAAAAGCACTACCAATAATAGCACCACTAGCATACTCACTTGCGGCTTGATAGGTTTCCTTATTGGAAATGCCAAAACCAATGACCACTGGACTTTTCAGGTTCATATCGGCAATGCGTTTAAAATAAGTCGTGGCACTTTCAGAAACAGCCAAATTACTTCCGGTAGTTGCGGACGAGGATACCAAATAGATAAAGGCATTGCTCAACCCATCAATTTTACGGATGCGTTCTTCTGAGGTTTGCGGGGTAACTAAAAAAATATTGCTTAAACCATATTTTTCGAAGGTAGATTGGTACAATTCTTCATATTCGTACATCGGTAAATCGGGAATGATACAACCATCAACCCCTACTTCTTGACACTTTTGGCAAAAAGCTTCTACCCCATATTGCAAAACCACATTTACGTAGCCCATGAGCAAAATTGGGATGTTTACCTTTTGGCGTAAATCTTTCAATTGGTCAAACAGAATGGCCAAGGTCATCCCGTTGTCCAGCGCCTGTTTGCTGCTGGCTTGTATAATGGGACCATCCGCTACGGGATCTGAATAAGGAAAGCCTATTTCGAGAAAATCGGCCCCTGCCTTTTCTAATTCCTCGGCAATATCTAAGGTATCATTCAAATGCGGATAACCTGCGGTATAGTATATGGAGAGTAACTCCTTTGGTTGTTGCTGAAATAATTGTTGAAGTCTGTTCATTTTAAATAGTATTGCGTTTAGCGTTAATCGTTTGGCACTACTCTAATCGCCAAACGCTAAACTTTTATCTCTTCACTAAAGGTTAAAATATTTCATATAAGTTTCCATGTCTTTATCGCCTCTTCCCGAAAGACAAACCACTACATTATCTCCTGCTTTAAATTGCATTTTTTCGAGATAGGCCAAAGCATGAGCACTTTCAATAGCTGGAATAACGCCTTCGTACTGGGTTAAAAGCAAGCCTGCCTGTAGCGCCTCATCATCTGTAATGGAAGCATAAAGCCCGCGGCCTGTTTTAAACAAATGCGCATGCTGAGGGCCAATACCCGGATAGTCCAATCCAGCAGAAACAGAATGAGGTTCTACCACTTGTCCATCTGGTGTTTGCATCAAAATGCTCCTGCTGCCATGCAATACCCCTTCTTTTCCCAAAGTGGTGGTTGCCGCAGAAAAGCCGCTATCTACACCTTTACCTGCCGCCTCAACTGCAATCAGTTTCACACTTTCATCGTCAATAAAATGATAGAACATCCCCATCGCATTACTTCCACCACCTACACAGGCCAACACATAATCAGGCAATGATTTTCCAGTTTGTTCCTGCAACTGCTTTTTGGTTTCGAAAGAGATGATGGACTGAAATTGAGCTACCATATCTGGATAAGGATGTGGACCAACTACCGAACCAATGATGTAGTGGGTATCCACAGGATTGCCAATCCAATCACGCATGGCTTCATTGGTAGCATCTTTAAGGGTTTTACTTCCTGAGGTTGCAGCCACTACCTTTGCACCCAACATTTTCATACGGGCCACATTAGGTGCCTGACGCTTGATATCCACCTCGCCCATATACACCACACACTCCAAACCACGCAGGGCACAAACCGTAGCCGTAGCCACGCCATGCTGACCCGCACCAGTTTCGGCAATGATCCTCTTTTTGCCCAACTTTTCAGCCAATAAAATCTGGCCAATAGTATTGTTAATTTTGTGGGCGCCGGTATGGTTAAGGTCTTCACGTTTAAGGAAAATATTTGCGCCGTATTTGTCAGATAAACGTTTAGCCAAATAAAGTGGCGATGGTCTTCCTACGTAATCTTTAAGCAAGGCTTTAAATTCCTGCTGAAATTGTTCGTCATCAATAATGGCTTGGTACTGTTGGCGCAGTTCTTCTACGTTTGGGTAAAGCATTTCGGGGATGTATGCTCCACCAAAATCACCATAGTACCCTCTTTCGTCTACAAAATAATTCATGTTTTATTTTATTCTTTCCGTCATTTCGAGTGAGCCTAGCGACGAGACCGCGTAGCAGCTACACAGTAAAATCTAGCTAATCGCTAGATATCTCCTCGTTCCTCGTCGATATGACGACCTTGTTTAAGTTAATTTTCTTTAAAAAACTCTTTTAACCGTTCTACATCTTTCAAGCCCGGCTCTAGCTCAAATTTACTGTTTACATCTATAGCATAAAGCCTTGGATCCTGTATGGTTTTAATTTGTTGGGCATGCTCCAATCCTATTCCCCCGCTTAAAAAATAAGGCTTATCCAACTGATATTTTTCTAAGAGCTGCCAATCGAATACGTTTCCTGAACCACCATGTGCAGGGGTTTGGGTATCAAAAAGGAAATAATCTACCACTGGTATATAAGGCTCCAATTGTTCAAAATCAAAATCAGGATGAACGCCAAATGCTTTAATCACTTCAATACCTAAGGTTTTGATCTCGGCACAATATTCCACGCTTTCGGTACCATGTAACTGTACTGCTTTCAATTGGTGCTTGGCTATTTTTAATTTTACTTCTTTGATGTCTTCATTTACAAATACACCCACGGTTTTAATCTCGTTAGGTATGTATTTAATCAGCTCTGCAGATACTTCACTGATCAGCCTCGGAGACTTTGGATAGAAGATGAAACCCAAATAATCAGGGTGCAAGTCGGCTACTTCAGCAATATTGGCTGCCTGTTTCATCCCGCAAACTTTGATTTTCATATTCATGTTTAATTTTTTTAACCACCTTAGACACCTTAGTATATTTTAGTTCTTGGCTTTATGGCTTAGATGAACTTAGGTATCTTAGGTGTTAAATTTTTATTTTTAACCACCTTAGATATTTTAGACTTAGATGTTCTAAGGTGTCTAAGGTGGTTATATTATTATTATCCCGCTATTAAACTTTTAAAGCTTCCCAGTGCTCTTTTGCTTAGCAGAGATTCTTCTGCTTCGTAATAGCAATCGGCAAAGCTTGCATTTTGCTTGATCGTTTGTATGGCCAGTGCTGCATTGCACAACACCACATTCGTTTGGGCATCGGTAGCTTTCCCTTCTAGCACTTCCGTAAATATCCTTGCTGACGATTCGATGGTATCTCCACCTTGTATTTGTGATTCTTGCAATTCCTCGAAACCTAAATCGGTAATTTTTGTGAGGGCTTCTCCCTTTTTGCTGAAAGTTTTAAAATCACAAGTCAACGATACTTCATCAAAACCATCCACAGCATGTATAATGGTATAATTTTTATCAGTCTGCTGATACAAATAGGCATAAATACGGGCTAGTTCCAAGCTAAACACCCCTACGATCTGATTTTTCGGCTTCGCCGGATTACACATTGGGCCTAGCATATTAAAGAAGGTCTTTACCCCCAATTCCCTACGGATAGGTGCTACGGTTTTCATTGCTGGATTGAATAAAGGGGCATGGATAAAACAAATTCCTGCCTTCTCCAAACTACGTTTCAATTCACTTTCATTATTGGTAAAGCTATAGCCCAAATACTCCATCACATTACTAGATCCACATCCAGAAGAAACGCCATAATTACCATGTTTAGCTACTTTATGACCTGCACCAGCCACCACAAATGAGGCCAAAGTAGAGATATTGAAAGTATCCTTTCCATCGCCACCGGTACCGCAAAGGTCTACCAGTTCAAAGTCGGAGAAATCAACCTTCTGGCACAAATCCAGCATCGCATCGCGAAAGCCTTTTAATTCTTCTACGGTAATATTACGCATGCAATAGGCCGTAATAAATGCGGCTATTTGAGCATGGTTAAATTCGCCCATGGCAATGGAGGTCAATATTTTTTGAGCCTCAGCGCTGGTAAAAGTCTTGTTTTCGAAAAGGTGGTTTAATATTTTCTTCATGGTTACAAACAAAAAAAGGTTGCCTCATCAGCAACCTTCTAAAATATTCTTATTAAAAAAATAAACGTACAAAAGGTCACATCACGCTATTGCGTTATGCCACCACCAAATTGTATTTACGTTTACTTGTCTCATTCTGTAAGCAAATATGTAATTGTTTTTCTTTAAATGCAAAAACGTTTTTACTTTTTATGTAATATTTTTCAAAAAGCCCTTCATGGTGAAAGAAAAAGTAGTGCCTTTACCTATCTGACTCTGTACTTCGAGTTTACCAGCATTGGCCAATACAAACTCTCTACAAATGATGAGGCCCAAACTGGTTCCTTCCTCTGCCGAGGTACCTTTGGTTCCGGTTGCCGAGAGTTCGAAAAGCTTTTCAATTCTGGATTGGCTAATCCCCACTCCGTTATCCATCACTTCGAATTTGACCGTATTTTTATCTACAGTTCTGGCTTTTAAAGTGACCTGTCCATTTTTCTCTGTGAATTTAATCGCATTGGCCAATAAGTTTCTCACCACGAAATCAAAATGGTCGGCATCGGCTTTAAGCACTATCCCTTCTTGTAAATCCACATCCAGTGCAATGCCTTTTTCTGCTGCTGATTCTTGCAATAAGCCCAAATTACGATAGATGTTAACCACCGGATTAAACTCAGAAATGTTCAACCGAACACCTTTGATCTGCATTTGCCCCCATTTGAGCAACTTATCCAGTATCTCTAAACTACTATCACAATGCGCCACCAATTTCCCCACCATTTTTTCTTGTATATCCGCGTCTAGTTCCTTATCGGAAATTAGTTTAAGGATACTAATGGTAGACACCAAAGGTGAACGAATATCATGCGCTATGATGGAGAAAAACTTATCCTTGATCTCGTTACTTTCCTCCAACTCTTTATTGGCTTTGGTCAACAATTTATTCAAATGTCTAGAACGAAAATAGTTCCCCAAGGTAACGATGAGCACTAAAAATATAGCAATGGCTACATAAAGAAAGATGTTTTTAATCATCTTTTGTTCCTTAGTTTGTGCAGTGAGCTCAGTTAACTGGGCCTTGGATTTCTCCAACTCATAGGCACTCTCCAAGCTCGAAACCTGTTTCATCATATCGGTATAAAATACCTGCTCGGCCAAACTGTTCCGTTGCTCCCTATAATAAAGTGCTTTGGCTAAATTCCCCTTTGCCTTGTATAAATCTCCAATATTATCCAAAGCCGAAATTTGTTGTCGATACATTTTATGCTGTTCGGCAATTTTCAAGGCTTGCGAAAGATACAAAAGGGCGCTATCTGGTTGATTTTTAACATAAACTTGAGAAAGTTCAATCAAGGTTGATTGTTCTCGGAGTACATTTTTAATTTCCCTAGTAAAAGCCAGCGCTTCTTTGTAAATACTGATAGCCTGATTACGTTTGCCGCTTTTGTAGTAAGCTGTACCCAACTGCACCAACAAACTAATCCTTAAGCCATTAAAATCCGGTCTATTGCTTTTAGAAAGACCTTTATTTAAATAGGCAATCGCTTTGTCATACTCCCCTATTTTAGTGTACACATTCCCATAGTTAATGTACATGTTTAACGATAGGTTGGATAACGGGATTTGACGATCAATTTCTTCGGCCATGCGTAAGTTACTCAGGGCATTTTCATACTCGCCCAAGCTGTAATAAGCCTCTGCAAATACTACCCTTCCTTCGAGCATCCCTAACTTATGGCCATTTTTTTCGCTGATGTTGAGGGCATCCATAAAATAGGCCAAAGCCTTATCGTAGTTTCCTTTACGTTTTTCGACCACACCCAGCCTCACCAAAGTAGCTGCCAAACCTATATCATCGCCAGCTTCTCTATAAATCGTTTCGGCTTCCAGATATTTCTCCCTAGAATCCTTATACCTGGTGGCATTGTCGTCAATCATGCCATATTGGTTAAGTAAGGCGGCTTTGCCCAACAAGTCACCTTGTGTTTCAGCCACTTTAAGCCCTTTCTTTACAAAATAAAGTGCCGAATCGGGATTGAGGTATCGGTAATATTTAACGATTTGTATATAATCCTTGCTATTATTTAGGGCGTGCGAAGGCCGCTGGGCAAAAGCTCCCGAGATAAAGAGGTGATTTAACAAAAATCCAAACAAGACAAAAATGAGCGTTTTTTGCTTGTGACGCGTCATTATTTAATCAGGGGATTTTTTTCTTTAGTGAAAAGTTCAAATACTTTTTTATCGGCAAATGCCGGAAACAACTTATTGACCCAAACCGCTAGTTTCCCTTGTCGTGTCATAATCAGGGTACGTTTCCGCTGTTCAATGCCATCGCAAATACGTTGTGCCACTTCTTCGGCGGTCATCATTTTCCCTTCTTCCATACTAGTTTCGCCATGGGCAGTTCCATCTTGCGACAAAGCAGCTACTCGAATATTAGAAGTGGTAAATCCTGGGCAAGCTACCATAACATGCACCCCTGCTTTTAACAGTTCGGTACGTAACGATTCCATAAAACCATTCATCGCAAATTTAGAAGAAGAATATCCCGTACGACCAGGCAAACCTCTGTAACCTGCAATAGAAGATACGGCTACGATACTTCCTGTGGTTTTTAAGATCTCTGGCAAGGCATATTTTGTGCAATAAACCGTGCCCCAAAAGTTCACGTCCATCAAATTTTTAAGCACCGCTAAATCTAAATCTTTAAATAAAGCTCGCATAGATAAGCCTGCATTGTTAATGAGCACATCCAATTTGCCAAACGTGAGTATGGTTTGTTTAACCAGCGCTTCGCAATCTTCTTCTTTACTCACATCGGCCTGTATGGCCAAGGCTTTAATGCCATATGCCTTTTCCAGCTCTGCGGTTATTTCGCAAAGTGTTACATATTGACGTGCAGCCAGTACAATATTAGCACCCCGTTTGGCCATTTCCTCCGCTAGCGCCTTACCAATACCAGAAGAGGCACCGGTGATGACTACAGTTTTATCTTTTAAACTCATAAATTACTTGATTAAGGTATTTTCATACGGTACGCGAGTAGCAATAGAGCGACCAAGCGTCACCTCGTCTGCATATTCAAGTTCGCCGCCAAAGGCTATTCCTCTGGCAATAGTAGTAATTGGAATATTAAAATCTTTCAATTTTTTATGCAGATAGAACAACGTGGTATCACCTTCCATATTAGCGCTTAAAGCTAAGATAATTTCCTTTACTTCGGATGTTTTTACACGTTCCACTAAATCTTCAATCGTCAAATCTGAAGGGCCAATGCCATCCATGGGCGAAATCAACCCTCCTAAAACGTGGTACACACCAAAATATTGGTTAGTATTTTCAATAGCCATCACGTCTCTAGCATCTTCAACCACACAAATTACTTCCTTTTCTCTTTTGGGGGCCGAACAGATATTGCAGGTATCATAATCGGAAATGTTGTGACAAACCTTACAGTTTTTGATTTCGTTTTTGAGTTTAATCAAAGTATTTCCAAATTGGGCTACCTCAGCCTGTTCTTTTCCCAAAAGATGCAAAACCAAGCGTAACGCCGTTTTTTGGCCAATACCCGGCAACTTACCAAACTCATTCACTGCATCTTCGAGCAACTTGGAAGAAAAATTCATACCGCAAAATTAGGGATTTAAGCGCATAGGGCAAAGCACTGCACTCTTACAATCGACAATTAAAATCAAATTCTTTAACAAAAGAGCTTAGTCAAGCAACATCGACCTTCAAATCACTTATAGGCAAACACTTAAAAAAATGCGCAATAATGCTTGTATTAACGACAATCAAAGAAATAAGGCCAATCACTCTCCTAAATACCGTAATTCATTACAAGGCCTCCATCAGGCTATGATTTATCAAGGTAAAAAGTATATCTTTATTTTTTAAGCTAGCACTTTTGCGAGTTTTAGCAAGTTTTTGCTACTTTTAGCAACAAATCAGATTATATATGAGTTCAACATTACTACTGTGCTTCTTAGTAGGCTACTTTGGCGTCTTAATCGCAATCGCATTTGCGACGTCGAAAAATTCATCCGACAACTCAACTTTCTTTTTGGCAAACAAAAACTCTAAGTGGTATTTGGTTGCATTTGGAATGATTGGAACCGCTTTATCAGGGGTTACTTTTATTTCGGTACCAGGCGAAGTTGGAGCTCCAGCGGGTAATCAATTCCAATATTTCCAGTTTGTTTTAGGGAATGCTGTCGGGTTTATCATTATTGCAACGGTGCTACTGCCTTTGTATTACCGGATGAATTTAACGTCCATTTATAGCTATATAGAACAGCGCTTAGGTTACTATAGCTACAAAACAGCCGCTTTTATTTTCTTGGTGAGCAGAACACTAGGCTCGGCCACAAGATTATATCTGGTAGTAATTGTATTGCAACGTTTCATATTCGATACTTACGGTATCCCTTTCTGGGTAACCGTATTGATTTCATTAGGCTTAATTTGGTCCTACACGTTTAAAGGTGGTTTGAAGACCATCATTATTACCGATACGTTGCAAACGTTTTTCTTAGTATTGTCTGTTTTCTTAACCATTTATTTCATTTGCGATAGCTTAAGTTTGAGCATCCCTCAAGCTTTTGAAACCATCAAGAGCAGCAGCTACTCTAAGATATTTTTCTTTGAAGATTTCTTGACCAGCAAGTTTTATTTCAGTAAGCAGTTCATTGGGGGAATCTTTGTAACCATTGCCATGACAGGTCTTGATCAAGATTTGATGCAGAAAAACCTGAGCATGAAAACCATTGGTGAAGCTCAAAAAAACATGTTTACCTTCACTGGAATATTTGTGGTACTTAACATTTTCTTCTTAAGTGTTGGTGCTTTACTTTACATTTTCGCTACTAAAAACGGCATTGAAATTCCTTTAGACCATATTACAGGCAAACCAAGAACGGATCTTTTATTCCCTGAAATTGCCCTCAACCATTTAACTACTATCCCAGCAATTGTGTTTATGCTGGGTTTAACAGCAGCTACTTTTGCCACTACGGATAGTGCTTTAACCGCTTTAACTACTTCTTTCTGTGTAGACTTTTTGGGCATGAACAAAAAAGAAAATGCGGAAAAGAAAGATGCGGTGAAGAAAAGACATATTGTACACGTTGTTTTCTCGCTATTGATGTTCTTCGTGATCATCATCATCAATTCCCTAAATAGTTCATCGGTAGTAAGCTTAATTTTCTTAATTGCGTCGTACACTTATGGACCATTGTTAGGCTTGTATTCATTTGGACTTTTTGTAAAATCACGTGGATTACACGACAAATTAGTTCCTTTGGTGTGCATCATCTCTCCTATACTATGCTATTTATTAGCGACTAATACAGAGAAACTATTAGGTGGATATGTTTTTAGCGTAGAACTTATTTTAATCAATGGATTTATTACTTTTATGGGACTATTGCTGATCAGCAAAAAGACAGATCAGCAAACTAGATTTTAAAACCCAATTAAAAGTATGAATAGTGAAGAGAAGATAAGAAGCGCATTTGCCAACAAAGATTGGCAAGAAATTAAAGTAACTGATAGCTGGCAGATTTTTAAAATCATGGCCGAATTTGTTGATGGTTTTGAGAAATTATCGAAGATTGGGCCATGTGTAAGTATTTTCGGTTCGGCCAGAACGGCTGAAACCAACCCTTATTATCAAATAGCCGTTGAATGTGGCCGTTTGCTTACCGACCGTGGCTATGGTGTAATCACAGGAGGTGGTCCAGGGATCATGGAAGCTGGAAATAAAGGTGCCCATATGAATGGCGGTAAATCTGTAGGTTTAAATATTGAATTACCTTTTGAGCAGTTCCACAACAAGTACATTGAGCCTAGCCGCTTGCTAGAGTTTGATTACTTTTTTATAAGAAAGGTAATGTTCATGAAATATTCGCAGGGCTTTATTGTATTGCCTGGCGGTATGGGAACCATGGATGAACTTTTCGAGGCTTTAACATTGATCCAAACAGGCAAAATTGCTCGTTTCCCTATCGTATTGGTAGGTACTGCTTACTGGGGCGGATTGGTAGATTGGCTAAAAAACACCATGCTGGAGAAAGAACACAACATTCATGCGGAAGATTTGAACTTATTCAGATTAGTGGATACAGCAGAAGAAGCTGCCGAACACATTTTTAGGTTCTACGACAAGTATGTATTGAAACCGAACTTCTAGGCCATCCAAACCTCAAAAATTAAAAACCTTATAGAATGAAAAATTCTATAAGGTTTTTTTTATGCAGCAAGCTTTTTTCTCAATCTCGTTACAATCCAAACAAGCAATAGCTTCGTATGTTGTGTAAATTTGGTTTTTGGCATCCTATTGCAAATATTTTGTAACGCAGCGGTGGATAAACCATCTAATATGAAAAAGCTATCATGGAAAAAATAGTAACATGGACAAAGGGCGTATTTGATAGCTCCTATCAAATCTTTCGGGATGGGCAAATTTGCGGCAACCTGATTTTCAATACCTGGGATAACCACGCCGTAGGCATTATGTCGCAAACCAATTATCAATTCAAATGTAAAAGCTTTATAGATAACACCGTCACGATTTATGGCGACAACCATGCAGAATTGGGCAACATTAAAATGAATGTGTGGCAAATGCGTGCCATCATCAACTTACCAGGACAAATCCCACTATCGTGGAACTATAGCAATGGATGGCTTAACCAATGGACCATTAGCAACCATCAGAACACCCAAATCCACTATAAAGCATCTTCAGGCTCTGGCATAGTAATGGGACAAAACTTGGAAGATGAACTGGCCTTATTGGCAGGGCTTTACATCCGCGAATTCTTTTCTCGTTTATTGGTGGCTTTTATTTCTATAATTGCGATGTTGGTTATTCTTAGGGGTATTTAAAGATGGGTAACCCCTCCACTTACTACTAGTTTCATCGCATCAGCTGCACTCATATCCAAAGGTTTGATTTTTTCCTTTTTAACAATGTAAATCTGCCCTGCAAAAGAATATGAAAATGGAAAGTAAACAATGGCCTCATCGAGCATATCTAATTTACTCAAATCATTTTGAGTAAGAAAACCTATGCGCTTCATATCTCCTTCGGCTTCTACCAAAACGGGGTGATTGAACTTCTTCTCATCGCCTACAAAAGCTTCTGTTAAATCTTTAATGGAGGTATAAATGAAATTGAATAGCGGCAATTTATTTAATCCACGCTGAAACCAGTTGTACATGCGTTCGGTCACAAAATAGGTCACAAAAATGCCCGCTCCTAAAATAATCAAGATGACCAGCACCAAACCCAGCCCCGGAATATTTCTACTCTCACCAGTAATTGGATTCACCCCAAAAACACTCCTGATGTTCAACCAGCTATCTACTGTAGTTACCGCCCACACCACAATAAAAATACTTAGTGCAATCGGCACCACAATTAACAATCCTCTGATGAGGTAGTTCAACAAGGCCTTTCCAATTCTATTCATGATGCAAAATTAGGCAATTTTGAACAGTTTTCAGTTGGCTATTCTCAGTTAACCCCTTAAACGATTAAGCGGCTAAACCACCTTTCTACTCATAATAATACACTCTTTTCACCCTTTGCGATACGTTGGTGAGTATTTCGTAAGGAATGGTCCCAATGGCATTGGCCAAATCAACAATACTATACTCGTGGTTAAATACAATCACGTCGTCGCCTACTGCAGGCGTTAAACCCGTAACATCCAACATGCACATGTCCATGCAAATAGAGCCTATGGTAGGCACTAGCTTTCCTCCCACCAACATTTTCCCAACACCGTTGCCAAAAGCCCTGTTGTAACCATCGGCATAACCAATTTTAACGGTAGCAATAATCCCTCCGTTTGGTAGCACTCCCTTCCTACTATAACCTACCGTTTCACCTGGAGACAAATGCTTAATTTGCGAGATAGTGGTTTTGAGTACCGCTACCGTTTGAAGTTCATCTGGAGACTTTTGTGCCGCATCAAAACCATACAAACCAATGCCCAACCTTACCATATCAAACTGATACTTTGGCCAGCGGCTAATACCTGAAGTGTTCAAAACATGCCTAATGGGCGAATAACCAAGTACATCAACAATTTGTTGATACATGCCTTGGTAGCTAGCTACTTGTTGCTCGGTAAATGAATCGTGCTGTTCATCATCTGTTGCTACCAAATGGGTGAAAATTGAAACTACTTTCAGTTTTTGATTACCTTTCAATAGCTGTAGTAACTCCACCAAATGTTCCTCCTGAAAACCTAAACGATGCATACCAGTATCTAACTTAATATGTACTGGAAAATCATTTACGCCAGCTGGTAAAAAGTGCAAGAAATCCTTCAACAACTCCAAGCTGTAAATTTCAGGTTCTAGTCTGTATCTCAACATGGCGTCAAAAGCCGAAGGTTCCGGGCTCATGACCATCAAAGGCAAAGTAATTCCAGCTTTACGCAAAGTGATGCCTTCATCCACATAAGCTACGGTAAGGTAATCTACTTTATGATGTTGTAATAAATTGGCGATTTCGAAACTTCCACTCCCATAAGAAAAAGCCTTCACCATGGCCATGGTTTTTACGCCAGGTGCTAATTTGGTTTTATAGGACTGAAGATTATTCAGCAGTGCGTTGAGGTTAATTTCGAGTACGGTATCATGTATTTTCTGCGCCAAGCGCTTTATAATTCTTTCGAACTCAAATTTACGTGCTCCCTTTACCAAGATAGTTTCGTGGTTAAAATTGAGCTGGGCTATATGGGACAAAAAGTCATCAGTATCCTTAAAGAAAGACTTTTCCAATTCAAACAAATGCGCATGGGCAAAAATATGCTCGCCCACACCAATTAATCGATGTATTTTCTTTTGCTTTAACAACAAGGCGATTTCCTGATACAGTTGATCTGCTGTTTTACCTGTCTCCTGTAAATCAGATAAGATTAGAGTACGTTTGGGATGCTGGTTTTGCTGATTAAGGAAATCTAAAGCGATGGCTAAAGACGAAATATCCGCACTGTAGCTGTCATCAATTAACGAACATTGGTCTATGCCATTCACCAACTGCAAACGCATGGCCACTCGAGTCAGCTTTGACAGTCTTACAACCACCTCCTCCACTGCATAGCCCATAGCTAGCAAAGTTGCCCAGCAAATCACCACATCCTCTATGGAAGCGGCATCGGTAAAGGGAACCATTACCTCAAATTCTTTATGCTGATAGTTGGCAAGGATACGTGTTTGGGTATTTCCGGTGATTATCTTGATGATTCGCAGATCCGCTGGTCCAACAAAACTCCAGGTGAATTTTTGCTTGCCTGGTAATTCAAGGCCTTTTACCTGGATATGTTCAGGAGCGTAAACAAAAGTCTCCACTTCTTTAAACAGCTTAAGCTTTTCCTTTAATTTTTCTTCCTTGCTGGCAAAACCTTCATCATGCGCTTCCCTAATATTGGTAAGTACGCCAATGGTTGGTTGAATAATTTCTGCCAACCTTTCCATTTCATCGGGTTTTGAAATACCTGCTTCAAATATTCCCAACTGATAGTGATTGTTCAGTTGCCAAACGGACAAAGGCACCCCTATTTGTGAATTGTAACTTTTAGGACTACGGACTACTTGTTCATCAATAGAAAGTAGCTGAGACAACCATTCTTTAACAATGGTTTTGCCATTGCTACCTGTAATACCTATTACCTTTAAATGATACTGACTGCGATGATAAGCCACTAACTGTTGCAGCGCCACCAGCGTATCGGGTACTTCAATCCAATTGGCCTCAGGAAACTGTTCAGTTGCCATAGCTTGTGCTACCACAAAATTTCTGATCCCTTGTTGATAGGCATTGGCGAGAAATTGATGTCCATCTCTTTGTGCTTTAATAGCGAAGAAGATACTATGTGGGGCATCGGCCAAACTACGACTGTCGACAATCAAGCTCTTAATATTTGCTTGTGGGTTGACTAGAAAGCTTTTGCCATTTAAAATTTCAGCAATTTGTTGGATGGTATAGCTCTCTTTCGTCATGGCCATGATAGGTTAATGGGATTTTTTTACGAATTTCAGCAAATATTTATGAAAACCGATAAAGAAAAGAAATACAATTACGATAAAAAGACAGCACTACAGAAAGCTGCCAATTGGTGTGCCTTTCAGGAACGATCGCAACAGGAAACAAGAGACAAGCTTTACGAATGGCAAATGAGGCCTGATGAAGTGGAAGAAATCATCTCTACTTTGATTGCCGAGAACTTTTTAAACGAGGAACGTTTTGCCTTTGCCTATGTTTCGGGAAAGTTCAAGATTAAAAAATGGGGGAAGTTCAAAATCAAACAGGGCCTAAAATTAAAAAGGGTACCTGATCCCATCATCAAAAAGGCACTCAATAGTATTGATGAAGATGAATATTTGGAGACCTTGCGAGTTCTGCTTGAAAAAAAGCAAGCCTTGGAGCGAGAGAAAAATGTTTTGAAGCGCCAAATGAAGCTTGTCAACTATCTTCAAAGTAAAGGTTATGAAAAAGATTTGATCTTTCTTTTGCTAAAACCAAGCTAATTTCCATCATGATTTTAGAATACCGCAAGTATATAAATATGAAAAACAACCAGTTAGAATAAACTGTTAATTTTTTATTAAATATTTCTTGGCAGAAATATAAATCTGCGTATATTTGCATCACCAAAACGGAAATGACCTCCTTAAAAAAGTCAAAAAGTTTTGAAATATCGGATGATATTAACAATGCGAAAGTAGCTCAGTTGGTAGAGCACAACCTTGCCAAGGTTGGGGTCGCGAGTTCGAATCTCGTCTTTCGCTCTAAATGCCTTCCTACCAGGGGGCATTTAATTTGAAAAAGCATTTATTGCTTGCTGAAGTGGTGGAACTGGTAGACACGCAGGACTTAAAATCCTGTGCCCTCAACAGGCGTGCGGGTTCGATTCCCGCCTTCAGTACAAACCTTCTTTATTTGATAAAGAAGGTTTTTTTTTCGAGTCTCATGATAATGATTGCTTGAAAAGAAAAAACATCGGATGATGTTAACTATGCGAAAGTAGCTCAGTTGGTAGAGCACAACCTTGCCAAGGTTGGGGTCGCGAGTTCGAATCTCGTCTTTCGCTCTAAAAAGCCTTCCTTATCAGGAGGCTTTTTTTTGTTTTAAAGCGTTTATTCTTTGTTGATAGAGTTAACGGCTTCTCTTCGTAATAATGATTTTATTCCTCAACGAGCTGCCAATGAAGAAAGTTAGCGATTTTGGGAAACACAGCTCTTAAATTCTCACTTGCGTTTTTTGCACAAACTATTGTTATAAGATTAGTTTCGTCAATACTTATATCTTTTTCTGACCAACTATCCAAACTTGACGCCTTAAGCAGAATCATCTCCATAAATTCTACTCCTAGTTTATTGATGTAAACCGATCCACTTTTAGCTTGTAATTCAGGGATTGAACAAAGAAAATCACGTATTCGATCAGAATTCATTGTTTCACTCAAATCGCAATGCTTATAAATATTTAAATAGCAATATCTATCCGACCACATATTGAGTGTTTTGCTCTAACCCCTTGTAATAATATACTAAGTTGAACTTTGTTCTCATAATTTGTTAAAAGCCATAATATAAAAGAATTAAGCTTCCCTTTTTTGAAGTTTGACAGCAAACAATTCTCCATTTTTCTGCTCGCACTGAACGATGTCTAAATTTTTATAATCGCCTAGATCATTTTTATAATATTCAATTATTCTAACTGTATCCTTATTTATTACCTCGGCACTCACTGTCGTCCAAGATTGATCTTTAAGCATGATTTGTATGGAGGTCATTGTCGAAAAACCTTCTTTCCAATTGTCTTGGTTTACATGATACTCATCAATAAAGAAAGATTCTTGCCAGTTTACAAATCCTGGCTTTTCTTTTAGTCTTTTGATTGCCTTACTTGCTTCTTCTTCACTAGAGTATACTCCTATGAATTTAATTTCCTCTACCCCTTCTAATTCATAAGAATGTTGTAGTATAAAAGCTGTTTTCATCCAGTTTAGTTAATTGATTAGACTTTATTTACAATATCTCCCCTACAAACGATTACCAAGATGCCTTGTAACGTTCCATCCTTTCCATTTCCTCAGACATCAACTCAGGATCACCTTTTTGTTCCCTTAGCTGCTCTATTGCTTTGATAAAACCAAGCACCCCTTGTTTGAACCAGGGGAACTCATCCGCTAATGAAGACAATTTAGCTATCGCAGCCAGTCCTTCGTTGTTATCGGAAAGAAATACGGCATGCTCCATACGAAATATCGGACACCAATAATATTCGGCAGATAATGCTTCCCATGCTTGATGATCGCCATTTCCCGACCTCAAAAAATTAACGGCAAAAATAGAGGAGTCTAGATAATCTTCTCCGAAGAAAAAATAGTTCAATAAACCGATTTTAGTTTGACTATCGTTTTTGATTTTGTTCTCCACTATTCCATTGAATAAGGAATGTGAAAGCTCTTTATCTTCCTGTTTGGCTGAAAGATGTAATATGCTTGCGTACTCAACCTTTACTATACCCAGATCTGGGCGAAGTTCATAGGCTATCTTAGCATAGCGCATTGCCTCTTCTTGCATGTCTAAACAACGATACATCTTGCTAAGCGCAACAATTAATCGGATATCCTGAAAATCCTCCTGTGCTACTTCATTTCGATAAAAATCTAGCGCTCTCGTAGGATAACGATCTTTGATCCAACGTTCCAACATCTGCCATTTCTCTAGTTTGGACAGCTCAGTTTCGTCCCAATGGGCAAATAATACTCCTCTTCGATCGTTAATAGAACGAATGCCTTTCCAATGGGCATAGGTACCATCAAAAGCTTCATGTTCCAAATATGTGGTGCCATCTGTATCAGTCAAATTGAGCTTGATTTTAAGTCCCGGAGTACTGTAATATCTTTCTAAGGAAAAATAAAGCTCTTCCCTGAATTGCTCTGGAGTATTCTGTTCTAACGCCTCTGACCTACCGAGCAATTTTAACAATAGCTCTCTATCCTGCTCGGAAAGTTGATCTTGTTGGGCAATATTTCCCGTTAATTGTTGTTGGGTACTGTTGTTAAGCTGAGAGGAAACATTTTCTGATTGCTCTTCCGACTTTGAGGAACCGCCAAACCATTTTTTTAGAAAATTCATTGTCAATATAGATTTAAGGAGGCAAATTAAATGTTTTTAGAGATCTTCACTATACTCCAACAAAAAATCTTTCAAGTCCGTAAGCGGTATAAAATTTCTAAATCACCACAAACATGCTCCTAAGTTTTTAACTCTCTGAGTAGAAAACAAAATCGAAATAAAAATCTTTCAAAAATGAGAAGCTTTTTTATGGAAAAAAACTGACGGATATTTCCCGATCCAAAGGTCGGATAAATTCAAAACCAACGAGTATAATTACAACACTTCAACACAAATAGAAAAGCGTTAATTCACCTTAAATCGAGACACAACAGTTTCCGAACTGTTTCCCAACAAATCTATCGACACTACTTTCCAATAATATATCTTACCTGAATTTACGGTCACATTATTTAAAAACATATTGGTAGTACTTCCGTTGGTTAGCTTAGGAGGGTTTTCTGTAGTTCCCAAATACACTTCGTATTTAGCAAGATCGTTATCTGGATCGCTTCCTTTCCAACTTAAGTTGATAACACCTCCATAAGCAACTACATTCTGATTGTAGCTTGGCTTCAAATCTTCGGCAGGAAAAGGAGGATGTGAAGCCAAACCAACCCCCTCATTGTAAAACTTCCAAATTTCGCTTTGCGCTTCTTCGGCAACTTTGGCTGATTTAGATACTACATACCAAGAAAAAGGAGTACCTCTTAACAAAGCAACAGCTAATTGATTTGTATTAGACGTGTAGGTAGATATAGCATTAGTTTCCAAGTTCTTAATGTTTAGTTCGTACATATCCGTGTTGGCAGACTTGTTCCATCTAAAATTTATAGAGCTCTCTGTTGCCGAAATCACTGTACCACCGGTACAAACTTGATTATTTGCAGGAAATACTAGAACCGTTCTCTCTGGAGATTTCGGGTCCTTTTCACAACTCAACAAAAGCAGTATGATCGTAAGGATATATAGATTATTTTTCATTTTTAATCAGCTTAAGTGTTTTTACAGAATGTCCGGTTTTTAATTTTAGAAGGTATTGCCCTTTTGGTAAATTGGAAAGATTTAAAGGCAGCAATCCAGATACATTACGAAACTCTTTCTCATACACTTTAGAACCATTTAATGTATAGATGCTAACAACGGCTTCAGAAATATTATCTTGTCCTATAATTAAAGTGAAATTTGAAGTAAAAGGATTTGGATATCCATTAATACTCGTCCCCATATCAATCATTTTTTCAAACTTACCTTGGCAAGACAATTCTGTAGAAATGCTCAATTTATTTAAGCCTCCAACTAGTGGCAATACGATAGATTCCTTTTCTGTTTTAATTATAGTTTCATTCAAGTTGATAACATATGAATTTGCCCCATCCATCATTAATGAAACGGTATTAGCTTCTTTATTGATCACCATAGTTACATTGAGGCTTTTTGGTTGGCCGACAATAATACTATAGCACTGTTTATAATTAGGGTTACCTTCGATATACAAACAAAGATTGTATGTACCAGCACCAAGATTATCAAAAGATATGGTGTTCGCGAACTTTTTTGTGATATTCTTATTTAGTCCTGTAATGGTGGCTGTATAATTTAAGTTCTTGATAGCAGAGATCTTAACAGATCCATTTTCAATACCATAGCATGTTGCAGCGTTAGTAGTAATAGAAAAATTATTTGAAGGCAATGTAAATCCAAAACCACTAATGGTAGTTGTTCCTAATGAAGTGGCTAATGACACTTCTCCACTTGCACCGTTTCCTACTACCGCATTAATAAGGCTAGGTGATACCACAGTATAAGATGCAACAGGTATTCCACCTAAATTTACAGCCGTGGCACCTGTAAAATTAAACCCTCTTATACTAATTAAGTCTCCGGCAGTAGCAATTTCGGGTGAAAAAGATGTAATTAAAGGAGAAGCGACATAATTAAAACCATCAGCTACGGCAATGCCACCAGGGGTACTTAGAGATACCTGACCTGTTGCTCCACTTCCAACCACTGCGGTAATACTGTTTTCGGATACAACTGTAAATGAACTTGATGGCACACCTCCAAAATTTACCGCGGTTGTTCCGTTTAAATTTGTACCTGTAATGACTACCAGCTGTCCTGGCTTTGCCGTAGTGGGAGTAAATGCAGTAATCACTGGGTTTTTAAAAAAACTAAAGCCATTGACCGTGGATATACCGCCTGGGGTAGTTACAGAAACCTGCCCACTTGCCGCATCTCCAACCACTGCTGTGATTTGTGTTGAGGAAACTATCGTATAACTCGCTGCTGGAATTCCTCCAAAACTAACGGCTGTTGCTCCGGTAAAATTTGCGCCATTAATGGTAACCACAGTATTTTTACCCCCATTAACGGGACTAAACGAATTAATTTGAGGCATGGGGATAAAGCTAAATCCGGACAAAGCAACCGTGTTTGAAGGTGCTACCACTGTTATGCTTCCCCCACTTCCATTCCCAACAACTGCTTCTATTACTGTTGGTGACAAAACAGAAAATGACTTAGCGGCCACACCGCCAAAACGAACAGACGTTACCTCAATAAAATCAGTCCCTATAAGCGTTACCTTATCGCCAGAAGCTGCTATACTTGGGGAGAAAGAGGTGAATGTTGTAGGTGTTCTGTTGGCTGAGGTATACCAAGATTCAAAACCTTTATATATATCATTAACACCTGTAGCTTTAACATTTATAGTTGTCACCGCAATGGAATCAGTAATAGCAGCGGTTCCAATTAAATAGGTGCTATCACTTAATCCAACAAAGGCCGAATTCTTATAATTATTTGGACTTACAAAGCCCCAATAAACATGATAGCCTTTGATATTTGTTTCTTTATTTTTATTCCAGCTTACCAGTACCCCATTTGCTTTAGCTGATTTATAAACATTAGTTGGTTTAATCGCTACATCATTGCTAATGGCCGTAGCAGAATTAGCATAAGAAACAGTTCCATATCTAAGATCATCCTTGCTATCGAAAATAAAATCGTCTATGGTTTTCCCGGTCTTAAGTTCAAAATAATTGTTTAAAGCAGAAAAGTCTTTGTTTGATTTATTGACAATGAAATACCTACCTGTTTTAATGAAATTATTGTTAGTTATAGAAACAGAGCTAAAATTAGGCACGGTAAAAACATCATAAAGATTATGAAAAACACTGCCACTAATTCTTTGGGTATTTAAACCGGTATATCCTGAGTCATAATTAATATTTATTCCTGAATATGCATATGAAGTATAATTCAAAATACTTGAATTGACCATATCAATTGCTGCAGCATTGATAACATAGTTAGTATTTAGAACACCTTTTGTGATGATTATCTGAGAGTTTTCGATCCTATTTTTACCGTGCCTATTATCTAATGCAGAATTCAACAATAAGCTTTCACTAATATAAACCTGGCCATGATCATTAATATCTTTAAATTCCGATTCTTCTACTTTTGAATTGATGACCGAAATTTTACTGATACCAGTATATATAATACATTTCTTCAGATAAGACTTTTCAACTTTAAAGCCTTGGTTATATGGCTCTACTGTTAAAGTAGTGTTATAAAGATTGCTATTGGTTATATTTACTGCTTCCGAATTGGCGTAATTCCCATTTATATTTGATCCCATAATACTGCAACTATCAATATCAAGAGTTGCCCCAGTTAGATACCCTCTTGTGGCAATTAGCCCATAATTCAGGTTTGATTTTGAAATGAGCAATTTCCCAGAATTTTTGGGATTAGTTTGAGAACCTTCACGTTCATTGCCTAATCTGAGGATATTGGCATTACCGCTTTGATTTCGAAAAGTGACAAAGCGCAAGCTTGAATTATTTAAGTTACTTTTTTGAAATTCAATAAAATAACTATGTTCATTTTTTAATGCAGTGCCACTAATAAAAACGATACTATCTGTCGATTTGCCATTTATCACTACTCCGCCATTAATCAATATTTGATAATCTGCATTTCGCTGAATAGTTACACCAGGCTCAATCGTAAGAGTAACGGATTGTGGCACTCCAACATTTCCATCGAGTACATATGGGCTTCTTGTTTTTGTCCAAGTGGTGTTACTAGCTATGTTACCAGACACATATGTTTGTCCATAAGTACGACATAATGCTGTCGAAACGAAAAGTAATACCAGAAATAGTCTCGTCATAAGAGCGAAATAAAGATTTAGAGTTTTTAAAATTAGTAAAATACTTTAAAACCGATGCTCTTTATGTTTTAATTAGCCCTACTTTGTGATTGTTTTATAATTACAAAATTAAACTTCCCTGCCCCTCTAAAGGAAGATATAAGATAATGCGAAATAACTAACTTCTAACTACTAGTCTGTAACCACTAATAACGTATATTCGTGTTGATATGAAAAGACTTATTGCTACCCTAATTTTGTTTATTCCTTTAATTTCATTTGCACAACAATGCGATTGCGCTTTAAATCTTGAATATACCATTACCCATGTCAAAGCAGATTATGCTGGTTTCAACGAAAAAGTCAAAAAAAACCAACTAAAGGCCTATGAAAAGCTTGTGGCTTCACTAAAAAATAGAGCCTTAAAGGCCAATAGTGTAGATTCATGCTATGTGCTGCTTAGGACATTCACCAACTATTTTAAAGATAACCACCTGCGTGTTCAGCTTGATTGGAGGTATAGGAAACAATACCCTGAACTGGCAAAAAAGTTAAGTCAGCAATTTGCTAAGCCAGTAGTTACTTCACCGTCAACGGAGAAACTGGAATGGAAAACTAACTTTAAGATACTCGACAACAAAACGATTTTGTTAAGACTTCCCTCTTTTGAATGGAGTGAAAAGCAAATGATTGATAGTTTGCTTAACAAATACAAATCATCCTTAGAAAGTTCACCCAATTGGATCATCGATTTAAGAGGGAATGTAGGCGGTACAGATTATGCTTTTAGCGGATTAATTCCTTATATCTATAGTGGTACTATTAAAATTAAACCTGATGAATATCTTTCCTCATCAGAGAATATTAAGATATTAACTGAAAATCTAAAAGATACAGAGTTATCTCAAGCGGGCAAGGATTTTTTGGTGAAACTGATCGATCTGATGAAACAACATCCAAATCAGTTTGTGAACCCATCAGGAAAGGAAAGCTTTGATATTACACGTGATACGATCTATCAATATCCTACTAAAGTTGCAATTTTAATTGATCGGAATACAGCAAGTTCCGCGGAGTCGTTTCTATTGAGCGCAGTGCAGAGCAAAAAAGTTAAATTGTATGGAGAGAACTCTGCAGGCACGTTAGATTATAACAATACCCAGTTTTTCGATATTCCATGTAAAGATTTTAACTTGGTTATTCCCATTGGACGCTCTAAACGTCTTCCAGAAAACCCTATCGACAATATTGGGATGAAACCAACGGTAAGGATTAATCCCAAAGAAATGGACAAGGTCAATTATGTTAAGCAAATGATGGAGAAGTAGTTTTCATCCAATTGCAATACAAGTTTTTTTGTGATATGGTGATCACAGCAGGTAAAGACTAAATTAAACCTCCCCCTACCCCCTCCAAAGGGGGATATAGATAGTGCAAAATGATTAACAATGAAAAGAGATCCTTCGCTGCTCTGGATGACATAGCTCAAAGAGCTAACTTCGTTGAGCTTCGGTTCTCCACAAGGTCGAGATGACGAGCCATGAGCAAAATGAACTAATGAACAAGTGAACTAATGGCTAATGAACTAATCCCTAACCTCTAGTTCCTAACCCCTAAAAAAATGAACTCATCAATATTGTTTTATAAAGATATTCCTTCGCCAGTTGGACATATTAGGCTCATTGCTAGTGATGAAGGTTTGGTCGCCATACTTTGGGAGGGGGAAGATTATCGCAGAACTAAGTTAGCCACGCCGAAATTGGATCTTAAACATCCTATACTACTACAGACCGAACAACAATTGGTTGAATATTTTAAGTTAGAGCGCTACAGCTTTGATATCCCCTTGGCATTGCAGGGGACTCCGTTTCAACTAAAAGTATGGAAAGCCTTGCTTGACATTCCCTATGGTTTTACCAAAACCTATGGCGAATTGGCCAGATTGCTGGGTGATATTAAAGCAGTACGTGCGGTGGGCGGTGCATTGAACAAAAACCCTATATCCATTGTTGTACCTTGCCACCGTGTGGTAGGTACTTCTGGTAAACTGATTGGTTTTGCTGGTGGACTTAGTAATAAATCGGTGTTATTAGACTTGGAAACCACCTATACCCAACCAAAACTCTTTTAAGTGCTGTGAATGGTTGATTGCTTAAACCTTCCCCTTTCCTCCTATGCAAAATCCCTAATACCTAGCTACTAATCCTTTGCTAGATCTCTCCTATCGTCGAGATGACGGGTGATGAATGGAATGAACAAAAAACCAATGAACAAGTGAACTAATGAACTAATCCCTAACTCCTAGTTCCTACCCATTTAACTTCTCCATTAGCTGTTTCTTGTAAGATTGCCCAATGGGAATAAACTGCTGGTCGTTAAGGATCAAGTTATCTTGCACAATACGGGAAATAAACAGCTTGTTTACTACGTATGATCGGTGCGACTGAATGAAATATTCGGGGTTTAACTTTTCCAAAATCCCTTTTAAGGTATGGTATAGCAAATGTGTTTCGGTATGGGTCACAATCTTTACGTAATCTTTATTCCCCTCAATCAACTTAATATCCTGTTGCCTAATATTCAAGTGGCCATCCTTTACCCTAATGATCAGTTGGTCATCAAAAGCATTTAATTCATTGGCAGGATTAAGCCTTTCCATTGCTTTCATAAATCTTTCATACGAAAAAGGTTTAAGCAAGTAATCCTGAACTCCTAGCTCAAAACCTTCAAAGGCATAATCCTTAAAAGCAGTAGTAAAAATGGTTTTGGGCTTTTGCTTTAATGCTTTCAAAAAGCTAATGCCGTTAATGAGTGGCATTTCAATATCCAAAAACAGTAGGTCAACAGCGTTACGTTCTAAATATTCAAAGGCCTCTACCGAATTTCTGAACTGCGCTACCAGCTTCATGCCAGGAGTTTGTTCAATATAATGTTTTAGCACATCGTGAGCAAAAGGCTCATCATCCAAAATCACACACCTCATGTTATTTTAATACTTAGGTTTACCCTATATATACCATTTGTTTCTACTATTTCAAGTTGGGTTTTACCAGGATAATACAGTTCTAATCTCTTTTTGATATTGACCAAGCCAATGCCACCGTGCTTGCTTTTTAACGGCTGAACAGGCAACATTTCGTTTTCAATATGGAAAGATAACAAACCCTTTTCAATTTGAAGTGCAGCCCTTACCCCTGCATTATTTTCCAGTTTGTGGCGTCCATGCTTAAAAGCATTTTCTACCAAAGGTAAAAACAATAGTGGAGGCATTTTCCATTTAGGAATTTCCTGTGGGATATCAAACTGAATAGAAGCTTCTGGAAACTTCTTCTGCTCAATCTCAAAATATCCTTTTAGGAAGTTCACCTCTTCCTCCAAATCCACCTCTTCCTGGTTACAGTCGTACAAAATATACTGCATCATTTGCGACAGTAATAAGATAAATCGTGAAGTATCCTTAGATTGGGTTAAGCTCATTCCATACAAACTATTAAGGGTATTGAATAAAAAGTGAGGTTGAAGCTGTGCTTTTAACAAACTCAATTGAAGCTGCAGATGATCTGTTTCTACTTTATGGCGCATGGCCTCGTTCTGATAAGAAAACCTTGAAAAGGCAATGCTCAAAAATGCAATCGAATCAGTCATGATCAGGTTCCAATCTAAAAAGAAGCCATTGTACTGCCTATCGAAATAGGCATATACAGGATCTCCGTAAGTGAATTGCTTAAAAATCCACGAAAGGAACATATTAATATAAGGGGTAAGGAAAACAAAGTACACAATGGTGATGAGGATAACCAAAGCATACTTCTTTAAATGCAACAATTTTGGAACTGCCCATCGGTAGTAAGGAATAAGTAACAAGGTGCTGCAAATACCAAATAGACAAATCATAGGGTAAGGCAAATTACTATGCGAATTGCTCTTTAATCCAGAATTCTCTACCAGATAAGAGTACTTATAGAAAGCTACATAAAATACCCAAATCAGGATTTCGAATATGGTGGAGAAGTTGAATGCTGTTCGTTTAATCACTTTCCAAAAATCGATAAAATAGTTGAAATCATTTTACCTACACGACAAAGCCATGTTTTTGCACGACGAATATAAACTGAAGCATATTCATCGTTTGGCCAACGCCCCTGGTCGAATAATTACCAGCCTAGTTAAACAATGTTCATTCATTTGCAACAGAAAATTAAGAAACATGAAACATATTACATTATTGGGCATTTGCCTCATTGCGCTCCTTTCATTCAACAGTTTAATAGTTGCTGCACGGCAAACAGATACCCTTGTTCAATTAACCCCTGCGCAAGAGAAATCATTAAAACAGGTATCTCTTGAAAATTACAAGGCATTTAAAGCCTCTGTTAAGCCACTGATTGCCAAAATGAGCACTAAACAAATTGTTGGGCTTGGGGAGGGTACCCACGGAACTGCCGAATTTTACCAACTGAGGTACTACATTAGTAGGATATTGATTGAAGAAAAAGGATTTAATCATGTGGCCTTTGAAAATGATGCAGCCGAGATGTGGCTATTGAACCAACAGTTAAATAGTACAGCTGATGTAGCAGCACTGATGAAAAAGTACATGATGGGGATTTGGCAAAATAAGGAAACGAAAGAGCTATTGGACTGGATTAAGACTTATAACCAAAGCCATCAACGTAAAGTTTCGGTACATGGGATAGACTACCCCGTACAAAAACCGGATATAGAGATGTTAACCCAATTATTTAAAAAAGCAGGTATTAATGCTTTCGACAATGCACTGCTAAGCCTAAGCGCCGCTGCCAATTTACAAGATGAAAATTGGTTTGGCATGAACCAAAAAAAATTTAAAACCGATTGGAAAGGTTTAAACAAACTGTGTGGACAAGCTTATGTAACTGCCGATTCTGTACAGCAACAAATTAACAACATGGATATTGCTGGCGAAATCAAATCTGATCTGCTACTGGTTCTGGTAAACCTTAAGCAAGGTTTTGAACCTTTTTATCCTAAAGCCAAATATGTATCCAGAGATAGTTTAATGGCATACAATACTTCATTAATTATAAAAAGTAAAGATGATAAAGTGATTGTTTGGGCGCACGATGCACATTTAGGAAAAAAAGAAGTCTATAACAATTCGGTAGGTGGTACGGGAAAATACCTCCTAAAGTTATTCCCCAACAACTATTTTGTACTGGGTACGGCCACAGCTCTTGGTGAATTTGGTGCTACTACTGATGCAAGAGCGGTGAACACCAGCGTAATGCTCTCTTATGCTTTGGAAGTACCACTTAAAGACTCCTGGGAAGCCTTATTAAGCACATCACCTAAAACCAGTCATTACTTTTTTACGGATAGCTTTAGTTTAAAACCTTTGGTTAAACCGCAACGTTTTGTAGGTTATGGTACCAAAAGTGGCGTAAGCTTATATGATAACGTGAATCTTGCCGAACTTTATGATGCCTTTTTGTTTATTAAACAAACACATGCACCGACTAGGCTTTAAGAGAATGATGAATGGTTAATGGTTGATGATTAGTAGTTGACAACCATTAGCTGTTTGCTGCGTTTTCCCGAAAGACGATGATGATGTAGGAATGGATGAAGTAATTGCATTTATCATCCTGAGGGTAATGAGGAATCTCCAATACTTAAAAAAGAGATCCTTCGCATGCTCAGGATGACAAAGTTCAAAGATTTAACTTTGTTGAGCTTCGGTTCTCCGCTATGGTCGAGATAATGACCGATGAGCGGAATGAACTAATAAACAAGTGAACCAATGAACTAATGGCTAATAAACTAACCTCTAGCACTCAGTCTCTTTCCGCACAAAAACAAAAGTGTGCAAAAATATCCCATTTTCTTATCCCTGACACATAAAATGGTAATTTAACCGATGAAAAACGGTTAGCTTTTTTCCAACATCATCTATAAATGATCAACTCTAAACTTATTATTAACGTGCTGCAATATTTCCAATTGTCTAATAAAAAACAATTAAAAATCTCTATAACTCTCTTACGCAAACATTAACACCAAAATACATGAATAATTCATTACCAAAAAGACCAACTTCATTTAAACAAATCAAAAAGCAATTTTATAGTGCAGTAGTATTAGGAATGTTATTGCTGGGAATTTCCTTTTCAGCTTGGGCGCAAGCCAATAATTATCAGTTCGAAACAGAGACGGCCGGTTCAACTAGCTTTACCAATAATGGTGTAGTCTTCAATATTCTTTCTAATACTGGTACTTTCAATATTAGGTCATTAACCGGTAAAGGATTTAGTGGCTCCGCCGCAGATGATGTCTTCATTGATAACAGTACAAATCGGTTAGCTAGTTCATCTTTCAGCATCAAAACTACTTCTAACTTATTTAAAGTTAACCGATTTTGGATTTTCCTTGGCGACCAGTCTATGGCGCTAACTACAGGAGGAAATCTTACCGTTACAGGAAGATTAAGTGGTATTACAAAATTTGCTCAAACTAAAACTATTGGATTTACAACTACTGAAGCCGTAACCAATGGCTATAATTTAATTGATCTTACCAACTTAAATGGTATGAACTATTCAAATATTATTATCGATGAGTTACGAATTACATTAGGTGGCAATTATCAATATGCCAGATTTGATACTTTTGTTTGGGTTAAAGATTCAAATGTGATACTGCCTGTCACATTCACTAGCTTTTCAGCTAGCCTTAGTAAATCGGGTATTTTAAAAGCCGATTGGGCAACGGCTTCTGAAGCTAACAATAGTCATTTTATCCTTCAAAGCTCACAAGATGGTAAAACTTGGAAAGATGTAGCAAGAAAAGAAGCTGCAGTTAATGGTAAAAATGGCGCTACTTACAATTTAGAGGTTAATATTGGTACCATTAGCCTTGCTGGTTTTGGATTATTAGGTATCTTATTGTTACCTTTCTCTAACAGACGTTACCGCATATTAGCTTTATTTGCATTAGTTGCTATTATAGGAGTTTCTTGTGCGAAAAGTGATGATATCAATAATTTAGAATTAGATAACACTAAAGGAGCAAGCAACAGTACTTTATATGTTAGATTGGCTCAGGTTGATAAAGACGGTACTACGACTTATAGCGAAACTATCGCTGTAAAAGCAAAATAGAACAATTAGCTTATCCTATAGAAACACCAGTTTTCCCTCTTGGAAAACTGGCGTTTTTGTTTTAATAAATAAATGAATAGGTAAACTAATCCGTTGTTAGATCTCTCCACTACGGTTGAGATGACGAACAATGAACGGAATGAACTAATAAACAAGTGAACCAATGAACTAATCCCTAGTTCCTAGTTCCTATCTCCTAATCTAAAGCACAAAACTGCTCAGTACATCACTATAAACACGTTGGGGAGCGGTTCCAATGCCTGTTACTCTAAATTCATACTGCATACCACTTTCCAAACCTATAAAGGTTACTTTACTTTTGGTATCTACCTTTACATCCCATGTTTCTGTCCCTTTTTTTCGGCTTTCAAACTGGTAACTATTGGCACCACTAATGGCTTTAATAATTAGTTTCACAGTACCTACCTGAACTGCTTCTACCACAAAATTTTGTGGTTTAGCCAAAACACCAATGGGTTCAGGTGTTTTACCCAAGCTAAAGCCAGAACTTGCCAAAGCTTCTGCATCATCTAAGGCAGTAAGCTTTACATATAGCGAAAGTCTCTTTAGCAGATCTATCAATACTATACGTTTGTTTTCACGAGCCAGGATCTTTGCTTTGTTTCCTATTTCCCTAGCTTCTATTATGGCAGTATCTAGGGCATCAGCAGCGGCTTTAATTTCGGCCAGTGCTGGTTCTGGCGTGGCAAAATGGGTATTGCCTGTCATACTGTTAAAAATCAATAGCGCTTTCAACACTAATTCAGCATCATTATATCTACTGAAAGAGGTATTAATGTTCACTTTTTTCATGCATAAAATTTTATAGGTAATTATTTGATTAATTCTTACATGGGTAATGATTTAGGGAGGTGAATAAATTAAAGCTTAGGGAATAATGGTGACGAAATGCACTTAATCGATTGGTAGACGAGGTGCAAAGGGATTTTGCTGATAAAACAGAAAGAATGGCAGCTATATAAGTAACTGATCTTAAACTACAAAAGGCAAGTATCTTTTGATAATGGTAAATGTCAATAGCTGAAAAAGAAAATTGATAGCCTATGGCATGCGCTTTCCTAAGGAATTGATTTTGGTAAAGATAGATGATATTCATACGAGGTGATGTATTTCTGTTTCTTATTACATGGCAATAAAAATTAAAAGGGTTTAGGGCTTGGTAGAGAAGGAGATAACATTGATATAAAAGTAAATTTATAATTCAGCAAGGAGATTGTCAAGTATTTTTTTTGTTTTTTATTTAATAATCAACCAGTTATAGCTTTTTTGTTTAATAATTAAACTAATTTTAAAGTTCTATTCTACTATTTTTTTTTAAATTAGTATCTCCACTAGCTCTCATACGATGGAAAGATTACAACTATATTTAGACTGGTATCATAAAGAAAATGAAAGGCAACAAACATTAAATGAAGCAATAAGTATTCCTACTGGTATCGTAACCGCGATATCTGTAGTGTATTACTTTCAACTGATTGAATTTCAATTTAGTTTTTCAGAACACAGAATATCTAGTTGGATTTTTATAATTTTTAGCTTTATATCTATTTTATTCTGGCTAATTGTAGTTTACTGGCTCTTTAAATCATATAATGACTGCCTAAAGGGGTATACTTACAAACAAATAGAATTCCCTATAAATCTCAACGCTTACTTCAAATCACTTGAGGAATACGCTAATGAACTTGAAATGAAGTATAATGAAAAATATAGTGTTCAAGATAACTTTGATACCTTCTTATTAAATCATATATCAAAAATACTCGACCATAATATTGCTGTAAATGATAAGAAATCATTTTCAATACATTTAGCCAAAAAGTGGTTATTAATATGTTTATCTTTTCTATTTCTATCTTTTTTACCTTTTATGTTCATCAAGATGAACACCAAAGATGAACCTACAAAAATTGAAATAACAAATTCAAATTATAATATTATGTCACAAGAAAAAATACAACGGCCACCTGAGCCAAAACCACCACAACCGAGAGAAATTAAGGAAGATAAGAGGCCAACTCCGCCACCTACTCCACCAAAGATTCAAACAAAATAATTTAAATAGCCTAGCCAATTAGCTGGGCTATTTATTTTTCTTGTATTTATTATTATCATCCTGCATGTATAAATCCTTATTATTGATCAAATTGCCAATAATAAATCAGTATGAAAACTTTCTATTTACTATATTTTCTAAATATACTTGCTATTTGAAAAACATAGTATGAAATTATTTCATCCTCTAGTTAGTGTTATAATTTTACCAACTAAATCTCTCACTCTTTTCCAAACCTCAATAAAATTTCACAACTTATACCTACAAACTAAGCCATGGGATTTTTAGATTTTTTAAAATTCAATAAAAAACAAAATACAGCACCAACGCATATTGAAGATATTTTCAAGTTAGCTGCTGAAGATGCTGCCTATAGACCACTTTTTTATCGATCACTTTTAACTTCCGATCTTTATGTGGTGATATTTCCACCTGAGCCCAATGATGATGAAACGGTGAACATCAAAATAAGAAGTTGGGAAGATGGAAAACTTCCCATTTTTACCTCTGAAGATAGAATGTTCGACCAGAATTTTATTTCTAGAGACGAAAATTATATCCCCTTAAATGGCAAAACTATTTTTGAAAACTGTCCGGAAGGAACCGAATTTGTGCTTAATCCCTATTCAGTACCTTCTAAAGAATTTACAGCCGAAGAAATACGCCAATTACTAAGCGGATCACTTTACCAATCCGACCAACAAAGGCAAGCCTTAGTGGGCAATAACATCATCATCACCACTCCCCTAACCTATCCTATGGCCATGGCCGAAGCGATTAGAAAATATTGCGCTACAAGAAAGGAGATTAGTGGCGCCTATTTGGCTTTGATGGAAGATACTTCTAGTAATGAAGCCCCACATTTAATTATTGGCTTAGAAGTAAAAGGAAACCTGCCTGAAATATTTGGCGAGCTTAATGGTGCTATTAAACCTTATATTCTTGTTGGAGAACCGGTAGATATGGTTGACCTATCAGGAAGTAGGAAAATGTCGAGTAAATTAAAAAAGCAAGAATATAAGGTATATTCAATATTTGAATGAACTAAAAATCATCTGGAGTTAGTTAGCAAAAAATACTTACCAGTCCTCCACTTTCTTTTCTACTTCTTTTTTAAATAGCGCTATAAATTTGTTGAAAAATTCTTCTAGTCGCTGCTTATCATTTACCTTTTTAAGCACTCCCTTTTTAGTATAAACTTCATAGTAAATTTTATTTCCATTTACATTAGAATAATTATACAATGAATAAGATGGATTTACTTTAATCTTATCATCTTTAAACTCAAGATTAAAACCAAACTCTGTAATCACTGAGCTTACAATTCCATTATCAATTCCAATAACATTTATACTTTCGTTTTCAATAGAAGAAACATTTTTCTCAGGCTCAGCAAAAGCACTATTAAAAAATGACAAGCTTGCTTTGAATAATTCTACTTTATTTTTCCCAGGAATAGAAAGTACAATGTAATCTTTCTGAGGTGCATTTTTATCAACTAAACCTTTTGGAGTGAGCTTTAATTGAGCATTACAGATATTCCAACAGCAAATTAATAATGCGAATAATGATAGCGTTTTTTTCATATGGCCAAATTAATACTATTCATCATTTTATACAAATCATCACTTATATATATCTTTCTTATAAACATCATTATAGCAGCTTATTTTTTTGGTTAGTATTTTTATTAAGCATGACTAAAATCTTACTTTTATAGTCAAATAAACAACTTTTTCAATATAACATTTTACTTTTTTTGATTAACATCTACTCATTTTCTGGCGATTTTTAACTAAAAGTAGGACAGCAATTGTTTTTTGTTACCCTACATGAGGTCAAAAACCAGGCGTTTCTTCATAGGAACCAGACGTTTCCAATTAAGAACCGGAGGTTTCTCGCTAAAAACCATACGTTCTTGACTAAAAGTAGGATGAAAATTCTCTTTTGTTACCCTACTTGACATCAAAAATCAGACGTTTTTCATTAAGAACCAGAGGTTTCTCAATAGAAACCAAACGTTTATCGCTAAAAACCAGATGTTTTCAATTAAGAACCAGACGTTTTTCATCAAGAACCAGACGTTTTTTGCTTCCTATAAGATAGCTTATCATGCCAAGTTTGTCTTATTTATTGTTCTTTATTACCTGTTAGGTATGATACAATAACAGGCTTGGTAGCGCTTTAAGTTTTTAAATTAGTTATTAGAAACAAAACAGTAAAAGGATTAACCAAATTGGCAATAGATCCTTCGTAAGCTCAGGATGACAAGATGTAAAGATCTAACTTCATTGAGCTTAGGTTTTCCGCTATGGTCAAGATGACAAGTGATGAGCGGAATAAACTAATTCCTAACTACTAATACCTTCTTCCTAAAAACGAATAATAAAATCTAAAGATCTTACTTCGTAGCTGCTTCGCGGTCTCTATAAGGTCGAGATGATGAGCGATGAGCAGAATGAACTAATAAACAAGTGAACTAATGAACCAATCACTAATCCCTAGTTCCTAAAAACAAATAACCAATCTTTGCTAAATATTCATCAAATTTGAAATTCAAAACGTACCTATATGCAAGTACTAGTCATAGAAGACGAACAAAGAGTGGCAGAACTGATCCAAAAAGGTTTACATGAACTTGGTTTTCAGGTTACCCTTGCGTATGATGGAGAGATGGGCAAGAAACTAGCCCTGTCTAAAACATTCGATCTAATTTTAATGGATCTGATTTTGCCCAAAATTAATGGCATTGATTTGTGCAAAGAAATTAGATTAAGCTACCCTAACCTGCCTATTATTATGCTTACGGCTTTGGGAACTACCGATGATAAAATAGAAGGTTTTGATGCTGGTGCTGATGATTATTTAGTAAAGCCATTTGATTTTAGGGAGCTTCATGCCAGAATAAGAGCATTGATAAAAAGAAATCAAAATTTAAACAATACCTATAACCAAGGCTTTGTTTTACGCTTTGCCGATTTGGAAATGAACTTGGAAACTAAACTGGTGAAAAGAAATAACGAAGCGATTAACCTAACCCCAAAAGAATTCCGCTTGCTGGAGTATATGATGCGTCATTCGGAGAGGGTATTATCAAGAACTGAAATTGCCGAAAAGGTATGGGATACTTTCGACTCGGGCACCAACTTTATCGATGTATACATTAACTATCTTCGAAAAAAAATAGATAAAAACCATTCTATTAAATTGATTCATACCAAACCAGGTATGGGCTTTATCTTTAAAGAAGGTTAAAAGAATACTGCTATGAAAATAAGCGTAAAACTACTCTTGCTATATCTTGGCCTTTTTGCGGCATTACTATTGGCATTTGCAGTTTTTATTTATGCTTATTCTGCTAAAAACAGAAAAAATCAATATTACAGTCATTTAAAAAGAGAAGCCATTACCAAGGCCAACCTACTTTTTGATGCGAAAGTAGCTCCACAGGTATTACAGCTTATTTATAAAAGTGCTCCCAACGCCCTTTTTGAAGAGGAAGTGGCCATTTACGATACTTCATTTAACCTACTGTACCATGATGCCGTACAAATTGATAAGGTAAAGGAAAGCCGAGCTATGATTGATCAGATCATTCAGCAAAAAGAAATCACTTTTGAACAGGGATCTTTACAAATTGTGGGCCTGGTATATCAACATCACCATCAAACCTATATCCTTACCGCTGCTGCTAATGACAATCATGGCTTAATGCGTTTAAAGGAATTAAAATATGCCCTTATTCTTTCCTTTATCATTATCATTAGTCTTACCATTATTGCAGGAAATTACTTTGTGGGAAAGGCCTTAAAACCTGTAAAGGAAATTGTAAACAAAGTGGGCCAAATTACCGCTACTAATTTGTATAACAGGATACAAGTGAGCAACACAAAAGATGAGATTGGCGAACTTGCCAATACCTTTAACCACATGTTGGATAGGCTGGAACAATCTTTTGAAAACCAAAAGAGTTTTGTAAGTAATATTTCACATGAGCTTAGAACCCCTTTAGCTACCATTGTAGGCGAACTTCAATTGGCGCTTATTAAAGAAAGAAGCATCGCCCAATACCAAGAAGTAATTACCCTATCTTTAAATGATGCGCAAAGATTGGTACGACTCTCCAATGGATTGCTTGATTTGGCAAAGGCCAGTTATGACCAAAATACCATTGGTATGAAACCTCTGCGTGTAGATGAATTGTTAATGGATGCTAGAGATAGCGTGCTTAAAATTAACGAGCAATACCATGTAGAAGTTGAATTTGCGCAAGAAATAGACCGAGAAGAAGACATTAGCCTAAAAGGAAACGAATACTTATTAAAAGTTGCCTTTATTAACCTAATGGAAAATGCCTGTAAGTTTTCTAACAACCATCAATGTATGGTTACCATTAGTTTTAATGCCACTACCCTTAGTTTAAGCTTTAAGGATACCGGTATCGGTATTCCAAAAGAAGATATCGAACACATTTTCGAAGCATTTTACCGTGGCCACAATAAAGATTTTAGTACGGGTAATGGTATTGGTTTATCCTTAAGCCAAAAAATAATTGCCCTACACCAAGGTCATATTCGTTTACAATCGCAAGTAAATGTGGGGACAGTTTTTCAAATCGATATTCCCCACCTTTAATATTTATTAAAACGCTGCATTCTTTTAAGCTACCTATCTCCTATTAAGATTTAGCAATTGCTATTTTTTATCCATTGGTCATTCTAATGAATTTCTAATAAATTTCTGTTTTCCCTCTAACTGCCCGTTTAAAAGTCAAGCCTTACTTTTGCTACATCATAAAAAACAACTGAAAAAAATGGACGCGGGCCCCAATTTACTCCTTACAAAAAACAAATGGTTTAACCGCCCCCTAGCAGTATAAAATTTCTTTTATGCCAGCTATAGGCATAACATGAAATTGATGACACTTTTAGACTTCACGCTCCGACTTACAATTGCTTTTATTTTAGGTGCTGCTATTGGCACCGAACGACAATGGCGCCAACGCATGGCTGGCCTACGTACCAATATGCTGGTAGGTTTAGGTGCCTGTATGTTTGTGCTTTTAGGGGTAAAAGTTGGTGGCGATGGTGCAGGTAGGGTTATTTCTTATGTAGTAAGCGGCATAGGCTTTTTAGGTGCAGGTGTAATCATGAAAGATGGTTTAAATGTACGTGGCCTAAACACTGCCGCTACTTTATGGTGTTCGGCCGCTGTGGGAGGTGCTTGTGGCATTGGCTTACTTACCGAAGCAGGTATTTTTACAGCTTTTATCATTATTACGCATCTTTTCATGCGCCCAATAGGTGTAAAACTAAGTCGTTTGCCTGTACCGGGAAATGATATTCCTGTGCCTTACATTCTCATCATCAAATGCCGTCAGGATGTAGAAAATCATATTAGGGTGCTATTGCTACAGTTTACCAATAACGACAACAGTCTTTTACTAAGATCCTTAAAAAGTACCGATGATGGCAACCCCGCTTTAGCCATGATTACAGCAGAAATATTTGCTCATCGCAATGAAGATGCCCTGATGGAAAAAATTGCAGGCCGTTTAACCATAGAGCAGCAAGTTACCGAAGTGAGCTGGAATAAGGCTGGCCACGAAAATGATTTATAAATAAAAATAATAACCCTACATCCCTAATGACATGAAAGTGGTAAGAAACATTAAAAAGATGATTCCTGAGACCCAAAAGAAATGGCTTAACAGCACACAGGATGCCGCCAGCATTAATTTACAAAATGCCTCTAGAGGAAATGAGGAATTTTATTTTGCCATGCTGGATAGCAACATCAATGGACTATCGGTAACACAGGCTAAAGAAAAACTAAATCATTTTGGTTTAAACGAGGTCCATCATGAAAAAGCGTCTAATTGGATCAATCAGTTGCTACAGGCTTTTATCAATCCATTTATTGGCATTTTGCTCATCATTGCCATCATTTCTTTTATCCTTGATGTTTGGATGGCTCCTATAGGCACAGAGGATTATAAAACAGTGACCATGGTAGGCATTATGGTAATGGCCAGTGCTTTATTACGTTTTTTTCAAGAATACCGTAGCAATAGCGCCGCCGAAAAGCTAAAAAGTATGGTTAAAACTACCGCAACAGTTTTAAGGAAAGAGCCCGGCAAAAAGGAAATAGATATTAAAAAATTAGTACCTGGCGATATCATTATGCTGTCTGCAGGTGATATGATTCCTGCAGATTGTCGATTAATCCAATCTAAAGACCTATTTGTAAGTCAATCGATGCTTACGGGCGAATCCTTACCTGTTGAAAAACGAAACCTGCCCATTAGAAATGCCGAAGAAAAACCTACATTGGAATTAGATAACATTTGCTTTATGGGTACCAATGTAGTAAGTGGTACCGCTACAGCCATGGTAGTGAACACGGGTAACCAAACCTATTTTGGATCGTTAAGTAAGGAAATTGTAGGCAAACGTGCCGAAACCAGTTTTGATAAAGGTGTAAACAAAGTAAGCTTTCTACTCATCCGCTTTATGATGGTGATGGTACCGCTTATCTTCCTCATTAATGGACTAATGAAAGGCAATTGGTGGGATGCCCTTCTTTTTGCTATCGCTGTAGCTGTTGGCTTAACGCCTGAAATGTTACCTATGATTGTTACCGCTAATCTGGCTAAAGGTGCAGTAAATATGAGCAAGCACAAAGTAATTATTAAACGCCTAAATGCCATCCAAAATATTGGTGCCATGGATGTACTATGTACTGATAAAACAGGTACTCTTACTATGGACAAAATTGTATTAGAAAGACACTTGAATATTTTTGGGGATGATGATGATGAAGTATTGAAATGGGCTTACCTGAACAGCTATCACCAAACAGGTTTAAAAAATCTATTAGATGTGGCTATACTGGAACATGTGGAATTACATGATTACCTTAATGTTAACCAAAGCTTTTTAAAGATAGACGAAATTCCATTTGACTTTCAACGCCGTAGGATGTCGGTAATTTTGAAACAGCGTAATGGTAAACAACTGCTTATATGTAAAGGTGCGGTAGAGGAAATGCTAAATCTATGTAGCCATGCTTTTGATCCTGGTGAAGATAAGGAACTACATATAGAGAGCGATCAAATTATGGTGATGGATCAAGCCATGCGAAAAATGATCATGAACACCTCAAAAAAACTTAATGCCGAAGGTTTAAGGGTATTACTAGTGGCTATCCGCGAATTTGATGACCGTGCCCTTAACTACACCATTGAGGATGAAAGCAATATGATATTAACAGGTTTCATTGGTTTTCTTGATCCAGCCAAGCCATCGGCCAAAACAGCCATTACTGCCCTACAAAAATTGGGCATTAACATTAAGGTACTTACCGGCGATAATGAAATTGTAACGCAAAAAATCTGTAAAGATGTAGGCATTCCATTTACCCAAATTTTAATGGGTGCCCAAGTAGAACAAATGACAGATGAGGAATTACAGCAACAAATTGCCGAAGTATCTATTTTGGCAAAGCTTAGTCCTACACAAAAAGCTAGGGTGGTTAAAATATTACAGGCCAAAGGGCATACAGTAGGTTTTATGGGCGATGGCATTAATGATGCTGTTGCTTTAAGGGATGCCGATGTAGGGATTAGCGTAGATACCGCCGTAGATATTGCCAAAGAGAGTGCCGATATTATTTTATTGGAGAAAGATTTAATGGTATTGCGCAAAGGGGTAATTTATGGTCGCAGAACTTTTGGCAACATCATCAAGTATATTAAAATGACGGCCAGTAGTAATTTTGGCAATATGTTTAGCATGTTGGGTGCTAGTGCCATGCTACCGTTTTTACCTATGTTACCAGTGCAACTGCTCATCCAAAATCTGTTGTATGATGTTTCACAAATCTCTATTCCTTGGGATCATATGGATAAAGATTTTATTGAATCACCAAAAAAATGGGACGCCTCTGGCATTACTAGATTTATGCTCTGTATAGGTCCTATCAGCTCTATTTTTGATTATGCCATGTTTGCCGTAATGTTTTTTGTTTTTAAAGCTAATAGTCCAGCCCATCAAACACTTTTTCAAAGCGGTTGGTTTATCGAAGGCTTACTATCACAAACATTGATTGTACATATGATCAGGACTAAAAAAATTCCTTTTATACAAAGCTGGGCAACAAAACCTGTGGTAGCGCTTACCTCGCTCATTATGCTCATTGGCATACTTATTCCATTTTCGCCTTTTGCAAGTACTTTGAAACTGGAACCACTTCCATTAGCTTATTTCCCTTGGCTAATTGCTATACTGGCGAGCTATTGTTTGTTAACGCAGTACATTAAAACAATTTACATTAGGAAGTTTAAGCAATGGTTGTAGGTTTGGGGTTATGAGTTCTACTTACGATTAGCTATGCGTCATCCCGACCACGCAGTAGCTGCGAAGCAAACCGAGCCTTGGCGAGCTCACCGAAGGTAATTTATTTCGGAATCGTAATGCCATGATAGGTTTTATATTTTTTAAGGTTATCTTCGATGAGCTCTTCGTGGTTCCCGCCTACGCGGAAACTACGTATACAAAAAGCAACAAACCTCTCTCTAACTCTTTCCTTGAAAAGGAGAGAGAACTGCTAGTGCTAAAACACACTACTATTTCTATCCATTTGCACAAACATTCCTAATTGCTTCTCTCTCCCTTAGAGGGAAGAGATGCCGACAGGCAGAGAGAGTTTTACTTCCCCATCTAGCGCAAGCATTAATATAGCGGTGCTTGTGCTCTAATTACGGTAGTTCAACGCGACACGCGTGCGCCAAGATGGGGATACAGTGCACTTAAGAGCATATTTTTTCATATTGAAAAAGAACCTTCAAGAATATACTATGTAACTTATATAGATGCTGGATTTGGAACTCCAAATCCTGAGTATGCTAGGATAGCCTTAAGGGCAGTATACAAAGAAGATTATGATAGATGGTACATTAAGGATGATCTAGACAAAGAAGAACAAGAAGATATTAAGATTTTTTTTGAAAAAGAGATCATCACAAGGTTGGAACAAACAACGAGCACTAAATCATATATTCAAAAATAACTATCCCCTCTCCTAGTGGAAACATAATCTTAATTTGAATAGTCAGGCACGCGTGCGCCAAGGTAGGGAAATGATACATGGTAAAAGGGAAGTGTAAAATGTGCTTACACAACAAAACCCACCAAACTATACAAAAGCATAGCTATAGGTGGGTTTAAGGGTGCGGATAATAAAGATTTAAATTTATTGAGGTTTTGTTTTTCTCTTTCTATGCCTAAACTCGGTAGCTACTTTGACACGTATCACCGACTGAATTTCGTTGTACAGCACAGCACTCTGCTCGGCTTTGCTCAACATGCTGTTGGCACGTTCGTAAGCCTGTTGCAATTCGTGAAGTACCTCACGCCAACTTGAACTTCCTTCTTTTCCTTCGCTTAGCGCTACTAAACCGTCTACCAGTCTTTTATGTATCGCTCTGTCTATTCCTATTGCCAAATCACTTCCTTTATTAAATTTCAAAGCGCCTATTAAAAACCAGGCGCTTTGAAAGATTTTATTTCAAAAAGATCTTTCTTACTGCTTTATTTCCAGCATCAAGAATGTATATATTTCCGTCTTTATCTACGACAATATCTGCTGTCTGACCAATTTTGGCCGTGCTTAAGGTCCCATCGGTAAAACCCTGACCAACTTTTAGCACCGTAGAAACCGTTCTGGTTGGGATATCTACTTCCCTAATTGCAAAGTTAAAGGTATCGCCTACGTAAATTTTGTTGCCATATATGGCTATTCCACCACCAATACCATTAAAAAAGGCGTTACTACCTATACCATCGGCATACCCACCTTCAGAATATCCCACCCATGAATCTATCTTAGCTCCTGTTGGGGTAATTCTAACAATACCGTTGTTGCTATTAAGGTTTTGATCTGGAAAGTACAGGTTACCATCCTTATCAACAGCGGGTTTACTTGCTACCCAGCTTGGTCCGCCAATTTTACTATATGAACCAACCACATTCACTTTGTTCATCCCTTGGGCAAAACCATTGATGTTTACATAAAGGTTTCCAGCCTCATCAATAGCCATTTTACCTGGAGCAAAGCCAGAAACATAAACCGTATTTTGCCCAGATGGGGTAATTTTACGGATATGGTTAGCACCTTGATCGCTCACATAGATATTGTTCTGTTTATCGATTACAATACCAAAAGGGTTAACAAAGGTGATATTGCTACCATTAGATTGTAAGATACTTACCGTACCATCGGGAGCAATTTTTTTCACCACCTTATTTTGTGGATCTGTTACGTATACATTGTTATTTTGATCCACTGCAATTCCAGTCATCAAAGCACCAAAAGTGCTACTGCTTGGCCCACCAGCAAGGGTAATTACACCCGCTCTCCTGAACGGTGAAGGCGCTAATGCTTCTTCTCCACCTACCACTACCTTTAAATCACCTGTGCTAAGCCCTACTGGGGCATCAAGTACTAAAGTATTTTCGGTAGCTGTTTTAACCGTAGCCAACAAACCATTAAAATAAACTCGGTTATTGGCTGCTGTTGTGCTAAAACCAGAACCTTTAATGGTCACCGTTGTTCCTGCCAAACCATTATCTGGACTTACCGATTGGATACCTAAATTTTGGTCTTTAAACAATGGACCATTGGTAGGCTGATCGTTTACCACTACCTTTACCGTTCCTGAACCTGTTCCTCCAGGAATCACCAGCTTGATTTGAGTGGCAGATGCAGCAGTGATAGGCACTAACACATCGTTGATATATACTTTGTTCTCGTCTAAAAGAGTACTAAACAAAGCTCCTGTAATGATCATTTCAGCTCCTCTTGGTCCGCTTAATGGGGTAACCACCTCAATAGCAGGCGGAGCCACTACAGTAAAGGTTGGCCCAGTCGTTTTTTGACCATTAATGTTTACAGATAAAGGTCCTGTACTTACCCCATCAGGAGCAGTTACGGTTAATTCGCTGCTGCTCGCGGCTATTACTGTTGCTAGTTTACCATTAAAATCAACCACGTTACCTACTGCTAAGGTTTCAAATCCTTCACCTTTAATCACTACTTTGGTATTTTTTCCGCCACTTAATGGTTTAATGCTATGAATGGCCTGATAGGTAAAGTTTTGCCCTGTTGATTCCATACCGTTCACTTTCACCACAATAGGTCCAAAACCAGCATCAGCAGGCACTTCAGCCACAATCATGGTGTCGGAAACACTTACCACCAAGGCAGGTTTGCCATTTACCATTACGGTAGCCGGTCCTTTAAGACTGCTAAATCCAGTTCCTGTGATTTTGATTTGTGAACCCGCCGGACCATTGGCTGGAGAGACTTGGGCAACGCTCAATGCCTGATAGGTGTACTGTCCAACCTCATAGGTTTTATCACCATGTTTTACACTTAAGTTGCCACTACTGGCGCCATCGGGCATACGTACCACCAATGCTTTAGCGGTGGCACTAATCACTTCGGCATTTTTACCTGAAATGGTAGCACTATATTCGCCTATTGAAGTTCCAAAACCTTCGCCTTCTATGGTAACCAAGGTGCCTGCATTGCCACTATTAGGGTAATAGCTGGTAATTTTAAAGGGTACTGGAGGGATTTCGTTTTTGTCTTTTTTACAAGCGGCCAAGCTCATGACCAATAGCAGCATGATCCCAATGCTTGCTTGTATATTTACTTTAATCCTTTTCATGTTCATGATAGGTTGGGTTAAAAGGTATATCTTAATCCGAATTGCATTTGCGCTCTCGACGCAAAATAATCTGTACTATATGGCTTGCCAGGATTATTGAATGTAAATACCGGGTAGTTGCCTGCATTTTGCTGTGGTGGGAAAAGCACTGGTGTTAGCCCCACACTGCTGGTTGAGTTAAAGGTATTGGGCGAAAAATACTGGATTCCCCAATCCTTGTTGATGAAGTTAGTTAAGTTGGTTACATCAACCGTGAGGCTAACTGATTGTGCTTTATTTTTGCTTACAAACAATTCGTGGGCAATATGTAAATCGGCTTGAATGTTCCAAGGGGTGCGACCTTGGTTACGTTCTGTAAATTGGCCTCTTCTACTACTCAAATATTTGTTCCCATCAATAAACTGGTTAAAGGCAGCTGCCTGTTGAGCGGCAGTTTGTCCTGCAACATCCTTAAAGTAGCGAACAGCCTCATCTCTGGTTGGAATATAGGCCAGTGAAACCTGTTGTGGCAAACCTTGGATGCTGTTGTTCACTATGCCATAACTGAATGGGCTTCCCGACTGTGCACTGAAAAACAGATTAATGCTGGTTTTGCCTGCATTTTTCCATTCGTGGCTATAACCTAAGGTAGTTACAATCCTATGCCTTACATCAAAGTTGCTATAAGCCAAACCCGGGTTGTTAGGCACCAGTGCTTGGTTTAACTGCCAGTTACTTTCCATAGAGTTACGTACACCGTTGCTCAAATCCCTCGACTGGCCGTAGGTATAAGAAGTACTTAGGTTTAATTTTTTGAAGAAGTTTTTGGCAATAGTTCCTGTAATGCTGTAACGATAGCCCTGGCTGGTGTTGCTCAATAGGTAAATGTTCGAGAAACGATTATCTACCGAACCACTATAAACAGGTTGCTGTTTGTTTTTGTCGTAACCGTAGTACAATGGATTATCTTGCGTATTTAACTGTTGGAAAAGTACATCTTTAATGTTTTTGGTATACATCCCTTCCAAGGTAAAACGCCATTCGTTAGCAGCTTCATAGTCAATACCCAAGCTGGTACGCAATACCTGTGGCATTACAAAACCGTTGTCAACAAGGTCAACTTGCGTACGCCCGCTATTTGGGTTATTGATTACTGCGCCATTTTGTTCAATGAAATTTCCAATACCGTTTTGGCTTGGTCTGATGGCATCACTACCTGGTGCAAAAGGTTTTTGATCGGCACGTTGATCAAAAGCGCCATAGGTATCACCCGTATTGTAATAGGCATAGGCTAACCATGCAAATGGAATACGGCCTGTAAATAAACCAACTCCACCTCTAAAGATCAGTTTCTGGTCACCAAAAGCATCATACCTGAACCCTAAACGTGGTGATAGTTGTATTTTGTTAAGGAAACTATTGTTGATTCGGCTCAATGGTGTATAGCTGTAGGTTGACCCGAAGTTTACATCTGCGTTTACGCTGCTAATTTTATCACTTAGTGTTGGCATGTTAGGTAAATGGGCAATATCTGCTCTTAAACCTGGGGTAATCCTTAATTTATCACTCACCCTAATTTCGTCCTGTACATATAAGCTGTACATGTTCACATTAAAATCTGCAGCGGGATTGTTCAAAATATAATCACGGGTGTTGTTGGTATAGTTATAACTTCCTCTTACGCGATAAGGATTATTGGCAATAAAGTCTTCGATGTTAAGATAATCTACACGACCATTCCAGGCATTTACAAAACCATAACCAATGTTGTACAATTCATTATGGGTTCCTATTAAAAACTTGTGTCGTCCTTTAACCCAGTTTAAATTGGCAGTAAATTCCCAGGTCTTTTGTTTCATGTTAAAGATGCTGGCTTCCCTATCCGTTCCCAAATAAATGGTGCTTCCGGGAGTACGCCCCATAATTTGCACCTGTGGCAAGCTTGGATCACTTAAAGGATTACGGCTATCGCTCACTTGCGTGTAGCCTACTACAATATTTCCAGAAAGTTCATTGTTGAAACGGCTTTTTAGCTCGGCAACAGTACTACTTTGATTGTTCTTCTGTTCAAAGGCCATACTGCTAAAACGGAAATCCTGCTGATCTCGGTCCATGTGCGTGGCCTTGCTGAAGATGGTATTGTTACGTACCGCTAGTTGGTGTTTATCATTGATGTTCCAATCTACCCTGTTAAAGAATTTTTGCGACTTGCTCCAGTTGGTGTATACACCTGCCGTACCTACATCAAAAATACTTCCGTAACGATTTTTGGCAACATTGGCAATGCTTTGTGCATCGGCAGTGCTTAGGATATGGCTGGTTTCGGCAGTACCTACCATGAGTTGGGTTGGATCTTGTCGACGGGTAATTTCCTCATTACTGAAGAAAAATAGTTTGTTCTTGATGATGGGAAATCCGATACGGAAACCCGCCTGATAATCGTAGAAATCACTATTCATCTTACCCAAACTTCCTACCCTATCTTTTCCTGTAATGGAGGCATTGCGACCAAAACCATAAACGGAACCACTTACCTTATTGGTACCACTACGGGTTACAGCATTTACCGAACCTCCCGTAAAGTTTCCAATCTTTACATCAAAGGGTGCCAGGTATACCTGCATGTCTTCAATGGCATCCAAGGATAGCGGGTTGGTTCTGGTACTACTTCCTGCCATACCCGAAGTACCTGTTTGTCCACCTAAGGATGGGCTAAAGCCAATGGCATCGTTGTTAATGGCACCATCAATAGTGACGTTATTGTAGCGGAAGTTGGTACCACCAAAGCTGTTGTCTCGGCTGCCCTGTGGCGTTAAACGGGTAATATCGGTAATGCTACGATTCAGAGTGGGCATGTTTTTTACCTGATCAGCACTGATGTTTTTACCCGCACCATAGGTATTGGCTCTTTGCCCCGAAACAGCCTTGCCTGCAATGGTTACAGTACTCAGTTGCTGTGCATTGTCTTGCAAAGTGAAATTGAGCTGTTGCGCACCACCTAATCTAATGGTAACGTCGTCACGCACTTCGTTTTTCATACCTGTTAGGGAAACGGTAATGTGATAAGGGCCACCTATCCTTAAATTGTTCAGGAAATAACGTCCATCAGCATCGGCCGCTACGGCGTATTTAGTACCTGATGGAGTATGTATGGCCACAATGGTAGAACCTGGTAAAGGTTGCTGCTGCGCATCTTTTACCTGTCCTGTAATGGCGCCGCTGGTTTCCTGCGCATTACTGCTCAAATGGCTACCCAGCACCAAGCTAAATAAAGCAATTAGTAGGCGTAAACAGCCATGATAATGCTTTATATGTATCATTTTTCTCATTTGTTTTAATTTTATAGGCAAAAAGGCAGTGCTACCAAACCTATTGGGTTCGTCAAATCTTTTCCACCTTTTTAATCATGATTATCTTCCTATTGTGTTAATCGTAAACCAGTATCGATAATGTGCAATACACCGTTCCCTGTAAGGATATCCCTTTTGGAAAGGTTCACATCGGCAGTATTTCCAATACCTCGTAGGGTGATGCTGGTAAAACCACCTGTTGAATTGGGTTCGGTAATAAGTTTAACATTGATACTGTTACCATCTATCATGCTTTGTTTAGCAGTATTTGTGGGGCCAGTACTTAAAATATAATCGTACACAAATCGCCTATCCCCTACAATATGGTAATCTACCAATCGCTTTAGCTCGGCCACATCAGTTTGATTAATCTGTTGAATGCTTTGATAACCTAGCGCCTGCATGGCACTATTGGTTGGTGCAAAAATGGTATAGGGACCTTTACCGTTCAGTTTCTCTAAAACCCCAGAGGCTTTTAAAGCTTGGGCAAAAAGGGTCAAACTACTTTCGGCCGCAATGGCATCACCAATCAAATCGTGCAGATAAGGAGTTAATACCCGATCAATTACCTGTACCAATCCGTTTGATGCGGTAATGTTTTTTGAAAGGATTTTTGAACCATTGATGGTCAGCACCGTATCGGTACCTTTTACCCAATGTGTGGCATAAAGCTTTCCACCACGTGAGCGCAGCTCCTGGTTAAATAGAAAGGGTAATTTATTGAGTTCATATTTACCATCCAGAGTGTGATAATTGGCAATACGCGAAATAGTAGTGGCATTGGCCGCTAACACCCCCACTGCTCCGTTGTAGCCTGCTTTGGTAAATGCCGCATCCGAAGGAGCCAGTAAGGTATATGGTCCAGTTCCCTGTTGCAGTTCTTGATCAAGGGTGCTCCGTCTTAAAGCCGCGCTGAAAGCAGAAAGGTTAAAATTATCTGCTACCACCATATTGACCTTGTTTTGATCGAATCCGTTAGCGTCCTTATCCTTACTACAAGCAATAGCCAAGGATGCCATCAGGAACAAGGCCATCAATTTTATATTATGCTTAGAATGAAATATCATATTAATGAATTTTAAAGCCCTTGGGAATAAGTAAATGATCAACCGCGTGGATTGGCCCGTTGAGGGTATTGATATCTGTTTGAACCACATTGGCTGCAGGAAAGGTGCTATCTTTTATTTTTAATTGTACGGCAGCTCCATTTACTGAAAAACCAAAGGGCATTTTATAGGCATAAGCCATTTGTGCCATACCGCCAACGTTTACATAGTAGTCACTCAGAAATTCTGGACGTAAATCATTGCTGTAAAACATGGTACTATTTGCCGCTGCCAAGCCATAGCTAGGATCTCGTGGACCAAACATTCTTCCCCAGTTATAGTGATAGTTAAATAGCGTATCGGTAGGAAAGTTACCGGCTGGAGAAAAGGTCATGTCATCAAAACGAACATCATTATGCTCGTTAAACCTCATCACATCTGCCACCGACTGGAAACCTGCATTCTTAAAAGCCTCGTCAGTTGGAGCGAAGAAAGCACCCATCGTAATATTTGGTCCAATGAAACCTTGGTAAATAGGTCGGTTGATACCTCCCCAAACATCGCCAAAAAAATCACGTTGTTTATACATATCCTTAATTTCATCGGGACTAGGCCTGTAGCCAAACCACATTTCCATCTCGGTCCCCATTTTATCTAGGTATAGTTCATCGCAAGCCTTTAAAACGCCCACAAATATGCTGAACCTGGCATCGGCTTCTAAGGTTTGTTTCACAGTTTTGGTAGGTCTTTCTATCGCTTTGCTGATGAAATAAACCGCTCCATTGGTTGCGGGTTGGTAATTAAGTTTCCCTACAGATTTTCCGTAGATCAATAGTTCATCGCCTTTGGTTGCCAAATACAATCTATGGAAGTATAAATCGTAAGTTTGTCCGTTGCTTAGGTTGCTCTCATAAAAAGGCACATAAAGGTCCTTTTGCTCCAATAGGGTTTTTAAGGGAATGCTATAAGCACCCAATTGTTTTTTACGAAGTACTTTATTACTGGTGTAAAACATCAATAAACTGTCTACATCGTTTACTGCCATTTGTGTAATACTGGCGTTGGTAATGCCCGCAGCGGTTAGTGCAGCATCATCTGGTACAAAAACCGTGAACTGCGTGTTTTTACCCATTGCCTCCAATCTTGCCTTCATGGTGCTTTTTTGCCAGGCCGCATAAAATATTTTAGCTGGAGATGCCGACAATAATTGTTCGATACTTTGTGTAGCATCATTTTGATAGGGAACCTGGGCACCCTCTGGGTCAGGCATAAATTCGGTTTTTCGGCATGCGACAAACATCATTACCGATAACAATAAGAATGAAATGATGCTCGTATTTTTTATATTCCTCATGTTATTTATTGTTTAATAGATTGTTGTGGCGTTAATAGGCCACTTTCTAAGTGATGAATAACTCCATTACTGCATAAATTGTCCATTTTGGACTGTACATAATATTCTGCAGACTTAATGGGTGAAGCAAACAGTTCGTTACTAGGCTTAATCACCAAACGATAGTATAGATTTTGAGGATAAGCTACCAGTACACTAAACTGCATGTAGTGTTTGTTATCCTTTAAGTAATAGCTGTAATCTCCCCTGCCGCTAATGATGCGCAGTGCTTCAGAATCTGAAATAAAGAAATGCCTATTGTACATCAAGTAAGCTCCAAAAAGAAGATCGCCATTATAGTTATCCTTATTTAAGGCGGCTAAAGAAGCCGATGTGATACCAATACTTGCCAATGCCGCATTACTGGGGGCAAAAATGGTACAAGGCCCTGGTTGTGCCAATTGATCCCATAGGCCAAACTTTTTCAGTCCTTCAATAAATACACTATACTCGGCTCTTTTTTGTAACCATTGTTGTGTAGTAACCTTAAAATTAGGCTTCATCATTTTTTCGATCACATGTAACACGCCGTTAGATAGCACTACGTCTTTTCTGGTGGTGTAGGCACCGCTAAAGAAAAGCTTGTTTTCTTTATATTGTCCTGTGCCCAAAGTGGTATAAAGTTCAGATCCTTCTAAAGTGGGATAACGTACATCTACTCCATCCGTTGGAATATCGGCCAGCATTAATTTACGTGGCATGATATGGTAAGAAATGACTTTCTTTAAGCTATCCACGTTCATCTTGTCAAAATCGGAAGGACGAAATACGCCAAGTTCATTAAAGGCCAAATCATTAGGTACCAACACCGTAAAAGGTCCCGCACCGTTCAATTGTTCGGCCAAACCTGTTTTTTTAAGGGCTGCGCTGAACAAGGTCATTTCGTAATTATTTTTGATAAAATCTGTAGCCGGGCGAATGTTTTCATTAGGCACCGTTACGGTTAAATCATCGTGTTTACAGGCTGCCATAATACATACCAGCGTAGTAAACACCCATATTTTTAAATGTTTCATTTCTCCGTGTTTTAATAAATTGGTGGTGCGTATTTACGTTGAATGGTAGTGAGGTAAATTCTACCGTTAACTACTTCTAGTGTATTTACAGTAGCAAAAGTCCTGGGGTTATCTTTTCCCGAATGTACATTGACCAACAGGTTAGGTAGCACCGTGCCATTTTCATTACTCTGTAAGCTTACCTTGCCATTTAGCAGACAGTTAACCACCGCCCAGTTACTCCCAGTGTTTATCTGGCTGTCGTGTATCGGATTGTTGGTAATATCCATCCCCGGCAACAGAAACTCGAACCTTTGCCAAATATCCGTTACTACACCATTAGCTTTGCTGCTGCTCCAAAGTGGGAAGCTTACATAGGGACTAACTGATGCTTCAGTATTGTTTCGTTTTATATTGGTAAGGTATTTTCCTTTATACCCTGGCACCGTTAAGCCACGATGGTTAAGATTACTTTGGCTTTCGTAAAGAGATACGTAAACATTCATATCATCTTTGATACCACCTTTAAAACTTTTTAAAGCAAAATCATCGTCTTTAAACTGATCATCAGCTTGCCAAAAGCCTTTGGCGCTCATGTTATAAAAGTTTACATAAACCAGCGAATCTGATAATGGAAGTTTGTAGAAGTTTTCATGTCTGAGTAAAACCCCACTCGTTTTTTTCTCAAAATCTTTTTGTAAAAGGTGAAGGGTATAAACTTCCTTACTGGTTAAATTAATGGTAGTATCAACCAGAATATCCTTTTTGAGATGTGACTCCAACTGGAAAAAAGGAATGGTGTTTTTAGGACGGTAGGCAAATACTACCCTCAATTTGCCCGAAGGCACCTGTGCCCAACTGCTCAGGTCAAAACCATTTAATATTGGTCCCACCAATACATTTTCTTTTCCTGGATATTCGGGGTTATTTACCGAAGTACTATTTCCAATATGTGAAGGGTAAGGTGGTGCATAGGCATCTCTTTTATCTAAAAAATCGCCGACAATTTCTGCTCCAGTTAAATTACCATTTGCATCGGTAGTTGGGTTAATCAACATACAAAAAAATGGCACCTTATCATCTTTAGTACCTAAAGTTTGTACATAGTTGAGGTTATTGAACACACGCAGATAGGCAGGTTGATCTATTTTGGTATAATCAACCTTTCTGCATCCCGTTACTATTACCATGGCCAATAGGCCCAAATAAATACTTAAAATCTGTTTCTTCATTACTTAGTATGTTTAATAATGATCATTTTGGCCTTGTTTGTTGGTGTAGCATTTGTGCTAGTACCTATCAATGCCACGGTATATACTCCAGGCTCATCTACAGGCAAACCTTTGCTTGGCCTTTGATATAAGGTTTTGTTGGCAATAAAAGCATCGTGTGGAAGTGTTTCGATATCGTTTGCCCAAGTTCCCGGTACTACATTTGGTTTAGATCTGTAAGCTAAAATGTTATAAGCTTCTCCAGTAGCAAAGCCATCAATATAAGGCTGTTCGAAAACAGGTATTCCAGGTTGGATATTTACCACTGCATTGGAACCATATTGTCCATTATCAAATGTGAAGGTGATGTAAGGGTTACCTATCGAGAAATTTAGGAAGCGCTTAGAAAAGAAGAATTTTTTCGCCAATCGAGCATAAGTAGCATCGTCTGTAGGGCCTATAAAAGAAGTTCCACTTAAATCATTAGCTACCAATAACAACTTTGCCTTACCAGTTTGATCTGGATGTAGCCAAGCTGTATAGTTTTGAGAAGGGCGAAGTTCTTGCGTTGCAGAAGCCAATACATTTCCCGAAGCATCTAAAGCTTCAACCGTATAGTTGCCTTTGATCAAATTGGCATAATCGCTTCCCTTGCCATAAGCAACATTGTTGGCTAGCAATTTTCCGTTTATCCTTAAGCCCATCACTTGCCCAGCCATGGCATTAGCTGCCTGCAACCTCAAATAAGTTTGGTTAGCGGGTGCACTCACATCCGTAATTACCCTAAAAGCATTTTGGTAAAGGAAAGAGTTGTTCCCAATATCATCTACCAAATAATCAAAGCGTTGTGGCGCTACCAATATGGTGTACACACCACCTGGCTGATAGGTTTGCAAAGGCGCATATACCTGATGACTTACCTTATAATAATCCTTTGGAATACTAGAGGTAGCTGGATCGATAAGACCTAACATATAATCTTCGCTACTGCCTGGTGAAGGCAATTGTCTGCCATCTTGCAATAATACCCTGAACTGGTAAGTGCCATACGGTAGTTCCACATATTCAGAAGCTTTGGTTGCCGCAGTAATGTTATTGGTAGCGTTGTTCACCAAAGTTCCATCGGCAAAGGCTAAAGAAACTGCCCCACGTAAATCTTCCTGCGGTCCACTTAAACCATAAGCGGGGTTATTGATATTTGCAGAAAGGTTAACAATCCTGATTTTGAAATGATCAGGCTTAGATGGCGAGGCTACTCCTCTGGGAATTGCTACTACTTCTGGCTGTCCGCTGGTATAGCGGGTAGGCATCAACACATAGTCTGTTGGCGTATTGTAATCGTTTTTAGCAACCATGCTGATGTCAAAATTCCCATTGGTTTCGTTGATGTTTCTAACCCCAAACTTTAATGCAGCTGTTTCTTGTTGGTTAAACAAATTTTGTGGTACCGACCAAGTTTGCCCCAATCTTCCATCTGTTGGAAAATAAGAAGTACCTGGATATTTATGGCTATCTGGGCCAGTTAAAGGGCGAACAATAAAACTTGTTAAACTATCGCCATTGGCTACTACTTGGTTAAATCCCGCAAGGTTAATGATACGAACATTGGAACTCACACGGTTTTCTGTCAATACCCGATTGTCTACCTTGGTATCTATCTTGTCTTTTTTACAAGCTTGTGCTAATAGCATGATGCAAAAGCACAGACTTAAAATTTTATAACTTAATGTTCTCATTATTTAAACAGGTTATAGGTAAAGCCTACCATGATTTCGGCACCTCGTTTGAAACTACGGTTGATATACTCATTACCATACCACTTTCCTCCAGTTTCCGGATTGGCGTAAACTGTTTTGATTGCAGGGTTAAGAATGTTTTTGGCGTATCCCTTGAACAAGATCTTTTTGTTAATGCGTTGGCTGAAAACAAAATCTAACACAGGCACTGGTTGGCTGTACAAATCGGGCTCGCCCGTAAGATTGATCTGTACCAAACGCTCGCCCACCATGTTAAAGGTTGCAGTAAGGTCGGTTCCAGATTTCTCGTTATTATAGTTTAACCAAGCATTTACCGAATAAGGTGCCTGTTCAAAAAGAGGGCTGTTTTTAGGGGTATATCGGTCTAAAGAACGGCTAGCCTCGTATCTGGCTGGCGTTTTTTTGATATCGCTTTGCGCCAACAATAAGTTGGATCCAATGTAGAAGTTCTTTAAAGGATCGAACATTGTTCCAAGGTTTTTCACCACCTCTAGTTCTATTCCCCATACCCTACCAATATTTGGGTCATTTTGGAACTGAATGGTTGGAAACTCCGGATAGGTAGCGGCTAGGCCCTGCGTTTTTAAACTAAATACCTTTACCAATTGATTTTCGATGCGTTTTCCGAAAGCAGAAATGGCCAACACCTCACCTTTTGCAGGGAACCACTCCCATCTGAAATCGAGGTTTTGGGTTTGCTGGTTCACTAGATTTGGATTTCCAACCACCAAGCCCATTTGAAAGGCATCAAACTCAAAAACGTTGGTAATTTCCCTTAGCTCTGGTCTGGCCAAAGTAGAGTTATAGGCCGCACGGAAATTCATATTATCCTTTAAGGTATACGTGGCATTTACCGAGTAAAATGGTTTGTAATCCGTTTTATATACCGAGTTAGGGTTAATAGGATTTAAAGGTACTCCGCTGTTACCCGCTGTTAAAGCAGGATCCAAGAAAACACCTGCAGTATCAACGCTAGAACCGATATTAGTCATCTCGAAACGTACACCTCCTGTTAAACGTAGCTTTTCGGTCAGTTTTAAATCCAACATTCCGTAAAAAGCATTGGTTTCGTAATACCCTTTATAGTTGTTAGGTGATTTTTGACTGTTGTACAGAAAGCCACCAACAGGCATCATTCCCTCGCCTTGCCCAGCACCTGGCACTTTCACGCCTATAATTTCATTACTCACCAAACGGTCTAAGTTCCCTTGTGCATCATATAATGGTACTGCTTTGTTTCTGGTAAAGTTAGATCCTGGCAAAAAAAGCTGGTTCTCTGTAAAAGTTCTTTCTCTGAAAAGATAGTTAGCCCCTGTTTTTAATTGTTGAACCTGCCCAAAAAGCTTAAACGGAATGCTTAAATCTGCTTTGTAGTTGTAATTGTCTTCTTCAAGGTTACGCCATCTTCGGCCGTTAGGTTCAGCTTGGATAATACCATAGCTACCAAAGCCATTTACATAACCCGAAGTTAGGGCGTATAAATGCTCACTATAAGTAGGTAAAGTACCCGTATTACCAGCACCTACCACCGGTCGGTTATACCAGCCTCCACCTCTAGGCGTATAGTCTGCTAAACTAGCAAAGCGAAAATCGGGATCGTTTTGCTTCGAATTGGAAGTGGCTACGTTATAGCTTAAACGTGGCGACAACTCGCTTTGCAATAACTTGTGCTCTCCTTGTAAATTAAAAGTATTAAGGTTACGGAAAGTTTGTTTAAGTGAATAAGTAGTACTTGCTACCTCTCCTGGCAATCCAGTATATTCGTACCTACCGTTTAAATGGGTAGCAATGCTTTCGCCTCCCCAGCTTCCCAGGTATTGCATACTAATTTCATGGCGTGGATTTAAACGATAAGTAAGCCCCGCCAAAGTACCATAGTTAAGGGTTTCTGTCCCTGTATTTTCCTTATAGGTTTGGTATTTACCCATATAAAGACTATTTGGGGTAATGTAATTAGGAATATTACGGAAACTGTACACATCGGGATTTCCAGTAACTACGCCTTGGTAGATGCTGTATTGTGTTAAATCGCCACCATTGATATCGGTAATTCGTCTATAATAATTACCCCCCAGAATTAATCCCAAAGTGTGCTTTTTAAACACCTTGTAGCTGTTGCCATAAGTAGCAGAATACAATTGGTTTAAGGGTGCCTTTTTGTATTGGGTAGTCATTACAGGATCAAAGCTTTGCATAATGCGATTGACACGGTTGACTTCTTGATAGGCACTTGGGCTATAATTGCTATTGGCCACCATATTTTGAATGGAGCTTAAACCACCAGGATATTGCTTTGCCAGGTTTTTGAAATCTTGTGATAGATTCTTATCGTTGATTTTTGTGCCTAGGACACCCATATCACTGTTCCAAAAACTATTGTATTGGCCGCTCATCCCTACGTTAGAGTTTAGGCCTGTTTGTGCAATGATCTCAAAGGTTTCCTTTTCAGGTACCGATTTGGTTTTCAATTCCACAATGCCTGCAGCAGCATCAGCAGGTTTATCTGGGGCTACTGTTTTATAAATGGTGATGTTATCTAAAAGAGAAGCTGGTACCAAATCCAAAGGAATAGCACTTCTATCTGGATCAGAAGAAGCCAACCGCACACCATTCAACTGTCCAATTACACTCCTATCGCCCAAACCACGGATGGCTACATATTTATCATCAGTAACGGTTACCCCCGAAACACGTTGTAACGCTTGTGTAGTGGTGATACTGGCTGTACGCTCAATCATTTGTGCAGAAATAGCATCCTGTACAATGGCAGCATTTTTACGTTCATCCAATACCGATACATCGGTGCTGGCTCTTCTGCGTGCTTGTACCACTACCTCACCTAAGGTTGTAGAAGATGCACTTAATGAAATGGTGAGGTTTTTGGTATTGGCATCTACCTTTATCTCTCTGGTTTCGTAACCGATATAGGAAACCATCAAAGTGGCACCACCTTCTGGTATAGTCAACTTGAACTTCCCATCGGCATCTGTAGAAACTGCATTATTGGTACCCTTGATTTTAATCCCCACACCTATTAGGGTTTCTTTGGTTTTGGCATCTATCACCGTACCTGTAATTATAACGGGCACAGGTTTTTTGGTAATAACTACATAACCTTCTACTACCTTATATTGTAAATTGGTATGCAACAAAACCAGGTTCAAGGCATCAGCTACGGTTATTTCGGCATCTACATTGATTTTTTTGGAGATGTTATCTAGCAAGGCAACTTGTGTATTGATTTGCACTTTGCTTTGTTTTTCGATAGTAGCCAAGCTGCTGCCCAAAGTTGCATTGTCCAACTTCAGTTTAATCTTTTGGTTCAGATTTTGACCTAGTGCACTGTTAGCCAAAAGCACACCTACGCAGGCAAGTTTAATGGCTATCAGAAGAAACGAGCACTTCATATAGAAATAAATTTTATCTGCGGGCAGATGGTCTTTAAGCACCCGACTATATTTCTTTCGCATATGGAGGGCCATTATCGTTAACTGCCTCGCATATCGAGAAGAAATATGCAGGTGTAATAATTTTTGCATATTTTTGATCGTTATGGTTTTTCGCCTTTGGCGGATATCTATTAACTTAATCTTGAGGTTGTGTGTCGTCGAAAAGCAAGCAACCTAAAGCATTGGCGTCCTCCTCCAAAGGGAGGACGTTTTATTTTAGTAGTCGAGATATTTACATAGCTTTCCCTTCCTTAATTTTTAATGATGATGTGTTTGCCATTTATTTGATATCGGAAACCACCTGCCATGCTTAGGATATCCATTATTTTAGCAATGGAGATGTTGGTGGTGAGGTTAACCTTAATAAGCCTGTTGGCCAAACTCGGATTTGCAACATTGATTTCTACGTTATACCATCTCTCCAAAATTTGGGCGATATCCGTTAGTTTGGTTTCGTCGAAATGTAGCTTACCATCTTTCCAACCCTTTACATCCGTTACCGCTACATTGGCCAATATCTTCTTGCTGGTACTTTCATTCCAAGTCACCATTTCGCCTGGCAACAACATGGCAATAGGTTGTATTTGATGGTTAATGTGCCTATCTACCCTTACTTTTCCAGTGCTTACCAGTACTTTAATAGGTTTACCCACAAAGGCATCAACTTTAAAGGAAGTTCCTAATACTTTGGTGCTAATATTCCCTGTACGAATGATGAAGGGCTTCAATGGATTTTTGGTTACTTCAAAAAAGGCTTCCCCTTCCAACACTACTTCCCTAATGTTACCCGTAAACTTTTTAGCAAAGCGGATTTTACTCATTGCTCCTAAGTAAACCGAGGAACTATCGGGCAAAATGATATGTGTACGTTGTCCTTTAGGATTCTGCATTTCGCTAAAGGCAATAGCTTGCTCCACAACAGCTCCTTTTTTAGAGCTCACCTGCCAAAAGGCAACGCCTAAAATCACTACTGCCCAAACTGCAGCGTAACGCCAAAACTGGTTACGCTGATAAAAAGGTTTAATGGTGGGGCTAGGAACCGAAGCATCATCGAAAATGCGTTGCTCTAACATTTGTTTCCAACGTTGCTGTTGTTGAGAGGTAGCATTATTTTGCTGGGGATCTATTTGGTGTACCCATTCTTCGTCCCATATTTGGTCGAAAAGCTTTTGTGCATCATCCTTCTTTAATATCGCCCTTACTTGCTTAAGCTCTTCTGGACTGCATTGTCCATCTAAGTACTTTTTAATAAGGGTTTTTTGATTGTCTAAACTCATTTGTTATATCCTTCATTAGTAAAGACACCAGTTTTGAAAGGATAGGGTGAGTGAAAAATGAAAAAAAGTTCAACCATTTAAAGTAGCACGATAAACTGCTATTTGCTTTAAGATTGCTTTCCCGAAAAGTCGGGACAAGCTGTACCTCGCAATGACGAGATGGTGAATTAAGATTGACCAAGCGAATCTCTGTGGCTAAAAACCCTATTTCAGGAAATAGCAGATCAGGAAAGTCAAAGTAATGTCTACATGTTCCTGCATATTCTCTCTTAAATATTTTAAGGAAACCAACATTTGGCTTTTAATGGTATTAATCGATAGCCCCATCCTTTCGGCAATTTGCGGATAGGTCAATTGTTCTTCCCGGCTTAATTGAAAAATCTTTTTACGTTGAGGACTTAACTGCTCCAACTTCAATTGATACAAATGTTCCAGTTCTTTGTAGGCCATTTGTTCGTCTACCGCGTCTTTTGCATGATCAAGTTCTCCTAAACTATCAATGTCTACAGTGGTCAACTGCTTTTTGCGGATGTAGTTGAACATCGTATTCTTCGTTGCTGCAAATAGGTAGCTTTTAACTTCGCCTGTAATTTTTATTTCTGCCCGTCGGCGCCAAATGTTGTGCATTACGTCCATGGCCAGTTCTTCAGCCACTTCTGTTTGCTTAAGGTAATGGAGTGAAAACTTGTACAGGGATTCAAAATAACGGGCAAATAATTCATTGAACGCCCTAAGGTTATCCGCACTGCATTCCTGCATCAATAACGTATCGGAAAGTTTCGTGTAATCTTTGCTCATCTGCCGTAAATGCTACGATGCCAAAATTATCTTCCCAAAACTTACTTTAAATTACCGTTATATTAACTTATGGTAAATTGATAAGTTATATGTAAAAACTTTCCTGAACTATCGGGACAGAGGGTCATACGTCATTGCCAGCTCGACTGGCAATCGTAATACTTTAGTAGGTTTTGTAATTGCTTTAAGATTCCCGCATACGCGGGAATGACGCACAGGTGAAAGGATATATAGACTTACCTAAACGCTTCTCACTCCCTACTAGCGAGAGATGCCGCTAGGCAGAGAGGGTCTACTGCGTAAGTCTAACCATGCAACTCTTACCTATGTAAGCCCCATGTCATTAATCTCAACTCACCATCAAACTGTTTTGATTTTCTTAACTTTGCTAAATGGCAGCAAAAACACAACGTTCAGTATCTAAATTCAACAATGAGCTTAAGTTAAAAGGCTTTAATGTATGGGAACTGGACGAAGATTGTAAAGCGACCAGGGTTTACAGCAGAAAGGACTTTTACAAAATCTGCCTTTCAACGGGAACCAGTACCATTCACTACGCCGATAGAAGTTTTGAAGTAAATGATACGGTATTATTTTTTGGAAATCCGCATGTACCCTACTCCTGGGAAACTCACTCGCCCAATTACACTGGCTATGCCTGTTTGTTTTCGGAAGATTTCCTAAAACTATCCGAGCGTTCCGAAAGTTTGCTCCAATCGCCTTTCTTTAAAATTGGTGGTACCCCTCTCCTCAACATCGGTCAAGCACAACGGGAATTTTTGAATACTATTTTCCAAAAAATGATTGAGGAGCAGCAAACGGACTACCTTTACAAGGATGATCTGATGCGCAACTACATTCACCTCATCATTCACGAAGCACTTAAACTACAGCCTTCCGAAAGTTTCGATCAGCATAAGAATGCGCTCTCAAGAATCACTTCGGTTTTTCTTGAACTGCTGGAACGACAGTTTCCCATTGAAACGCCCGACCGTCCTTTATTGCTCAATACTGCTCAAGCTTACTCGAGCAGTTTGGCCATTCATGTCAATTACCTGAACCGTGCCGTAAAAGAAACCACAGGCAAGTCGACCACTACGCATATCACCGAACGCATTGCCCGCGAAGCAAGGGCCTTGCTGCAACATACAGATTGGAACATCGCCGAAATTGCCTATGCCCTTGGTTTCGAATATCCTACCTATTTCAACAACTTCTTTAAAAAGATGACGGGTACAAACCCTTCTACCTTTAGAGAAAGCATGGTTTGAAATTCTTAAGAATTGGTTTGAAGATTATAAACTACGAAAATTACAATCCACGAACTTTGTAGTATTAAAATCTAGACAGACTTAATTATCCTATTAGAAAAAGATTCGCAACAATCATTTGATGTTCCAAAGGCAACATGAACAATGATTCAATGGCTAATGTTATTAAGTACGGCTAAACTTTAATAAATTAGAATAAATTACAAACCCCCAAAACAAAAATAATAATCATGAATACAATCAACGTAAAAGCGTATGGTACCGAGGCTGCCAGCGCTCCGTTACAAGGCCTCAGCATTCCACGGAGAGAAGTAGCCGCACATGATGTAAAAATCGAAATTCTTTATTGCGGTGTATGCCACTCTGATTTACATACTGCCAGAAACGAATGGCACAATACTATTTATCCAAATGTACCTGGTCACGAAATTGTTGGAAAGATAGTTAGCGTAGGTAGCCACGTTAAGAAATTCAAAGTGGGCGATACGGTAGGTATTGGTTGTATTGTAGATTCATGTCGCGAGTGCCAATATTGCAACGAAGGCTTAGAGCAATTCTGCGAACCTGGTATGACAGGCACCTACAATTCGCCAGACAAATATTTACCAAATATTCAAACTTACGGAGGTTATTCGGAAAGCATTGTAGTTGATGAAAACTATGTACTTAGCATTCCAGAAAACCTTGACCTAGCGGCTACCGCACCTTTATTGTGTGCTGGAATTACTACTTATTCTCCTTTGAAACACTGGAACGTAGGTCCTGGTAAAAATGTAGGTATTGTAGGTATTGGTGGTTTAGGTCACATGGGTATCAAAATTGCAAAAGCGATGGGTGCTCACGTAGTAGCCTTCACCACTTCGGAAAGCAAATTTAAAGAAGCACAACGCTTAGGTGCTGATGAAGTAGTACTTTCTAGCGATCCTGAGCAAATGAATAAATTCAGAGGTAAATTGCACTTCATTTTAGATGCAGTTTCTGCCGAACACGATATCAATGCTTATTTGAGCCTACTTCGTGTGGATGGTTCTTTGGCCTTAGTAGGTGCTCCTGAACAACCACTACCGGTAGCGGCTTTTAGCGTTATTTTAGGCCGTAAAAGCTTTGCTGGTTCTATGATTGGTGGTATTGCCGAAACTCAAGAAATGCTTGATTTCTGTGGTAAACACAACATTACTGCCGATATCGAAATGATTGACATGAACCAAATCAATGAAGCTTATGAGCGCTTATTGAAAGGCGACATTAAATATCGCTTTGTCATTGATATGGCTTCGTTAAAGAATTAATAAAGCTCCGTCAACACTAAAAACTTCGACCACCTTATATGATGGTCGAAGCTTTTTTATCTGTCATAACTAGCTCACTGGTTGTCATTCCGACCACGCAGTAGCTGCGAAGCAAACCGAGCCTTGGCGAGCTCACCGAAGGTAATTTATTTCGGAATCGTAATGCTATAGTAGGTTTTATATTTCCTTTATCCTTTAAGCTTCCCGCCTACGCGGGAATGACGTACTATTTAGGGAACTACAAAATGAAACAAACCTCTCTCCAACTCTCTCGAAATGTCGGGACAGGTCCTCCTTAAAAAGGAGAGAGAATTGAACAGTGATCGAACTCCTTATCTACTCCTCGTCGCTGGTGTTTTTTAATTTCATCAACAAAGAGTAAGCTCCTTTTATCACTACTTGCTTGCCTTTTAAATCAGTATTGATAGCAGTTTTACCACCTGAACTTTCACCTACCTGCACTTCTTTCATCACAAATTTACGGGCCGCAGTTTCTTCAAAAACATAGTCTTTGTTTTCAAAACTCACGATGGCTTCTTCTGGCAAAAACTGTACTTTTTGGTTTTCGAATTGTAATTCAGCATTCATATACATGCCGGGCACCAAATTCTTATCATATTTTTCAAAATGGCAATGTACTTCACTGCTTCCGCCCTCGCCCACATTATGACTTACCAAAATTACCTTGGTTTCATATTTCACATCAGGTTTTACATTGGTAAAAGCCATTACTTTTTGGCCAATATTTATTTTATGCAAATCCTTTTCAAAAATGGTGAGGGTCAAATGAATATCAGTGGGATTAATCAGCTCAAAAATTACATCCGAAGGGGTCACATACTTTCCAATATTCACATTCACTTTACTCACGTAACCGCTAATAGGTGAATAGATATTAACTGATTTGGAAATCTTACCTTCATGAAGCCGAGCAGCATTGATATTGATCAGTTTCAATTTTTCAATCAAGGCGGTATGCTCTACCTTAAGATTTTTATATTCCGTTTCTGCTTGCTGCAGGGTTTTATCACTATTGGCTTTGCTCAAGTTAAGCTCCTTTTGTCGGGCAAGCTCTTTGCTAGCATAATTTAGCCTGTTGCTAATGTTCAAATAGTCTTGCTGCATTTGGATATACTGTGGATCTTCCATCACAGCAATCACCTGCCCTTTGCTCACCTGTGTGCCTGGAAGCATTTTGGTGGTTTTAAGGTAGCCACCTAGTGGAATACTCACCGACACCAAGTTTTGAGGTGGCACGTCTATCTTACCTTGTAGCTTTAAGGTTTCATTGATTTCGCCGAAAGCTATTGCAGCAGTTTGTAGATTGATGTGTTTGGCTTGCTCTGGCGTGAGGCTTACTTCATTTTCGTTCGTTTGAGCTTTGACTTCTTGTTTGGTTTCGCTGCTACTGCTGCAGGCAAACATCATGCTAATGGCCAAAGCTCCTAAATATAATGGGTACTTCATGTTATTGCGCTAAAAGGTAATTAAGTTCTGTAATGCTTTTATTCAATTGTTGGATCGCTTCAAAATAGCTTTCCCTAATGGCAATGGCCTGGTTGTTTAGCATGGTCCATTCCAAATAATTGATTTCTCCGTTCTCTAATTGCTTGTTTAAGGTGGTAGTAATTTCCTTGGCCGTTTTTAAGCCGTCTTTTTCTAATCCATCTACCATATTCAGCTGCTGCTGATACTGCGCATACACCGCCTTTAAATTAGTATTGACCTGTTTACTGGCATTTTCGGTTTCCGATTTTCGATATTCCTGATAAACCTTTGCTGATTTAATTTTATTACGCTGCGAACCACCAAACAAAGGAATGCTTAAACCCAGTTGAAAGGATTGAAAACGATCGCTTTGATCAAACTTGATATCGTCTCGCAGGGTGGTATTGTTGTACCCTATATTAAATTCGGGCAACAGCTTGGCTTGTTCTGCTTTGGTACTGGCCAATGCTGCTTTTTCCTCCTGTTGCTGAAGTTTGATCAGTGGATGACTTGCCCAGTTCAAGGTATCGGCAAAGGCGGTGGCTGCTCTCAAATTAGTAGCCTTTGGCACTAACAATAATGGGCTGTTGATCAAAAAGGCCAATTGCTGCTGTAGGGTCAACTCCTGTATATGGAGGTTTTTCAGCTTGGTGTTTACCTGCAACAATTGGTTTTCGGCACTAGCTCTTTCCAATAAGTTACTCTCCCCGCTCTTTAACCTTAATTCCGCCAATTGCTTCAATTTTCGGTAAGCACTATCGGCCTGTAGGTATAACTTCTGTTGTTGTGCCACTACTAACAACTCATAAAACACTTGAGTGGTAATTTTTGTTAGTTCGGCCTTACTTAATTCTTTTCGTAGTAAAGCCGCCTTCCAGTCTTCCAACAATTTGTCTTTTTGCCTAACATAAACGTTTGGCAAACTAAAGCTTTGGTTAACACTCAATTTATTGTCCACCAAATTACTATTGAATTTACCATATTCGCCATTAATGTTTAGCGGAGCAATGGTGGTAGCGGTTTTACTCAATTGCTGGCTATAATCTGCCATTAACTGGCTGCTTTTTAAACTGATGTTGTTGTTATACAAACTATCTAACACAGCATCCAGCGTAATACTTTGCTGGGCATTGGCTGAAGAAAACCCGAAGCAAAGCAGCAGTATAGTCAATGCATTAAGATGCTTCTTTTTTCTTTTCAAGCCCTTTTCAAAGCTCACATATAAGATAGGAAGCACAAATAAAGTGAGTAAAGTGGCAATCATTAATCCGCCAATCACTACGGTAGCTAAAGGCCTTTGCACCGAAGCTCCCGCTCCATTACTGATAGCCATGGGCAAGAAACCCAATGAAGCCACAAAAGCGGTCATGAGAACAGGCCTTAAACGGGTTTTGGTTCCTTCTAGCACTACTTTTTTCATATCCTGTTCTCCATTTTTTTTAATGTTGTTAAACTCGGCAACCAGTACAATACCATTCAATACCGCAATCCCAAACAGGGCAATAAAACCCACTCCAGCACTGATACTGAAAGGCAAACCACGTAAAGCCAAAAGGAAAATACCGCCAATGGCAGATAAGGGAATGGCCGTATAAATGAGCAGGCCATATTTGATGGAGCCAAAGGCAAAGTAAAGCAGTAGGAAAATGAGGATAAGCGATACGGGCACGGCAATCATTAACCTTGATTTGGCTTCATTAAGGTTTTCGAACGAACCACCGTAGGTAATGCTGTAGCCTGTAGGTAATTTAATTTCAGCATTCACCTTTTCTTGCAGCTCATTCACAATGCTTTCTACATCTCGCCCACTCACGTTAAAACCTACCAAAATACGTCGTTTGGTATCTTCCCGTTGAATTTGGCTAGGACTGTTCAATAACTCCACCGACGCCACTTGAGCCAATGGAATTTGATTGCCATATGGGGTTGGTATCAATAGGTTTTGAACATCTTTAATGCTTTTCCGTTTATCATTTTGTAAACGTACCACCAAGTCAAAACGTTTCTCTCCTTCAAACACCAAGCCTGTACTTTGTCCAGCAAATGCGGTGTTAATATTCCGGTTAATATCGGCAATATTTAAACCGTATTGAGCAATGGCCGCTCGGTTATACTGGATCACGATTTGAGGTGTTCCAGAAATCTGTTCTACGTAAATTTCAGTAGCACCCTCTACCTTTCTCACCAAGTTGCCCAACTTTTTAGAGTATAATGCTAGCGTATCGAAGTCCTCTCCAAAAATCTTACACACCACATCCTGTCTTGCACCAGTCATCAATTCATTAAAACGCATTTGCACTGGGAACTGAAAACTGGTGGTTATTCCTGGGATTTCGCTGGCTGCTTTGCCCATCTTTTCGGATAACTCTTCAAAGCTTTTGGCAGAAGTCCATTCACTTTTGGGTTTCAGGTTAATAATCATATCTCCCATATCCATTGGTAATGGCTCAGTGGGCACCTCGCTACTTCCAATCTTCGAAACAATGTTCTTCACTTCCGGGAATCTTGCTTTTAGAATACCTGCTACCTTTTGTACATTCTCAATGGTGGTATTTAAATTACTTCCCGAAAGCACCCTGGTTTCTACTGCGTAATCCCCTTCTTCGATAGACGGAATAAACTCGCCCCCTAAATTAGACAGGATCACTACTGCAGCAACAAACAAAGCCAATACTACACCAATCACCATTTTAGGGATGCCCAACACTTTGCTCAACATCTTGGAATAACTATTCTCTACCTTAGCCATCACCTTGTCAGAGATATTGGGTGCGGTTTTAATCTTCTTGCTTAAAAACAAGCTGGATACCATTGGAATGTAGGTAAGCGAAAGGATAAATGCCCCAAGCAAAGCAAAAGCGACTGTTTGTGCCATAGGTTTAAACATCTTTCCTTCGATGCCTTGCAAACTGAAAATAGGCAAGTAAACAATCAGGATAATGATTTGGCCAAACACAGCACTATTCATCATTTTGGAAGAAGCGCTTTTCACTTCTAAATCCATCTCATTTTGTTTCAGGATGGATAGGCCCGCAAACTTCTTGCTATGACTCAGCTGATGCATCACGGCTTCCACAATAATCACGGCCCCATCTACAATCAAACCAAAATCCAAGGCTCCCAAACTCATGAGGTTACCACTCACTCCAAACAAGTTCATCATGATAATGGCAAACAACATGGATAATGGGATCACCGAGGCAACAATGAAGCCGGCCCTTAAATTGCCGAGGAATATCACCAGTACAAAAACCACAATCAATGCTCCTTCTAGCAAATTGGTTTCTACCGTTTTAATAGCATTGTTCACCATACTGGTACGATCCAAGAAAGGCACAATCTCTACGCCCTCGGGCAAGGTTTGCTCTATTTGTTTGATTTTTGCCTTGATATCGTCAATCACTACATTGCTATTGGCGCCTTTTAGCATCATCACAATAGCGCCCGAAACTTCGCCTTCGTTGTTAAAGGTTAATGCACCGTACCTCGTAGCGTAGCCGATTTCTATATTTGCTACGTCTCTAATGAGCAAAGGCGTGGAGCCTTGGTTATTTTTTACGACAATGTTTTCGATATCTTCTTTACTGCCAATCAAACCTTCGCTTCTGATGTAAAGCACTGTAGATTGTTTTTCGATATAGGCACCGCCGGTGTTTTGGTTATTGTTTTCCAAGGCATCAAAAATATCGCTGATGGTTACCTTATGCGCCACAAGCTTATTGGGATCAATGGTGACTTGGTATTGTTTAAGCTTACCGCCAAAGCTACTCACTTCGGCTACGCCCTTTACGCCTAATAACTGGCGCCTGATTACCCAATCTTGAATGGTACGTAGTTCAGTTATGTCATATCGTTTTTCATAACCTTTTTTAGGTTTTACGGCATATTGATAAATTTCGCCCAAACCTGTAGAAATGGGACCCATTTCTGGTTTTCCAATTCCCTGAGGAATTTGCTCCTGCACCACCAATAAACGTTCGGCCACTTGTTGTCGGGCCCAGTACACATCTACGTCATCGTTAAAAACAAGGGTTACCAAAGAAAGTCCAAAACGGCTATAACTTCTGATTTCTTTAATTCCAGCAATGTTACTATTAGCCTGTTCCACAGGAAAAGTCACCAATCTCTCGATATCGGTAGCTCCGTAGGAAGGTGCCGTAGTAATGATCTGCACCTGGTTATTGGTAATATCAGGCACAGCATCAATAGGTAATTTGGTCAGCTCAAAGCTTCCGTATATGATAAGGCTAATGGTAAATAGCCCAATAATGAGTTTATTCTTGATAGAAAACTCAATAATTCTATTCAGCATGGAAAATGGGGATAATCGTTTCTAATTAATCATTACGGCCCCATAAAGGCCGTTCAAGTATTAAGAAAGGATTACGGATTTTGGCGGTTGCCAAATTTTTCCGGCATAGGCCGAGTTTGGGACATGATCGTTATTGATCAAGATTTTTTGCTTGGGCAATATTTGATAAACTTTTTTAAGACTTAAGCCAAATGAAGGCGGTAAGGCAGGACTTAACACGTTAGCGGCCGAAAGCCCGTGTGTTTTAAAGGGGAGTTGATTATCTCTAGCCTCATCGTTATCCGTATGGGGAATATCATTATAATGATGTTCCAAATAGGCGAAGAAAGTCATGTTACTATCCAAGCTCTTATGCTCAAAATAATGCTGAAAAAGCACAGGAAGCTTGGCCAACTCCTGTAATTCAGTAGAAGAAAGCAAGTACAAGCTCAATAGCAATATGTGAAGGCCCCTTTTCAACACCTCAAAATTAGCCAAATGAGGCAGAAATGCAATGACTGGTAGCCAATTGTTACATAAAAGGTCTTTTCATAGAAAAAAGCACTTTTAATCCTATATTCGCTTTACTCAAGTAAGCCAAAATGAAAGATATTGCACTGCTGATTGGAAATGACATCAATAATATTTCTCCAGGAATTAGCTGGGCAGATTTACTTCAAAAGATTACCGACTTCTGCAATGTATCTGGAAAGGTGACCATCCATAAGGAAAAACCTTTTCCCATGCTTTATGAAGAGATTTTTTTAGCAGCCATTAAAACCAAACTTATCGAGGAGAAAGATTTAAAAACTTTCATCGCCGCAAATGTTTCCAAGATTGACCAAAACGACATCCATCATCAAATTAGGGCATTGTCTGTGGCTCATGTGATGACGACCAATTACGACTATACGCTTCAGGGGACCAATCTGCTTAAGAATACAGGTGTGGTTGTTGAGCGTTTGTACAGCATTTTCAGAACGAACGAACTAAATGGCACCCGCTACTGGCATTTACATGGCGAGGCGAACCATCCCATGTCTATCAACTTAGGTTTTGAACATTACTGTGGTCAATTACAAAACATGCGCAACTATGTGGTAACAGGTACCGATTACGCCAGTTCAACGGTGGCTAAAGCTCCATTATTGAAGAGGCTGCAATCGAAAAAAACTTTAGCTAACCAGTCGTGGATTGACCTATTTTTCACGAAAGACATCTTTATTTTCGGATTAGCTTTGGATTTTATTGAAACTGATCTTTGGTGGTTATTGACCTTTAGGGCCCGCAGCAAGTTTTACAAGAACAAGATTTCCATCACCAATAAAATCTACTATTACATTCCAGAAGAGTATATTGCCTTGTCTCAGCACAAGCTTGATTTACTAAAAGTGAATGATGTAGAGGTGATTTCGATTAAAGCTAGCAACAAACTGAATTATTACCATCGGGTACTTGAAAGCATTGATAAGTTATCTGATTAATTATAATAAGGTAATGCTTATCTTCGGTTCATCGCCCTAATCAATCTTTCATTCCTTCTGTCTGCACGGGAATTTTGCAAAGAGATTACCGCCCAAACTGCCGCTGGAATCCACCCAATCAAAGTAATTTGCAAAATCAAACAAATGATTCCAGTAATGATCCTGCCCCTAAGGATAAATGAAATAAATGGGAAGAAGATGGCAATTAAGGTCATTTTCGTTCTGTATAAATTTGGCTATCTCAAAAAGAAATACGAGCCGTTTGTCTTCAGCAAGATAGCATTGACTTTCTAAATTTGCAAATCAGTATTACTTCATTTGGATAAACAGCATCTCCCCTAGCTTTTCTTTTTATGAAAAATTACTATTTTAGCAGCAATGAAATTAAGGGCGCTGCTTTTGTCGTTATTCGTACTTTTCCTTTCGGTAAAACCGATGGTAGAACAAGTATTTTCGCAAACAGAGCTTGATGCCTGCTGCGAGACAAAAGCAAAGGAATTGAAGGAGCATGCAGCTTCCACACCTTCAGAAGAAAAAGGTTGCGACGACCTTTGCAGCCCGTTTCAACCCTGCTGCCCATACATTACCTTTTCTGCCATCAACTTTGCTTTAAACATTCCAAGAGTTTTTTCTTCGGTGGAGAAAGCACTTCCTATTTACCAAGTTTCGTTTAGCCCAGGCTATTCTTCTGATTTCTGGCAACCACCAAGAAACGTTTAACAAATCGTCATTTTATTGCTACCTATACCGAAAGGGCTATTGCCCTCTCTTTATGCTATTTGTTAAAATTAAAATCAAAGAAAATGAAAACGATCAAATTATTGATTGCTGCTATTATATTTACGTTCACTGCACAAATTGCAGCTGCACAAACTCCTACTCCTAATCAGGAAACTACTGTTATCAAAACATCAGCCGTTAAGGTAAAAGGCGTTACCTGTAAAAACGACCTTAAAACCATTGCTGGAAATGTAGAGAAGCTAAAAGGCGTAAGTGCTTGCAAGGCCGACAAAGCTGGGCCTACTACGACTTTCGAAATTAAATTTAACCCTGCACTAGTAAGCGAGAAAGAAATTTTTGCCGCTATTGAAGCTACTCCGGGTTGTGAAGACCCAAAAGATAGGCCCTACAAGGTAAAACAGTAATTTATTGGAGGGCAGTGTAACGCTGCCCTTATTTCGAAAGATACATAAGCAATGAAAAAATACTTATTCATTGTTGGCTTGCTATTTCCTTATGCCTTGTATGCACAGGTTATTTCTGGAAAGGTTACCAACAATCGAAAACAACCGCTAAAGGGCGCTAGCGTTCATTGGCTTGGTACTACTATTGGCATTTCTACAAGTGATCATGGCGAATTCAAACTTGATGCCGCTGGGATAACCCAACGTACTTTAGTGGCCAGTTATACGGGACATGTGCCCGACACCATTGATGTGGGCAACAAAACTCACGTTACCTTTCAATTAAAGGAAGAACAAAATTTGGCAGAAGTAACCATTTCTGGTCAGCGAGATGGGATTGTTAACTCCAACCTTAGCCCTATTAAAGTGGAGCAGATTACGTTGACGGAATTGACCAAATCTGCTTGTTGTGACCTAGCGGGATGTTTTGAAACCCAGTTAACCGTGCAGCCACAAACCACCAATATCGTGACCAATTCCAAAGAGCTTCGCATTTTGGGATTGTCGGGAGTTTACAATCAGATATTGATTGATGGCTTACCCATGATCCAGGGGCTTTCCTATACTTACGGCATCAGCAGTATACCAGGCACTTTGGTAGAAAACATCTACATATCTAAAGGCGCAAACAGTGTGATACAGGGTTATGAAAGTATCAGCGGGCAAATTAATGTGGAAACTAAAAAGCCTGATCACACCGACCAGTTGTTGCTGAACCTATATATGAATAGTTTCATGGAGAAGCATGTTAACGCCAACTATGCTTTTAAAAAAGGTAAGTGGAGCAACATTACGGCTTTTCAAACGGTACAACCCGCTAACAAAACCGATGGTGATGATGATAACTTTCTCGACCTGCCTTTGCTAAGCCGTTACATGTTATACAACCGCATCAAATACGGGCGAGAAAGTAACTGGGGACTGCATTCTACCATCGGACTACGTTACTTAAATGAAGAAAGAATTGGTGGCCAAAGCAATTACAATCCTTCTATCCACAAAGGAAGTACTTCAGTTTATGGCCAGCAAATTAGACTTAACCAACCAGAAATTTCTACCAAAACAGGTTACCGTTTTAACGATGTCCATCACATTGTGTTCTACGCTTCTTCGTTTTACCAAAAGCAGCATTCCTATTTTGGAACGGCAAAATATGATGCCGAACAACTGAATATTTATACCAATTTACAGCACGAACTCACTTACGGAGAACAACATGGGCTAAAATCGGGTTTAAGCTTTAGGTACTTGAATCTCAAAGAAGATATTGGTTTTACAGAACAACTGCTTAATCGTACTTATAATGGTCGTTACAAACGCAGCGAACAAATTCCTGGGGTGTTTACCGAAAATACCATGCGCTTTTTTGAGGGAAAGCTGACTTGGATTGCAGGTATCAGGGCCGACCATCACAGTCAATTTGGCATGATGTTCACGCCACGGACCTTATTGAAATATGATATTTCTCCGCAAACCGTGATTAGAGCCAATATAGGTACAGGATGGCGAACTGTAAACCTTTTCAGTGAAAACATCAACCTTTTGGCCAGTTCCAGGAATGTGATTTTTTCAGAGGCTTTGCGTCCTGAAAAGGCAGTGAACATGGGCGTAAATTTCACTCAAAAGTTTGACCTTTTACAGGGTGATGTTTCGGGTTCTTTAAGCTTAGATTATTACCATACCAGCTTCCAAAACCAAATTTTTCCCGACTATGATACTGACCCTACCAAGGCTTACATTGCCAATTTTACGGGTACCAGTATTAGCAACGGTTTCCAAACGGAACTATATCTAAAGCTCTGGAAACGTTTTGAACTGAAGGGTGGATACAACTATTTAGATGTTTATCAACAAATGAATGGGGTAAAAAATGTGCTTCCTTTTAATCCGAGACACAAGGTGCTATCTACTTTTAGTTATAAACCGTTAAGCAACAAGTTTCATTTTGATGTAAATGTGCACTGGTTTGGCGAACAACGTCTTCCGAATACACAAGCCAATCCGGTGATCTATCGCAGGGCTGATTTTTCTAGAAGCTACACCACTGTTAATGCTCAGTTGACCTATAATTTTGGAAAACTGGAAGTGTATGGCGGCGCAGAAAACATTTTCAATTTTAGACAAAACCAACCCATCATCAGTTGGCAGGATCCATTTAGTCCATATTTTGATACTTCTTCTGTTTGGGGACCTACCCGTGGCAGAGAACTTTATTTAGGACTTAGGTTTAAACTGCCAAAAGTTAATTAACCCCTCAAATTTCAAAAAAGCCTTTCTTGCATAACAAGAAAGGCTTTTTACAATTGTTTAAAACTTATAACTGTAACCTAACCTAAACACCTGGGTTTCCAAATAATCTTTACTGGTCAATACAAATCCATTTCCTACAATCCGTTTATCCAATCTTAAGGTATTCAAGATATCATTACCATTCAAAAACAGTTCGCCTTTACCTTTTTGGATTTGTTTTTTCACCCCTAAATCAACCGAGAACCTAGCACCAATAGTACCCTGCGGAATAATATCCTTTGCCAAATAAACCCCAGATAATTGAATTTGGGTTTGTCCTTTAAGCTTAAAGGTATTGTTCAGCTTTGCATTACCCGAAGTAATTTTCTCTTCGCTCATGTGATAAGTGGTTGGCACCGGATATTGGTTGGTGATGCTAAAAGCATTGATTTTATTCTGATAAATGGCAAAGCTGGTATTGAACGAATACCATGGCGTAACTTCTTGTTGCAACACCACTTCGCCACCGCTATTGTAACTTTTCCCCGCATTCTGAAAAATATTGTACAAAATGGTGCTTCCAGGTACGGCAGTGGCAATTCTGGTAATGGTAGCATTAATCATTTTATGGTATAATGATGCGTAGATATTTCCCTTATTCCATTGCAAACGATACCCTAATTCCATAGTATTGGTAAACTGCGGGCGAAGGGTTGGATTTCCCACCTTCAATAACTCGGGCTCATCATATTTTGGGAAGATGCGAATGTCCACTTCATTAGGTCTGTCTACCCTTCTGTTAAAAAAGGCCGATAGCTTATTGCGTTCATTGATTTTATAAGCAAAACGCAAATTTGGAAATGGCTGAAAATAATCATAGCCATCACTTTTATAGGTATTGTGATTAGGGTTTACGTCATACTGTACCTTCACATACTCGTATCTTAAACCTGCCTCTACTTCTATCGCTTTGTTTTCAAAAACGTAACTGCCGTATACCGCTGGAATCGTTTCCTTGTAATTAGCCCAACCACCAGCATTTACATCCAAAGGAGAATTTAACCCTGGAAAAAACTGCATATCAGTGGGAATAGAGCGTCTCCTGATTTTGGTTCCCAGTTCAATCCTACCCTGCTTTAAGGGTTTCACATAATCCAAATTAAAATCAATCACATGTTCATCCGATAGCAATTTAAAAGCATCTTCCCCAGTAAAAGTGGGCATAATATTGATAAAGAAATACTGTTCATCTTCCCTGTGCCAAGTATAGTTCAGACCCGCATTGAGCAGGTGCCCGGGCTGCTTAAATTTATGCTGATAAACTGCAGAACCTGTTACCGTATACTTTACCTCATCTTCCAAAAATTGCCATAGCCTTAAACGATTACTTAAATCTGCGTTGAAATAAGGAATATCTCCCCTATCCAAAATCTTTTCCCGGTTGAAATAGGTAGACACCGTTAACGAATTTTGCTCATCAGGATTCCAATCAATACCTGTTTTAACCGTACTGTAAGTAGTAGTTCTATTACGTTTTACCTGTTGATTAATGATCGTTCCGTCATCATAGGTCCTGGTGGCAAATTCGTTTCTATTGAGCGTTTGAGTATAAAGCCAATCGGCCTGTAAAAAAGTGTTGAGCTTGTTTTTTCGATAGTTGAGCGAAAGTGAGGGATTGATTTTCGGTGTAGCTTGGTATTGCGGCCTAATTTCTGGCAAGTTTTCCCTTCTCTCCCATAAAGCGCCAAGCCCAGTAGTTAAACCCACCTTACCGTTAAAGCCCTCTTGTTTATTCTTTTTATAAATGATATTGATGATCCCGGCATTACCATTGGCATCATACTTAGACGAAGGATTATTAATGATCTCTATCCTTTCTATGGCCGACGCAGGGATATTGTCTAAGCTGGTTTGCGAACCAAATCCTGTCATGGCATTTTGCTTTCCATCAACCAATACCGCAACCTTATCATTCCCTCTCAATTGTATTTTCCCGTCCTGAATAGTTACCCCCGGCAGGTTTTGCATGGCCTGTAATACCGAACCGCCCGATTGCGCAACATTATTGCTCAAATTATAGGTCTGCTTATCCATTTTGGACGAAAGCCCATCGTTGCTTTGCCCTACAATGTTTACCGTACTTAGCGTTTGCGAATCTTCTGTTAACCCCAATTCGCCCAAATCCAAAAACGGATTTAAAGTTCCTATACTAATGGCTTGGTTTTTCTTTTGATAACCTACCAAACTAATTTCAAGTTGATATTCTCCGCTGGCCATATCGGCCAATTTAAATCTACCTTCTAAATCACTAATGGTTCCGGTGATAAAACGTTGATTAGTTTTTGCTTTCACCACAATATTGGCGTAAGGCAATGTTGCGCCAGTTTTTGAGTCCTTGACGAGACCAGACACAGTGACCTTGGTAGATTGTGCGAATGAAGCATCGGCAACTAGCAACAATAATAAAAAAAGTATTTTCCTAAATGACATCATGATTCCTCCATTGTTTTTATATTGCATAGTTAGGAACCAAATCTGTTGGAAATTAGAAGTTACCATAGTTTTTCGTCAAAACAGGAGAACGATACACTAACAGATTTGCTACAGATTTAAGTACTATCTTGCCCCATAATCGTTAATAAGATATATCATGAAGATTTTAATCATAGAAGACGAGGAAGAACTTAGGGAAAGTATACATGCTTATTTAAAAGTAGAAGGTGATGTATGCGAGCTGGCCATAGATTATCTTACGGCATTAGAGAAAATCAGCTTGTATAGTTATGATTGTATCTTGCTAGACCTTAGTTTACCTGGTGGCGATGGCATGAAAATACTGGAAGAAATTAAAAAAATGGGCAAACAAGATGGTGTGCTCATCATTTCTGCCCGAAACTCCTTAGATGATAGATTGAATGGATTGGGCCTTGGTGCCGATGACTACCTCGTTAAACCTTTTCATCTTTCGGAACTAAAAGCCAGAATCATGGCCATTGTACGCAGGAAGAACTTTAGTGGATACAATGTGATGAGCTTTCAGGAAGTCATCATCGACTTGATGGGCAAAGAGGTGAAAATTGAAGGACAGCTGCTTAGCCTTACCAAAAAGGAATACGACCTGTTAATATATTTTATCGCCAACCAAGGTAAAGTAATTACCAAAAATGCCATTGCCGAACATCTTTGGGGTGATGAGATGGACCTATCGGATGATTTTGATTTCATCTATACACACATTAAAAACCTAAGAAAAAAGATGATAGAAGCTGGGAGCAAAGACTATATCAAATCCATGTATGGTGTGGGCTATAAATTTGGGATGCCATGAAACTTGCTGAAAAATACAATAGGGCGAATCTTCTGACTTCACTTATTGTACTAACCATTACAGGCATTATCTACTACGTGGCCATCCATTATATCCTTACCGAAAAGATGGATAGAGATTTAGTGATAGAAGAAAGGGAGATTGAGGCCTATGTGAAAAATTATGGCCGCTTACCCTCTCCAGGCGATTTCCTACACCAAAAGGTTGCCTACGAGCAACTCAAAGATGGACAAAATATTGAGCGGGATTTTTATTACAGCGAATTTTATAACGAAGAAGAAAAGGAACTAGAACCTGGCCGCAGCCTGTCGACCACCGTTACCGTGGGTAAAAAAAACTACCTCGTTACTATCAGTAAATCCAGAGCTGAGTCGGAAGGCTTGGTTCGTATCATTTTCCTAATTACCATTGGCGTAACCATTTTGCTGTTGGTTTCATTGCTATTAATCAACAGATTAGTCCTCAATCGTATTTGGCAACCCTTTTACCAAACCTTAAACCGCATGCAGGCTTTTAACCTCGCTCAAAAAGAGGACATGAGCACTGCCAGCACTAAAATTGACGAGTTTAATGAACTGAATACTGCGGCGGCAACCATGGCCGAAAGGGTGAAAAATGATTATAGGGAGCTCAAAACCTTTACCGACAACGCTTCTCATGAAATGATGACGCCACTAGCAGTGATTAATGCTAAGCTAGACCTACTTTTACAGGAAAGCCCTTTGGATTCTAAACAGGGTGCATTGGTTGACGAGATTTATCATGCAGTAAACAGACTGAGCAGACTAAGCAGTTCATTGCTCCTACTGGCCAAAATTGAGAATAGACTGTTGACAGAATACGAAACTTTAGACCTGAAGCAGTCTATCGAGGAAAAAGCCTTACATTTTCAGGAGCTCATGCTAAACAAGAGCATCCAATACTCGCAACAATTGCTGCCAAAGGAAATTAACATGAGCAAATATCTGTTGGATATCCTATTAAATAACTTGTTTAGTAATGCCATCAGACATAATTATCAAGGTGGTCAAATTCATATTAACTTATTAGAAAATAAATTAGTAATTTCAAACACAGGGCGTGAAAACGGGCTAGACTATCAACAAGTTTTTGAACGTTTTTATAAAAATCCAGCTTCGGAGGGAATGGGTTTGGGCCTTGCCATTGTAAAGCAAATTGTCAATTTACAGAAATTCCAAATAAGTTATGTCTACCAAAACAACTTACACATTTTCACCCTGTTTTTCTAACTACAGAATTACTTCAGGTTTGAAATTTAGCTTGGTTAAAATTATGCCAGCCATGAAAACCTTGTTATTATTTCTTTGCTTATTGCCATCCATACTTTGGGCGCAATTAGCGGATACGACGATGTCATTTCGCAATGATATTGTTCCAAATCCTTCCATCTTTCGAAATTACCAGCCTTATGTTTTTCCCGCTACCTTAATTACCTACGGAATTGTCTCCTTAAACAATAAACCATTATTACGTTTAGATTGGAGCACCAAGTCGGAACTTGCGGAACACTACCCACAATTTGTTGCTAGAATTGATGATTACCTGCAGTATGCCCCCCTAGCAGGAATGTACTCCTTAGATTTGATGGGAATTAAAGGACGAAACAGCGTGCAGGACCAAACTTTTATTGCTTTATTGAGCACTGGCTTTACCACCGCAATTGTACAGGGGTTAAAAAACAGCACTGGACGTATGAGACCCAATGGTTCTAGCTATAATTCCTTCCCTTCTGGACACACCGCTACTGCTTTTGCCGCCGCCGAACAACTGCATCAGGAATTTAAAAACCAATCTCCCTGGATTGGTTATGCAGGCTTCGCCGTTGCCACCGCAACTGGTACACTTCGGATGTACAATAACAAACATTGGTTTAGCGATGTAGTGGCGGGTGCAGGTTTTGGAATTTTATCTACCAAACTCAGCTATCTAGTTTATCCCTACCTTAAACAGTTCTTAGGTTTTAATCAACGAAACTTTCAAGCAGCTCCTTTATATCAAAACGGCGCTGGCGGGATGAGCTTAAAATATACCTTTAACCAACACTAACAAGCACAAAACCCTGCAGGTTTCTAAAACCTAGGAGGTTTTTAAGTTAATATTAACTTTTTGGATGAAAAGTTCCCTCTCTGGTGCGGGAAGGTTTCATACCCCTCATGATTTGCTCCTGCAGGTAGCGACAACTTTCATGCCCCTTATGATTTGTTCCTGCAGGTAGCAGGAAGATTTCATGATCATTTTGCCTTTTTGGAAAAACGCAAGAAAAATATAGGAGTTGTTTGTTTACTTGTTATCCATAGCGCACCCGTCTCGACACTTCGGGAGCGAAGGATTTATAGCAAAAGCAAAGAAGGAGATTCCTCGTTCCTCGGAATGACAGGTAATAACGAACAGCAAACCTCGAAGGTTTCGAAAACCTACGAGGTTTTTAAGCAAAGCTGACAAAGTTAACCTGATGCACAAGACAAGTTAATCTGCACTTAATATGTGTCCGCTAATTTTGCATTATGATTAGAAGAGATTTTCTCAAAACGGGCACGCTATCGGCCTTAGGCATATCTTTATTAAGTGCTACCGAAACATTTGGACAATTATTTGCACCAGATGAAAGAGCCCTTGGCACTGCCAAAAACATCATCTTTTTGGTAAGTGATGGCATGAGCAATGGCACGCTAACGATGGCTAATTTACTGTCTCAACGCATGTATGGTCGCGAAAGCAAGTGGATTTCCTTATACCGTGAAAACAAAGTAGTAAGAGCTTTTATGGATACGGCTTCTGCCGATTCAATGGTGACGGATTCTGCAGCATCAAGCTCGTCATGGGGTGGTGGCGTAAGGGTTAAAAACGGAAGTTTAAATGTGAATGCCGATGGTTCATGCAACACCCCGATATTACAAAAATTTAAAACAGCCGGTAAAAAAGTAGGCTGTGTCACTACAGTTCCCATTACCCACGCTACGCCTGCAGGATTTTGTATTTGCAATAAATCTAGAAGCAACCAAGGTGAAATAGCTTTGCAGTACCTACCGCTCAAGTTTGACGTAATGATGGGTGGTGGAGATAAGTATTTTAATGCGAAGAAAAGGAGCGATAAGATTGATGTGTATGCTCAATTTGAAAAAGCAGATTATCATGTGGTGAAAACCAAGCAGCAAATGTTGGCACTTGACCACAAAAAACCCATTCTAGGCGTATTTGATAATGATGCACTTCCTTTTACGATAGATTACACTCATGATAAAAATTATCAGAATACCGTCCCTACTTTAGCTGAAATGACCGTAAAAGCCATTGACTTGATGAAAGAGCATGCTGAGGGCTTTGTGCTACAGGTAGAAGGAGGAAAAGTAGATTGGGCTGCCCACTCTAACGATACGCCTGGCTTATTATTTGACCAACTGGAGTTTGATTTGGCCGTAGAAAAAGCCATTGAATTTGCAGAAAAAGATAGAAACACTTTAGTGATCATCACTACTGATCATGGAAACGGTAACCCTGGACTTTTTGGCGAGGAAAACGCCGATCAGAAATTTGATCTGTTCCAAAAGTTTAAACATAGCAATGATTGGGTGTTGAACAGCATTAAGCCTAATGATACCGCAGCTAACTTGATTGCCCTTATTCATGATGCACAGGGTTATACCATTTCAAATGAACAAGCTAAAAACCTTTTAGCCCACTATGAAAAATTAGATGGCGGCGGATTGTACAATGTCCGTAAGCTACCTTTTGAGCTGTTTGGAAAGATACAAAGCAATTATACTTCGGTAAACTGGGGTTCGATGGAACACTCGGCCGACTATGTAGAACTGGCTGCTTTTGGGCCTGGAAGTACTTTAATGAGTCCTTTTGTACGCAATACCGAGCTGCATAATATGATGTTAAACGCAGCGGGTGTAAAGGTTTAAATTATTATTGCTTATACTCACGAAGTCTCTAAGAGCTTTATAAGTCCTATTATAACAGAATCAAATCAACCTCGTAGGCTTCGAAAACCTACGAGGTTATTAAATATCCACTACCCTTCTAAGGCTAGAAATGCTTCTTGACCTGCATATTTAGATATTTTTTTAAATCTATTATGGTATTTTGCAAGTTCGATAAAGCGATCTTTCCAACGATAGCTTCGTCCGTAGCAAAGTAAATTGATCCTTGGTCCGAGATTGTTCACGTCAATATGAGTTTCTAGGTAACTTAATTCTCTTTCTAAATCAACATCTCTCATTTTCGTATGGGTAACCATATGAGGTGCTATTTTTAGTATGTAGCGCCAAGGTTCCGTGAGCACATATCTGGTTTCACTATATCGCGTTTTTGTATCAAAAACTTCTATTTGTGTAAAACAGTTCTTTTCTTCGTCGGTTAACCCCATCCTATTGATTTCCCAATCGCGAGTAGAAAAATCTCGCAACAACTGCTGTTTGATTTCATATCCATAGCGTTTTTTTCTGCGTTTCTTTTTTTTAAACGTTTTATCGTAGTGAAATTGCACTGTATTTATTTTGGGTAATAATGCTTCATAAAACTGTGCACCAGCACTACGTTTAACGTCGTCTCTTAATACAAAAAGTCGCTTCCAACCTCGTTGATATGGTTGTTCTAATGGAACCATTGGCAAATTCATTTGTTGTTGCCAAAGTTCTGCACGCTTCTTTTCTAACTGTATTAATTGTTTATCCCGATCTGCTTTAACGATTCTCTTTTTCTGTCTTGCCGATCTAATACGGCAGTTCCATTGATGGGTGTCCATCACTTTTCATTTTAAATTTCCTTGCTTGGTTTCGGATCACAATTCATCCTTGATTAGGATATACCCTTTTTGACGCTCAGAAAAGCCCTATGAAATGAACAACATGCAAAGCCACACAAATTTTCCTATGCAGTCGTTTCGTTTGTAAAAAAATAGGTTTTACTGCCTGATAAGGCAATGAACAAAAAGGGGCTATATGTAGCGGTATGCTGTCATGATATCTTGATATTTAAAAGATGAATAAATCAAGAATTGACGCAAAGGTAGTAAATATTTTGAGGATATATACTTACAAAGTTTTAAAACGGCGAAGCCCTCCACTTTACCTTTTAGAATAATAAACGACAAAAGTTACACTTCGTAAGTCTTTTTAAATAGGAACAGACAAACCTCGTAGGTTTCGAAAACCTACGAGGTTATTAAGGGTCTATTAAGCGTTTCCCATCAAAGGATCAGAAATACTGTGTTTTCCAGTTTCTACTCGCCCCGCATAACGCTGTGCAAATAAGGCATCTCCCTCAATACTGATAGAGAAATCGTACCAATGCCCATTTTTCTTTGTTTCAAACACTATTTGTTGATACTGATCTTTTTTCAACGTAATGGCTTTTGCTGCTTGCCCATAAGAATGATCGGTGATGAGCACCTTCATATCCTTATTCGCCAATAGATTGATCACCAAATTTCCAGAAGCTATTTTAGTAATGAGCTCCGCAGCCACTTTTGCATTTAATCCTGAAAACGGTTTAGCACCTTTAAAGTATCTGAAAAAGCCATTTGCTCCGTAACATTCTAAAACATATTGCTCATCCATGAACTTAGCTACAGGCCATTTATAGGTTATTTGATCACCAGGTACCACACAAAAGTTCCATTGGTTCATTTGCACCTGCACTTTACTTTCAGCTTTCTCTAATTCAAAAACTCCTGGAGCATACACCTGAAAAGCTCCGGCGGCACTCTTATTCCCAAATAGAGATTTACCAGCTGAGAATTGCATTTCTAATATCCCACTCTCATTTTGGACCATGTTCACCTCATGTTCATAAGGGAGTGCATTAGAAGGCTTCACACCTGGTTCTTGAGCGGGATGAAGATTCGCCAGTTTTCCATCACGCTTTGCTTCCTCAATTTGCCGCTGAGTGAGCGCTGTGAAATTTCCCGGGAGCGGCTTAAAACGAGACGCATAAATACTTTCAATAAATTTATTACGGGCTAAGGGTTTTAGATGTACCTTTTTATCATTTGCAGGCCTAAATATCGAAGTTAAATCACCACAAACCTGCCTGCGCCAATCGCTGATATTGGTTTCCTTAATCACTTTGCCTGTTTTCTCCGCGATGAAATGCTCCAAAAACTGCAAGCAAGAGGTATGATCGAAAATTTGTGAATTCACATAACCTCCTTTTGTCCAAGGAGAGGCCACCACCATGGGTACTCTAAACCCTAAACCAATGGGGCTATCACTTCCCTCCTTTTGAGGATCTTTGGGGTTCAATCCAGAAAATTCTGTTTGGGTTTGTATGCCTTCCGATACCTTTCCTGTATGCGGTCTTTGGGTATGTGGGGGTACAAAAGGTGACTGGTGATCGAAATAACCATCACTCTCATCATAAGTAAGCACAAAAATGGTCTTCTTCCAAACCTCTTCATTTTTAGTCAAGATATCCAATACCTCGGAAATGTACCATGCCCCGTGCCAAGGAGAACCTGGATGATCGGAAAACCGACAAGGTGCTACCAGCCACGACACCATAGGCAATTGACCCGCAGCAACATCTTTTCTAAATTGATAAAGTACATCGCCCTTGGGAACAACCATCTCTCTTTTCACCCCTTCATCGTCATAGGTCATTTTTTCTATCTGATGGTAGTCTGGGTCTCCTTGATTGGTTACAAATGCTTTTTGATGGATATTCTTTTCAAAATCGCTCAAAGCGTCAAAGCCCTGCTCGTTATAGATTTTAATGGCTTCATTGGCTTTTTCCAACATCAGTTTCTTCTCCGCCAATTTCTTTTCGTCTTCTGAAGTCTTAGGTAGCTTAGCTTCTAAATGTTGTATTTCGGCAGGTAAATCGGCTATTTGCTTCTGTACATAAGCCATATGTGCAGGATGGAAACGAACATTGTACTGCTTGAAAAACTCTAAACTATTGTCGGTAAAGTTGGCCAACCAATCATCTTCCTCATCCTTAAAACCCACCGGTAGGCTCAACTCGTTTTGATAAACCTTCCAAGGAATTTGTGCTTCTTCCAAACGTTCTGGATAAGTTTTCCAGCCCACATTCTTGTAATCAATTTGTCCGTTAAAAACATGTGGGATAGATTTTTCATCATGAGGATTTTCCCTAACCGCTCCCGACCAAAAAGAGGTCCTGTTAGAACTGGTACCGGTTAAGGTAGAACAGAAATGCTGATCACAAATGGTAAATGCATCTGCAAAAGCGTAGTAGAATGGAATGTCTTTACGATCGAAATACCCCATGGTTAAAGGCATTTTCTCGTAGCTTCGCCCTGCTTTCTTTGCTTCCAACCAAGTATCCATTTTCCCATTGTTTCTTGCAGCAACCATATCCGTCCATGAATGTGGCAACGAACCCATCCAAGTAATTTTGGAATTTTTAATATCCAATCGGAAAGGCGCATAAGTTTCACCCGCTTTATTGGTTTGAAACCATAACGGATTTCCATTAGTTTGCTTGAGCACCCTTGGGTCGTTAAATCCCCTTACGCCTTTTAGGGTTCCGTAGGCATGATCAAATGAACGATTTTCCTGCATCAGAAAAACAATATGTTCGGCATCTTTATAAGTACTACCTGGGATGGGCTCAATGGACATGGCCTTAAGCAGTGAAGGAGGAACAAGATTTGCCATGGTGGTGATACCGGCAAACAGACTTGTTTTCTTTATAAAATCTCTTCTGGAATTCATCATTTCTTTAACCTAAAAAAGGGGCCGCTGGTTAAAGCGGCCCCGTGAAATTAATCATTTATTTAATCCACCAAGTTGCTTGATTGATCAAATCGTTATTGGCACCAAACTGACTGGTAATTGCTTTATTTACATTTGCTGTGTTATTTAGGTATTCAGCCTGCGGATAAATCCATCTGAAAGGGACATTTACCCCTGCTTGTCTGCGATAAGCAGGGTAGCCTGTACGCAAGTGTGTAAAGAATGCCGTCCAACCATTTTGAAAATAGGTTTGCAGGTATTTCTGTGTAGTAATCAGCTCTATCTTTTGATCAGTACTTATCGCATTGTCAAAGTTGTTTAACGGTTTAGTCAAGTAATTGGTTGCTGCCGTTTCATTCACATAAGACGATAGACTGGCTACATTACTTTCATAAAATTTGAAATTTGCTTTCACACCACTTTCATATAAAGCTTTTGCATCAGCGGTAATCCACCCCCTCACTGCACCTTCTGCCAAAATCAATTGCTGCTCCGCATAACCAATTAATACTCTAGGCTCGTTTACTGGATCTGAATAGTAACGTTCATGCACTTTTGATACCCTACCTGCTACGGCTTTATCATTAGTTTCGGCATAAGGAGCTGCTGGGTCACCACCCTCATACGAAGTAAAATCAGAGATTGGTTTTCCTGCTTCTTTACCTAACCTTGTTTGGGTACAGAATAAGAAAAGACGTGGATCCTCTCTTTCTTTCAAACGTTCCACAAAAGTCATATCCATATACATCCCAGAACCAAAGCTGCTTGAGTTAAACTCTGGATATCTGTTACCTTGTTGGTTCAAGAAAACTAACCTGGCATTTTCGTCTTTGGTAAAAAGTAACTCAGAAGTATAGATATTGGCAAATTGACTAACTACAGCCAAATCTACATCGCTAGTTCTTTTTGAAAGTGTAAGCAATACTTTTAAACGCAATGCATTTACAGCTTTACGCCAGCTTTGTACTGACCCGTTAAAAATAATATCTCCTTGAATAATGGTATTTTGAGCTTTCAAGATATCATTAGCATCTTTCAATTCCGTTAAAATCCCTTTGAAAACGTCTTTTTGGGTATCATAAACGGGATTGTAAATTTGTTCCGTTTCTCCTTTTAACGCTTGGCCATAAGGGATATCTCCAAAGGTTAAAGTCATGTGATAAAAATAGTATGCCCTGAAAAATTTGGCCAAAGCACTATAGGCGGTTAAATTACGTTTTTTAGCTTCTTCGTCCATTTTGGTTACTACACGTAAATTATTGAAACCATCAAAATTAGAACGGTTCCATTTATAGTATTGCTCCAAATTCTCTCCATCACTTTGTACCAGCATTTTGTTAGCATATAACGGGCCTGTACCACCAAATTCCTGAAATGCGGTCCATTCAACTTTGGTTAACAATAATTGAGGGTGTGTTTCTTGAGGTCTATTTGGATCGACATTTAATTCGGCCAAGTGTTTTTTGCACGAAAAGGCGAAAAGACAGCTCAGCATCAAACATATATTGAATAACTTTTTCATCTCTATATTATTTTTTCAATGATGTAATTAAAACTTAAGATTGATAGAGCAACCGATGTATCTGGCCGAAGGGTCTTGTAAATCGGTATCAGTACCAAAATCTGGATCTAGATAAGGCATCTTCTTCCACATCGCAAGGTTATAACCGTAAACACTCACGTCCAGTGCTTTTACACTTTTCATTTTTACGATTTTGGTAATATCATATCCAATAGATACCCTACGTAGTTTTACAAAAGAGCGATCGTAAGTATTGGCAAATTTTTCACTTTCCGCTTCTGTTACCCTTGCTCTGTACGGATATTGTTGACTCCAAGTTTGCCAGCTTACTGCTCTAGTATTTGCGGCATAGGTACGTGTATCTGAAACTACATTTCCATTAATATCACGAACCAAAGAGCCACCTGTAACCACTACCCCTGTAGGTACGTAAACAGGCTTTCCTGCTGCATACTCTGCATCACGATATTCGGTAGAAAGTGGATGTTTACCTCCCCACCACATTTTTTCGATGGTGTTAGAGTTCATGATCCCACCTACAGCACCATCAATGTCAATGTTTACGACAAAATCTTTGATCTTAAATCTGTTTTGGAAACCAAATCTCCAAGTTGGTTCTAAATTCCCTACTTTTCTTTGGAAAGGATCCCTAATAGGCAGCCCACTATTAGCGTCCAAGATCAATTGACCATCGGCACTTTTTTCCCATACGGTACTATAGTAACTATCGGCTCTATCCCCTACAGAAAGATTACCAAATTTGGTATTACCTCCATATATTTCGGTTAGCTTACGAATAGAAGATGACCAGTTTACGTTAAAATCCCAAGCAAAATTGCGATTGGTAACCGGCTTAACCCCTAATACTACTTCGTAACCATTGGTTTCATATTTATTGCCATTTACTTTACGAGTAGTAAAGCCCGAAGCTTGCGAAATAGGAAGGTCGATGATAAAATTTTCGTCGATGATGTTGTAATAAGTAAAGTCTAAGCTTAATTTGTTTTTAAAGAAACCCGAAGAAAGACCTAATTCGTATGAAGTAGATTTATCAGGTTTAATCAAAGGATTTACCAAGTTACCGCTGTATCCCACCGATGGTGTAGCTCCGTAAGTAACGTCTTTACTGTATACCGATTGGATACTATATGGTGCTAAGTCGGCAGAAACATTTGCCCAAGAAGCATTTAATTTCACAAAATCGATAGCCTTCGGCATTTTAATATACTGCGACACAATGGTACTTACAGATGCCGATGGATAGAAATACGAACTGAATTGAGTTGGTAAAGCCGAAGACCAGTCATTACGAGCAGTGAAATTGAGGTAAACTGCATTATATAAATCCAAATTAGCAGAACCATAAATACTTTGGATTTCTCTTTGTTCCAAATTATTGCTAGCCGCCACTGGACCTTGGGTGTTATTTAAACTGTAAACATAAGGGACAATTAAACCATCGGTACTTTGGTATTGTTGTCTGTAGCTTCTCGTAAATTGGGAAGCACCACCATTAACGGTTAAAGCAATTTTATCAGTTAACTCTTTGGTGTAAGTTGCCAAGAAATCTGCATCAAAATTGGTTTGGTTAGAGTTCCAGTTCTTGTAATCGCCATTCCTCGAATCGCCATAGTTCATGTAGGATTTAGGGCTTTGCATGTCCTCGAACAAGTTTACATTTCTTAGGTTAGCTCTTGCTTGTAGAGTTAAGCCTGGCGTTACCGTCCAAGCTAAACGCATCAAACCATCAACGGTGTTTTTGTTATGTACCTGGTTAAGTTCATAGGCTGCAAAATAAGGGTTATTGTACCAAGCATAGTTGTAATTGGCTTGTCTGTAGCCTTCAGCTCCCGGTACATACATATGCTCTTTTAATTCTTTACCATTCACATCGTCACCCATCCAAATTAAAATGGTGTACATGTGATTTTTAGGACCATATCCATATCTTGGAAAATTAGGAGAATAAACCTTGTTGTATGACAAGCTTGCTTCTGCAATTAAATTCTTGGTAAGATTGTATGTTCCGCTAAAATTTAAACCACCGGTGGTTAATGAAGTATTTGGTACCTGTCCTTTTTGATTGGCATATTTACCGGAGAAATATAACTGTGCTTTTTCGCCCTTGTAAGCAAAAGACAGGTGGTTATCGGTTACAATTCCTGTACTTAAAAAGTCATTAAGGTTGTCGTGACGTACCCAATCAGTAGGTACTCTTTCATATCTTGATTTGTCATTATAAATGGTTCCACTTACATCTCCCCACCATGGAATAACCGTTCCCGTTTGTTTATCTCTGATAGGGCTGTTCCATTGTTTTACTTTAATGCCAGTACCAAACTTAGGACCCCAAATCATATCACCGTCTGAGATACCGCCATCGGCACCGTCCCAGAACTCATACTTTCCTTGAGAACCATTTCCGTACTCCGTTTGTGTTTCTGGAAAAACCGTAAAACCTGCAGTGACCATGTTATTGGTACCTGCGTTAATTTCTAATCCTTCTGCTTTAGCTCTTTTGGTGGTGATAATGATAGCACCATTTTTTCCTCTAGAGCCATAAAGTGCAGAGGCCGTTACCCCTTTTAACACATTGATATTTTCGATATCTGCTGATGAAACATCATACAGGTTGCTTTCTACAGGGATACCATCAATCACTAGCAAAGGTGTTTTACCTCTTAAGGTAATTTGCGGACTTTGAAAGATACCTGTAGGGTTGTTTACGCTCAAACCAGCCACCTGCCCACTTAAGGCATTTCCAAGGTTCATCGTTTTAGCTTTATCCAGCACCTCTGTATTCACTTCTTGGGTAGCGTAACCCAACTTACGTTTTTGTTGTTTAATACCAATGGCCGTTACTACCACCTCATTCAAATTAGAAGCTTCCATTTGAAGTACCACGTCAAATATTGTTTTAGTTCCTACGGAGATTTCTTGAGATCTAAAACCTACCAATGAAAACACTAGTACATCCGTGGTTTGTACCTTAAGGTTAAACTTTCCATCTCCATTAGAAGAAATTCCTCTTTTACTACCTTTAACGGTAATGCTTACGCCAGGCAGTGGTTGTCCGCCCGCATCTTTAATGGTACCTGAAATAGACACCTCCTCTACCTTGGAGATGGAAAGGTGTCGCTTGCTAGCTGCTAAAGTAGCTGCAGTTCCCATAAATGGGATAAACAGTAGCATTACGCCACTGAGTGCTTTTCTGAATATCATGATGAATTTTGGTTTATACGGAGCGACTTTTTGCCGTTCCAATTTGGCAGCAATTTTAACCTACAGAAATGAAGTTGAAACTAAGTTTAGGTTAATAAATACCGAGGGATAGTCATCACAATATTATTAAATTGTTAAGATGTAATCGACATTTTTGAACCGATACGCAAAATAGTTTTAAGACTAAAAAAGGCAAAACGTAATACCTAATTTCTAGAATTAGGTTGATATTTAACCGACATGCGTTTCAGTAACAAAAAACCTCGCAGGTTTTGAAAGCCTGCGAGGTTTAGTCTCATTTAGGATAAAAAACTAGCAAAAATTATGATTTCTTTTTACCACGCCAGCGCCACATTAAAAAGCCTGTGATGGGAAGTGATGCGGCTACCAATCCTGCCAAAAACACCAATAATTTACCCCAAAAGCCAGCGATGCTGCCCGTATGCAGATCATAATTGAGTGCGATAAGCTGATCTTTGATTGGCATCTTTTCAAATCTTTCAGATTGCCATAGCAGTTTTCCAGTAGACTGATCAAACCTAAATTGCAGGCGTTGATGAATTAAATCGGGAGATAAATAAGCAGAAACGTTTACCGTGGCCGATTTAGCCGAAGGAATGTTGTAAAGATAATAGGAAACCTCCTTCTCTTGAGCTTTCACCTGAGAGAGGATTTGCCCATGAGTAGCAGAGATTTGTTGGGTAGTGTCTGAAAGTACCTTGGCTTTTTTTTCGGTAGTAAGCTTAAACGACCACATTAAGCCCGTTAATGCAATAACAAGCAAAATGATAAAAGCATAAAATCCTCCTACTTGGTGAAGATCGTAGTTGAGTCTTTTCTTTTTAGCCGACCATTTAACAGCTAGCTGTTTTTTAACGGTCTTCCATTTCCAATGACGAGGCCACCACAATACTATCCCAGAGAGCAACAAAATAACAAAGGCTACAACAGACCATCGGATGATAAAATGCCCCACCACATCGCCAAGGAGCAATGTACGGTGGAGCGAGAGCACTATATTGAAAAATTCGAGCTCGGCATTTTCATGAAAAACAATCTTACCAGAATAGGGATTGATGTATATTTTCTCATAGTATTTACCTCCTTTAAGCGCTCGAAACATGTAGGTTCTATCTGGATCGGTATGAATTTCGACCCTGGAAATCTTTTTATCACCCAACCTTTTCTGTGCCGTTTCCAGCAATTGATCGAAAGGCAATAGGGTTTTCCCTTTGTGATTGCTCACGAATAAACGATCACGATAAACCATTTCTTTAATCTCCGAAGAGAACGAATAAATAGAACCGCTAATGGCGACAATAAACACCACTAGCCCGGAACATAGTCCGAGCCAGAGGTGTAAAAGATAAATAGTGCGCTTAAAATCTATACGAAACATTGGCTACAAAAGCTCTCGGCATTTGAGGGCTTAATACGCCCTGTCCAGTAAAATAAAGCTCATTGGTAACATTGTCTACCTTCACGCCAAAACGATATTTACCTGTATCGTAAAAAGCAGTAGCATTCATCATTACATAAGATGGCAAGGTAAATACACCAGTAACTGCCGAGTTAGCCGTAAGGTGCTTACCTACATAATTGGTACCTAAACCAAGGCCAAGTCCCTTTAATTCGCCACTAGGCATTACATAGCTGATCCAGCTGTTCACCAAGGTTGATGGACCAGCCGAAGCAGGTCTTCTGCCTTCCAATGCCACGGTAGATTTGGTCAATTTACTATCGTTATAGCTATAGCCAGCAATAATATTTAATCCTTTAACAGGGTTGGCAATCAATTCCAATTCAACACCTTTACTACGTTGCGTACCATTCTGCACTGTAATGTTATAAGTAGTTCCATTCACCACTAAATCTTCGTTACGGGTCATATTGTCTACCTTAATATCGTAGTAGCTAGCTGTAAAACTTAATGCTCCTGCAAAAAAATCAGCTTTTAAACCACCTTCAAATTGATTGGCTTGTTGTGGCTTAAATGTTCCTGAAACGCCCGAACCTGCGGGTTGCGTTACTGGTGGAACGTTAGCGAAACCATTCATATAATTCCCAAAAACAGAAACCTTATCTTTCAAGATGTGATAAACCAAGCCAAATTTTGGAGAAAATGCGGTTTGATTGTATTCTGTGTTATTCGCAATGGCGTTAGTTGCTTGATTAAGGGTTCCTTTATTTTGGAAACGATCAACACGCAAGCTCAACATGGCCAAAAAACGATCGGTAATGTTCAACACATCCGAAGCATAGACACTATAGATATTACTTTTACCAAAGGTTTTGGTTGGAGCGGCGGTACTTGCACCAAGTCTTGCCTCCACCGCACTTTTCGAAATCTTCACATAATTAGGATCGTTAGGATTCCATCCACTTACATTATCAAATACGATATAAGGTGAATTGCTATTGTTCACAGTTTGGTTCAGGTAATCAACCCCTACCACCATGCGGTTTCTTAAACCCAATACTTTAAAATCACCAATAAAATTCTGTTGAATATCGTTTGCAGTATTGGTAGAGTTTTGAAGACTGATATTACGCTCCAACATTTCTTCACTAGTTGCCCCACGTAGGAACTGGTATTGATAAAAACCGTTAGATCCTCTTGAATTGCTAGAAAATACCGTTTGCGAACGCCAGTGCTCTGAAATTTGATAAGCTACTTGCGCCCTCACATTGAAAGTAGGATTTTTCATGGTAAGGTCGTTTGAGGTATAAGAACGCTTCCAGTCATAGTTAAACTCTTCTGGAGTAGTCGCAATAAATTTCCTTACCCTGTTCAGGAACACTACCGATGGATTAGTGGCCTCTGTTTGATAAAATCCAGCATTAAGGTTCAAGGTCAGTTTTTCGTTCACACGGTATTCCAAAGCAGGCGCAAAAAAGGTGGTGCGTCTAAAGCCAGCATCTTGGAAACTTCCCTGGTACTGATAAGCCGCATTCATTCTAAAAAGCAATTTAGAGCCTGGTTTTGTAGGTCCATAAACATCAGCTACTAATCTATTTAATCCATAGCTACCAGTAAGGAAAGAAACCTCTCCGCCTAAAGTATCGATAGGTTTTTTAGTAACGATGTTGATCAATCCTCCAAAAGAAGTCACAGCTCCACCATACAAAGTACCCGATGGGCCTTTAATCAATTCTACCCTTTCTACATTTGAAGGGTCTATTTCCCCATTGGTTTGCGAGGGTAAACCATCCACCAAAGAGGCCTCGGTTCTGAAACCACGCATACTGTAATATGACGCTCCATCGCTATTGATTCCTCTTGAGCCTTGTATTTTGTATACACCTGGCGAGTTTTTCAGTGCATAGCTAAAATCGGTGATCATTTGCTCGTTAAGCAGCGTTTTAGGAATGGTGGTATATACTTGAGGATTATCTAGATTCGCTAATGGCATTTTTGCTGAAGTGGTGGTCTTTTTTACAGAAAAACGATTCGTTTCGCCACCGTTAATCACTACTTCATCTAGTCTAGAATTACTTTCTTTAAGCGTAAAATTGGCCGTTGCTGTTTCTCCCGCAGCTACCTCCACCATTTTGGTTTGCCCTTCAAGGCCAATATAGCTTACTGAAAGCGCATAGTTCCCAGCGGGGATGTCTTTCAAACGATAATTACCATTTGCATCTACCGCCGTGGTGCGAAATCCACCTAAGTTTACCGTTACAAATTGTGCCGGGCGACCTTCGGAAGTATTTACTTTTCCACGTACTTCTCCTTTGGCCAATAACTTAATCGTAACATCGTTTCCACTGGCAATAAAATTCAAACCGGTTTTTGCCGAAAGTTCGGTAAGGATTTCGCCAACGGTACGTGCCGAAGGACTTATGGTAACTGTTTTGCCAAGCTCGTTGCTTAGTCCGCTATAGATAAAGTTGATGCCTGCTTTTTTTTCTAGCTGCTCCAACACCGCCTTAGCCTTAAGTGTACGTGGACTAATATCCACAGGAGTTTGTTGTGCATGGGCAAATTGCACAAACAAAAGACAGCACAAGAGCAGGAAGCCCGAGCAAACAGGCTTTAATTTTGTAAATTTGTAATTGATCATTGATTAGAGAATTGGTGATAATTTAGCTATCGGGGTGTTCCAGCACTTCCGGTAGCTTTTTTTATTATTGTTTATTTATAGATTTCGATATATGCGCCGTCATTTCTAAATCTGTAGTCAGATCCTCGTTGAATGAGCGACAGGATTTTAACAATGGGCTTGTCCGTAAAATTTCCACTGATGGGTTTATCCAGTTTGCAACTGACTTTGAACTGAATGCCGTATTGATTCCCTAGCATCTCCAAAGCCTCTTCCATTGGGGTATCATTAAATTGCAGCGCTCCTGTTTTCCATGCGGTAACTGTGTTAGTATCAATAACAGCGGTGCTTAAAATCTTTTGACTGTTCTTATCAAATAAAAGCTCCTCACCTGGTTTCAATATTTGCTCAATTCCATTTTTACCTTTGAAACTGATTTTTCCTTGGGTAAGCACTACCTGCATAGCTGTTGAGCTTTTAAGGTTACGAACGTTAAACCTAGTACCAAGAACTTTGATCTCTCCACCAGCACTTTTTAATAAGAAAGGTTGTGCTGGATTATGATGGATAGCAAAAAATACCTCGCCAGAAATAAGGCTTACCTTTCTTTCTGTTGCTGTAAATTGTTCAGGATAGGAAACTACCGAACCTGGTTGGAGCAATAATTTACTGCTATCTGGAAGTGATAAATTTGAAGCTTTGCCGAAAGGAGCAGTATATACAATTTGTTTGTTATCGGAGCTTACATTGGTTTTAAAAACAAAAACACTTACAGCTAAAGCCAATGCAGCTGCAATTCCTCCGTAAATCAACCAATTTAATCGACGGCTTTTAACTGCAAGACCTTGCTGACTTTTAACCGCCGAAAAAATCTCTTGGCCAATTTCACGATCTGCTTGCTCCAAATTTTCGGGAAAGCGTTCTTCAGCCAACCAAGCTTCTACCAGCTGTTGCTCTTCGATCGTACATTTACCTTGTGCATATCGTTCTAGCAAGTCGCCATTTATCTCTTCCATATTTATAAATAACATGAACAGCCCAATACCCTACGGTAAATGGAAAATATTTTAGGAAAAAATAAAATTTAAATAGAAGGCAATAGATTTCGCAATTGGCGTAAGGCCACAGAAATATGTTTCTCGACGGTTTTAATGGCTATTCCCTGTGTCAAAGCGATTTCCTTATAGCTTAGATTTTGCTCACGACTAAGCAAAAAAATGGTTTTCGAAGGTTCTTTTAGTGCATTAATTTGTAATTCAAACTGCTCGGCAAGTTCCTTTTGAAATAAAACTGTTTCGGGATTATATCTCAATTGTTCGCTACCATTTTGAAAATGTTCTTCCAACAATTCTTCGCTTGGCTTTTTATCCCTGAAATAGTTCAGCACTTGATATTTGGTAGATTTAGCTAAATAGCACGTAGCTTCTTTTTCATTTTCGAAACTTAGCCCACGAGTCCATACCGAAGAGAAAATGTTTTGACAAATGTCTTTTGCTGATGATTCTTCTCTGCACAACTTTAATGCAAGGCCATAAACATTGGCCCAGTGTAAGTTAAAGAAATCGGCAAATTCTAGCTCTGTCATCGGTGTAAAACTGCCGTCAAAGATAATCTTATTTAGACTGAATACAAATAATTATCTAATAAATTAGCCATACTACGTTTTTTCTCTTTATTAAGAAGCTGGGAATTTTATTAGTTTTAAATCATAGCTGGAGCACAACCAGAAGCAGCATATGCCGCCCCCAAAGCAGTATAATCTTGAGTTTGATCAGCTTGAAAATTTGCTACTCCATTAAGATCTAATTCTTCGTCTCTTCTTCCAAGGGCTACATCAGGACTTTGCCAAGTTGGAAAACTCGGACCAAAAGTAGGCGACATGGTTGTTGCAATTCTTTCATTAGGTCCAGTGCCAATCATACGAGCGTGATGTTCATCATCATGTGCACCAGGTGCAACTGTATCTACATTAGCTTCATCTTTGGTATGAGTATGCACCTTGTCCATCTCCCAAGCACAGTCAAAACACGGTGTTTTAGTGCCTCCAACACGAACTACCCTACGGGCTTCATCAGGAAGTGCAAGTGCTGGCAATGGTACCACAGGATGTACTGCACTAGGCAGTATATCTCCAACAGGCGCTTCGCGCTTAAGTGTATCTATGATTCTCATTTCTCCATGGACTCTTCTTTTTTTCGAAGGGCCGTCATTGAGAATTGCCCTTACATTACTTTTACCAGCGGCCCATCTAAATGCAATATATGCGGCTTCTATGGCATCCGTTTCAAACCATATTTTTGTCGAAAAGAAATGACCATAAGTATTATGGAGACTATCCCAACACTGATCAACATGTGTTTTGGCATCCTGTGCATCTGCCTGTAACATTCCTTGAGTGGCATCTGCGACGTTGCTATTAACGGAAACATTCCAATTGTCGCCAGTAATGACTACAGCAATATGAGGTCCATAATTTCTTTTCGTACTAATGTGATGAGCGATGTAAGTTAGAATCTCCTTCTTAAACTGATCAACTAAATTGGCTAAAGCTGCAGGTCGCTCTTCTCCTTCATCTCTTGAAAAATACCCTGTACCTTCCCATTGACGAGTGCTATTTGGATTGGCCGGATCAGCAAATCCTTTTTTTTGAATAGTTTGAGTGCCGATATCCGTCTGTAACTTCGTTGTTGCTTCAATTTGTTGGCTATTGCTTGCCATTTCTTGATAAGCATTTAATTGCCGTACTTGAGTGCAATCATTAGTGACTTCCTGTAGCTTTCTTTGCACAATAGCTTCTGGTCTATCGTTTACCAACTGGGCAACAGTTCCACTTCTGTCCTGTTGTTTAGGCAGATTTTCGGCAACAGGTTTGGTTTTATTTTCTGGAATTTTTTGAGCGTTAATATCCATGATTTATTTCTTTTATTTTTTGGCAATGCCTATCAAAATCCATGATATGGAAATAAAGATAACAAAAGCTCGGCTAATCTACCACAATAACTAATTTTTAAGAAAAGAAAGCAAAGTACTGAAAAACAATCAGTAACCTTAAAAAAGAAGAAGCGGACTGCTAAAAAGTTTCCTGTCAGCTTACGCGTACAAAATTGAACCATTTCCGAACGAAAACGAACCCTCCCACCTATGGTTTGTAAGTAGCTTTATCAATACCAAAGGAGATACCTCTCTGTAAACCAAATATTAACCTGCCATTCCAACTAAAACTAAAGTTAAAATGGTATCGCTAGCCGCTCCCTTCCGAATCTCTTTTGGACACAACAACATTGAATTCATCAAATTCTAACCAAATATTTAATGTTAAGACCATGAGAAAACTAAACTGTATGAAACTGGGTGAGGTCGCCCTAATGGCATTCATATGCCTCCACTCCATTTCCTGCTCTAAAAATCCAGAAAAAGAGTTGCTAGACTCAGCCAGTATCGACGCCCTTAAAAGAGCAGACGTTAATATTGCGGCTATTCCTGGTAATGTGGTAGTAACCCCTACTTACAACAATACCGCTATTTTACGCAATCCGCTCAATGGCTGGGTCATGTACGGCCGCCGTGATGCAACCGACACCTATTGGGACTCAGAATTTTTCGTACCCCAATTGGGCACTAACGTTAAAGCTATTGATTATGCTTCAGCCTGTTATATCCGCACCAGCTGGAGGTCGTTAAATCCAAGTCCTGGCGTTTATACCTGGCGGGACCTTAACTCACAAATGGGCAAATTAATTAATGGGGTTAAAACCAGAGGACTACCCATTGCCTTTCGTATTGTGGTAGATGGACGCGACCAAGGCGAAAACACCCCTGCTTTTGTATTCGACGCTGGAGCCGCCTACTGGTTGTCGAACCCCGCAGTTCCCTCTCAAAAAACACCATTCCCTCAAGATCCAATTTTCAGACAGCATTACACCACTTTTATCGAAGAGCTGGCTAAGGATTTTAATGATCCAGTAGTTACTTCATTTATGGATGCCTATGGATTGGGCAAATGGGGCGAGGCACATAATGTAGTTTATGCAGCTCCAGGCGCTTTAACCGCCGCTCAAACAGAAACTGCTAAAGAAGAAACGTTAGATTGGTTTATAGCGCTCTACAATAGAACTTTCACTAAAATACCCTTGGTGATGAATTACCACCGACTCATTGGTCATCCTACGAGTTGGGGTGCCGTAAATGCCAATAGTGATATGTTGCTCACCAAAGCCATCAACCAAGGGTATAGCCTCAGACATGACGCTTTTGCAATGACCGATTATTATCAAACCTGGGAAAGAACATTTGCTGCCACCTGGAAACATAAACGTCCAATTATTATGGAAGGCGGTTGGATCACTACAGGTACACATCGTTATTGGATAGACTCTAACGGTCAATATAGAGAAGATCATCCAGAAGATGTAAGACAAGGTGAGTTTGATACCTCGGCCGAAGCGGCAGTAAACATGATGGATTTTAGGGTGGGAGAAGTCGCTTCTTGGTTCCAAAATAGTTTCAATTTGGTACAACGCTTTAATGCCGAAGGTGGCTACCGTTTATATCCTGATGAGGTTTCTTTGCCAAACACCATCACTACTGGCGAAACAGCTAACCTGAGCCATCGCTGGAAAAATATGGGCTGGGGGTATTGCCCGAACAATATTCCCCAATGGAATTATAAATACAGGGTTGCCTTTGCTATTCTAGACGCTGCAGGTGCCGTTAAAAAACTTTTTATAGATAATGTAAGCGATCCTTCTAAATGGATTAAAAACAACCCTGTTGCTTATAACCTCACTACCACAGCCGTAGATTTAACTCCTGGCGCTTATACCTGGGCGGTAGCCATTATTGATAAAACCAATGCCAACAAACCAGGCATACAATTGGCGGTTACCGGTAATTTCACTAACGGGTGGTTAAAATTGGGCAGCTTACAGGTAACCCCGCCAATTGGACAGAGCTTTAAATTAAAAGGTCCCAACAATCAATTTGTATCGGGAGAGAATGGTTTAAATCCAATGATGTGTAATCGTCCAACGGCATCGACTTGGGAAACCTTCACCATTGTTGACGCAGGCGGTGGAAAAGTTGCGCTAAGAAGCATGAACAAATATGTGTCTTCTGAAAACGGTGCAACTACAGGCATCACCTGCAGCAGAACTACCATTAGCGATTGGGAAAAATTCGATTGGATAGTGAATGCCAATGGAACCATCTCTTTAAGAGGTAATAATGGGCAATATATTTCTTCAGAAAATGGTCAAGCGGTAATGAAATGCAATAGAGCAACCATTGCCGGCTGGGAAACTTTTACGCTGAACTAGTTGCCATATCCGTTAAAAAAGAGAGCCCTTAAGTCATGATGATTTAAGGGCTTTTTGCTTGAGGAAGTATTCTATTCCTAATTATTCAGTGTCCAATGCAATATCTTGGCGATGTTTTTGGCATCATCCACACCTCTGTGATGTGTTCCCTCTAAAGGAATTGATAAACGTTCTAAAGCACCTGACATGCCATCTTCCCTTCCTAACTTCTGCTTTAATGCGAATAAGGTCTTCACATTCAAATGCGAAGGCCCAAAAGGATAACCAATTCCAGCTTCAGCACACTGACGTTGGAACTGTTTAATATCATAAGCGCCAAAGCTTGCCCAAGCACGCTGTTGTGCACCGTATTCCTTTTTTAGTATCGCACAAGCTTCCTTAAAAGAAACTCCTTCTTTCTCCACCATTTCTGGTGTAATCGTAGTCAGTTCCGTACAAAAACTGCTGATAGTAGAACGTTCTGGTTTCACCAAAATACCACGATTATCTGAAATTTCGCCGCTGACCACATCCAATAAACATACTCCAACCTCTATGATATCGCTCTGCATATCTTCTGGAGGATTGCCCTCCCAACAAGTGGCCTCAATATCCACCACTAAAATCTTATCTAAATTTTTTGCCATTTTTATTAATTCAATAGGTCAAGCTGACCATTTCATATCCCTCATTACTAAATTTATTCTAACCCTGGATATGGACCTAAGGGTATGATTTTTAGAGAATCGTTAAAAATTTCATCGCCAATTCAACCTAAGGCCCCTTCCTTAACTTAAGAAAAACAGTCATCCCTTTAACAACGCTTTTTAATTTATGTTAAGATTGTTTGAATTTTGCAATTATCTGTTTGAGATGTGCTAACGGGAGTCCTAGCGATTGCCCCAACTTTGTAGCAACAAAAAACAAGAGCAATGAAGACAAGAAAAACATGGTTAATTACTGGCGCCTCTAAAGGACTGGGACTAACCCTAGCAAAACAACTATTAGCGCGAGGCTATCAAGTAGCAGCCACTTCCCGTGATATTAGCAGCTTAGAAAATGCCTTAGGAAAAGAATCAGCTCAATTTCTGCCTTTGGCCATGGATTTGACTAACGAAGCTGATGTTACGGCTAACATTCAAAAAGCCATCAAGCACTTTGGCACCATCGATGTTGTAGTGAATAATGCAGGCTACGGACTGATTGGTGGATTGGAAGAACTTACAGACAATGAAGCCAGAGCAAATTTTGAAGTTAATGTATTTGGCACTTTGAACGTCATCAGAAGTGTAATGCCTCACCTCAGAGAGAACAACAATGGCCATATTTTTAACATCAGCTCCATTGGTGGCTACCATGGAGGCTTTCCAGCCTTTGGCATCTATTGCGCCACTAAATTTGCCGTAAGTGGATTAACCGAATCACTGTCGCACGAGGTTAAACCTTTCGGTATCAACGTAACCTTAGTCCTCCCAGGTTATTTCCGTACCAACTTCCTGAGCGAGGGCTCTATCGTTAAACCTCAAACAGAAATCGGGGCTTACCAAAACGTAAGAGCGGTACAACAAAATCACCTGGAGCAAATTAATGCCAACCAACCTGGAGATCCTGAAAAAGCGGCAGCCGTGCTCATTGCGGTAGCTGTTCAGTCAGACCCAGCCTTACATTTATTCCTTGGTGCTGATGCCTATCAATTGGCAAAAGATAAGATAGCACTAGTGCAAAATGATCTAGCTGCTTTTGAAAGTTTGGCCACTCGAACTTCTTTCGAATAAACAATTCAAAAGGTCGCTCAGACATTGCTCTTGAGCGACCTCTATTTGAGCTTAAAATCAATTGAAAATGTTTTAAATTTACAAGATGGAACCGATAGAAACCCTAGAAGATTTTTACGACCGTAAATTGAACGAAAAACGGGAAGGCATTAATAAGGTCCTTGGGCATTTCAACGTGTTCCGCTTAGAAGACTGTAATGCACCTGGAAAACCACCCGTGCAATATACCCGTAGGGACTTCTATAAAATCTCGCTTATGCGTGGTCGCCATCTTTACCATTATGGAGATAAGACGCTTGAAGTAGATGGCACCACCCTATTGTTCTTCAATCCGCAGGTACCTTATACCTTTGAACCGCTAACGGAAGATGCCACAGGTTATTTCTGCATTTTTAAGGACGCTTTTTTTGCCGAACACCTCCGTGGGAGTTTAAAAGACCTGCCCATGTATGCCGTGAATGGTAAACCTGCCTATGTCCTCGATCCGCAACAGGAAAAGAATTTTAATCAGATTTTTGAAAAGATGCTGGAGGAGATCAATTCTGATTACGCATTTAAGTTCGATCTTATCCGTAATTACATCATGGAAATGATCCATGGTGCACTTAAATTGCAACCTACAGAGAATCTTTATCAACATACCGATGCCAACGCAAGGATTACCGCTGTATTTAATGAACTCTTAGAACGACAATTTCCTATCGAAACCCGTTCCCAGCAGTTCAGCTTAAGATCGGCCAAAGATTTTGCAGAAAAGCTAAACATCCACCCCAACCACCTTAACCGTGCCATTAAAACAACCACAGGCAAAACCACTACCCTTCACATTGCCCAGCGCTTGGTAGCAGAGGCCATTGCACTATTGAAGCATACAGATTGGAACATTTCGGAAATTAGCTATACGTTAGGTTTTGAGCAGCCTGCCCACTTTACAAATTTCTTTAAAAAACAGACCAAGGTAGCTCCTAGAGCTTACAGGAATTGATTTATTCTTTGTGAAATGGTAAGAAGACAACTACGATTTCCTCAAAAACTCACTTAAGGTAAATATAGTGGAATACAAAAAAGAGAAGGCCACTTGTTTCGTTCAAGTAGCCTTCTCTTTTCATCATCTCTGATGCTGGGATCAATTGATGGCGTAAAACTCTACATCGGTAAGAGAAATACCTGTGGTGCCCAAGTTACTTCCCCCAGTTTTAATCAGGAAATAAACTGTTCCACTTTTGCTGAACTGAATTTCATTGTTGCTTCCATTACAAGATAGCACCGAAAGCTTGTCATCAAAAGCTGTCCTTCCACATCCTGTCCAGGTATTCAAACCCAATAGTACCGGAACGCCACTATAGTCTTGGCCACTTACAGGCACTTTCTCATTGATATACAGCTCAAACCAAGTATCACTTGCTCCGCTACCGAATACTCTTGCATCGAACTTGTAGGTCTTTCCAGCTTCGACCTTAATGGCTTGGTAAATCCCTTGGTGACCACCGCTCCCGCCGCTCGCATTGGCACTGCCGTTGTTGAACGTCCAGTTCACGCCTGCACCAATATTGAGGATCGTCCAGTTGGCAGCATCTCCAGGTTTCATTTCACCACCCTTGATCAGGTTTTCACCCTTAAAATCATCGGCCACGGTAACTTCCTGAGCAGATTCCGCGGTACCTCCTGTAGTAAAAATCTTCATCCTTACCTTGTAAACGCCTTTCTTGATAAAAAATTTAGAAGTGCTTTCGCCTTGAGCGTAAGATCCACTGCCCATATCCCAATACACATACCAAACGGGTACCTTACCCTCGTATTTGAAATTGATGATATTAGGATTATTCTTATCAATGCTATGGCTGAATACGGCATCACTTGCCGAAGGGGGAATAGCCGCATCTTCCTTTTTCTTGCAGTTTGAGAACAGGAACAGCATTCCTACAAACAAAACTTTAAGGATATTTAAGTTGATATTTTTCATTGTCAATTATTTGGTTGAATGATGATAGGACCATTACTAACTAGGCCCTATCAGGTTAATTGCTTTAAGCTACTTATCTCGGATAACCCGGATTTTCCACTAGCTTGTTATTATTGTTGATGTTGTCTCTTCCAATTGGCAGATAATACTGTCTTTCGTAGAAACCCATTTTGCTTGCTTCGGCATTGATGGTCTCGTAGGTAAAAGTAACATTGCCCAAAGCATCAATGTGTCGGAGTGGCCTATCGCCCAGCACTTGAATGCTCAGCTTCTCTACAGCAATCCTCCATCTCCTTACATCCCAGTATCTATGATCTTCGAAAGCAAGCTCAATCTTCCGCTCGTTTCTAATTCTATCCCTTAAAGCCTCGCCACTGTAGCTTGCAAAATCCAGGTTCTGCTGAAGCCCAGCCCTTACACGGATCGGCTTTACAAAGGTTCTGGCTTCTGCATCCCTGTTGGTTTCCACGGCTGCTTCAGCTGCGTTCATATAAATTTCGCCTAACCTGAAAATGATACAGTCCTGTCCTGAATACCAGCGCTGGGTAAACAGGGGAGAACTGCCGTCCATTAAATATTTGCGAATATAATAACCCGTTTTGGTGGCATCAGGATGAATTCCCATCCCATCCTTGCCTACCCCAGTTCCAGTCTTTGTGTCAATGGTACCGTTTCTTTCCGTGCCATACCAGATCTGGACATTACTACCTTGGAACAACGAATTATTGGTGATAATGGTGGCAGCCAAACGAGGATCACGATTTTGGTAAGGATTGGCTGGATCAAATCCTGAACCTACTTCTTCAGGAAGCAGACCAGTGCTTAACACTTCATAACTATCTACCATTTGCTTGGTTGGGGATAAACTTGAACCCCAGTCTACCCTATAGCTATAAGGAACATTCTTAAGATCCCACTCATGCCCTTTTTCATAAGGGATATAGATTTTTCTAAAGATCGTTTCTTCCAAAGTTTCATCAACAAACAATTGATAGTAATTTTTTGCTGCATCAGGATATTTATTAAACAAATGGAAAGGCCCACTGCCAATGATCAGTTTTGAAGCCGTAAGAGAGCGGTTGTAATAGCCTTCCGCGTCAGCTGCAGGTATACCCACTACTCCATCTAAATCAAGCTTTCCGTATTTGGCAATACTTCCGGCGTACAAGGCAGCTCTTGATTCCAAGGCCTTTGCGGCCCATTTAGTCGCACGTCCGTCCAATGCTCCCCAAGTTTCAGGAAGCAGTACAAATGCCCTTTCCAGATCTGCTAGGATCTGATCGTAGACTTCTTTCTCCTTGTTTCTTTTTGGGTAAAGCTCATCTTGTGGGGTTGTTGCAGGATCCTGTGGTTTTAAAATGATAGGAACTCCGCCGTAGCGTTTTACCAGCTCAAAATAAGCAAAGGCACGCATGTACAGCAATTCGCCCATACGGTTGTTCTTGTCGGTTTCGCCCATTACATTTCCCGCCACCTTGCTGATATTTTCGTAGGCGTAATTGATCTTATAGATATTCGAATAGCCCCACCATCCCATAGGCCACCAATTGATGTTAGTGCCCCAGTTGCCTGGCCTAAAGGTATTGGTAGCCGCGTTCCAGTCGTAGGTGCTTCTGGCTTCATCACTTAACGCAAAGCGATAGGCATCGCCTGCGCCGCCAAAATCGCTAAGATAGCACCAAGGCATATTGTCGTATATTTTATAGAGATAGGTATCCATTAGCGCCTTGTCTCTCCACACATCTGCATCAGTGATACGGTCCAGAGGGGGCTCGTTCAAAAACTTCTTACATGAACTGGCAAAAAGTAGGATACCGAGTATGATTATGCTTATTTTTTTCATTGAATTAAAATTGAATGAGGAAATTCCGTTGCCTGTTTTCATTAGAAAGATAGATTTACGCCAAAGGTGTACGATCTGGTTTGTGGATAATAATAGCCATTACCACCAGTCCATTGAGGATCGAAACCCTCCCTGATGCCTGAAATCACCCAAAGGTTGTTTCCTGTGACAAAAAGCCTTGCTTCGCCCAGTTTTAATCTGTCCCTAAATTTTTGCGGAAGGTTATAGCTCAGGTTGATGTTCCTTACACGTAAATGCGCCCCATTTCTCAACCAAAAGTCGGAATAGCGGTAGTTGTTGGCATTTGAGCCACCCAATACCGGACGAGGATAAGGCGCACCAGGGTTTTCTGGAGTCCAGAAATCCATTTGGTACTTGTAGCCATTAAATCCGTTTCTCAAAGCTGCCTGTGCTTCCCCGTCGATATAAACCGTATATCCAGCAGCCCCAGTTAGTAATACCGACAAAGAAAAGTTCCTGTAGCTTAGGCCCAAGTTCAAGGAGTAGTTCATATCTGGCTTCTCACCTCTGCCAATCACCATACGGTCTTTATCGTCAACAATGCCATCGCCATTCATGTCCTTAAACCTTACGTCGCCAGGACGGATGGTCGTATTGTTGTTGCCATCTTGAATGGCATGACTAGCAATTTCATCAGCGTTTTGGAACAGACCGTCTGAAACAAGACCAATCCTCCTACCCACCAATCGTCCTGTTTGGCTAAGGTTTTCCCTTACAAAAGGATCTAGATCGTACTGTTCATCGATAAAGATGGCACGTTCTCTTGATCTGGAGAAACTGGCACCAATGCTATACGAAACCTCGTCACCAATCTTATCAGAATGATTGATACTGATCTCAAAACCTTGGTTTGAGTATTTATACAAGTTTTGTTGCGAAAGACCAACGCCCAAGGTAGAAGGGATTTTGGCCGAACCAGACGCCAATACATCTGACTGGTCTCTTTTAAAATAATCAAAAGTTACGTTTGTAGTCTTATTCAGGATGGTAAAATCTACTCCAGCATTATAGGTAACGATATTAGACCAGGTAAGGTTAAGGTTAGCCAAACTCGAATTGTCGATAGTAGGCACAGCCTGATCCTTGATCACAAAGAAGCCATTGTAGTTAAAGCCCGACAGCCATTGATAAGCAGCACTGCCATCATTTCCTGCAGTTCCAACGGAAGCTCTCAATTTGAGATCTTGTACGCTTTTCTTCAAAGGTGCGAAAAAGCCTTCATCGGAAATCCTCCAACCTAGTGAACCCGAAGGGAAGAAACCCCAGTTTTTGCCAGGAGCAAATTTAGAAGAACCATCGTATCGGAAAGAGAATTCAGCAAGGTATTTGGCTTTGTAATCATAGCTGGCACGACCAATTAGCCCCAAACGGTTTTCCCTCCACTGGCTACCAGAAGCATCCTTGTTTTTATTGGAACCTGCAAACAGCTGGTCAATAAAGTCCGACTGGAAATCCTGCCTTCTTCCCCAAAAGTTGTTACCTCCTTGCTTTTGTGTTTCCCATACCAATAAACCGCTAACATTATGATCACTGAACGAACGTTTGTAGTTTATGGTTTGCTGCAACATATAGTTGTTGCTATAGGTTGATGTTTCGGTCAAAATGGTTCTACTTGCCGCCCCTTCTGGACTTACCACAAACGGGTCATAATTCCCAGTTACCGGATTCAACGTATAAAGCGTATAGGCTTTCACCCAGTTTTTGTTGTAGGTATTATCGTAAACCACAGATGCGAATGAAGAAAGACTCAATCCAGGAACCTGCTTGATATCCCATTTTAAGGAAAGCTTTGCATCCACATTGTTATTGGCATCCTTATAATAACCCACATTGGAATCTTTTAGGCCTTCCACTGGATGGACTGGACTATTAGTTGGCCTTGCTGGTGTTCCATCTGGATAATAGGCCAGATCGATAGGAAGGTTTCGCTGCAACGAACGGTAGATATCATAAGCGGAGTAACCAGGAGCATCACGGTTCTGCCTTCTGGCGGCAAGGTTAAACGAAAGCTCTAGATTGTCCAAAATCTTGGTATCTACATTTCCCCTGATATTGTATTGGTTAAAGTTCAGATTGTCTGATCTGTACAGGGAACCCTGATCTATAAAGCCCGCAGAAATAAAATATTTGGTGTCCGAGGTTCCACCTGAAACGTTTAGGTTATGCCTTTGCTGAAAACTGAATGGTTTTAATGTTTCCTTAAACCAGTTCGTATTCGGATATCTAATGGGATCAGAACCATCCCTGTATTTCTGGATGTCTTGTTCACTATATTTTGGAGCTTGCCCCGAATTAACAGCCATCTGATTGCTCATAATGGCATATTCCGCTGAACTGAGGTATTCAGGATAAGACGTTGGCTGGCTGAAGGTAAATTGGTTGCTGTAGCTCAGCTTCGGTCTACCTATCTCGCCCCTTCTGGTTTTGACAAGAACAACACCGTTGCCACCTTGAACGCCATAGATAGAAGCCGCAGCGGCATCTTTTAGCACAGAGATACTCTCTACCTCGCTCGGATCGAGCTTATTGATATCACCAGGACTGCCATCAATAATTACCAGCGCATTACCAAAATTTCTAATCTCGAACCTTGAATCGCTAAAACCAGGCTCACCCGAGGTCTGACGGACAAACAGGCCAGGAGCCATTCCCTCCAGCGCATTACTGATGTTGGGTACCGGCAACTTCTTCATCAAATCAGTGTTCACTTGAGAAACCGCCGAGGTAAGTTTGGCCCTTGACTGAGTGCCATATCCCACCACAACCAGTTCGCTGAGCGCCCCTACATTCTCCTCCAGATTGACGTTAATGGTGGTTTGTCCATTGATCCTGATCTCCTGGCTGGAGAAACCGGTAAAAGAAAAGACCAGTATCGGATCATTCTCTGAAACGATGATGGTATAATTCCCATCGGCATCTGCGGTAGCCACTCTCTTGGTTCCTTTAACGATCACGGTGGCCCCTGGAAGTGGTTTACCCTCTCTATCTAGTACCTTTCCTTTAATGGTGATATCTGCAAAATAAGGCCTTTTGACCATCACTGCACCTGCAGGCCTGTTGCTGATCACAATCGTATTGTTTTTGATGGAATAGTCAAGACCTTGGCCTTCCAAGATATAGCTCAATACCCGATCTAGAGATTCGTTCCTGAAGTTTACATTTTTGGTTTTCCCAGTTCTTGGGTTTTCTACGCCCAAAAATACATTATATCCAGTCTGTCTTTTTATTTCCCTGAACACATCCTTAAGGGATGCATTTGTTTTTTCATAATTGATTTTCTGGCCGAAAGACTTCGCACTGACCTGAACGAACAGGCAGGTCATTAGAAAAACTGTTATTTTGATACTCATGATTAATTGTCGTTTGGCTGATGCGCCGAGCAGCCTTTTTCTAGGCAGAGCCTTAAGGACGTTGCCCTTAAATACCCGATTAAATTTCATACATTTGGTTAAGTTGGTTTATAAAAATTATGTGTCAGCATGATGCTATGGAACCAATTATTCAGCCAGGGATGCCGCAAACATTTCTGGCTTTTTTAATGGATCCGTAAAGAAGTAAGTTTTAGTTCAGTACGATAATCCTCCTTCCTTCGATCTTAAATTTAACGGATTTGGTCATTTCCAGGATCTCCAGCACCTGACCAACGTTTTCGAAACGCGAAATCGTACCCCAGAAAAGTTTGGTATCCGAGGGTTGATGTGCAAATTCTATTTCTACATTATACCATCTGGAAATCTGGCGCATAATGGCTTCAATATGTTCGTCATTGAACATAAACTGACCGTTCTTCCAAGCAGTAGCTACTTCTATATCCACATCTCCTACCTTCAGCACGCCGCCCTTTAGCAATGCTTGCTGGCCAGGCTTCAGCAACTGCATGGCAGTAGGAGTCCTCACCCTTACACTACCTTCGAGCAGGGTTGTCCTAGTTGCTCCTTCGTCGGTGTAGGAATTGATGTTGAAATGCGTCCCCAAAACCTCGGTTTGCTGGCCGTCTGTCTTTACAATGAACGGCATTTCCTTGTTCTTGGCTACTTCAAAATATCCCTCGCCTGTCAATTCCACCTTTCGATCAGTACCCGAAAAATAAGTCGGAAACCTTAAGGAAGAAGCCGCATTGAGCCAAACCTTTGTCCCATCTGGCAATACTACTTGGAACTGGCCACCCTTTGGTGTTTCTACGGTGTTATAGGTTGGCGGCAAAGACCGGTCTCCCATATTTTGAATGGTATAGATCAATTCGCCATTGGCGGTTTTTGTAATGCTTACATTAGCCTGATTGGCAATATTACCGTTGGCCGCATCGCTAAGAGAGATCTTCTGGCCATTGCCCAAAGTCAAAAGGGCTTTGTTACCTCCTGGAAGAATTTCTGTGGATGCTGGTGACGGCTCTGTTCTGTTGTTTAGGAACAATACCACCGATAGGGCGATAAGTACTACCGCAGCAGCGGCAATCCTTGGATTAAATATTTTTCTGACCAAGGTTCTTTCGCGTACAGGTTTGTACAAGGGCAATCGGCCATCCACCTCTTTCAGGTCGGCTTCCAGATCATCAACGCCTATTGGCGTTTTAAAATCTGCCCTTAGGTACCAGCTTTCTAGTATTGCCTTTTCCTCTTCGGTGCATTTGCCTTCCGCATATTTTTTAAACAGGCTTTTTATCTCTTCTTTTTCCATTATTCGCAATGTAAAAGAGAGAGTCGGACAACTCGGGTCTTGGGGGTAGATGAAAATAAAAAAAATTAAAACAGAAGAGAAAACACGTATGTCCCCAATTTTATCCGCAGAACCTTGAGTGCATTTTGCACTTGTTTTTTAACGGTCTGCTCAGAAATACCGAGTTGGGCAGCAATTTGTCGATGGCTCAAGTTCTCATTCCTACTCAGCCTAAATACTTCTCTCATCTTTTCGGGAAGCGCAGCGATTTCACGATCTATCAACTCCATGAGGAGTTTCTCCCTTATTCTATGATCAGTTACGTATTCTCCCTTTTCTACAAAGAGCTGGACAGAATCCAAGTATTTTTTCTCGACCTGATTTTTTGAAATGCGATCGAACACCTTATAACGTGCTGCAGTGTAGAGATAGGCAGAAAGCTCGCCTCGAATATCAAGCGTGGCATGGTTTTGCCAAAGCCCAATAAAAAGATCGTGCAAGATGTCCTTGCAATCCTCCCTACTGGAGAGCTTATTGGAAAGATGGACGTACAGTTTGCCGTGGTAACGTCCATAAATCTCTGTAAAAGCAATATTATCCCCTGTTTTTAGCAGAACGACAAGGTCACTATCCGTCAATTCATTGTAGCTGGTCACAGACTTTTCAATTGCTTATTGGTTAATCCCTAGCCAGTTGTCAGACAGGGAAATGGGCGGCAAACTTACATATTTTAAATAGAAAACATCAATAAAATGAAAAGCGGAAAATCCTTCGCTAAATAGCTGTTGGATGGAAAATGTATTTATCTATAAAAAAACACATAAACAGTGGCTGTCAGTACCGGAAAATCCAAAGCAACAAAAAAGCGACAATGACCAAGACCATCTTTTCAAAACACTTTTTTTTTACAACTTCAATTTTCGATCATCTTTAGGGCTATCTACACCACCCCAACCACCTTAACCGTGCCGTTAAAACAGCTACTTACGATGCTAAGTGATCAGTTTGGAACAAAACCCAGAGGCCAGTTTCACCGAAATATACAATTTACACCATACGAGGATAATAGCCCCTATCAATCAGGCCCATTTTAGGATCCAATACATCAACTGAATAATCTGCTAAATATTTAGAACAATGATTTTTCGCCGATTCAACAATCAAAGCGAAAATTGGATCGACATCTTGGTTTGGCCACAATATGTCCAAGCTGTCTATTTCGACTTTACAATTTTTATTATGCTTGAAATAAAAGGCTTCGATTCGATGATTTAAATTAAATTCAAAAACCGCATCTGCACCTAGGCTAATTGCAAGATTTGGATCTGCAACTAACACTCCATTCATATCTCGCTTTGAGCCGATAAATTTTGAGGTATAGGCCTGATGTCTGTATGCAGGGTAAAGTATGCCCGCTTGTTGGCTAGATATACGACTTCGTTCAAATGCGTCGGCCATGTCACCTGAAAATTTTAGATCTCTGGTTTTCTCAATGAACATTTTTTTTATTGTATCATAACTAATGTAAACAGTTGGTCTAATCAGATTTAAAAAGGCCGGCTCTCCTTCAATCTTTTCACGGATATAATCTTCAACCGGTTTGTTTAAATCAATTTTTTGATACAATATTTTTGTCATAATGTAATCGATATTAGTGAATTGTATCGGTTCAATTCCCTCAGCCATATATCTCAATATATTCATTGTTTTCTCGACAACTTGCATTTCAGGTTGATCTTGATGAAATGATACACGGTAAATAACACCTAAAGGTGGTGGTGTTTTAAAATTTTCTTCAAAAGAATAGTGATCATAGGTTGGGTACTTTCTTGTCGCGAAAAATGCCGCAATTATTGGATCAAGGGTAATGTCAAATGCATCTGAAGTTACACCATATTGCTGGCAAAGTACATTTCCGAGGACTTTTCCGAATACAGTCAACATAAATGTCTGCAAACTGGTCTTGGCTTTTTGTTGATCGGGACGCTTCCTAAATGGGTCAGTGTGTAATAAATTCCAATAATTATCCTCAATCTTATTATTGAGTGATGGACGCGAACCAGATGGTGCGTTTCGTTCATAATAACTCACCTGTCCTCGAAAGTAGTGTTCAGGCTTCTTATTTTCCTGAAGATAATTAACTAATTCATATATATTTTCTGCGGGAGTACTTCTATCGAACATAATCGATGTGAAAGATGAAAAAAAAAATTATCAATCTCTTAGCAATAAAACCTTTGCATTTTTCAATGTAAATGACCAAAGGTGATACCTTTTTAATAGGTTTCCATCACGTAAACCGTTACAACATTAACAATATATGGAACTATTTAGATATATTTTTAAAGCACCTGTGATTTTCAAAAATCAGATTTTCTATTGTCCAATTTACGATTTTGAAATTGAATTGTCACTAAATAATTCTATTGCATGCAATTCACTTACTTCAGAGGATAAGATCGAAAAAGATTGTTAAATGACACAAGATATATGTGTCAAAAAGAAATAAAGTTTGCTGCTCAACTTTTATTTTTAGCGCCTAGTTGGAAAGCAAGTGTCGACTGCTTGTACTAAAAAACAAAAAGCCCTCCAAATGATAATCTGGAGGGCTTAAGGACTTTTGTCTCTGTCGGGGTGGCAGGATTCGAACCTACGACCTCCACATCCCAAATGTGGCGCGATACCGGGCTACGCTACACCCCGATGGTGGTATCACCTTTGTTGGCGGTGAGGGCGGGATTCGAACCCGCGGTACCGTTACCAGTACGACAGTTTAGCAAACTGTTCCTTTCGGCCTCTCAGGCACCTCACCTTTCTCCACACATTTTCTGCGTTTCGAGGTTGCAAATATAGCAATTCATTGATGTTTGCAAAAAAAAATTACATACTTTGTGGATAATCTACGCGAACATGATAGATGCTCATTAACATCGTCTTGAAAATCAACTTGATAGTTTCTAAATCTTTTAACGTTAAATCGCAATTATCTAATTGATTTTGCTCCAATTTGTAGTCAATGATGCGTTCAACCAGGTCATTTATGTTCTGAGCGTCGGGATTTTTCAGACTTCTTGAGGCTGCTTCCACCGAATCTGCCAACATTAAAACACCAGTTTCTTTCGAAAATGGGATAGGTCCTGGGTAACGGAAAATGTTTTCGTCAATAAATTTCTCTGGCGAGTTTTTCAGGAACGATTGATAGAAATAATCGACACGAGTATTCCCATGGTGAGTACGTATAAAATCAATCACCGATTCTGGCAATTTATGTTTTCTGGTAATCTCAATACCTTTATGCACATGGCGGATGATAATTTGCGCACTCTGCTCATAAGGTAACTTATCGTGTGGACTTTGTCCCGTTTGATTTTCAATAAAATATTGAGGGTTTTCCATCTTACCAATATCGTGGTACAAAGCTCCAGCCCTCACCAATAAAGCATTCCCCCCTATCTTAAATATCGCAGCCTCTGCTAAATTGGCTACCTGCAAAGAGTGCTGGAAAGTACCAGGTGCCTTAAAAGCAAGCTCTCTCAATAGCTTATTGTTGGTATTGGTCAATTCTATCAAGGCTACATCCGAAGTGATTCCAAAAACTCTTTCAAAAGCATAAATCAATGGATAGGCCAATAACGATAAAAGCACACTGAAAACAAACGGCAAGAAATTGGCCCACTCGATATGTGTTAGCGAACCTTCTCTTAGCAACGCAATACCCACAAAGGAAACAAAATAGGCACTCAATATAAAGGAAGCCGAAATGAGCAATTGCTCACGTTTCACCAAATTCTTGATACTGTAAATAGCTACCATACCAGCAGTGGTTTGATAAAACACAAACTCAAAGCTATTGGGCACAAAAAATCCAGCAATTAAAATTACCAACAAGTGAAGATTTAGCGCCAACCTCGTATCAAACAATATCCTGATGATAATAGGTACAATACAAAAAGGAAGTAGGTAAAGATTAGACAGGTTGAATTTGATGGACCACGTAAGCACCAGCAACATCGAAGTAATTACCAGCAACAACAAAGAAAGCTGGCGGTTATCTGCATAAATATCCTTCCTAAAAAGGTAAAGGAACACCATCAAAAGTGTCACAATAAAGCCCACCAGCAATACCTGACCCAAAAACACTAATTTATCGTCACCTACGCTTTTGGTTTGCGCATCATAGTTTTCCCTAAACGATACCAGCTTTTGATACACCTCTTCATCAATTACCGTTTCCTTAGCCACAATAAGCTCACCCTTTTGTACCATTCCTTTAGTGGTAGAAATACTATTCAAGGCATTATTTTGAACCGTAGCCGTTAAGGTTTCATTAAATATAATATTAGGTTTTAGATGACTTTCCGCTAAATCAAATACCGCTTTGGCAATTTCAGGATCAGTAGTTTTAAAACTTGCCTTTAAATAGGCCAATGCCGTTTCTGTGGTAAAAACATCTTGCGAATTGCTTTTAGTAGAAACGTTGTTCCTCACCAGCGAGAAATCGTAATAACTTCCCCCTTTTTGATGTTTAGGGTTGATATCAATAATGCCTTTACTATAAATAGACTGTAGGATTTGATGTGAACGCTGCCTATTGATCTCCTTATCTCGGTCATTTAAGGTATTGGATTTCCATTTTACATCAAACTCGTTCAAATAAGCATCGCTCTGGTCTTTAAACACCCCTTCCTGATATTCGTAAATGGGCAAAACATTTTCCAGCACCGTCTTTTTATCAAGATTGATTTGTTGTGGTGTTTTTAAAATGGCAAAGCTAAAAGGCGAAACCAGGTCTTTGTTCAACCAAGTTTTACCTTTCTCAAATTCGTACCTGAACCGTGGCTGTTTGGGTAAATAAAGTGTAATTATCAACACACATACCGCCATCATCACGTACTTTAAGTTAGATGAATACTTGCGGTAAAGTATTTTGTGCGAGTTCTTTTTAATCTTGGCCAAAATGTAATCCTTTATTTCAATCAAAATTAGTATTTATTTCTGCAATAGCCTACAAAGCACTCCACAGAAACAAATCTCCAGCTTAAAAAATCATTTTATTTTTTAAATTTTTAATTTATATTTGATATCAAAATAATATCAATCATGCAAACAGAAAAAATCATCAGACCACCATCGGGCTACCTTACCTTAGGCGTTTTTATTGCACTGCTAGCTGCAGGCATTTACTTAATGGCCATTCGCCAGTTTGGCTGGGGCACAGCAGTACTATTGGTAGATTTCATCTTGGTTTTACCAGGATTGATTATTGTAAACCCTAATGAATCCAAAGTATTAACCCTATTTGGCAAATACGTAGGCACCGTTAAATCGGACGGTTTCTTTTGGGTAAATCCCCTAACCACCAAGAAAAAACTATCATTAAGAGCCAGAAACCTCAATGGCCAGCAATTAAAGGTGAACGATAAAATGGGTAATCCTATTGAAATTGGTGCTGTAGTGGTATGGCAAGTACAAGAAACTGCTAAAGCTAGTTTTTCGGTGGAAGACTATATCCAATATGTAAGCATACAAAGTGAAGCTGCTGTAAGGCACTTGGCCAACAGTTTTGCTTATGATAATTTGGAAGATGAAGATGCCGGAATTACCCTTAAAGATGGTGCAGAAAAAGTGAATGCCCTACTAGAAGAAGAATTGAACGAACGTTTATCAAGAGCTGGTATTGAGGTGATGGAAGCCAGAATTTCACATTTAGCTTATGCTCAGGAAATTGCCAGTGCGATGTTGCAACGCCAACAAGCTACTGCTGTAATTGCTGCAAGAAAACTAATTGTTGAAGGTGCAGTAGGCATGGTCGAAATGGCTCTAGAACGCCTATCGGAAAAAGAAATTGTTTCTTTAGACGAAGAAAGAAAAGCCGCCATGGTAAGCAATTTACTAGTAGTACTTTGCGGCGACAGGAATGCACAACCAGTGGTAAATGCTGGTACACTTTACAATTAATGGAATTTGAGAGTGATATTTGGCCTTTTGAAAGTCAAACATCACCTCTTCTTTTACAATTAAAATCATGCCCGAGAAAGATAAGAAAGCATTTGCATTGAGGATAAGCCCCTCTTTGCTCAAAGAGATAGAAACTTGGGCGGCCGACGAGTTTAGGAGCACCAATGGTCAAATTGAATTTTTACTGAACGAGGCCGTAAAATCTCGCAGGAAAAAAGCCAATCGAAAAACCAATGATGATAATGTGTAGCTAACGTAAATTAAATGTGGCTTGTGGCAGTATTTTAAAGATTATCCCTAAATTGCGCCCAACCAAATATAATATAAACATTACTATATGAAAGAAGTAGTTATCGTATCAGCGGTTAGAACTCCTATTGGTAGTTTTGGCGGCTCACTTTCAGGATTTTCGGCTACACAATTAGGTGGTTTTGCCATCAAAGGAGCTTTAGAAAAAATTGGTCTCAAACCAGAATTGGTACAAGAAGTGTACATGGGCAATGTATTGTCGGCCAATTTAGGTCAGGCACCCGCTACACAGGCAGCAAAATATGCTGGCTTACCTGATTTACCTGCTACCACCATCAACAAAGTTTGTGCATCAGGCACCAAAGCCATTATGCTGGCAGCGCAAAGCATTGCTTTGGGCCAAAACGAAATTGTAGTTGCTGGCGGAATGGAAAGCATGAGTAACGTTCCCTACTACTTGGACAAAGCCAGAAACGGCTATCGCTTAGGGCACGGACAAATTACTGACGGCTTGGTAAAAGATGGTCTTTGGGATGTGTACAACGATTACCACATGGGTTCAGCAGCTGAACTTTGTGCCGAAACTTGCAACATCAGCCGTGAAGATCAAGACAACTTTGCCATTGAGTCTTACAAAAGAGCGCAACAAGCGCAAAGCGATGGAAAATTCAAGGATGAAATTGTTGCAGTAGAAATCAAGGACAGAAAAGGAGAAATCACTTTATTTGCCAATGATGAGGAGCCAGCTGCCGTAAAATTCGACAAAATTCCTGCGCTAAAACCTGTTTTCAAAAAAGACGGCACCGTAACTGCAGCAAATGCCTCAACTTTAAATGATGGTGCTGCTGCCTTAGTTTTAATGAGTGCCGAAAAAGCAAAAGAGTTAGGACTTACCCCACTAGCAAAAGTATTGGCTTACGCCGATGCCCAACAAGCGCCAGAATGGTTCACTACTGCACCTTCCAAAGCAATTCCTTTGGCTTTACAAAGAGCAAATATCACTAAAGAGCAAGTAGATTATTTTGAAATCAACGAGGCATTTTCGGTGGTCTCTTTAGCCAATAACCAGGCATTGGAACTTAACGGCGACAAAGTGAACGTAAATGGTGGCGCTGTAGCCATAGGCCACCCTCTTGGTACTTCAGGTGCCAGAATCGTAGTGACGCTATTATCCGTATTATCTCAAAATAATGGAAAGATTGGTGTTGCTGGAATTTGTAACGGTGGCGGTGGTGCTAGTGCAATAGTTATTGAAAATCTTCGTTAACAAGGTTTAAATGCAAAGCAGTTTTTTGAAGACATTTTTTTCACTTTTAGTAGTGTGCTTAATGGCAGGGAACTTAAAAGCCCAACAATCCATAGCACCTACTAAACTGCCCCAATTGTTAAAAATACAAGACACACTTTCGGCTTATAGCGATTCGACAGTAAGTGTCAAAGATGATGTGGAACGGGCAGCCTACAACACCATGTTTGTCAAAAAACTCATCTCGGCATTAAAAACCCCTCACTCCTTTCAATTCAATTTCGATTCCCTTGCCAATGTAACGGTGCTCAATGCGCCTAACCAATCGTTCAGGATTTTCACTTGGTCGGTTCCACTTACCGATGGCGGTTATAAATTTTATGGCACCATCCAGTTGGCAACCAAAGATGGTTCTTTAAAAATGATCCCCCTGAACGATGCTACGGAAACTTTTACAGACGACAACATCATTACCAACCAAAAGAAATGGTATGGTGCCCGTTATTATGAAATCATTCCAGTAAGCTACCCCGGTAAAAATCCTTATTATATTTTATTAGGATGGAAAGGCAATAACGAGAAGACCAATAAAAAAGTCATCGAGATTTTATCTTTCGAAAAAGACGAAGCTATTTTTGGTAAGAATGTTTTTGAGCTGAGCAGAAAAGCACCTGTTAAAAACAGGATAGTTTTTGAATACGCCAAGAAGAACTCTATGACGCTGGCCTTCGACAAAAAAGTAAACATGATTGTTTTTGATCATCTAGCTCCTTTCGAAGCTAATATGGAAGGCAACTTCGAATATTATGCTTCCGACTTAAGCTTTGACGGTTACGCCATTAGCTATCCAAGGTTATATTTGAAAGAGAATGTAGAAGTGAGAAACGACGCTTCTAATTTAGACGAATTATACAGCACTCCGCGTAAAGCAACAACACTTTTCCAAAAGGGCAAACATTAATTTTTGCTGAAATGTAAATGTATTCGCCTATATTGCACCAATTTTTTTTAAAAAACTAAGACTAACTTATTAAATAATCTATGCAAACAAATACTGCAGAAAATCCAAACGATTTTTTTAAAAGTAAGGTATTAGGGCACCCATCGGGGCTTTTTGTACTTTTCTTTACCGAAATGTGGGAGCGTTTCTCCTACTATGGAATGCGAGCCTTATTGGTTTTGTTTTTCAGCGCTTCTGTTTTAGATAGCGGCTGGGGATGGCCAAAAGAACATGCATTGGCCATTTTCGGAACCTATACTGCATTGGTTTACCTTTCAACCATGCTTGGTGGCTATTTTGCCGATAAAGTAATTGGTATCCGCTGGGCCGTAGTGGTAGGCGCACTGTTAATGACCTTAGGACATGCCTTTATGGCATTGGAAACCTCATTCTTCATTTATGCAGGTTTGGTTTTCTTGGTGTTTGGTAGTGGTTTCTTTAAACCCAACATGACCTCCATTGTATCAGAAATGTACAAAGACTTTCCCGAGAAAAAGGACGGTGCTTACACTATTTTTTACATGGGGGTAAATGCAGGTGCATTTTTCGGAATCATGCTTTGTGGTTATTTAGGTGAAAAAATTGGCTGGAGCTGGGGATTTGGCGTAGCAGGTATTTTCATGCTATTTGGCCTATTACAATTCTGGTTTGCACAAAATATTTTCGGAAACATAGGTTTAAAACCTGTTAAAGCAACTGCAGAAGAAAAAACAGCAGCAGCTTCGGTAGAACAAGAAGGCGGCAAACTAAACCCTTTCACACGTTTTCACATGCTGTTAATTGTACTGTGCGTTGGTTTGGGATTGGCCTGGATTTTAAATGACCCTGTTAATAAAATCTCTGAAGGCACTACAAACCTATTCAGCTTCACTTTATTTGGTGTTGACGGCAGTAACTTCATCATCTTAACGGCTTTGGTTTTATTCTTGATTTTATTAGTATCGAGAATCAATAGATACGACAAAGTACTTAAAGACAGAATGATCGCCATTGTGTTTTTTGCCATCATCACCATGATTTTCTGGTCGATATTTGAGCAAGCACCAGGTTCATTAACCTTATTTGCAAAAGATTATACGCAAAGGATTTTAGAAGGAACTTCAGGTACTATTTTCAAAATTGTTAACTCATTAATCACTATTGGTCCTTTGGCCATTATTACTTGGGTACTATTTAAATTGTTTGGACAAACCTTCAATAAGTACAAATTGTCTAACTTGATATTGGGTTTCAGCTTCTTAATTATCTGGGGAATTGCCATCTGGATGGTAACCAACGAATACAAGTCTACTTCATACAATGTTCAATACAAAAACCTGAATGGCGTAGTGAACAACGACAAAGTGGTTTCCTCCGAATCTTATAAAGACAACCAAGAAATTGCCATTTTAGATATTGAGCGGACTTCATTCTATAAAGCTGATGAGAAAACTACGGTGGAGAACAACGCCTTGGTAGACAAAGACAAAAACTACATTGGCGATGTGTTTACCGGTAAAATCAGCAACATTGTTGACCGTGAAAAACCAGGTGCTTTTGGCACAGTAGTTAGCTATGCCGAAATTGAATTCACCAATGCAAGTGGAGCAACTCTTAAAAGAGAAATCAAACTAGCCAAAGGTGAAAAAGAGTCGTTAAAAGCAGGTGACACCAAAGAAATATTGATTAACCACAACATCAAATACGACGCTGACCAAACCTCTCCTATCAAGGCAACCATTACTTCAAAAATTGCCGCTACAGAGGTAAATGCAAGTTGGTTCAGCATCTTAAACTCACTTTTCATTATCACATTAGCCCCATTGTTCTCTAAATGGTGGAGCAGTAAACGCAACCCTTCAGCAAATAACAAATATGCCATCGGTATGTTGTTCTTAGCTATTGGGATGGCATTTGTAGCCTTTGGTGCAGCCTCTATCCCTGCTGGAGCTAAATCAGCTTCGGTAAGTATGATTTGGTTGGTATTTGTTTACTTATTCCATACCATGGCCGAACTTTGCGTATCACCAGTAGCGCTTTCTTATGTAAGTAAGCTGGTACCAGGTCGTATGATTGCCATCATGTTTGGCGTTTGGTATTTAGCCGTAGCTATTGGTAACAAGCTAGCTGGTATATTTGGTGAAGTTTCAGAAAGCGTAGCAGGCGAAAAAGGCTATAGCTATTTCTTCTGGACACTTACTGGGGTATCATTAGCAGCATCTTTATTGGCTTTTGCCCTAGGCCCAATTGTTAAAAAACTGATGCACGGTGTGAAATAAGCATCGCATCATGATCCATAACAAGAAAGGCTCCCAATATTGGGAGCCTTTCTTGTTTAATGCAAAAGCCTGTGCTATTTGTTAGGTTGAGGCGTAGTCCTTAAATAAGGCTTAATCACTTTGTGTCCTTTAGGGAACTTTGCAGGAATATCTTCAGTTTTGATACTGTTCACTACAATTACATCCTCTCCATCTTTCCAATCCGCAGGTGTAGCTACGCTGTAGTTTGCAGTAAGTTGCAACGAATCAATCACTCTTAAAACCTCGTTAAAATTCCTACCGGTTGAAGCAGGATAAGTAATGATCAGTTTAACCTTTTTATCAGGTCCTATTACAAAAAGCGAACGTACCGTTAAAGTCTCTGAGGCATTCGGATGAATCATATCATAAAGGTTCGCTACTGTCTTATCCGAATCGGCGATGATTGGAAAATCTACGTTGGTATTTTGGGTTTCGTTAATATCCTTGATCCATCCCAAATGCGAGTCTACTGGGTCAACACTTAGCGCCAAAACTTTTACATTTCTTTGATCAAATTCGCCCTTTAAAGCAGCTGTTCTGCCCAATTCTGTGGTACAAACCGGCGTATAATCTGCAGGATGTGAAAACAAAACTCCCCAGCTATCGCCAAGGTATTCATAAAAGTCTATTTGACCTATAGATGTTATAGCTTTAAAATTCGGAGCGATATCGCCTATTCTTATGCTCATGGTGTTATTTTTTAAATGAAAAATCGATTAATTATATTTTCAAGTTACGAAAAAATCAAGAGAACAAATCGCCCTGTTGATTTAAGAAATTGATGCGAGGCAACTTGCTTCCTAATTTCTGATTAAACTTTTCGATGGTATAATCTGCAATAATAGGGGTATCGCTTTCATCATGTTGGTGCAAAAAGAAGTAGATTTCCTCCAGTCCCCTATCCAACCAATCTTCTAAACGCACTATCCAATCATCTACCCTTTTCTTATCTGAACTTTCCAAAAAATGGCCACCATTCCCTACAAAACGCACAAAGGCTTTAGGTGTTGGCAATTCCATGTGCACGCAATCACGTCTGCCACTGGCATCAGTAATCGCTGCGCCTATTTTAAGATCTGCCAAGAGCGAGAACAGTGCTTTCCTGTCGTCAGGCTTGGCAAACCAATCCTCATGGCGTACTTCCAAAAACAAATTCAAATCTCTTGGTAAAGCTTTTAGATATTGATGCATGGCATCAAAGTTTTTAGGTCCAAAATTATCACCCAATTGCAAAAAACAAGGCCCCAATTTATCTCCAAAAGCGCTAATGGCTTTTAAGTACAAATCAGTTTCGGCCTGTGCATTATTTAAACGCTTAATATGGGTAATTGCTCGTGAAAACTTAGGGCAAAACACAAAATCTGGTCGTTGATCTGCCATTTCCTTCCACTTCAAGATTTGGTCCTCCTTAGGAATTCCGTAAAAAACAGCGTTTAGCTCAATAGAATTGAAATGCTTCACATATTCTCCTAAAAAGTCTTTCTCTTTGGTTTTAGCAGGATAAATCAAGTTCACCCATTCCTTTCTGCCCCATTTGGCACAACCCACAAAAAATTTGGGGTCGTCAATGGCCTTACCTTTTAAAATAAGCTTCGTCTGTTCGCCATCTGGTGGCAAGGTAAAATCTACATGATTAATTTCACTGGGTTCAACTCTTCCAAATTCCATAGCTAAATATAGTTAATTAGGCACAGATGCACCGACAACATTTAAATAAATGTGCATTTGCCGCTATATGTACCTGTGGCTCAAAAAAACTTCATTCCAAAGAAAAACCCCGAAGACAAGCAAATGTTTCGGGGCTCAAACTATATGAATTGTAAAAACTAGTTGTTGTTATATACTTTAATCATGAATACGTAATCCTGCATTTTTTGCACTTGTTTATTACGTTTCAAACCACGCAAACTACTTTTCTTACCGTAAGAAACTTTTCTACTTAATGAATCCTGTGGAACAGCATTTAAAGCCTCCATAATGTATTTTGATTTCACCGCAAAAGTAGCACCATCGGTTTTATTTTCCTTTCCGTTAATAATCCCTACTACATTACCACTATTGTCCAACAATGGACCACCACTATTCCCTGGATTTACGGGTATAGCCACCTGGTATGCCAAAGTATCGCCGTCAATACCATTTCTTGAACTTACATAACCATCACCCAATACAATATCATCTTTAGGGAAGCCCAAAGTAAATACTGATTCGCCGACACCCGAGGTACCGCGTTTAATGGTATAAGGCAATGTAGGTAAACTTTCAAAACGTTTATCGCTAATTTTAAGGATGGCAATATCATTTACAGGGTCGCTATAAAACGATTTTGCTTTATAAGAACCATTACTATTTTGCACGTAAACCGAATCTGCACCACGAACCACGTGATAGTTGGTTACAATATAACCGTTGCCAGAAATAGCGAAACCTGTACCACCAAAACTAGCAGGTTTTACATTTTTATTATCTGCTTTTTTAGATTTGATATCTCTAATTAGATTATTTTGAGTAATCCTAATTTTAGCCATATCCCTGCTCATGGCCTCAAAAGTACCAGCTTGCTTGTTATTACTTTGTATCGAGTACAAAGAAACCATTGCCAATAAGATAAATGAAGCCGCAATAGCCACTGCCGATCTATTGTTACGCCATAATTTAACCAGCTTAGAAGGATGTGGTCTTAAACTCTCTGCTAAAGCAGCAACATCAATTTGTGAGTGTGCAGCATCCATTTGCTCTTTTAACTTCACCACATGTGCATATTGCGCCATGGAATCTAAGAAAACCTTATGGGCTACTACCTTATGGTCAACCACAGGATCATTGCTGCGCAACTGTTCAAACGCCACACGTTCTTCTGCCGTAAGTTTACCGTTTAGGTAATCTTCAATAATAGCTTCAAGTTCTATCTCGTTTCTCATTTCCTATGATTGAAAAAATAATTTCTTTAACCTTTGCAAACACTTGTACTTCTGTGTTTTTGCATTATCTGTATTCGTATAGCCAAACTTCTCACAAATCTCCTGCATCGAATGGTTGTGGATATAAAAATCCTGGATGATTGTCTTACAAGGTTCGCCCAAACTATCCAACGCCACCTTCATCTTATCAAACTGCATATCCTTTTCCTCATGCAGCTCCACGTTATCATCCACGGCCAACACATCCTCAAAATCGGCAATGTTATTGGTCTTTTTACTTTGCTGAGTAAGCTTTTTCAGCCAAATCCTTCTACTTACCGAGTAAATATAAGTCTTCAACTTGCTGCTCAACTCAAAATTCCCGCTGCGTACCTTATTATAAAGTACTATAATGGCTTCCTGATAAACATCCTTGGCATCATCCTCGTCGCCGCTGTTATTTAAAATAAACTGCAACACCATCGGGAAATATGCCAAATACAACTTATTTAAAGCCTCTACCGAGTTATTGAGTATTCCTAAAACAACTTCTCTATCTGTTGGTATGTCACTACTAAACTTTATACTCACCTATTAATACAATTAAAATCAAATGGTAACCCAATAATAATCAAAAAAATCACAAGCTATCCCTAAGCATGCCTGCAGTTGTTTTTCAGAAAAGCAATTTTTGTATTGCTATGTCAATATCGCCCCGCTTTCCGCTTTATCCCGCAAGTATGCGGGATGCTCGCTACAATCGGGTTTATCATACTCCCGCTTGTATAAAAAACACACATTTTAATACCAAAGTGTGTAAATGGTAACCCGTAAAAAACCGTTGAAAACTTTTTTTTATTTTTTTTCAAAAACATAAGGTTACCTTTTTACCTTTGCGGCATTAAGATGTAAAATTAATTAATTATTAAATCAGAAAATTAAAATGAAAAATTTATTCAAATTCGGCTTTTTAGCTTTAGCATTATCTTTAACTGTAGTTGCTTGTTCTTCAGAGAAAAAAGCTGAAGGTACTGACACTGCTGCTGTTGATACTACTGTAGTTGATACAACTGCTGCTG